>Ga0189276_10003_pt1 | contig 752369 bp, 671 predicted proteins | sample N26A31minimetaG_FD_130321 | JGI IMG/M metagenome (GOLD analysis project Ga0189276, IMG submission 130321) | Marine microbial communities from the Costa Rica Dome - N26 A3-1 mini metaG | ecosystem: Environmental > Aquatic > Marine > Oceanic > Photic zone | place: Costa Rica: the Eastern Pacific... | reverse complement strand
GAGAAGCTCGCGGAGTTTGAAACGATCGTCGTCGTGTGCCCGCCCAGGTACTTCTCCGCACTCAGAAGCAGAGGCCTCTTTTTCGAAACCCTGCCGATGTCGTCGGATCTTCCCCGATGTGGTACCTCGGCCAACTGGGACCTCTATCTCCAACGCCGGATAACCCGCATCCGGGAGAGCTGGTCGCCGGATTTCGAGTTCACCATCGGCACTTCGCCGGAAGGCTATGTTCAATCGCTGCCGAGCGGGGATCAGACATAACCATCCGCTGAAAAGACGGCGGGTTCGGCAAAGGCATAATCGAGCAAGGAAGCTTGATGAAGAGCGTCCCGCATGTGCTCGCCGTTGCCAATCGACCGGAAAGGATCGGCCTCCCGTTCCTGCTTGAAATCCGGGATCAGGCTGAAATCGAAGGCGGACAGTTCGCAGATGCCCTCATACTTCCGCTGCAGGCTGTAAAAGGCGGTCCGGGCCGGTTGGTTGAGATCAGCGCCATAGGAAAGATGCCGAACGTCCAGCCTCGCAGTCAGCGCCTTTTCCGACAGGAACTGAAACCAGTCGTCAGTGGCTCTGGCGTCTTCCAGAAACCCTTCCATCGTTATTTCCGGTTTCAGGGAGGTCGTATCGACCCACTTCCAGGCCCCGAGCTGCCGCGCCTTTACGAGAGAGACATATCTGGCGAACCTCGGCCTTGTGAGAAAGGTGCAGGAGCAGTCAAACCGGAACAGAATGTCTTCGATCGACCTGCCGGCCAATTGCTTCGGCAGGATCGAATAGCACAGATAGTCATGCCCAAGGCGGTCGCAAACCCTGGCGAGGGCACTCAGCATGAAGACCGGATCGTCCCTGAAAAAGTTGGCCAGCGCTCTCGCCTTGTCCAGGTCGACTTCAATGCCGCTTTCTTCTTCCAGCATTGCGATGAAGTCCGGCGTCTGGGCTTCAAGACCAAACGGGGACGACGGGTTGAACAGCTCGCCAAGAACGACAGCCTTTTCAAGTCCGTTCCGCATCATGGTCTGGTGCAGATGCGTGCCGCTTCTTCCCGATGAAAGCAGGATGAGATGATGCACCATGGACTTCAGCCTTGCCGAACCTGATCAGGCGTTGCGCCTGAGCACGCTGCCCCGGAAACGTCCCTGTGCCGTGGGGCAAGTTTCAGATCAACCAAATCGACGTCCTGCGCGTTCAGAACCGGGTCTTCGAGGATCAACTGCAACGCTTCATGATCAGAATGGCGAGGGTCCGCAACGTCGACCGCAGGACATTCACCTTCGTCCCGAACCTGCTGATTGCGAACCCGTTGGAACAGAACACCTGTTGCCCCGACCCGGCGTGCAAGACGGACAAAGTCCGGCATCTCTGTGTAGTTTTCCTGCCGGACGACAAACTTCATTTGGAATGTGTCTATGGCTTTCAGCCTGCGCAAATGGCCGAGAAATGACAGATTGGGCATGAGCTGAACCAACTGCCTGCCTGGCCGCAGTTCATTATAGGTTTCCGGGGTCGCGGCATCGACGGACACATGAACGCTGCCGACATGCCCCCAAAGATCGAGCCGGTTCCAGACAGCTTCCGTCAGCAGCAGGCCATTGGTGTGGAGGTCCAGCGCCTTTCTCGGCTCTATCTCCGCGCAATAGGTCTTCAGAAAGTTCAGGAAATGCCGGCTGGCAAAAGGTTCGCCTTCACGGCCGATGGTTATTCGGTCGGCTTGGGACAGAAAGCGCGCGTACGGTTCGTTGAAGATCCAGTCGAGCCGGTCGGCATCGTATTTTTTCAGTTGAACCGGTTTTGTCCCTCGCGAAGGACAGGCGGTGTTGCTGCTCAAGTCGTGACCGAGGCTAGCGCACGCTGGAGGCTTGTCCAGCCGGGTCCTGCCAGTCTTGATGATCTCCCAATAGTAGGCCACCGCAGGAGACGGGTCTTTTTCCGACAGGATCTCCTCGCGCGCTGGAAGATCACCCCCAGTGATACGCGGGCATTCCAGATGGCAGCAATGCGAGAAGTCACCCGCAAGGATCGATCGCCGTATTTCCTGGGCCTTGGGCGAGTTCCAGGCGGTTTCAGGATCGTCAGACAGACTGCCGATTGCAGCCGGTTGCCAGGTTGCGGGACAGAAGTGAATGTCCTGGTTCGGCTGGGTTTCGATCCGCTCGAACGGATTGGAACAGAAGCGCTGGCTCAGCCAGGTGTCGTCAGGCCTATCCATGCAGTTTGCCCGGAAAGGTCTTGACCGCGTTCCCGCGTGCAAACGGTGCTTTCATTGACAATTCAGACAGCATCCGCCTTCTCAACCTCCTTGAAGGCGACGGCAACCCGGTCCTTGTCTATCCCCTTGAACGCAAGATACCTGTCCGAAAGCTGAAGCTTCTCCACCTTCTGCAACCGCTGCCGGTCGTCTCCCGCATAGTCGTGACGCATCACTGCGCCGGGCTGATACAGGAACTGCTTCGCATCCGTCTCGCCCAGCATCCGGCAACAAAGATCCATGCCTTCGTGCCCCGCCAGAAGCGGATCAAATCCGCCGTATTTTTCGAAGGCTGACGCCTGCCAGGCGGAAAACCCCTCCGTTGTCGGCGGTGCCGGTTTCTGACTGTCACCGAGATTGTAGTGGTTGCCCGTCAATCCGGCACCGGACTTCGGCGCAATGCGACCGCGCACAGCCATGGCCCCGCGCTCGATACAGGTGCCGGCAAGCAGATCAAGATCTGCAACGCCCGTCGTTGCATCATCGTCCAGAAACAGAAGGCAGCGCCCCCGCGCGACATAGGCACCGACGTTTCGCGCCGCCGAACAGCCGATATTCTCCGGCAAGCCGAATACCCGCGCCTTGTCGGCATACCGGCCGGATGCCTCTTCAGCGGCTCCGGGCCCATTGCCGACGAAAATCAATTCAACGTCCGGACGTCGAATGAAATCTTCGATACCCCGGCCAACCTCGCAGGCCTCAAGGCCGCTCCGATGGGAAACGACAATCACCGAAACCTTCGTGCCATATATGTTTTGAAGGTTTTCCTTCAGGGCGAAGCGATGAATATTCGCGTAGATCTCCTGCAGGCAGGCGGAAACGGCTTTCTGCGCCTTTGCAAATTCGCCGTTCTCGAAATGCCCCGTTGCCTGCGTGTAGGAAGCCAAACTCACGTTCCCGTTCATGCCCGATCATAAAGCCCGTCGAGTGTGTACACATCCGTTCATCGTTGCAGCACGTGGCTGACTTGATCGACGATGTGGCCCACGTGGGGCTCCCTCAGGCCGTCCGAATAAAGCTAAGCGCCTAACATGGCCTCGTCCAGCATCGCGGGGCATCTTTCGTTCCCGTCAGCCATTTCTAACGGGATCGACAAGACCGCATAAACCCATGCCTGCCTCCTTGGAACCTTGCCCTGAGTTTCGCAGCAAAAGTTTGGTCCTGCAGGCGCTCACCGAAGGAGCCGGTGTAGTCGGCAGTGATGTTAAGGTTGTCAGTCACGCCGAAATTCAGCCCCGCATCGACAAGCGCCACATCCCGGTCCAGCGCCGCACCGGTGATCGAGAACGGCGAACTGCCGGTCCTCCCCAATGCCGCAACAGCGCCAGGCAGACGCCGGCGATTGAGCAAATCCGGGACTGCACATCAGCAGAAGAGAACCAGCTTTCTTCGGCTGCCAAATACGAGTGGGAGAAAAGAAAAATGGTGGGCCCGGAGGGACTCGAACCCCCAACCAATCCGTTATGAGCGGACGGCTCTAACCAATTGAGCTACAGGCCCACGGCAGGGCGAAGCCTTTGCAAGGCCCTGCGTCTGGTTCCCTATACCATGGCCAATCTCCGGGGCAAGTGCTTTGCAACGGCAGGGTGAAAAAGGTTGGGAAACTGGCGCGGCGGAAGCGTTTCTCAAGAGGTCTGGATCGCCTTGATGGAAAAAGCGGTTCCGTTCGCCTGCGCCATCGGGTCTAAATGAGGCAGCCGGGCCTTTGACGAGTCGCCCGGGGAACAGACCTGCCAAACTCGCCCGCCGGAGCCACCATGCGATCACCGCTTCTCACCGCCACGCTGAGTGTCCTGCTTGTGTGCATGATCGGCTGGCTGCTGGTGGTCGGGCGTTCCCTCATCCTGCCGTTCGTGATCGCGCTGATCGTCTGGTACATGATCAACTCGCTGGCACATGTCTTTGCGCATATTCCGCTTGGCCGTTGGCGCCTGCCCCGCTTGGTGTCGTTTTCACTGGCGCTGCTGACGATCTTCTTTGCCAGCACCGTGGTGCTCGACATCGTGACCGTCAATCTCACCCAGCTTGCACTGGACGCACCAACCTATCAGCGGCGGCTGGAAGAGCTCTTCACCCAGGCATCCACCCAACTGCACCTTAATGATCCAATCGAGTTGAAGGACCTTCTGCCCGATTCCATCGTACCGCGCATGGTGACCGCGGGGGCGAGCCTGGTGACGACGCTGGCCGGGTCGGCCAGTCTTGTGTTCATCTACGTCCTGTTCCTGGTGCTCGAGCAGTCGACATTCGACCGCAAGTTCGAACGCCTGTTTCCTTCGCCCGAGCGGGCGGAAGCCGCGTTTGCCATGCGGGCCGAGATCAACCGCTCGATCATGCATTATTTCTCGATCAAGACCGCCGTCTCGGTTGCCACGGGCGTTTTGACCAGCCTTGTTCTGATCGCCATCGGCCTGCCTTACGCGGCCTTGTTCGGCTTCATCGCCTTTCTGCTCAACTACATTCCAACCATCGGTTCACTGATCGGCGTGATCTTTCCCAGCCTCCTGGCGGTGGTCTATTACGACACGCTGGGTCCCTTCTTCGCGATTGCGACGGGCCTCGGCCTCATCCAGTTCACCATCGGCAATCTGGTCGAACCGCGCCTGATGGGATCCAACCTCAATCTGTCAGGCCTCGTCATCATGTTGTCGCTGGCCTTCTGGGGGGCGATCTGGGGTGTTGTCGGCATGGTTCTGTGCGTCCCGCTGACGGTGATGATCGTGATCGTCTGTGCCCGTTTCGAAGGTTCCAGGCCGATTGCGATTCTGTTGTCGCAGACCGGCGAGGTCGGCGGCCTGTCGGGCAAGACCGGCACCACGGGTTAGGCCTCCGGGGAAGATTTTCAAACGACTTTCGAGGACATCTGCCGGATTTTGCCGATGAACGGCAGATGAACACAACCGTCATTACGCCGCCGCAATCACAAGCAAGTGTCCGGCCATCGAACAAACTGTTTCCATCAAGGATAAGTTCATATGAATGCCCCTCTTTTCCCCTCCGTCTCCCTGCTGCGCAAGGCTGTTCTGGCCGCTGCCCTCAGTGCCGCGCTCGTGAGTGCCGCACCGGCTGTCGCGCAGGATTCCCCGGCGCCGGCCGGCACGATCACCATGCAGGGCCGCGGTGCAGTTTCCGTTGCCCCCGACATGGCCGTCATTTCCGCAAGCGTCGTCACCACCGGCAAATCCACTGCAGATGTTCTGGCTGAAAACAGCGCCGCAATCGCCAAGGTCATTGAAGCGGTGAAAGCAAACGGCATCGAAGCCAAGGACATCCAGACCAAGGGGTTCGGCATCTACCCGCGCTACGATCACTCCAAGAACTCCAGCAGCCAGCCGGATATTGCCGGTTATGAGGTTCGCAACGGCGTTGAGGTCAAGATCCGCGACCTGGCCAAGCTTGGCGGGCTGTTGACGCTTGTCGTCGAAAGCGGTGCAAACTCGGTCGATTCCATCCGCTTTGAAGTCAGCAATGCCGACGAGATACTGGATGAAGCCCGCAAGAAGGCCGTCGAGGACGCTCGGCACAAGGCAGGCATCTTTGCGGCCGCTGCCGGTGTCGATCTCGGCACCATTGCCGACATCACGGAAACCGGCACCGAAATGCCGCGCCCCTACATGATGCGCGCCGAGGGCATGATGATGGCCAAGTCCGCCGATGTGCCGATCGAGGCGGGTGAGGAAACCATCAGCGCGAATGTCACCATCCGCTGGACGCTGAAGTAACCACGCGCGGGAGCCAAAAAAAACCGGGGCCTGGTTTCCAGGCCCCGGTTTTCTTTTGTCCAAAACTTCGTTCACCGGTCAGCGGGCTGCCGGGTTCCCTCAAAGGTTCCGGTGCCAAACCTGCATCGGCTTGTCGGTTTCTTCGTTCTCGCCGAAATCGCGCCAGGGAAACGTCACGACGACACCCTCCAGCTTTTCATAACCGCGTTTGCGCCAGAACAGATCGAGCGGGGCGTAGTCCGCCGGCTTCAGCGGGTGCGTGTCCGGGCGGATCACCGCACAGAAGGCTGCTTCACCGAAACCGAGCCGCCTGGCGTGCGCTTCGCGCTCGTCAAAAAAGCGATGGCCGATGCCCTGGCCACGGTAGGCAGGGTCCAGAACGGATTCGGCCATGTAGAAGACGTTCTCCGGATCCAGTCCCTGCTTGAGGAAAGGGGTCTTGAAAGCCTCCAGTTCGGCACCGAGCGGCTCACCTGTCGCCGCGCCAACTAGTCGGCTGCCGTCATAAGCACCGACAATCACGGCCCCCTCCGTCCGGGCATAGCGTTGCAGGTATCCGGCCTCGTACTCCAGAGACCCTTCATAGAGATACGGCCAGCTGCGGAAGACGGATATCCTCAGGCGCGCAAGATCGTTCAGCGCAGCTGTCAACTCCTCGCCCGTCAGTGTTCTGATCTCAGCTGGCATGATGCCTCCTGTCCTTCAAAAAGCTGCCTGCCCGCTGGGCACAGGTCCGTTTGTTCCAATTGTCGCAAAATCGCCTGGGCCTGTTACCAAATAGTACAAATCCCCGATACCTCTGCCTGCCCTGGCGTGGCACTAATATTTGGCATTTCTTTTCTTTGCGAGGAGCCAAAGCGCGCCATGTCCAGGACACAGCCAGCTTCCTACAGCCCGATCCATATCATTCTGCACTGGGTGATCGCCGCCCTGATCCTGTTTCAGCTGATCTTCGGCGAAAGCATGGGCGATCTCAAACACGCGCTGCGCGACGGCGGCGTGCCGGATGCGGCAACCGCCTTTCTGGGCAATGCCCACATCTGGGTTGGCATTGCCGTTCTGGCCTTGACTGTCATCCGTCTTCTGGTGCGGGCAAAATTCGGTGTCCCTGCCCCGCTCCCCACTTCAAGAGCCCAGGAACTGGCCGCCAAGGGTGTCCACGGCCTGCTCTATCTGCTCATGTTGCTGGCACCGATCACCGGACTTCTGGCCTGGTACGGCGGCATCCACACTGCGGAAGAAATCCACGAACTGAGCAAGCCGTTCTTCATCGTGCTGATCGCACTGCATGTGTTGGGAGCGTTCTACCATCATATTGCCCTGAAGGATGGCATCATGATGCGGATGGTATCTTCCCGGCACTAGCCGAAACAGAAAAGGCTCCGGCAATCTCGCAAGCCGGAGCCTTCTTTTTCACGCCGGATGACTTAATCGCGTGCTTCCAGCCACACGCGCGCAGCGTCCATGTCGTTGCCGGTAAAGCCCTCCGCCAGTTTCTGGCCCACGACGGCACCGAACTTGTAGCCATGTCCGGAACAGGCCGAGACGACAGTGGCCTTGCCTTCGCTCATTGCGAAGAAATGCTCGTCTGAGGTGAAGGTGTAGGCACAGGTGACGACGTCATCCACGCGGTATTCCTTGATCCGGCCGAACGGAGGAGAGAAATAGTCGCGCAGGGTCTCGCCTTCGCCTGCAACCGGCGTCCGATCCTGGTTCGGCGGAGCCTTGTACTTGTGAATGCCCGCCCCGAACTTGAGGCCGGTTCCGGCGACCGGAGGCAGGATGTAACCGTCGATCGGCCCGCCCGGATCGAGAATTGCCGGCGATCGTTCCCAGGCCTCGCGTAGATCTTCAGGCGGCGTCAGATAGACAACCGCGGTCCGGTAAGTCGTCAGGCTGATGTCCAGCTTCGGGAAGAGCCCCAGCGTCCAGGCACCGGCCGTCACGATCACTTGCTCTCCGGAAACCGTGCTGCCATCGGCAAGGGTCACCGTGCCTGCGGATGTGTCGACGGCAGTCACCTGAGCGTTTTCGCGAACATCAGCTCCCTTGGCGATCAGCCAGTCGCGCACCCCGGCGGCAATTTTCTGGCACAGCAGAACGCCGCCCTCATCGCTGACAGCGCCATAACGGATCGTGGCCGGATCTACGAAAGGAAACCGTTTTGCCGTTTCTTCCGGTGTCAGGTCCTCGAACGGATAACCGCCCTCGACCAGACCGTCCCGATAGACCTCGCCGCCATCGCCCGGTTCCTGAGACAACAGCATGAATCCCGTTTCGGCGAGGTGCTTCTCACCCAGGTCGTCCCACATTTCGTCCCATGCCGCGTAAGCATCGCCGATGCGGCGCTGATAACCGCCCTGGCCGCCATAGGCCCTGCGGATGATACGGTGCTGGTCACCGGAGGCCGAAAGCGGGTTGGGGATTGGTCCCTGCTCCAGAAGCGTTACCGGCACGCCTCGTTTTGTCAGGGCCCAAGCGGTGGAAAGTCCGGAAATACCGGCTCCAACAATCACAACTGTCATGAATTCTGTCCTGCGGAATGGAGGGCCAGATTATCTGCCTGTCCGGCGAGCGCAAGAGACGTTCTGACGCAAACCGCGCATGCCGGTTATGTATTTTCGGTTGCCGTAAAGAGAGAAGCCGCTACGCTCCATTCCGATAGGCTCAGGCCGATCGTGATCAGGGTGCGGGAGGACAAGCCGTGCTGGAAAATAACATTTCGGAAGAACAGCCTCTGGCCAGCCGCCGCCTCGCCGAGTTCCCGGACTGGGGCTATCTTCTGCGGGAATTCTATGAGGCCTACCGGTTCCTCTCGTCTGGTGGCAGCGACAAGATCCGGGCCCATCAGCGCGCTGTGCGAGAGGCAATTGGGCGGGTGCTGAAATCCGATCCGGAAATGCGTTTCGATGCCCCGGCCCACAAACCCGTGACCGCACATCTCCGGCGTGCCCTTGACGAGGGCAAGCAGGAGCGGACCGCTCCGCTGGTGCGTGCCATCGAAAGTGTCCGGGACCATCTCATCTGGCAGTATGGCTACGAGAAGGTGCCGCGCGGCCTCGACAAGACGTATGCCTACGTGGAAATCTGCGGACCGAACGGACCGGTTCTGACGACGGACGTCATTCTGGGCCTTGTCCTGTTCGCACCGGGCTGCACCTATCCGGCCCACGCTCACAGCGGCATATCGGAAAGCTATATCTGCGTTTCAGGATCGGTTTCGGAAAACCACCAGGGGGTCTATGCCCCCGGGTCGATGATCTTCAACCCGCCAGAGCACATGCACCGGATCACCGTTTCCAAACTGGAGCCGGCACTTCTGGCCTGGGCCTGGATCGGCCCATCGGAACGCCTCGCCAACCAGAAGATGGTCTTCAGCCGCAAGAAGGGGTGAGAGACCTCCACCCCTGTCGACGTCAGACGATATCCCGTCGTATCGTGATCTCCGCCTTTTCCAGCCCGTCCGGCGAAAGCCAGACGGGCTCTGCAATCAGTTTTTCGCAGAAGATCCCCAGTTCGGGAAATGTCAGCCCCATCGAATGGGCCAGCGCAACCCGGTCACCCGGCTTTGGGTTGAGCCCGCAACAGATCTCCCGTGTGCCCATCTTCAGGTGATGGGCAATGTCCCACTCCAGCACCACACCCTGATGCCGTGTCACCACCCAGCAGTGCATGTCGTCACAGCAGCCGTTCTTTTCTTGCGGGAAAAAATATCCGGTCACGTAACCGGCTTCGAAGCCGGCGGCACGCAGGCTGGCGATCAGGTAGGTGTTGATGTCGACGCAGGACCCTTCCGTCAGCCCGCACGACAGATGGGGCACTTCTTCGCATCCCTCGTTGAAACGAACCTGAGGATGGGCATAGCGGAACTTTTCAGCCGCCGCGTTGACGAGCGCCTGAATGGCAGCGTGACCGTCGGGCTGACTGTCGGCAATGTTGATCGCATCATAGACGAGATCTTGAGCTGCCCGGGTAAAACGGTTGCGCAGTGGCGCAAACACGGCATCAGGATAGCCCGGCCCTTCGGCGCGGTATTCGTAATTCACCACAACGTCTGCCCCGGGTTCCACCGTCACCACGGCCACCATCTGGCCGGTAGTGATTTCTCCGGCCAGGCCCAGCTTTCCGCCCTTGACCTCGAAACCGACCGGCATCTGGTGTGGCGTCGGCAAGCCGACCGGCACCAGCAGTTTGTGGCGAGCCTCATCCGCTCTGACCGTGACAGAAACGTTCGTACGCATTGTCACTCCCTCAAAAGATCAGCTGGAAAACAAGACCGGACAGCACCGCACCCGCAAATCCCAGACCGATGTAAGCGGCAAAGACATGCGGCCTGACCAGTGACCAGACGGCAGCCATTGCCGGGATCGAGCTGACAGCGCCTGCAATCATGAACGCCATCGCGGCCCCGGCGCTCATGCCCTGGTCCATCAGACCAGCCAGAAGTGGCGGCGCCACGTAGCTGTTGAGATAGGCAGGCATGCCGATCAATGCGGACAGAAGAATTGCCCCCAGCCCGTCGCCGCCAACAGCCCGCGCAATCAGGTCTGCGGGGACATAGGTGACGAGAGCTGCTTCCAGCACATACGCCAGTGCCAGCCACTTGATCAGAAACAGTGCATTGGCTTTCAGTTCGATCCGGAACTTGTCGGTGCGCTCAGTCTCTTTCCAGATTTGCCAGACCGGCCGCCCTGTTTTCGCAGAAGCGCCACAGCCGCAGCCACCGGTCGCCGCCCCGATTTTCACCGGATTGGCCAGAAAGCCGCTACGCAGCGCAAGTGCGACGGAAAAACCGCCGAATAGACCCAGCGCCACCGCAAAGACCGCCTTGCCGACGGCAAAGGGCCATCCCAGTGCACCGGCAGTGATCAGCAATGTCGGCGGGTCAATCAAGGGAGATGACAGCCAGAACGCCATGATGGCTGACAACGGCGCACCAACCGCCAGAAGACCGGCAATGAACGGTATGACCTCGCAGGAGCAGAACGGTGCAAGACCACCAAACAGGGCCGCGAGAAAGATCGCCTGTGTCTCGCGTCCCTCGAACGCACGTCCGACAAACGCCTCTGCACCGGCCGCCTTGAGCCAGGCGATCAAAGCGACGGCAAAAGCAATATACGGCAATGTTCCCGCAAAGGCGGAGAGCGCGAAGGTTACGAAAGCGACGAAGTGCGGCTGGTCCAGCAACAGCACCAGCAACGGACTGCCGATGACAATCGTCCAGGTCGACAGAAGGTATTTCGAAATGGCGAGAGACTTCAGGGACCATTTCGAAGCAGGCGTGCTGCAGCAGGCGGTCTTCGGAGCGCAACAGCTTGCGCCGCTGCCGCTTGGCTGAAGGGTGTTCATCGCATCAGACATCGACGGTCTCCTTTGGCGGGGTTGGGCACTCACAACCCTTTTCGTCCACGCAGCACTCTTTCAGGATGTAACCGGCAAGGTTTTCCAGATGGCCATAGGCTGCCCGGTTGATGACCGAGCGGCCGTCCTTTTCCTGGGACACCAGGCCTGCCGAGGCGAGAAACTTCAGATGATGCGCAAGCGTTGACGCAGGCATGCCCGTGCGGGTCTGAATATCACCGACCGTCAAGCCACCCTGCCCGGCTTTCACCAGGGTCAACACCACCTGCAGCCGGGCTTCCGAGCCCAGTGCCGCAAACCCTTGCGCTGCAATTTCCAGATCCATCTGCGCCTCGCTTAATATAACTATATTTCTAGTTATATAGTTTCTTTTGCGCTGTCAATTTGCGCCACAGGCTGTGCGGCCTCCGGATCAGGGCACGAAACTAGAAGGTGGGTACGGAAGAAGAGCCTTGCTGGCGCTCGAACATCAGGCAGCGACGAAACGCATTACCGTTTCGCAGACATCGCCCTTGAGGGAAACCTGACCGGATGCCGACTGCAATTCCGGACCAAACAGCATGGAGAAGGTCGTGGCGTTGGAGACGTTGAAAAAGCTCATGGCCGAGATCAGCCAATGGATCCTCAAAGGCGTCAGGCCATCGCGGAAGACGCCTTCGGCCACCCCTTTTGCATAAATGCCGGCAATCTGGGAAATCGCCGCTTCGTTCAGGCTTTTGATCTCGTCCGACTGCTCGAGATAGCGGCCATGATGAATGTTTTCGATCATGACCAGACGGATGAACGCCGGGCTTTCGCGATGATGATCGAAAGTGAAGGCCACAAGCCTCGACAATGCATCCCTTGGCGGCAAATGGTTCAGCTCCAGCTGTTCTTCGCCTTTGCGCACCTTCTTGTAGGCCGCTTCCAGAGCCTTGAGGTAGAGGCTCTCCTTGTCGCCGAAATAGTAATAGATCATGCGCTTGGACGAGCGCGTCTTGGCCGCGATTTCATCCATGCGCGCACCGGAAAGACCGTTCGCGGAGAATTCCTCCAGGGCGACAGCCAGGATATTCGCACGCACTCCCTCCGGGTCCTGCTTCCAGCGACCCCGCGAAGAATTTTTTTCCGGCAGCTCAGACTCATTGATCGACATGCCTTTTTCTAAACCAGCCCGGAACGGGTTACCAGCCCAAATTAACCGGACAGTACATTTCGCTTGACTGAATTAACTGGTTAGTACATTTTGAATCTCAGGAGACGCGATCTCCAGGCATACAGACCCCGAAAACGGGGCTGCCAAATGAGGTTTCTGGGAGGAACCTGGGTGGAAGCAGCAAGCAACATCGTACTGGCCGGCCTGATCGGAAGGGGTATTGCCCGTTCCAGGACGCCGGAAATGCACATGGCCGAAGCAGCAGCCCAGAGCCTGCGCGGCGTCTATCGCATTATCGATGTCGATACGCTTCCCGAGGACGAACAGAACCTGAAAGCTATTGTGCACGCGGCCGAGGTGACCGGTTTCAACGGTCTCAACGTGACCTACCCGTTCAAGATGGAAGTGATCCCGCTGCTGGACCAGCTATCGCCCAACGCGGCGGCTGTCGGCTCGGTCAACACCATCGTGTTCCGGGATGGAAAGCGTATTGGCCACAACACCGACCTGTGGGGATTTGCCGAGAGTTTTCGCCAGAACATGATCGGCGTGTCCCTGAAGACGGTGCTTCTCATCGGCGCTGGTGGAGCCGGCGTTGCAGTTGCCCACGCGCTGGCGGATTGCGGTGTCCAGCACCTGAAGATCTTCGACGTCGACACCGTGCGCGTGGAGCAACTTGCCCGGCAGGTTCGCTCAAATCGTCAGGGACTGACCGTGGAACCGGTCATGACCCTTGATGCCGCAAGCTGCGCCAACCTGTCCGGCATCGTCAACGCAAGCCCGGTCGGCATGGCCAAGACACCTGGAACACCGTTCCCGCTCGCGCTGCTCAAGCCCGACATGTGGGTTGCGGACATCGTCTATTTCCCGCTCGAAACCGAACTTCTGGCTGGCGCGAGAAGGCTCGGCTGCAGGGTGCTGCCCGGGTCCGGCATGGCGGTGTTCCAGGCTGTGCGGGCCTTTGAACTCTTTACCGGTCGGCGTGCCGATCCGGTCCGGATGAAGGCGGCGTTCGACGCCTTCGATGAAATGCCGCGGGAGACCGCGGACGCTTAACCCCTTCCGGTTTCACATCATCACGAAAGCGGAAATGGTCATTTTGAAAATGTTACGCAAACGGGAGGAAGTCATGCGTTTCAAATTCTCATCCCTGGCAGCTACTGCCCTTCTCACAGTCGGCCTCGCCGCCGCGGCCCAGGCTCAGACAATCCGTCTGGCCCATGTCGACCCGGACGAATGGACCGCCTCCAAGAAAGGTGCTGCCGCTCATATCTTCAAGAACATCGTTGAAGGTGAAACCGATCTGACGGTGGAACTGTTCCCGGCCGGTGCGCTGGGCAACGAAGACGAGCTGGTCGCCCAGGCCCAGGACAACCTGACCCAGGTCGTGCTGGTATCCGGCGCCATGTCCAAGGCTTGCCCGGCCGCGTCCGTTCTGGACATCCCCTACACCTTCTCTTCCGCAACCATTGCCTGGGACGTGCTGGATGGTGACTTCGGCGATGCCCTTGCCGAACACTGCCTTGCACAGACCGGCCTGCGCACGCTGGCTTATGGCGAAACCGGCTTCCGGAACTTCACCAACGGCACTCGCGAGATCCGGACGCCTGCGGACATGGAAGGCCTGAAGTTCCGTGTGCAGCCGATCCCGCTTTACGTGGAAATGGTGAAAGGCCTCGGCGGCGAGCCGACCCCGATCGCCTGGACCGAACTGCCCAACGCGCTTTCCACCGGTGTCGTTGACGGCCAGGAAAACCCGGTCGGCGTGATCTACAACAACGGTCTGCACAAGCTGCAGAAATACATGACCCTTGACGGCCACGTCTATGCAGCCGACTTCATCCTGATCTCCGACGAATTCTACCAGTCGCTCACTCCGGCCCAGCAGGCCGTGGTTGCCCGTGCGGCGCGCATTGCCGGCAACATGGGCCGTTCCATCCAGCAGTGGAGCACGGCTGAAGGCGTCAACAAGGTTCAGGCAGAAGGCATGCAGGTCTATTCTCCGACCGCTGACGAAATCGCAGCCTTTGCCGAAAAGGCACAGCCGGCGGTTGTCGAATATCTGCGCGGCGAACTGGGTGAGGATGCGGTCTGGATCGACCGCCTGCAAGAATCCGTTGCTGCTGCGAGCCAGTAATCCGGTCAAGACCCCGGGCGGATTGCCGCCCGGGGTTCTGGAATGTTGGAAAAGATCAGCTTTTGGCTGTTCAATCAAAGGCAGTTGAATAGCCAAAAGCTGAACAAGCAGGACCTGGAACATGAAAACGGTCAACGAATTTGCCCGGCGCCTCTTTGCGCTCGGAGCCGGCCTGTCGATGGCCCTCGTCTTTGCCATCATCTTCGTCAATTCGCTCCGCCGCTACACGGTCGGCCAGTCGGTTTCCTGGGGCGAGGAACTGCCGATCTATCTGACCATTTACGGTGTCATGTTCGGTCTCGCGCTTGCCTATCTGCAGGACAGGCATATCCGCTTCACGGTGCTGACCGATTTTCTCTCCGTCTCCGTTCGTGAAAAACTCTTCGCGGCCGTTGACCTGGTCAGTTTTGCAACCGGTGTTGCCCTCGCCTTCTCCGGACATGCCTTCGCCGTTCGCCGAGGCAACCTTGACGCTTCGGGCCTGAAATCAGCCGGCAACTGGCTTGCGGAAACCACAGGCATCGACGCGCTGGTCTGGGTCGCCAAGGTCGGCACCTGGCAGTATGCGATCGCCATCGGCGGCGCATTGCTGGCCGTGGCCGCCGCTCTCAAGTTTTTTGAACGCATCTCGGCCATCAAGGCGGTGCAGGCATGATCTACGCAATCCTTCTCATCGGGCTCGCGACCGGCGTTCCAATCGCTCTTGCCATCATTGCAGCCTTGCTGGTGTTCATGGGCTATGGCGAAGCGCCCTATTCCCTGCGCGTGGTCGCAACGGAAATGTTCAAGGGAATGAACTCCTTCCCCCTGCTTGCCATTCCGCTGTTCGTGCTGGCAGGTGAGGTCATGAACGAAAGCGGCATCACCGGCCGCATCATCGCCTTCGCCAACGTTCTGGTCGGCCGGCTGCGCGCCGGTCTGGCGCTCGTCAACATCTGGGCATCGGTGATCTTTGCCGGTCTTTCCGGATCCGCGGTTGCCGACACATCCGCCATCGGCCGGGTTTTCATTCCCGAAATGGAAAAACACGGCTACTCCCGCCCCTTCGCGGCTGCATTGACGGCGGCCTCCTCCGTGATCGGGCCCATCATTCCGCCGTCCATTCCGGTGATCATCTACGCGCTGATCGTCTCCGGCGTATCGGTGCCGGCGCTGTTCCTTGCCGGCATCATTCCCGGCATTCTGCTGGCGATTTTCCTCTCCGTCTTCGTAATGCTGACCGTGAAGGTCGATCACGGCGATCAGGCAGTAGGGCTGACCGCGGAGCCGGCCAGCAAGGCCATTCTCGGCGGGATACTGCCGTTGCTGATGCCGGTGTTCGTGGTCGGCTCCATCCTGCTCGGCGTCGTCACGCCGACAGAGGCGGCAAGTTTCGCTGTCGCCTATGCGCTTTTCCTCAGCATCTTCGTCTACCGAAACATCAAGCTGTCTTCCCTGCCGCGACTTTTCTCCGAAGCCATGCGCGACAGTGCGGTCATCCTGATCATCATTGCCGCGGTCTCTGCCGCCAACTGGCTGCTGACCTACAACCGCGTTCCGAACATGCTGACCGACTGGGTGCTGTTGAATGTGGACAGCAAGACCACGTTCCTGATTGCTACCATTCTCCTGTTCCTGTTCGTCGGACTGTTTCTGGAAGGCATCGCCGCCATGCTGGTGCTGGTGCCCATTCTGCATCCGATTGCGGTCGGCATGGGCGTGGACCCGGTCCACTTCGGCATCCTTGTCATCTTCAACCTGATGATCGGCCTGATCACCCCGCCACTCGGCCTTTGTCTGTTCGTCGCCGAAGGCATCGCCCAGGTCGGCATGGCCCGGCTGACCATGGCCATACTGCCGTTCTTCTTCGTTGAAGTGCTGGTGCTGCTCCTCCTCACATTTGTACCGGAAACGGTCATCTGGCTGCCCCGCATGATGGGCTACTGAACCCACGGAAGGTCCCCATGAAAACCGCCATCGCCACAGTCTCTATCGCAGGCGACCTAGCCGAAAAGCTCAGCGCAATCGCGGCTGCAGGCTTCGATGGCGTCGAGATCTTCGAAAACGACTTCCTGGCCTTTGACCGCAGTCCGAAGGACGTCGGCCAGATGGTCCGCGACCATGGCCTGGAGATCTCGCTGTTTCAGCCCTTCCGCGACTTTGAAGGCATGCCCGAGCCACAGCGCAGCCGAACCTTCGCCCGCGCCGAACGCAAGTTCGACCTCATGCAGGAAATGGGCGCGGATCTTGTGCTGATCTGCTCAAACGTATCTCCCATCGCGCTTGGTGGCATCGATCGTGCCGCCGATGATCTTTCAGAGCTGGGTGACCTTGCCGCCAGGAGCGGTATCCGCATCGGCTACGAGGCCCTCGCCTGGGGCCGTTTCGTCAACGATCACCGCGATGCCTGGGAAATCGTGCGCAGGGCAGACCACCCCAACGTGGGCCTGATCCTGGATTCCTTCCACACCCTGTCGCGCAAGATCGACCCCGATTCGATCCGGGCCATTCCTGGTGACAAGATCTTCTTCGTCCAGCTGGCCGACGCGCCGAACTTCAACATGGACCTGCTCTACTGGAGCCGCCATTTCCGCAACATGCCCGGCGAAGGCGATCTGGACGTGACCGGCTTCATGCGGGCCGTTGCGGCAACAGGTTATGACGGCGTGCTGTCGCTGGAGATCTTTAACGACCAGTTCCGTGGCGGTTCGCCGAAATCCATTGCGGTCGACGGCTACCGCTCCCTGCTCTACCTGATGGACCAGGTCCGGCGAACCGAACCCGGCATCCGGATCCCCGTACCGGACATGCCCGACAGGGTACCGGTTGCAGGTATCGAGTTTGTTGAATTTGCCGCCGACCGCAAGGAAGCAACCGACCTGTCGAACATGCTGACGACGCTCGGCTTCCACAAGGCCGGCAAGCATGTCTCCAAGGACGTGGAGCTCTGGCGGCAGGGCAGCATCAACATCGTCATCAACACCGACCCGCGCGGCTTCGCCCATGCGTCCTACATCTCGCATGGCACCAATGTCTGTGACATCGGCCTTAAGGTTGCGGACGCTTCGGCAACTGTTGCCCGTGCAGAGACCCTGGGGGCCAAAACCTTCGAACAACCGGTCGGGCCGGGCGAATTGAAGATCCCTGCGATCCGCGCTCTCGGTGGCAGCGTCATTCATTTCGTCGACGACAGCAAGGATCTGTCACGGGTGTGGGAAATCGAGTTCGAACCGGTTGGTCAGGGCGGGGCGACAGGCGATGCCGGCCTTATCCGCATCGACCACCTCGCCGAGACGATGAACTATGACGAGATGCTCACCTGGCTTCTGTTTTACCGGTCGATCTTCGACACGGAGAAGACTGCCATGGTGGATGTCATCGACCCGGCGGGCCTCGTCCGCAGCCAGGCTATCGAAAACGACGACGGCAGCCTGCGGATCACGCTGAACGGGGCGGAGAACCGAAGGACCCTTGCCGGACATTTCATCTCGGAAGGTTTCGGATCGGGTGTGCAGCATATCGCCTTCGAAACCGCCGACATCTTCAAGACAGTGAAGGCGCTGCAAGCCAACGGTTTCACCCCGCTGGTGATATCTCCCAACTACTACGACGATCTGGATGCCCGTTTCGGGCTGGAGGAAGACTTCCTCAACGACCTGAAAAACTCGGGCATTCTCTATGACCGGGACGAGAACGGCGAATATTTCCAGCTGTACAGCCCGACCTACGGCGAAGGCTTCTTCTTCGAGATTGTCGAACGCCGCGGCGGCTACAAGGGCTATGGCGCCGCCAATGCCCAGTTCCGCATCGCCGCCCAGAAACGCCATTTCCGCGCGAAGGGCATGCCGGCAAGGTAGGCTTGCCCGCAAAGAACGCGGGGCTGATGCAGCGACAGGAGTGACAGTCAGTCAAGACCTATCCTACACCACGCCCTCATCCTGAGGAGCCGCCACGCGGCGTCTCGAAGGATGGGCGACACACTCTGAGCAAGCAGCCCATCCTTCGAGACAGCGCTTCGCGCTTCCTCAGGATGAGGATGTGAGTGTAGCGTGGGTCTGGGTAACGAACGCGCCAAACAACGCATCGGCCCATTCGCCCCACGACGGCTTCACTGCGGCTCGCGAGCCCCCTACCGCCCGGTTTTCTGTCGCCAGGCTTCGTATTTCTGCAGGTTCTCTTCCTTCGTCGGCGGATAGAGACCGATGATCGGCGTTCCGGCCTTCACTTCTTCCAGCACGAAATCCTCAAAGCTCTCCATGCCGGTGCATTCGTCGGCAAGCTCGTCGGCCAGATGTGCAGGGATCACCATGACGCCATCCTTGTCGCCGACCAGAACGTCACCGGGGAAGACCGGAGCATCGCCGCAGGATATCGGCACGTTGATGTCCAGCGCCTCATGCAGGGTCAGGTTGGTCGGAGCTGACGGCTTGGCGTAATAGGCAGGCATGTCGAGTGCGCCGATACCTTCCGCGTCCCGGAAACCACCGTCGGAGACAACACCGGCAGCGCCGCGTAGCGCCAGCCGGGTGATCAGGATGGAACCGGCCGTTGCCGCGCGCGCATCCTTGCGCGCATCCATCACCAGAACGTGGCCTGGCGGGCAGGTTTCCATCGCAACCCGCTGCGGATGGTCCGGATTGCGAAAAACCGTGATCGGATTGCGGTCTTCCCGAGCCGGGATGTAGCGCAGCGTGAAAGCCTGACCGACCATGTTTTCGTCTTTCGGAGCTACCGGCACCACACCCTGAATGAACTGGTTGCGCAGGCCGCGCTTGTAGAGCGCCGTCGCGACGGAGGCCGTCGAGACCTTTTTCAGTTTCGCGCGGGTGTCGTCGGAAAGTGTGTAGTCGCTCATGATGTCCTCAGTAGATATCGGGTTCGCCGGCGGTGCGGCCGAAGTCGGATTGCAGGAAGTCGAAGTCGCAGCCCTTGTCGGCCTGGGTGACGTGTCGCTGGAAGAGATAACCGTAGCCGCGCTCAAACCGTGGCATGGGGGCCTGCCAGGCGTCCCTGCGGGCCTCCAGTTCCACCTCCTCCACCAGCATGTCGAGGCGGCGGTTGGCCAGATCCAGCCGGACGATGTCACCGGTCTTCAGCAGTGCCAGCGGTCCGCCGACATAGCTTTCCGGCGCGACATGCAGCACGCAGGCACCATAGGAGGTGCCGGACATGCGCGCATCGGAGATCCGCAGCATGTCGCGATGGCCCTGCTTGATCAGCGCCTTGGGGATCGGCAGCATGCCCCATTCGGGAAAACCGGGCCCGCCCTGAGGCCCGGCATTGCGGAGCACCAGGACGTGATCCGGCGTGACCTCCAGGGTCTCGTCATCGATGGCCGCCTTCATTTCCGGGTAGCTGTCGAAGACCAGGGCCGGTCCTTCGTGGAAATGGAACTTCGGATCGCAGGCCGCCGGTTTGATCACAGCCCCGTCAGGGCAGAGGTTCCCGCGCAGAACGGCGAGCGAACCTTCCTCGTACACCGGGTTGGAGAGAGGTCGGATGACATCGTCGTTATAGACGACCGCGCCTTCCAGGTTTTCACCGAGCGTCTTGCCGGTGATGGTCAGCGCGGAAAGATCCAGCCGGTCCTCGATCTGTTTCATCAGCGCGCGCAGGCCGCCCGCATAGAAGAAATCCTCCATCAGGTAGTCCCTGCCGGAAGGTCGCACATTGGCGATCAGCGGTGTCACCCGGCCAAGGGCGTCCAGATCGTCGAGCGACAGCTCCACACCGGCCCGGCGCGCCATCGCGATAAGGTGGACGACCGCATTGGTGGAACAGCCGGTGGCCATCGCAACGACAGCGGCGTTCCGGCAGGCGGCATCCGTGATGATCCGATCCGGTGTCAGGTCTTCCCAGACCATCTCAACGATGCGCCGGCCACAATCGGCTCCCATGCGTTGATGGCCCGCATCAACCGCCGGAATGGAAGAGGCTCCCGGAAGGGTCAGCCCCATTGCGTCGGCAATGGCCGTCATGGTCGAAGCCGTCCCCATGGTCATGCAGGTGCCGGCCGAGCGGGCGATACCACCCTGGATCCCGAGCCATTCATCGTCGGAAATGTTGCCGGCCCGGCGCTCGTCCCAGTATTTCCAGGCATCGGACCCCGACCCCAGGATCTTGCCGGCGTAGTTGCCGCGCAACATCGGGCCTGCCGGCAGATAGACCATCGGAACACCTGCCGAGATCGCCCCCATGACGAGACCGGGCGTGGTCTTGTCACAGCCTCCCATAAGCACCACACCGTCCAGCGGGTGCGAGCGGATCATCTCCTCTGTCTCCATGGCCAGCATGTTGCGGTAGAGCATCGAGGTCGGCTTGGTGAAGCTTTCGTCGACCGAGAGTGACGGCATCTCGACGGGAAAGCCTCCCGCCTGGAAGACGCCGCGCTTCACGTCCTGCACCCGCTCCTTGAAGTGGGAATGACAGGTGTTCAGCTCCGACCAGGTGTTGAGCACGCCAATGACCGGCTTGTCACGGAAGTCCTCTTCCGAATAGCCGAGCTGCATCATCCGCGAGCGATGACCGAAGCTGCGCAGATCGTCAGGAGCGAACCAGCGCGCGGAACGTAAGTCTTTTGGGGCTTTGTGCGTCATGATTTTATCCGGTGAAGGCAAAGGTCAGCCAGATGACGATGAGGGTGAAGACGAGGCCGGCAACCTCCGGCCAGTTGCCGAACCGGTCGTCGCGGCGTTCTTCGTCCGCGAATTCTCCCGGCGCGATATCCTCATCCTGGCGGGTGAGATCCTTGTCGGTGATTTTCATCTCGACCTCCTCAGTCCAGCAGGTTTGGCAGCCAGAGGGCCAGATCGGGGAAGAACAGCACCAGGAACAGGCCGACAGCCTGCAGGGCGATGAACGGCAGCACGGCGGCGAAGATTTCCTGCAACTGGATATCTTTTGGCGCCACGGATTTCAGGAAGAAACAGGCTGGCCCGAAAGGTGGCGACAGGTAGTAGATCTGGATGTTCATGGCAAAGAGCACCCCGAACCAGACCGGATCAAAGCCGAGATCCACCACCACCGGTGCAAAGATCGGTACGGTGATGAAGATGATCGCGATCCATTCCAGGAACGTGCCGAGCACCATGACGATCAGCATCATGACGACGATGACCAGGATCGGTGCGATATCAAGGGATGTCAGCAGGCCGCGCAGGAATTCGCCGCCGCCGATCCGGTTGTAGATGCCGATCAGCGAGACGGCCCCCAGCACCAGCCAGATGATGGACCCAACCGTCAGCACCGTCTGGCGCATGGCGTCACGTGCCATCTTCCACGAAAGCTCATTGCGGACGGCAGCAACCACGAGAGCACCCACGGCTCCAACTGCCGCGGCCTCCGTGACGGTGGCGATACCGGAATAAATGACCCCGAGCACGGCACCAATCAGAAGCCCTGGCAGAACAACCCCTTTCAGGAACTTGACGCGCTGGAACAGCGGCAAACCGGTTTCGGGAATGTCGTAGATCGGTGCCAGTGCCGGATTGAAGCGCACCCGGATCAGGATGTAGATGATGAACAGGCTGGCGAGGATCAGCCCCGGCACGGCGGAGGCGGCGAAGAGCTTGGTGATCGAAACCTGGGCCGCAAGACCGTAGACGATCAGAACGACCGAGGGCGGGATCAGCGTTGCCAAGGCACCGGCAGCGCAGATGATGCCGATGGACAGCTTGCGGTCATACCCGAGCCGCAGCATCTGCGGCAGCGCGATCAGGCCGAGCATGACGATCTCGCCGCCCATGATGCCGGACATTGCCGCCAGCACCACCGCGACGACACAAGTCTGTACTGCGACCGAACCGCGGAAGCGCCCGCCCAGGATCGCCATGCTGTCGAACAGTGACTGTGCGATCCCCGATCGCTCGAGGACGTTCGCCATGAAGACAAAGAAGGGAACGGCGATCAGCTCGTACTTGTGCAGGACCTCGCCGACATTGGCAGCAACGATGAAGAAACCGGCACGTTCGCCGAAATAGAGGATCGCCGTTGCCAGAGACACCGTCAGTGTGGTGATGCCAAGCGGAACGCCCAGCGCCATCAGCGCCAGCAGAGCGACGACGATCAGAAGGGTAATGAGTTCAATGCCCACCGGCGATCTCCCCTTCGGTGCGCTGGCACCAGCGAATGATGTTGGCGGCAAGCTGGAGGATGTAGAGAACGCAACCAGCAACAAGCAGGATCTTGAGATAGGTCGGCTGGATCGAGTTCAGCGCGGTTCCCGAGTGCTCGGTGCGCTTCAGAACTTTCAGCATCGGATCCCACAGGGCCATGGTCAGGACAATTACCGCGCCAGCCGCAATCACCATCTGCAACAGGCGCATTACGCGCCAGACCCGTGGACTGACCAGCGTTTCGATCATGGTGATGGATATATGGCGGTGCCGCTGGGTGACATAACCAACGGCAAGCACCCAGGCCGAAGCACAGAGCGTCATGGCAAGTTCCGTCGACCAGACAGTCGGGCTGTCGAACCCGTACCGCATCACCACCTCGAGCGCGGAAACCGCGATACAGGCGAAAAACAGAACGGAACAGCCGTGACCGATGAACACACTGACACTGTCCATGACATCGGCATAACGCGCGAATAGGCGTTTCATCATCTCTCCCTGAATGCAGACCTGAAGCGGACAGGTGAATCCGGCCGGGCACAAGGCCAGGTCATCGAGACTGTGCGCGCACAGGAGCTTTGGCAAGAAAGCTGCGTGCCCTCACCTTGCAAGGTGGAAAGCAAGGGCACGCATCACTGGCCGGGTCCTAGTTTTTGAAGAGACCGATTTCGGTCATGTAGGAGAGGTTCGCGTCAAGCGCTTCCTTGGCAAGGTCCGACTTCTGGGCATAGTTCTCCCATTCCTTCCGGGCGATCTCGCGCAGTTGGTCGCGATCTTCCTGGGCCCAGTTGATCACTTCGATCTTCTCGCCAGCCCCATCCCGTGCGGCCAGTTCCTGGTCCTTCTTGTCGACTTCAGCCGCCATTGCGAACATGGCTTCGTACCACCAGTCGCGCAGGGCTTTCTGGTCTTCCGGGCTCAAAGCATTCCACTTCGCCTTGTTGATGGTGAACTGCATCGACGGCATGGAGTGAATGCCGGGATAAAGCGGGTAAGGGGCAACGTCATGCAGACCGGTCGCGTCGTTGTTGACGTAGGCCGAGGCGTCTGCTGCATCGACAATGCCCTTTTCCAGAGCACCGTAGACTTCGGAGAAAGGAATGGATACCGGCGACGCACCGGCAGCCTGGAAGACCGCGGCGGCAAGCCCTTCCGGAGAGCGGATCTTCTTGCCTTCCAGATCTTCGAACGTGCGGATTGGTACGCGGGCCGGTAATGCTTCGCGAGAATAAGGCCCGCAGGCAACGACCTGCACTTCTCCCCCGGTCACGGCATCGGCTGCTTTCTGCATCACGGCTTCGCCGCCGCCATCCTTGCAGAAACCGATCATCTGCTGCGGCGTGTCGTAACCGGAGATGAGGTCACCCATGATGGCGTAGGCAGGCTCGCGGCCTGCAAAGTAGTTCACGGATGTGAAGTCGCCATCCAAAACGCCGGCTGCGACAGCATCAGGCGTTTCTCTTGCCGGCACCACGGATCCGTTCGGCGTCAGCTGGATCTCGACCCGGCCATCGGTCATTTCCTTGATTTTCGGAAGCCAGGTTTCCGTCAGATACTGGGTCGAAAAGTCCCCTGCATTGAATGAGGTCTGAATGCTGAAGGTCTCTGCCTGCGCCATTGTGGCGATGACGGAGACCGAAGCTGCCAGGGCAGCGGCGGTGAATTTCATGGTGTCCTCCACTCGATTGCGCGGGGAGCTCCTCCTCCCGCTATCTGATGCATTAATATATTAGTGCATTTCTTGCAAGTCTGTTCTATCTTCGCCCGAGAAGAATCGTGCGTTTGAATGAGAGGATCAGCGATGACGGTTGAACTGGCTCGGTTGCTGGACGACCCGAACAAGGCGGCAGACGCCGGTAGCGGTGAAAGGATCCGGCGGATCTCCGTCAGCCAGCAGATCCAGGAATCGCTGCGTGCGCGGATCATCTCGCTGGACCTCAAGCCCGGGCTCAGCCTGTCGCGGACGGATCTGGCTAGCCACTACGGTGTCAGCCAGACCCCTGTGCGCGATGCGATGATGAAGCTGGAAGAAGAAGGGTTGCTGACCATCTATCCGCAATCCAAGACCGAAGTCTCCAAGATCGATGTCGACCATGCCCGCGAAACCCAGTTCCTGCGCCTGTCGCTGGAGCTGGAAGTGACACGCACCCTGGCCAGACAGGACGACAAATCTTCCATCGCCCCTGCCCGTCAGATCCTCAAGCTTCAGGAAACGGCACATGCCGAGGGTGATCTCGGCCTCTTTGCCACCTTCGACAAACGCTTTCACCTGTCGCTGTTCAAGGCGGTCGGGCTTGCCAGCCTGTGTCAGCTGGTTGCGTCGCGCTCCGGCCACATCGACCGGCTGCGCAATCTCAACCTACCCGACCCCGGCAAACCCGCGAGCATCCTGCGATATCACGGGCTCATTCTGGCCGGTATCGAGGCAGGTGATGAAACGGCCACGGAAACCGCTGTCCGCGAACATCTGTCAGGCACGTTGCAGCAGGTCGATCAGATCGTCGCCCGCAATCCTGCGTTCTTCTAGGCCGTAGCCCAGCAAGGCAAGAGATCGAGTGAAAGCCCAGTGCCCCGGCAAGACTTGCAGAGCCAGGCTTTCATGGGGACGGGGCTGATCGTCAGGTAGCCCGATCAAGCATCGCCGATGCAACCAGTGCCCGCGCCGCCTCTCCTGCAGCTTCTGCATAAGCAGGATCGCGGTGAACCAGGATGGTTGAAAACGCGCCGTCCAGGAGCAGCACGATATGGCGGGCCAGGTGTGGTGCTCCGCCGATACCTGCAGCCTCGAATTCTTCCGCCATCCACGCCTCGAATTTCTTCTTGTGACCGGCACCAACCTTCATCGCCGGATGCCCGGGCATATTGGCAAGTTCCGCCGCTGTTCGCAGGAAGCCGCAGCCTTTCCATTTCGGGTGCCTTGCAGCAACCGCTATCTGGCGGAAGATTGCCTCCACCTTGTCCGGCAGATCACCTTCGGCTTCCCCAAACCACTTCCGGAACTGATTGAGGTTGGGCTGATCTCGTGACGCCAGATAAGCTTCGATCAGGTCGTCCTTGCTCTTGAAATGGTAATAAACCGTCTTCTTGGTGATACCTGCCTTCTCCGCGATCGTGTCGAGACTGACGGCACGGATTCCCTCCGCATAGAAGAGCTTGTTGGCAGCGGTCAGGATCCGCTCTCTGGCTGTTTCGGCAGGGTTGATCATCGATCAAGTATACTCACCAGTGAATATACTTCAATGCGCGCCATCGCTAGCGTCCTTCTATCGACTTTCAACCAAGGACAAAGCCCATGACTGCCCCTGTTCTTCTGGACCGCCACGGCCCTATTGCGCTGCTTACCCTCAACAGGCCCGAGAAGCTGAATGCGCTCAACTACGCTACCAACGACCTCATCTTGGCTCATCTGAACGAACTGGAAGCGGACGACGGCACTCGTGCCGTCGTCATCACCGGCTCAGGCAGGCGCGCCTTTTCGGCAGGTGGAGACATTTACGAGTTTTCGCGCACCATCGCGGAGGGCATCGACGTCGCGGTACGCGAATTTTGCCAGCTGGGCCAGCGCATGACTGCGCGCCTGGAAAACTTTCCCAAGCCGGTCATCGCCGCTGTCAATGGTCTGGCCTACGGCGGCGGTTGCGAGATCACCGAAGCGGTTCATCTCGCCGTCGCCTGCGAAAGCGCACTCTTTGCAAAACCGGAAATCAATATCGGCATCCCGCCGACCTTCGGCGGCACGCAGCGTCTGCCGCGCCTTGCAGGCCGGAAACGAGCCCTGGAACTGCTTCTCACCGGTGACAGCTTTTCCGCGCACAAAGCTCATGAGCTCGGACTGGTCAACCAGGTCGTCACCGACGGCAGCGAACTGGAGGCGGCCTTTGCCCTCGCAGAGCGCATCCTGCGTCACTCGCCGCTGGCTGCTTCCAGGATCCTGACTGCCGTCACGCGCGGGCTCAACACGACCATTTCCGAAGGCCTGCGGATCGAACAGGAGCAGTTTGGACGCATGGCAGCCACACGGGACGTTCACGAGGGCCTCACCGGATGGATCGAGCGGCGCGTGCCGGACTACCAGGGCGCATGAAGGCAGCCGGAAAACAGTGGGCAGCACGCCTGGAGTGTGCTGCCCACGAATGTGTCAGAAAAGTTTTACAAAAAAAGATTTATTTAATTACAAAGACTTAATCAGTACTTTTCGGTTCATTCCCGATTTTTCCGAGACCGGCTGTTGTAATGAAACCGGTGTTTGTTAAGGTCCCGGCACCCAATGAGTGAAAGGCGCACACCGCTTCACCGGCGGATGTACAGGGCTTCCAACAGCCCACCTTCCGCACCTGCAGCACCCATTCGCTGCCTTGTGCGCCTTCCTGAAAAGTCCGGCACTCGACCCTTCGCGCAAAGGGTCGGCTAAATTCCGCCTAGTGCACCTATGCACCTCCCGCCGGGCTTGCAACAGAACCATTCCGACGCTCGCTGCCCGACCTCCGGGCGGTGCATGAGCGCGTGCACGCTGCGGCCTGTTCCGTGCGGCATCGCGCGCCTTAAAAAGGAGACGCTATCCATGCAGGCTCAACAGCTGTCCGCCAATGCCGAATTGCAACTGGACGAGCAGGCTTATGGCCGGGATCCGATCGCAGACCGGGAAACGGATCTCTACCGCGGCGAATACATCATGTCGTTCGTGGAAAAGTGGGACGAGTTGATCGACTGGGACGCGCGCGCCGACAGCGAGGGACAGTTCTTCATGGACGTGCTGCGCGCCCGCGGCAAGGAAACCGTGCTCGATGTCGCAACCGGAACCGGCTTCCACTCCGTGCGGCTGACCCGCGCAGGCTTTAACGTGACCTCGGCCGACGGCTCCGCTGCCATGCTGGCAAAGGCGTTCCAGAACGGCCAGAAACGCGGCATGATCCTGAAGACGGTACAGGCTGACTGGCGTTGGCTGAACCGGGACATTCAGGGCAAATACGACGCCATCATCTGCCTCGGCAATTCCTTCACCCACTTGCACGACGAACTGGACCGCCGCCGGGCGCTTGCCGAATTCTATGCCGCGCTCAAACACGACGGCATCCTGATCATCGATCAGCGCAACTACGATGCGATGCTAGATCAGGGCTATTCCAACAAGCACAAATACTATTATGCCGGAAAGAAGGTGAAGGCCGAACCGGTGCATATGGACGAAGGCCTCGCCCGCTTCAAATACAGCTTTCCCGATGGGGCCGAGTACACGCTCAACATGTGCCCTATCCGCAAGAACTACATGCGCCGTCTCTTGTCGGAGGCAGGCTTCGAGCGGGTCCGCACCTATGGTGACTTCCAGGAGACCTTTGCGGAAAACGATCCGGATTTCTTCATTCACATTGCCGAAAAATCCAGCCTGCACCTGGTTCGCTGGGGTGGCGCGCGCCCTGAAGACGGCAAAACGGATATCCGCGAAGTTGCCGAAAGTTACTACGACAGTGACGACGCCGACACGTTCTACAGCCTTGTCTGGGGCGGCCAGGACCTTCACATCGGCCTTTACGACGACACCAGCAACATTCGCGAAGCGTCGGACCTCACCATCGACGAGATGGCCGGCATGCTGCCCAATCTGGGTGCGGATGCGAAGGTTCTCGACATCGGCTCCGGTTATGGCGGCGCGATGCGCAAGCTGGTCAAGGCCAGTGGCTGCAGCGCGGTCTGCCTGAACATTTCCGATGTCCAGAACGACACCAACCGGCACCGCAACATCCAGCAGGGTTTCAAGGACAAGATCCGCGTCGAGCACGGCGTCTTCGAGGATATTCCTGAGCAGCCGGAAAGCTTCGACATTGTCTGGAGCCAGGATGCGATCCTGCACTCCGACCAGCGCCACAAGGTGCTGCAGGAAGTCCACCGGGTGCTGAAGCCGGGCGGCTATTTCATCTTCACTGACCCGATGCAGGCCGATGATGCCGACCCGAAAGCCCTCCAGCCGGTTTATGACCGCCTGCAGCTCAACAGCCTCGGGTCGATGCGCTTCTACCGCGAGACGGCAGAAGCACTGGGCTTTGAAACCGTCGAACAGCGGGACATGACGCAGCAGCTGCGCAATCACTATTTCCGGGTACGCGAGGAGCTTCTCGCCAACTACGACAAGCTGCGCAACGAAGGCGCTTCCGCCGACTATCTCGACAAGATGGCGCTTGGGCTTATGAACTGGGTCGATGCTGCGGACGCCGGCCAGCTGGCCTGGGGCATCCAGCTGTTCCGCAAGCCTGTCTGATCACCTCCCTTCCTGATCTCCCTGCCCGGGCGCCATACACCGCCCCGGGCAGGACTATCCTTTCCAAAACGACAAGGAGCGCGCAATGACGCAAAGATCCTGGCTATTCACCAGTGAATCCGTTTCCGAGGGACACCCGGACAAGGTCTGCGACCGGATATCCGACACCATTCTGGACGCTTTCCTGGAACAGGACCCTGACGCCCGCGTTGCCTGCGAAACGCTGACCACCACCAATCACGTCACCATCGCGGGGGAAGTTCGTGGCCCCGACCAGGTCCTCGATACGGTCGAGAGCCTGGTGCGTGAAGCCGTCCGCGACATCGGCTATGAACAGGAAGGTTTCCACTGGCAGACGCTGGAAGTGGTCAACCGCCTGCACCGTCAGTCGGCCGACATCGCCATGGGCGTCGATGAAGGCGACAAGGGCGAGGAAGGAGCCGGCGACCAGGGCATCATGTTCGGCTATGCCTGCAACGAGACCGAGGAGCTGATGCCTGCGCCGATCCTGTTGTCGCACAAGATCCTGCGCACCATGGCCGAAGCCCGGAAATCCGGGCGCGAACCGCGCCTTGGCCCGGACTCCAAGAGCCAGGTGACGCTTCGCTATGAAAACGGCCGCCCGACCGGCATCGATGCCGTGGTCGTTTCCACTCAGCACGGCGAAAATGTCAGCCAGGAAGAAGTGCGCGAAGCGGTGTTGCCGTTCATCCTGCATGCCTTGCCCGTCGGCTGGACTGTTCCCGATAACCGGATCTACATCAACCCGACTGGCCGCTTCGTGATTGGCGGACCTGATGGCGATGCCGGCCTCACGGGTCGCAAGATCATCGTCGACACCTACGGCGGTGCAGCTCCCCATGGTGGCGGCGCCTTCTCCGGCAAGGACCCGACCAAGGTCGACCGGTCGGCTGCCTATGCCTCGCGCTATCTCGCCAAGAACGTGGTCGCCGCCGGCCTTGCCGACAAATGCCTGATCCAGCTCGCCTATGCCATCGGCATGCCGGAGCCGGTCGCCGTTTACGTCGACACGCAGGGAACCGGCAAGGTGGATGAAGTCGCTCTCGGCAAGACCTTGCGCGAAATGGTACGTCTGACACCGAGGGGAATTCGCGAGCGTCTCGGACTTTCGAAGCCGATCTACGCGCGCACTGCCGCTTACGGCCACTTCGGCCGCGCACCGGAAGAAGACGGCGGTTTCGGCTGGGAGAGAACCGATCTCGCCGACGAACTTGCACGGCACTTCGGCGCCCGTGCGGATGCGGCAGAATAAGAAAACAGCGAAGCCCCGGCACGGCATCCGCCGCGCCGGGGCTTTCGATTTACCGGATCAGAATTTCTCGACACTCGGCCGCAGCTCCAGCTCGGATGTCCAGGCGCTTTTGTCCTGACGCGAGATCTCCAGATACGTCCGTGCGATTGCATCTGGATGAAGGGTCTTGTCCGGGTCGTCATAAGGCGCACCACGATCCGGATTGTAGATCACCCCGTCGATGACGAAATGAACCACGTGGATGTTTTGCGGCGACAATTCCCGGGCAAGTGACTGGCACAAGCCACGCAAGGCGAACTTGCCCATGGCAAAGGGCGCTGATTGCGGGAAGCCCTTGATGCCGGCGGAAGCACCGGTGAACAGCATCACGCCCTTCCCCTTTGGCACCATCCGCTTTGCCGCTTCATGTGCGACGGCCAGCGCACCGAAGGCGGTCACATCCAGTGCGGCATGCACATCCTCAAGATTGAGTTCGGCAACCGGTCCGCGGACGCGGCCACTGGCGTTGTAGACGACAAGGTCCGGCGTTGCCCCCGCATCGTCCAGGTCCTGGAACAGGCGCGCCACACTGGCCGCGTCGGCAGCATTGCAGGCATGGGCTTTTGCTCCGGTTTCAGCGCAAAGCCCTTCCAGCTTTCCAGGAGATCTGGCAGCCAGCGACACCCTGTAGCCTTCCTTGGCGAACGTCCGTGCCAGAGACGCGCTGAGGCCCGGCCCGGCGCCGACGATCAGGGCATTGCCGCTCACGATGCGGCTCCAAGATAGACCGGCTTCAATCCGCTCACCAGCTGCGCCTGGATCGGTGCGGTTGCCTCGTTGATGGCGGTGACACCCATATCCTGCCCGACCTGAGTGCGGATCGGCCGCGATCCATTCATTGCGATCAGCTCAAGGATCTTGGTTGCGACGTTACCCGCATCGGTGATGGCTTCACCCTGTTCGAACATGCCCTGAAACATGCCAAGCAACCTGTCGCGCCCCTTGGAATAATCGCCATATTGCCCAACCCGCACCGCATCACCCGGAGCCGGGGCGGAGGTCACCAGATCAGTGCCATGGCCACTCGGCTCAACCAGAACGGACTCGACCCCGAACGGCTCCAGTTCGTAATGCAGCGACTCGCAGTAAGCTTCCATCGCCCACTTGCTGGCGCAGTAAAGGCCGAAGAAAGGCATGCCGAACCGGCCTGCAACCGAACTGAGACTGATCACGAGACCGGACTTCCGCGCCCGCATCGCTGGAAGCACCGCCCGCGTCAGATGCATGACACCATAGACATTGACGTCGAACAGATCCTTTGCCTGCTCCATGGTGAAGCCTTCCGTCAGACCAACAGGCATGACGCCTGCGTTATTGACCAGAACGTCGATCGGCTGTTCTGCCTCGATCGCCGCGACAGTCCGTTCGACACCTTTCTCGTCAGCGACATCCAGATCGACCGGCACAAGCTTGCCCGGAAGACCTTCGGCAAAAAGCTTGAGCGCCTTGGCCGCTTCCGCGTTTCTGCCGTCCAGATCCCGCATGCCCGCATAAACGATATGGCCTTCCTGCACGAGTTTCTGGGCGGTCAGAAACCCGATACCCCGGCTTGCACCGGTAATCAGGATTGTCTTTTGGGTGGTCATTTTCATTTCCCTTCTTTCTTGAAGATTGTGCGCATGAACAGCGCCAGGGGTTCGTCGCTGCGGCTTGCCTTCATTCTCGTCAGCGCGCCGCTCCACGAATTCATCAACCAGTCGGCAGCCTGTGCCGGGGAGAGATGAGACAGTCCGATCCGGGAGAGGTCCGTCTCCCGCAGGCAGATCTCGAGTTCACCGGTCAGTGCCTGCCAATGACGGTCCAGTTCCGCCTGAAAGACCGGTTTCTGGTCGGCCAGCTCCGTCGACAGGTTGCACATCAGGCATCCCTGGGCGTAGCCACGGTCCTTCATCCCCTCCCGGGCACCGGAGAAAAATGCTTCCAGACGTTCCACCGGCGAGCGTTTGCGGTCCGAAAGGCAAGCCTTTGCAAAAGCGAGCTGATCCCGGTGGTAGTGACGCGCTACCTCGAGACCGAAGTCTTCCTTGGTGTCGAAGTAGTGGTAGAAAGACCCCTTCGGCACGCCGCTTTCCCGCAACACGTCATTGATCCCGATGCCGTCGAAGCTGTTTTCCCGGATAAGCGTCATGCCGACATCCAGAAGACGGGTCTTCGCGGTCTCGTAGGCAGCTTCGTTGCGTATTCTGGCCAAGGAGTTTCCTTTCGTCAGGGACTTCTGACACCGCTAATCCGGCTGATACAGCGCCTCGTCAGCGGCGTTCGTTGAACTAGAAATAGACCGGTCTAATAATTATCGTCAATGAAACGAACTTCACGGTTGCGTGTGTGTGACAATCAACGAGGAGACCACCCGCCTCAGAAACAAAAAAACTCCCCGCGAATGACCACGGAGAGCTGATTGATCAAATGAATTTTGCCGGTCCGGCTCTGCTCGCGCAGAAGCGGGGTTTTGGCTCAGGCCTCTTCCGGCACTTTCTCACCCGCGCCTTCCGTCACCTGGTCGATCCAGTCCTGAAGGTTGTAATAGGTGGTGATGCGGGCAATTTGACCATTGCGGATCTCGAAAAAGCTGCCCGCCGGCAGCTTGTAGGTCTGGCCGTTCGCGGGCGGCAATCCGCTGTCGGTGCCGATATAGCTGCCATGGACGATGAACTCGGCAGCAGCCCGTGTCCCGTCTTCACTGACGAACAGCACGATGTCGCTGAGCCGCTCCTTGTAGCAGCGCGTCATGTGAACGTTGAAGGACCAGAACTTGTCCTTGCCGACACGGCGTTCGCCCTGGTTGACGTCATGGATCAGGTCGTCGGCAACCAGGCTTTCCATTTTCTTGGTATCGCCTGCATTGAAGGCAGCAAAATAGGTATCGATCAGAAACCGGGACTGTTTGTTGGCCATAGGTCCTCGCAGGGGCGGAAACACAATCTGGCCGGGAGTTTGCCTTCGCCGCCTTCCCGGCGCAAGAGGTCGAGGAGATTGCGGTTTACGGTTCTTCACCGAAACCGCTTCAAACCAACCAAAGTCCCCGCCCAGGGTGACAGCCGGCGCCCGATGTTAAAGTGATAAAAATGCAACATACTGTATCACATTAGCAACAAACATCACTTCTCTTGAAATTGCCGGTTGCATTGGCATCGGCTCTCGAAGTATCAACTCGTCACCGGTCACTATCCGGAACAGACATCAACGGTTCGGCCATTTTTCGCCACCCGCATGATCAGGCCCTGCCCACTCATGTACGGATGCTGTTCTGGCGGATCGGACAATCGCGCATGAAGTTCAACGGTTGAACGCTGGGAGTGTACCCCGGAAGCAACAGGTTCGACTCCTGTGATGTGCTCCATGGATAGCTCAGTGGTAGAGCATCGGACCTTTAATCCGACTGTCGCGAGTTCAACTCTCGCTCCAAAAACACGGCCTCCAACGCCGAACTGGCCTGTCACGCCAGCAGCTATGCAAGCTGTTCCATTGGGGACCCGGAGAGGTCTTGCGAACGCGGACCGGTCCTTTTGCCTTCGGGTGAAAGTGCCCCGACCGCCGACGCCAGGTCGCTTCGCCCGGCCTTTGGCAAAGGCTCTGCCGCCGCTTTGCCGGAACCGCCTGTTTTCGAACGGGTTGGAACCCGCATTGCCGCTGCTACGCCCTCTGGCCAAGGGCCCGCCGGGAGACCTCGTGCTCTCTTCGGGTCTCATTGTTTCACCCCGGACGCCTCATGACGAGCGACCGGTTTCCTCAACCTCCAACCATCTTCAACACCGGAAAGGACAACCACGTGCCTTAGCGCATTGGAAGGATTATCGAAATGACGACTTTTCTCGACAAGATCCGCGGGCGGACCCGCGTAGTGATTTCTGAAACGGAACGGGCCCTCCACATCTGCAAGGGAGAGCTCCAGGGTATTCTCGGACCCGGTGAACACAGCCTCGAAAATGGCCGTGGCACCCTGGTGATCGAGCGCCAGTCCTTGGCGATGCCCCAGTTCCGGTCGGCCTACGAGAAGGCGCTCTTCGATAAGCTTCCCCAAGTTGCCGAAGAGCACTTGACCGTTATCCGGACCGGACCGGGTGAAGTGGCGATTGTGGAACGGGACAACCGTATCCATACCGTGCTTGGCCCGGACGAGCGGCTTGTCCTGTGGACGGATGCCGGCCCGTGGACCTTCGAGGTCATCGACACGGCTGCCGACCCGGCCCTCACGCAGAAGCTCATGCGCCGGCTCGGGGATGCCCGTCAGACGCAGCAGTTCGTGATCGTGCCGGTGACCGACGGTAGCGTCGCCCTCCTCTTCATGGATGGCGTGCTCACCAAGGTGCTTGAAGCCGGGGTGCATGCCTTCTGGAAGGCAGGCCGAACCGTGACGCAGAAGGTCATCGACCTCAAGCGTCAGGCTCTCGACGTCACCGGTCAGGAAGTCTTGACCCTCGACCGCGTTACCATCCGGATCAACCTCTCCGCGGATTACCGTGTGGTTGCCCCGGTGAAGGCCGCAACCGAGGTGAAGGACTTCACCGACACGCTCTACCGGGCTTTGCAGCTTGTGTTCCGCAAGCAGCTCGGCGCGCTCAAGCTCGACCAGATCCTTGAAAAGAAGGGGGAGGTCAACGCGGAAGCGGCCGCCAAGATCAAGGCCGACATGGCTGAAATCGGTGTCGAGGTCTCCGACATCGTCCTCAAGGACGTGATCCTTCCGGGCGAAATGCGCGAGATCCTCAACAAGGTGGTGGCAGCTGAAAAGGAAGCCGAAGCCAACGTGATCCGGCGCCGTGAAGAAACGAACGCAACCCGTTCGCTTCTCAACACGGCCAAGGTCATGGCTGAAAACCCGGTCATGCTTCGGCTCAAGGAGCTCGAAGCGCTCGAAGCCATCGCCGGCAAGGTCGACCGGCTCACGGTCCACAACGGAACCGGAGGCCTCATGAACGACCTCGTCCGGCTTCGGGACGACAACGCGGCATGAGCCAGAACGGCGCGGGGCAACCTGCGCCGTTTCTGTTTCAGCGCGGCCCTTGCAGGCCCTGGCTGTCCAGATCCTGTCACTTGGCCACCTCGATTGAGGGTGCGCTCGCCCGCTTTCGCAGGGGCCGCAGAATTTGAAAACAGTATACATTTAAAGAAAAAGACAATGAAAACAGACACAAAGATCTCGAAACGCCTGTCTTTCTGGCTAAGACACAAACCGGAAGACGCCGGTTTGATGCTGTCAGACAGCGGTTGGGCTGACGTAGCTGATGTCCTTGGTGCCTTCAGAGCCCTCGGCCTTGATTGCAAAAGGGATCAGCTGGAAAGAATAGTCGCGACCAACGACAAGAAACGCTTCGAGTTCTCCGAAGACGGTAAACGCATTCGCGCACGTCAGGGTCATTCGATTGACATTGAACTGGGCCTCACAGCTTTACAGCCTCCGGAGTTCCTGTTCCACGGAACGGCAACACGCTTTCTGCCGCCCATTCTGACCGAAGGCCTGAAACCTATGGCGCGGCACCATGTGCATCTGTCACCGGATCGCGACACCGCGCACAAGGTCGGAAGCCGTCACGGCAAACCTGCAATTCTTCAGGTCGCAGCCAGCGCAATGCAGGCAGAGGGGCACACGTTTTACAGAACGGAGAACGGCGTCTGGCTGACGGATGCCGTTCCCGCACATTTTCTGGCACTGACAGAAACCCATCCATAATAGGTCTCTTCGCGAATTCGGCATCCCTGGTTAAATCGTCTGGACCGGCATGAACCAAGGGCCTTCGATGACTCCCCCCCCTCACGCATACCGGCACCAAAATAATAAAATAAATCTCTTTCTTTATTCTCGAAGCTAAATATATAAAGAAAATACTTTCTTTATCGAGGTTGCCATGTCAATCAGCTCGCCAGCGCTCCCGCCCGTCAGCCCGTCACTCTTTTCACCGGAACGCGCGGCCGGCACACTGGCGCTGGTGCTGGGGGTCGGGTCTCACGCCATCAACGGCTTTGTTACCACCGCTGTGCTGCCGGACATCATCCGAGATCTTGGCGGGCAGGACCGTGCATTCTGGGTATTTTCCTCCTTTGAAATGATGGCAATCCTGGCGGGCTGCCTCACTGGCGCAGCAAAGGTCCGTTTCGGTGCCCGCAGTCCCTTCCTGCTGGCGTCGCTCCTGCTTGCGGGCGGATCAGTGCTCGCGGGTCTCTCGACATCTCTGGAAGGGCTGATTGCCGGACGCGCCCTGCAGGGCTTCGGCGAAGGCATGATCATCGCGCTGTGTTATTCACTGATCCCGGATCTCTTCCCCAGCAACATCGCCCCGCGTGTCTTTGCCTTGCTGGCAGGGGTCTGGGCCGTTGCAGCGGGTATCGGGCCGGTTTCGGCCGGCTTGCTGTCCGAACTCTGGTCGTGGCGCGCCGCCTTCCTGATCAACATACCCTTCGTGCTGCTGCTGTTCGTCCTGATGAACACGGCCTTGCCTGCGCACGCGGTCCGTCCGGCCACGGCCAGCGACCCCACGGCCAGAAGATTGCCGGTCCGTTTGCTGGTTCGCCTTGCCCTGCTGGCAGCAAGCATCTTTCTCCTGACCGTGATAGGCGAGCTGCATGCGCCCCTGCCGCTTGCCCTGACGATTGCAGCCGGTCTGGCAACCGCAGCGCTGCTGCTGACCTTTGACGCCGCAAGCCCGCATCGCCTTTTCCCGCGCGATGCCTTCCGGGCGCAGACCCTGATCGGCCTCGGCACCTGGATCGTGTTCCTCATTTCCGCTGCCGCTGCCGTGCGGGCGGTTTTCGTGACGACGGTGGGTCAGGTCTACTGGGGCCTCAGCGTGACGCAGGCAAGTTATGTTGCCGCCGGGCTCGCCTTCTCCTGGTCGATCTTCGCCGTCATCTCTTCCCGTGCACCGTCGCGTCAGTGCGAGCTGACCTATCTGACGACCGGTCCGTTCCTGATCGCCGGTGGCTTGACCCTCACTGCTCTTGCGATCTCGACCGCATCGCTGCCTTTGTTTGCGCTCGCTGCCGTGGTTGCCGGTGCCGGCCACGGGCTGTGCAACCAGATCCTGATGCGTTCGCTGATGTACACCGCCGAGGGAGAAGACCAGAACCTGGTCTCCAGCATCCTGCCGACCATTTCCTCTGCCGGTATTGCCATCGGCGGTGGCCTTACCGGACTGATCGCAATTGTCACCGGTCTTGTTGCACCGGGATCGGAAGAACTGCTCACCCGGGAGGCCGTCGCGCGGTCCGGCGCCTCCGTCTTCTACATCAATGCGGGCCTGACACTGGTTCCAGCCCTGGCGATGCTGGTGCTACGTCACAGATTGACTGCAAGGGAAAGCGCCATCGCAAACGAACAGTCGCCCCCCTCACCCAAGGCCGGCACCGCGCGTCTCGATCCGGTAGACCCACGTCACCACCGCCCCTAGCAGCGAGGTAACCACGAGGCCAGCCAGCAGCACGTCCGTTCCCAGGTCCTTGAGCAGAATCGGAAACAGGAAGGCAGTCACAACGGCGCCGATCTTGGCGAAGGACGCCGCAAGGCCCGCCCCCGTGCCGCGATAGGCGACAGGAAACACCTCGCCGGCAATCAGGTAGGTCTGCGCATTCGGACCCATGTTGGTCATGAAGTTGAACAGCATGAAGCCTGCAAAGATCAGGGGGACGTCCCATCCAGGTCCTGCATGGTTGCCGGAAGCCGCAATCGCCAGACCAACGGCGCAGCCGATGAAACCGATCACCTGAAGGCGGACACGGCCAATCCGGTCAGTGAACATCACGGCAAAGACAATGCCGACAATCAGCAGGACGTCGATCAGGGCGGCGCCTTTCGCCGCAAGCAGATCATTGTAGACCAGATCAGAAAGCGACTGTGCGTGCTCGCGCTTGTTGCCAATTGAACTGGCCAGGATGACCGGCGTGAAGATGCCGATGCCATATGTCCCGAGATCCTGCAGGAACCAGGGAACCGACGCAAAGATCGTCGCCTTGCGCAGTTTCCGGTCTGTCAAGAACCGGCTCCACTTGACCTTGTGCGCATGCGGCGAAGCGGCTGTTTCGGCCTTCAGTGAAATCTCGCTTGGATATGTCGGGTGCCGATTCAGCAATCTCAGCAGCGCGGTTTCCGCTTCTGCCACCCGTCCCCTCACGATCAACCAGTTGGAGCTTTCCGGAACAAAGAAGCGGCCGGCCAGGATCAGAAGAGCAGGCGGAACGGCCGTCAGATACATCCAGCGCCAGGCTTCGGGGTCCGGAAACCAGGTGAGCGTCAGAAAGGCAAGACCTGTACCCGACAATGCCCCGACCGCCTGAAAACTGAAGGCTCCCAGAACCATCCGTCCACGCGCCCGCGCCGGAATGTTCTCCGAGATCACCATATGCGCCGTCGGATAGTCACAGCCGAGCGCCAGGCCGACACCGAAGAGGGCTATCAGGGTAATCGAAAGGTTCGGCGCTATCGAAAGCACCAGCAGAAAGGCGATGAAGAGCGCCATCTCGACGATGAACATCGCCCTTCGTCCAAACCGGTCCGCAAGCCCGCCCAGTGCTGTCGCACCGATCAGGATGCCGAACAGGATCGCCGAACTGACAAGCCCGTGCTCCACCGCTGTCAATTTGAACTCCCGCCCGATCAGCGGCAGGGCGATGCCGGTCATGAAGACAACCATGCCTTCAAAGAACTTGCCGGCACAGGCCAGCCACCAGATACGCCACTGCATGCCGGTCAGGATGGAACTGTCGACATCCGTACCATCGCGCCAGATCGGTGTCTCCTCGATGTAGGCCTGCGGACTATCGAGGCTTGCAACTGATGCGGTGGAGAAGGTCTGCCGAACGTCGCTCATGAAATCCCTCCGTTTGCCAATCGGGAAAGCAGGAGAAGGATAGACTGACGGTTATGAAATTCTGGTGATTGTCGTAGCGTAAACTTTCATTCCAAGAAAACTGCCGCCTCAACTCGGGTGACCTTTGCCTGTTCTGCAGCAACGAAGGTCTTCTTCATGCCCGATCCGTCTCCTGGTCGCGATAAGCAGTATTGACAGTGTGAAACAACTTTCCGATGATCCGGCAGTTTTTATTAAGACCGGTTCATTTATGGGTTTTCCTGCCGCTCGTCTCACCGACCTGCATACCTGCCCCATGTGCATGGGGGTTCCCGCGCCAATCGTATGGAAAGGCGCCTATACCGTGCTTACCGGCAAGCTGCCGCAGGCACGTGTTGGCGACATGTGCGTTTGCGTCGGCCCGCCGCCTCCAGCTGGTGGTGACCCCATCATTACGGGTGCGTGGACGGTTCTGGTCGAAGGCAGCCCTGCTGCGCGAATGACAGATCTGACCGCAAAGGCCGGAACAATCATAACCGGCCTGCCAACGGTTCTGATCGGAACGCAAGGTGGTGGTGGTGGAGGCGGTGGCGGAGGAGCAGGCGGCGCAGCGCCTCCGGCAAAAAGTCCGCACAAGTTCTCTGCCGGTGCGGAGACGGGTATCGAGAAGCCCTACAAGGAAAGATACAACTCGAAAGGCATCAAGAAGCCGGAAACCGAGAAGCGGTCGCTCAAGGATCAGCTGAAGGAGAACTCTGAAGCCAGCGCCGAATACGAGTATGAGCTGTTCAGCAAGGAAAAGACCTTCTGGGAATCGGAAGGCGGTCATTTCAAGACCGAGGCGAGCGCGGAGGCAAAGCTCGGCATATCCGGCGATATCAACGGGGACTATGCCGCTGGAGCTTATGCAAATGCGAAGGTTGCCGCCATCACCGGGAAGGCCGAAGGCAAGACACTCAACGGGCTTGTCGGTGGCAAGGTGGAAGGCGAAGCCCTGTCCGCTTCAGCCGAAGGCGGTCTCGGCTTCAGAAAATCCGAAGATTTTGCGGGAGTGGAAGGCAAAATCGGAGGTGAACTCGTTCTGGTACAGGCCAGCGCCGAAGGCACCATTAACATCAGTCCCAAAACCCTGTACGACAACACCCTTGGCCCGTTTTTGAGCTGGGTGAGCGGAGATCCGGCGAAACGAACGCTCGACAGTGCCTATGACCACGGCCTTCGAATCGGAGGCCGCGGAGAAGCCGGTGTCGGGGCTGCAGCCGGGGCCAGCGCGCAGGCAGGAAAAATCGGTGGCGCCTATGGCGTGACTGCGGAAGCCAAGGCAGGGGCCGGTCCGATGGCGGGCTTCAAGGTCTTTGTCGGAGTTTATTAGACAGGTGGTTTTGCACTCGAGACCGCCGGCAGGAACACCCAAGGGTGATAATCGGAATGACCACTGAGGACTATGTCGCCGCCGAACTGACCGCAATCAGCCCGGCCCCGTTTGCGTTCCAGCTTCTGCTTCCCGGAAGCTGGGAAGTGAAGCAGGTCAACGAGCAGCCCCTCACGGTGGACAGCCCCACCATCATTGCGGTTTTCGAACCTCCCCAGGCGACGAATATCTCCGTTCAGGTGATCGGCATTCTTCTCAACAACGAGATCTCGGCCGCACACTGGCTCGAATACTACTGTTCCCTGTCGTCCTGGCATGTCGACACCCTGCAGCCGATCGATGCTCGCCGCGCACGCGCAAGCTGCTTCGTCAGGGCCGAAGGCCACGAACTGCGCGGCCTCGTCACCGTCACGGTGAATGGCAATACGCTGATCCTGATCCAGGCCTTTGTTCCTTCCAGCGAGTTTGCTGCCCTTTCGGACATCGTCAACATGGCCGTCAGGTCCTTCCGCACCGAACAGGTCAGGCAGCCGAACGTGATCGAGGACTGGAGCAACTTTTCCCTGTTCCAGGACATCGGCTTCTTCTTCCCGGCGTCCTGGCATGTCAACCAGCCGCAATCCGGTCTGGCCGATCGCATGGCCATCGACTTTGCCCGCACGGGCTCCAACGGCGAGATCCTCGGGTTCGCCAGACTGAAGGCGATCAGCGCACAGCAGCCGGTAGACCTTGTTCAGGAACTGGGCAAGACACGACGGGAGTTCGAAGGTTCCGACATCATTTTCGACGCGGGTGCGACGTCGAAAGCAGTGACGCTCGACCCGCCGTTTATCGAAGCCACCGAAGTGACCGTCGGTGCCCGCACGAGTGAAAGCGATGAGCCGCTGGAATTCACCGCGCTGGCGATGAAGACCCCGTCGCACGTGATCATCAGTTCCATACTCGGCCCCTCTCGCAAGACCTCGTTCTACAATTGGGCGGTGAACATGCGTGCGCACGAAATCGCCAACGCGTCGCTGCAATTCAAGAGTCACTCCTGAGGTCAGTCAAACTGGCGAGGTCAGAACCCTGTCAGGCCCCGTTCCAGCCACTGGCTTTGTGGTATCTCCTTGCCGATCTTGAAGGAGAACCGCTCCACACGCGTCACGCCGCTGTCCGTCTCGCAACGGAAAGCTACGTCGAACCAGCGGCCAAGACTGCGGAAAGCGGCGATACGCGGCTGCAGAACGTTGCCGCCACGAGGCCGGAAAGACGGCAGCAGTTCCGGCGGCAAGGAACTGACGGAAGCAATCTGCTCTCTCAACTCGGTCATGCACAAAAGGTTCAGCCGCTGGCCCTCGGTCATGCCGCGCATGGCCGTGCGTGCCTGCGGATCATCCAGAATATCGCGGGAATAAAGTTCCCGAGCTGCAATCATTCCGGCTGGAGGTCCTTCCGAGCCGCCTGATGCCCTCCCTCCTCCTGCCTGGTCGCGTTGAGGCGAAGCCACCGGTTTCGGTGGTTTGGGAGCGGGCGTCTTGTTCGTTGCGATCGGTCCGACAATTCCGAAGTCTTCGGTGGGCTGCTCTCCGGTTTCAGCCGTGTCCGTTTCCGCGCCGGTTCCAACGGTCTCCTCTGGCAGGGCCTCCGGCTGTTCGGGTGTTTCGGCAACGTCTGAGGCATCCTCTGGAGCTTCGCTATCATCAGCGACGTCTTCAGCGGCGGTATCCTGTGCTTCTTCCGAAGCCTCCTCCTGCGGCGCGTCGGTTTCGGCAGCCTCGGTCTCCTGACCTTCGCCCTCACCCTCCCCTTCGCCGGCGTCCGTTTCGCCCGCCTGGGCCTCATCCGTCTGCGCGTCGGTTTCCGCCTGCTGCTCACTCTCCGAGGATGCGCTTTCTGCGGATGCCGGCGGCGTTTCCTCTTCCCCTTGCAGCCCCGTGTCTTCTTCGCCGAACTCGGTCACTTCCTGCAGAACGGACGGCTCTGGCGGTTGTTCGGGCGTCTCGGCAAGGTCTTCGCGAGCGGACGCTGGCGGTGGTGGAGGCGGCGGCGGGGCTTCCTCGGCCTGCTCCTGTTCCGGCGGCTCGGGTTGTTCAGGTGCTTCCACCTCTTCCTGCTCCGGTTGCTCCGGTTCAGGTTGCTCAAGTTCCACAGGTGGCGTCTCTTCCTCCTGCGGCGGCGGGGGCAGCAGTTCGACTTCAACCACGTCCTGTAGGGGCTGGGTCGTGTAGCCGGATACGCCTTCCAGAAGCATCAAGGCCACAAGCGCGTGCAGCACGGCGGAGACCACGAGCCCCCACAGGAAAAGCCGCCGGTCCGCAGGCTCAATCCCGACCATGTTCCGGTCCATGTCGGCGGTGATGGCCAATAGAGCGCCCTTAAAGCAAAGTTGCCGGTTGATTTCAGGTTCGAAGTTTCAAAAAAACCCGGCGTCTCCGCCGGGTTCTTCGATGTTTCAAGCTCTTCCCGGCAGCTTAGCTGTCCAGGAACGACCGCAGCTTGCGAGACCGGCTCGGGTGCTTCAGCTTGCGCAGCGCCTTCGCTTCGATCTGGCGGATACGTTCACGGGTAACCGAGAACTGCTGCCCGACTTCTTCCAGAGTGTGGTCGGTGTTCATGCCGATACCGAAACGCATGCGCAGCACGCGTTCCTCACGCGGAGTGAGCGAGGCGAGCACGCGGGTCGTCGTTTCGCGCAGGTTCGACTGGATGGCCGCATCGATGGGCAGAACCGCGTTCTTGTCCTCGATGAAATCGCCCAGGTGCGAATCTTCCTCGTCACCAATCGGTGTTTCGAGCGAGATCGGTTCCTTGGCGATCTTCAGAACCTTGCGAACCTTCTCCAGCGGCATCTGCAGCTTTTCTGCCAGCTCTTCCGGGGTCGGCTCGCGTCCGATTTCATGCAGCATCTGGCGCGACGTACGCACGATCTTGTTGATCGTTTCGATCATGTGCACCGGAATACGGATGGTACGGGCCTGGTCGGCGATCGAACGGGTGATCGCCTGCCGGATCCACCATGTCGCATAGGTGGAGAACTTGTAGCCGCGCCGGTATTCGAACTTGTCCACCGCCTTCATCAGGCCGATGTTGCCTTCCTGGATCAGATCCAGGAACTGCAGGCCGCGGTTGGTGTATTTCTTCGCGATGGAGATCACGAGACGCAGGTTCGCCTCGACCATTTCCTTCTTCGCGATACGTGCCTCGCGCTCGCCCTTCTGCACCATTGCAACGATGCGGCGGAATTCGGTGATTTCCAGCCCGGTTTCGGTGGCCAGCGTCTGGATGTCCTGACGCAGCTCGCGAACGGTTTCCTTTTCCTTCGCAATGAAGTTTTTCCAGCCGCGCGTGGAAAGATTGGCAACCTTGCGCAGCCAGTTCGGGTCGAGCTCGGCACCCTGATACTGCTTCAGGAAGTCCGTGCGGTCGACATTGTAGCTGTCGGCCAGACGCAGCAGACGGCCTTCATAGCCCATCAGGCGCTTGTTGATGTCATAGAGCTGGGCAACCAGGGCGTCGATACGGTTCTGGTTGAGCGACAGGCTCTTAACATCAACGATGATGTCTTCTTTCAGCTTCTTGTAGCGGCGCTCCTGGCTTGGCGACAGGGTCTTGTTGGCCAGCTTGTTTTCCACCAGCTGATCCTGCAGGCGGCGAAGCTTCTTGTAGTTGTCGGCGATGTTGTCGAAGGTTTCCAGGACGCCCGGCTTCAGCTCGGCTTCCATCGCGGACAGGGAAACGTTGGATTCGAACTCGTCGTCGTCATCCTCGCCGTCACCGTCTTCGCTTTCGTTTTCGGTGTCTTCAGACGCACCACCGGAATTTTCCGAATTGCCTTCGCTCGGCGCCACATCGTCATTGGCAACGGCGGGGCCGGCCTTGGCATCAGGGCCGGCATAGGTTGCTTCCAGATCGATAATGTCGCGCAGAAGGACCTGGGCTTCGTTCAACTCGTCGCGCCAGATAATGATGGCCTGGAAGGTCAGCGGGCTTTCGCAAAGACCCGCAATCATCGCCTCGCGGCCAGCCTCGATGCGCTTGGCAATCGCGATTTCGCCTTCGCGCGACAGCAGCTCGACCGAACCCATCTCGCGCAGATACATGCGCACGGGATCGTCGGTGCGGTCGGCGGGCTCTTTCGTGGTGCTCTTGGCAAGCGCCGTCGTGCTTGCGGCGACCAGATCGCCACCATCTACTTCTTCCGGGCCTTCTTCGGCTTCGTCGGAATCGATCACGTTGATGCCCATGTCGGAAAGCATGGACATGGTGTCTTCGATCTTTTCCGAAGACACCTGCTCCGAGGGCAGAACCTCGTTCAGCTCATCATAGGTGACGTAGCCGCGTTTCTTGGCGGCTTTGATCATCTTTTTGACAGCGGCATCCGACAGGTCCAGCAGAGGGCCGTCAGGGCCGTCCGTGCTCTGCTCCTGTGTGTCGTCTGCTTGTGTCGCTTTGGCTACCATATCGTGCTCCAGTTCGCGGCCGGTCCGGCCACGCCGCGCCCTTTGTTTGGCTTCAACCCAATTCCCCCCCAGCGCGCCAGCATGTGGTGCGGCGGCGTCTGAAAGAATCACTGCGGTTAGGTTTGTAAGCCGTGTCCCTTAAGTCCCAATTAACCGTACACTTTTCGACATTGGCATATTTCAGCATCGACGCAGCACACGGCCTTTTCTGTCGGCATCCGGAAACGGATGCGTAAAAGGTGTTCGTTCGGGTTGCAGCTATATTAAGACTTTTGCCGCGAGCAGGCTTGAAAGCTGCGGCGCTTGAGGGCTGCAAAGGTTCTATTTAGCTCGGCTCACGCGATTCGCAAGTGTGATTCGTCACCGGTCAATTGGAAAATGCCATTTTTGTGCTCCTGCGCACACCAAAGAGGGCATTTTCAGGCCCAATGCCGGTTCGTCGCCAGAAAACGGGTCGCTGCTCCAAAAGTTCCCTTTTCCGCAACTGAAGGTCCGCAGAACTTCGTTTAAGCCACCGGCAAGCCATTCCGTCAATGAGCTGCCACGGCCACAGGAGGTGCCGTGCGGATCTTTTTGGCGCGCTCGGCAAGGTCGGCTTCATCGCGAGCACATTCCTCTCGCCTCCGGCTGAGGTCCTGCGTCAGGGCCTGGATGCGCATCCAGGAATGCTCATCGAGCTGCTCGTCCGCAGTAGCAAGCTCGGAGGAGAGTTCGTCTTCCAGCGCATTGAGCTCCAGGACATCGAGAAAGTGCAGATAGGCCGCTTCGATGAAATCCTCCGGCGGATTGGATTTCAGAAGCGGGAAGCGATGTGTCAGCGCGGAAAACTCCGCACCACGTTGCTGCTGCATGCCGATGGTTTCGAGCATCATTTCACCCATGATGTTCCGAAGCGGTTCCTCGAATGCGCTGGTCAGGTCGGAAATGGGCGTCGCTTCCAGATCGTCGACGATCCGGCACAGAATGTCCCGCAATTGCCTGTGGAGGTCATTGGCAAAAGGCAACCTGGAAAACCGCTCGAAGTTCCTGTCGAGCAGATGCGGGAAGCGCATGCTCAAACCGAGCACCAGTCGTTCGGTGCCGAAATCGTGGCTGGCAGCAACCCGTTCGCGTGCCGTGCCGAGCGGAGACGCCGCATCGGCGGAGCCACCGCCCTTGCCGCCTTTGCCCCCCTGCCGGGACTGGCGTGCCTGCTCGAAGAACAGGTTCGACAGCTTGAACTTGAGATCGAGCTGATACCGTCGACGCACCCGCTCGTCGCGAATGGTGGCAATCAGATCATCGAACCGCTTCTCCAGTGCCGCCTTGCGCTCAGGCGTATCGAGCCGTGAAACGGAAATCTCCCGATCCCAGACCACATCGAACAGGGATTGTGCCCGCTCAACTTCGTCATGAAAGCCTGCCACCCCGCGCTGCTTGATGAGGTCATCGGGGTCCATCCCGTCAGGCAGGAAGCAGAACTGGAACGAATAGCCGCTCTTGAGCACCGGAAAGATCCGGTCGATGGCGCGATGCGCCGCCGAAACACCCGCCGCATCGCCGTCAAAGCAGATCACCGGTTCGGGTGCGAATTTCCAGAGCCGCACCACCTGGTCTTCGGTAAAGGCCGTGCCCAAGGACGCGACCACATGGTGGATGCCCGCCTGCCAGAGGGCGATCGCATCGAGATAGCCCTCCACCACCACTGCCTCGCCGCTTTTGAAGGCGGGTTCGCGTGCGCGATGGGCGTTGAACAGCATGACACCCTTGTGAAACAGGGGTGTTTCCGGCGAGTTCAGATATTTCGGCTGTCCGTCCGGAGACAGGGTCCGCCCGCCAAAGGCGACCACCCGGCCGCGGTCGTCCTGGATCGGGATCATCAAACGTCCGCGGAACCGGTCGTAGGACGGGCGCCCGTCTTCCGGCTTGATGATGAGCCCTGCCTCGATCATCGCAGCTTCCGGGATCTCGCGCGCTGCAAGATATCCCTTCAGCGCATCGCGGCTTTCAGGCGCAAACCCGAACCGGAACTCGCGCAGGGTATCGGGCGTCAGGCCGCGTTTTTGCGTATAGGCACGGGCAGTGTCGCCACGAGGCCCCGCGAACTCGGCCTGAAAGAACTGCGCCGCCATTTCGCAGATGTCGGCAAGCCCTGCCCGCTTCTTCTCGCGCCGCGCCGCCTGGGGATCGGGTGCTGGCAGACCGACGCCGGACTGTTCGGCAAGGCGCTCGACGGCCTCCGGAAAGCTCAGCCCTTCGGTTTCACACAGGAACGTAAAATGATCACCGGACGCACCGCAGCCAAAACATTTGTATCGGTTACGGCGATCATCGACGTGAAAACTTGGGCTCTTTTCCTGGTGAAACGGGCAACACGCCCAATAGTCGCCCTTGCCCGGCTGCGTCTTGCGCCTGTCCCAGGTCACACGCCGCCCGACGACATCCGACAAGGTCAGACGGGCACGAATTTCATCGAGTAGGCGCGGTTCGAAACGCATGGAACAGTGTACGGGTCCGGATTACAGAAAACGGCATCCTGCCACCGGCACACTCGGGCGCCGCCGGTCAGTCCGCCAAAATAGAATGTCTTGAAGGTCGTTTCCAGTGGTGCCGGGCCTCATGCCCGGCTTCTGGACGATTTTTGCATCAGCCTCACCGGCTGCAACAGCGGTTCAGTCCTGTTTACCAGTCCCGGAGCTGCCCTGTTCACCGCCGTCAGCCCGCAACATGTCCTTCACCAGGCAGGACGCCTGTACGAAGTCCATTTTCCCGGGATAACGGCTCTTCAGTTCGTTCATGCAGCGGCCGATGTCACGCAGACCGTGCGCGTCGATATCCTTGACCGTCTCTTCGCAGATCTTCTGCATTTCCTCGTCGCTGAGCTGAACGGGCAGAAATTCACGGATGATTTCCTGCTCTTCGCGCTCCTGCTCGGCCAGGTCGAGCTGCCCGCTGCTTTCGAACTCTTCCGCGGAAGTTTCCCGCTGACGGATCATTTTTTGAAGGATCTCAATCACTTCGGTTTCGTTGACGCCGTCCTTGCCGTTTTCCCGGGCAGCAGCCTCACGGTCCTTCACAGCGGTCTGCACCAGACGCAACGTGGCGCACCTGCGCTTGTCGCCTTCGTCCTGTGCCGCTTTCAGGGCAGCGTTGATTCTTTCGCGCATCACATCGCGCATGGTTCACCCCACCCCTGCCGCGCTGAGGCCCGGCGCTCAGGGGCGCCATTCCATTTTCTCAGCCAAGTCATTGAATTTTAAAGATCTTTTTTCAGAGGATCAATATTGACGATCCAAGCCGCTTCCCATAGAGTCCCGCGCTTAATGCAGGCGGCCTTTTGCGGGCTTTCCAGCCCGCCGCAGACGCCCTTCCTGCAGCGCATGATGTCACCAACAAGATCTGGAAACAAGACATGACGACTGCAGACGCATGGTCCGAGACCCCGGCGACCGCCTTGCTTGTGCTCTCCGACGGCAGTGTAATCGAGGGACAGGGCCTCGGCGCAACCGGCCAAGCCGTTGGTGAGATTTGCTTTAATACGGCAATGACCGGTTACCAGGAGATCCTGACCGACCCTTCCTATTCCGGTCAGATCATCACCTTCACATTTCCGCATATTGGCAATGTCGGCACCAACGATGAAGACATCGAGACGGTCAACATGGCCGCAGACAGCGGCATCCGCGGCGTTGTGCTGGCGGCCGCCATCACCGATCCGGCCAACTACCGAGCAGCAAAACATCTTGATGCGTGGCTGAAGAGCCGCAACCTGATCGGCATCAGCGGCATCGACACCCGCGCGCTGACCGCGCTGATCCGTGAAAAAGGCGTGCCCAACGGCGTGATCGCGCATTCGCCGGACGGCAAATTCGATGTCGATGCCCTGAAAACGGCTGCCAGAAACTGGCCCGGCCTGGTGGGTATGGACCTTGCCAAGGACGCTTCCACCACCCAGTCGCACCAGTGGCACCAGACGACCTGGAAATGGGACGAGGGCTACGGCGAGGCAAAGGCCGGCAAGTTCAAGGTCGTTGCCATCGACTACGGCATCAAGCGCAACATCCTGCGCCTTCTGGCTGACGCCGGCTGCGAGGTCACGGTTCTTCCCGCGACCGCGACGGCGGATGACGTCCTGGCGCAAGCGCCCGATGGCGTGTTCCTGTCAAACGGCCCCGGTGATCCGGCCGCAACGGGCGACTACGCGGTGCCGATGATCAGGAAGATTGTCGATGCGGGCGTTCCCACGTTCGGGATCTGCCTTGGCCACCAGATGCTCGCACTGGCGCTTGGCGGCAAGACCCTCAAGATGCACCAGGGACACCATGGCGCCAATCATCCGGTATTCGACCATACCACCGGCAAGGTTGAAATTACGTCGATGAACCATGGTTTCGCGGTGGATGCGGACAGTCTGCCGGACAACGTTCAGCAGACCCATGTGTCCCTGTTCGACGGATCCAACTGTGGTCTGGCGATGAAGGACAAACCCGTGTTTTCCGTCCAGTATCACCCGGAAGCATCCCCCGGCCCGCGTGACAGCCACTACCTGTTCAAGCGGTTCACCGACCTGATGGAAAGCGCGAAATCGGCAGCCTGACCTACTCGGGCCCCGGGAAATGCAGACAAGCGTTTGGCCGACGAACCAGCCGGCCAACGCCACTCCACCACCGGAATGCAGCATTGTCTCAAATAAAAAACCCCGGCGTGCAGTGCACACCGGGGTTTTTTGATAACTGATGCCGGAAGCTTTATCCGATCAGTTCGTCAAATGCCGTCAGGATCTGACCGACTTCTGCGATCTGCTCGTCAAGCATCTGCTTCTGCTCCACCAGGATTTCCTGTTGCGCAAGGCAGATTTCCTGAAGTTCCTTGAACTGGTCTTCCCGTTTGCCGTTGCCTTCCACCAGCTTGATCACTCGGCGGATTTCGGCAAGCGTGAGGCCGATCTTCTTGGCCTGCAGGATTACCCGCATCCGCGAAACGTCACGAGGACCGTAGAAACGGCGTGCGCCCTTGCGAACCGGATTGAGAAGACCCTTTTCTTCGTAGAAACGAAGCGTCCTGAGGGTTACGTCGAACCGCTCGGACATTTCAGAGATCGCGAGAGCGCGATCGTCAAGCATCACTTCTTGTCCTGGCCCGGCAATATCCGGCACCACGACCATCTTGGTTGCTACATTGTTCATACTTTTAAGCCCGATCTTGTCTTTTTTGTTCCAAGTCTGGCTGGGTCTTGCTGCGCTCCCGACACGCCGGTCCCACCTCCGGTTCATCAGGTCCCACTAGCACCGCAATTACAGCCCCCTCAGCTTGAAGCGCAATGCTCTTCGCTTCAGAAGCTCCCAACGCCAAACTCATAGGAGACTAAGCAGTAGTCTAATACACCGGATCGACAGTTAAAATCTACGCCAAATTTAGGAATATTGCCCAGTTTTTACGGAAGTTTCAGTTATGCGAAAACTAAAACTAAAAACCTACGAGAAAGGACACGCAACTACGAATGTTTATTCAGGGGCACTTTAGCCAAAACACGAACAAATATTAATTATCGATAATCTGAATATAAGAACTAGACTTTTCTTGAATATATAAATCCACAATAAATTTTCTTTACCTCACGGCAACGACCAAGGGAAAATTACTTAGTTCGCTTACTCCTAACCCTGAGGATTATTACAATTAGTGAATTTCCCCTAGATACTACGTAGGCAAAAAAGTTCGCGAATCGCGATCCGCGAGACGAAAATGAACGCTACATACGCAACAATACCCGCTATGCGCGAATATCAATTCAGCCTTACTCCTCATGAAAAGATAAGGAAAAATCTAAGCTTATCACTTATTTGACCAACCGTTACGGCACCGAACAAGTATATCAATTTTTTGTCCACACGGTCAATTTTGCCATCAAATTCAACCACCTCCAGCGACGCAAAAAGAGCACATTGTGCACTTCTCGATTGACAAGCGATGAGCAAGGTTATTTTTGTCAGAAGTACCGGACGAGCGAACCCGCAAGGGGATGCCCGCAACCAAGGTATTCTGGAATAAGACGAAATGGCCGACTCAAAATCCAAAGACACCATGCCCGGCATGACCCCGCAGCAGTTCCGCCATTGGCGGCGAGCACTCGGGCTAAAGCAGAAGGATGCGGCAGACCGTCTGGGCCTGAAGAAGCGCATGATCCAGTATTACGAAAAGGGAAATCGCGACGGACGGCCCGTTGAAATTCCCAAATCCATCCGACTTGCCTGCTATGCATTGTCGGAAGGGATCGGCGACTTTGACGGCCAGACAACGATCCCGTTACCCGCCGAAATTGCCAAGCCGGAATAAAGTCGTGATTTTAGCTCGCAAAAGGTCGACTTTCACGCCCTGGCGGGGTTCCCTCCTGCGCAGCTTTTCCCTATAAGACGCGCTCAGCCAACATAGTCATACCCTCATGTCCGAGCCAGACCGAATAGCGAGCCCGCTGTCCGGAAAGGCCGCTGCGAGCTGCGAGCCGAGATGCCAAAACGCACAGATATCTCTTCCATCCTGATTATTGGTGCCGGTCCGATTGTCATCGGCCAGGCATGTGAATTCGATTATTCGGGCACCCAGGCCTGCAAGGCGCTGCGCGAGGAAGGGTATCGCATCATCCTGGTCAACTCGAATCCGGCGACGATCATGACCGACCCGGACCTGGCTGACGCGACCTACATCGAGCCGATCACTCCCGAGCTGGTGGCCAAGATCATCGAGAAGGAACGCCCGGACGCGCTTCTGCCGACGATGGGTGGCCAGACCGCGCTGAACTGCGCACTCGATCTCGAACAGATGGGTGTTCTGGAAAAATACGGCGTGGAAATGATCGGCGCCCGCGCCGATGTCATCGAAAAGGCTGAAGACCGCGAAAAGTTCCGGGCTGCGATGGACGTCATCGGCCTGGAAAACCCGCGCGCGGCAATTGCCTCCTCCCCGGCAATTCACGACGAGAACGGCCGGATCATCGGTTACGACCGCAATGCCGGCTATCTTGAAGCCATGCGCGCCATCGACGAGATCGGCCTGCCGGCGATCATCCGCCCCGCCTTCACCCTGGGTGGCACCGGCGGCGGCGTTGCCTATAACCGGGAAGAATTCGAAACCATCGTTCGCTCCGGCATCGACGCATCTCCGGTCGGTCAGGTCCTGATCGACGAGAGCCTGCTCGGCTGGAAGGAATATGAAATGGAAGTGGTCCGCGACACGGCGGACAACTGCATCATCATCTGCTCCATCGAGAACGTCGATCCGATGGGCGTGCATACCGGTGATTCCATCACTGTCGCGCCGGCCCTGACGCTGACCGACAAGGAATACCAGATCATGCGTGACGCCTCGATTGCGGTGCTGCGCGAGATCGGCGTGGAAACCGGCGGATCGAACGTGCAGTTCGCGGTCAATCCGGACAATGGCCGCCTTGTCGTCATTGAAATGAACCCGCGCGTGTCGCGGTCTTCCGCCCTGGCCTCCAAGGCAACCGGCTTCCCGATCGCCAAGATCGCGGCCAAGCTTGCTGTCGGCTACACGCTGGACGAACTGGAGAACGACATCACCGGCGGCGCGACCCCGGCATCGTTCGAACCGACCATCGATTACGTGGTCACCAAGATCCCGCGTTTCGCCTTCGAAAAATTTCCGGGCTCCGAAGCAACCCTGACCACTGCCATGAAGTCGGTCGGCGAAGTGATGGCCATTGGCCGGACCTTCAACGAAAGCCTGCAGAAGGCGTTGCGTGGTCTGGAAACGGGCCTGAACGGCTTTGATGAAACCGAAATCCCGGGCCTTGATCAGGGCGACGACCGCAACGCCCTGCGCGCTGCCGTCTCGACACCGACACCGACCCGGCTTCTCAACGTCGCCCAGGCCATGCGCCTTGGCATGACGGTCGAGGAAATCTACGAGGCCAGCGGCATCAATCCCTGGTTCCTGGAACAGATCGAAGCCATCCTGGAAATGGAAGCAAAGGTCCGCAAGCTCGGCCTGCCGAAGGATGCCGCGAACCTGCGCAAACTGAAGGCCATGGGCTTTTCCGACGCGCGCCTGGCAAGCCTTGCCGATCTCGATGCATCGGACGTTGCCAAGCTCCGCAAGCAGCTGGACGTGCACCCGGTCTACAAGCGCATCGACACCTGCGCTGCCGAGTTCGCCTCCCCGACCGCTTATATGTATTCCACCTACGAGGCTCCCTTCATGGGTCAGCCCGCGTGCGAGGCGAACCCGTCCGACCGGAAGAAGGTGGTCATTCTGGGTGGTGGCCCGAACCGGATCGGCCAGGGTATCGAGTTCGACTATTGCTGCTGTCATGCCGCCTTCGCGCTGGAAGACGCGGGCTACGAGACCATCATGGTCAACTGCAACCCGGAAACCGTCTCCACCGATTACGACACGTCCGACCGTCTCTACTTCGAGCCGCTGACCGCTGAAGACGTGCTGGAAATCATGCGCAAGGAGCAGGAGAACGGCACGCTGCACGGCGTCATCGTCCAGTTCGGTGGCCAGACCCCGCTCAAGCTGGCGCAGGCGCTGGTCAAGGCGGACGTGCCGATCCTCGGCACGTCACCGGACATGATCGATCTTGCCGAAGACCGTGACCGGTTCCAGAAGCTTCTGATCAAGCTCGACATGAAGCAGCCGGAAAACGGCATCGCCTATTCCGTCGAACAGGGTCGCCTCATCGCCGGTCAACTCGGCCTTCCTCTGGTGGTCCGCCCGTCCTATGTCCTGGGTGGCCGTGCCATGCAGATCATTCGTGACGAGGAAGCCCTCAACTCCTATCTGCTTGGCACTCTGCCGGAGCTGGTCCCGGCGGAAGTGCGGGCAAAGTACCCGAACGACAAGACCGGCCAGATCAACACCGTGCTGGGCACCAACCCGCTGCTGTTCGACCGCTATCTCGACGGCGCGATCGAGGTGGATGTCGATGCCCTTTGCGACGGCAAGGACGTGTTCGTCTGCGGCATCATGGAACACATCGAGGAAGCCGGCATCCATTCCGGCGACAGCGCCTGCTCCCTGCCGCCGTTCTCGCTCGGCGAAGAGATGCTTGAAGAACTCAAGCGCCAGACCACGGCATTGGCTCTGGCACTGGAAGTCGGCGGCCTGATGAACGTGCAATACGCCATCAAGAACGGCGAGATCTTCGTTCTGGAAGTCAACCCGCGCGCATCGCGCACCGTGCCCTTCGTCGCCAAGACGATCGGCGCGCCGGTCGCCAAGATCGCCAGCCGCATCATGGCAGGAGAAAGCCTGGCTTCCTTCGGCCTCAGCGAGAAGAAACTCGACCATATCGCGGTCAAGGAAGCTGTCTTCCCGTTCGCCCGCTTCCCCGGCGTCGACACGATCCTCGGACCGGAAATGCGCTCGACGGGCGAAGTCATGGGCCTCGACACAGCCTTCGGCAAGGCCTTTGCCAAGTCCCAGATCGGCTGCGGCACAGGGGTTCCGGACAAGGGCACCGTGTTCGTTTCCATGCGCGACGAAGACAAGGCCGGCGTGCTTGATGCCGTCCGCAGCCTGGAAGCCGGCGGCTTCACGATCATCGCCACCGGCGGCACCCAGAAGTTCCTCGAGGACAAGGGGATTGCGGTGAAGAAGATCAACAAGGTTCTTGAAGGCCGCCCTCATATCGTTGATGCTATCAAGAACGGTGAGGTCCAGCTCGTCTTCAACACGACCGAAGGCGCACAGGCCATCTCCGACAGCCGGTCGATGCGCCGGGCGGCTCTTCTGAACAAGGTACCGTATTACACGACCCTTGCAGGATCAGTGGCTGCCGCGAAAGGCATTGCCGCCCATAAAGCTGGGAGCCTTGAAGTAAGACCTTTACAATCCTACTTCGGCTAAGGCTATTATACTCGTGACCGGCCGGGAAAGCGCGCCTTTCCCGGCTTGGTTTGTTTTTGTCAAAGCGCGGTCCTCGAGATTAGGGGGACCCAATAAGCTGAAGGTCTGAGACCAATGGAAAAAGTTCCGATGACCTCCGCCGGGTACAAGATGCTCCAGGACGAGCTGAAGGAACGTACCGCGGTAGAGCGCCCGCGCATCGTCGAGGCGATTGCTGAAGCACGCGCGCATGGCGACCTGTCGGAAAATGCGGAATACCATGCGGCTAAAGAAGCCCAGAGCCTGAACGAAGGCCGTATTTCGGAACTGGAAGACAAGCTGTCCCGCGCTGAAATCATTGATGTGTCCAAGCTGTCCGGCGACATCGTCAAATTCGGCGCGACCGTCACCCTCATCGACGAGGACACCGAAGAAGAAAAGAAATACATGATCGTTGGCGACGTCGAATCCGACGTGAAGCAGAACAAGGTCTCTATTTCTTCTCCGATCGCCCGCGCCCTGATTGGCAAGTCCATCGGCGACAGCGTCGAAGTTGCCGCCCCTGGCGGTGCCCGGTCTTACGAGATCGTGGACGTACGCTTCGTCTGATCCCAGCCTTCCAGTGTTGAGCCTTCCCGGCCTGGCCTCTCTTTGCAGGGGCCGCCCCCGGTCCTAGCGTGCCTGAAAATTGCCCCTGGCCGTTTCAATGTCCGGGTTCCCTTTGAACCCGGACCTGCCTGGCACCGCTCCCCGGCAACGTACGCGCGTTCTGCGACTGTCCTTAAGTCGCAGCAAAAGCTGCGCTTTCCCTTTGACGTCCACGACACAGCCGTTAAGCTGACAACCAGAAAGTGTCGGAGGATTTGCAATGGTCTTTAACGCGATTGCCGTATGGTTGTTGATCGCGTCGGTGCCGTTATGGATATACCGCTGGTTTCTGTTTTCCAGGCTCACGGCACGCGAACGCCTGATGTTCAAGCGCCTCGTCGCGCAACGCCACGAAAGCTCCTTCGTGTTCGCCGTGCGGATGGCCGGCTACCTGATCACTCTGGCTGTTGCCGTCTTTTTCGTCGTCTTCGGTCTGCGCTATCTGAAGAATGGCAACTTTGGCATAACGACCTACAGCGACACGATACGCAGCAGGTTCTATTCCGGCATTGAACCTGTCGACCAGGCGCTCGACAGCTACCACTATGACCAGATGCTGCCCGTTGCGGCACTGACGACCATCCTGCTGGTGACCGTCGCCTTTACCCTGGTCACCGCCGCTCTCAGGGACATCTCCCTGATCCGGCGTCTCCAGAAAAAAGTGAAAAAACTGGCTTCGTGAGTTTGTTGGCGCCCTTGCCTGCCAGATCGGCAGGCAGCGCCTCACGCGTGCTGCAAGATATTCACCAGGCGGCCGAAAGGGTCGCGCACATAAAAGCGCCTGACGCCCCATGGCTCATCTGCCGGGCCGTATTCGATGCCGAGGCCTTTTGCCTGCACTTTTTCCAGCACTTCTTCAAGGTTATCGACTTCGACCGAAAAATCGGGCACGGGCGTTCCCGCACCGCCTTCCGCCGCAATGCTGACCTGGGCCATTGCGCCCCGTTCGCCTGCAAAGGTGACGATCCAGCCGTGATCCATCGCCAGGTCCATGCCCAGCACATCGCCGTAGAAGCTTTGCGCCTTGCCGGTATCCGGCGATGCGATGTTGGCAACGACACGTTTCACAGCCATGGCGTCTTGTTCCTTCTTGCAGCCGGGTCGGACTTCAATCGATTGGAACGACAGGCTCATCCTTTGTGCGGCGGATTGTCAACGCCGTACGAACGCTGTCGACGTTGGGCGCAGCGGTCAATTCGCGAATGATGAAATTCTGGAAGGTCTGCAGATCCGGCGAAACGCATTTCAGCAGGAAGTCGACCTCACCCGAAAGCATGTAGCTTTCGCGCACCAGCGGCCAGTTCTGAACCGTCTGTTCGAAGGCGATCAGATCCGCCTCGGTCTGGCTGTGCAGCCCGACCATCGCAAACGCTGTCACGTCGTAACCGAGCTGCTTTTCATCAAGCAGGGTCCGGTAGCCCAGGATGAGCCCGGCTTCCTCCAGCGCGCGCACCCGGCGCAGGCAGGGAGGAGCGGATATGCCGACCCGACGGGCCAATTCCACATTGGTCATCCGTCCGTCATCCTGCAATTCCTTCAGGATCTGCCAATCAATGGCATCGAGCCGCGCTTTCAAACCTGTCTCCTTCGCGCTTCGCATGACGCGCCATGCTGTGGGCATTCGGGTCTTTCACAAGACTGTCGCCTTGCCCGATACCGGAATCCCAAGCTAACCTCTATTTGTGTGCCGAGTTATGATTTTTTGCGCGTTTGTGCAAGACTATAACAAAATTGCGCACGATTTCGAAAGATTACGATAGGGGAACTTCTCCAAAACATGCCTTTTTCGCCGGAGAAAGCCCCTTCTTCCCTCTGGATCCTTACCGATGGAAAGGCGGGCGATGTTGCCCAGTGCCGCGGTGTTGCCGAAGCCCTCGGCGCACCTGTTGAAGAACGCCACATAGCGCCACGTGCACCCTTTACCTGGTTGATGCCCTTCGGTCCGATCGACCTGCGCGAGCGGGAGACCCGCCCCGGCAGCCCGATTGCCCCGCCCTACCCTGATATCGCCATCGCGTCCGGCCGCCGGGCGGTCCCGTATCTGCGCCGGGTCAAGCGCCTCTCGGGAGGCAAGACCTTTACCGTGTTCCTGAAAGACCCGCGCACAGGACCAGATGCAGCGGATCTCATCTGGGTACCCGAGCATGACAAGCTGCGCGGACGGAACGTCCTTGTAACACCGACGTCCCCGCACAAGTTCTCCGCCGCAACACTGGCCGAACTCCGCAGCCGGCAGGTTGCCGAGATAGATGGTCTTCCACGGCCCCGTGTTGCGGTTCTTGTCGGCGGTGACAGCCGGCACCACAGGTTTTCCGAAGACGACCAGAACCGCCTTTTGAGCGGCCTGCGCGAGCTCGCACATGCGGCAAATGTGCATTTCATGATCACAGCCTCCCGCCGCACGCCGGCCGGATTGGCCTATGGTCTTGCAGGGTTGGCCAAATCGGGAAATCACCTCTACTGGACAGGTGACGAGCCCAACCCTTACGGCCTCTATCTCGCCAAGGCAGATGCGATCATCGCCACTGCCGATTCCACGAACATGATCGGTGAAGCCACAGCCACCGGCAAGCCGGTCCATGTGTTCGAGCCGAGCGGCGGTCACGACAAGATCACCCGGTTTTTGGGGACTTTGCGACGCATGGGTGTCATTCACCCCTTTCCAGGTCCGCTGAAAACCACTACCTACGAGCCGATAGATGCCACGCCGGTGATCGCTCAACGCATCTTGAGCGATTTTTCGGCCGCACGGCAAACCCGGAACAACGCCCCGATGGGCCAACCTGGCAACGCAAACGCCGGGACATGAAAACAGGATAAAGGTGCGCCCATGAGCACGGAACACAGCAAACTTCTGATCATCGGCTCCGGCCCGGCCGGCTACACGGCTGCCATATATGCTGCCCGCGCCATGATCGAGCCGACGCTGGTGGCCGGTATTCAGCCGGGCGGCCAGCTGACCATTACCACCGATGTCGAGAACTACCCCGGCTTCGCGGATCCCATCATGGGACCGTGGCTGATGGAACAGATGCAGAAGCAGGCCGAAAACGTCGGCACAAAGATCCTTTACGACACCATCGTGAAGGCTGACCTGTCCCAGCGCCCGTTCCGCCTGGAAGCCGACAGCGGCACGGTGTTCACGGCAGACGCCCTGGTGATCGCCACCGGCGCGCAGGCCCGCTGGCTTGGCCTGTCTTCGGAGCAGGATTACATGGGCGCCGGGGTTTCCGCCTGTGCGACATGTGACGGCTTCTTCTACCGCAACAAGGAAGTTGTGGTTGTCGGCGGCGGTAACACCGCCGTGGAAGAAGCGCTGTATCTCGCCAATCTCGCGTCCAAGGTGACGCTGGTTCATCGCCGTGACAGCCTGCGGGCGGAAAAGATCCTGCAGGACCGCCTGTTCCAGCACCCGAAGATCGATGTCATCTGGGACCACCAGGTCGACGAGATCCTCGGCGGCGGCATGCCGAAAGCAGTTACCGGCGTACGGTTGAAAAACACCGCGACCGGCGAATTCCAGGAAATTTCCACGGACGGTGTCTTCATCGCCATCGGCCACGCACCGTCGGTCGAACTCTTCAAGGATCAGCTCACGCTGAAGTCCAACGGCTACCTGGAAACTGCCCCGGATTCGACCAGGACATCCATTCCGGGCGTCTTTGCGGCCGGTGATGTCACCGACGACATTTATCGGCAGGCAGTAACCGCTGCCGGCATGGGCTGCATGGCAGCCCTTGAAGCCGAGAAGTTTCTGGCCGAACATGAAGTGACGTCGACAAAGCAGGCCGCCGAATAGGCTGCCTGACTGTCCTGCGGAGGGGCACGCATGGATTGGGACAAATTGCGCATTTTTCATGCGGCCGCACAGGCTGGCAGTTTCACGCATGCAGGTGACACCCTGCATATGAGCCAGTCGGCTGTCAGCCGGCAGGTCAGTGCGCTAGAGCACGATCTGGGCGTTCCGCTGTTTCATCGGCACGCCCGCGGCCTCTTGCTGACCGAACAGGGCGAATTGCTCTACCGGACTGCCAACGACGTGTTGATGAAGCTGGAAGCGGTTCAATCGAGCCTGACGGACAGCAAGGAAAAGCCGTCCGGAGCCCTGCGCGTGACCACCACGGTGGGCCTGGGTTCCACCTGGCTCACCTCACGGATCAGAAGCTTCATCGATCTCTATCCAGATGTCGACCTGCACCTGATCTTCGACGACGACGAACTGGACCTCGGCATGCGCGAAGCAGATGTGGCCATCCGCTTGCGCCAGCCGACCCAGCCGGACCTGATCCAGCGCAAGCTGTTTACAGTGCATTTCCATGTCTATGCGGCACCGGAATACCTCCAACGGTTCGGAACACCAGTGTCGATCGACGACCTCGACAAGCACCGGCTGATCACCTTCGGCGAACAGGCTCCGGCCTACCTCCGCTCGATGAACTGGCTGGAAACAGCCGGGCGCGTCGCGACAAGCCCTCGCAGGTCCGTCCTGAAGGCCAACAACATCGTGGCCATCAAGCGTGCCGTTCAATCCGGCGTGGGCATTGCCATTCTGCCGGACTACATCATCGACAAGTCGTCGAACCTGGCGCCTGTCATGACCGACCAGGACGACAAGGTGCCCTCCTTCGACACCTATTTTGTCTATCCCTCGGAACTGAAAAACACCGCGCGTGTTACCGCGTTCCGCGAGTTCCTGCTGGCAAATGCAGAAGGCTGGGTTTTCTAACCCTGCCTCCTATCGTCTATCTGCCCGATTGCGATTGGCTCAACCAGCCCCGGCTTGACCGGAAGGCAACCCTGCTTGCCTGCACGAGCGGCCGCACAGGGGTTTTTGCAGATACTCTCCCCTAAAAAGGTCTCGGAACTCGGCCTGCAAGGCGGCAACCGAGCGACCCGATTGTCCCTATTCCCCTGGGAAAGCATGGGACTGGACAGACTCAGGTTTCATTCGCCAAATCAGCTCAACATTTAGGCATCAAAATTACTGCACACGGGGAGAGCATTTGCATTTATTTCGGTGAACCAATCGATTTTTTCACTCGAAATTAAAAATTTTTTTAAAGGCGCTGGCAAAAACCGACTAATTCAATCTGTTGTAATTAAAGGGGTTTTGGTCTGATTTTTGACCATTCAGTCAAGCTCTGCGTAAAATGCATAGCAGATCTGCGCCCCTGCCTCTTGTTTACGCAGCTTGTGCACTGCATATAAGCATCACTGTTGGTCACACGGACATCACGTCCTCCTCCCAGTGATGTTCCGACCAGCTGTTCCCCTCTGGAAGGTGATTCCACTGTTTTCAGTGAATCAAAATAAACTGCCGGGTCTTTCAAGACCCGGCTCTTTTTTTGCCCAGACCATGCTGCGACGCAGCATGGCGTAATGTCACTTCACCTCACATGAACAGACGTTCGTTGCCCAGGTCCTTGTAGAGGCCCGCCACCTGCTCCTCATAGCCGTTGTAGAGAAGCGTGTTGCGGCGCTCATCCGTTCCAAGCAGCCGCTCGGAAGACTGCGGCCAGCGACGATGCGGCACGGACGGATTCACGTTCGCCCAGAATCCATATTCGGAAGACTGGATTTCCTCCCAGAAGCTGACCGGACGCTCGTCGGTGAAGGAGATCTTCACGATCGACTTGATCGACTTGAAGCCATACTTCCACGGGACAACCAACCGGATCGGTGCACCATATTGCTTGGCAAGCGGCTTGCCGTAAACGCCGGTAGCGATGAAGGCGAGTTCATTGGTCGCTTCTTCCAGCGTCAGGCCCTCGACATAGGGCCAGGGATACCAGCTCTGCTTCTGCCCGCTTGCAACCGACGGATCGAGGAAGGTTTCAAAACGCAGGTACTTTGCACCGGCCTGCGGCCCGGCCAGCTTCACCAGCTCGGCAAGCGCGAATCCCGACCAGGGCACGGCCATCGACCACGCTTCGACACATCGATGCCGGTAGAGCCGCTCTTCCAGAGGCATCTTGGCCAGAAGGTCATCGATGCCGATCTCTTGCGGATTGTCGATCATGCCATCCAGAACAACGGTCCAGGGGCGGATCTTGAGTTCCTGTGCCGCCGACCAGATCTGCTTGTGCGTGCCGAATTCGTAGAAATTGTTGTATTTCGCCGTGAACTCTTCCGGGGTCACGTCCCTGTCGAGCTTAAAGGCCTCATTGCGCTTGACCGGATAAAGGCCCGCGCTCGGGTCTTCTTCCGCAAAGGCCGGGCGAATTCCGAGGCCCGTACCCATCAGCGCACCAGCCCCGGCAAGGCCGGCAAGGATCTGCCGGCGGTTCATGAAAACGGCCTCCGGTGTTGCTTCCCGTTCCGGAAGCTCCCAGCTGCGTTTCTTCAGTATATTCATTGTCAGTCTCCCGTTTATTCCGAAGGAAACCGGAATCGGCTTTCAATGGCAAATAACGCCCTGGTGACTGAGTGCAACAACAAGGTGATCAACAGTACAGCGCCGTAGTAAGACGAACACAACAGAGGGGCCAATCGGCCCCTCTGTCATTGCTTTCAGTGCTCTAGCGTTCACGCGGCCTGTCTGCCGGACCTCTGCAGGGCAATGTCCGCCGCCTTGCCGGAAAGTTCCGCCATATGGTCGAACTCGGCGGTGTAGCTTGCCACCCCGGCGGTAGCCGAACGCAGTTCGATGATCAGGTCACCGATTTCCGCTTCCGGCATCAACGCCTGCACTTCATCCCAGCCATTCCACTCGGGACGGGCATCGAAGCCAAGCAATTGTCCGCGTCGTGCCGAGACGATCGCATTCACCCGCGCGGTCGCATCGCTCGGGCAGGCAATCACCACCTTGTGGATCGGCTCCAGCAGCACAGGCTTGCACTCAGGCAGGCCTTCCCGGATTGCCAGTATGCCGGCCATCTTGAAGGCCTGGTCGGAACTGTCCACGGAGTGATAGGAGCCGTCCGTCAAACAGACGGACACATCCACCACCGGGAAACCGAGCGGGCCTTGCCCCAACGCATCCAACACGCCGTCACGCACGGACGGGATATATTGTTTCGGCACGACACCCCCGGTAATCGTGTCTGAAAACTGAACGCCCTCGCCACGTGGCAGCGGAGATATCTCGATCACCACATCACCGAACTGGCCATGCCCGCCGGACTGTTTCTTGTGACGGCCACGGACTTTGGTGCCTGACCGGATCGTCTCGGCATAAGGCACGTGCGGTGTATTGGCGGCGATATCCAGACCGTATTTTCCGGCAAGGCGTTCCTGGGCAACACGCAGATGCATTTCGCCCTGCCCTGCAAGCAACGTTTCGGCTGTTGTCTGGTTTTGCGTTACGATCAGTGAGCGATCCTCTTCAACCAGTTTCGCCAGTGCTGCGGAAAGACGGACCTCGTCCTTGCGCTGTTTGGCGGAAATCGCCGTCGCCAGAACAGGATTGCGCCGTTCAAGCACCTGAAGGCTTTCGATCTTTCCGTTTTCGAAACTCAGGAGGTCGCCCGTCTGGACATCATCGAGCCTGCCGAGCCCAACCAGATCGCCCTTGCCGGCCGTTGCGATCTTGTTCGCTTGCTGGCCGAAGACAGAAAACAGTCCGGACACCTTGATTTCGGTGTCGCCATTGAGGAACAGGGTATCTCCGTCGGAGACCACACCTTCCAGAACGCGGGCGATCGACTGCTTGCCGCCGTGCTGGGTGTGCAGCGTCTTGACGACCTGAAGCATCGCCCGCGACGTCGTTCCAAGCACCCGGCGCGACAGCAAATCGACACCTGGAACCTCGTGGCGCAAAGCCTTGAGCAGCCGGCTGACGCCATTGCCATGTTCTGCGGAGCCGAAGAAAACCGGACAGATGAGACCGTCCTGCATTTCATTCACCAGATCGGCAAACACCTGATCGCGATTGGGGGCGATATCCTCGAGCAACGCCTCCATCAGATCGTCATCGTGGTCGGCCAGGTGTTCCAGCATGGTGAATCGGGCTTCGTGCTCACGCGCGAGATCCGCATCGGACATGTCGATCTGCGTGCTTTCCTCCTTCTCGTGATAGACATGCGCCCGCTCCAGCGCGAGATCGATGAAACCCGTCGCCAGGCCGTCTTCCCAGATCGGGATCTGTCGCAGTACCAGCGGCACCGCGGATGCCGGTTGCAGCACGCTCAGGACATCGCGTACCCGCCGCGTGCTCTTGTCGATCTTGTTTAAAAACAAAACCCGCGGAATGGCGCGGGCTTCAAGGGCTTTCAGGATCAGCTGCAGGGCTGGAACCTTGCGCTCGTCGTCCTCCGCCACCACAACGGCCAGATCCACTCCGGAAAGCGCCCCGTCCATTTCGCTCAGGAACTCCACGGATCCAGGGCAGTCGACGAACACGAAGCGATCTCCCAGGAATTCCGCGTCCGCAATGTTCAGTTCCACACTCATGCCGTGGGCACGCGCTTCAGGCGAAGCGTCACCCACCGTATTTCCGTTCGCGACGGAACCTTGCCGGGCCACCTTGTCCGTTCGCGCCAGCAAGGCTTCCAGAAGACTGGTCTTGCCGCTGCCGAACGGACCCACTAGGGCGATACAGCGCGGAGCGCTGCCCGCAGCAGATCCTTTTCCGTTTGAAGTGATTGCCATGCTGAGCCTCCCGTTAGTTCGAGGATATCTCGTAACAACGCGGCAGGGCCGGCTGGGGGACGCGGCCTGCCGCGTCTCGCCCGGATGGGATCGAAGGCCTTTTGCCCGGTGCTCAACAGCACCAAGCCCCAAACTGCGGCCGATCGACCAGGGGCGGTCAGCCATCGTCGCGCCGATATCAGCGGCAACGCAAGGGAATCTTACGCGGCAGCGCAGCAATTTGCCTCTGTATCAGCTCAGTCTCCAGGCCGATGAGAGTTCGACAAAAGTGCACAAAAATCCAAAACACCGCCGATCCCAGAGGCTTACAAAGGCTCTCCCGACTGAGATCTCCAGGCCTGCAAGCGGTGGAGAAAATTTGAGCTGAAGACTGAAAAAAGTCCCGCCTTCAATCCTTCCCAAGACGGTGCCTTTGCCCTGCCGGAATTGGCAGATAGTGAAATTGAGGCGCGGAGGCCTATGTAACCAACTTGAACCGGCCTCGGGCAAAAGGAGCACGCGTGACCAAGACCCTGATACTCTGTTCAGCCCTGCTTGTTGCCACGTCAGCAATACCGGCGCATGCGCAGTCGCCCCAGCTGCGCAGTCCTCCCATGATGACCTCGCCGCGGCTGCCTTCTGCCGGTCAGCAGCTGAACCAGAACCTCAACCGCCAACAGTCCGGTTTCTCCACCCGGCAACAGATTGACGGTGCGGAGCGTCTGAACCGCACCGAGCAGATCAACCGGCAGAACACCCGGCCGGACAAGGAAGAAACTCCCTGTGCCGGCGCGAACGAAAGCTGCCGCGACTAAAGCGGAGAAACAGGACAGTGGCAGCCGCTGAGGCTTAGTTGATCAGTTCCAGCGTCATCTTGCTGACACCCAGTGTCAGGTTCGTGCCTGTCTGGCTTTCCAGGCTGAAAGGGTTGAGCGCGATGGACCGGTCGAAACCACCCAGCAGTGCGTTCGCCTTGATCCCCGCACCAACACTTGCCCCGGCGGTCAGCCCGCCGTAGGTGCCTGCCAAAAGGCCCGGCTTCCGGTTTGCGGAAGGTGCCAGCACACCCCAGACCAGCGTGGCCTGATTGGTCTTGCCGATATCCAGCCCATAATCGCGGACGGTCCCCTTGTAGTTTTCCACCGCTCCGCCGTCGACCGGTGAAAAGCTGCATCCGAGTGTTGCTGTAGAGCCAACAATGAAACTGTGCTCGCCTTCCACCAGGCAGCTCAGTTTGCCGATTTCAACCTTTGGGCTGTCTTCGGAGGCAAGGGCCGGCATGGCAAACACAATGGCCACGGCGGCAAGAACCGGTTTCAAAATACGCATGTAGAGAACTCCCGTTCGGCTGCGAATATCCGCTTTTAGCAAAGGCGCGGATCACGCCCGTGATATGACGCGCCAAGACGTCAAAATCGCGGCAATGGCAACAGGGTCAGGTGTAACCGTCGGTAGTGTCGGTACCGCCAGCCAGAGCTGGGGCAAGCACACCAGCATTCGACGACCTGTCCGATACACGGGCAAGCAGAAACCGGCGACCGGCAATCAGAAGGGTCAAGGTGACGATCACTGGAAGAAGGCTGTTTTCCGGCGCCTGGAACGCCCAGACCGTTCCAGCCAGTGATACGGCAAGCATCAGAACCGATAATCGGTACTGCGTTGATCTGGGCAAGTCTGGGACACCGGCAAATCCACCGCGTGAGAACAGGGTCAAGACCGCGCCGGTAAGCGTCACGGTCAACAAAACGGCGCTGTACGAATAGCCTGTCAGGAATGCCGCCAGAGTGCCGTCACCAAACCGATACAGGCCGACCAGAAGCGGTGTCACCAGCAGGATATGCAGATTGATACCGAGCAATACGGGGTGCATGGGCGCCTTGACCAGCACAAAGCCGGCAAGAACGAAAACCGCAAGACCGCAACCACTCCAGCCTGCAAGCTCCAGATCACCCGTCTGTCGCCAGAGCACAATGAAGACAATCGACGGCAGGCTTTCAAACAGATCAAGAAGCAGTTGTTTTTGATGTGAATTTGCCATCGCTCGACCTCCACCTGACGGGGAAAGGCTAGAGCGTTCAAACTGTGCTGTAAACCGCCCATTCCTCAACCGGAAAATGCAACCCACAACAGGAAAGGGCGGCCGTTGGCCGCCCATTCTCAAGTCTTTCGATGTCCGATAAGCTTATTTCAGGTTCCCGCAGAAACGCTGGATGCGCGTGCAGGCTTCTTCCAGAGCTTCGGTCGAGGTCGCATAGGAAATGCGGAAGTTCGGACCAAGCCCGAAAGCCGAACCGTGAACGACGGCGACACCTTCAGCTTCCAGAAGCTCGGAGACGAAGTCCTCGTCGCTCTCGATCACCTTGCCGGACGGGGCCGTCTTGCCGATTGTGCCGGCGCAGGACGGGAACACGTAGAACGCGCCTTCCGGCACCGGGCACGAAATGCCGTTGGCCTGGTTCAGCATGGAGACAACCAGGTCCCGGCGTCCCTTGAAGACTTCGTTGTTCTTCGGGATGAAGTCCTGAGTGCCGTTCAGCGCCTCGACCGCCGCCCACTGGGCAATGGAGCAAGGGTTGGAGGTCGACTGCGACTGTACCTTGGCCATGGCCTTGATGAGGTCTGCCGGGCCGCCGGCATAACCGATACGCCAGCCGGTCATTGCATAGGCCTTCGACACGCCGTTGACGGTCAGCGTGCGCTCGTAAAGAGCAGGCTCCACCTGAGCGGGTGTGGTGAACTTGAAGTCGTCATAGACGAGGTGCTCATACATGTCGTCGGTCATGACCCAGACATGGGGGTGCTTCATCAGCACATCGCAGAGTGCCTTCAGTTCAGCTTCCGTGTAGGCCGCACCGGACGGGTTGGACGGGGAGTTGAAGATCAGCCACTTGGTGCGCGATGTGATCGCCGCATCGAGTGCTTCCGGGGTGATCTTGAAGGTCGACTTGTCCGCTTCCACGATCACCGGTTCACCGCCCGCAAGCAGCACCATGTCCGGATAGCTTACCCAGTAAGGGGTCGGAATGATGACTTCATCGCCCGGGTTCAGCGTTGCAATCAGCGCGTTGTAAAGCACCTGCTTGCCGCCGGTACCCACGGTGATCTGGCTGGTTTCGTAAGTAAGCCCGTTTTCCCGCTTGAACTTTTCGACGATGGCCGCCTTCAGCTCCGGAATACCATCGACAGCGGTGTACTTGGTCTTGCCGTCGGTGATGGCCTTGATGGCGGCTGTCTTGATGTTTTCCGGGGTATCGAAATCCGGCTCGCCAGCTCCGAGACCGATTACATCGCGGCCTGCGGCTTTAAGCTCGCGTGCCTTGTTGGTGACGGCGATGGTCGCAGAAGGTTTAACACGCGCCAATGCGTCAGCAAGAAAGCCCATAATGTCCTCCAGGGGGAAACGGGATTAACAGCGCGCGGACCCTAGATCCGTGCGCTGCGGAAAACAAGACCAAATCCAGAGAAGAACGGGAGTTTTCAGGCCGCTTGCGCCAGTTTGCCGGCGTATCTTTCAATCACCCCGGCATCAAGCGGTCCGCCATGGCCGAGATAGAAGCGTTTTGCCCCCTTGGACAGCAGAAATTTCAGCGAACGGGCGACCTGAAGTGGGTCTTCTTCAAAGGGAGGCGGCTTGGGCCGACCCTTCAGCGCGATTCCCCCCGGAAGAATGCCGGACGCCGCCAGATCCCCCGCGAGGACGGCACCATCGTCACGTCCGCAGTGCCTTCATTCCCATAGGCACGAGCCTGGCGTAAATCCTGGGGCAGATCTCCTCTGGACCGTGGAACACCACGGCGGCAATGCCGCATCAGCGACATGAAGATACTCTATCGGTCCCCCCTACCGGGCGAGCGCGATCAGCTTCTCGTTTCAAGGATCAGCTTCGGATCGTCCTTGTCCTCATCGATGATCGTGCACTTGAAGCGCTTTTTCTTGGTCTGGCCATTGAGCACCGTTACCGGCACCGACAGGGGAACTTCCGAGGCTTCTTTGGCAGACGTCAACAGGGACGCATAATTGCTCGGGTGAAGCAGCATCTCGGTGATCGGGCGGCTGTCGAGGACGTCCGATGTCAGATGGTAGGTCTTCATCGCTGCGTTGTTCGCCGCGATGATGATCTTTGACTTGATGTTGACCACCAGGATCGGTGCGCTGCAGGCTTCGAAGACTCTGGCAAAGTCGACATCACCGCCGGCATGACCGGCCGAAAACAGCACCCCGCCCACCGTGCCGCCGACACGGAAGTACATGGCATCATATTTCAGTTCGACGCTGTCGTTGGACGCCAGCAGAAACTTGCCACGCCCGGTCGCACTGGCCCGGCGCGTCAATGCCGCAAGCGTCAGGGAGACGATCGTTCGCCCGACCCGGTTCTGGATATGGGCAATGTTGCGCCCCAGGATCAGGCGAGCATCCTCGATCTGGAAGCTCTTGAGAAAACCGTCGCTGGCAAAGCGCACGTAGCCGAAATTGTCGACCAGCAGCACAACGCGGGTGGAGGACGCGACGAAATGCTGGAGGATCGGCGCCAGTCCCAGTACGACCCGGCCCGGATTATTATCATTCTCACCGATGGAGGGAAAGCAGATCGCAAGGATCTTGCCGTCCGGCAACTCGTAACGATAGGCAACGATCGGAATGCCCGGGATACGGTGGTCCGGCCCGCCGCCGACGTCGAACGGCCCGGCCTGGCCTTCCCGGATCGCACCCTGGACGAGGCGGAGAATGGTCTTCCGATCCTCTGGCGACAGGTGGCGTAGCGCCTCGTTGGAGGGCGCCTCCTGCAGATCCCGCACTTCGCTATTGAAACTCTGGGAACCGATCTCGTGCCAGAGAATGGTTTTCTTGCTGATATCGGCGATGAAAAACTGGATACCCGCCAGCGACAAGGCCGGCGGCTCCCCGGCCTTCTGGACCGATGGTTCTGTCGACGTTACTGGGTCTGTCGGCTTGCCCACCGTGGCGCTCTGCGCAGCGTTTATCGTCATTCCGTGCCTGGTCTGTTTGTATCGGATCTCCCGGCGAGCAAGCATGCTTCCGAAATGCAAACAAACACTAAAATCGCATCGTAAAATATCTGGGTTATGTCAGTTTTTACAGTAATTAAACAATGCAATACGTTTTTATGAGAAGTTGTATTGTCAATTTTACGAAAGCTTAATTGGCCGGTTTCAGACCCTGGAACCACAGCCTTCCACCTTCGCACATCAAGACTGCCGGAATAGAAAACAGAACCGTCGCCCCCCTGAATGCAGCGCCATTCGGAGCACGAACACTACCTATTGTGCCGCCTTGCCAAGGCGGCAGCAAATAGATCGAATTTGCCGCAAAATAGTCACGAAAACACACGGCGCATGTCTAAATCGCGTCCGCGTGCAGGCGCAATTTCAAACGAGATTGAACTCATCCCAGCGGATGGAGGAGCCAATGGCCCACGCAACGACCGTACAGGCGACCATCAAGTCGCAGAACGTAAGCTTCCCACCGGTTTTGCTGTTCATAGTGGCAGCAGGCCTGTTGATGTTGATGTCCGCACTGGAGCCGTCACTGGTGCTGCCGATGGTCGCGTTCCTGACCATGGTTGCCGTTACCCGTCTGCTGGCCCGCCGACTGTTTCAGGATCTGACCGGCGCTCAAGCGCAGGCAGACTGACAGAAACCGAAGTACAACCGCTCGAACCTGACTGATCTTCACCATGGCACGCGTAGATAACCAGAAAACCAGAAAGTCCGTCCCCTCCAAAAGCGACCTGCATGAAGCCCGGCCGCTGTTGCAGGCAATCTTTCTGGGCATGCTGCTGGCAACCGCTTTGGTCGCAGCAGCGGCGATGGCAAACCCGGCCAACACGAACGGTGTCCCGAAGACCGAGCCCGTCGCGCACTCAGCAACCGGCCAGGCACCGGCAAGCGCCATGTTCTGACAGCTTGACATACATCGAGCCGCCGCGGCGGCTCCGTCTGATTCAGGAAGTCAAGATCAGCGCCTGGAGCCCGACCTTTCAAAAGCCGAGACCCGGCCTCATGCTTGGCACATGAGTGCCGGGCCTCAGTGCCCGGTCCGCCCCCGGATAACGTCTCCTGCCCAACGATGGTTCTCTTTGAACCTTCATCCAAGACAGCCCCGCAGTGCATATGTGCAAGTGCCCGCTGCCTCACCGCCCTCAGGTGGTCCGCTGGTTGCATCCGCTGTTGATCACGGTCAAGGACAGGAATTTGTTCGTTCGCCAAGTAAAGCAAGATCACATGTCATCTGCAAGACCGCACGCGGTTCAAGGCTGGCATCGATCGGAAATTAACCAGTGTCACATGGCGCGACCTTGAATACCGGGGATAACCGCAGTCCAGGCCTTTGCGAGAGCGTTCGGAAACTTCCGGCAAGCCATGTGGAACAAAATCCGCTACGGGGCATTTGCCCTCAAGTGGGAGTATTACGCCGATGCAACCGGCGCCAGTGAGGGATTTCACATCATGACCATTGCCAACGGCGAAAAGTGGATCGATAAAGAAACGAAGGGTTTGTCGGAGGCAGCAATGGACATCGACCTCACACTTTCAGCAGACACGATCCGCCTGCTCGCCCAGAAGGCGCGGGCAGTTGCATCGTCTCTTCAGGATACGTTCGAGGACGGCCATGAAGGCGACGTCGAATTCGACGCCGATGCCCTGGAGCAAAGTCACGGTCACGATGGCCTTGCGGAGGAGGAAAACGACGACCTCTCCGACGAGGAACTGCGGGAGCTGATCGAGGATCTCAACGTGGATGAAGCTGCCGAACTGGTGGCTATCTCCTGGATCGGCCGCGGTGACTTCGAGGCTGAGGACTTCCAGCAAGCGGTCGACGAGGCACGCGATCGCGCCGCCGGTTCGACAGCAACCTATCTCCTCGGCATGCCGCTCCTGGCCGACCACCTGGAAGCCGGCCTCGACGCGCTTGACCTCTGACAGCCGATACAGCGCTGTTTTCGCCCGGGCTTCAAGACGTTCGGCGGGTCAAGCCGACTAGGTCATTTTTGCCGGGTCTTCCACATCAGGTCGTTTTCCTTGGGAAAACCGGTTAGCAATTGATTTACTATCTTTTCGCTGCCGGACATTTGGCCCACTCTTGCCTCACTTCGTGGTGGGACAAGGGAGTTGAGGGCATGCTGCAAGACCCGGCGAACCAAGACGTGTTTACCGTCCATCGTCCGTCTCCATGGCCATATGTCGGCGCAATGCTCGCTGCGTCGGCCCTGATCACGACACTGGTCGTGGCGTTCAGCAGCTAATCCATACCGGCACTACCGCTCGAAACCGGTACCGGTCATCGTTCAGAGAGTTCCTTAATGCGTTCAACGCGTCTGGCCGTGCTTGATCTTGCCCGCGGCCTCGCTGTTGTCGCCATGGCGATCTACCATTTCTCCTGGGACCTTTCCTGGTTTGCCTATGTCGACTGGCCCGTTGCCCAGGGCACAGGTTGGCGCATATTCGCCGCCTCGATCGCCGGCAGCTTCCTGCTTCTGGCCGGCGTCAGTCTGGATTTCGCCCACCACCTGGGCATCCGTTGGCATGCCTTCTGGCGGCGCTTTGCCGTGATCGTCGCAGCCGCAGCTGCCGTGTCGCTGGTCACCTATTTCACTTTCGGCGATACTTTTGTCCGCTTCGGCATTCTCCATTCCATTGCCTTGTCCAGCGTGATCGCCCTTCCCTTCACGCGCCTTCCGTTCGTCTTTGCCGGGCTTGCTGCGGCGTTCGTTTTCACTTTGCCTTTCTGGGCAGCTTCGTCCGCCCTCGACGGCCAGCTCTGGCTGTGGACAGGGCTCGGCACACCGGATTTTGCCAGTGTGGATTATGTGCCGCTGGCGCCCTGGGCCGGAGTGACGTTGGCGGGCGTCGCCATCTCGAAGATTTTCCGAAAGATCAATCTGTGGCAGACGCTGTCCGGACTGACATTCGCCAACCGTCCCGGCCGGCTGACGCGGTTCCTGGGCCGCCATTCCCTGCCAGTCTATCTGCTGCATCAGCCCTTGCTGTTCGGCCTTGTGTGGACGGCAACGCAGATCGGCCCGGAGATGGACCGCTCCGCCAATGCCTTCGTGCGCAATTGCACGGTTTCCTGTCAGGGCACGACCGCCACAACAGAAATCTGCGAAGCCGCTTGCGGCTGTACGCTTGAATATCTGAAATCGGACGGCATCTGGGACCAGCTTCTGGCGGAGCCCGAAAACCAGTCTCTGCGCAACCGGATGTCGAACAGATACAGCCAGTGCCTGGCTGACCCAAAGTGGCCGGATCCGCTCAACTGATCCCGGTTTTCAAGCCTTCAGCGCTGTTTTCAGGTACTCAGGAAAGACGGGCCAGTTGCCGGAGCGCCCGCCCCCGCCGCTGCCGTGCAAAGGGAAGAAACACGTCCTCGTCTCGCCCCGCCGCCACCTGCTCCAGCGCCCAGAGGGCCGACACGGCGTCGCATTTGGCTTTCATAACACCAAGACGACCGGCCTCGGGCACAGCAGCGCCCGTTGCTGCATAGGCTCGCAGGAAAACCTGTTCCTCATCCGCACTCATCTCGTGCTCCAGAACGGCATAGGCAAGATCCCAGGCGGGATCCGACATGCCTGAGAATTCCCAGTCAATCAGCCAGAGCTGGTCGGATGACATGAGGCAGTTGCCGGGGGATGGATCGCCATGGCTCGGAACAAGCATCCGGCCAGCACCACCAGCGGTGCCGGCACCGATCGGCTGCAACACTATTTCCAGCCCGGTCATTTCCTCCCGGCACCGAACTGCGTCCCGAAGACCTTGCCACTGCGCCTGAAGCACGCTGTCCGGATCGAGCAGCCCTTCGAAGGTCACACCGGACCCATGCAATTGCCCCAATGCCTCGCCGAGTGCACGGGCCAGGCTGTACGACGGCTGCTCCGAAAGATCGGAAGGGCTGCCGCTGACCTTAACGGCGCGGGTTACCAGAATGCCGGCCTCCGCATCACAAAATACCGGTGGCACGGCAATTCCAGTCGCAGCGGCGAGCATCAGGTTTCCTGCCTCTGCCTTCCTGTCGATGTTGCCTGCCGCTTCCAGACGGGGAAGCCGCAGGAAGAACGTACCCTTCTCAGCCTCCAGCCTGAACACACGGTTTGTCAGCCCAGGCTGGGGCCGAGCTGACAGGGGAGCGCCACAAACACGATGCAGGTCCTGATGCCGTTCAAAGGCCTCCAGGATGTCCGGCAAAATGGTGTCTGGCGCGTCAGAGGAAAGCTGTGGCACAAGCAGGAACAATCGAGCGAAACAGAGGAGCTGGCCGGACGCCATGACGAACGTCCCATCGCCCCATATCATCATCACCTACTGCCGCCAATGCAATTGGCTGTTGCGCTCCGCATGGATGGCGCAGGAAATCCTGTCCACCTTCTCGGAAGAAGCCGGCGCTGTCACCCTTGTTCCGGGCACCGGAGGCATTTTCACAATCGTCTGCGACGGTCAACTTGTCTGGGACCGCAAGACAGATGGAGGCTTTCCGGAGGCCAAGGTGCTGAAACAGCGGCTTCGTGACCTGCTTTGGCCGGAGAAGGACCTCGGCCACAGCGACCGCCAGGACAGGAAAGACTAGGCCGGACGCGCTCAAGTGAATTGACTTCTTGAAGTCGCGAATATGTATACTGTGTCATCCGAAGCGCAGCTTTCGGCAAGCAATTTCGAGACAGGACGCATGAACCGGAGCCTTCCTGCACATAAGGTTATCGCTGTTATTTTTGGCACTACTATCGCTTGCCGGAGCAAGCACCAGTTCTGCAGTGGAAACCAGCGAACCTGAAATCGTCATCTATACCGAGGACTACAAACCGCTCTATTTCCCTGGTGAAGACGGGAAAATCTCGGGAACTGTCACCCAACTTGTACAAGATCTCGCCGATGACGCCGGCATAACGGTCGAGATGCACATGCGGCCGTTCAAACGCGGGTTGAATGCGGTGGAGAGCAACGCCAACCATTGTTTCATGGCCCTGTGGCGCACTCAGGAACGCGAACCGAATTTCACCTGGGTTGGACCTTTGGAAATCGACGGATACGGCCTTTTTGCCTTGAAGGGCAGTTCCATAGAACTTTCGACAGTCGAAGACAGTTTCGGCTATTCGACAGGAGCCGTCGGTGGCTGGACCAGCACCAATGAACTTCAGGACGCCGGCCATCCCCATCTTGTGCTGGTGGACGAAGATGGGCTCAATGCGAACATGCTGCGGTCAGGTCACACCAAGCTCTGGCTGGGTGGCCTGATTTCGGCTCCCTATGTTGCGGAACAGGAAGGAGTGGAGATCGAGAAACTGCTGACCCTGCAGACCGTCGAACTTGCTTTGGCCTGCAACTCACATATCGACCAGTCCGTTACCGATCGCCTGCAGTCAGCTTTGAACACACGTCTTCAGAAAACGCCACAAAACAACCCCAAGCGATTGACGCAATAGACAATTTATCTCTGCTGCAGAGCAACCACCTCGAAAAGTTGCATAACTTCAGAAAACTACTTTCCAAAGTCTTGCTTGCACAACAAGCACACAAAAGACCGCCCATAATTAATGCAAGTCTCTTTTGGGTCTTCTTAAAACTTTCAATTCAAAATGCTTTCGGCAAGACAACGTCCGGAGCTCAAGAATGAAGTTCGTGAACCTTCCTTTCAGGAAGACTGCAGCCGAGCCCTCAGCAACAAGGCATGAGCGGGCTGGACAACCGGCACGGCAGCGCCCCTTTTTCGACTGGCCAATCAAGACCCAGCTGCAGATCGGCTTCGGCGCCATGCTGTTGTGCGCCATCGGGGTCGGTGCGGGGGGCTTGTTCGCAAGCTCTGAGGTCAAGAACTCGGTTACGGTGGCGAAGACCGCCAACGAACTTCTGGGGAGCGTCCCGCGGTTGTTGTCCCACGCCCAGACATTCAGTCGCGATGGCAGCAGCCAGACGGCGGAAGCGGTTGCTGCTGACATTGGCTTGATTTCGCAGGAAAGTCTCGCCCTGTCTGAAAGCCAACCCCAGGCGGCAACGCAGTTCGCGAGCATCGTCGGCGATCTGGAGACCGGCTTTGCGACGCTGCGCGACACACGGCAAAGCCGTGACACAGCGGCTGCGAACCTCGACACCCTCACCTCCGAACTGGTTGCAACCACCAATAAGGCCTTCGAGGAATACAAGGCCCTTGCCGCTTACAGATCCGCCCTTGCCATCACCAACGAAGGCAAGATGACCAACCTGTCCAACGTCAGCCCCCGGCTCAGCAACATGCGCATCACCACTGTGGTGCTGGCGCAGGAAGCCGAAACCTTTGCGGCAACACCAGACAAGACCCTGGCAAAGAAACTGGCGGACCGGGTGGATGCCCTCGACAAGGACGCGAAGGCGGTTCGCCGCACGGTGAAGACAGACACGATCAAGGACAGCGTCAAGGACCTCACCAAAAGCTCCAAGTCCTTTGAGAAGCTTCTGAAGGCGCACCTGAAGTCCCCGGAAGAGGGCGCCTGGAAAAACAAACTGGAACCGGCCATCCTTGAACTGATCACCCTTGCCGACACGATCATCAAGGCCGCCGAAGCACCGATTGACGACCTGACGAAGGAACTGCGGGACTTCGACAAGGCGAGCGCCGATATCGCGCTTCTGTCGAACTACACCCAGAGTGTGGCGCGTAGCGTGCTCGGCATCCGCAGCGCCTATTCAGACTATCTGAACACATCCTCGCAAAACGCCGCCGATACATTCCAGCTCTATCTGGGCGATGCCCGCACGGAACTGGGCAATCTGGACACGGTGCGAACCTCAGCCGGCAAGAACACGTCTGACAAGGCTCTGAATGATCTTCTCAATGGTCCACTCAAGGCGCTTGTTACCGCCGGTGGCGATGCCTTGCCGAAACTGGAAGCCACCTTTGCCGAAGTCGTCACCTCGACAGCGGCACTGCGCGCAAGCGAACAATCCTTTGCCGCCGCCGCCTCCTCCCTGACGGAACAGGCCGAAATCATCAGCGCCAATTCCGGTGCGACCGCACTGGCAAGCGCCGTCGGTGCTCAAACGCAGATCACCATTACGCTTGCCCTTGCACTGCTTCTGGGCATCGCTTTCGTCGTATTGCTCTCCACTGCCATCATCCGCCCGATCCGGGGCCTGACCGATGCGATGCTCAAACTGAGGGACGGCGACACGGCTCTCGATCTTCCGGCTGCAAACCGCAAGGATGAAATCGGTCACATGGCTCAGGCCGTCGCAACCTTCCGTGACCGGGAAATCGAACGGATGCGGCTGGAAGAAGAAACCCTTGCAAGCCAGGAAGGTGTCCGTCAGCGCCAGGCCACCGTCGATGCGCTTGTGGCCTCGTTCCGTCAGGATATCGAGCAGGCTCTCGCCACGGTGACCGGCAACATGCATCAGCTCGACAACACGGCCGAGCAGCTTTCCGAGATTGCCCGCACGACGACGGGCAAGTCCGAAGACGTCAGCACCGCCTCCAGCCAGGCCAGCCAGAACGTCCAGACCATCGCCGCCGCCACCGAGGAACTCAGCGCCTCCGTTCAGGAGGTCGGTCGGCAGGTCAACGACACCCTCGTGCGCGTTGAGGAAGTTGCAGGAGCCACCCGCACTTCCAACGACCAGATCAAGGGCCTGTCGGCGGCCGCCGAACGCATCGGTGCCGTTGTCCAACTCATCCAGGAAATTGCCGAGCAGACCAACTTGCTCGCGCTCAATGCGACCATCGAAGCCGCACGTGCCGGCGAAGCCGGGCGGGGTTTTGCCGTGGTTGCCTCGGAAGTCAAGTCACTGGCCGGTCAGACGGCCAAGGCAACAGAGGAAATTTCCAGCCAAGTGTCCGAAATCCAGCAGGCCACCAACGGCGCCGTCGACGCGATCAGCGCGATCATGGAAATGATGGAGTCCGTCAACGAGACCGCAGCCGCCATGGCAAGCTCCGTTGAACAGCAGGCCGGGGCCACCGCGGAAATCTCCACCGGCGTCTCCCAGGCTGCAGGCCAGACCGCAAGCGTATCGGAAAATATCGGCGATCTCTCCCGAGGTTCCAGCGAAACCAGTCTGTCGGCCCGTGAAGTGGAAGAGATTACCGGTGCAGCCACCCGGCAACTTGCCGAAGTCACCACACGGATCGACCGGTTCCTGCAGGATGTCGCCGCAGCCTGAGTTGGGGGTTCTGCAGAAATTGGATACCGGCGTCACCGGTATCCAATCGCCTTGCACCTGACTGTCTTTAGTTATCCCGGACGCAGCGCAGCGAAGATCCGGGATGACCACGGATGGCTTTATCTTGGCGGCCACGCTGTGTGCCTAGATCCCCTTACGCTGCATCCTGCGCCTCAAACACCTCCCGGGCCGCGTTGAGGCCGTTGATTGCTGCCGGCAGGCCGCCATAGACGGCCATCTGCCAGATCGCCTCGACGACTTCCTTGCGGTCCGCACCGGCGGCAAGCGTGTGTTCAATGTTGATCTTGAGTTGCGGAGCCGTCTGCCCGCCAAGCACGGTCAGGGCCGCGATGGTGCACAACTGGCGTGTTTTCAGGTCGAGGCCCTCTCGGGCATAGTGCCGGCCGTAAGCCCATTCGATCAGGCTTTCGGAAAATCCGGGCAGAAGATCGTCGTAACGATCGCTGAGAATGGCTTCCAGATCGGGGTTAAGTTTCTGCGTCAGCGCGCGGCCGCGCTCCAGGGCGGTGCTCATGTTTCGGAGCTTCCTTGCTTGGCGGCGCGCCGTGTTCGGTCCGGGCGCAGCTTTCGAAGGCCGGATCAACGGTCTCACCCGCTTCCATCCTTCTGTAGCGATCAATCTTATCGTCCAGGACGTCCAGCATCTCGGTGAGCCGGGCAATATCGCCGACAACCTTTCCCCTGTGCGTTTCCAGCAGCTTCCGGCGCTCCGTCAACGAAGCTTCGCCCTTTGTACGCAGGTCCGCATAACGCAGCCGGTCCTTGATGCCCATACCGGTCGATTTCAGCCGGTCCAGGAAGTCGATCCACCTGAGGATCGTTGCATCGTAGACCCGCCGCCCACCACCGTCCCGCAAGGGACGCGGCAGAAGGCCGATCTTTTCGTAGTAGCGCAGGGTGTCGGTCGAAAGTCCCGATTTCTCGGCCAGGTCGCCAATCCGCATGTCAGTCTCCGAACGGAACGATTTCTCTCAGGTACCGGTTGGAGTGCACTCCAGGTCAAGCGTCTTTTTCAACTAAATCAAATCTGGCGACACGAAACTGCATTGCTGACATGGGTCAATCTCGTTCCGGATCGGCCGTTTTCGAGGCATCCAGACCTGAAGACGGCAGGACCCCACCTCGCGACGTCGTGAACTTGGGGTGAGCGTCAATCAATTGACTGATCGGTCAGTTGGAAATATCAATCCCGCATGACCACGACACGCGACATTCTCATCGACACCGCCACCGAGCTCTTTCTGGGACGCAACTTCGGTGCCGTCGGCACCACGGAACTCTGCAAGAGCGCCGGGGTGAACAAGGGAACGCTGTACCATTACTTCCCTTCAAAATCGGATCTTCTGGCTGCAGCGATCGAGCGATATGCCACGTCTTTCGGACAAGCTTTCTGCGACATTGCCGACAGTGACGCAGCACCGGAAGAAAAGCTCCGCCAGCTCTTCGACGTTCCAGCCAGGGCAAACCGGGACTGGAAAACCCGGCACGGCTTTGCACAAGGATGCCTTGTCGGAAACATGAGCCTGGAACTCGGGGCCGTCGATATGCCTGTACGCGAGGCCATCAAACATGCACTGACGACGTGGAAAGCCCCGGTCCGCGATATCCTGCATCAGCTCATAGAGACCGGTTCACTCGCCAGGATCGATTGCGACAAGGGAGCGGATGTCGTCATCGGCCTCATTCAGGGTGGGCTTCTGCTGGCCAAGGCGCAGAACGACCCATCGCACATCACCCTTCTTGCCCCCGGCGCCCTCTCTCATCTGAACAGCCTTAAACCCTAACCGCCGCCAGTTGCGGCAAACACCGGACGTCCGAGCACGTTTAAACATCATTTGACTGGTCGGTCAGTTGACACACGAAAGGAAACGACAAATGCCAAACATGCTTCAAATCGAACCCAACCAGGCAACAGGAGCCACAAAGGAGGCGTTTGATGAGGCCAAGCGGCAATTCGGCGGCGTCATCAATCTCTTCAAGGTCACGGGCAATGCCCCCAATGTGCTGAAGGGCTTCCTTGCACTCAATGCCGGCGTCAACGACGGCATAGAACTGACGGGCAAGGAGATCGAACAGGTAGCCATGCTCGTTTCCGCACTCAATCGCTGCGACTATTGTGTCAACGTTCACATGAAAGTGGGTCAGATGCAGGGTGGCAGCGAAACCGAGATGCTGGCCGCAATGGAAGGCCGCGCGGAGGATGCGCGGACGCAGGCCCTGCTCGACTACGCAAATGAAGTCGTCCGCAACCGCGGCCAGGTGACCGCCCAGACGCTTGATGCGGTCCGGCAGGCCGGTTTTTCCGACAAGGCCCTTCTGGAAACCATCGGGATCATCGGGATCTACACCCTGATCCAGTATGTGCGGCACGTGGCAGACCCGGAGCATGATTTCCCGCAGGTTACCCAATACGACGCACAGCAGATGGGCGCTTGAACAAACGGCCCGGTCGCGTCAGCCCGATGACGCGACCGAACCCGACCAATGAACAGCCGCCACTTCACGATTGCCCAAACTTGAACGGGAGGAAGACGATGATCGACGTTCACCGAAAAAAAGCCCTGCCGGTCCATCCGGACCTGGTCCGACAGCTTGCAGGTGGTTTTGACCAGATCGGTGCATGGCACCCGGCCGTTTCGGACTGCAAGACGAGCGAAACACCTTCCGGCACTGTGCGCCACCTGACACTGCCGGACGGCGCGATACTCCAGGAAGCTCGGACCGACGACGGAACGGTTCCCGGAACCTACAGCTACCGCATCCTCTCTGGCCCCCTTCCCGTGCGTGACTACACGTCGACTTTCCGGATCCTTGCGACCGGCAACGGATGCGAAGTGGAATGGTCGGGAAGATTCGATGCTGAAGGCGCTTCAGAAGAGGAGGCACGTTCCGTGGTTGCCGGCATTTATGAAACGGGGCTTCAGGCACTGGCGGCGATGGTTGCCGGACAGTCCGGCAAGACCCTACAACGCCGCAAGCCCTCCCCCTTGCCACAGGTGACCACGGTTCCGGAGATCCGTGCCGACGAAGCGCTGCGCGCTGTTTACGAAGACACCAAGGCCGTGCTGCAAGTGCCATGGATGGGCGTGGTGACGATGGCCTTTGCACAATATCCGAACTTCTACGCCACCTTGTGGGGCGGACTGCGAGACCTTGCCGGAAGCAGGGAATTCGTTGCAGCCTGCGCCGAGCTGAGATCATGTGCAGAGCAGGACGTTGCCGCCTTTTCGGTTCCGGAAATTACAAGGGATTTGCGCAAACGCGGGTATGCGGATCAGGAACTCGAGCGGATAAGAGACGAGATCGAGGTCTTCTCCCACGGCAACATGCCCTATCTCCTGATAGCGACATCTGCCCGGCTTCTGATCGAGAACCATGACCTTGCTGAAAACAGCACCATTTCACCCTACGACGGCGAACACGGGCCGCGGCGACTGGGGGCACCGGTGCTCATGGAAATGCATCACGTCGACAGCCAGACGCACGATGTCTACGACGACATCATGCGCACGCTCGGCCTGCCGTTCGTGAACACCGACTATCGTGCCCTTGCCCGCTGGCCGAGCTACTTTCGCCTCGCCTGGAATGCACTGCGTCCTCAAATAGAAACCACCGACTATGACAAGGCCTGCGAACGCGTTCACGACTGCGCGGTCGACCTTGCCCGGATGCTGCCCAACCCTGGCGGACTGACACCGGAAATCCTGCAGTCGGCAATTGCCCGGGACACCAACGCGCAGCCGGTTGGCGATGTGGTGCGGCTGTTTCAATGGTTGCTGCCGGGCCTGATCGTCAACGTCGAGGCTTTTCGCCAACAATTGATTCCGGAAAAGTCCGATTGAAAAAAAGCGGCCGGCGGGACTTGCCCGGCCGGCCGTTGGAAAGGCCCCAAACAGGAGCGCTTTGAAGGTCGATCCGGCGAGGCGGTTTTCACCGCCTTCGCCTTAACGGCTGCAGAAGCCGTCTTGGTTCTGTTAAGCGAACCACCAGCGTTCGACGGCGCGGAAACCGTCCAGGGTCCAGTTGGCGGCAACCTTTTCCGGATGCTGGACCTTTTCGTTGTGCGCCATGACGTAGCTGGCGAACATCGGAATAATCACACCACCGTCGGTGCGCACCAGGTTCTGCATTTCGCGGTACATATCGGCGCGCTTGGTTTCATCAAGCTCGGAACGTGCCGTCTTCAGCAACTGGTTGAAACGCTCGTTCTCCCAATATGTATCGTTCCAGGGAGCACCTGACGCATAGGCCACGGAGAACATCCAGTCTTCCGTCGGACGTCCTCCCCAGTACACCGCGCAGAACGGCTTTTTCATCCACACATCGGACCAGTAACCGTCATTCGGCTCGCGCGTCGGCTTGATGTTGATACCGGCCTTGCTCGCGCTGTTTGAATACAGCACGGCCGCATCGACGGCACCGCCAAAGGCCGCATCAGCCGCTGAAAGGCTGACGTCAAGGGAATCGAGACCGGCCTGTTTCAGGTAGTATTTCGACTTGTCGGGATCGTAGGTGGTCTGCTCCAGGTCGTCCGCGAAGAAGCGGTTTGACGGGCTGATCGGATGATCGTTCCCAACCGCCCCGTAGCCGAACAGGATCTTGTCGACCAGTTCCTGGCGATCGACAGCATATTTCAGCGCCATACGTACATTGTTGTCGCTAAAGGGTGCCGTGCGCGTGTCCATGGCAAACGTGTAGTGCTGCGTGCCCGTGGTCGACAGGATCGTGACGTTCGGCGAGCGCTTGAACAGGCCGACGGTCTTCAGGTCCACCTGATCGATGACATCGACATTGCCGGTCAGGAGTGCTGACTGACGCGCTGCAGGGTCAACGATGGTCAGCAGCTTGACATCGTCGAAATGCGCCCGGTCGGTCTTCCAGTAGTTCTCGTTCCTGGTCAGCTCGGCAATGACACCCGGCTGGTAGTTGGTGACCTTGTAGGGACCGCAACCGTCGCTGCTGGTCGGATCGATCTTGCCATCGGAGGATTTCATGATCGGCAAGTGATAGTCGCTGACCACGAACGGGAAGTCGGCATTGCCCGCTTCCAGCGTGAACACGACGCTGTCGCCGTCGACGCTGATGTCCTTGATGGGGTCGACGAAAGGCTTCGCCGCCGAGGTGCTGTTTTCACCGCGGTGATAGTTGATCGAGGCCACCACGTCTTCCGGCTTGACCGTGCCGCCGCTGTGATACTCGATCCCCGGGCGGATCTTGAAGGTCCAGACCGTGGCATCGGGAGACGGCTCCCAGCTTTCCGCCACTTCGCCCACCAGGGTACCATCTGCGGTGATCTCGATGAGGTAGCCATGACGGGACGTGGCGAACACCTGCACGAAGACATTGTCCCAGGTGCCCGGATCATAGTTTTCACTGGTGTTGCCGGCGGCGATGCCAACCCTGAACGTACCGCCCTTCTTGGGTTGCGCGGCTGCCGGACCGATCGCGAACTGACCGGCAACAGCCGCTCCGCCGATCGCTGCCGCACCTTGCAGGATGCTGCGCCGGGAGACCCCGGACTGCAGGATGTGCTTGTTAAGATTTCCCATTTTCATGTCCCCTCTTTTTGATGTCCTCATTATGGAAATGACGCCGCGTGAACGTGTCCGCGCGAAAGAAATCTGCCCTGAACGTCCTTGACCCGGACAGAATTGCCAACCACCAAGACGCCTGTTTTTCATACTATGCCGTTTTTGATTGATCGCTCAATTAAAAAAAAGCTAACACTTGCGGCAAGGTCCTCACCCGCGGCGGAGAAGCAGCATGGGAAAGCGCAAGAACATCCTGATCCTGATGGTCGACCAGTTGAACGGAACCTTGTTTCCGGACGGCCCGGCGGAGTTTCTGCACGCACCAAACCTGAAGAAACTTGCCGCCCGTTCGATTCGCTACGAGAACACCTACACCGCTTCGCCCCTCTGTGCGCCGGCACGCGCAAGCTTCATGTCCGGCCAGCTGCCACGCCGTACGGGCGTCTACGACAATGCCGCCGAATTCGCCTCCGACATCCCGACCTATGCCCATCATCTGCGCCGCGCCGGTTACACCACCTGCCTGTCCGGCAAGATGCATTTCGTCGGTCCGGATCAGATGCACGGCTTTGAGGAACGACTGACCACCGACATCTACCCTGCCGATTTCGGCTGGACGCCGGACTACCGCAAGCCGGGCGAGCGTATCGACTGGTGGTACCACAACATGGGGTCAGTCACGGGCGCCGGCATTGCCGAGATTTCCAACCAGATGGAATATGACGACGATGTCGCCTTCCAGGCCGTGCGAAAGATCCACGACTACGGCCGCGGCAAATACGACCGCCCGTTCTGCCTGACGGTCAGCTTCACCCACCCGCACGATCCTTATGTCGCCCGCCAGAAGTACTGGGACCTCTACGAAGACTGCGAGCACCTGCTGCCGCAGGTTCCGGCGATGGACTACGACGACCACGACCCGCATGCAAAGCGCATCTTCGATGCCAACGACTGGCGCAACTTCAACATCACCGAAGAAGACATCCGCCGCTCGCGACAGGCCTATTTCGCCAACATCACCTATTTGGACGACAAGATCGGCGAAATTCTGCACACGCTCGACGCGATGGACCTTACCGAGGACACCACCATCCTGTTCGTCTCCGACCATGGCGACATGCTGGGCGAGCGCGGCCTGTGGTTCAAGATGAACTTCTTCGAAGGCTCGGCCCGCGTGCCCCTGATGGTTGCCGACGCGGATCTCGCGCCGAAGCACATTTCCGATCCAGTCAGTACGCTCGACGTTCTGCCGACCGTCTGCGACCTCGCCGGCATCGACATGAGCGAGATCATGCCCTGGACCGACGGCACCAGCCTTGTGCCTCTGGCGAAAGGCGAGCCCCGCACCGCACCGGTGCTGATGGAATATGCCGCCGAAGCCTCCTACGCCCCGCTGGTCGGTATCCGGGAGGGCGACTGGAAATACATCCACTGCGAACTCGACCCGCCGCTGCTCTTCAACGTAACGGACGATCCTCACGAACTGACCAACCTCGCCGCCGACCCGGCGCATGCCGCAACCGCCGTGCGCTTTGCCGAGATCGCCGGAAAGCAATGGGACATGGCCGCTTTCGACGCCGAAGTGCGCCAGTCCCAGGCCCGCCGCTGGATCGTCTACGAAGCTCTGCGCAACGGCGCCTATTTCCCCTGGGACTACCAGCCCCTGCAAAAAGCCTCCGAACGCTACATGCGCAACCACATGGACCTGAACATCGTGGAAGAAAGCCAGAGGTATCCGCGGGGAGAGTGAACCCGCTTTCTTCCTGGACCGGCTCGCTTACCCTTGTCATCCCCGCGCAGGCGGGGATCCGGTAAGCTTCTGACCTCGCGAATGTCCACTTACCGGCTCCAAGGAGTACTGGATCCCGGTCCTGGCTGCGCCAAACCGGGATGACAATGTTGAGCGAGACAGCCCCGTCCGCCTTTTAGTCCCAGAGCTCACCACACCTTTCTTGTCATCCCCGCGAAGGCGGGGATCCAGTAATCCTCTGACCTTAAAATTTTCCAGATACCACCCCACGGACACCGCGATCCCCGATCGTGGCCCTGCCGAAGCAGGGACACTCCGTGCGAGAAACCCGTTCACACAGAACTTCCCGGTCGACACACGGCGAGAGGTAATGGAAGCTCTGGCGGATCGATTGTCTACGGAGGTTCCGATGCGATTGCCGAAGCTGCTCACAGCACTCTTCTTCCTGCTCATTGCACATCCCGCCAGCGCACAGACCTACAACGTCGAAGCCGGGCCGATCTGGAACAATGGTGACGCGCAGGCGAAATGTCCGCGTGTCTGCGGCGGGCTGGGAGCGCGCTGGAATGGGCAGTGGCATACGACGGTACAGGGGCAGATGTCGGTCTGTGCGTGTGAGAAGGCCAGCCCGGGACGTGAAATCCAGGCCGGGCCGATCTGGAACAACGCCGATGCGCAGGGCAAATGCCCTGGCATCTGCTTTGGCAACGGTCTCAGCTGGAGCGGCCAGTGGCGTACCACCGTGCAGGGACGCATGTCCGTTTGCGACTGCCGCTAGCCCGCCCGTGGGCGGGCGGACGCGACCGGGTGTTATTTCGTGCAGCCGTTGACATCGGCTGCGCAGTAGAACCCATCCGAGGAATTGCCGCAGCAATAAAGGAAACCGGGCGAGTCGCAGTAATACTCCGATGAACCGCAACGGCCAGCAACCTGCATCAACGGACCCTTGTCCGTCGATGACCCCGGCAGCTCCACTGCGCCGGACAGACGCGGCGACATGTTGGGCATCGGCGGCACTTCAAGCCCGCCATCCAGGCTTGCAAGGACAACTTTCGTTGCTGTCAGATCGGGCTGATGGGTCAGGTCCAGCGGATCGGCCCCTGCCGGGGTAACCGCGTAAAACATGCCGGTCATCAGCGTGATTTCAACAATAGTTCTCAGTCTCATCTTTCGCCTCCTCCGCGCAAGATGCAGCTTGTCTGCTTGTGATCTGATGGAGCTGATTATAACACGAGACTGAGACCCCGAATATTCAGCAAACTACGCAGCACGCAAAAGATTTACAAAGAGAAACAACAGCCTCACGTGGGCACATCACCCTTTGAAGGTGTATTTTCCGGCGCGTGTGCCTGGGCCTCCAACGCGCCCAAACGTAGTAAAAATCCCGCCGAAAAGGCGCTCAAAGCCCTGCCGGAAACCTGGTCAGACAATATTTTTTGCACCCCAGATTTCGAACAAATTTCCGCCGCAATCCAAGCGCTGAATCCACGTCAGCAGGGTCAAGCGCGTCCCGCGTAAGCCACTCACCAGGCAGTGCTTTTGGACCTCCCAAGGCATGAGATGGATAGAGAACCCAAGCCGTCATGACATTGGCAACAAGCCGTCATGGCCGCGAAACCACTGCACCTTCAAACATCTCTGTCCTTGAAAGGATATCTGCAATGGCCATTCGTGGCTTTGTCCTTGGTGCTGCCTTCCTTGCTGCCGGCCTGGCGCCCGCAGCTGCCGACAGCGTGACCGCTTCCGTAGAGACCTGGAACCCGGCAACTCGTACGCTTGTTCTAAGCGACAAGACACAGTTCCAGACAATTTCCAGCTCCGTCGCTGTGCCGGACACCCTGGCTGCGGGAAAGACCGTCACCATTCTCTACAATGGCTCGGAAAACGGCGTCGACTCGATCCTCTCCATAGAGGTTCAGCCCTAAGCCAGCGTCACGCCACTGCGCCGCGAACGTGCCTCGGCCTGACGACGCCTGGCGGTGCGCCGCCTTCATTTTCCAGGATCCGCGCCGCCCCCGAGACCGGATCCGAACGCCCCTTTTGCACAAGGAGACGTGAATGCCAAAATGGCTCATCGCGATTGCGACGGCGCCGCTGTTGCTGACTTTGCCCCCGCACAGCCTCCGGTCCGCGCTCGCAGATGAAATCGCAGGTATGATCCTGTCCATCGATCCCTTCGAAGGCCTGTTTTCCCTAGAAGACGGGTCCAGGTTTCTTCTGACCGATACGCTCAGTTCGCAAGATCTGATGATCGGATCGGAAGTCCTGATCACCTTCACGACAACAGTGTCCGGCGACCGCCTGGTGACCGCACTCCAGGTCGTGAACTGAACTGCCCGGCATCTCGCCCTGTCATTCTCACTATCCGGACAGGGCGAACGCCAGCCCGATACTGGCCAGGGCCCCATCAGACGGCCAATGTTCAACTTTTCCATCGGCCCGCACCACCTGCCCTTCGCGGGCCGATTTTTTTCTGATCTTCATCCACCGACCTCCGCCTGTCGGCGGACTTCCTGACAGCCTTATGTCAGGAGACTGACAGGAAGTGGCAAAAAGCGGAACAAACCCGCAACCACCCCCTTTCCTCACGCGTGCAACCGGACCATATTGCGGCCATGAGCAAGCGCCCGACCAAATCCTCCTCCGACGACACGACCTCTGCTGACGGCTTCGGCGAAGCTCCCCAGAAGTCACTTTCGGGAACGCCCCTGTCCGGATCGATCAGTGATTGGGCAGCGGAAATATCGCAGGAAGCAGACAAGCCGGAGCCCAGGAAGGCAGCCCCCCGGAGCGCTGGTGAGGGAAAAGAGGATCGGAACGACGGTGCACCGTCACGGAAGTCAGGCCGCAAGGCCGGGGCCACCGTGAGTGCGAAAAAGGAAAAGCCAACCAAGTCGTCACGCGGCACCTCCATCGGCAAGGCAGACAGCGCCCGCGAACGCGCGGCAGGCGGCCTCAACCCGGTGGCCGGTCTCGACATGTCGCTGGAAGAGGCCGAAAGCCTCGAAAAGCAGCTCAAGCAGCACCAGAAAGACAACAAGAAGAAGAACAAGGAAAGCAAGTACGGTGAGCTGACCGGCAACCAGGGTGCCACCGCGACGGTGGAGGCGCTGTCCGCGCTGATCGAAAGCGGCAACCCGCTGCACAAGAACGGCGAGCTCTGGGTGCCGCATCGGCCGGAGCGCCCGGAAAAGTCCGAAGGCGGTGTGCCGATCGTCCTGAAGTCCGCCTATGAGCCCAAGGGCGACCAGCCGACCGCCATTGCCGACCTGGTGGAAGGCATGGAAAACGGCGACCAAACGCAGGTTCTGCTCGGTGTCACCGGCTCGGGCAAGACCTACACCATGGCGCAGGTGATTTCCCGCACCCAGCGCCCTGCGCTAATCCTGGCGCCCAACAAGACGCTGGCGGCCCAGCTCTACGGCGAATTCAAGTCGTTCTTCCCGGACAACGCGGTCGAGTATTTCGTTTCCTACTACGACTACTACCAGCCGGAAGCCTATGTGCCGCGCACGGACACCTATATCGAGAAGGAAAGCTCGATCAACGAGCAGATCGACCGGATGCGCCACTCCGCCACCCGCTCGCTGCTGGAGCGCGACGACGTCATTATCGTCGCCTCGGTGTCCTGTATCTACGGTATCGGCTCGGTCGAAACCTACACCGCCATGACCTTTGCCATCGAGGTTGGCGAGCGCATGGACCAGCGCCAGCTGATCGCCGATCTTGTGGCCCTTCAATACAAGCGCAACGATGCCGCTTTCCAGCGCGGCACCTTCCGGGTGCGCGGCGACACCATCGAGCTGTTCCCGGCCCACTACGAGGACACGGCGTGGCGCATTTCCATGTTCGGCGACGAGATCGAGTCGATCACCGAGTTCGATCCGCTCACCGGGCAGAAGTCGGGCGAGTTGAAAAGCGTCAAGATCTACGCCAACTCGCACTATGTCACGCCCAAGCCGACGCTCAACCAGGCGATCAAGTCGATCAAGGACGAACTCAAGCACCGGCTTGAGGAGCTGAACCAGCACGGCCGCCTGCTGGAGGCGCAGCGGCTGGAACAGCGCACCATGTTCGATCTGGAAATGCTGGAAGCCACCGGCTCCTGCGCCGGCATCGAGAACTATTCCCGCTATCTCACCGGCCGCAAACCGGGCGAGCCGCCCCCCACCCTGTTCGAATATCTGCCGGACAACGCCATCGTCTTCGCCGACGAGAGCCACGTCACGATCCCGCAGATCGGTGCCATGTACCGGGGCGACTTCCGCCGCAAGGCGACGCTGGCCGAATACGGCTTCCGCCTGCCGTCGTGCATGGACAACCGTCCGCTACGCTTCGAGGAGTGGAACGCCATGCGGCCGCAGTCCATCGCGGTGTCGGCAACTCCCGGTTCCTGGGAAATGGACCAGTCCGGCGGTGTCTTTGCCGAGCAGGTCATCCGCCCGACCGGGCTGATCGATCCGCCGGTGGAAATCCGCCCGGCTACCAGCCAGGTCGACGACCTTCTGGGCGAAGTGCGCGAGGTGGCCCAGAAAGGCTACCGCACGCTGGTGACCACGCTCACCAAGCGCATGGCCGAGGATCTGACGGAATATCTGCATGAAAACGGCGTGCGCGTGCGCTACATGCACTCCGACATCGACACACTGGAACGCATCGAGATCCTGCGCGACCTGCGCCTCGGCGCCTTCGACGTGCTGGTCGGCATCAACCTGCTGCGCGAAGGCCTCGACATTCCCGAATGCGCGCTGGTCGCGATCCTGGATGCGGACAAGGAAGGTTTCCTGCGCTCTGAAACATCGCTGATCCAGACCATCGGCCGCGCGGCGCGTAACGTCGACGGCAAGGTCATCCTCTACGCCGACAACATGACCGGCTCCATGGAACGGGCGATCGCCGAAACCAACCGGCGCCGCGAAAAGCAGCTCGCCTACAACGAGGAAAACGGCATCACCCCGGAAAGCGTCCGCCGCTCCATCGGCGACATTCTGGAAAGCGTCTACGAGCAGGACCACGTCACCATCGACGCTGGCTTCGCCGAAGAAGGCAACCTGGTCGGCCACAACCTCAAGGCCCATATCGAGGATCTGGAAAAGCAGATGCGCGATGCCGCAGCCGATCTCGACTTCGAGACGGCAGCCCGCCTGCGCGACGAGATCAAGCGCCTGCAGGCAACCGAACTTGCCGTCGCCGACGACGCCATGGCCCGCCAGTCCGACGTCGACGGCAAGACCGGCGGCTACAAGGGCGACCGCAAGTTCGGCGCTGGCGGCACCAAGGAAGGTGCTTCGGGCAAAAAGAAACAGACCGCCCGCGACAAGGCCCAGGCCGCCAAGGACCGAAACGCCCTGCCCGCCCCCAGCGCCAAGGTGCGCAAGAACACCCTCGACGAAATGACCGTCGGCCGCACGGAAGTCCCCCTCGGCTCGTCAGACCCGGTCAAACCGCTGGTGCGGGCAAAGATCGGTGCAGGGTCCTACGAAGACCCGGCCGAGGAGAAGCGCAACCGCGGACGACCGAAGAAAAGCGGGCGTCCAGGGCGATAAAGAAATCCCCCTGTTGGAGGCTGATCGAAGGCTCGACGGACCGGGATGACGACGCTTGGATTGATCGCATCGCCCTGCTTTGTCGTCATCCCATTCCCTGACGGAGCCCAACACAGAAGCTTCGATTGTCGAATAGACACGGCATGGATTGCAGGGTCGAGCCCTGCAATGACGGTGGAAGCCTGAAGCTGCGAGGCGACCGAAACCTCTCCTCCGCTCCGTCATTCCGGACAGGTCCAGAGAAGCTACGCGACGTCCCGAAACCCAGCGCGTCAGAGCGAGCGAAGCTCGCACCTCAGTCACCTTATCCATAGGAAATGAGCACGCCTGCGGCGCAGATTATGTCTGGGTCCCGGATCTGCGTTCGGCGTTGCCGCACTTGTCCGGGAGGACGGGTGGATGGAGCTAGGGACAGGTGTCTTTGACGATAAGCTCGGCGGCGAGACCAGTCCTGCGACGCTAACGCCTCCTGTTCGCGAGGCCTCGGCGAACCAGCAAGCCTCTCCTCCCCACTGTCATTCCGGACAAGCGCAGCGAAGCTGCGCGACGATCCGGAACCCAGCGCATCAGCGCGAGCAAAGCTCGCTCCTTAGTCCTCTCTACCTAGAAATTGAGCGCCTCTGGCGCAGATTATGTCTGGATCCCGGATCTGCGTTCGGCGTTGCCGCACTTGTCCGGGAGGACGGGTGGGTGGGGTTGAGGCAGCGGGTATCCAGGAAAACCGAGCGGTCTGCGTGGCGCTTTACAAGAGCGCCGACGACGATAGGTCCAGCCATTCCGGATTGCTGCGTTCGATGAGGTCGATCTTCCAGCTGCGCCGCCATTTCTTCAGCTGATTTTCCCGAAGGATTGCCTCATCCATCCGTTCAAAAAGTTCTGCATGAACGAGCCTGGTAACCCCGTAGGTCTTGGAGAACCCGTCGATCAGGCCGTTCTGGTGCTCGTAGAGCCGGCGCGGGAGGTTGGAAGTCACGCCGATATAGAGCGTGCCGTTGCGGTTCGAGGCGAGAATGTAGACGGCAGCGGGCATGGCGCGACTATTCCGTGCATCGGCTGGCCTTGCAAGAAACAAGGTCATGCCTTTGGCATGAAATATGTCTGGGTTCCGGATCGGCGCGTAGCTGCGCTACGCTTGTCCGGAATGACGGGTGGGGATGAGAGGCACCCCCTGTTTCCTTAGGCCTCTGGAGCCCTAAGGCTGAGGCGGTCGGCGGTCGGGCTATACCAACGGCCCTATCGTCAGGGTTACCATTCCCAGACCACACCCACCGTCATTCCGGACAAGTGCAACAAGGCTTCACGCTGATCCGGAATCCAGCGCGTCAGCGCGAGCGTAGCTCGCTCATCTTCTTACGAGATCTGAGCCGCTCAGATGCCCTTGAAAAGCACGCCGGCGGCCAGCACGGCCCAGGAACCGATCAGCAGGTGGACGGTGGACACGCCGACGCTGGGGATGGCGACGCCCAGTATGGGGAGCACCGCGACAACGAAAAGGGCCAGAGAAATCAGGAAAACGATAATGGAAGGGGGTGTCAGTCGCATGAAGACCTTCGAAAATGGTTCTGTCGTTCGGGCCGCTCGCCTACGGAGGGTCGGCCAGGCGAATCGTATCAATTCCGGACCACCCGGAGAATGCCGGCGCGGACCGATCTGTGCGGCCACATGAGCCGGGCCATCAGGAATTGTCAATGTCAGTTATGGCAAGGATGATGCCTTCCCACATCTGACGAGACCTTCCTGTCCCGGGCCCGGTTCGTGGCGGGAAACGCGGCGCCAATAACCTTGGCGCCGCATCGTTTGCCTGTTACCTGCGCGCGCTCAAAAGCGGCGTGATGTTGCGGATCGTCACGCGGCGGTTGCGCTCTTCAGCGCCTTGCGTATCGACCTTCAGGTAGTCCTCGCCATAGCCCTGAACGACCATGTTCTCCGGCGACACGCCATAAATGTCCGCCAGAATACGGGCGACGGTTTCAGCACGGCGATCGGAAAGCGCGAGATTGGAAACATCCGAGCCGACAGCATCCGTGTGACCTTCGATCAACAGCACCGTCGTCGGGTCCTGATCGATCAGGGCCTGGGATGCGCGGGCGATGTCCTCAAGTTGCGGCACCTGGCTCTGGCGCACCACGGCGCTGCCGGTGTCGAAGGTGATCGTGTCGAGATCCACCCGGCGCACCTTGTCGCGCAGGCGTTCGTTTTCACGAATATCGCGCAGAGAATAGGCCTGCTCCACCTGTTCCACCGGCGGCGCGGTGAAGGTCTGGTAGATCTCGTCATAGTTCGCCCGGCCCGCCGGCACGATGTAACGATCGCGCGGGATGCCGACTTCCAGCGGCGGCAGTTCGCGGTCGTAGTTACGGCGGCGGTGGTTGTATTCGCGATTGTCGATCAGCACGTATTCGCGGCCATCCGGCAGAAGGCGCGAGCGGTAAAGCACATAGCCGCCCTCGTCACGGATGGTGATGATCTTCACGCCGTTGGTGCGAGTGACGGTTTCGCGCGTGCGGCCGCCACGCAGGCGTTCGGCGTGGAACTCGTCATCACCATAGCGCAACAGGCTGCTTTCGTCCTTGCGCACGAAATATTCGCCGTCCCGCTCGACGATGATACGGTCACCCTGATCCTCGACCACCTTGCCGCCAAGGGCCGGGATCAGCATGCCGACGCCGACACCAACAGCCGCGGCACCAAGCAGTTCCAGCCTGCGGTCGCGGGCTTCATCACGGCGGCGTTCTTCCTTCGCCTTGATTTCGGCGCGCTGCGCTTCCGTGGCGTCGTCCGAGACGACGGCCGCCGGTTCTTCCGCCGGTGCGGCCGCCTGGACCGCGATCGGCTCACCCGGCTCTTCGGTCACGGTTTCATCTGCCGCGGTGGCTTCGACCGGGGCGACAGCAGGTGCGATCTCTTCGGCAGTCTGCGGCTGTTCCGCGGTTTTCTGATCGGCACCAGCTTCATCGGTGGCGGTTTCTTCCGCTGCCGGCTCCGCTGGGGCGGTTTCCTCGGCACTCTTCTCGGTGCTCTCCTGCGCGGCCGGTTCCTCGGCCGCAGGCGCTTCAGTCGAAACGGCATCCGCCGGCTGTTCTTCCGCCTGCGGTTCAGTGCTCTCCGCGGCATCCGCCTGTCCGGCATCAGCAGGTTGCTCTTCCACCGGCTGTTCGGATGCCGGCTCGGCCGCGGTCTCTTCCGCGGGCGCAGCTTCTTCGACAGGTGCTTCCGGCTTTGCCTCCGGCGCGGTCGTTTCTTCTGCGGTCAGGGGTTTTTCCACCGGCGCGGTTTCTTCAACCGGCGCGGCGGGTTTCTCGGCGGGAGCTGCCTCTTCCACGGGGGCTGTCGGTTTCGCCTCAGGCTGCGCATCTTCCGTCGCAACGGGCTCAGTCGCGGCAGGCGCCGGCTCATCCGCCTGGGTTTCCTGAGCAGCTTCGGGGGCAGCTTCTTCCACCGCACCTTCTTCAGGTGCCGGCTCGGCAGGGGCTTCTTCAGCCGGAGCTTCCGCGGCAGGAGCTTCCGCGGCAGGAGCGTCCGCAGCGGGTGCTTCTGCGGCTGGGGCTTCTTCGGCTGGGGCTTCTTCGGCTGGCGCGTCAGTGGCTGGCGCTTCTTCCGCAGGTGCGGCTTCCTGGTTCTTGCAGGCTTCCTGATCCGGATTGGCCGCACAATCGACAGTCGTCTCCTGAGCACGTGGCAGGCCCGGCTGCAGCGGCAGGCCGATCGCCAGGACAAGCGCCATGGCCGTTGAATTTCGAAGCAATCTCGACGTCATTCTTTTCATCCTCTCGCCCCCCAACGAACTTTCCCGAACCGATCACGGACTGGAACACTCGAAGGAAAACAAGTGACCGGAGCTTTTGTTCCAACGTCATTTTCGCGGATGCGGTTGTGCCCTCGCGTCACCTCGACTTTCCGTACATCCGTCTTTCGCCCGATTGACTTGCGGTCGCACAGCGTCATGGTGGGGTGGGGGCCGGCGACCAGCCGGCATTGTCAGAGGGGGCTGACATGACAAAACAAATACTTGCATTTTCATCGCTCGCGCTGGTCCTTGCCGGGCCGGCGGCAGCCGAATTCGCGAGAACCGAATTCGGCGACTGGTCGCTACGTTGCAACGAGAAGACCTACTGCATTGCCGAAACCGAAGGCACCGGTTCCAATGACGAAGCGTTCAGGCTTAAGGTGGAACGCAGCGCCAAGGCAGACGCGCAGGTCTTTGTAACCCTAAGGCCGAAAACGCCACTCGAAACCGGCATGCGCGCCCGGATCGAAATCGAAGGCGACGAGGACAATGTCGGTTTCTTCGGCAAGGCTGCAAAGGTCTACACCGGCAATGAGATGACCTTCGGCGGTGACGCCGACCGGGACCTGATCGAAAACCTGCGCCTCGGCCAGGACGCTTCGATCCAGATCGAATTTGGCGGCAGCGCGGGCACGATCACCTATGAAGTCTCCCTCTCCGGCATCACCCATGCACTCCTGAAAATGGATGAAGTGCAGGGCCGCATCGGCCGGCAGGACGCCATCGTGGCCTGGGGAGGTTTGCCTTCTGCCAAAGCCACCGGCATTGCCGCAGCCGCCGCTTCATCCCCGTCACCGGCACAGCCTGCTCCCGCCCCGTCTCCGGCACCAGCCGAAACGGTTGCCGAGGCACCCGTCGACGATCTGCCGCCACCGATCATGCCCTCTCAGGAGACCAGCAACAGCGGCGTCAACCGCGGCGAGATTGGTCAGGTCTATGCGGTCAGCGAGCTTCCGGACGAGATCCAGATGATGGGCTACCGCACGCTGGGTTGTCAGCTTGCGGAAACGGTGCCCGCCTTCGGCGCGCAATACTACGCGGAAGGCGACGTGGAGACCTGGGTCGTTCCCTGTCAGATGGCCGACCTGAACGTACCTTACTACATGGCGATGCATGTTCCCTTCGATCCGTCGCTGGACGAGTGGAAGGAGTTCGAGACACCGCCCGGCTTCAACCAGCCCAACCATGCCCTGGTCAACAACCTGTTCTACGACCCGGGCAGCGGCCAGGTGACGGGCACCACCTACCACTCGCCCAACTACGACTGCGGCACCTTTGAGCGCCACGAGGTAGAAGCGGAAAGCGGCAACTACACCCTGATGGAATATCTCGAAAAGACCGACTGCGACGGCATCACCGGCCCGCCCGAGGGCTGGCCGCTGAGCTGGACGATCGACGAGATGGGGGACTAGAGCTTTCGCCCCGGAAAACGACCATCATTCCGGACAAGCGAAGCGCAAGCCGAGAGCCGATCTGGAATGGCGGTCGATTGATGCTTTGCTCGGACCTATTGCTTCTCCGGAAACAGCCCGTGAAAGACTGCGCACTGGACCATCAGGACGCCGTTCATGGTCTGGGCATTCATGTCGACGACGATTTCCGCATAGGCCGAGTGCGATCCCATGATGGTTTCAAGCTGGAGCTTGCATTCTTCAATGTCGCCGTCTGTCTCGATCGCCAGATCGGTTGTTTCCCCACTGCCGATGTCGAGCTTCAGGGACAGGACAAGCGGGTCTTCATCGACATGGTTTCCTTCAGCAACAGCCAGAATATCGCTGCCCGCAATCCGGTAGGTGTGAAACACCTGATAGGCACTGGCAGGGAGGTACGAAAAGAAAAAGAGAGCAAGACCCAACAGGAATGTCTTTTGGAAAATACGCATATCTGTCTCCGCGGAAACTTTCAGAAATCCCCGGCATTTCGGCGGATACGGCAAGTGACGTCAACTGCAATCAGTGAAGATTGAGACAACCCGGCCCGGATTTATCGGGGGACCGCCGGCAGAACGAAAAACAGGACAATGGCAATCGCGAAAGCCGCCAGCGCCAGAAAATAGAGCCGAGCGATGCGGCGGCGTCCGGGTTCAGCCTCGTCACCAAACCCGCCAGACGTGAACATCCGTTTCCACATGCCAACGCCCTTCAGCGGCGAAAACGCAGCCTCCTCCAGAAGGTTGAGACGCTTGATGAACAGAAGAGCGCTCACATAGCCGGCAATCATCAGGAGAAATGCCAGCGTCATGAAGGTCATGAAGATCAGATAAGCGGGTGTCATGCCCTCTCTCCTTCCCACTTCGGAACGGCCCGCAAACAGTCTTTGCGGCATGTGCGGCCCGTTGCAACCCGCCACACTTGTTAACCATAGGTGCAAATCCGTTAAAATGCCGGGGATATCTGTCTTTTGAGGGTAACACTTCACACTGTATTCTGCGGTCAGCTTGCCCTGAGTCGTTGAAACCGCCAGCGCTTATGGGTTAATAAAGAGTTAAAGTTTTGCGTATCTTTCGCCGGGCGGCGCCGGCGGGAAAGTCAGGAGACAGGAATGGGCATTTTCTCGAAATCCTCGCGCCCCGGCGGTGACCAGGAGCAGCGGGTCGAGACCGTGAAAGAGGCAAGCGAAATTCAGGAAACCGCGCAGGCTCCTGAAAAGAGCAATATCGAGCATCTTTCCCCGTTCGCCCTGAAAATGCAGGAAAAGATGAACCATCTGGACGGGCTCAAGTCCCGCATCGGCGGTCTCAACCAGACCTTCGAACAGATGGCTGCGTTTGCTGCGGAAAGCCAGACGTCGATCCGCCTTATGGCCGAATACCTTGAAGGTTCCCGGACGACCGTGGAAACCGAGGTCCGGCTGAAATCCGAAAACGCCAAGATCTCCACCGACCTGCTTGACGCCGAACATAAGGTCCGGACGCTCACCACTCAGCTGGAAGATGCCCAGGCCGAAGTCCATTCCCTGCGCAAGCGTGCAACAGAGACCCGCACGGCGCTGGAAACCGCCCGTAACGACATCGTCTCCATTCGCGACAACAACAAGAAGGTCAACGAGGAATACCGCCTGCAGAGCGCCAAGCTCGTGGAAGCCAATTCCCAGGTGTCTGATCTTTCCGGCAAGCTCAACGACCTAAAGGCCAAGTTCGAGACGCTGGAAAAACATGCCGAGAGCCTCGGTTCCGATCTGGAAGCGGTTCGTCACCGCGAAAAGGAACTGCAGCAGAACCTGTCCGAAAGCGCCAAGCTGCTGGAAGACGAAATCCGCAAGAACAACCAGGTCACCAGCGAGCTGGAAGCGGTCAAGCGCGAAGTCGGCGAATTCCGCAACGACAACATCGACCTCAAGTCTCACCTGGATGTTGCCAATCAGGAACTGGCCTACGCCAAGAGCCGGCTTGAGGAAGAACAGCGCAAGCACGACAACGAGGTCTATGCGCTGAATGCGGAAATCGAAAACCTCTCGTCCCAGCGCCGCATCGGCGCCCAGTCTCTGCAGGAGATGGCACGCGAGAACTCCACGCTGAAGGAACGCAGCCGCGATCTTCTCAAGCGCATGCAGGAAATCGAACATCTGCTCGACAGTGCGCAGAAGAACCACGAAAAAGACCGCAACGAGCTGATGGCGACCACCGCCAAGCTGCGTGAACTGAACCTGCGCTACAACTCGGCCCTGACGGACCTGAACCACCAGCGCAACCAGAACCAGAAATACGCCGACAATCTGGAAGACCTGATCGAAGAGAACAAGCGTCTGCAGCGTTACAAGATCCAGGTCGACACTGCCAACGAGCAGATCGTCCAGCTGAAGTCGGTCATCGTGAACTATCAGATGGCAATGGAAGGCCGCGGTCCGGCCGAAGAACTCGGACTGACCGAAGGCTACGATCCGGCTGCCGAGCTTGGCATTACCGAGCCGCTTTCGAACGAATTCGAGCCGATCGACATTGACGGCGACGGATCCGACGACGACGGTCCGGACGACAACACCCCGAACGGCGGTGACGACAAGATCGTCAAGCTGCGCGACTGACGCAGCCCTCTGTCCGGCATTTGTCAACGGGCCACAGATAACACGAGCAGATCAGGCCCCGGCTATCCAAGTCCGGGGCCTCGTTTTTCAAAGACCGTTTTCCTGCCGCGTTTCCGGCAGAATGTCCGGGCGCACCGGGCGTATTTCAGCGACATCCCCGTACAATGACGATTTGATGAGCAAGGTATTCGCCGCCGTTTTGTTGATCCTGCTGTCGCCGGTTCTGGCCGGCATCGCCGTTCTCGTCTGGCTTGGTGACCGGAAGGCGCCGTTTTTCATCGCCCGGCGAACCGGTCTGGGCGGTGGTACCTTTGCGATGGTGAAATTCCGGACCATGCGCCCCGGCACAAGCGACGCAAGCGCGATCACCGAAGTGCGGGACAACCGTATCACTCCCTTCGGCAGCTTCCTGCGGAACACCAAGCTCGACGAACTGCCTCAGTTGTTCAACATCCTGCGGGGGGAGATGGCCTTCTTCGGGCCGAGGCCGGAAGACCCTGGCATTGTCGCCCGTTACTATGACGATGAGATGCGAAGATCGCTGTTGTTCCTGCCCGGCCTGTTCAGCCCGGGCACCCTGTGGGCCCTGACCAATTTGAACCGGATCGAAGGCGCGAACGACGCCGAAGATGTCTATGCACGCGAAATCCTGCCCGAACGGCTCGCGCGCGATACCGCCTATTTCGAACAGGCCGGTTTCATGTCCCATACGCAGCTTGCAATGAAAACCCTGGCCACTCTGCTGCACCGGGCGGTTTCGGCTGAAAATCGGGAGTAACTGATCGCTTCAGCCAAGTTCAGCTTTGAGGAACTCGCAGATCCGGGCTGCATCACCCGTGCTCAGGTCCATGTGCACCGGTAGACGCACCAGCCGGCCCCACGTGTTTTCCGCTCCAACGCAGCTGCCAGCCAGAATCCGCCCGGCAAAGCTGGAAAGATGCAGCGGCTTGTAGTGGGACTGCAGGCCAAGCCCCATTCGGGCAGCCCGCTGCAATATCCGGTATGTCGTTTCCCGGTCCTTTCCGAGAAAGGCAAAGGAATATCCATTCGCCTTTGTACCCTTGCCTGGCCGCAGGATCTCGATCGGCAGATCCCGCAGAGACTTTTCGTAGTACGCCCAGATCGCGCGGCTTTTCAGGAGGATCTCTCTTGAATGCACCAGCTGGCTGTAAAGCAAGGCAGCATTCAGGTCTGGCATTTCGAAGCTCGAAGAAACCGACGTCCATTCATAGTGGTTGACTTCGCCCCTTGCGAAGGCGGGAAAGTTCGTGCCCCGCGCCAACAGCTCTTCAACACGCTCGCGCAGGTGGAAATTGTCGCTGTTCAACACCAGCGCGCCGCCGTGTCCGGCGCTGATGATCTTGGTTTCATGGAAGGAATAGGCGGCAAACAGACCGCACGTCCCAACGGCCCGGCCATCCTGCTTGGCGCCGAAGGCCTGGGCCGCATCTTCCAGAATGACGACCCCGTGCCGATCGCACAGATCCTTGATTGCCGCCATTGGAGCTGCCGCGCCGCCATAATGCACAACGACAACAGCTCTGGTCCGGCTTGTCAGCCGTGCCTCCAGTGTTTCCGGCGTTACCATCATCGTTGCCGGATCAATGTCGGCCAGCACGATCCGCGCTCCCTTGCGGGCAAAGGCCGTCGCGGTTGCGCAAAAGGTGAACGAAGGAACGATGACCTCGTCTTCCGGCCCCAGATCCAGCGCAAGGGCCGAAATTTCAAGTGCGGACGTGCAGGAATTGGTCAGGAACACACGATCATGGCCAACATGCTGGCTCACCAGCGCCTTCGCCTTCCGGCTGTAGCTCCCACCGGAGCGCAGATGTTTGCTGCTGAGCGCCGATGCCACCGCATCGTAAGTTGCGGGTGGAATATGCGGCGCATGAAAGCGGATCGGCGGAAGCGCAGCTTCTGTCGGCAGGCTCAGCATCAGAACCTTTCTTCGTCGGCAAAGCGACGGACACGGGCTCGCATTTCGCGGTAGATCGCCCGCAGCTCCTGATCGACTGAGCTCTTCTGTCGGTACCCGAGAGACCGCAGGCGGCTGTCGTCGATCCGGTAAGCCGCATCGTTGGTTACACGATCCCGAATGAAATGAAGACCGGTGGAAACGCCGGTTATTTCACAAACCCGCCGCGCCACCTCAAGCACAGACAAGTCCTCTTCCCCGGAAACGTTGAAGATCTCGAGCGCCTGTTCGTCCTGTGTGTTGAGCACCAGACCGATGGCGGCGGCAAGATCGCTGACGGGCAGAAAACTGCGTTCCTGGGCCCCCGTGCCTTCAATCGTCAGCTTTTGGCCCTTCAGTGCCAGCATGACGAAACGCGGAAACAGCTTTTCCGGGTTCTGTCCGGTGCCAACAGCATTGGTCGGTCGCAGGATCGTTGACCTGAGGCCATTTTGCGCAGCCATCATGACGGCTTCCTCAGCCATGGCCTTGGATGTCGCATAGGGTGTCGTAGGCCGCATCGGAGCGGTTTCGCGAACCTCCTCAATTGCAGGACCGTAGACTTCGTCCGTGCTGACATGAATGAAATGCTTCACGCCGGCGTCCTGCGCCCCCTTCAGAAGGGTTTCAGTGCCGGTCACATTAACGTCAAAGAAGAGTTCCGGGTCGGCGAACGACCGCGGCACATGGGTTTCTGCCGCCAGATGGATCACCGCGTCGCATTCATGCAGCGCAGCCGCCACATCGATCGGCGAGCGGATGTCTCCGCGAATGACGGGAAGATCTCCCGCTTCACTGATGGGTGCCAGGCGGCGAAAATCAGCCGCGTAGGAGACCCGGTCCAGGATCACCGTCTCGGCGACATTCGCCATCCTTGCAACACGTCTGAAAACCTTGGACCCGATAAAACCCAGGCCACCGGTTACAACGATCTTGCGAAAGGAAATGTTCTGTTTCGGAGCAACTGTCTTTGCACAATGTTCCATATTGGCACAAATCCTGATATATGCAGCGTTTGATTGCATATTCAGCAGATTTCGTGCCAGTCACCTCCGGCATGAGGGTGTGCAAGGGTGAAACGCAGTCTGAGCAGCACAGCGTCCCGGGCCGGCATTTGGCGAGAACAAGTTGCCCCCCGGCAGTCTCCCCAAGAAAAATAGCTCTTTTTTGTCAGTTACCTGACACAGGAAGATCGTCTCTGCCGTCAGAGCGCGCGCGGCTAAGCCTGCAAGGTCAATGACGATTGACGAAGGAATTTAGCCGGCTGTAGCTTCACTCAGGCTCAACGGTGAATTGCAGCGGATAGCCAAGCTGAACCGCAGCATCGATAGCGCGTGTAGCCTTGGTTTCGGCGACGTCTCGCGGATAGACGGAGACGACACAGATCCCCTTCTGGTGCGCTGTCATCATCACGACCTCAGCCTGGGACTCGTCCAGGCGAAACTCCGCCTTCAGGATCAGGACGACAAATTCCCGCGGCGTATAGTCGTCGTTCAGCAGCATCACCTTGTAGAGCTTCGGCCGCTGCACTTTCGTCTTTTGCTTCAGTTTCGGTTTGAAATCGATCTCACTCATGACAATCGTCCAAGCTGACGCCTAAGGTTCCGCACGATGCGGTCGCACCTGAGAAATGGAAATTGTGCCGGAGAATTTCACCGGCTGCATGCTGCTAGACCCGATCCGCTCCCGATGCCGTCATCTTGAGTGACGCAGCGTCCGCAGCAGGCCCATGCTTTCCCTCACTATACTGCATCGCGAAATCGAAGAAAACATGACAGCTGGAAATCTTGCCCCCGTTTCGAGAAAAAACAGCAGGCGAGATATGATGAGACCGTATCGCACATAGCGCCGAGGTTTTGACGCCAGGCAGCCGCGAGTTGAAAAGCAGGCCGTCTCCTTTGTGGCGGTTTTCCGAAAGAAGGCTGCTTTCACTAATCCGGCAACGCGGTTCCCCCGTACATCCTTTCAGGCTGGGTACACGACAAGATCTGCGGAGGGTTGTTCGATGTTTCCTCATTTGAAGACAAAAGGGTTCCGGTTGCGCAGGTTCGCTTTCGCGCTCGCCCTGGCATTCGCTGTTGCAGCACCTGCCGGCACGGCCTTCGCCGACCTGGGTTCAGCGGCCAAGCTGCTTCCGTCTGCCGAACTGGTTGGCAAGGGCCGGATGACCTTCCTCGGCTTCAAGGTGTTTGACGCGGAACTCTATGCCCCGCAAGGCACCTATAGCCCGTCCGCCCCTTTTGCCTTGAAGCTCACCTATCTGCGCACCTTCAAGGGCAAGCAGATCGCTGAAAGCTCGGTCAAGGAAATCCGCCGGCAGGGCGGCGTCTCGGATGCTCAGCTTGCCAAGTGGCAAACCCAGATGGAGGCCCTGTTTCCGAATGTGTCCCACGGACAATCGATTACAGGCGTGCGCACCAGCAGCGGCAAGGCCGAGTTCTATCTCGGCAACCAGAAGCTCGGCACGATCTCCGATCCGGCATTCACGAAGAAGTTCTTCGCTATCTGGCTGGGCAACAACACGCGTGATCCTCAGTTGCGCGCGCAACTGGTCGGGTCCGGTTCGTGACGACACGACTGTCGGACGACGCTACGGCTCTGCCAAAAAAATCCGGTGATACAGGAAGCGTGACGCTTTCCGGTCTTGCGACCTATGGGGTCATGGCATTTCCCCTGGCATTTGCCGGTTTGCCGATCTACCTGCACGCCCCGGATTTTTATGCCGTTACATTGCAGCAACCCGTGGCGACGCTCGGCGCTATTCTTCTTGCCCTGCGCCTGTTCGACGCCATCCAGGATCCTTTCATTGGCAGTCTCAGCGACCGGTTTCACCAGTGGCGCGGGACTGTTCTGGCGCTTGGCGCAATCCTGCTTGGCGTGGGCTTCTGGATGCTGTTTCATCCCTGGAAGGAGGCACCGCTCGTCTGGTTTGCTGCCTCCGTGCTCATCTGCACCACGGGATATTCGGTCGTCACCATCAACTACCAGACACTGGGCGGTCTCTGGAAAACCAGCGCCTCCGACAGGACCCCGGTAACGGCAGCACGGGAAGGGTTCGGGCTTGCCGGCCTCCTCATTGCGTCGGTCCTGCCCGCCGCACTGGCAACACGGACCGGCATCGAAACGGCATTTCTCTATGTGACGCTTGGCTATCTGCCACTTTTGGCGGTCTCCTTGTGGCTCCTGTTACGATGGATGCGGTCAGCAGCCCTTGAAAACCCGCAAACAGCTGGTCCAGTAATGGGCTGGTGGACCCTGTTGCGGAGCCGCTGGAGGCGTCTGTTTTTCGGACTGCTGTTTCTCAATATTTTCGCAAGCGCGATCCCAGCCGTCCTGGTGCTGTTCTTCATCCGCGACAGGCTGGGGGCCGAGAGCTACACAGGGCTGTTTCTGCTGGTCTATTTCCTGTCAGGCGTCATCTCGATGCCGCTCTGGACCCGGCTTGCCCGACATTTCGGCAAGGTGCGGGCATGGCAAATGTCACTGGCCGGCGCCATCTTCACGTTCTGCTGGGCCGCTCTTCTGGGAGAGGGAGATCTGACAGCCTATGCGTTCGTCTGTGCCCTGTCCGGCCTGGCGCTTGGCGCCGACCTTGCCTTGCCACCTGCGATATTGGCCGACCATATCGACACGGACCGGCGCCAGGGGGAGGCTTCCCGCCTTTTTGCGGTTATGGCGTTCTTGTCCAAGTCCGGACTCGCCCTTGCCACCGGCCTCACGCTGCCTTTGTTGGGCCTTTTCGGGTATCAGCCGGGAACTGCCCTCACCGCACAACTCGGCTTTCTGCTCAGCCTCACTTATGCGGGCGTGCCCTGCCTCATCAAACTGTGCGCGCTCTTGTGCCTGATCGCGTTTGAAAAGGACCTGACACAGGAAAAAACCGCCGGGTAACCCGTCCCGGCATCTCGACACGCCGCTTGCAGCCCTGACGACAAGACCGCAGCCCTGCCTCAACTGCGTGCGGCAAGAGGCGAACGCAGGGAAGCCGGGCCATCGTCTTTATCGTCGCCACGTTCACTCTTCGACGCTGCCGCCTTGCGTGATGGTTGAGACTGTTTGCGCGCCTCGTTTTGCACCGGCCCGCCGTGCTGGATCAGACGATCGACCTGCGATGGGCGCCCCAGCAGAAAGCCCTGGCCTTCGTCGCAGCCTTCCTGTTGCAGGATCTCCATCTGCTCTTCAGTCTCAATGCCCTCAGCCAGCACCGGAATGTCCAGGCTCTTTCCGAGAGCCAGAACGGCGCGCACGATCGCCTTGGACTGGCGGTCCTGCTCCATTTCGCCAACAAACGCCCTGTCGAGCTTGATCTTGTCGAAGGGAAAGGTTCGCAAGGTTTCAAGCGAAGAATAGCCTGTGCCGAAGTCATCCAGCGCAAGACCGACGCCCAGATCCTTGATCTGGCGCATGATGTGCAGCGAACGGGCCTTGTCTTTCACAAGGGCGGTTTCCGTCAGCTCCAGCTCCAGGCGGTGTGGTGAAAGTCCGGTCGTCACCAAGGCTTCATGCACCAGTCGTGGCAGGTTGGTGTCCATGAACTGTACGGCGGAAACGTTCACGGCAACCCGGTAGGCGGGCTCCCATCGCGATGCGTCCTCGCAGGCCTTGTTGAGCACCCAAGCTCCAAGGGAAGCGATCAACCCGTTTTCCTCGGCAACGGGAATGAACTCGGACGGTGAAATCGGGCCGATTACGGGATGGGTCCAGCGAAGCAGGGCCTCATACCCCCGGATGCCCTGACTGGAATTCAACGACATCTGCACCTGATAATGGATCTCGAGCTCACCCCGCTCCAGCGCCCGTCTCAAATCTTCTGCCAGTTGCCGCCTGTTTCGAACCGTTGCACCGATGTTGGCATCGTAAAAACAGATCGTTTCGAGAAACCCATGCTTGGCGTGATACATGGCAAGGTCGGCATTGTTGACCAGTTCGTCCGGCGTCTGGGCATCGTCAGGCCAGATCGCGGCCCCGAGACTCGCGCCAACGATACCGTCCATGGCACCTATTTCGATCGGACGGCTGAAAACGCTCTCTATCCGTTTCGCGAAAGACAGGATTTCATCCCTGTCCCTGAAAGGCTTGATGGCTGCGAATTCGTCGCCTCCGAGGCGGGCGATGAATTCATCATCGCGCAGGATCTGCTCCATGCGCCGGGCCAGGATGCGCAGAACCTCGTCACCGGCAGCGTGGCCAAAGGTGTCGTTGATTTCCTTGAAGCGGTTCAGATCGATCCCGATCACCGCCAGCTTCTTGCCGGGGTTCAAATACCCATCGAGATTTCCGGCAAGCTGTCTCTGGAAGCTCGTGCGGTTCGGCAAGCCCGTGAGTGCGTCATGAGCGGCAACATGGTGCAGTTGCCGCCTGGATATCGCTCGTACATTGTTGTCGATCAGGAAGCTCGTCAGCCCGGTGCCGACAACCAGCAGGGCAACAACGGCAATCGCCAACGCAAGCGCAAGGGCAGCACCGCTATCGACCTCCGTGAAATTCTGCGACATCGGGATGATCCGCAACGCGGTCATGCCGGTGAAATGCAAGCTTACGATCCCGGTCACCATCAGGGCAACGGCAACCCAATACCGACGAGAGCCCAGGTAGGTGCGCCAGATCAAGGTGATCGCGGCAGCGGACAGGACAACAGACAAAAGGACGGACGCGACGATGTAGCCGAAGTCCCACTCGACGAGCCCTGTGATCCGGTAGGCGAACATCCCGGTGTAATGCATGGCCGCAAATGAAATTCCGACGAGAGCCCCACCCATGCCGGTCAGGATTTTTCCGCTACCGAGGCCGCTGACCACGAAACTGACAAACAGCCCGACAATCGCGATCACCAGCGAAATGAGTGTCAGAGCCGGATCAAACGAGACCGGAGCGATCGGCTCGTAGGCCAGCATTGCAACGAAATGCGTGGTCCAGACACCGCCACCACCGGCAACGGCGGCCAGAAATTGCCACCCGAGACGCTGCGTGCCTTGCGCACGCACACAACGCCGCAACAGCCGCAGGGTAACGGCCGATCCAAACAGACAAACGAGAGCTGCGAGCCCCACAAGCGCGATGTTGTGCTGATAGAAGATGCAGCCAAGCACATTGAACATGGTCGGGAATGATCCGTATAAATGCGTAGATAATCGGGTAGGTAGCACCTAAAAGTTACGGTTGAATTGACTAATTCCCGAGAAACAGATCGACCTTCCGGCCCTCCCGAGGCCGAGCCTCACCGCGTTTCAGTCGACGTCAGCTCTTGCGGAAAAAGGCTTGCCTTGAAAGGAGCCGTCGTGTGACCCTGCGTGAGATTGCCGCAACAGTTTCCGACGTCATGGCCGTACGCCCACCTCAACTGACCAGACCTGCCGACAAGGACCCGCTCTCGGCAGCGCTCGAGAACGAGATTCTCAACGAGAAGGCATCCACGCTTTCGCGGCTTACCAAAAAGCTGGAGACGGCTCTCGCCGATCTGAAATCGGTGGAAGGCGGTTCCGAAACAGATAGCGAAACCCTGCAAAACCGGCTTGCCGAAGCCGGTGAAGCGCTCTGGCATGTCACCATCCAGCGCGAGTTATGCGGCTTGCGTCAGCACCGGGCCTTCTACGATTTCCTGGACGTTCCAAAGGCTGTCCGCCTGCGCATGGGGCCTGCCGCGGCCTTTCGTTCGGCACCCGGCTCCTGACAATCCACCGGGCTGTGACCGGTATCACTTCTTTGTTGATGTCCCTGCCCTAGAGACAGGAACCGGTTGCATCTTCGCGGCTGCAGTGGTTTTTTCTGGGGGCTTTTTGCAAGATGAGTTATTTACAGTCGCATCCAGCGAGCTATGTGAACCAACTGGAGCTCGCCGGCACGACCGCATTTGGTCGGCGAGAAACACAAGATAAAGCCAGGCGCAGAAAAATTATGGTGTGCAGGAAGACCCGTCATCTCGGCCGAATTTCCAGACTGGTGACTGGATGTCTGGTTTTTGGCCTGCTCCTGGCTCCTTTGGCGCTGCCTCTCGCGACAAGTACGACCGTGCAAGCCCAATCCGTGCGGGTGGTGCCGGAAGGCAACCGGTTCAAGAGCCAGCCGAAGATCCCCTTCGCCTCTTCGCGCCGTACCGCCGCCTCCAAATCATCCTATGATGCCAAGTTCGACAAGGTTCTGGCCGTATTGAAGCGTGACCGCCGCCTGATGGGGTCCATCAAGCGCGTCTCCGCCCGCTACGGCATCGACCCGATCCACATCATCGGCGCCATCGTCGGCGAACACACCTACAACTACGACACGCTCGACAGCGCCCAGTCCTACTACGTCAAGGCTCTCGCCTATGCCGGCATCCGCTTCGACTTCGAGCTGAACGGAGAGCACGTCGACAAGTTTGTCGAACGCCCGCAGTTCGATCGCTGCCGCAAGGACCATGTTCAGAAAAGTTCGGACCGCCGCTGGTCCTGTTACGAGAACGTCTGGAACAGCAAGTTTCGCGGCCGTTCGGTTGACGGCGTCCGTTACCCGAAAAAGAACTTCAACGAAGCGTTCTTCCAGCCGCTCTATTCCGGCCAGAGCTTCGGCCTTGGCCAGCTGAGCCCGCTCACGGTCCTCAAGATGACCGACCGGGTTGCCAAGCAAAGCAACTTCCGCAAGCTGACGGCTGCCGATTCAGAGGCGGTCTACAAGGCCACCATGGACCCGAACATCTCGCTGCACTACATGGCCGCGATCATCCAGGACTCCATTGCCGCCTATAAGTCCGTCGGCAAGGTGGATATTTCGAAAAACCCTGGCCTGACCGCGACGCTCTACAATCTCGGCGATCCCTGGGGCCGGGCCGCGAAATACCGCCGCAGTGGCCAAAGCTGGCCGCAGGAAAACTACTACGGCTGGCTGGTCAATGATCGCATCGACGATCTGAGAGGCCTGCTCTGACAGGTAAAATCGCCAGCCGTCGCCCTACCGGTGCAGCAGGACCTCAGGCAGCATCAGATTTCTAGTCTTCCAACCCGCCGAGGGCTGCCCGAAGCGGGCAATCCCTCGCCGGATCAAGGCATCACCGCACCTCAGGTCAGGAACGGATTGGTCTCACGCTCATGGCCAATCGTCGAGGCTTGGCCGTGACCAGGAAGAAAGGCGACATCGTCACCAAGTGGCAGCAGCTTTTCGCGGATCGACTTGATCAGGGTCGCATGATCGCCGCCCGGCAGATCCGTGCGACCGATGGAGCCGGCAAACAGAACATCGCCGGAAATCGCGAAACGCAGTTCCTTGTCGAAGAACACCAGGTGGCCGGGTGAATGGCCCGGGCAATGCAGAACATCGAACATCCGCCCGGCGATTTCCACCTGGTCGCCTTCGACCATCCAGCGATCCGGCATCACGGGTTTGACGCCTTCCACGCCGAATTGCACCGCCTGGTCGGCCACCCTGTCGATCAGCATCTGATCGGCTTCGTGTGGCCCCTCCACCGGCACCTTTAGCGCTTCGGCCAGGTCGGCCGCACCGCCAACGTGATCGATATGACCGTGCGTGAGAACGATCTTTTCGACATTCACGCCCTGCTTGTTCACCGCTGCCAGGATCTTGTCGACATCACCGCCCGGATCAACCACCGTTCCGCGCATGGATGAAGGGTCCCAGATGAGCGAACAATTCTGCTGAAACGGCGTAACGGCAATCACCATCACCTGGATTGGCGGCATGCCGTCTTCCGGATTTTCATCCCCACCGGAGTTCGTCGTGTCCTGCGCCATGGTAGCCTCCTTCAACAGCGGCCTCGCACGGCCCATTGTAACAAATACGGGACAACACCATCCGGTGTCGTGTTTCTGGTCAATCGCGGCTTCACCTGGCCGCGTGCATTTCGTACAAGATGTATGGACCTGTTGGAAGACGCCAAGCACATTCGGATAGCCGGAGCTGATGACGCCACGACTGTTGACATTGCTGATGACTGTTGCCGCAGCGCTTTTGGGCGCTTCGAGCACAATGGCGCAGCCTGGCCGGACGACGCCCAGCTTCGAAAGCTGGACGGTCGATTGCGGCAATACCGGCGTGTGCTTTGCCTCCTCGTTCACCCGCAGCCAGTCGGTCTGGGTCGATGTGCGCATCGTCCGCGACTGGCAGGCGGAGGCCCAGCCTCTTGTCCGTGTAACCACCAACACCGAGCTGCCCAAGGACGGCACCTTGAAGTTCGAGGTCGACGGTGCTCCGATCGAGGCTCTGCCGATCGAACAGCTGCGCGAGATGCAGCCGGCTGTCAATCCGCCAGCCGGCTTCCGTCCGCTCGGTGGAGAAGGCTTCTGGTATCCGACAGGCCCGGCGACAACGACGCTGCTTGACGCCATGCGCAAGGGCAAGGAGCTCACCATCAGCGTACCTGCGACCACCGGAACCGACCCGGTCGCGGTACCTGTCCCCCTCCTCGGCCTCAAATCCAGTCTGTTGTGGCTCGACAATCGCCAGGACCGCACCGGCACCGTTGCAGCCATCGTCTCCCCCGGCACTGATCCTGCCAGGGACGCCCCGCACGCCATTCCGCTGATGAGCGCCGACCAGCTCCCACCGGAAGTGGCTGCCGTCTGGTCTGCCAACCGCCTGTGCTCTGAAATCGACCCGACCATCTTCGCCAGCCTGAATGCCGTTCGGGTGCCACTTGCCGACAGCGCCGCGCTCTACATCATCCCCTGCGGGGCTCCAACCGCTTACAACAGCCCCTATGTAGCGGTCCTTTCCGGCAAGGACGGCGCGGCCCGTCAGGTGCATGTCGCCCGCATGTCGGAAAAGGGTCCGGTCGCAACGGATCTCATCTACAACGCAAGATGGATTCCGGCCGATCAACAGCTCGTAAGTTACTTCAAGGGTTCAGGAGTTGGCGAATGCGGCCTGTGGAACCGATGGGTGTGGAACGGCACCGGCCTGGTGCTGCTGGAAGAAGCGGCCAGGAAAACATGTGACGGTACGGAACCTGACTTGTCCAATTGGTCAAGTACCTGGCCTCCGAAAAACGCTTCCAATTAGCGCCTGCACCAAGGATTTTCTTGCGATTTTCCCTGTCCCACCCTTATGATGATAACGCAGCGGCTGGAGAGGGATGTGGCAAGATTGTTTCAACCCGATCCCAGAATGTTGATCAGACGCACGGAGTGCGCCTGAGTGTGGTGACTCGACTGTGAAGGCGGGTGAGGTTGGTCGTTATGTGCCGAAAGGGCGCAACAATTAAGGTGATTCGGTAATGCACGATGGTGATTCGGACCGGCGGTCGCGTGGTCGGCGCGGCGGCAAGCGCGAGTTTGGCGGTCCGCAAGACTTCGGCAGTGATTTTGGCGGAAGCGAGTTCGGTGGAGACTTCTATGGCGGCGGCCGGGATGGCGGCTACCGCGGCGGACGCGACAATGATTTTGGTGGCGGCTACGGCCGCGACGACAATAAAGAAGGCGGCTATGGCGGCGGCCGGGGCGGTTACGGCGGCGGTGGTGGCCGTGGTGGCTACGGCGGTGGCGGCGACCGCGAAGGCGGCGGTGGTTACGGCGGCGGCGGTGGCCGTGGTGGCTACGGCGGCGGCGGACGTGAAGGCGGCGGCTATGGCGGCGGCGGACGCGAAGGCGGCGGTTATGGCGGCGGTGGTCGCGATGGCGGCGGTTATGGCGGCGGCGGCGGTGGCCGTGGCGGATACGGTGGCGGCGGTGGCCGTGAAGGCGGTTACGGCGGTGGCGGACGCGGCGGATATGGCGGCGGCCCGCGCGAAGGCGGCGAAGGCGACGGCTTCCGTCAGCAGCGCCCGCGGCGTGACATGCCCCCGGTCGAGCGTGGCCCGCGTCAGTCTGGCACCGTGAAGTTCTTCAAGAACGACAAGGGTTTTGGCTTCATCACGCCGGACGAAGGCGATGCGGATGTGTTCGTGCACATTTCCGCGGTCGAGCGGTCCGGTTTTGCCGGCCTGGACAGCGGACAGCGGGTGTCCTTCGAGACCGAACCGGATCGTCGTGGCAAGGGCCCCAAAGCGGTCAACCTGCAGGCGCTCGAAGAAGGCGACGCACCGCAGGAAGACGACGGCGGACCTGCCGAAGAATAAGCTCCCCTAGCCCCTGCCACACAGAGGCTTGAGAGCATGAAGCAAGTGGGCGCAGCCTTGCTGCGCCCACATTCTTTTTACCGACAATGCCGGCACCGCCTCCCCCGACCTGACTTGGAGCCGTGCCGGTTTCCCTTGATCCTCAGCAGTAGCTGCAATCAACGGATCCAGCGGACATCTTTCCACTTCCTGCCGAAGCCCCTATAAGGCGGGTCCGAAATCCACCGTGGTGCCCCATGCTTGCCGTTTCATCCGATACCCTGACCATCCGACCGTTCCTGCCGGGCGACCTCGGCGCGTTGCTGCCGCTGAACAATGCTGCTGTTCCGGCCGTCAACGAACTGACAGCCGAAGAACTGCTTGATCTGGTCAATTCCGCCCTTGTCTGTCTTGTTGCAGTCGTGGACGACACGCCTGCCGGTTTCCTGCTGTGCCTGGGTGACGGCGCCGGCTATGACAGCCGCAATTATCAATGGCTGAGCGAACGCGTTTCAAATTTTGCCTACACCGACCGGATCTGCGTCGACGAGAGCCTTCGGGGCAAGAAGATCGGCGACGCCCTTTACGGCGCCCTGTTTGAACGTTTTGCCGGCAGTGGTCGTGTTTTCGTCTGCGAAGTCAACGAACGCCCCGCCAACCCGGGCTCGATACGGTTCCACAGCCGTCTCGGTTTCTCGGAAATCGGCAAGGCAGACCACGGCGACAAGGCAGTCATCTTCTTCAAGCGCGACGCTGAACCTGCCTCCGGGAACCAGTCCGAATGAACTACCGCCATGCCTATCATGCGGGAAACATCGGCGACGTCCTGAAACACGTCGTGCTGGCCCGCCTGATCGCCTATTTCCAGCGCAAGGACAAAGCCTTCCGCATCCTCGACACCCACGCGGGTATCGGTCTTTACGATCTCAATTCGCAGGAGATGCAGAAGACAGGTGAATGGCAACTGGGCATCGGCAAGGTGCTTGAGGCCGATATTCCGCCTCAGATAGCCGAATTGCTTGCTCCCTGGTTGACGGCAGTGCGCGCGCTCAATGACGGCGACGCGCTGAAGGTTTATCCGGGCTCGCCCATGGTCGCACGGCAGTTGATGCGTAAGCAGGACCGCCTGACGCTGACGGAACTCCACCCGGCGGATTTCAAGACACTCGCGGAGCGGTTCGCGGGAGACCATCAGGTCAAGACCATCCACCTGGACGGCTGGCTTGCCATGGGAAGCTTTCTGCCCCCCAAGGAGAAACGCGGTCTTGTGCTGATCGACCCCGCCTTCGAAGTGACGGACGAATTCTCCCGCATGACCGACGCCGTGGTGAAGGCCTACAGGAAATGGCCGGGCGGCACCTATGCACTCTGGTATCCGATGAAGGATGTCAGAGCGATCCGGCGCATGCATGGCGACTTCGACGAAGCTGGCCTGCGCGACGTACTGAGCCTCGACCTCAACGTCGGCAAGAGCGGCCCGGACACCAGAATGCTCGGTTCGGGCATGACACTGATCAACGCCCCTTTCACGCTTGCGGAGGAAATGCGTCTGGTTCTGCCCTGGTTGTGCGACGTCCTGCACCAGGGACCCGGCACCAGCTGGAACGTGACGCAGCTGATCGGCGAATAAAGCCCCTACAGTGACACTTTTACCGGGATCGAACCTTGACCTTCCGACCCGGCTCCCCCATCGTCTCCTACACAGTTTGATTTCCGGAGTTTATGCCGTGAGTATTGCCCGATCCGTCTGCTTGACCCTGTCAGCCTTGGCCTTTTGCGCAAGCTTGGCTGCACCGGCTGCCGCGAATGACGACCGTGTCTACTTCTCGTTTGGCAGTGACAAGCGCTTGCCGGATTGCACGGCCGCATCCGTTCAAAGCGCCGTCGCAGGCACCGTCGCCCGGGCTCGCAAAGACTATTACGGCGGCCGCACGATCTTGAGCATCGACGGCATCAGTGAAGTCAACAACAGCGGCAATGACGTCAGCCCGATCGAGCGCCGCTACTGCAAGGGCACGGCCAGCCTGTCGGACGGCACCATTCAGTCCGTCCACTACATGGTGGAAGAGCACGCCGGTTTCGTCGGGCTCAGCTGGAATGTGGAAGCCTGCCTCGCTCCCCTGGACAAGTGGCGGGTCTACGGCGACCATTGCAGCACGGCGCGCCCGCACTAAGGCCACGGCCTCCCCAAGAAGGTTGTTCCATGGCGCTGCTCGGCCATATCGGAAGACTGTCCGCGTGCCTTCTGGCGGGACTTCTGAGCCTGCCAGCTTCTGCTGATCAGTCTGGAAAATTCGATTTTTATGTCCTCGCCCTGTCCTGGTCGCCGACCTACTGCAAGCAACAGGGCGCGGATGCCAATCCGCATCAATGTGATGTCTCCAAGCCCTTTCGCTTCGTCGTGCATGGCTTGTGGCCCCAATACGAGCGTGGCTTCCCGGAAAGCTGCCCCGGCGCGCCGAAGCGCATCGACCGGCAAATCGCCGTTTCGATGGAAGACATCATGCCGAGCCACAATCTCGTCTTCCACGAGTGGCGCAAGCATGGCACCTGCTCCGGGCTGACGCCGGAAGACTACTTCGATCTCACCCGCGAGGCTTTCGACAAGGTCACCATCCCCGGAGCCTTCCGCACACTCGACAAACGCGGCAAGGCCGCACCCGATACCGTTGAGAAAGCCTTCCGGCTTGCCAATCCGGGCCTCAAGGAGGACGGGCTTGCCGTCACCTGCGACCGGGGCGAACTTGAGGAAGTCCGCATCTGCCTCACGCGGGATCTGGAATTTCGTGCCTGCCGCGAGGTCGACAGATCCGGCTGCCGCGCCGGCAGCCTGTCCGTGCCGCCACCCGGCGCACGCTAACCGTCTTAGACACCCCAACCGCCTTCTTCTTTCAGGAGTTCGGACCCATGATGAAACTTCGCTCGTCTCCCCCTTCGCCTTTCGGCCGCAAGGTGAAGCTCGCCCTGTCCATTCTCGGCCTCAAGGGCAAGGTCGAGATCGAAGACGCCAATACCGCCGATCCCTCTGACAGCCTGCGCAGCCAGAACCCGCTCGGCAAAATCCCGGCACTGGTCCTGGAAAACGGCGACGTTCTCTACGACAGCTCCGTCATTCTGGAATACCTCGATTTTCTGGCGGGCGGCGGCAAGCTGTTTCCGGAGGGCGAAGCCCGGTTTCCGGTCCTGCGGGATCAGACACTGGCGGACGGCATCATGGATGCGGCCATCCTTCGGGTCTACGAGAAGCGCTTCAAGGAACCGAAGTACCGTGATCCGGCCTGGGACGCCTATCAGGCAGCCAAGATGGAACGTGGCCTGAAGCACTTTGAAGACAACATGCCACCTGTTCCGGCGTCCGCTGCAGACGTCAATGCCGGCTCCCTGACGCTCGCCTGCGCCCTCGGCTACCTAGATATCCGTTTTGCCGGCGAATGGCGGCAGACCCATCCGAAACTGGTGACCTGGCTGGACGCCTTTGAAGCAGCCGTCCCCGCCTTCACAGACACCAAGGTGCCGCCTGCCCCCGTTCCGGACAACGCCCCGGCCCTGCTGCAGTAATCGCCTGCCTGCAGCAACATGCAATCAGTCAGCCCTGGTGACACAGGGCTGGCTTTTTTTGTTCGGCGGGTGGTTCTTTGCCCCCGCCCTGCAAGCATGCCAATTAACGGACCAGCGACTTGATGCTACAGTTCTGAAACCAGCGGGATGAACATAAAGGCATGTGTCTTGGTCGACATGATTTACATACCGATTTCACCGGCTGAACTCCTCGACAAGATCACCATCCTTGAAATCAAGGCCGACCGCATATCCGCTCCGGAGAAACTGGAACACGTCCGCTTCGAACTTACCTCCCTCAGCGAGATTTACGACCGGCACATGCCTGACTCGGGTAAGGTCCACACCTGGAAGGCCCAGTTGAAACATCTCAATGAAAGTCTGTGGAGTTTAGAAGACGACATCCGCAACTGCGACCGATCGCAGGAGTACTGCGACCGCTTCGTGGATCTGGCACGACGCATTTACCAGACGAATGACAAACGCGCGGCACTGAAGCAGGAGATCAATACGGAACTCGGGTCTCGTATTGTCGAGATAAAATCATACGCCGCCGTCAGCAGTCGGCAGAAACTCCCCTTGTCCGTTCAAGACGAACACGAAGTTTGAAAACTGGTAGAAATTCGCCAGCGGATCTCTCGGCTCCCGCCGCGCCCAACCGTTCGGCAGCAACTGATAGACGTCGTATTCTGGAAGCATTTCCGCGAAGTCGTTCAGCGTCCTGCTGCGGAACATCTGGTGCCAGTTGAACTCCATCTGGATGAACCGCGGCCTGATTTCGGAAAACACCCTGGCAGCCCCTTCGAACACTTCGGTTTCAAAGCCTTCCGTGTCGATCTTGATAAGATCTACCGCCGTAATTCCGGCTACCCGGCAATAAGTATCGAGCGACGTCACCCGCACCTTCATCGTTTGCCCGTTTGTGACATAACTCACCTTCTTCACCTCCTGCGAGAAGGAGGCAAGAACAGGGTTCGTTGCATCGAAATGCAGTATCCCCTCGCCGTCGAAGTTACCAACCCCGACGTTTTCGCAAACGATCCTGTCGCCGTACGCCTGCGTGTTTCGTACCAGCTCTCCATGCGTTGAGATCAGCGGCTCAAAGGCAATGACGTCGGCGGACGTGTAGTTCAACAGATCAAGACTGTATCGGCCGACATTCGCACCGATGTCGAAACAGAGCCTCGGTGCAGTGGCGGCCAGGATCTCTTTCACAAAGAAGGTCTCGCCGCTCTCCAGATTGTTGTAGCCCCGCGCCGACAAGGCGGCATTCAGCAGATAGTCATTCAGCTCGGCCAGATCCGGTCTGTGCCGGTTGGCGATGTACCACTCCAGGAATGCCTCGGTCAGGCTGGATGCGGATGTATGGTCTTTCATTCGCGCCGTCACCTTTCGCCATCTCCAGTGCGTGCTCCTTGCGCCCCTTACAGCGGGATCATCAAAGACTTTGAATTTGGGCAGCACCCTGAACTAACCTAAGGTAACTTTCGCATGGATTTGAACCATTCAATTCAAAGCAATTTCAAATCAGCCAGGACCTCACTGCCTCATGACCATACCGGAATTCTACAGCGAGTATTCCCCGCAAGCCCTGAGAGACCTCCGGGAAACGCTTGCCGGTCAGCTGAAACATGTATTCGGGCCGAGCCGGGGCGGCTTGCGGCACGAGATCTGGGCCGTGGAAAAGGCCCTGGGCATGCACCAGCAGTATTTCAGCCAATCCGGCCAGGACAAGTTCCTGAACGACGAGGTTCTGAAACACCGTACAGGCGGCGTTTTCCTGGAACTTGGCGGATATGACGGGCTCACTGGTTCAAACAGCCTTTTCTTCGAAAAGGAACTTGGCTGGACCGGACTGTTGATTGAGCCGTCACCGGCGAACTTTGCAAAGGCGACGTCCGTCCGCGGCTGCGCGTGCCTTAACGCCGCGGTCGGCTCGCCGACACCTTTCGCGGAATTCCTGGAAATCCGAGCCGGCTACACCCAAAGCGGCGGTCTGCTCGCAAACATCGCTCCGGACCTTCTGGAAAGGATCCGGCAGCACCCCGAGCACGACGAGCGCATTGCAAAGATACCGGTCCGCTCGATCAGGGAGATACTGGCAGACGCGGGAATTGAGCGTATCGATTATGTGTCTCTCGACGTTGAAGGCGGCGAGATGGCTGTCCTGGAAGAGTTTCCCTTCGAGACCATCCCGGTCGAAGTGTGGACCATCGAGAACATTACCGACAGTCCCGAGATCCCCTCCTTCATGGCCGGAAAGGGATACGAGGTGATCGAGTTTATCGGCATAGACGAAGTCTACAGAGCAACGTGAACGGGACAGCGCAGCAGACCAAATGACCAGAGACCCCGGCCCCCTGACGGCAGATGACTTGTACGAAATGGCGCTGCGAAGCTTCGGCCGGGAGCAATGTGCCACGGCAATTGCCTATTCCGATGCCTGCCTGAAGCTCGCTCCGGGTCATGTGGACGCCTGGCTGCTGCAGGCGGAGGTTCATCTTCTGGAGGAGCGGGATACGGCTGCACTCGTCTGTCTTACCCGGGCTGCTTCCATCACGCCGCCAAGCATCGTCGCCCTGCACCGCCTTGCTGCGCACTATCTGCGCCTCGGACGCCCGGAAAATGCCTCGGCCGTGGCAGAACAGCTGAAAAACCTGCAGCCGGACGATCCTGAGATAGACTATGTCCTGGCAGTCACCCGCTCCAGATCAGGCAGGCACGGCGAGGCATTCAACATCTTTCAGAGGCTCTTGCGCGACGATCCGGACGACGTCGGCTCAGCTATCGAAGCCTCCTGGCTGGCTCTGGGGCAAAGGGACTATCGGCGTGGCTGGCCGCTTTGGGAGCATCGCTTCGGCGCCGGCGTCACTCCGGCCGCCGTTCACCACCTGTCCTTCTGGGACGGATCTCCGCCAGCGGAGCGAAAAATCCTGGTTCTGCCCGAGGGTGGGCACGGCGACATCATCTGGGCCACGCGGTTTCTGCCAGGCTTGAAGGCTGCCGGCGCTAGCGTCCATTTCCTGTGTCCCCCGGCCCTGTCGCACCTCCTGCAGAACCTTCAAGGTGTCGACATCTGGGTCGAGAATGCTGAAGAGCTCCCTGGGTATGGCTGCGAGTATCAGATCTCGCTTCTGTCACTGCCTTATCTGCTTGGTGTCGATGATTCGTCCCGTTACCCACCTCCGCGCCTGAAGTGCGATCCGGCGTTTGCAGAAAGGCGGAACGCCTTGCTTGCAAGGGCGAGAGCACCGCTTCGTGTCGGAATCCTCTGGTCGGGAAACGTGGACTACGGTGGCAACGCGGACCGGGCAGCGCAGCTCTCGGATTTTCTGCCGCTTGCCGAACTGCCCTTCGTTCAACTCTACAGCCTGCAGAAAGGGCCGCCCCATCGCCAGCTTATCGAAGGCGGGTTGGGTGATCTCGTCATCGATTGTGACGATTTCGATTTTGCCGAAACCGCCGCCATGATCCAGTCGCTGGACGTCATCGTGATGACCGATAGTGCGGTGGGACATATTGCCGGGGCGATCGGCACACCGGTCTGGCTGCTGCTCGACACTTTTCCCCACTGGTATCACTGCTTTGAGGGAGATCGTTCGGACTGGTATCCGGGCATGCGTTTTTTCCGGCAACAGCATCCGCGAGACTGGAGCAACGTCGTCAGGAACGTAGGCGAAGCTCTGAAAGGAGTTGCGGAAAGCAGAGGTATTTTGTAACTTTATGTCAGTTTAGCACTTAAATCTTTTATAGTATTTGGTTCTTGAGGGATAAGCTTTGGTTGACCGAAAGAAACCGGGGATCGATCAAGATCTCGTAAAACTGGGCGCAGGCAGAAGACCGTCAGCCGACAGCTCCATGGGCAGTCGGCCCGGACAGATGCATTCCGAAACCCTCACCGCCGGCCCCGCAGGATATACTCCCTTCAAAGGACGGCCTGCGATGGACACCATTTATGCAGGTCATCCGGGCTATCGCCGACCGGTGATGGACACCATCTATGCAGGTCATCCAGGCTATCGCCGACCGGTGATGGACACCATCTACGCAGGACATCCCGGTCATCGCCGACCTGCGATGGATACCATCTATGCCGGCCATCCCGGTTTCCGGCGGGCAGCTATGGAGACCGTCTATAGCGGTGGCGCAGGCTACCGCCGACCGGGAATGAACACCATCCACCCGGGACATCCCGGCTCACGGCGCGCGGTAATGAACACCGTCTACGGGGGCCGCGCGGGATCACGGGTTCCAAACGCAAATACCGTCTTCTCACCGGGCTACGGCGTGTCGCAAATTCAGACGCGGCAAGTCACGGATCCCTTTACCCGCCAGCCCGTGACCGTTTCCTACAACACCGTCACCGGCCTTTATCTCGACAAGAGCCTCAATCGCTGGCTCCCAGCCCCGCCCTGGATCAGTGCACAATTCCGGCGATAACAAGGGCGGTGCTCCCGTGCTGAGTTTCAACGTTACCGTCGATGCAAGCGGCGGAAACACTGAAGGCAGCAGGCCGGCAACGGTCGGCTGGCTGCTGGCGGGCGACGAATCCCAACTGGTCTACAAGCCACCGCAAAGGCTGAAACAGCCTTCAGCCCCGCGCCAGCGAACCCATGCCAAATCCGTGACAGCCTGCCCTGCGGTCCTGGGGCTCGAAAGCAGGCTTTTCGAAATACCTTGCCCTTGCGACCTCTCCCTTCAGATGGCCGAAACCGACTTCGGTGAACCCGTGGTCGTGAACGCCGACGGGCCAATGTCCTCGGTTCGAGACGATGTCTTCGCTCACCTGATCATTCTTCATCCGCGCGAAGAATGGCGCTCGCCCGACCGCCCCATCCTGCAGATGCGCCTGCCGTATATCTTCGTTGCGGACGAACCCACCTACATGTCGCAGTTGCCACCGTTTCAGCATGTCGGGAAATCTTCGCTTCCCGGCCTGATGATACCGGGAAGGTTCCCGATCAACGTCTGGCCGAGAACGCTGACATGGGCGTTCGAATGGCACGATATCTCTGCTCCCCTCATTCTGCGCCGCGGAGACCCGCTGTTTTATGTTCTTTTTGAAGTCTACCCCCAGTCTCGCGCCATCCAGCTGGTGGAAGCGGAACACACTCCGGAGCTGCAAGCCTATCTGCAGCAGATCAATGGCGTCGTCGGCTATGTGAACCAGACCTTTTCACTGTTCAAGGACGCAGAAGAGCTGCGACCGGCGCAACTCGTAACTCCAAAGAAAGCACTATAGGAAACCGGGGAAACTCTGCCGAGGTCCTGACGCCTGACCCGAGACACCCGGCATCCATGCCCCGGCATCACCATCAGAGAGGCAACAGGAAATGGCGAATGAGGCTGACGGAGCAACACCGCTCATCATCATGATCGCGATGCCGACCCGCGGCCAGGTCGAACTGCCGACGGTTCGCTCCCTCATTGCGTTGACGCAGGAGTTTCAGCACCACGGACTGCCGTTTGCGTTCGAAACCTATGGTGCTGCAAACCTCGTCATCAACCGCAACCACCTTATGAGCAAATTCCTCGCCCACAAGCAATTCAGCCACATGCTGATGCTCGACTCCGACATGGAGTTCACGCCTGAGGCCGTGTGGCGTCTGGTCGCCTTCGGCGGCGATTTCGTCAGCGCGTCCTACCCGCAGAAATATTACAACTGGGATCTGCTCCGGCAGCTGATTGAAGCGGAAACCGCCCTGCCGGAAGCCGAGCGCAGCCCTATGGAACAGCTCGTTTCCCGCAGCATGACCTACAATCACCAGCTTCGCGAATATGACAACACCGACTGGCACCCCGAGCACCGGGATGGTTTCATCTCCATTCCCGCCGGAGGCCAGGGCCTGACGCTCTTGAGCCGGAAGGTGCCGGAAACGATGGTGGAACGCGGTGTCGTCACCAACTACCCCGACATGTCGCTGATCCCCGCCCATGCCGACATGGAGTATTACGACTTCTTCGGCCACCTTCCGACGCCAAGCGGTCGGTTGTTCCTGCATGAGGACCAGAGCTTCAGCCTGCGCTGGGTACGCGGTTGCGGTGGCACCATCTGGCTGGACTACCAAACCGAAATCCGTCACGCAGGCCTGCATACCTTCGAAGGCAGGTACTCCGACAAACTGCAGGACGATTTTCCCTCGCTTGAGGTTTGACGGCAGGTGATGCGTTCAGCATGGAAGCAAGGGTCTCATTGCGCATGAGCGCCTGATGGCATCTTCCGTTCAAACGCAAAAGGCCGCGCCACAAGGCACGGCCCTTCTTGCAACAGATTCTTTGCAGCGTCAGGCGACTTTCTTGCCCGACATGGCATGAACGTCCGCGGCGCCCAGGCGCTGACCGCCAATGGCCCAATCACCCTGCTCGACTTCCATGATGCGGACCCAGGTGACCGGGCGCATGGCTTCGCCTTCCACGGCGACCATGGCTTCGGTCACCTTTTCAATCAGCTGGTGCTTCTGTTCGGGGGTGAAAACGTTCTTGATGACATCGATCGTAACCAGCGGCATTTCATTTCTCCTAGTTCACGTATCAGTGTTTCAAACCAATATCGGGCGCTCCCGATGAACAAGAGATACGCCTTCCCCTGCGGCAATGCTTGACGGGAACATGAATATAACTGACCTTTTCATGAAGACTTTCGGGGAAAGGGGAACGTGTGCCGCAAGCCGACGCCCTGGTGTTCACCTTTGACGGATTTGAACTGGACGGCGCGCGTTTCGAGTTGCGCCGTGACGGCGAACGCGTGGCGATCGAGCCGCAAGTCCTCTCCCTCCTCTTGCTGCTGGTCGAAAACCGCGACCGAATGGTCAGCAAGGACGAATTGATAGAGCATGTCTGGGATGGGCGGATCGTCTCCGAAACGGCAGTAGCAGCGCGGATCAAGGCTGCGCGCAAGGCTGTGGGGGACAACGGCAGCACACAGAAAGTCATCCGGACGATCCATGGCAAGGGGTTCCGGTTTGTCGCGGAAACCGAAGTTTCCAGTGTCCAGGCAAAGGCACCCCCGGCACGTTCGGGCCTGATCACCGAGGAACAGGCCGCCCCGGCAATTGAGGAAGCGTTGAAGACCGCGCGCGACGGGCGGCCCTCCATCGCCGTCCTGCCCTTCCAGTATTTTGGCGAACCGGGCCAGCACGAAATCGTGGCCGATGCGCTGCCTGCCGACATCATTGCGGATCTGTCGCGCCTGCACTGGCTGTTCGTTATCGCACGTGGATCGAGCTTCCGCTTTCGCGGACCCGATGTGGACCCGTTGTCCGCCGGTCGCCAACTCGGCGTTCGCTACGGGCTCACCGGCACGGTCGAACTTGCGGGTGAAAGCGTCACGATCGGCGTTTCGCTGATCGACATGACCAGCAGCGGCACGATCTGGGCGGAACACTATCGTGGCAGCCTGTCCGAATTGCAGCAGCTCAGACCGGAAATCGAAAGCCATGTCGTTGCCAGTCTGGCGGTTCAGATCCCGCAGAACGAAGTGCGCATCGCACGCAGACGCGCTCCGGGAGAACTGGATGCATGGGCCTGTTTTCACCTGGGGCTGGATCACATGTACCGGTTCAACCGGCAGGACAACGCCCGTGCGTCAGAACTGTTCACACGATCCCTGGAACGCGATCCCTATTTCTCCGGCGCCATGGGCGGGCTGTCCTTCACGCATTTTCAATCAGCCTTCATGCGCTTTGCGGAAGATCCCGAAGCCGAGGTCGAAAAGGCTCGCGCATTAGCGCAGCAGGCGGTGGAGACCGACAGGCTCGATCCTTTTGCACACTTCAATGCCGGGCGGTGTTCCTGGCTCGATGGCCAGCTGGAAGATTCAATCGCCTGGTTTGACCGGGCAACCAGCCTCAGCCCCAGTTTCGCGCAGGGCGTCTATACACGCGGGCTGGTGAGCGTGATGGCAGGTCAGGCAGCGCAGGCCGATGCAGATCTTGCTCTGGCGCTGGACCTCAGCCCGCTCGACCCGCTTGCCTATGGCATGGTGTCGGCACGCGCGCTGGTGCAATTACAACTGGGCGACAGACACAGGGCGGCAGAGCTTGCCGTGAAAGCAGCGCAGATGCCCGGTGCGCACAAGCATATCTCCCTGATCGCGGCGCTGACATCACACCTGGTCGGCAAGAACGCAGAAGCCCGGCAATGGCTGGCCCGGGCGAAACAGGCAGATCCGGAAATCAGTTCGGAAGTCTTCTTCGCATCCTTCCCGTTTGCCGAAAACGGCGCTCGCGAAACGATAGAGAAAGGCCTGCGTGAACTCGGGGTGTGAAAAGGCTTCGCGACCCCATGACTTCCGGAAGCCGATACGTCATCAACACAGGACTTGCCTGACGCCCGATGTCTGCTTGAAACCTCAGTCCGAATTCAACAGCAAATGCCGATGACGGGCGCGAATTGCCAGGTTTTGCTCTGCACTTCTGCGTTCAGACCAAGTCTCTGCGAGTTGATTATCTGCACTTGCAAGGTTCCAGATGTAACGCTTCCAGCGACCTGGATGCGACCAAAAGCACCCTCCCCAAATTTCAATCGATTAGTCTTCAAACTGCTTATGGACATTACGTTTCCACAAGAGCTAAAGACCGTGCGCAGGACAAAGACTTGCCACTCAGCGCGCTGGAAAGACCATAAGGGAGTTTTGTGTATGGCGGCCATGGATAACCACTTCGACAACTGGAAGGAACAACAGTCCGCTGCCGAGCAGATGATCCCGCTGGTTGGGCATCTCTACCGTGACTACGGCATCAACATCCGAATTTTCGGCCGGCGTCTTCTGAACAACTCCGCCATCGAGATCCTCAAGGCACACCGCTATGCCCTGCAGATCACCGGACAGGAACTGGACGTCACCAAGAGCCTCGAAATCGTCAAGGCAATGCTGGAGATGGACCTGGCCGCCTCGCGCGTCGACCTCGGCAAGCTGTGCCACGGCTACATGGAAGAAGGCGGTGACGTTAAGAGCTTCCTCGAGAAGCAGCTCGCCAGCATCAACACCGGCAAGACATCCATCCTGCAGGAACCCCAGGATGTCGTTCTCTACGGCTTCGGGCGTATTGGACGCCTTCTTGCCCGCATGCTGATCGAACGCGTCGGTGCCGGCAACAAGATGCGCCTGCGCGCGATTGTCGTGCGCGGCGGCAAGGCCGGCGACCTGAAGAAACGCTCCAGCCTGCTACGACGGGACTCAGTCCACGGCGCTTTCAGCGGATCCATCACCGTTGACGAAGAGCAGAATGCGATCATCGCCAACGGCAACTACATCCAGGTGATCTACGCCAACTCTCCTGCCGAGGTCGATTACACCAAATACGGCATCCGCAATGCGCTGGTGGTCGACAACACCGGCATCTGGCGCGACGAGGATGGTCTTGGCCAGCACCTGAAGTGCCCGGGCGCAGCGAAGGTGATCCTGACCGCGCCGGGCAAGGGCAGCATCAAGAATATCGTCTATGGCGTGAACCATGGCGACATCTCGGCGGACGACAGGATCCTGAGCGCCGCCTCCTGCACCACCAACGCCATCACGCCGGTGCTGAAGGTGATCAATGACGAGTTCGGGATCGAGAACGGCCACGTGGAAACCATCCACGCCTTCACCAACGACCAGAACCTGATCGACAACTACCACAGCGGGGATCGCCGTGGCCGGTCCGCGCCCCTGAACATGGTGTTGACGAGCACGGGCGCTGCCAGCGCCGTTGCAAAGTGCCTGCCGGAAATGAAGGGCAAGCTGACCGGCAACGCGGTGCGGGTGCCGATCCCCAACGTCTCCATGGCCATCCTCAACCTGAACCTCAAGCGCGAGACGACGGCCGAGGAAATGAACAATTACCTGCGCGGGATTTCCGTGCAGTCGCCGATGCAGGACCAGATCGACTACACGGCTTCGACCGAACTGGTCTCCTCCGACCTCGTCGGTTCCACCCATGCCGGTGTGGTCGACAGCCAGGCAACCATCGTCGACGGCGACCGGCTGGTCCTTTACGTCTGGTATGACAACGAGGCGGGCTACAGCACACAGGTGATCCGCCTGATGCAGGAAGTCGCGGGCATGAAATACCCGTCCGTCCCCGCATAACCCTGCCGTTACCGAACAGGAGGGGCCCAAGCCATGTCTTGGCCCCTTCCCGTGGCTTTGGCTATGAAGCTGCGCGAAGTGCTTTTGCCCCATCAATGCACGGGACGGGGTGGCCTTTTTCCTGGTTTGATGATCACGGCCGGCTGTTGCAGAGCGCCGGACCGAAAACCGAACAAGTCAGTCAGCGCCGTGCCTTGAATTCGGTTGCTCAACAATCTGGATTGAGTGGCAAAAGCAGGCATTCAAAAAAGGCGTAGAAATTTCAAAACGCTTGGAGAAGAGAGCTTGCCTGAAGGGGGCCAACCGGCCGTTTCAGATGTCTTCTTCTTGAAAACCTGTCTGCGGGCAATTCAACGGATTGATGGGTATACCCTAGCAAGCAGGCGAAAACACATCAATGCCAGTCGAATTGCACCGCAGGAGAGGTGACCCTTGTGGCGTCTTGTTCACGCCGAGGGTTTCTGGTTGTCAGTTCCGGTCGAGGTTAGGCCTCAACGAGATTTCTGGCGGGAAGATTTCTTGATCTTCACTGTCTGCGTATCGGAATTGCTTTCGTGACCGATCTTGCCAAGTTCGTCGACAAGATTGTCGATGCAATCCTGGAGCGCCTGACCTTCAAGTCCCCAGCAGCTCTGGCCGGCGGAAGCGGGCGTTGCCTGGATCAGGAACGTGGACATGACAGCAGCCAGTGCGAAAGAAGTGGTTTTCATCATAGTAGTTCTCCATTTGGTTTTGGCGTCGGCGACCTTGCCGACACACCAAAGATGGGAACCTTTCTTTTCAGCCCCGTTTCACCGGGTGTTTCAATTGTATCCGGGCGTTCGCCCCACAGAAATATCCGACACATTGTTTCAAATGCGAGGTCTGAACGGGCATTGAGCTGGGCGACAAAACCCCAGACAGACCTGTGTAAACGACTGAAGAAAAACATCTTTTGAAAAAGTTTGAAAAGCCGGATCACGCGCCGGGGAAAGCGTTTTCCCATGTCCGCCCGGTATCAAAAAGCCTGCCCTTGCTCACACCAAAGGTACAATTGTTACCGTTCACAAGGAGACAGTGCGGATCTGAGGCAGGATTGATGCGCCAAAAAGCCAGGATGCTTGCCGACAGGACGCAAATTCCGGCTCCGACGAACTGGAATTCGAGGCAGGTAACAGGCTTAAGGGTTTCCCGGATCGCCGGGAAGAGCACTTAATCGAAGACGTAGCCCAACCCACGAACCGTTCTGATGGTTTCGGGTTTTGTGGGATTGAGTTCAATCTTGCGGCGCAGCCTTGAAATACGCAGGTCGATCGAACGATCGAAAGGTTCCCAGCCCTTGTCGTGTGCCTGTTCCAGCAACTGGTCGCGGTTGAGCACGCGTCCACGGTTCTCGACGAACACCCTGAGCAGCTGATACTCCATGGACGTAATCGCAATTTCCTGACCGTCGCCACCGATCAGCCTCGCCCCGTCCAGATCCAGACGGCAGGTGCCAAAGGGAACTGTGCCTGCTTGCCGATCCTTCTGCTGCGCACTTGTCTCGTCAAAACTTCTGCGCCTCAATGCGGCTTTGATCCGGGCCTCCAGTTCGCGCAGGTCGACAGGTTTGCCGACATAATCGTCGGCTCCCATTTCCAGCCCCACCACGCGGTCAATCACGTCACTTGCTGCGGTCAGCATGATCACCGGCACGGTCGAGGTGGTTCGAAGGTCACGCAACGCGGTCAGACCATCCGTACCTGGCATGTTCACGTCCAGAATGATCAGCGCCGGTTCCAGGCTCTCCAGAAGCCGTTTCATGTCGTTGGCGTTCGGCGCCTCAACAACATCATAGCCGCGCTCGGCGAGATACTCGGCAACCATTTCGCGAAGATGAGGTTCGTCGTCACAGACCAAAATTTGCTTCGCACCCGGAGCCCCGCTCATGATGTGTTTTTCCTGCTGTCCAGTTGATTTAACAAACAAGCCAGATCCTTCTTGGAAATGGGCTTTTCAATGTAGGGGCGCTCGCTTTCCGTCAGAAATGTCTGAACGGACTTCCCCATGGCATCGCCCGTCATGAAGGCGATACGATCCTTGTAACCGGGCGATAACCCGATCAGGCTGTTGTAAAATGCGGCACCGTCCATGCCCGGCATCTTGTAGTCGCTGATAATCAGATCGACGGATGTGTGTGACAGGCGCGCAAGAGCCTTGCGTGCGCTGGTTTCCTGTATTGCCTGGCATCCGAGATCTGCCAGCAGGTCACAAACGAGTTCGCTGACCGCGACATCGTCATCAACGACCAGTACCCGTTTGCGATGATGCGTTCCGCCTGGCTGGGCCTGCGAGGTGTCAGTTGAAGCCTCAGTTTCCATTGCGGGCAGCCGCACGAAGAAACTCGTCCCCTTGCCAACGGATGAACTGACTTCGAGAGTGCCTTCATGGGTGTCGACAACCCGGTGACAGAATGCCAGGCCGACGCCCGTCCCCTCACCTACGTCTTTTGTCGTGAAAAACGGCTCGAAGATGCGGTCCCTGATTTCCTTCGTCATCCCCGGACCATTGTCCCGGACTTCGAGGACTGCCTGGCCGTCTCTTCCGTCGTGGAACGTCCGCAACACAAGCACCGCTTCCTCACCAAGCGGCGAAAGGGCGTGTTCCGCATTGATAATGAGGTTCGTAACGACCTGGACCAGCTGGTCCGTATCGCCGAGGATTGACGGAAGATCCTCATCAAACTCCGTCTCAATCCTGGCTCCGTTGGAGCGCAGCCCATAGCCGGCAAGATCAAGGGCAACCGAGGCGATTTCGTTCAGCGTACAAGGTTCCAGATTTGCCGGTCGCTGGCGCGCCATGGACAGGAAAGCCCTGACGATCCGCGCGCTTCTGTCGGCAGCCTCCGCGATGCGGTCGATGCGCTTTTCCAGAACCGGGTCCTTGAGCTTTCCCTGAAGCATCTGGGCGTAACCGGTAACGATGGAAAGGGGATTGTTGAGTTCGTGCGCGACACCGGCAAGCAACTCACCCAGGGCGGACAGTTTTTCGTTCTGGTGGGCAATGTCACGCTGTTTCTGCAATTCCTCCTGCATGGCCAGAAGGTCCGAAATGTCCCTTGTGGAGGACACGATGACATTCTCGCCCTTGTAGTCGGTCACGCGGGCGGCGGTGATGCCTTCCATGATTGAGCCGTCGGCCCTGCGGAATTGAACCCGGTAATCATCAAGTGTTCCCGTCGGCAAGAGCGCTTCCAGATACCGCTCCCGATCCTCCGGCTTCAAAAAGAAATTGAGGGTCGTGTCGATATCGCCGAACCGCTCCCGTGAAGCGGGCGGGCAGTAGATGATTTTTCCATCTTCGATGCGGGAGACGAGAAAGTTTGCCGGGCAGGCCTCGACGATCTTGTGCAGAAGCAGATCTGCCTCGCGCTGCTCTTCCTCGGCACGTCGCTGCTCGGTCACGTCGATAAAGGAGACGAGGTACCCGTCCAGCTCGGTTCTGTGGGCTGACGCCAGCAGAATACGCCCACCGGCAAGATGGATGGCCTGCTTCTTCTGGTAGGATTTCACCAGAAGCGTCAGCTCGCACATATAGGACGTCTTGTCTTCGCCCTCGGGAACAAGAACAACGCCGTTGTCGATCAACCGGCCCAGGATGGTGAGAATGTTCTCCCCGGCAACGGGCGGTGCCAGTTCACTGAAGTACATTTCGTACCAGAGCCGGTTTCCGAGCACGAAATTGAGGCTCTTGTCGAAGAGCACCAACCCCTCATCGAGAGATTGAATGGCATCATTCAGGGTGGCCAGGCTTCTGGCCTCGGTTTCTTTCAAGGCGGTGATGTCGGTGACCACGACAACGCGGCTGTTGTGTTCGGAGATGGCTCGCTCGACACGGTAGTGCCGGCCATCCCAGAAGCGAACCTCCATGGGTTCCAGCGTCTCGCGCTGCTGCTTCACCGCAGCGGTGAAGAGCTCAGCCGCGCGGTCGCCTACTTCCTGACCGGCAACCATCGATATCTGAGGTGCCAGCAGGTCGATCCGTTCAATATCCGACAGCTTTAGAATTTCGGCCGCGGTCAGATGAAAGGGCGCTGCAAACGCATCATTGCAATGCGTGAACTGCCCGTCCGGCCCTTCAAAAGCGATACCAACCGGCAACCGTTCAACCGCAGTCGTAAAACGCCGCTCCGCCCTGACACGATCCGTGACGTCTTCAATCGTGAGCAGCCGTCCTTTCAGATTTGTCTCGTAGGCGCTGCCGACCAGTTCCCTGTTCTGATTGTTGGGTATCGGATATCCCTTGATGGCAAGGCGTATAAGCCGATCCAGCTCATCGAGCATTTCGGCGGGTTTCATGCCCCCCGGAAGCGGGATCAGGCCGCATGCTATGGCCTCGGCGTGGATGTCGCGCATCGCACGGCCAGGGACGAAAAGCGTCCCGTCCGGGTCACCAATCTTCCGAAACTTCTTGTTGGCGAACACCAGCCGGTCATCATCATCGACGAGCGCGATACCAACGTCGACGGCATCAACCGCGCCATAGAGGATCTCTCTTGCACGCGCCTCTGCGGTCCGCTGTTCTGTGATGTCGCGAACCTTCACGACAATGCTGCCATCTTTCAGATGCTTGAGATAGATCTTGTGCTGGCTGCCGTCGGCAACCTTGATCTCGATCTTCAGTTTTCCCCTGGCTGCCAGGGTTTCCAGGACACCAGGCAAACCGCCTTCAGGGCTGCGAACGAATGAAATATGCCCACTGCGGACAGCACTGCCGACGATGTCGTCAAGCCGCGCGCCGGGAACAAGCAGATCCTTGTGCGGACCCAGCATCTCCGCATAGCGTTTGTTTGCGAAAACAAGCCTTCTGTCACTGTCGTAGAGGACGAAGCCATCGCTCAACGCCTCGACAGCTTCTTCCATGAGCAGCTGGATCCGGTTTCTATCGGCTTCACTTTCAGAAGCACTCGCTCCGTCTTGAAGCAACATTGGATCTCACTTTGTATCAACGCCTCGGCAAGGGCGGCAGGCCGGACCTCATTTCTACGTAAGCTTCTTTTCAGTTTGGCCTTGCCGTTTGTATCAATTGTATCATGTCGCAAGCGTCAAAGGCCCGCAAACCGGGATGGAACATTGCCCGTTGTCCGGCCTGGCTGACCCATTTGCAACTTTCCCCCCTCCCTTGAGGGCCTGAAAATGGATGGAGCCGGAAAGCTGAAACCATGCGCTTTCGATATCAAGGCTGTCGATATCCGGTCGGGAGTAACGCAGGCTGGGGATGAATGGGGCGGAGCCGCAACGTGATGCGGGTTCCAATCCCCCATGTCGCCATGGCCGATCCCTCCACCACGGCTGAACAAAGACGACATTGAATAGACGCTTCAGTTTGCCGAACCAGGCGCGAGTGCAGAAAATCTGTACCGCATTGTGCAATCTGATCCTGTCTATCGAGCGGTTTTCGCTTCTCAAGCCATTACGTCTATGGACGCTTGGCGGAAGGCCGCTACCTGCTCTTCAGTTGCTGCCCTGTTTGTCACAAGCCTGCCGATCTCTCCGGTCTCCAAGGCCTGAACCCTGCTGGTTTTTCCAAGCTTGCTCTGGTCGGCCAGAATAACCGTCTGCTGCGCCTGTGCCGCCATGGCTTTGGAGATTTCAGCTTCCTGCAGGTCGTAGAAGAACGCACCCTTGACCGGATGCACCCCAACCGGAGCCGAAAAGCACAGGTCGACACGGAAACGGCGGATTTCAGACAGGGTGAGTTCGCCGACCGTCGAAGGGACGTCGGCCGCCATCCGTCCGCCGAGCAGCAGCACGTCCTTGCCCGCCCCTTGCAGCGTGGTGGCAATATCAATCGAGTTGGTGATCACCGACAGATCCGACAGCTTGGCCAGTTCGCGGGCAAACAGGGCTGTAGTGGTGCCCGCGTCCACAAGGATCGTCTGTCCGGGCTGGATCAGTCCGGCAGCCTTGCGGGCAATCTCCGACTTTGCCCGGATCTGCGTCGTCATCCGTTGTCGGAAGGGTTCCTCGGAACGCGGCTCGGGCAAGACCGCGCCGCCATGGACGCGGCTGACCTGTCCAGACTCTTCCAGGTCCAGCAAATCGCGTCGCACCGTCTCGCGAGAGACGTTCAGCATCTGCGCAAGATCGTTGGCGCTCACCTGCTGGCTCGCACTCAGCATGGACAGAATGAGCCGGTGACGTTCTTTCGCCCACATCAGGTCCGCACCTTGCTCCGGTTGCCTCGTCCCATCAGCACCAGCGTTCCCTTCATGCTCAAAAGCGCAATACACACGACTGCCATCACACAGGTGGAAAAGGCTGCCGCCTGCGAAGTCAGACCGGCATCGTCCAGCCGCATGATGGTGACAGCCGCCACGCTCAGGTCAGGCGTGGTAAGGAAGACGACTGCCGACAGGGTTACCATGGACCGCATGAACAGGAAAAAGAACACCGAAACGAGCATTGGGGCAATGAACGGTGCGACGATATCGACGGCCGTCCTTGCCATTCCAGCTCCAAGACTGTCTGCTGCTTCCTCGAGCGCCCGGGGCAACTGGCGAAACCCGGTCATCACCGTCAGAAAACCTTGCGTGTGGTAGTGGTAGAAGTTGATGATCGCGATGAGGGCCGCCGTCCCATAGAGAAGGTAGAGCGGCGTCGCGGTTGAATTGAAAGTCAGGATATAGGCAAGCCCCAGGACCATCCCGGGCACTGCAGCCGGCATTGCGGCCAGCATCTGGATGGGCTGGGCCACGCTGCGCGGAAGGCGGCGCAGCCCAAGGCACAGGAGGAAGACGGCAAGCGTGCCTCCCGACGCCGCCATGAGCGATATCACGATGGTCATCCAGAGCGAGGAATACCCCCCGGCCAATGTGATGTCGTAGTGTTTGAACGACAGAGCCATGTTGTAGGGCCACAGGGTGACAAAGCTTGCGTAGACGACAATGCCGATAACCGCGACGATGCCGGTGCAGACCAGAAGCGACAGGAACGCCATGACCGGGTCGCGCACGGGTGCGAAGGAGGGCCGATACGGCACCTGGCCAGCCATCTGTCCGACCTGTTGCCGCTTCATCGCCTGACGCTCGATCGCATAGGAAACCACCGTCGGCAACAACAGCATGATGCCGACGACAGCTCCCATGTTGAAATTCCGCTGGCCAACCACTTGAGAGTAGATTTCGGTCGCCAGAACCGAGTAGTCCCCTCCGATCACCGCCGCGTTGCCGAAATCGGTGATCGTGATTGTGAAGCAGACGAAAGCCGCGTTGAGGATCCCGAAGCGCGCCGCGGGCAAGGTCAGGTCGCGAAACTGGCGTGACGGCGAAGCGCCCATGACTTCCGCAGCTTCGTAAACACGCGCGTCCAGCAGGACCAGCGCCGCGCCGATAATCATCACCGCCTGCGGCAAGGCGTAAAGAGTGTTGGCGATCAACAGCCCCCAGAAGCCGTAGATTTCGATCTCGACACCCAGGGCACGGCTGATGACGCCGTTGCGTCCCAGAAGGAAGATCAGCCCGAGCGCCTGCACGAGCGAGGGGGCGAGCAGCGGCAGGACGATCACGCCGCGGATCAGCCACTTGCCCCGGAAAGCGCAGCGATAGAGCCCATGCGCGATGATGAAACCAAGGAAGACGCTGAGAACTGTGGTGGCAGCGCCCATGATCAGGGAATGTTCGGTCGCACGCCAGAACCCCGTCGACCCCAGAACCCTCGTGTAGTTGGCAAGTCCGTAACCATCGTCAACCGTCAGGGAACGCAGGAACACGATCACCATCGGGTAGAGAAAGAAGAGGACGAGCCCAATCAGCGGCAGCCCAACGCAAACAAGTGTGAGCAGCCGGTCTGCATCCAGTTGTTTGCGCGCTGGCGTGGTCATCGTTTCCACACCGCTCATGCGGCGGTCACGGCAGACTGGTGGGCCATGTCGTCAGCCACCCAGGTGCAGGCTTCCGGTGGAATGCTCAGGTTCACGCGTTCGCCCTCCTGACAGGAATTATACCCATGGGTCTCGACGACCAGCGGGCCGATCGCGCTGTCGACCTCAAGCCGTCTGAGATTGCCAAGGAAACTGATGCTGCGCACCGTGGCGTTGCCGTCCCGCGCCGGGGTCAGACTGATCTGTTCAGGACGAATGCAGGCAACATGCTCCGCCCCCGATCCCCCCGGCCACTTTGCCATCAAATCCGGGTATTCACGCCGGATCGGGGCTGCAGAAACGAGATTGCTGATCCCCATGAAGTCCGCCACAAAGCGCGTCGCCGGTCGATGGTAGAGGTCTTCCGGCGTGCCGGCCTGCACCACGACACCATGGTTCATGCAGATGATCTTGTCCGCCAGCGCCAGTGCCTCTTCCTGGTCATGAGTCACCATCAAGGTTGGAATGCCGAGCGAACGCTGAACATGGCGGATTTCGTCTCGCAGTTCGGCCCGGACTTTCGCGTCCAGCGCCGAAAGCGGTTCGTCCAGCAACAAGACGCGCGGGTCGACGGCGATTGCCCGTGCCAACGCGATCCTCTGCTGCTGTCCGCCGGACAGCTGACCGGGAAACTTGCCGGCGACCTGCGGCAACTTCACCAGCTCCAGAAGTTCCGCCACACGCCGTGAAATCTCCGACCGCGGCGTGCCACGGATCTTCTGCCCGTAACCGATGTTTTCGGCCACTGTCATGTTGGGAAAGAGCGAGTAGGACTGGAACACGATCCCGAAGCCCCGCTTGCGTGCGGGAAGGTTCGAAAGCGCAGTCCCCTCCAGAAGGATTTCGCCGCTGTTCAGCTCAGTCAGGCCGGCGATCAGCCGCAGGAGTGTCGTCTTGCCACAGCCGGAGGGACCCAGCAGGCAAACGAATTCCCGTCGATCGATCTCGATCGAGACATTGTCGAGCGCTTTGAAGGCCCCGAAGGTCTTGGTGGCGTTACGGACGGTCAAGTACACGGCGGATCGGTCTCCTGTCAAAGGTGCGCGGGCCTCCAGTGAAGCCCCGCGCGCTTCTGGCGGCAGCCGGAGCTGCCGCGGGCACGATCAGCGGCCCAGCTTTTCTTTCCAGGTTTCCTTCACGGCCGTCTGGTTCTTGGCCGCTGTGACGAAATCGATTTTCGCCAGGACAGTCGAAATATCAGCCGGCAGGCCCGCTTTTTCAGCTGCTTGCGAAGCATCGACACCCGGAACCGTGATCAGCGCCTTGTACTGCTGGTAGAGACCGATTGCCTCGTCGGACATCGTCCAGTCGAGGAAGGCCTTTGCCGCATCCTTGTTGTCGGAGCTTTCCATCAGGCCGGATGCTTCCAGTTCATATCCAACGCCTTCCTCTGGGAAGACCATTGCCAGCGGATAACCTTCCTCGATGGACTGCATCGCGGTGAATGCCAGAGAGATACCAACGGTGTATTCGCCGACGCGTGCGGACTTGCAGGGTTTGGAACCGGATGAAGTATATTGTGCCATGTTCGGATCGACGGCTTCGAGCTGTGCCCAGCCGGCCTCGTCACCCATGGTTTGCAGAACCGCATTGACGTGCAGGTATCCGGTCCCGGAAGAATTCGGGTCCGGCATCAGGATCTCGCCCTTGAAGTCCGGGTTCTCCAGATCCTTCCAGCTCTTGGGCATTGGCAGGCCCTTTTCCTCAAGCCGTGCCGTGTTCACGCAGAACGCGCCCATGTAGCCGATCGGAGCAAACCATTTGCCATCTTCACCACGGAAGGAGGCAGGCAGAACATCGACGCCCTTGGCTGCGTAGGGTTCCAGCATCTCCAGGATCTGGGGATCCATCATGGCGCTGACGGCCCAGCCCCAGATCACGTCGGCCTGCGGGTTGCCCGCTTCTGCCAGAAGACGTGCGCCCAGCTTGCCCGTGGACAGGCGCAGCACATTGATCTCGGTATCGGGCATCGCCTTCTGGGCGGCCTCGATATAGGCCGCGATCTCTTCTTCCTCAAGCGCAGTGTAGACGGTGATTTCGTCGGCAGAGGCTGTTGCCGTCATGCCGACGGCAAACAGCGAAGCCAAGGTAAATTTCGTCCAGGTCTTCATTGTCGTCTCTCCTTGTTGATCCACGTGTTCGTGTGCCAGTGCCTGCCCAGGATCGGATCCTCCCGAGACCCTTTGTTATTGCCGCGTCCTCTGTTCGCGGTTCTGGGGATATTTGTGTAGTCTTGCATTTTTGTGGATTTTGTCTAGAGTTAATTTGCCGGCTGACCATCGTTGCCAGCTTCCCCGCAGACAAGGAAAACCCATGCAAAGCTCCACGACGCCGCCCGAAACGGAGATGCTGGCGCGTTTTGCCGACGGGCTCGCCAACGTGGCCGACGCCATGGCGATGACCTACTTCCGCAAGCCATTGGACGTGGAACAAAAGGCCGACCTTTCCCCGGTCACGCAGGCTGACCGCGCCATCGAGGCCGCGATGCGTGAAAGCATCCTCAAAGAGTTCCCGGCCCATGGCATTCTTGGCGAAGAGCACGAGGACGCACGTCTGGATGCCCAATACCTCTGGGTGCTCGACCCGATTGACGGGACAAAGAGTTTTGTTTCCGGGATGCCAACCTTCGGCACGCTCATTGCCTGTCTTTTCAACGGGACACCGGAACTCGGCATCATCTCGATACCGCCGACCGGCGAACGCTGGATGGGGCGGCGCGGTGAACCGTCAACATTCAATGGTGAACCTTGCCGCACCAGCGGCCGGCACAGACTGGCCAACGCGATCCTTTACACGACCACGCCCGACACGTTCGACACCGAGGGACGCGCGCAGTTCGAGGCACTCTCAAGCAAGGTCGCCATGCGCCGCTTCGGGGGCGACTGCTACGGATACGGACTGCTGGCTTCAGGCCACATTGATCTGGTGTTCGAAATGAATCTGCATCCCTACGATTACATGGCCCTCATTCCGGTTATCGAGGGTGCGGGAGGCGTGATCACCGACTGGAAAGGTGAAAGGTTGGACCTGCACTCCGAAGGTCAGGTTCTCGCCGCGGCCAACGCCACACTGCACGCAGAAGCCCTGGCCGCCTTGTCCTGATCCGCCTTCGACAGTGCCCTGGGCTGTCGCCCCCGCGCCGTTCCAATTCAGATCCTGTGCCCGTGCCGGCGTCGTCAGCCCGGGAGACATGACGAGGCTGCCTGTCAACGCCGTTGCCAGAAACAGGGCATTCCGACGCTGGAGGGATGGTGCACGGCCATGTGCAAAATTCGGCAACCAGGGCGCGGAAAACGACGGCATTTCGGCACCAAGCATCCACTCGGCAAGGCAGGGTCAGGGAAGGGCCATCAGCGGGTCGGCCATGATCGTGCCGGCGGCAAGCGCCGCGCCTTCGGCATTCAGATGCGCATCCGGCGCGTAAAGGCCCAGCGGCGAGGGATAGTCGCGAAAGGTCGGGGTCAGGTCGATCAGACCCAGCCCTGCGCTCTCGGCTGCGCGCGCCACATTCTCGCGTAGCGGGGCGCTGAGAAAGCCATGCGGAAACACCCCTCCGAACTGGTCGAGAGCGGGGATATAGACCACCACCACCCGCCCCTGCCAGCCATCCGCGATCTGCTTCATGCGATGCAGGATCTGCTCGAAAACCGGGTTGTCGCTGGCCGCCTTGGGGTAGTGCAGCCCCAGGATGCTGGCGGTTTCCTGGAGGGCGAGGAAATTGCGCAAATAGGCCCGGCGGCTCAGATATTCCTCCAGAGTGGCAGCAGTGCCCTGCCACCAGCCAGCAATGATCCGGGTCGCGTCCGCGCGCCGCGCCGCATCCACCTCGATCGGGCCGAAATCGGCCTCCGGCGCCAGGGCCTCGTGCAGCCACGGCTGTTCTGTTTCAACGGACAGGTTTTCCCAGTCGTTCCCCTCGAAAAAGGCCAGAACAGTGATCCGGGGGCGAAAATGCGGGCCATAGCGGCCAAGGACCGCCAGTTCATACAAGGGGCCTGCGCCCCGGCTGGCAGTGTTCAGGATCGAAGCCCCGCCCGCACGCATCTGGTCGACGAAATGCTGGCCATCGTCGAGGCAAATCCCCTCGGCAAAGGAATCGCCGAGGATCATCAGATCGACCGGCGCGGCGGTTTCCGGCTGCGGATTGCGAAAACCGTAACTGTCGAGCCGTGTCGTGACCGGCACCCCCATACGGCTGCACAGTAGCATCTCGGCTCCGGGCGTCCCGGCCAGCACCGCATCGGCCAGAGTTTCGGTCCCCAACTTGGCATTCAGGGCCTTGATCGTATAGGCCGGAGGCATGGCGCCGCCATAGCGCTCCAGATCGGTTCCGCCATCGACGATCCCGGCCAGCCCCATCCGCTGCGGCAGGTTATGCCAGCGCATGTAACCCTCGAACATGAACATCCCGGCCAGGATCGAGCAGGCTGTAATCCCCACCGTCAGCGCATTGTCGGGCGACAGAAGCCAGGCGCAGCCAACCAGCAGCGCGGCAATCGCCATTGGCCCCAGCACATAACGCAGCAGCCTGGGCAGGTCTGAGGCGAAATCGTCGTAATGCACCAGCGCAAAGATAGCGGTCAGCAGGAAGTAACCCGCCGGGATCAGGCACAAGATGGTAGCGATCCGGCGATGGCGGCCGAAGATGTGCAAGGGCTCCTCCGGTCAGTCCAGTTCGTACATGTTTTCGTAAGTCTCGTGCAGCGAGGCGTCCTGCGCCTCCTTCTCCAGCAGACAATTGCCGGCGACCAGCATCTCGATCCCGGTGCCCATGAAGCAGCGGAAAGCGTCGGTCGGAGCACAGACGATCGGCTCTCCGCGCACGTTGAACGAGGTATTGACCAGCAGCGGGCAGCCGGTCAGCTCGTGAAAGGCGGAGATCAGCGCGTGATATTTCGGGTTGGTGTCGCGATGCACGGTCTGCACGCGGGCCGAATAATCGACATGGGTCACGGCGGGAATGTCCGAGCGGCGGATGTTCAGCTTGTCGATGCCGAAAAGGGCCTGCTCCTCGGACGTCATCTGGCGCCGGATACGTTTGGCAACATCGGCGACCAGCAGCATGTAAGGGCTGTCGCCGTCCAGATCGAACCATTCGCTGACATGCTCGCGCAGGACAGAGGGCGCGAAGGGCCGGAAGCTCTCGCGGTATTTCACCTTGAGATTCAGCAACTTCTGCATGGAACCCGAGCGCGGGTCACCAAGGATAGACCGGTTACCAAGGGCGCGCGGCCCGAATTCCATCCGTCCCTGAAACCAGCCTACGGCCTTGCCATCCGCCAGCGCCTGTGCGCTGCGGGCCAGGATCTCGCCCTCGTCCAGCCGGGTAAAGCTGGCCCCCGCCGCTGTCAGATCCGCCGCGATCCGGTCGTCGTCGAAGGCAGGGCCCAGATAGGCGCCCCGCATGGCATCGCCGGGCTGCGCCTGTCGGGGCTGGCCCAGTTCCATATGCCACGCGGCCTGCGCCGCCCCGAGCGCACCTCCGGCATCGCCCGCCGCCGGCTGCACCCAGATGTCGCGAAAAGCGCCGTCGCGCAGGATCTTGCCATTGGCCACGCAGTTCAGCGCCACCCCGCCGGCAAGGCACAGCGAGGGAATTCCGTATTCCTGCGCCAGTGCGCGGGTCATCCGCAGCAGGATCTCCTCGGTCACGGCCTGAACAGAGGCGGCGATATCCATATGGAACTGTGTCAGCGGTTCCGTCTCAGGCTGGCGCACGGGGTGGCCGAACAGGTCCTCCATGGCCTTGCTGGTCATGGTCAGACCCGCCGCATAGTTGAAATAACGCTGATCCAGCCGGAACGAGCCGTCCGGCTTTACGTCAACGATCCGATCCAGCATCAGGTCGCGAAATCGCGGCTGCCCATAGGGGGCCAGCCCCATCACCTTGTATTCGCCGGAATTCACCTTGAAGCCGGTGTAATAGGTGAAGGCGGAATAGAGCAGGCCCAGCGAATGCGGGAAATGCAGTTCGCGCTGAATTTCCAGATCCTTGCCGCGTCCGATCGCAACCGTGGTCGTCGCCCATTCCCCCACCCCGTCGATGGTCAGCACCACCGCTTCTTCGAAGGGTGAAGAGTAGAAGGCACTGGCGGCATGGCTGATGTGATGTTCGGCGAACAGCAGCTTGTCCACGGGGAAGCGCGGGTCGAAAAGGCTCAGTTCTCGCTTCAACAGGTCCTTCAGGAACAGCTTCTCGCGCAGCCAGACCGGCATCGCCATCCGAAACGAATTGAAACCGCGCGGGGCATAGGCCAGATAGGACTCCAGCAAGCGCTCGAACTTCAGGAAGGGCTTGTCGTAGAAGGCAACGTGATCGACGCTGGCAAGGTCCAGCCCGGCTTCATCCAGCACATAGGCAATGGCATGGGCGGGAAAGCCCGCATCGTGCTTGCGCCGGGTAAAGCGCTCCTCCTGCGCGGCGGCCACGATCCGACCATCGACCAGCAGTGCCGCGGCGCTGTCGTGATACAGCGCCGAGATTCCGAGGATCGCCGTCACTGGTCTAGAACAGCGCATAGATGAAGGGGGCGACCGCCGAGCCCTGGCTGAGCACGATCAGCGCTCCAAAAATCGCCAGTACAATGAAAACCGGCAAAAGCCAGAATTTACGCCTTTCGCGTAAAAAATCCCACAATTCGGCGATCATCGACATAGAGGCAATTCCTTGCTTTGTCTGGGAACCGTGCCGGTATTTTGTCCTAATATTGCAGTTTCATGGACTTCGGCTGGTCGGTTCTGAGAATCCAATAAGATTTTTCATTCGGATCCACTTTCCTTGAAAGCGGATCCTTTCCACTGGCTCGCATCGCAAGCCCGATTGGAACGAAGACTAAAATAAAGATAAGCGCCATCACTATCGGCGCCACAACGGCACCTAGCAGCATGCCCAGTTTGAACCACAACCTGTTGGGTAGGCGCAGGCTCTGCGGCGCAAACATGGCGAGGGCAATAAAAACAGCCGCAATGCATAGCAAAAGCCATCGCGGCGCGGCGCCACCAGTGACCGGCCATAGCCCAATCAGCAAAAAGACCGCAGCGAAGACCAGCCCGAAATTCCGTTCGGAGCCCATCCTGACCGAGGTATTGAACTGATGATCACTCATTTGGAACCACACAGGTAAACAACCTGTACTATACATAGCAAAATCGACGGGGTTAGTCGCCAGTTAATATTCGCGTAAAAATTAAGCACATGATGCGGTTTTGCACAAATCGAAAGAGGGATCCACTGCGTAAACCCGGATTGATAACCTGGGAGGCATGAGCCATAGGGCTCAAACGAAATACAAAGCCGCGAACCGGGCTGCTTGCAAGGAGGCGTTGAAGCAACGTAGGTCGGGGACTGTGTGTGTCGCTCCCGAGATGCCGTGGACGCTGCCGCCGGGTGGGAAACGTGCTCGCCAGCCCGGCCTCAACGATGCCGAGATCCGTTACATCACCTTTCGTGAGCAGCCGTCCTTTCAGATTTGTCTCGCAGACGCTGCCAGCCAATCGAGCATTTCGGCAGGTTTGATGCCCCCGACAGCGGGATCAGACCACATGGCATGGCCTCGGCATGCTCTCGCAAACCGGCATGTGAAATTGGCCGCAGCCTGGCCCTTCTGATCCAGTTAGGACTTTCACACCCGCCCCTTAGGCATGGGATGGAACGATGATCAGACCGGTTGCGGATTGCGTTCAGGGAATGCGCGTTGGTGCCAATACGGATAGGGAACGGGGGTGGTGCTGGCTTCGTCAAGCAGGCGCATATGTTCGGCATCCAGCTCCCAGCCGGTGGCCTCCATGTTGTTGCGCAACTGAGCTTCGCTGCTAACGCCGATGATGAGGCTTGCCACGGTCGGCCGCTGCAGAAGCCAGTTCAGTGCGACCTGGGCTTCGCTTTTGCCTGTGTCACGAGCCACCTCCCCCAACGCGGCAAGTACGCGCTCCAGAAGGGTCTCGTCATAAAGAGGCGGTGCATAGTCAGGGGTTGCGTCCTTGTGCCGGCCTGCTGAAGCGTGCTTCCCGCCCCCCTTCAGGCGCCCCCACCCAAGCGGGCTCCACACCAGGGCTGAAACGCCCTGGTCCAGGCCCAGTGGCATCAGTTCCAATTCGTAATCGCGACCGATGAGCGAATAATACACCTGATGCGCCACCAGCGGCTGCCAACCGTTGTAGCGTGCCGCAGCCTGAGACTTCATCAACTGCCAGCCGGCATAGTTCGAGACACCAAGGTGCCGAACCTTCCCCGCTTTCACCAGGTCATCCAGCACCTCCATGGTTTCTACGACAGGTGTCATTGCGTCAAACGCATGGAGCTGGAACAGGTCAATATAGTCGGTGCGCAGACGGCTCAGCATTCCCTCAATGGCGGTCAGCAGATGGCCGCGCGAACTGCCGACGTCATGTTCGCCCGGCCCGGTCCGCAAACCCGCCTTCGTGGAGATGATCACCTTGTCCCGGCGCCCGTTGATTGCCTGCCCGAGCACCATTTCGGCATTTCCGCCGGAATAGACGTCCGCGGTGTCGAACATGTTCAGCCCCTCGTCGAGACAGATGTCGACAAGACGCCGGGCTGCACCCGCATCATTGCCAGACCATGGCCCGGACGTGAAACTCGCCGTCCCCAAGCTGAGAACGGGCACAGACAGGGCACGATCGCCCAGCCAACGACGGTCCAATGCGTGTCTCCTTCCACGATTGATTGAACTGACCTTGATCAGATACTTTTCCGATAAGACGTCGGGATTGGATCAGGTATTCCGATCCGGTTTCAGGCTTTGCTCCAGTCCATCACTGCACCCTCCCCCCTGCGGTCACGCCTGTCCGCCGGAAAGCGGTGCCCTGCCCCGAGCCTTGAGCAGGCGCCTGCCACTGGTGATCGCCTGACCGAAATCCTTCTGCACCGCCAGCAAAGCCGGCACCAGAAGGATGACAAGGAACAGCCCGACGCCCAGCCCGTAGGCCAGCGTGATGACTGTCGGCAGCAGGAACTGGGCCTGGCGACTGGTCTCGAACAGCAGCGGCGCCAGGCCGAACACAGTCGTTGCGGTCGTCAGCACGACCGCACGCAACCGGTCGCAAACACCGTTGACCACGGCCTGCCGGAAGGGATGGTCCTTGGCGTATTCGTCGATAGTGGTCACCAGCACGATGCTGTCGTTGATGATGATGCCCGCCATGCCGATGAAACCGACCACGGAGAACATCGACAGCGGAATGCCGTGCAGGTAGTGACCCCAGATCATGCCGACGCAGCCGAAGGGAATGATGATCATGATCATCAGCGGCCGGGTCCAGGATTCGAAGATCCAGCAGAGCACCAGGTAGATGCCGGCCAGACACATGGCGAAGCCGATCAATGCATCGGAGAGGAACGAGCGTTCCTGCTCCGCCAGCCCGCTCATCTCGCTTTCGACGTCATAGTCCGCGGCAAGCTGTGGCAGAAGCTCGTTCTGCAGCATGTCGGTCACTCGGGCAGCGGCTGCCGGATTGTCCTCCGATACATCACCGAAAACCCGCAGCGTGCGCAGCCCGTCGCTGCGGCGGACCGAGGCAAAGCCGTAGGTGCTGTCGATGCTGACAATCTCGCTCAGGGAAACATAGGTGCCCGCTTCGGTGCGCACCCGCGTTGAATAGAGAAACGCGGCATCCGTTTCCTCATCCGGCAACAGCACTTTCACTGTCGCCGTTCGCCTGCCGATCGGAAACTCGGCAACCTCGATGCCCTCCAGCCGGTTGCGCAGAATGCGGGCGATTTCCTCCGTGGTGAAGCCAAGGGCTTCGCCGCGCGGTGTCAGCGTCAGGTTCAGCTCCGGCTTGTCATAGGCCAGCGTATCCTCCAGCGCGCTGACGCCTTCCATAGGCGCCAGAGACTGCTTCAGGCTTTCGGCAGCGGCCTTCAGGTTTTCCGTGGAATTGCCGTAGAGCTTGATGTCGATCGCATCGCCCCCCGGACCTGAGCGCTCGCCGCGCAGGGCCATCGTTTCCAGAAGCGGCGGATTTACGATCTCCTCGCGCCAGTCGCCGATGAACTGAAAGGCCGAATAGAGCCGAAGGTCGGGGTCGAGCAGTTCTATGGAAATGCCGCCAAGCTGGTCGGCGTCCTTGGTATCTGCCCCCATGAGGCCGCGCCCTGCCGTCGCACCGACGGTGGAGAGCGCGAAGACCACCGGTTCGGCGCCATATTGCTCGCTGTATCGCCGGTTGACCACGTCAAGCGCGCGTTCCATCTCCGCAATCATCGCCTTGGTGTCATCGCGTTTTGCCCCGGGCATCATGGCAATGCTGGCGGAAACCACCGCTTGTTCCGGCGCATTGAAGAACCGCCAGCGAACCGACTTGTCGAAAACCAAGGTGAGCGACAGCGCCAGGACCATCAGCGCAAAGCCGATAGCCGGATACCGCACGGCGAGTACCCAGCCGACGAACCGGCGAAACAGCTTTTCCCGGAACCAGACGAAGCCCCGGTTGAACAGGCGGTTGGGCAGGTCGAACCAGTGTTTCTTCTTGCTGGCCTTCAGCGCGTGGTTCATGTGGGCCGGCAGGATGAGGAAGGATTCCACCAGGCTGGCAATCAGCACCACCGACACCGTGAAGGGAATATCGGCGACAAGACTGCCGAAGCGCCCACCGATGGCAACCAGCCCGACAAAGGCAATCAACGTGGTGATGGAGGCGCAGAAGACCGGTGCCGTCATGCGCCTTGCCGCAAGACTGGCGGCTTCCGCTGGCGAATATCCGCGCCTGTGCAGGAAGTCGGCATGCTCGCCGACCACGATGGCGTCATCCACGACAATGCCGAGACAGATGATCAGCGCGAACACGGAGATCATGTTCAGCGTGATCCCGAAGACATACATCAGGCCGATCGTGGCGGCCATCGCCACCGGAATTCCGGCCGCCACCCAGAAGGCCGTTCTGGCTGAAAGAAACAGGAACAGGAACAACAGCACCAGGGCCAGTCCGAAAATGCCGTTTTCAACCAGGATATCCAGCCGGTCGATGATCGCCTGCGAGCGGGTGTTGGTCAGCTGAACGACAACACCTTCTGGAAGTGTGTGCTGGAAGTCCGCCGTGATCCGCTCTACTGCCCGCTGGATCTCGATGGTGTCTCCCTGGGCGCTCCGGCTGACCCGCAGAACCACCGCCGGCATGCCCTTGTGATAATAGGCCCGGCCGCTTTCCACCCCTTCTGTGACAATGTCGGCAACGGACCGCAGCTCGAGCTTTTCCCCTTGGGAGGGCGCTTTCAGAACGATCTCTCCCAGCTCCTGCTCGCTGCGCCGGGTCTGGCCGGTACGTAGCCGGGCGGAACTGCCCGCAACATCGCCTGCGGGCGTCGTTTCCATCTCCGCCGAAACAACGTCAGCGATTTCGGCAAGCGTCAGACCATGCCGCACCAGCATGTTCTCGCCGACATTCACCCGGATGATCGGGTCTTCCAGTCCTCGAATGGTGACCCGCGTGACGCCCTGGCGGAAAAAGACGGTCTGGAGATCTTCGGCAAAGCGGGCAAGCTGGTCGATATCGACCGGCCCATACATGACGACATCTGTTACCCGGTCGGAATAGACGCTGCGGGTGACCACCGGTTCATCGATGCCTTCGGGAAGACTGGAGCGGGCCTGATCAACGGCGGCCTTCACCTCGTCGGTTGCCTGGCCCATGTCCCAGCCGTCCTCGAACTCCAGTTCGATGCTGGCCCGGCCCTCGCGCGCAACGGATGTGGCTTCGTCGACACCGTTGATGGCAAGCAGTTGCGGTCCCAGGATTTCGACAACGGCCCGGTCGAGATCCTCAGGCCCGGCGCCTGACCAGTTGACGACGACGTCCACTTCCTCGCGGACAAAATCGGGAAAGAACTGCGTCCGGATCTGCGTCGAGGCCGCGAATCCGCTGATCAGCATCATGGCCAACAGCAGGTTCGCCGCTGTGCGGTGCCGGACCATGTAGTCCAGCAGCGAGGCAAATTGGGATCCGCCAGGAGAACGCATGTCGGGACACTCCAATCAGAATATCAGGTCGGATACGGCTGGGTTTACAGCAGCGTTCAGCCGCTGTTACCGCCGCCATGCTCCAGCCGTTCGATCAGCTCTTTCGGCACCATCGGCTTGTTCAGAAGGGCAAGCAGCCTGGCCTTGCGGTTTTCCGGCATGTCGGACCTGTTCAACTGATCGATCAGCGCCGCGCGTCGTTCAGGTTCCAGCGCCACCAGGTCGCCGGAGAGACGCGCTTCGCCCGCTTCCAGCGCCTGCGCCGTCGCCGGCTCGTCAGGTTGCGGGTCATCCTGCCCCCCGGTGTTGCGCCGGGGAGTAACCTTCAAACCGGTGCCAAGCTGCGGCAAGCGCTCACGCACGTAATCAGCGCCAAAGGGGACATTGGCCACGATGACTTCATTGCCCATCCGGCGCAGGATCGTCGCCTTGATTTCCTCGATCCGATCCCCTTCGCCAACGATCAGCATGCGGCCGTCTTCCGTTAGCGCCGCCGAAGGCACCTTCGCGACACGGGTCAGCTCCGGTTCAAGTACATTCACCTTCACGAAGTCGCCCGGCCGCAGCACCGTCCCCGGCTCCAGATCCAGCGTCGCAAACAGCGTCCGCCCCGCTTCGCCTTCAGAGACAACGGCCGCGGCCCTGTCAATGGTACCTGGAACCTCGATCGACCGGCCTCCCAGCTGCAGAACTGCAGTGACGGGTGCCTTCACCAGACTTCCGCTGGTATCCAGCAGCCGGGAAAATTCATCGGTCGACAGTGAGAAACGGACTTCCAGCGCCGCCGGATCGATCAACAGGGCCAGCGTCTCCGAAGAGCTGACGCGGCGGCCCAGCGTGGCGTTGACCTCAGACAGGTAGCCGGTGAAGGGGGCCGTCAGAGTGACTTCCTCCAGGGTACGCCTGGCATCGTCCAGAGCGAGCCGGGCTCGCTTGACCGTCAGATCCATCCGCTCGATGCGCTTGCGTGCAGTGATGACCGATTGCAGGCGATTGCTGAGCGATTGTTCGAGGGAGGCGACGGCCAGTTCTTCGGTCTCGACCTGTACGGCCGTGGAATAACCCTTGTCCCTCAGCTGCTGCTGACGCTCCAGCGCCTGCTTGCGCAAGTCCAGCTGGCGCCGGGCTGCTTCCAGTTCCTGCTCGGCACCGACAATGGCTTCCGCGGCTTCCGCCTTCTGGGCCTCGGCATCGGCAAGGGCCGCTTCCGCGTCCAGCACCTGGAATTCCGCATTGGCCGGATCGATCCTCAGCAGCAGTTCGCCCTTTGCGACGGCGGCACCGTCGCGAAACTTGGAGGCAACCTCCACAAGCCTGCCTTCCGAGCTGGCCCTGAGTTCCAGCGTCCGCCAGCTTTCCACCTGGCCGTAGGCGGTCGTGACAGGCGCGATCGTTTGCGATGTCAGCTCCGCGACATTGACCGAATAGCTGCGTTCGCGGGCAGGACGTCGCTGCGCGGTCTCTTCTGCCGTCATGGCAGTATACAGACGGTAGCCGCCAAAACCGGCAAACCCGATCATGATCGCCATCAATGCCAGACCGACAAGTCCGCGCATCAGAAACCGCATTCGCCTCTCCACCTGAAGGGCCGGGCTCGTGGATTGGAAAGAAACCACCCGGGCACCGGCACTTAACGTCAGGTCCATTAAGTAACACGGTACTGGGGCGAAATTCTGAAAAGCTTGTAACGACTTGTATCGTCTTGTATACGCCGGCCGCCTGTTCGCCCGTCAGCCGCTTCTCTTTGCCGCAGCCGGCCGAAGAGACCCGGAAAGCAGACAAGAAAAAACCCGGCACCTTGCGGTACCGGGTTTTCCGTATCGGCCGGAAGGCTGGCTTAGAACTTGTAGCCAATACCCATGCGAACCTGCGAATTGTTGAAATCCGAGCTCACGCCGGTTCCGTTCAGGTTGAAATCCTGTTCGCCGAAATCCTGGTAGACGTATTCCAGCTTGGCGCTGATGTTGTTGGTGATGGCTGCTTCGCCACCTGCGCCAAGGGTCCAGCCCAGGGCGGTCTTGCTGTCCGTGTCGCCATTGCCGGAAACTTCCAGGTCGGCAATCGCCAGACCGCCGGCACCATAGACCATGTAACGGTCGAAGGCGTAACCGACACGGCCACGGAAGTTGGAGTTCCAGTCAGACTTAGACCGCAGGGTAAGGCCACCGTTGGACTTGGACTTTTCCAGGTCGGTCAGGCTGAAGTCGGCTTCAGCGCCGACCACGATGTTCGGCGTCACCTGGTAATTGTAACCGGTGTAAAGACCGCCGGCGATGCCGTTCGCATCCACTCCAAGCCCGGTGTTGTTGCCGGCCTTGTTATCGAACTGGCCGAAAGCCCATCCGAGATTGCCACCGACATAAAGGCCGGTCCAATCGATGCTCTGTTGCGGAGCCGGAACCGCCTCATAGGCCGGTGCCGGCGACTGCGGCAAATCCGCAGCCAGGACAGGCGCCGATGCGACCGTCGCGGCTGTCAGGGCCATGCCAGCAAGTGCAAGACGTTTCATTTGAGTACTCCAGATCCACTTTATCCATTAGTGCGTTGGCCGGAAATTGCCGGCCAGTTGCGAGTTGGACGGGTATAAAGCCGCGTCCTCACTCTCCCCCATCGACAAGATATGGAGATCGTTTGTGGCGGATCAGGATTGAGAATGGGGAGTTTTGATGACAAATGGAGGCAACATTCTGACAGGATGAAAGACCCGTAAAGACAATTGCAATTTGCATTCAGGAACCCCATTTGGCCGGTAGAAAGATCCTTGTCCGCGGCTTTCCCCTCACCGATCTATTGCGTATAAGGCGCCAAGTTGAACATTGGCGCTGCCACATTGAAGCCGCCTTCGAAGATTGAAACTGACCCGAACCGGAAATTCGTAAATGCTCTTTGACTACATCAGCCTCGCAGGCGGACTTGTTGTTCTGATTATCGCAGGCGATGTCTTGGTCAGGGGTTCGGTCGGTATTGCGCAGCGTCTGGGCATTCCCAATCTGGTCATCGGTCTGACCATCGTCGCCTTCGGCACCTCTGCTCCCGAACTGGTCATTTCCCTGAAAGCCGCGCTGGAAGGCGCCGGCGGCATCGCCATCGGCAATGTGGTCGGTTCCAACATCGCCAACGTGCTTCTGGTTCTGGGCATGCCCGCGCTGATTGCGGCGACCCCGTGTGGTGAAACCGGCGCGACGCGCAACGCGCTGTTCATGGTCGCAGTCACCATTGTTTTCATGGCGCTCTGTTTCTTCACGCCCATCGGCCTGACCGCCGGCCTCATTCTTCTGGCACTGCTCGGTGTCTTCCTTGCAGCCTCCACCATGATGGCGCAGAAGCACAGGAAAGAGCAGAAAGCCATCGCTGCGGCATCCGCGGGCGCCGCTGCTGCCGATATCCCGATGGAAGACGATGATGGCCTGGACGAGGTTGAGGATGTTCCCGATTCCGTCTGGATCGCGCTTGCCTACATTCTTCTCGGCCTGGTCGGCCTGCCGCTCGGTGCGCATTTCACCATCAGCGGAGCAACGTCGATCGCAACCTCCTGGGGCGTCAGCGAAGCCGTCATCGGCCTGACCGTCATCGCCCTCGGCACCTCCCTGCCGGAACTTGCCACCACGGTCATGGCCGCCATTCGCCAGCATGGTGCCGTCGCCATTGGCAACGTCATCGGCTCCAACGTCTTCAATCTGCTCGCCATCATCGGCATCACCGCCGTCATCGTGCCGATCGACGTGCCGCAGGAAGTCCTCAAGCTGGATATCTGGGTAATGCTGGCCTGTGCGATCCTGCTGACAATCCTGGCTGGAATGCGCATCTGTCTCGGCCGTATATCCGGCGCTGTCATGACGGCGGCCTATTGCGCCTATATCGCCACTGTCTATGTGCTGGGTCACACCTCCTGAAGACTCTTTTGACCGCCAGTTGGCAGCAGAGCATCGCTTCGCCGCACCCGCCTCTTTCCCTATTGCCTTGCGCGGCTTAAATGTCTGGCATGCAGGACGATACTGATTCTGAAAAAAGCGCCGTATCCGCGCCGGAGACCGGCAATGCCCCCGCACGCAAGGGCGTCGAGGTCATTGCCGACGAGGTCAAGCGCCTGCCCAACGGGCCGGGCGTCTACCGGATGCTGGACGAAAACGGCGAGGTTCTCTACGTCGGCAAGGCCCGCAGCCTCAAGAAACGAGTCACCAGCTACACGCGCCTGCAGGGCCAGTCCAACCGGATCATGCGCATGATCCTGGCGACGGCGTCGATGGAATTCGTCGTCACCCAGACAGAGCCGGAAGCCCTGCTTCTGGAAGCCAACCTGATCAAGCGCCTGCGGCCACGGTTCAACGTGCTGCTGCGCGACGACAAGTCCTTTCCCTATATCCTGGTGACCGGCGATCATGAATCCCCCGCGATCGTCAAGCATCGCGGTGCCCGCAAGCGCAAGGGCGAGTACTTCGGACCCTTTGCCTCGGCAGGCGCGGTCGACCGCACCATCAATGCGCTCCAGAAAGCCTTTCTGATCCGGACCTGCTCGGACAGCTATTACGAAAACCGCTCCCGGCCCTGCCTGCAGTATCAGATCAAGCGCTGTGCAGGCCCTTGCACCGGAGAAATTGATCCGGCGGATTATGCCGGTCTGGTGTCGGAGGCAAAGGCCTTCCTTTCCGGCCGCAGCCAGTTGATCAAGACTCAGCTTGCAAAGCAGATGGAAGCCGCGTCCGCCGATCTGGAGTTCGAGCGCGCCGCCATCTACCGCGACCGCCTGTCGGCATTGTCGCACATTCAGGCGCATCAGGGCATCAATCCGCAGTCGGTCGAGGAAGCCGACGTTTTCGCCATCCACCAGGAAGGCGGCCAGACCTGCGTGCAGGTGTTCTTTTTCCGCACCGGACAGAACTGGGGCAACCGGGCCTACTTTCCCAAGGCCGACAAGTCCTTCGAGGAAGCCGATATTCTGGAAAGCTTCCTGGCGCAGTTCTATGACGACAAACCGGCTCCACGGCAGATCCTGCTCTCCCACGAACTGAGCGAACAGGACCTTCTCGCGCAGGCGCTCTCCGAACGCACAGGCCGAAAAGTCGACGTCGCCTGCCCCAAACGCGGGGAAAAGAAGGAGCTGGTCGACCACGCACTGACCAATGCACGCGAGGCGCTCGGCCGCAGACTTGCGGAAACCTCCAGCCAGGCCCGTTTGCTGAAAGGCGTCGCGGAAGCTTTCGACCTGCCCCAAGCGCCGCGCCGGATCGAGGTCTACGACAACTCCCACATCATGGGCACCAATGCGGTGGGCGGCATGATCGTTGCCGGCCTGGAAGGCTTCGCCAAGGGCCAGTACCGCAAGTTCAACATCAAGTCGGAAGATCTCGTCCCCGGCGACGACTACGGCATGATGCGCGAAGTGCTGACGCGGCGCTTCTCCCGTTTGTTGAAGGAACACGCCCGCGAAGACAGCAAACCGGAGGCGGTCGACCCAGCCCTCCAGGATACCGATGAGGGCGAACTGGAAACGGCGCCTGCCGATACCGGCGTACCGGCCTGGCCGGAACTAGTGCTCATCGACGGTGGCCAGGGCCAGCTGACAGCGGCCCGCGAGACGCTGGAAAGCCTCGGCATCACCGATGTCCCGCTCGTCGGCATCGCCAAGGGACCGGACCGGGATGCCGGACGGGAGAAATTCTTCATCCCCGGCCGGCAGTCCTTCATGCTGCCCGAGCGCGACCCCGTCCTCTATTTCGTCCAGCGCCTGCGCGACGAAGCGCACCGCTTTGCCATCGGCAGCCACCGGGCCCGCCGCAAGAAGGACATCACCAGGAACCCGCTGGATGAGATCGCGGGTGTTGGCCCGACGCGGAAGAAGGCCCTGCTGCGCCACTTCGGCACGGCCAAGGCCGTCTCCAAGGCAGGGGTCGACGACCTGGCCGCCGTGCCCGGCATTTCCGAGGCGATTGCCAAACTGGTCTATGACCATTTTCATGAATAGGACGTCCGGCCGGCGGTTTCTCCCGGCCAATGATTTTGCCAAAGCCAAGGAATTCTGAGAGTGTCAAACCCGTTGGAAGCCGCGCTTCGGTGCATCGACGCAAAGGATTACGGCATGGCGCTGGAGATCCTGACCGATCTCAATGCAGCCAATCCGCGAGATCCTCAGGTCAATCACTGGCTTGGTGTCATCTATCTGACCCACGGTCACGCATCCCGGGCAATCGAACATCTACAAGCTGCGGCGAAGGTCGCGAAGAAGGAAGTCGTCATCTTCGCAACACTTGCGGATGCCCTCACCCTCGACAACCGTTTCGAGGAGGCCCTGCCATATGCGCGCAAGGCAGTCGCCCTCGACGCCAAGTCCGAATTCGCCCACCGCACCCTGGGCGAGATCTACGCAAGACTGCGGCGGCCCGTCATGGCCGAACATGCCTTTCAAAACGCGCTTGCCATCAACGAGGCATCGGCGATCGCACATCTGGCGCTCTCGCGGCTGAAAGTCTCGCTCGGCAAGATGGACGAGGCCGAAACCCATTTCCGGCGCGCACTGGAACTGGCTCCCGAGGAACCCTCGGTTCTCATCAGTGCAAGGGACCTCTCCGACCTTTCACTGAAGAAAGAGGCGCTGGAAAAGATCGAGCCCCTGCTGAACGATGCGGAACGGCCGATGGCGAAGGTCGAGCGGGCAAGGCTTGCCTTCACCGCCGGCAAGATCTGCGACGACACCGGCGACATTCCCAAGGCCTTCCATTACCTCGGCCTGCATCGAAACGACCTTTACGGCCACTATGATGCCGACCGGCAGGAACGCCGCGTCGAAACCTGCCGGGAAGTCTTCTCGAAACAGTTTTTCGAAGACCGCAAGGATTTTGCCCTCACCAGCGACAGACCCGTCTTCGTCTTCGGCATGCCGCGATCAGGCACCTCGCTGGTGGAGGCCATCCTGTCTGCCCACCCGAAAGCAACGGCTGCGGGCGAACTCAGCTTCTTTGACGAGCAGATCGACGGTCTGACGGCAGGCCACACCGGTGACAATGCCTTCTTCGACGCCGCCCTGGCCCTTGACCGCAAGAGCGCCCAGCGCATCGGCCGCAAGTACCTGACCCTGCTCGACGGTTTCAGCAAGAAAAGTGCCCGCGTGATCGACAAGATGCCGCAAAATTTCGAGCACCTCTGGCTGATCGCCCTCCTGTTCCCAAACGCACATTTCTGCCATGTCAGCCGCAACCCGGCCGACACCTGCGTCTCCATCTACATGACGCCCCTGCCCGGCAAGCACGGTTACTGTGAAAGCCAGCAATCGCTCGCCCATTATTATGGACAGTACAGAAAGCTGATGGCGCACTGGAGCACGGTGTTGCCGGTTGAGATTCGCAATCAGTCCTACGAGACCCTTGTCAGCGATCCGGATACGCAGCGCCCCGCACTGATTAGTCACGCCGGCTTGGCATGGGACGATGCCTGCCGCCATCACGAAAGCAATGAGGCGCAGGTCTTCACCTTCTCCATGGCCCAGGTCAGGCAACCCATTCATACTGGCGCCGTGAACCGTTTCGAAAAGTACCGGGATCACATTAGGCCGCTGCTCGAAGGACTTGCAGAGATCGAAACCTGACACCGGAGGGTTGCATCCTCAGGCCGGTTTATCACAAGCTGTAGCGACAAACCGGCACCCGGCGCGTCTTTCGCGCCTCTTTTGGAAACGGGTGTGTTCGCGAGACCAGCCGCTTGTGCGGTGCAGACCACCGGACAAAGATGCACCCAGATCCGACCGAACAAGCTTTCGCTCTTCTTCAAGCAGGACAATTCGACCGCGCTCAGACGCTTCTGGAGGCAGTGCTCCAGAATGATCCGCGCAATGCCCGCGCACGGTATGGCCTGGGCATCGCCTGCCTTTCCTTCGGCCGGACCGCGCAGGCGATCCCGCATCTGGAAGAGGCCGCAAAAGGCGCGAAAAAGGAAGCAGTGGTTCACACCACACTTGCAAGCGCGCTCAACATCGAGAGGCGCAGCGAAGACGCACTGCCTCATGCGCGCAAGGGCGCGTCGCTCGCCCCGGGGTCTGAATACGCGCAACGCGTCCTCGGTGAAGTCTACGCCGATCTCCGGCGCTCCGGACTTGCCCGGCAGGCCTTCGACCAGGCTCTGAAGGCCGATCCACGGTCGCCACGCGCTCATCTCGGCCTCTTCGAACTGGAAATGACGCTCGGCAATCGGGAGCTTGCTGAAAATCATATTCGCACCGCCTTCACCGAGGCGCCTTCCGATCCCGCAATCCTGACCGCGGCTGCCGAAGCTCAGGACGAAACTCTCAAGGCGAGTGTCCTTGACGGGATTGAACAGCATCTTGCGAACCTGCCCCAAGGTGCCACAACCGCCGAAGTCACTCGTCTTGCGTTTGCCGCAGGCAAGATCTGCGACGCTGCAGGCGACACCGGCAAGGCATTTTCCTTTTTCGACGGATATCGGACGGGCCTTTACCCCGCCCACGACCCGGACCTCCAGAAAGGCTTCGTGGAAACCTGCAAGGCCATCTTTGACCGGGAGTTTTTCGAACAGCGGAAGGACTGGGCGCTTTCAAGTGACAGGCCGGTTTTCGTTTTCGGCATGCCTCGCTCCGGCACGACCCTGGTCGAGCGGATCATCGGCCGGCACCCCGCCGCACGGGCCGCGGGGGAGCTTCAGTTCATCCCCGATCGGATTCATGATCTGGCGTCCGGCCGGATACACGGCCCGCACTTCTTTGAGACAGCCCGACAAATGACACGGCAGGACGCTCAGCGCATCGGCCGCCGCTATCTCTCCCATCTGGAGGATATCGACAAGAGAGCGCACCGTGTAATCGACAAGATGCCTCACAATTTCGAAAACCTCTGGCTTCTCGCCCTTCTTTTTCCCAACGCCAGTTTCGTGCATGTGACGCGGAGCGCGGAAGACACCTGTCTTTCGATCTACATGACGCCGCTACCGCCGCATCATTCCTACAATGAGAGCCAGGCTTCACTTGGCCGCTATTTCAATCTCTACCGTAATCTGATGGCCCACTGGTCAGAGGTTCTGCCGGTTGCCTTGAGGCATCAGTCCTATGAAAGCCTTGTCAGCGACAATGAGACGGAAAGTCGGGCCCTGCTCGCCCATACCGGCCTGGACTGGGACGACGATTGCCTGAAGCCCCCTGACGAGACCACCCAGATCTTCACCTTCAGCCGCGAGCAGGCACGCCGACCGGTCTATGGCTCGTCCGTCGGTCGCTGGAAGGCTTATCAAGCGCATATTCAGCCGCTGCTGGCAGCGCTCGAGGCAAAGGAGAACTGACTTTGCGGCAAAACAGGTCGCACCTTCCGCGCAGTCCGTGCTAAGCACAGCCGCCTTCTCATGAAATCGGACCCAGGCTGCCATGTTTCGAAAGCCCCAGGCTAAACCGCGTTCCCTGATCCATAGCGTATTATCCCTGATCGGTTGGTGCGGCAGCCTTGGTGCCATTGCAGTCAGTGTGCTCGGCCTGCTTGCCTTTCTGGCACCGGACGTCTGGCTTGCGGACAACATGAGCTTCTTCCTGCGACAGTTTCTGGCCGCAGGCCTGGCAGGGTGTCTTGGCGGTGCGGCCGGTTTCCTCGTTCGCCACCGGCTTCGTCTGCTGTACCGGTTGACCTGGTTCGTGGCCGTGATCGCCTTTCTCAGCCTGGCCGGGTTCACCGGAGCTCGCACGCTTGCCAACACCAAGCCTCTCGGTCCCGCCGCGCCGGGAGACCGTCCGCTCAAGATCGTCTCCATCAACCTTGAACACCTGTTTCTGGGTGACAAGGTCTTGCAGGCCTTTCTGGAAAAGGAGCAGCCTGATGTCGTGGTGTTTCAGGAAGTGCTGTGGTGGCTTCAGGAACGCCGCTGGCAACGCTTGGGGCTGCCGACCGGCGGTGCCGGCAAGAACGGATTTCCCGAATACCTGAAGGTCGGAGACCTGGGAGGCCTGGCGGTCTATTCCCGCTTTCCGCTGACGTCGGAAGAAACCCGTGTCATCTCTGGCGATGTCCCTCCCGGGGCAAATGTCTATTACGATGGCGACAGGGAACTGCTGTCGCTCTCCGTCGACACCGGTTCGGCTCCGCTGCATCTCCTGGTCATTCATCCCGACAGCCCGCGTTCGAAGATCCGCTGGGAGAACAAGCGCCGCTATTTCGACGAGGCCGATAACGTCATCGATACCTTGAAGGCCAACAACGGCAGCAACATTCTGGCGATCGGCGACTGGAACAGTTCACCCTGGTCTGCCCGGTTCCAGCAGACACTGACACGAAACGGGCTGAAGACGGCCTATCCGGACGGATGGCCGCAGACGACGCGCTTCTTCTTCGACTACAGCCTGCACTGGATCCTCGGTGCGCCTGTCGACCAGTTCGCCGTTTCAAGGGACATCCAGATCGTCAACGTTTCGCTTGGCCCCGATATCGGTTCCGATCATTTGCCGCTGATCGTTGAGATCGCCCAGACGCCGACCAACTGACTTCGGCGATCTGCGCCCAGCACCTGAAAATTGCGACATTGGCTGTGACTTCAACCGGAAAGTGTTTGAGGCTTCGGGTGGTTTCCTGAAAACTGCCCGCAACTTCAAGATCGATTCCCAAAGTTTCGCATGGCCAAACTCTATTTCAACTACTCCTCGATGAACGCCGGCAAGTCGACTGTGCTGTTGCAGGCCGCCTATAACTACGAGGAGCGCGGGATGAACACGCTGCTCCTGATCGCCGCCTTCGACGACCGCGGCGGCAAGGGCCGGATCGCATCGCGTATCGGATTGGGAGCGGATGCCGATGTCTTCAACTCGGCTGACAACGTCTTTGATCACATACTGCGCGCCGACGAAGCGAAAAAGGTCGACGCGGTCTTCGTCGATGAAGCCCAGTTTCTGACGGAAGATCAGGTCTGGCAGCTCGCCCGGGTGGCCGACACGCTGCGCATTCCGGTGATGTGCTTCGGCCTCAGAACGGATTTCCAGGGAAAGCTCTTCCCCGGCAGCGCCGCCTTGCTGGCGCTTGCGGATAATCTGAAGGAAATCAAGACCATCTGCTGGTGCGGACGCAAGGCAACCATGGTTGCCCGCTTGGATGCAGACGGCAAGATCGTCGAGGAAGGCGACCAGGTCGTTATTGGTGGCAATGACAAGTATGTCTCGCTCTGCCGCCGTCACTGGAGCGAGCGGAAGCTGGGCTGATCGCCACTTTCCGTTCGGAACCTTGCAGAACCGCACCTCGGACTGGTCGCAGTGCCCTCACTTTGTGATGGACAAAGCCCCCCAGAGCAGGATTATCAGTTTTTCTGACAAGAAGCCCCGCCGCAGCCCAATTGTTGAAGGTGCTACCGCGCGCACTCTGGTCAGCGATTCGAAGACTTTTGGGGTATGCATATGATCAAGGAATTTCGCGACTTTATCGCCAAGGGCAACGTCATGGACCTTGCCGTCGGCATCATCATCGGCGCAGCATTCACCGCCATCGTCACCAGCCTGGTCAATGACCTGATCAACCCGATTATCGGGCTCATCATCGGCGGCATCGATTTCACCTCCATGTATGTCGTTCTGTCCGGGGAGGTTCCTGCCGGCACCGGTCTTGCCGCCGCTCGTGAAAGCGGAGCCGCCGTTTTCGCCTATGGCGCCTTCCTGACGTCCTGCATCAACTTCATGATCATCGCGTTTGTCGTCTTCATGCTTGTGAAGTCGGTCAACCGGATCAAGTCCATGGCTGAAAAGCCGGACGACGTCGAGCCTGAGGTCAAGACCGGCCCGTCGGAAATCGACGTCCTGATCGAAATCCGCGACGAGCTTAAGTCAGCCAAGGCCTCTTCCTGATTTCGCCCTCGCGGGACACTTTACCGCGATTACTCTTCCTCGCCCCGGTACTGCCGGGGCGAACGGCCAAAAGCCTTGCGAAACAGTGTCGAGAAATGCTGCAGATTGTTGTACCCGCAGCGCATCGCGATTTCACTGATCGACATCGCTGCAAATCTCGGGTCATGCAGTGCCGCGGCAACGACCTCCAGTCGTTTCTGCCGGATTTCGCCTGCAATCGAAGACCCTTCGCACTGGAAGATCGCATTGAGACGCCGTACCGACAGTCCGGTGGCCGACGCCACCTGGTTTCGGTCCAGCTCCGGATCGTGAATGCGGCGCGCAATGCAGCTGCGTGCCCTGAGCAGAATTTGACGATCGAACGACGAAAGCGCCAGCTCGCTCTTGCGGCTGCCCGCCAGCCCGGTCGCCACAAGGTCCAGAAGTGTTTCCTGAAGCGTTGAGGCAAACACCGGAGATCCGCTGTTCAGGTGAGCTGAAAACGCCAGGATGCTCTCCCGCACAAGACGGCCGATGTCGCTTTGCCCGTCGATCCAGGTTCCGCCGAGCGTCTCGGCAAATGGCAATCGGGAGAGCAGACTTGCCTTCGAAAACTGCAGGACCGTTTGCGAGAAGGGTTCCGTCAGATCCAGGCAATAGGGCTGGGTGCTGTCATAGACCACCATGTCGCCGGGACGCAGCACCGATGTTTTTCCGAATTGGGTCAGACGCGAAGAGTTTGCGGTCTGCAGGCTGACGAGGAAATCGGCTTCCGACGCCGACCGGATGTCGCTGGGACGCCGCACTACCCTGTGGGCTGTCCCGGACACTCTGGAAACGGACAGGGCCGAATGGCGTTCGATATCCAGACTGCCGACGAAACCGGGGCCCCCGCCCGCTTCACAGCCCAGCTGGACATAAGAGTCACAAACCGCTTCCCGCCAATAGGCGAAGCGATCGCGCGGTGCGATGTCCACTGTGCTGTATGAGGCCTGGCCGCTCATATCCGTTTCCGTGTTCGACTGGTCGATTTTCGGCAGTCTGCCCAAAAACGCAAGTTTTTTGGCTCAGGGACAAAAGTAATCTCTTCGTCACTCCGGCAGGCTGGGAGGCCTAGGAGGACATCACATGACCAAGCAATTCAAAGTCGCAGCCGTCCAGGCTGCCCCCTGTTTTCTCGATCTTGATGCCGGCATCGACAAGGCCGTCCGCCTGATCGAGGAAGCTGCATCAGCCGGAGCCAGACTGGTCGCCTTCAGCGAAACCTGGCTGCCCGGTTATCCAAACTACATCTGGCTCGGCCCCGTCGCCTGGCAGATGCAGTTTGCCGGACGCTATTTCGAAAATTCCATCGTAGCCGGTTCGGACCACGAAAAGCGCCTGGCCGACGCCTGCCGGAAAAACAACATCCAGCTTTCCATGGGCTGCTCGGAACGTGACGGCGGCTCGCTTTATATAGCCCAATGGCATTTCGACGAGACCGGCACGGTCGTGAACCGCCGGCGCAAGCTGAAACCCACCCACGTGGAACGCACGGTCTATGGCGAAGGCGACGGCTCTGATCTTGCCGTAGTCGAAACCTCCCTCGGCCGCATTGGCCAGCTGGCCTGCTGGGAACACCTGCAACCGCTGTCGAAATACGCCATGTATGCCCAGAACGAGCAGATCCATTGTGCCGCCTGGCCCAATCTCCATCTCTACAAGGGCACGGCCTACGCCCTTGGCCACGAAGTCAACAACGCTGCGTCGATGATCTACGCTGTCGAAGGCGGTTGTTTCGTGCTTGCACCCTGCTCGCTGGTTACCAAGGACATCCAGGACGCGCTCTGCCAGGGCGATCCGGAAAAGGAAGCGCTATGCCCGCTTGGCGGCGGCTATACCCGCATCTACGCTCCGGACGGGCAGGAAATCGGCACGCAGATCGCTCAGGACGAAGAAGGCCTCGTCTTTGCGGACATCGACCTCGGCATGATTGCCTTCGCCAAGACAGCCGCTGATCCGGCGGGTCATTATGCCAAGCGGGACGCCACCAGACTGTTGCTCAACCGGAAGAAACAGCGCCCCGTTGTTGCCTTCGACGATGCCCCCGGCTGGGAAGATGCAACCGAGCTTGCCACAGCGCGGCAGAGCCCAATGGAAGAGGCTGCCGAATAGACCAAACGAGCCGGTGCGCGGTACCTGCGCACCGGTCCGGGATTACCCGGGTCTACCGTACGCTGAGCCAATCCGTTGGCGCTGACCTCGCCGGCACACTTGGACAAACCCGCGGAACCGAAAATTGCGCCTTGTCCAGGCGTGGCCGGCAAGGTCAATATCGGGGCATGAAAGACGAAGACAGCAGTCCCCGGTTCCGCATCCGCCTCGTGTTCGGCCCGGACGAAATGATGGGCCCCGGCAAGGCCGAGTTGCTGGAACGCATTCAGCGCACCGGATCGATAGCGGCCGCGGGCCGTGAGATGGGCATGAGCTACAAGCGGGCCTGGCAACTAGTGGAAACACTCAATGCCATGTTCCGCTCCCCCCTCGTGGAACGCAGCCGCGGCGGTGCAAAAGGCGGTGGGGCGCAGATTACCGAGACCGGCCTCGCCGTTCTCGAGGAGTATCGCGCGATTGAACTGAAGGCGCGTGCCGCCGGAGACCCGCACATCAAAAAACTGAAAACCCTGCTGAGCGATATTCCCGACGGAATATAACGCTTGCCTTTTGGCAGCTTCGCCTGCGATATTCCCGAAGAAACATATCGCAATTTTGAGGAACCAGCTGCATGTCCAATTCCAGTCTCTTCGCCTGCTTGCGCTCTCTGGCTGGTGCGGCCTTTCTTGCAGGCCTTGCGGCTCAGCCAACCGCTGCGGCAGCAGGGGAAGTCACCGTTTTTGCCGCAGCAAGCCTGGCGGACGCCCTGGAAGAGATTGAACAGCGTTTCGAAGCAGCGACCGGACACGAACTGGTGATATCACTTGCGGGCTCTTCGGCGCTGGCGCGGCAGATCCAGCAGGGAGCACCGGCGGACATCTTCATCTCGGCGAATCCGGACTGGATGGATGTTCTGGAAAAGGACGAGCAGCTTGAGGCCGGCACCCGGTTCGACCTGCTCAACAATTCCCTCGTCCTGATTGCACATGGCCGTGAAGCAAAGCCGCTCGAAATTTCGGCCGATCTGAACCTCCCCGAAATCCTGGGCGACAACCGGCTTGCCATGGCGCTGGTCGACGCGGTTCCCGCGGGCATTTACGGCAAGGCAGCCCTGCAAAGCCTCGGGCTGTGGGACGAGGCGGAACCACGTGTAGCGCAGTCGGACAATGTTCGTTCCGCGCTTGCGCTGGTGGCAACGGGCGAAGCGCCCTACGGCATTGTCTATGCCACGGACGCCGTGGCAGAGGACAATGTGACTGTCGTTGGAACCTTTCCGGCAGAAAGCCATCCGCCGATTGTGTATCCGGTGGCGGATCTGGCCAATCGGGACACACCTGCGGAAGAAGAGTTTCTAGCCTATCTCCAGGGCCCCGACGCGCGCGAAGCCTTCGAACGTCAGGGTTTCGTCGTGCTCGATCGCTAGGTCTTCAAGCCGGTCAACGCAGGAACCTCAAGCCGCCGAACACGTGAGCAGGCCGGACGAGACGCCTCTGAGCCATCACCTTGCGCTGAAGAATGCAAATTCCCGCAAGCTTCTCCGGCCTCTCCCCTTGAAGCCCTTCCCCGCCCCTCGTAAAAGGGGGCAAATGAAACGGATTGAGGCCTCAGATGCTCGGCAAGATGTTCAAATCCCTTTTCGGCTCTTCCGGAGACGGCAACAAAGGCGCCTCGAAGGCAACGACGGTGGACTATGACGGTTACCTGATCGTCGCTCAGCCCCAGCTGTCGAACGGACAATGGCAGGTCAGCGGCCGGATTGAAAAGCAGGTTGGCGAGACAACCAAGGTGCATACCTTCATTCGTGCAGACACGCTGCCGGACGAGGAAGCTGCGGCCAACGAGATGATCCGCAAGGCCAAATTGATGATTGACCAGGTCGGCGATAGCATATTCGATTGAGCAAGGACCGGATCTTCACCGGAAATGAATAGTCAGGGCGCTGCCGGGAACCCGTATCCCGGGCCGAAAGCGCCGGGTTCAGCCCGAAATCCGAAAGCCGACATGAAACGAAATATTGTCCTGAGCCTGCCCAATCTCCTCACCTATGGGCGCATTTTGGCGGTTCCTGCGGTTGCGGTCTGTTTTTATTTCGAAGGCAACACAGCCCGCTGGGTTGCGCTTGCGCTGTTCGTTCTGGCAGCGATCACCGATTTCTTCGATGGCTACCTCGCGCGAGCCTGGCAACAGCAGTCCGCGCTCGGGCGCATGCTCGACCCGATTGCCGACAAGCTGCTGGTGTCCGTCAGCCTGCTGATGCTGGCCGGTGACGGAACCATCTACGGCTGGACCATGATCGCGGCAATCATCATCCTGTGCCGGGAAATCCTGGTCTCGGGACTGCGCGAATTTCTGGCCGAACTGCAGGTCAGCGTTCCCGTTACCAAGCTTGCCAAGTGGAAGACCACCGTCCAGTTGATCGCTGTCGCCTTTCTGCTTGCTGGGCCGGCGGGCGACACCGTATTCGCCTATACGACGCAAACAGGCCTCGTGGCACTTTGGCTCGCCGCCCTGCTTACCCTATATACGGGGTACGATTATTTCCGGGCCGGCATCGGCCATCTGATAACGGAATAGGCGCCTTCATTCTGGCCCTGACCGCACACCACCTGGAGGTTTCATGAACATCCGCTATTTCGCCTGGGTCCGTGAACGGGTCGGCGTCGAAGAGGAAACCATCGAGGTTCCGGCATCGGTTGCGACAGTTGCTGATCTGATCTCCCATCTGAAGACACTCGACGACAATCACGCCGCCGCGTTCGAGGAAGAAGACGCCATTCGCGTCGCACTTGACCAGATGCATGTGGAAACCGACGCTGCGCTTGGCGATGCCCGGGAAGTCGCTTTCTTTCCGCCCATGACAGGCGGCTGAACGATGTCCGCAACCCCGCTTGTCCGCGTCCAGGCAGAAGACTTCGACCTGCAGGCCGAAAGCCTTCGTCTTACAAAAGGACGCAAGGACGTAGGTGCGCTGGTTACCTTCACAGGTCTGTGCCGGGATGAAGCCGGTACCCTGGCGGCACTGGAACTGGAACACTACCCCGGCATGGCCGAAGCCGAATTGACCCGGATTGCCGGCGAAGCGGCAGAGCGCTGGCCGCTGACGGGCCTTACCGTGATCCACCGCTTCGGCAAGATCGCACCAGGGCATAACATCGTTCTGGTGATCGCAGCCTCTTCCCACCGCCGGGCCGCGTTCGAGGCTGCCGACTTCCTGATGGACTACCTGAAAACCCGCGCCCCCTTCTGGAAGAAGGAACACCCTGCGGAAGGCGGCACCGGAGCCTGGGTGGAAGCGAAAACCGAAGACGACACGGACGCCGCACGCTGGACCTGAGCTGCACAAGCGAATAGTCTGCTATTGATTCAAGGCCGCTCTGCCGCTTCTTTCCCATTCTCAAGCTTTGCGGCTGCCCCGGCAGCCCACCCATTTGAATTGGTCCGACCCCGTGAAACACGACAGTGAACCCTCCGGCACAGCCGCCGCAACGCCGGCGGCAGAAAAGGGTGCTTCAGGCTCTTCTTCCGAAGTTCTGCGCGAGCCAGGTATTCCCTTTGCCGAGTTTGTCGCCATCATCGCCATGATCATGGCGCTGAATGCCATGGCCATCGACGTCATGCTGCCGGCCCTGCCCGCGATTGGCGATGCACTCAACATCGTTGAGGAGAACAACCGCCAGCTTGTGCTCCTGTCCTATCTGGTGGGTTTTGGCGGGGCGCAGCTCTTCTTCGGCCCGGTAACAGATGCACTGGGGCGGCGCGGTATCCTCGTCGGCGGCCTTGCGCTTTACAGCCTTGCCAGTATCGGCGCCATCTTCGCGATGGATCTCGACACGCTTTTGATCGCGCGCGTCCTTCAGGGCATCGGCTGTGCGGCTGCCCGCGTCACGGCGCTTTCCGTCGTGCGCGATTGCTACACCGGCAGGCGCATGGGCAAGGTCATGTCACTGGTGATGATGGTCTTCATGGCCGTTCCCGTGGTCGCGCCCTCCATCGGGCAGGCGGTTCTCCTGATTGCCGGCTGGCACTGGATCTTCGCGCTTCTGCTCATTTCCGGCGTCGCGATGATGATCTGGTCCGCCCTCAGGATGCCGGAAACCCTGGCGGTCGAAAACCGCCGCCCGATGGAAGTCTCCACCATCGTCAGCGCCTACATGACGGCTCTGACCACGCGCGTAAGCCTTGGATACACCGTCGGCACAGCCTTCATTTTTGGCGGCCTGTTCTCGTTCCTGGCCATGTCGCAGCAGATCTTTGTCGACATTTTCGGCCTTGGGACCCTGTTTCCGATCGTCTTCGCTGCCATTGCCATCACCATGGCGGGAGCGTCTTTCACCAACGCGCAGCTGGTGGAAGCCATCGGCATGCGGCGGCTCTCCCATGGGGCCGCGGTCGTCTACACCGCGCTCGGATTTGTCGTGTGGATTCTGGCGTTGCTGGGCCTGGAGAACTTCTGGGCGTTCATGATACTGGCAACGCTGATCATGACCAGCTTCGGCTTCCTGGGTGCTAATTTCAATGCCATGGCCATGGAACCGCTCGGCGCCATCGCCGGAACCGCTTCCTCCGTCATCGGCACCATTTCGACGCTTGGCGGCGCGATCCTGGGGTACATCATGGGGCAGCTTTTTGATGGCACGACCCAGCCCCTTGGCCTCGCCTACACAGTCTATGGACTTTGCGCCATCGGCTGCATTCTCTACGCCGAGCGTGGCCGCATGTTCCACGCCATGCACGACAAGCAGTCCCAGGACTGAGAATGAGATGTTGATGCCGGCGCTTCACGCGCCGACATCAATCGCGATTTTTCCGATGAAGGCTTTTTCCAGGAACTTTTCCTGCGCGACGCGCAGCTCGCGCAAGGGATAGGTTTCAGCAACCACCGGCCGGATCTCGCCTGCTTCGATGTAGCTCACCAGATCCTGAAAGACGTTGTCCGGCTGATAGGTGCTTCCAAGAAGCGTCAGATCACGCAGGTAGAGCGTGCGAAGATCCAGTTCCACAATCGGCCCGGCTATCGCACCCGATGTGACGTAGCGCCCTCTGTTGCAAAGCGCATCGATCAGCTTGTCCCAGGAAAGACCGCCAACGAGATCCAGCACAACGTCAAAGGACTGTTGGGGCGGAACCGCGTCCCGATCCAGTGTTTCGTCGGCTCCAAGAAGCCGCAAGTCGGCTGCTTTTTCCCGGCTGGTAACCGCCGTGACATACGCCCCCCGGCGCTTGGCAAGCTGGATCGCCGCAGAGCCGACCCCGCCGGACGCCCCTGTGATCAGCACACGCTCAGCCTTGACGCCAGCGCGCTGCATCATTCCTTCAGCCGTGGAAAAGGCGCAGGGAAACGAAGCCAATTCGACGTCGCTCAGACGGGAGTTTATCGCAAGCGCATCGTGAGATCTTGCCGTCGCGTATTGTGCAAATCCACCGTTGCTCTCTGACCCGAAGGTCCAGATTGCAGGTTCCTGGCCATCTGCTTCGACGGATTGAAGCGCCCGCACCAGAACCCGTTCGCCAATCCGGCTCGCCGGGACGCCGTCGCCAACCGCAACGATTTCACCACAACAATCAGCGCCCTGAATATGCGGGAAGGTCAAAGGCTTGCCGGACCAGCTGCCATCCGCTCCGGTGTCGGCCAAATATCCGTCAGCCGCGCCGGAGGCGGTGTCGCCACGCACGGTCTTGGAGTACCACCCCGTTCGGGTGTTCACATCGGTATTGTTGACCGACGACGCACCGACACGGATCAGAACCTCGTTCTTTCCGGGCACGGGAACCGGCAGGTCCGTCCGCCAGACCAGCTTCTCAAGTCCGCCGTGCCCCGTCAGCACGACACCGCTCATCTTTTCGGGGATCGCCATACGCTTTCCTTTGGTAGAATGATCGTTCTACTTGCCACGTGTAGAACGATCATTCTACATAGTCAAGCATGACCGACACCATGACCAGGATCGCTTCGGGACTTGAGCGGGCATTTGCCGAAAACGGCTTTGCCTCACCAAGCGTGGGAGATTTGAGAGATGCGGCGGGCGTAAGCCTTCGCACGCTGTACAAATACGTGCCGTCGCGGGAAGACATGGTCTACGCGGCCCTGGAGCATCGGCACCGGCGCTACCTGAAACTGGTGTTTGGCGACTTGCCGCTCGATCCGGAACAAGCTCTTGGAGAAATCCTCGACCGGGTCGCCAGCTGGATGGAAACCGAAACCACGAGGGGCTGCCTTTTCCATGCCGCTGTGGCATCTGCTCCCCATGACGAGAAGCTGTTTGACCTCCTGAAGGAACACAAGACACAGGTGGCCGGCCTCGCCGCCAGCGCAACGGGGCTTGCGGGCCGTGAGATCGAACTCTCGCTTCTTCTGGAAGGTCTGACGCAGACCTGGCCGCTTCATGGCGACCGGTCGGTGGAACGCGCCAAGTTACTCGGCAAGCTTCTTATGACGACGCATTCCGACATAGCCGCAAAATAAAAGGCGGGCCAATGCCCGCCTTTCTGGTCCTTGCCGTGCGGCAGTTCTATCAGCCTGCTGCGGCCTGCAGGGCCGGAGTTTGCGGACGCACAGCGGCATCATAGTCCTGCATCAGGGTCTTGATGATATCGCCGACCTGATAGGTATTTCCGGCAATCTCGGAAACCGGTGTCACTTCAGCGGCCGTACCGGTAACGAAGCACTGTTCGAATTCCGGCAGCTCTTCCGGCATGATCACGCGCTCGACAACCTCGATACCGCGGTCGCGTGCCAGACCGATCACCGTCTGGCGGGTAATGCCGTTCAGGAAGCAGTCGGGCGTCGGCGTATGGATCTTGCCGTCCTTGACGAAGAACACGTTGGCGCCGGTCGCCTCGGCCACCTGGCCGCGCCAGTCCAGCATCAGCGCATCGGTGTAGCCCTTGGCTTCCGCGGCATGCTTGGAGATGGTGCAGATCATGTAGAGACCGGCGGCCTTCGCCTTGAACGGTGCCGTTGCAGGCGCCGGACGGCGATATTCGGCCATATCCAGGCGAATGCCCTTCAGGCGCTCTTCCGGCTTGAAATAGCTCGGCCATTCCCAGGTGGCGATCGCCAGGTGAATGGTGTTGTGCTGAGCCGAAATACCCATCATCTCGCTGCCGCGCCAGGCGACGGTGCGGATATAGGCATCGGTCAGGTTCATGCGCGCCAGGGTTTCTTCCTTGGCGGCGTTAATCTGTTCAGCAGTGTACGGGATCTCGAAACCGAGCATGCGCGCCGATGCAAGCAGGCGCTCCGTATGCTCTTCGGACTTGAAGATCCGGCCGCCATAAGCACGCTCACCTTCGAACACGCTGCTGCCGTAGTGCAGTCCGTGGCTGAGAACATGCAGTTTGGCTTCCGACCAAGGCACGAAAGTGCCGTCGTACCAGATATCACCACTGAGCTGATCAAAAGGCGTTCCAGCCATTTTTCATCTCCCGCTCGCTCTATGAGCGTTGTTTTGTTTTCTCTTTAACAGAGGCAAATGACGCCAAAGACTTGCGCCTTTTTTTACCGCTGTATTTTTTGCACAGCACGCCAACTATCGGTATCCTGATGGCCGCGGCGACGATGATAGGATTCGTTTATCATCTGATGCGTGAAAATGCATCAAAAAGACCGATCATTTCGTTCGCGACCGGATAGAAGTAACAATCGACCAGAATTAAGTCAATATGACTGACGTAAATTTCAAACCGGACCAACCGCCCCTCAGACGGGATACGGACGAGGTTCGGCCCAGGCAGCCCGAAGGGGACGATACGGATGGCGCCGACGCGCTGTCCTACGACCTTATCGAGCTTCTTTTTTTCGCATATCGCGATTTCACCGGTGATCCGGACGACGTACTGGCCAAGTACGAGTTCGGCCGCGCACACCACCGTGTTCTGCATTTTGTGGACCGCAATCCGGGGATCATGGTCACTGACCTGCTCGGCATTCTCCGGATCACGAAGCAGAGCCTTGGCCGGGTGCTCAAGCAACTGGTGGACGCCGGCATCATCGAGCAGCGCGAAGGTCATCATGACAGGCGGCAGAGACTGCTCTATACCACCGAACGCGGGCACGCCCTTGCTGTGGACCTCACCAGCCTGCAGCAAAAGCGCCTTGAACGCGCCCTAATTGGATTGCCAGATGGCAGCGACGAAATTATCCGCAGGTTTCTGCTCCGAATGATCGACCCCGAAGCGCGGCCTCAGATCCTGCAGCTGATACGCAGTCTCTACGATCTGAAGGATTGACCGGCAGAGGTCACAAAAGGACGACAAAGCCGACATGAATGCCCAGGTGCCTGACGACAACGCCAACCACATTCTCCTGGTCGACGACGACAAGCGCATCAGGGACCTTCTGTCCAGGTTGCTCAAGGAGAACGGCTATCGTGTGACCGCCGCCGCCCATGCGGCCGAAGCCCGCACGTGTCTGTCCGGGCTGGAGTTCGACCTGATCATCCTCGATGTCATGATGCCGGGCGAGACCGGTCTGGAACTTGCCGTTTCCCTGCGCGAGGACTCCTCCGTCCCGATCCTGATGCTCACCGCGCGCTCCGAGGCCCCGGACCGGATCGCCGGACTGGAAGCCGGCGTTGATGATTACCTTTCCAAGCCGTTCGAACCGCGGGAACTGATGCTGCGCATTGCCGCGATCCTGCGCCGTGGCAACCAGCAGCCGGTCATTGTCAGCGAAGAAATCCGCTTCGGCCCGTTTTCGTTCAATTCTGCCCGGGGTGAACTCAAGAACGGCGAGGCCATGGTGCGCCTGACCGACAGGGAAAAGCAGATCCTGTCGATATTTGCTGAGCAACCGGGCGCGACCGTTCCTCGCCACAAGATCGTCGGTGATGATAGCGGCCTGGGCGAACGGACCGTCGACGTCCAAATCAACCGGCTGCGCCGCAAGATCGAAACGGATCCGGGGAACCCGATCTACCTGCAGACAGTGCGCGGCATCGGATACAGGCTCGCGTGCGACTGAGCCGGGAACAAATGGCGAGACTCGACAGCTTCTTCCGGCGCGTGCCCCTGACGGTTCCCCTGAAACCGCTGATGGCGGTCTATCGTCAGGTAGCCAGGCTCATGTACCGGGTCATGCCGAAGGGCCTGTTCACCCGGACCTTCCTGATTATTGTGGCCCCCATCGTGATCCTGCAGTCGGTGCTCGTCTTCGTGTTCATGGAGCGGCACTACCAGTTGGTTTCGCGCAGGATGTCGGAAGCCGTGGTGCGCGAAATTGCGGCCGTGGTCTATGTTCTGGAGAACTATCCGCAGGATCCGGACTACGCCAACATCGAGGAACTCGCCTCGCGGGCGCTCGGCATGTCCATGACGGTGACACCGCTTGAGCCCTTGCCGCCTCCGACGCCCAAGCCGTTTTTCGACGTTATCGACCAGGAACTGAGCCAGGCGATCGGGCAGCGCATCGGCAAACCGTTCTGGATCGATACGGTCGGCCGGTCCCGCTTCGTCGAAATCCGCATCCAGTTGAAGGATTCCATCCTGCGCGTCTTCACAAGGCGCAGCCAGACCTACGCCTCCAATTCGCACATCTTCCTGGTCTGGATGTTCTCCACGTCGCTGGTTCTGGTGATCATCGCCCTGTTGTTCCTGCGCAATCAGATCCGCCCGATCGTGCGCCTGGCCAATGCGGCGGAGGCCTTTGGCAGGGGCCGGCCGGTAGAGAATTTTCGGGCCAGCGGCGCACGCGAAGTTCGCCAGGCAAGCCTTGCCTTCATCGACATGCGACGACGCATCGAACGGCAGATCGAGCAGCGTACAACCATGCTTGCAGGTGTCAGCCACGATCTCAGGACCATTCTGACGCGTCTCAGGCTGCAGCTCGCGTTCCTCGGCGGCTCGCAGGAAAGCGAGGCGATGCGCAAGGATGTCGACGAGATGAGCCACATGCTCGAGGATTATCTGGCCTTTGCCAGCGGCGATGGCGATGAGGACATCCAGAAGACCGACCTGTCGCTGCTTCTGGAGGAACTGGAAGAAGAAGCGGAGATCTCGGGCCACGATGTAAGGACCCGGTTCGAAGGCTCCCCGGAAGTCGAGATCCGGCGCCTGTCGATGAAGCGCTGCCTCTCCAACCTGGTCACCAACGGCTGCAAATACGGCAACCGGGTGGAAGTACTCGGACGGGTCGACAGAGGCTGGATCACCATCACCGTCGACGACGACGGCCCGGGCATTCCCGAAGACCAGCGCGAGATTGCCTTCAGGGCCTTCCACCGGCTGGACCTTGCTCGCAACATGGATGAAACAGGCAGCGGTCTCGGCCTTGCCATCGCCCGTGACATTGCCCGTGCCCATGGTGGCGACCTCTATCTCGAAGACAGTCCAATGGGCGGCTTGCGGGCACGGCTGCGTATCCCGGCATAGGAAAACTTTACTCTCCAAGCAGGAATTCGCCGCCAATCTGGCCGACAGACTTGCCTTTTCAGCCACCAATTTGTTTCATTTGAAAGTCTTTCAAGGCGATCAGACACAATCGCCACCCAATTTCCGGTTGACTGGGCAAACATCAATTTTCTACCAAATGGCTTGCTGGTTCTTGCCCCCGTTTTCCACCAGCCGAGCGCATTCCGATGAGACGGGGACTTGAGGAATGCACCATGCCTGAAATTCTCCTGAAAAATGCCGATACCGTCCTCACGATGGATGACGACCGCCGGGAACTGTCAGCCGTCGACATTCGTCTGCGTGATGGCGTGATTGCGGAAATCGGCAAAGATCTGGAGACCTCCGGCGAAACGCTGTCCGCTCGTGGCTGCGTCGTGACACCCGGCCTTGTGAACACGCACCATCATCTTTACCAGAGCTTGACCAGAGCCGTTCCCGGTGGCCAGGACGCGCTGCTTTTCGGCTGGCTGCAGACCCTTTACCCGATCTGGTCCCGCTTTGGCCCGGAGGAAATGTTCGTTTCCGCGCAGACCGGACTTGCCGAACTGGCACTTTCCGGATGCACGCTCAGCTCCGATCATCTCTACCTCTATCCCAACGGGTCGAGGCTTGATGACACCATCGCCGCCGCAAGAGAAATCGGCCTTCGCTTTCACCCGACCCGCGGCGCCATGAGTATCGGCGAAAGCGACGGCGGCCTTCCGCCCGACAGTCTTGTTGAACGCGAAGCCAGCATTCTGGAGGATTCCATTCGCGTCGTGGATGCCTTTCACGACCCGTCAGAAGGCGCGATGGTTCGTGTCGGCCTTGCCCCTTGCTCGCCCTTCTCGGTCAGCCGGGACCTGATGCGCGATGCGGCTCTGTTAGCCCGCAACAAGAAGGTTATGCTTCATACCCATCTTGCGGAAAACGATGAGGACATTGCCTACTCGCAGGAAAAATTCGGCTGCCGACCGGGTCAATATGCCGAGGATCTCGGCTGGACCGGGCCGGATGTCTGGCACGCCCATTGCGTCAAGCTGGATGATCGGGAAATCCGGCTGTTCGCCGGCAGCGGCACCGGCGTTGCCCATTGCCCCTGCTCCAACTGCCGGCTTGGCAGCGGCATTGCCCCTGTACGCGCAATGCGCGACGCCCGGGTGAAGGTTGGCCTTGGTGTTGACGGTTCGGCCAGCAACGATGCCGGCAACCTGGTCCTGGAAGCGCGCCAGTCGATGCTGCTGCAACGGGTGGCCAACGGTGCGGATGCCATGTCTGCCCGCGAAGCCCTGGAAATCGCGACGCGTGGCGGCGCCGATGTGCTTAACCGGCCGGATTGCGGCCGGCTCGCCCTCGGCAAACGTGCCGATATCGCACTGTGGGATGTTTCCGGCATAGAAAGCGCGGGCAGCTGGGATCCGGCGGCGCTGCTGCTCGCCGGTCCGACACGCGTCAAACACCTGTTCGTGGAAGGTCGTCAGGTCGTCAACGACGGCCAGATCACCACGATCGACCTGCCCAGGGTGATCGAACGCCAGAACCGGCTTGCGCGAAATCTGCAACCCTGAAATGGGCTTGCCCCTGGAGACGGGGTCAGGTGCGCAGGATCAGTAAAGCCGACCGCCGATCGGAACGTCCTTGGTCGGCGACAAAAGCACCACTTCGCCATCGGCATCCGGAACGCCGAGCGTCAGCACTTCGGACATGACGGGGCCAATCTGGCGCGGCGGGAAGTTGACCACCGCCATCACCAGCTTTCCGACCAGGGTTTCCGGCGTGTAGTGTTTGGTGATCTGCGCAGAGGTTTTCTTGATGCCGATTTCCGGACCGAAATCGATCTGCATCTTGTAGGCAGGCTTGCGTGCTTCGGGAAATTCCTCCGCCTTGATAACGCGGCCGACACGCACATCCACTTTCAGGAAATCGTCAAAACTGATCTGATCGCTCACGAAAACATTCCTTTTGTTTCGCGAGCGACCATGGACGGACAGATGACGGTTCGCAAGGCCCGGGCAGCGCTCAGGCGCCTGCCGGGGCCTCTCCGCCGAGGTCTGTGTCTTCCCGGTCACTTTCCGCCCTGTCACCGCGGCGGCCAGAGCGTTCAGATGCCTTGCGGAAGAACGACCGGATGCCTTTTGCGACGCCGTCCAGCTTGTTGAGCCGCTTCATGAAGGACGTGCCCTTGTCCAGCTCCTTGTCGAGGCGCGCCATCGTGCGCGGCATGCCTTCGTCTTCCTCGTCCAGCCAAACGCCGATGACACGGGCAAAGGCAACGGAGAGACCCTGGGCAACGACGGTTGCCTTGACCCCGGAAACATCAATCCCGGCAGCGATCAGCATCCATTTCTGCGAGCGCACTTCAAGGGCGTTGAAGTCAAGCGCGAGGGCAGGATCCTTTCGTGCCGCCTTGTGGAGCGCACGCACGGCTTCTTTGTGTTCGGCCATGGCGTCGATGCGGCTCATCAGGATGTCGAACAGGCGATCGCGCGCGGGTTGGTCGCCCATATCCTCGTCGCGTTCGTCCAGAACAGCGGTGTCGATCTGTTCCAGGAAGGCGGCAACCAGCTTCAGCTTGGAGGCATAGGCGCTGCGCATCTCGGAAAGCTTGACCTTGGACGTCTCGGCGATCAACGGCAGCGAGACGTCTTCATAAGGATGTTCCGACAACAGATCGAGAAAGGTCTTCAGGATCTTCTGCTTGGTCTTCGCGGTCGCCATTGCTGGCCCTCCTGTATGTTTGCTGCCCTCAACATAGGATCGCAGGCGCTTGCAGAAAAGGGCGGCCCGCTGCCGCAGGCTGTCGGAACGCCCCTCCAGGAACGCGGGTCTCAGGCAAATGCAGGCACCGGACAGGAACCAAACCGACTGGCACGGCGTTTCCTGAACTGACGGGCCTGAGACCGTGTACGGAGTGTCCGAAAGGACTCCCGGTCACCTTTCTCATGACCTGTTCCGCCCGAGCGATCGGTTCCCCCACGCGAAGCGCCGTTGAGACGGAGCATCGCGCCGGTCGTCTCCGGGTGGCTTTGACAGACCTTTGCCGAGCCCGCCCCGGGCCAAGCGCATCTTGTGAAAGGACGCCCCATGAAAACGCTTGCCGATGCTTTCGAGCATACGCTTCAGGACATTTACTACGCCGAAAAAACCATGACCAAGACCATGCCGAAACTGCAGGAAGCTGCAAACGGCAAGAAACTGAAGGATGCGATCGGTGAGCATCTGGAAGAAACGAAATCCCAGGTCAAGGTTCTGGAACAGGTCTTCAAGTCGCTCGGAAAGAAGCCGGAAGGCGAGAAGTGCGATGCCATTGAAGGCCTGATCAAGGAAACCGACGGCATCATCAGCGAGGCGAGCGGCGCGGCCAAGAACGCAGCATTGCTGGCTGCCTGCCAGGCGGTCGAGCATTATGAGATCGCCCGCTACGGGACGCTGCGCGAATGGGCGAAGGTCCTCGGCCACGATGAGGCCCACGACCTGCTGACCGGCATTCTCGATCAGGAAAAGGCGGCAAACAGCAAGCTGACCAACCTTGCCGTTTCGACCATCAACGCGCAGTAGCCGCGCCTTGCCGCTCGAAGGCCTTCAGCTTTCGGGTCAGAGAACCAAAAGGCCGCCGGAGTTCCGGCGGCCTTTTGTCTGATTAAACCTGTTCTGCCGGGACGACCTCAGCCGGCCAGCTCCCGCGCGCGTTTGACGGCGGCGGCAACCGCCTCGCTCATCACCGGCTGCAATCCTTCGGTGTGCATCAGCACGTCAAGCGCAGCAGCCGTCGTGCCGTTCGGGCTGGTGACGTTCTGGCGCAGGATGGAGGGATGTTCACCGGACTGGTGCATCAGCTCCCCTGCCCCGCACACCGTGGCAACGGCCAGCTCATGAGCTATCTCTTCCGGAAGCCCGGCCTGCTTGCCCGCTTCGCTCAAGGCTTCTGCGAGGAAGAAAACATAGGCCGGGCCCGATCCACTGACACCGGTCACCAGATCGATCTGGTCTTCTCTGTCGAGCCAGACCACCTTTCCGACCGCCGACAGAAGCTTGGTGACATCTTCGCGGGAAGAAGCGGAAACTGCCTCAGTCGGATACACCGCCGTGATGCCGCGTTTGACCATGGCCGGTGTGTTCGGCATGCAGCGGCAGATCGGCACCTTGCCGAAGTATTCCTCGAATTTGGAGACCGGAGTACCCGCCGCAATCGACAGCACCAGCGTGTCGGCAGCAATGGCAGACTTCAGGCCGGGCAGGACCTGGTCCATGAGTTGTGGCTTGATCGCCACCAGCACGATGCCGGCCGTAAGGCCATCTGGGACCGAAGTCACATGGCGGATGCCGTGTTTCTTGAGGAGGGCGTCCATCTCTTCGGAAAGACGCGGGTCGCTGACCACGATGGCGGCGGGATCAATCCCTTCCGCCATCCAGCCTGATAACATTGCCCCGCCCATCTTGCCGGCTCCGACAAGAAGGAAAGGCCGTTCCTTTGAAAAGCTCATGCTTCTCCTGCGGTTTCAAACAAGGCCGTATTCAACGCCTCGGCTGCCGAGTGACCGGCCCAGACGACGAATTGAAAGGCTTGATAGAAACGTTCGCAGTTTTCAAGGGCATTTGTCAGCATTCCCTCGATCTGTGCCGAGGAGGCCTCCGCACCGCCCGCAAGAAGCAGCGACTGCCGGAACATCACCACGTTCTCCTTGTTCCAGAGATCGAAGTGGCCCATCCAGAGCTGTTCATTGACCAGTGCGAGCAGACGGACAACTTCCGTCTTGCGCAATTCGGTGACCTTGAGGTCAAAAGCGCAGGCAAGATGAAGGGCTTCGACTTCCTCCATCCACGAGAAGGAGACGTGGTAATCACACCAGCTCCCCTCCAGGGATATGGTGATCTCGTCTTCGTCCGACCTTTCGAACGTCCAGTCGTTCAAGGCGGCGAACGTCTCGATGGTGTCAACGGGATTACCAGGTCGCTCGAGTTCAAGCTCGATGAGGCTCATGTGCCTACTCCCCTTCTGAGCCGGGGGCCTGGAACCCGATCACGATAACCGGGCGGGCCGCCGGGAAAAGTCCCATGCCGGAGGAGCAAAACGCGTCCTGTTACGGCCCTTTAGAAGGGAACCGGTTCCGTCTTGCTCCGACGAATCCCTGTTATCTTTCAGTATAGGAGCAGGATTGATTTAAGCGATACATACCAATTGAGCGAAAAAAGCCGAAACTTGTGGACGACTCAGCGGTATTTTTCATCACACTGCCCAAAATCAACGCAAACCCGCCATGTTCACGCGTCGTAATTCTGTCATCAACTATTAACAGAAAACGCTCACATCGACGTCAACAAATCGGGTTAAGCGTCTCCAGCAGCGCCGGATTCCGGATTTTCGAGTTTGGCGATCCGCGATTCGAGCTCGTCGATCCGGTCCAGAGCACGCACTGCCATCTCTTTGACCGCTTCATGCTCTTCGCGCGAAACCACGTCCATGTCGGACAGAAAACGCTCGGCTTGCGCACGGAAGGCGGTCTCCACCTCGCGGCGGGCACCCTGGGCAACACCGGCGGCGTCGGTCATCAGCTTGGCAAAATCATCGAGAAGACGGTTCGGGCCTTGGGTCATCGGACCCTCCTTGATCGGAAAAACATGCGATGGGAGACAGGTATGAGGGAATGGCGGGAACTTCAAGGACCAATTCCGCCGCAGCCGAATTCACTATCAATAGGAGCAATCTCCCAAACCCTCTTGCGGGCAGAGCCCCACCGGCCTGACAAACCCGTGTCGGCTTGACGAGGCGGACAAGATCGCGCAAGCGTTCAGCCCGAAACCCGCCCGCGCACCATCGGAAGGTTCTGCCGTGCCGCCTGTTCTGGTTATGCCTTTTCCCGCAATCGATCCTGTACTCGTCGAATTCGGGCCCTTTGCCCTGCGCTGGTACGCGCTTGCCTATATCGTCGGCATTCTGCTGGCCTGGCGCTACATGCGTCTGCTGGTGGCCAACGACCGGCTGTGGGGTGGCATTGCCCGTCCCACACAGCTCGAGATCGACGACTTCGTGCTGTGGGGAACGCTCGGTATCATCATCGGTGGCCGCCTCGGCTACGTGCTGTTCTACAATCCGGGCTATTATATCGCCCACCCGGCCGAAGCGCTCGAGATCTGGACCGGTGGCATGTCCTTCCACGGCGGCTTTGCAGGCACCGTCATTGCGATGATCCTGTTTGCCTGGAAACGCGGCCTGTCGATCTGGACCCTGTTCGACCTTGCCGGTTGTGCGGCTCCCATCGGCCTGTTCTTCGGCCGTATCGCCAATTTCATCAATTCCGAACTCTGGGGCCGGCCGACGGATGTACCCTGGGCCGTGGTTTTTCCGAACGGCGGACCGGATCCCCGTCATCCAAGCCAGCTCTATGAAGCCGCGCTCGAAGGCATCGTGCTGTTTCTGGTTCTGATGGTACTCAGCCGCCGCTTCAAGCTTTTGCAAAAGCCCGGTTTTCTTGCCGGTGCCTTTGCCTTCGGCTACGGCATCGCCCGGTCGATAGCAGAACTCTACAGGGTTCCGGATGCCCATATCGGCTATCTGAGCGGCTTTCTCACCATGGGCATACTGCTGTCCGTACCGATGATCCTGGCGGGTCTCGCAACCATGATCTGGGCCGCCCGGCGCCGGACCGGAGCAACCGCGGCGTGACGGGACTGAAAGACAGGATCAAGGCACGGATAGAAACCGAGGGCCCGCTTTCGGTCGCACAATACATGTCCGTTTGCCTCGGGGACCCGGACGCCGGCTACTACATGACGCGCGAACCGTTCGGCACCGCGGGCGATTTCGTCACAGCGCCGGAAGTGAGCCAGATGTTCGGCGAACTCGTCGGGGCAGCCTGCCTGTCCGCCTGGCAGGCACTTGGAGAGCCCGCGGAATTTCAGCTGGTCGAACTTGGGCCCGGTCGCGGCACACTGATGTCCGACCTCTTGCGGATGGCAGCCCTGCGTCCTGCCTTTGTGAAGGCGGCTCGCCTGAACCTGGTTGAGACCAGCCAGCGACTGAGGGACATGCAGTCAGCGGCTCTAAAGCGCGGTCCGTTGAAACCGCAGTTTCGCGACTGGTTCCAGGACGTTCCGGACGGCCCGCTGATCCTGGTTGCCAACGAGTTTTTCGACGCCCTGCCGATCCATCAGTTCGTCAAGACCGAACACGGCTGGCAGGAACGCCAGATCGGGCTTTCGCAACACGGAGAGCTGATCTTCGGTGTCGGCACCGCCCGCCTGCCCGATGACGCTGTGCCCGCTGGTCTATCCACTGCACCGGACGGCACAATCTTCGAAACCCAACCCGCCGCCAATGCGATCGCCGAAGAAATCGGCCGGCGGATTGCAGACAAAGGCGGTGCAGCACTCGTCATTGACTACGGGTATCTGAAGACTGCTGCCGGCGACACGCTGCAAGCACTTTACAGGCACGCCTATGACGACGTCCTGGCTCATCCGGGAGAAGCGGATCTGACCGCCCATGTGAATTTCGAGGCATTGGCGGCGGCGGCTGTCCGGGCAGGCGCCCGCGCTCTTGCGCCGCTGACCCAGGGCGAATTCCTGCTTCGTACCGGTCTTCTGGAACGGGCAGGTGCCCTTGGTGCAGGTAAAACCCACAGCGAACAGGAGGCGATCCGCGATGCCGTCGAACGGCTGGCTGCGCCTGACCAGATGGGGGATCTTTTCAAGGTGCTCGCTGTGACGAATTCCGGAAATTCGTTTCCCCCGTTTGACAGCGCGTCCTGAACACCCCAAGGATCAATCGCTGGCGTGGCGAATCCCCTCCCCCTCAGGAGCCCTGAATGAAAATTGAAGCAGACGTCTTGAAGCTGGATGGCATCCGGCACGGCTTCTTCACCCGCCAGGGCGGCGTTTCCGGCGGCATCTACACCAGCCTCAACATCGGTCTCGGTTCCGACGATGAGCGCAGCAGCGTTCTTGAAAACCGCGGACGTGTTGCAGACCAGCTCGGCATTGGTGCCGATCGCCTGGTGTCCCCCTATCAGATCCACTCCGCCGACGTGATCACCGTCAGCGCACCGTTCGCACAGGATGCAGACCGCAAGGCCGATGCCCTGGTGACGGCCACACCGGGCCTTGCTATCGGCATTGCGACGGCCGATTGCGGCCCGCTTCTGTTTGCGGATACCAAGGCAGGTGTCATCGGCGCTGCCCATTCAGGCTGGAAAGGCGCCGTTACCGGCATCTTGCAGAATACGGTTGCCGCCATGGAGGCTCTCGGCGCGACCAGAACCAACATCACGGCGGTGCTGGGTCCGACGATTTCGCAGGGCGCCTATGAGGTCGGCCCCGAATTCAAGGAACGTTTCCTTCAGGAGCACCCGGACAACACCCGCTACTTCAAGCCTTCGGAACGGGCAGAGCACTTCATGTTCGACCTGCCCGCCTTCATTACGGACAAGCTGCAGGCTCTTGGACTGGGGGCCGTTGCCGACCTGGCACTGTGCACCTATGCCGATGAAGACCGCTTCTTCTCCTACCGCCGGACGACCCATCGCAAGGAACCGGACTACGGCCGCCAGATCAGCGCGATTGCACTTTTGTGAGGACACCCATGGCACTTCATTTTTCCGATGCCGAGTTTGAAAGCCGCTTTGACAAGCTGAAAACCGCCATGGAGGCGCAGAAGCTGGATGCCATGCTGCTCTTCGCCCAGGAGAGCATGTACTGGCTGACCGGTTACGACACCTTCGGTTTCTGCTTCTTCCAGTGCCTCGTGGTGACGAAGGAAGGACGCCGGGTGCTCCTCACCCGATCTGCCGACGAACGCCAGGCCAAGCACACCTCGAACATCGAGGACATCCGCATCTGGATCGACCGCGGATCCGCCAGCCCGGTGCTGCAGCTGAAGGAACTGCTGTTCGACATGGACCTGCTCGGCTGCAAGCTGGGCGTTGAATACGACACACAGGGCATGACTGGCAAAATAGCCCTGAAGCTGAACGAGGAACTTACCAGTTTCGCCGATGTCAGCGATGCCTCGCCCCTGATCCCCGAACTTCGTGCGGTGAAAAGCGCCGAGGAAATCGTTTATGTGCGCAAGGCCGCGGAGCTTGCGGACAAGGCCTTTTATGCGGCAATGGATGAAATCCACCCCGGAGCCGACGAAGGCCGCATCCTGGCTGCGATGCAGGGAGCCATTTTTGAAGGTGGTGGCGATTACCCCGGCAACGAGTTCATCATCGGCTCCGACCGCGACGCTCTCCTGTGCCGTTACAAGGCAGGTCGCCGGAACCTGTCCGAACAGGACCAGCTGACACTGGAATGGGCAGGCGCCTACCGCCACTACCATGCCGCACTGATGCGCACGGTGGTGATCGGCACGCCGACGGACCGGCATCTGGAGATGTACACCGCCGCACGCGAAGCACTGGCCGCCGTTGAAACACAGCTCGTTCCCGGCAAGACATTCGGCGATGTTTTCGACGCTCATGCGGAACGGGTGGACGCCCATGGCCTGATGCCACACCGGCTGAACGCCTGCGGTTATTCCCTGGGTGCCAGGTTCACACCAAGCTGGATGGATATGCCCATGGCGTACCGGGCCAATCCGGCCGAGGTAAAGCCCGACATGGTCATCTTCATGCATATGATCCTGATGGATTCCAACTCCGGAACCGCCATGACGCTCGGCCAGACCTATCTGACCACGACCGGAACGCCAGAGTGCTTGTCCAAGCTGCCTCTCGACCTGCCGGTCAAGTCAGGCTAAACCAGTTTCAACCTTGCGGCCCGGTTCGCGTTTCGCGTTTCCGGCAGGGCCGCTGCCACGACGATATCGACCGCGAGAGCCAAGCGTCTCCATGACAGACAAGACCACCCAACAATCCATATCTTCCCGGCGCCTGTTGGCGGTTCTACTGCTTGGAGCAGGGCTTGCAGCCTGTCAGGCTGCTCCACAGCCCCCTACTCCGATCTCGACCACTGTCACCGCGCCGACGATCGCCGGTCAGGTCGACCCGGAAGAAGGCATCACCTTCGCGTTTGAACCGTTTACCGGCGCACCGGGCAACATTGCCGACGAGCTGTCCGAAATGATCGGCTCCGAAGCCCGCAAACAGGGCATCACGCTGGTACGCCGCATCGGCGCGGCCGCCACCTACCGGGTCAATGGCTATCTGTCGGCCACCGGGCAGCCTTCCAACGGCACGGTCTTCTACGTTTTCGACATCGTCGACAGCTCTGGTCGCCGCGTGAAGCGAATCTCCGGAACGGAAGATACCGGCGGAGCCTCAGGCGACCCATGGCAGGCTGTCAGCTCCGGCACGCTGTCGCGCATTGCCAATCGCTCGATGGTGGAAATCAAGGCCTGGCTCAACCGATAATGAATTGCTTTGCCGGGTAATTCCGGCGTGGCGTCACAAAAAATAAAAAAAAAGCGGGCGTCAGGCACGAACGCCTGTTGTGGTCCGGTTGCTTGGTTGTTACAACGCCGCCGCCTGCCGAGGGTTTCCGAGCGAGGCTCCCGGCACCCGGCACATGACTTAAGACCTAGGCCTTTCCGCGTGTTTGCAAGGCACAACCTGTCTGCAAAACCGCCGTCGCACCAGAAGGACTTGCGGCTCATGAAGATCGTCGCGGGCAATTCCAACCGAGCCCTGGCTGAGGAAATATCCAAATACCTGGATGCCCCTCTCGCCAAATGCCAGGTCCGGCGGTTTGCCGACCAGGAAATCTTCGTAGAAATCCAGGAAAACGTACGCGGCGAAGATGTATTCGTCGTCCAGCCGACCAGCTACCCGGCAAACGACCACCTTATGGAGCTGCTCATCATCATCGATGCGCTCCGCCGGTCCTCTGCCCGCCGCATCACCGCGGTCATTCCGTATTTCGGCTACGCCCGGCAGGATCGCCGCGCCTCCGGCCGAACCCCGATCTCGGCAAAGCTGGTGGCCAATCTCATTACCGAAGCCGGTGCCGACCGCATTCTAACCCTGGATCTCCACGCCGGTCAGATCCAGGGTTTTTTCGATATCCCGACAGACAACCTGTTCGCAGCGCCTGTCATGACGCGCGACATCAAGGAACGCTACGCGACCGACAATGTCATGGTCGTATCTCCGGATGTCGGCGGCGTGGTGCGCGCCCGTGCACTTGCCAAGCGCATCGAAGCTCCGCTCTCCATCGTCGACAAGCGTCGCGACAAGCCCGGGGAATCGGAAGTCATGAACATCATCGGTGATGTCAAAGGCTATGACTGCATCCTGGTCGATGACATCGTCGACAGTGGCGGCACGCTCTGCAACGCCGCCGAAGCCCTGTTGTCCAAGGGCGCACAGTCGGTAACGGCCTATATCACTCACGGCGTTCTGTCCGGTGGTGCCGTCGCCCGCGTGACCTCTTCCAAGCTGAAGGAGCTGGTCATCACCAACTCCATCGAACCGACTGCCGCCATCACGGCTGCAGCCAACATCCGTGCAATCTCGATTGCCCCGCTGATCGGCGAAGCAATCAACCGCACGGCACTGGAAAAGTCGGTGTCCAGTCTCTTCAGCTGATCGCCGAAACAGTCGACTGCTCAAGACGCCCGGCCCATGCCGGGCGTTTTTGCATTCAGGCCATATCTTTCTGCGAGACTTGCCTTTTCCAAGATTGCCGTATTACCCGCTGCCGTAAAATTGGGCCCAGGCCCGACCCGGCAGGAGGGAATCGGAGCCGGATGCCGGCCCCCACAGGTTTTGCAGCCGGGACCTTGTAACCGCTCCTTCGGGCTGCATTCACGCCGACACCGGACGGGTAGTTTCCACCCCCCACAACCAGTCCGCGCCAAGCTTCACAAATTTTCCCAATTGTTCAAAAAATTTGCCGCCGAAGCTCCTGCCCAGCTTGTGAGCACGCATATTTTGTGGTCATCTAAGTCTGCACAAGGTCTTTTCCAGGGGATTTCAGATGCTCACTTCCAAACCATTTTCCAGGGCCCGCAGGGCCATGTTGACGGCCGCCCTGGCTGTCACAGTATCGGCAGGACTGTCCGTTCCTTCCGCCAATGCCGCCGACCCGGTCAAGGTCGCAGCTATCTACACCGTTCCGGTCGAACAGCAGTGGGTCAGCCGCATCGACAAGGCGCTGAAAGCCGCCCAGGAACGCGGCGAAATCACCTACACCTTCTCCGAAAACGTTGCCAACACCGACTATGAGCGCGTCATGCGCGAATACGCCGAACAGGGCATGGATCTGGTGGTTGGCGAAGCATTCGCCGTCGAGCGCGCCGCCCGCAAGGTGGCTGCGGAATATCCGGACACGGCTTTCCTGATGGGGTCGTCCTTTGGACCGGCTCAGCCGAACTTTGCCGTCTTCGACAACTGGATCCATGAGCCGAGCTATCTCTCCGGCATGATCGCCGGCGCCACCACCAAGTCGAATGTTATCGGCATGGTCGGCGGCTACGCCATTCCCGAAGTGAACCGCCTGATGAACGCCTTCATGGAAGGCGCAACCTCCGTGAACCCGGACGTGAAGTTCCTCGTGACCTTCATCAACTCCTGGTACGACCCGCCCAAGGCCAAGGAAGCTGCCTTCGCGATGATCGACAAGGGTGCGGACATTCTCTACGCAGAACGCTTCGGCGTTTCCGATGCGGCCAAGGAAAAGGGCATTCTGGCGATCGGCAACGTGATCGACACGGCAAGTGACTATCCGGGCACCATCCTGTCCTCCGCGCTGTGGCACATGGAACCGACCATCGACAAGGCGATCGGCCTTGTTGCCAGCGACACCTTTGAACCTGCCGATTTCGGCCCCTACAGCTTCATGTCCTACGGCGGCGGCAGCTTCGTTGTGGACGAAAGCCTTGCTCCTGCCGACGCGGTTTCCGCGGCAAAGGCCAAGGAGCAGGAAATCCTCGACGGCCTGTTCCGCGTCAATGTGAACGACAGCGAACCGAAATCCACCATGTAGGCTTTCGCCTGCCACGTCCGGCGGTCACAATGACCGCCGGCGATTCCCGGCCGCGGGGTTCAAGCGCGGCACTCATTCTTTTCCCGGGGGGATCATATGGCAGGTCCGGCACAGGACGCTGGTGTCGTGCTGCGATTGGACGGCATCACCAAGCGCTTCGGCGCTCTGACGGCCAATGGCGACGTATCGCTCGATTTGAAACAGGGCGAGATCCTTGCCCTTCTCGGCGAGAACGGCGCCGGCAAGACCACCTTGATGAACATCCTTTTCGGGCACTACGTGGCCGATGAAGGCCGGGTCATGGTTTCGCCGGACGGCTCCGGCTTGAGCGAACTGGAACCAGGCTCGCCGCATGCCGCGCTCCAGGCCGGCATCGGCATGGTGCACCAGCACTTCACCCTTGCCGAAAACCTGAGCGCGCTCGACAATATCCTTCTGGGCACGGAACGGCTTGCCGCGCTTTCCTCTTCCCGGGCGCCTGCCCGCCGCAAACTGGAAGAGCTGATGGCCCGCTCCGGCCTGACGGTTTCCCTCGATGCCCGCATTTCCCAGCTTTCCGTCGGCGAAAAACAGCGGGTGGAAATCCTGAAGGCGCTCTACCGCGATGCCCGCGTGCTGGTTCTGGACGAACCGACCGCTGTGTTGACGCCCCAGGAATCCGACACTCTGTTCGCGACCTTGAAAAAGCTGGCCGACGACGGGCTCGGCATAATTTTCATCTCGCACAAGCTGGCGGAAGTCCTTGCCTCTTCGCACCGGGTCGCCGTGCTGCGCGGTGGCCGCAAGGTCGCCGACCTGCCGACAGCGGAATGCGACCGGCGAAAGCTGGCCGAGTTGATGGTCGGCCATGCAATTGTCGAGACAATGCGGTCCCCAGGCACACCGGGCGCACCGCTTTTCGTCTTGAACAAGGCCTCCGCCGGACATGGCCGCGATGCCTTGCACGCGGTCGATCTCACGCTGAAATCCGGGGAAATCCTCGGCATTGCCGGGGTTTCGGGCAACGGCCAGACGACGCTTGCACGAGTCATTTCCGGTCTGGAACCGCTCACCCAAGGGTCCATGACGCTGGAAGGCACGGTGATCGGCCACGCAAGTGCCCGAACCATGATCGACAACGGCCTTGCCCGCATACCCGAAGACCGTCACCACGACGGCATTGTCGGGGCGATGAGCGTTTCGGAAAATCTTGCCATCGAAGCCATCCGCAAACCGGAAAACCAGCGCCTTGGTCTGCTGCGGTTTTCTGCCATGCGGGAGCGGGCGCGCAACCTGATCAAGGCCTACGATATCCGGTGTCAGAGCGAGGACAGTCCGGCGAGGCTGTTGTCCGGTGGCAATATCCAGAAGATCGTGCTGGCCAGAACCCTTGAAACCGTTCCAAAGGTGGTGCTGGCCGCTCAGCCGTCGCGCGGGCTGGATGTCGGCGCTACGTCCGATGTTCACAAGCGCCTGCTGGCGGCTCGCGACCGCGGGGCCGGTGTCATCCTGATCTCGGAGGATCTCGACGAACTCATGCGCCTTTCCGACAGGATTGCCGTGATCCACCGCGGACATCTGTCCGCGGCAGAACCGAGCGAGACGCTGGACCGCGGCTCTCTAGGCCTCAGGATGGCCGGCCACAATGCGGAGGACGCAGCATGATCCGCTTCGAACCGCGTGGCCCTTCCTCCGTTTCCCGTATGCTGGGTGTATCGATCGCCGCCGCCGTTGCTGCCCTGGTGCTTGCCGCCATTCCCATGGCCTTTGCCGGCTTGTCGGTGTTCGAGGCCTACAGCCTCATGGCCAAGGGCGCCTTCGGCTCACTCTTTGCCTTCACCGAAATGCTGACAAGGGCGACACCGCTGATCCTCACCGGCCTGGCAGCGGCCGTCGCCTTCCGGGCCAAGCTCTGGAACATCGGCGCGGAAGGCCAGCTTTATGCCGGCGCCCTTGCGGCGGTTGCCGTCGGCACCGGTGTCATTTCCGCGCCGCCCTACCTTCTCATTCCCATGGTGATCGTTGCCGGTGCGCTCGCCGGCGGGCTGGTCATGCTTGGGCCGACCCTCTTGAAAACCCGGCTTGGCGTCGATGAAGTCGTCACCACCTTGCTGCTGAACTTCATCATCCTGCTTTTCGTGCAGATGATGCTGGAAGGCCCGATGAAGGACCCCATGGGCATGGGCTGGCCACAATCGGAACCCATTCTCGATGAAGCGGCCCTACCCAAGCTGATGGACCGGATGCGCATTCACTGGGGCCTTGTCATCGCCCTCGCTTCATCGCTCGGCGTCTATTTCCTCTTGAAACGCACCGTCTGGGGTTTCGAAATCCGCGCGGTCGGCGAGAATGCGGCCGCCGCCCGCCACGCCGGCATTCCGGTCACGGCAACCTTCATCCGCGTCGGCCTTCTGTCCGGCGCGCTGGCAGGGCTTGCCGGCGTCGGCGAAGTTGCCGGTCTGAAAGGCTATCTGACCGCTGACCTTTCGCCCGGTTTCGGCTATTCCGGCATCGTTGTCGCCATGCTTGCCGGGCTTTCCCCGGCCGGTGTCGTTCTGGCGGCTCTCTTCATCGCGAGCATTTTTGTAGGGGCCGATTCCATGTCCCGTGCCACCGGTGTCTCCAACTATCTGGCGGACCTGATCGTCGCCATGGCGCTGCTGTGCGTCCTGGTCTCCGGTCTGTTCCTGCGCTTCAAGATCCGCTTCGTCGGCAGCCAGGCAAACCCGGAGGCAGCAGAATGACCGAAGTCCTCGACATTCTCATCTCCGCCAACTTCTGGGCCGCCGCGCTCCGCATCGCGACCCCGCTGATCTTCGGTGTCATCGGAGCGCTTGTTTGCGAACGTGCCGGCGTCCTCAACCTCGGCATCGAAGGCATTTTCACAGCCGGAGCCATGGCTGGCTGGATGGCGGTCTGGCTCGGCGCAGGTCTGTGGGGCGGCGTTCTGGTCGCGGCGATGGCCGGCGCCTTCTTCGGACTGATCCATGCCATTCTGACCGTGCCGCTCGGGCTCTCTCAGCACGTTTCGGGCATTGGCGTGACGCTGTTTGCCACCTCGCTCAGTTATTTCATCTACCGGACGGCCCTGCCGGATGTCTCGTCCCCGCCCCGGATCGAGGCTTTCAAGCCGCTCGACATTCCGGGCCTGAGCGACCTGCCGTTCCTCGGGCCGGCCCTGTTCCAGCAGACGCCCCTGACCTTCCTCGCCCTGCTGTTGGTCGCGGTCACGGCCTATGTGCTCTACCGAACCCCGCTCGGCCTGGCCATTCAGGCAGTCGGCGACAACCCGGCTGCCGTGGAATCGCAAGGCCTCTCCGTTTATGCGATCCGCATCGGGACTGTGGTTGCCGGCTCCGCGATCATGGCGCTTGGCGGCGCGTTCCTGACCATGTCGGCCTTCGACGCGTTTTTCTTCGGCATGGTCAACGGCCGTGGCTGGATCTGCATCGCCCTGACGGTGTTCGCCTCCTGGCGACCCGGCAAGGCCCTGATCGGCGCTCTGCTCTTCGGGGCTTTTGATGCCTTCCAGGTGCGTCTTCAAACCGAGGTCGGTAGCTTCATTCCCGGCCAGGTGTTCCTGATGATGCCGTATCTGCTTTCCATCGCCGCGCTGATTGTCGTTGCCCGCCGGGCAGACTATCCAAGGGCTCTTCTTGTGCCCTACTTCCGTGGTCAACGCTGAGACAATTCCATGAGTTTCGATCTCCTCGTCAAGAACGCCAACCTGCCAGACGGCCGCCACGGCCTCGACATTGCCTGCCGGAACGGCCGTATCGAGGCTGTGGAAGCCGGGATCACGGCGGACGCCGGCCAGGTGATCGATGCTGGCGGACACCTTGTTTCCCCGCCGTTTGTCGACAGCCACTTCCACATGGATGCGACGCTGTCGCTCGGCCTGCCGCGCATGAACCGCAGCGGCACGCTGCTGGAAGGCATCGCGCTTTGGGGAGAACTGAAGGAGATCCTGACGGTAGATGCCGTTGTCGAGCGGGCCCTGAGATATTGCGATCTGGCCGTCTCGCAGGGACTGCTGGCAATCCGCACCCATGTGGATGTCTGCGACGACAAGCTGACCGGCGTCAAAGGCCTGCTGGAAGTGCGCGAGAAGGTGAAGGACTACATCGACCTGCAACTGGTCGCCTTCCCCCAGGACGGGCTCTACCGCTCTGCCACTGCCGAGAAGAACCTTCTGACGGCACTCGACATGGGCGTCGACATCGTCGGCGGCATTCCGCATTTCGAACGCACCATGGACGACGGCGCACGATCGGTCGCGCGGCTGTGCGAAATCGCGGCCGAACGCGGTCTGATGGTCGACATGCACTGCGACGAGACCGACGATCCGATGTCGCGCCATATCGAGACGCTCGCCTATCAGACCCAGCGCCTCGGGCTGCAGGGCCGCGTCGCCGGATCGCATCTGACGTCCATGCATTCCATGGACAATTACTACGTCTCCAAGCTGTTGCCGCTGATCGCCGAAGCGGAAGTGCATGCCATTGCGAACCCGCTGATCAATATCACGCTGCAGGGCCGCCACGACACGTATCCCAAGCGCCGCGGCCAGACCCGTGTTCCGGAGATGCGGTCCTACGGCATCAATGTAGCCTTCGGCCACGACTGCGTGATGGACCCCTGGTACTCGATGGGCTCCGGCGACATGCTGGAGGTCGCCTCCATGGGACTACACGTTGCCCAGATGACCAGCCGCGACGCCATCCGCTACTGCTACGACTGCGTCACCGCGCACCCGGCCAAGGCGATGAACCTGGAAGGGTACGGCCTGGACAAAGGCTGCAAGGCGGATTTCGTGCTGCTGCAGGCCCGCGACACGATCGAGTCCATTCGCCTGAAAGCAACGCGCCTTGCGGTGGTCAAGTCCGGCAAGGTGATCGCAACAACCCCGGCCCGGCAGGCGCAACTCACCCTCCCCGGACGTCCGGCACAGGTCGACCCGGCCTCCTACGCTCCGCACGAGGGCTGACGGTCTTTCCAAGTTTGGCCCCTGCCCCTCAAGGCCCCCACACACTCCGTCATGCCATGTCTCGACCATGGCATCCATTCCGTTTCCTTGCCCAAGTCACGGCCTAGGGACCCGGCCCGGTCGCGGCATGGATTACCGGGTCAAGCCCGGTAATGATAATGGATAGGATTGAGTGCGGGGAGAAGGCGCCCGCAAGAGAAGCATTGTCACGCAGGTCATTCGCGACACAGCCGTCTCCGTCGCATCAAGCCCGTCCCCCCGTCATGCCATGGCTCGACCATGGCATCCATGCCGTTTCCTTGCCCCAGTCACGGCCTAGGGACCCGGCCCGGTCGCGGCATGGATTACCGGGTCAAGCCCGGTAATGACGCGGTAAGTGGTTGGTGCTGATGCGGCTCAGTTTCCGGTCAATTTTCCCGGCAGGCTGAGATCGCCGGAGGCAACGTCGAAGACGTCGACGACGCACAGCAGTGGGGCGTGGACGTTCTGGTTCACCCGCAAGGCCGACGTGACGCCGTCATACGACAGGGTCTCAACAGTGCTTTCATCGGCAAAGGCCACGTTGAGGGCAATTTCCTCTGCCTCCAACACGGGTGAGAATCCAGGGCTGTCGATGTAGATCGGCAGGCCCGGCCAGGTGGCCGGCATCTTCGGGTTAGTGCCATCGGGAATATCCTGCACGGAGAGTGCGCCGGCACCGCAGGCCTCGTTCGGTGTCAGCACCACCCAGTGCGAGTGCCATTTCGCACCGTCGTTCAGAAGGTCGCCGTCGCCATCTTCATCAAAAAGCGGTGTGTCGTCGAAATCCGGATGGCTGGTAGCCACCAGCGCAAGGATGCCGTCTCCTCCTTCAAACCCGACCGTTTCCGGTTTCAATGACGTTGGCCAGACATAGGACTGCACCGGCGCCCCTGCGAGCGCACCGTTTGCCTCCGGCACGCTCGCACCGGCCGTTCCCTTAAGTGTCATGTGGAAGGTTACGACACGCCCCTTGCGGTGCACATGGGCGGCCAGGATGTCGTAGTTCGGGTCAATCTCCTGGTTTTCCGGCGACAGGATTGCTCCCGTCTGGTGGAGCGCATGACTGCCGCCTGCAAATGCCACAGACGGCAGGGCAATTGCCGACAATCCGGCAATCAGAACGGCTAGGGAAATGGATTTGTACATCGGCTCTCTCCTTGATTGAGGACGCAGCCTTATTAGTAGCGAGTCGAAACTATTGCAAGTTTAATTTCGACTCGCTACATAGAGAGCATGTTTGCTCCGACCGACACACAGACCATTCGCGACCTGATCGACCGGTTGACGCGTCTTGCCGCTGCCGAGGAGTGGAACGGGCCTTTGAACCCGTCTCAATTTGCCGCGCTCAACTATCTTGCCCGGGCAAACCGCTTTTCGCGCGCGCCCTCGCATGTCGCCGATTTTCTGGCAACGACACGCGGCACGGCTTCGCAAACCCTCAAGGCTCTTTCCCGCAAGGAGCTGATTGCCGAAACGCGCTCGGACGAAGACAAGCGCAGCATTCGTTATGACGTCACCCAGGCTGGTCGTGACCTCTTGCACGACCCTTCGTCTCTGGAGAAAGTCATCGACGCCTTGCCGCCGGACGTCGCTGCATCGCTGGCCTCGTCCCTGAAAGCACTTGTCCTGACGATGCTGCACCAGCGGGGTGGCCGCTCGTTCGGTCTCTGCCGCACCTGCCGCCATCACGAGGCAAGGGAAACGGGGGGCTATTGCCAGCTGCTCAACGTGCCGCTCTCGCCTGTCGAAGCCGCACAGCTCTGCCACGAACACACACCAGCCGAAAGCCATCAGCCATGACCGCCAAAGCCCGTATCGTCTCCCTCTTCACCGGGGAACCAGAACACCGTTGGGAGGGCAAGGAGCCGTCTGCCATCCGCAAGACCCGCGCAGATGGTATCCTGCAGGTCACCTCCACCGGCATCACCACCGACCGTCAGGCGGATCTTTCCGTGCATGGCGGACCGGAAAAGGCACTGCATATCTATCCCTCGGAGCATTATGCCCACTGGCGGGACACCTTTCCGGAAAAGGCGGAAATCTATCAGCCAGGCGGTTTCGGCGAGAATATCGCTTCAGAAGGCTTTACCGAGGAAGACCTGTGCATCGGCGACATCCTGTCGGCGGGCACGGTCCGCATGCAGATTTCCCAGGGCCGGCAGCCCTGCTGGAAGCTGAACATGCACACAGACAACCCCACGCAGGCAGCCCATTTCCAGAAGACAGGCCGAACCGGCTGGTATTTCCGGGTGCTGCAGGAAGGGTCGTTTCAGGCAGGCGACGAGTTGACCGTCGTTGAACGCCCCTGCCCGGACTGGAACCTGCGCGAGGTCATCCACGCCCGGTTCAACCCTCGGCTGGATCCGGCGGTGGCAAAGGCCCTGTCAGAACTTGAAGAGCTGGCTGAACCCTGGCGTGTCTCCTTCGCCAAAAAAGCCGATCCGGCCTTTCAGGAAGACACATCGAAAAGGCTCAACGGATAGGTCAGGCACCTTTCGGCGGCAGTGTCAAAGCATTGGCGATGGCAAGATCCAGCCAGTTTTGCAGAACTTCGTCGGTGCAATCGTCCTCACCGACGAAGAACATGCCACTCAACGTGCGCCCGCCCTGTACGATCGGTTCAGCACCCGGCAGTGCCAGCCCGGCAGCATGGCTGGACTTGCCAAGACGGAAGATGAAACGTCGTTCCCCCTCCCTGGTGCGGTCGGCACCCGCGATCATGTGGCCGTGCAGCAGAAAGCACATTGCGCCCATCATCCTTTTTTCGCTGATGCCTGCCCTGTTTCCAAGCGCCTCGCGCAAGCGGTCGTTGAGGTCTTCATCGATGGCCATTGGGTCGATTCTTTCAGACAGGGAAGGTCAGAAAAACGGGTTCGGACAGCAGGAGACACACCCGCACAGAGGACCGCAGCCTCTTCCGGATGAGCCAATCGGTCAACCAGAAGGTTCAGCAAATCTGTGTTACAGACCGGTTTGCAGGTGACCAGCTTGAAATTTCCGCAGTTCCCTGCGACAAACGAGCGACTGCGGACTTGCACTTTCCTTGCGCTTTGGGTATATCCGCGCTCGCGCCTGCACCCCTGGAGGAGGCGCTTCTGGACCGATCCCGGACAACATGAGTCTTCTGGCACGGTGGTTCGCCGGTCCGTTACCTATACACTCGAAGGAGTTTTGCCATGGCTGCCAGCTATGAGCTGAAGGCGTCGGCACGGGACCGGGTGGGCAAGGGGGCCGCACGGGCACTGCGTCGCGAAGGCCTTCTCCCTGCCGTGATCTACGGCGACAAGAAACAGGCACTGCCGATCACCATTCCGGTGAAAGAAACCACCATTACCCTGCACAAGGGTGGTTTCCTTACACACATCGGCATCATCGATGTGGACGGCGAAAAGCATCAGGTTATTGCCAAGGATTTCCAGCTGCACCCGGTACGCGACGACGTCATGCACGTCGACTTCCTGCGCGTTGCCAAGGGCTCCACGCTGACGGTTGAAGTTCCGGTTCACTTCCTGAACGAAGAAACCTGCCCGGGCATCAAGAAGGGCGGCGTCCTGAACATTGTTCGCCACACCGTCGAAATGACCGTTCCGGCCGACAACATTCCGGAAGCTCTCGAAATCGACCTGGCCAAGGCACAGCCGGGCGACAGCCTGCACATTTCCGCAGTGAAGCTGCCGGAAGGCTGCCAGCCGACCATCACCGATCGCGATTTCACCATCGCCACGATCGCTGCTCCGGCCGGTATGAAAGAGACCGACGACGAAGCTGAAGCAGAAGAAGGTGAAGGCGAAGCTGAATAAGCTGCAGCCTTGCTTTAAAAATCGGGAGGCGGTCTCCGCCTCCCTTCCCCTTGCGGGAAAACTTGCAGAGCAGCCGCCATCGGCTGCTTTTTTGTTTCAGGATTAGCCAGCCGGTCTGCATTGCGCTACATGCAGCACGCTCTACCTTGAAAGGCACACCATGAAATTGATCGTCGGCCTGGGCAATCCGGGCGCCAAATACGAAGGCAATCGGCACAATATCGGTTTCATGGCCGTAGATGAGATCCATCGCCGCCACTCCGGCTTCCAGCCCTGGAAAGCCCGTTTTCAAGGTCAGGTTTCCGAAGGCCGCCTCGGCTCGGAAAAGGTCCTTCTGCTGAAACCCAGCACCTACATGAACGAATCCGGCCGCTCTGTCGGCGAAGCCATGCGGTTCTACAAGATCGAGCCGGCAGACATTGTCGTCATCTACGACGAACTCGACCCGCCGCCTGCGAAATTCCGCATGAAGATCGGCGGCGGCCACGGCGGCCACAACGGTCTGAGATCAATCACGGCGCATATTGGCGAAAGCTACCGCCGGCTGCGCCTCGGCATCGGTCATCCGGGCGACAAGAAGCTGGTGTCCAACTACGTCCTGGGTGATTTCGCAAAGGCCGATCGGGACTGGCTGGAGCCGCTCCTGATGGAAGTCGCCGATCAGGCTGCATTGCTGGCCGAAGGCAAGGACAGCCAGTTTGCCAACAAGTTGACCCTGGCCCTGGAGCCCGAAAAGGCACAGCGCAAGGGCAAGAGCCAGGACGGCAAGGTAAAGGATGGCACGACCGGAGCCGCCAAGGCCAATGCTACCGGACAGGGCACCCCCGCACCAGCCAAACCCAAGGGCCAGAGCCATATCCGCCAGGCCCGGCAAGGCAAGTCGGTCAATTTGCCCAAGTCAGGGCCCATGGCTGACATGCTGAAGAAGCTGCTTGGCGGCGGCGACTGAGGACGGTCCCTCCAAGTACACCAGCGCAACCGGGCTGCCTGCAATTGGCGGTCAGGACAGCGGCTGAACGTTGATGATCTCCACACGCCTGTTGCGGCCGCTGGCCGGATCGCCCGGATCGACTGGACGGCTTTCGCCGTAGCCCACCGGCACAAGCCGTTCACGGGGGATCGTATAGAACGCTGCCAGAAACTCCGCGACCATGAAGGCCCTTCGTTTCGACAGGTCCAGATTATAGGCCGTCGTGCCGCGCAGGTCCGTGTGCCCGGCGATCTGGAAACGCATGTTCCTGAGCCGCGGATCCTGCAAGGCCTGTCCAAGCGCCTGCAACGTCAGAATGCCGTCGTTGGTCAGTGAGGCGGAATCGAACTCGAAATTGACCGTCAGATTGATGCGCGGCAGCTCCACTTCCGGCGGCAACTGGCCTTCTATGCTGATCCCGCGAAACGGGTGCGGTTCCTGCTTTCGCATGGACCGGGATTTCGGCGCGCCGGCGTCAGGCAACAACGCGTTGATGATCTGATCCGGTGTGACGGACTGGGCGGAAACGCCGGCTGGCAGCATCATGGGGACCAGCAGTGCCAGAACGAGTGCCAATGCCAGGCGGGCGGTTGCAAATTCGATAAGAAAGCGCATGTCGAAACCTTTGAGTGTCACTCTTCCCGGATCGTCAAATGAAGGACGGCTGCAGAAATCTCACGTGGCAGGCTCATTTCGTCCGGCCGATCCGCCATCCCTGCCCGCAATGCCGTCAGGAAATATCTGTCGTCCGCAGTACCGGCGCCGCCTTCAGCGCTCACAGGCATGGAGAATTGCCCGGAGCCGCCGTTTTCCAGCTCTTCCAGTTGGATGACAGGGCTATGAGCTGCAATCACGATAATGGCTTCCGATCCGGCAGGTGGCTGCACGGTGAACTTCTGACGTCCCTGCCGGCCATCGCCGTAGACGAAACGGTCGCCGAATTGCACCTGCTGGCGCACCGGACCGCGACGCGGCAAGAGGTTCACCACAGTGCCGTCGGCCTGCAGATAGACGATGTAGAGAAACGAGGCGAAGTCCGGCGCGGTCACCTCGAAGGCCAGCGAATCTCCGTAGCGTAGATCCGCGCTGCCTCCCAGGAGCCGAATGCGCGGGCGCGAAGGTTCCGCCAGTGGCCGGGCAAGGGTCTTCAGGGCTTCACACACGGGCCAGGGCCTGACATCGATTTTCTGAAGTTGCTCGGGTGGAAACTCCGCTTCCAGCTTCCGGAGCGCTTCCTGTGTGCTCACGAAACCGGCGAGCAGTGGCATGCCGTCCGGCGTATCTTCGCTCACGTAAAGGCTGCTGCAGCTATCCCCTGCAAAGGCCACCTCATTGTCCCGGTCGGTTCTGGTCAGCCCAGGCACCGGACGCGGCGGCACGATGGACGTGCGCATGATCGACGCATTGTGCATGTCGGCCTTCGTTGCTTCGTAGCTGATCCAGCCATAACCGTCTCCGGACCAGTAAGGCCCCCAGGAGTTCTGGACGAGGAATGCCTGACGCCTTTCATCGTACCCGACGAACACCATCTGGTGTCCTCCGGCGGCCCCGCTGTGGCGCCCGAGCGATCCCTGGTAGATCTCTCCCGATTTCAGATATTGCAGCGTCACCCCGTCCGGCGTCTGGGCGGACGGCACCACGCCAACCATCAGGAACCCGGTGGCCACGGGGTTACCCGCCGCCAGCTGCTGCTTGATCGCATCCAGATCCCGGTCCGTCGCGTTACGGCGCTGGCGGCCCTTGTCGAACACGAACAGGAAGTCTCGAATGCGGAACCTGTCGGGGGCCATCGTTGCGGTTTCCACCCGTTCCGAACACATGGCGGCATCCGGAATGTCGTCCTGGTCGGGAGAGCCGTTGCCCTTGAAATAGGCCATCGCCAGAAGCGCATGACTTCCGGCGGTTTCACAGGCCTCCTGCCGGTTGCGGATCTGCGAATGGAGAAACGCCGGACTTGGTGTGAAGGTGCGGTTGCCGGGTTCCACGTTGTTTTCAAGCGCAGCGTAATAGCCGCGCATGGCATACCCGATGGCATAGGAAACACAGCTGCCGTAGGTCTGCAGCAGGGGTGGTGGCATCATTGGCGACAGGTCGATCGCGTCGGGGATATAAGCCCGCGTGACATTTACCTGTCCGACGCTTTCCAGCAGCGCAGGATCGATCGGCGCATCGCCCAGAAGGCCAGTCAGATCACGCGGATTGAAGCTTTGAGCCGATGCCGGACTTGCCGAGAAGACAGTGGCACAAGTGGTGACGGCAGCCAGGGTGGCAAACAGGCTGCCGGAAAATGCACACAGAAACCCGTGTTTCTTGCGACTGAAAATCATCGCGTCCCAATTCCCAAAAAAATCGCCCAAAACACCCACACGACTATAACCGATAAACAACCGGAGGGAAGCTTTCAGCCGGATCACATCGCCGGACGCCTTTCCTTTTGCCGCTTCATCCTGACATGCTCTTGACAAACACCCGCCCGCAGTCCGCCAAAGCCTTGACCTCTTGACCCGGCTCGGGCATTTAGCGCTGCAAAGTCTCAAGACCAACCGAAAGCGAACTCCCATGGGTTTCCAGTGCGGCATTGTCGGACTGCCGAATGTCGGCAAGTCCACACTCTTCAACGCGCTCACCAAGACGGCAGCTGCACAGGCTGCCAACTATCCGTTCTGCACCATCGAGCCGAATACGGGCGAAGTTGCCGTTCCGGATCCGCGCCTCTATGCAATCCGTCAAGTCGCAGGGTCCAAGGAAGTCATTCCGACGCGCATCACCTTTGTCGACATCGCCGGCCTCGTGCGCGGCGCCTCCAAGGGCGAAGGCCTCGGCAACCAGTTCCTGGCCAACATTCGCGAAGTCGACGCCATCGCACACGTGCTGCGCTGTTTTGAAGACGACGACATCACCCATGTGGAAGGCACTGTCGATCCGATCGCCGATGCCGAAACGGTCGAGACCGAACTCATGGTCGCCGACATGGAAAGCCTTGAGCGCCGCATTGCGCCGCTGAAGAAAAAGGCCTCCGGCGGCGACAAGGAAGCCAAGGCTGTGCTGCCCGTCATGGAAGCCGCACTGGCCCTGCTGCAGGACGGCAAGCCGGCACGCGTTCTGGAAGTGTCCGGTCCGGATGAAGAGAAGATCCTGAAGGGTCTGAACCTCCTGACTGCAAAGCCGGTTCTCTACGTCTGCAACGTCGACGAGGCATCCGCAGGCGAAGGCAATGCCCTCTCCGCCAAGGTCGCCGAAAAGGCGAAGGCAGAGGGTGCTGCCGCCGTCGTGATTTCCGCTGCCATCGAGGCGGAAATCTCCCAGCTCGACAAGGAAGAACAGGAAGAGTTCCTGGAGACCATCGGGCTTGAAGAGCCGGGCCTCGACCGACTGATCCGCGCGGGCTACGGCCTGCTGGGCCTGATCACGTATTTCACGGCAGGCCCGAAGGAAACCCGCGCCTGGACCATCACCGAAGGTACCAAGGCCCCGGGCGCAGCCGGCGTGATCCATACGGATTTCGAACGCGGCTTCATCCGCGCGCAGACCATTGCCTACGACGATTACGTCGGTCTTGGCGGTGAAACCGCAGCCAAGGAAGCCGGCAAGGCCCGCGACGAAGGCAAGGAATATGTCGTCAAGGATGGCGACGTCCTGCTCTTCAAGTTCAACACCTGACGAAATCCCGCGCAGGCAGCCAGGCGCCGCCTGCGCGTTTCCCGTCCGCTTCCACCTCCCGGTCAGCCGCCTTCCTCAGAAGGCACGGAAACGGAAGATAAAGACATCCCCTCTAGGGTTACCCGGACAAACGGGAATTCGACCTGCAGGAGGGGCCAATATGGCGGGACGAAGCGACACCAGGATCCGCAAGATCATTGCGGGAACTGTGGGAAACACGCTGGAATGGTACGATTTCGCCGTCTACGGCTATCTTGCCCCCATCCTTGCGCAACAGTTTTTCCCGAGTGACGATCCGACCGTCAGCCTGATCAGCACCTTCGGTGTCTTTGCGGCAGGCTTCCTCATGCGTCCCATCGGCAGTCTGCTGCTCGGCCATATTGCCGACAAGACCGGCCGCAGCCGGGCCCTTCTGTTGTCCGTCGCCCTGATGGCCATTCCGACGACGCTGATCGCCTTCTTGCCGACCTACGACCAGATTGGCATTGCCGCACCCGTGCTGCTGACGCTGCTGCGGTTGCTGCAGGGGCTTTCCGTCGGCGGCGAATACACCGGTTCAACCGTCTACCTTTACGAGATCGCCCCGCCCAAGCGCCGGTGTTTCACGGTTTCCTGGGCCCTGGTCGGGGCAACATTCGGCATTCTGCTCGGTTCCGGCGTGGCGGCACTGGCAACCGGCCTCCTGCCGGCGGACGATCTGGGAAGTTGGGGATGGCGCATTCCCTTCGCCTTCGGCCTGCTGGTCGGCCTGACCGGTTTCATGATCCGCAGCGGCACCAAGTCAGAAGAAAGGGATCAACCGCCCTCCTCGCACGATCCTGTCAGCGCTCCGGTTGGCGAGGTCCTGCGCAACCACCGGCCTGCCCTGCTGCGGACGATAGCGTGCAACATCCTGAACGGCGTCGGCTTCTATCTGACGTTCGTCTATCTCACGTCCTACCTGGTCGACTACGTCAAGTTCACGGAAAGCCGGGCCCTGACGATCAATACCAGCGTGATGGTCGTCTTCATGCTGCTGTTGCCTATTGTCGGCTATCTCGCCGACAGGATCGACCGAAGAACCATACTGCTGTTCGGATCGGGCGGTGTCGCCCTCTTTGCCCTGCCGATGTTCTGGCTGGTGCATCATCCGGATCCGGTCATGGTCATTCTGGGCCAGCTCGGCATGGCCGTTATTCTAACCGCCTTCTTTGCCCCGCTCATGGCCTCCATGGTCGGCCAGTTCCCGGTGTCCGTGCGCGTGACCGGCTATTCCATAGGGTACAACATCCCGCTGGCGCTCTTTGGCGGCACGGCACCGCTGTTTGCCACCTATCTGATCGACAAGACCCACCTGCAGCTCGCGCCGGCGTTCTACATGATCGCTGCCGGCCTGCTGGCCTTCGTGGTCATCTGGTTCATGCCTTCGGAGGACGGTAGTATCAGCCAGGACGAAGAAGCGGAGCCGGCTCCAAATTAGTTCAAGGCAACAGGACCGCCTGTATTCCGGCCTGAACGCCTCTGGTGTGCCCCACAAATCACGCGGCATAGGCTGGCTCCATCGGGGCGAACATAACTCCCGCTCGACAGGATGCTGCCGAACCCGGTACAAGCAGGCTTTCGTCAATTCTCGAAAGTGTCAGCGATGTCGACCGTCATTCCGGCTCCCTTCCCCACGATCCTGCCCGTCAGCGAAAGCCAGAAGGGTTTTCCGGTCCGCCGGGTCTATTGTGTCGGTCGAAACTATGCCGCTCATGCCGTGGAGATGGGCCACGACCCGAACAGGGAAGCGCCGTTCTTCTTCCAGAAGAACCCGGACAACCTCGATCCTTCCGGCGAATTTCCCTATCCGCCCCTGTCCGGCGACGTGCACCATGAGGTCGAACTCGCGGTCGTTCTGAAGTCCGGCAAGCGCAGCATCCCGCCAGCCAGTGCACTTGAACATGTTTACGGCTACGCCGTTGCCCTCGACATGACCCGCCGCGACCTGCAGGCCGAGGCCAAGAAGGCGGGGCGCCCTTGGGAAGCCGCCAAGGCTTTTGAACGCTCTGCCCCTATCGGCCGGATCATGCCGGCGGCAGACAGCGGTTTCCTCGACCAGGGCCGGATTGCTCTCAGCGTGAACGGAGAGCTTCGCCAGGAAGGCGACCTCAATCAGTTGATCTGGAAAATACCGGAAATCATCGCCAAGCTGTCCGAGCTGTTCCAGCTTGGTGCGGGCGACGTCATCCTGACCGGAACCCCCGCTGGTGTCGGTTCCGTCCAGCGCGGCGACCTCATGCTGGCGACCATCGACGGCTTGCCGGAGCTGACCGTCAGGGTCATTTGACAGGCCCGGGTGGGCGTGTGCGCGCTCGCGTTGAGATCCCCGGTATTGCCGCATTGCAAGGGCCCGGAAAGCAGCCGCTTTCCGGGCCTGGTCTTATTGGCCTTCTCAAGCCCTTGAAAGCTGCGGAACCTTTTGGTGGCAATCCGTGTTTAGAAGTCGTGGTCCCGGTTTCTCCGACAACGGCGCTGACCAGCTCCGTTCGGCCGGAAATGCAAAGGAAGACGGACCAAGTCCTTTAAGTGGTCTTGAGATTGCGGGTCGGCCATGTTCAGGTCGAACCCGGATTTTGAAGTCTTTGCCGGAGCCTGTTCGTGACCTTTGACCAGATTGCCCTGTTCGTCCTCTTCGGCACTGTCTTCGCACTGCTGGTCTGGGGCCGTATCCGCTTCGATCTCATTGCCTTTGGCGCGTTGATCCTGGGTGCGTTCCTGGGTCTCGTCCCTTCCGAGGAAATCTTCTCCGGCTTCGGCCATTCCGCCGTCATGATCATTGCCCTCGTGCTGGTCGTCTCGCGCGGGCTGATGAACTCAGGCGCTGTGGAATTGATTGCAGGCGTGGTGATTTCCGCTTCCAGAGGCCTGTCGCGGCATATCGGTCTCATGGCCATCGTCGGGTCCAGTCTGTCGGCAATCATCAATAACGTGGCTGCGCTGGCATTGCTCATGCCGCTCGATATGGAGGCAGCCAAGAAGGCGGAACGTTCGCCCGGCCTCTCCCTGATGCCCTTGTCTTTCGCAACCATCCTCGGCGGCATGATCACCCTGATCGGAACACCGCCAAACATCGTCATCGCACAGTATCGTTCTGATGCCTTTGGTGCACCCTTTTCGATGTTCGATTTTGCCCCTGTCGGCCTCGTGGTCGCAGTAACAGGCATTGCCTTTGTTGCCCTGTTCGGCTGGCGCTTGCTGCCCCGCCATTTCCGGGACAAGCCGAAACAGGAGGGCTTTGCCGAAAGCCTTTATGCGGCCGAACTGAAGGTCGGGGAAATCTCGGAAGAAAAGCCGCTTACCGTTGGCGACCTTTACCCCGTTGCCGACGAGAAGGATGTCGCCATCATCGGCCTCATCCGCAATGGCCGGCGTGTACGCGGCTTTGCCCGCCGCGAGGCGATCAAATCCGGAGATTACCTGTTCGTGGAAGGCGACCCCAAGGCCATCGAGGCCTTCATGGGCGCCGCCAAGCTGGAATTCGCCGGCTCAGAACAGCACAAGGGCGGCCTGAACAACGACGCCCTGTCACTGATCGAGGCAATCGCGCCGGACAATGCCCGGATCATCGGCCGGTCGAGTTTCGACATGCGTCTCCTTTACGGCCACAGCGTTACCTTGCTTGGCATTTCCAGGCAGGGTCGCCGCGTACAGAAACGCGTTCGCCACGAAGAGATACGCCCGGGTGATGTGCTCCTGCTGCTGGGCACCCCGGAGCGGCTGGAAAGCGCCTGCGCCTGGCTTGGTGTTCTGCCGCTGGAAGGACGCAAGACGGGCGTCATGCAGCGCAACAAGGCCTGGCTGGCCATCGCAGGCTTTGCCGTTGCGATTGCAGCAGCCGTTGCCGGCCTTGCCTATCTCCCGGTTGCCCTGGCTGCCTGTGTGATTTTTTATGCCGCCGCCGGCCTGATCAGCGGATCGGAGGTTTATCAGTCCGTGGAGTGGAAGGTGATCGTGTTGCTCGGCTCGTTAATCCCCCTTGGACAGGCATTCGAGGAAGCAGGAAACGCACAGCTCATCGCCGATGGTATTCTCGCCCTCACCTCAACGGCTCCGGCCTGGGTCACCCTCGCCATCCTGATGGTGGTGACGATGACCCTTTCCGACTTCCTGAACAACGTTGCCACCTGCCTGATCGCAGCACCCATCTCGGTCCAGATCGCCAATTCCCTTCAGGTGAACTCCGATCCGTTCCTGATGGCAGTGGCGGTTGCGTCGTCCTGTGCGTTCCTGACGCCGATCGGCCACAAGAACAACACCATCATCATGGGCCCGGGCGGCTATCGCTTTGGCGACTACTGGCGCATGGGCCTGCCGCTCGAGATCCTCGTCCTGGCCGTCAGCATCCCGGCAATCCTGCTGTTCTGGCCGCTCTGAAACAGAGCTCAGGCAGCAGGCTTCAGAGGCAGGCAGATGTCGGTTAGCAGATCGGCCGGCGCCGTGTCGCGCGGGTTGTTGAGATAGACTTCCAGACAGGGCGCATCGTCCGGTTCACGGCCAGATTGCGTCAGCCACTCGCCGTAAAGCCACTCGTAGGCCCATTTCATGTCGGCGTAGGGTCCCTTGTAACGCAGCACCGCGTAGTCACCGGCACGCGTTTCCCGCTTTTCGAGCGGAGCATCGACCGGGAAGCTATCGTTTATGACCGCTCCGGCAGCCGACTGCAGATCATCTTCGGCGACATGGGTCGGGTCGGAATAATAGAGCGCCTTCATCGCACCGATCCGGCCGACCAGCTGACGGCTCACCAGAATACCGAAAAGCTTTTCAAACGCCTTGCCGATCTCCATGTAGGCACCTCGGTGAGGCAGCACGGCCAGGGTTTCAGACGGAAGGGTTTTGACGGAAACGTCATGCATTGGAGCTGATCCTTTCTGCTTGGGAAGTGGTGCACCGCCGTTGGCCGGCTGAACCCGGCGCGAGGAAACGGAGGAGCGGTAGGCGGTCGGGGGCTGGCCGTAAGCCTGTTTGAAGCTGCGTGAAAAGGCCTCCAGGCTGCCGTAACCGGCCCGTTTTGCGACGACGGGCAAGGCCAGGTCCGTATAGGCAAGGTCTCCCGCGGCACGGTGAAGGCGCAGACGCTTGACCGTCGCGAAGATGGATTCGCCATAGGTCGACTGCCAGACCCTGTGCCAGTGCGAGGGGGAAAGGGCTGCCACCTCGGCAAGCGTCGCCAGATCAGGATCCTCGTCGAGGTTGGCGTAGATATATTCGATCACCCTTGTGAAACGGCGGACATAGCCGTTGTCCCGCGGTGAGAGTGTGAGCTTTTCGTGATTGGTCATGGACTTGGCCCCGTTCGATTGATGGGACCCTAGCACCATGCTTTTTGATAAATCTTGCTGACTTCCCCCCCCCTCACACCGGCACATTCCGGAAGAACAAGGTCTTTCTTCCAGAAAGACAAAACAGGCACTGGCTTCCGGCGTCGGAATGGCCATGATGTACGCAACTCAAAAACAGGGGAGTTGAACCATGACCACCCAGAAACGCATTCTGTTCACCGGCGGTTCCGGCAAGGCCGGACGGCACGTCATTCCCTATCTGCTGGCGCAGGGACATCGCGTCGTCAATGTCGACCTGAAACCGCTTGATCATCCAGGTGTCGACAACCTCATTGCCGACATCACCTCATCGGGTGAGATGTTCAACGTCATGACCAGCTACGCCAATTTCGATGAACTGGAACCGGGCAACGGGGTACCGGTTTTCGATGCGGTGGTCCATTTCGCCGCCGTGCCGCGCATTCTCATTCATCCGGACAACAGAACCTTCGAAGTCAATACGATCGGCACATACAACGTCATTGAAGCCGCCGTGAAGCTCGGCATCCGCAAGATCGTGATCGCGTCTTCGGAAACCACCTACGGCGTCTGTTTCGCCGATGGCGTGGTCGACCCGAAGGTGCTGCCCGTGGAAGAGGATTATGACGTCGACCCGATGGACAGCTACGGGCTTTCCAAGGTGGTCAACGAACAGACCGCCCGCGCCTTCCAGCGCCGTTCCGGCTTCGATATCTATGCGCTGCGGATCGGCAATGTCATCGAGCCGCACGAATACGACCGGTTCCCGGATTTCTTTGCCAATCCTGCACAGCGCCGCAGAAACATCTTCTGCTATATCGACGCCCGCGACCTCGGTCAGATCGTCGACCGCTGCCTCGAAAAGGACGGGCTCGGCTACCAGGTCTTCAACGCCGGCAACGACACGAATTCCGTCGATATTCCGAATGCGGAAATCCTCAAGCGCTTCTTCCCCGACGTGCCGCTGAGCCGGGAACTTGGCGAGCATGAGGCCCTGTTTTCGAACCGCAAGATCCGCGAAATTCTGGGCTTCCAGGAAGAGCACAACTGGCGCAAATACGTGACCGTATAACCGGCGATCCAGGCAGGAACGAAGGCTGGCGGATTTAGTTTTACTTCCGATACGGCTGGGACTAGCTTCTGAACGCAACACTGTCGGGCAGCAAGGCTGCCCACCTGGGAAACGTGCTATGAAGCTACTGAAATCTGCCGCTCTCGGCCTTGCCTTCCTGGCGTCTGCGACTGCAGCCGTCGCGCAGGGAACCGGCTCGCAAGGGTACTTCCAGATCTACAACAACACCGAAGACAACGTTGTCGTCGGCTTCTACACCAATGACGGCGACGGCTGGTCGGACAACTGGCTGTCCGGACCGCTTTCGCCGGGTGAAAGCGCGAAAGCCGAGTTCGCCGCCGACACCGGCAACTGCGCGCAGACCTTCCAGGTCGGCTGGCTGGCCGACGACGATACCGAAGTTCTCGACGATCCGATCGACATCGATATCTGCGAAGCCAGCAACGTCTACATGGATGATAACGAGATCTATTACGACTGATCTTTTCTTCCAATCTCAAGGCGGGAACGCGGACCATCGCGTTTCCGCGGAGTGCCAACACCACCGGAATTCATGACCGATCTCCTTTATTTTGAAGACTTCCAACCTGGTCAGGTCTTCGAGCTGGGCTCCCTCACCGTCAGCAGGGACGAAATCATCGATTTCGCTGCCGAGTTCGATCCGCAACCTTTCCACCTAGACGAAGAGGCCGGCAAGGCATCCATCCTCGGCGGGCTCGCCGCCTCCGGATGGCATACAGGTTCGATGGTGATGCGTCTGCTTGCCGAAAATTTCCTGACCAGGACAAGCGGCCGTGGTTCGCCGGGTATCACCAAGCTGCAGTGGAAGCGTCCTGTTCATCCAGGTGACTGCCTAACGGCCCGGGTCGAAATACTCGACACGAGAGACTTGCGGTCGAAACCGGACCTTGGCCTCGTCAACATTCGCGTGACGGCCAAGAACCAGAAGGGCATCGAAGTGCTCGTCTGGGAAAACCCGAACCTGTTCGCAAGACGGGAGGTCGCCCGGTGAGTGCCTTTTTCGAAGATATTGAAGTGGGTGACACGCTTGACCTTGGGGAACACACCTTCACCCGGGAAGACATCGTGCGTTTTGCGGAAAAATACGATCCGCAGGCTTTTCACCTCAGCGAGGAGGCCGCCGCGCAGACCCATTTCGGTCGCCTGTGCGCTTCCGGTTGGCACACGGCAGCGGTTTTCATGAAGCTCTGGGTCGCCAGGCACAAGGCTCTTCAGGAAGAAGCGCTGGCAGCAGGGCAAACACCAGCCAATATCGGCCCCTCGCCCGGGTTCGAGGATCTCAAGTGGATCAGGCCGGTCTTTGTTGGTGACACGCTGCGCTACCGGCGTGTGGTCACCGGCAAGACCGAAAGCCGGACCCGCCCGGACTGGGGTCTCGTTCATTCCGACATGCAGGCCTTCAATCAGGACGGCACGCTGGTGTTCTCCTTCAAGGGCACGGTGTTCGTCGAACGCCGCAAGCGCTAACCGGACAATCAGTCGGCCCTGTTAAAACGCAAAAGCGTGCTGCGTCCTCAAGACGGCAGCACGCTTTGCGGTTGGCACTCCTGTCTTGCCATGCCACGCATGCGACCTGTGCCTCAGCGGCAGACGTCCAGGATCCACAAGAAGGCCATCGGCACCATGGTCAGCGCCGGCAGGATGATCGCCGGGTATCCGAAGGCATAGATCGACACCGCCCAGATCATCGCGAGATTGGCGATGAACCAGTATTTGGCATCTTCCGCGCCATAAAGCGCTTCCTTGAGAAACAGGTTCAAGATGGGCACGGCCAGAAGCAGCCGTAGCACCAGGACTTCCTTGGGGGCAGATGAAGCAGACATCTCTTCTCCGGATCTTAGGGAAAACACGTAGAGTTTGTCCCTAATCCGTTTGCCTGTTCCAGGCACTGCGGCAAACGGACATCATGCCCATTTGCCGCAGTTTGCCGCGCGACGCTATTCCGGCTTGCGGCCGTGCACCAGCATCGTCATGCCCGGGATCATCACTTCAACTGCGATATCGGTGAAGCCGGCGGCTTCCATCAAGCCGGCAACGTAGGAACTCGTGATCGAACGGGCTTCCGGGTTGAAGGCGGTGTGCTGAAGCTGCCAGAGCGCGGCCAGCTTCGGCCCGTCGCGGTTTTCGTCGACCATGAAGTCATGCACCATGAAGTCACTACCCGGTGTCAGAACCTCGAACGCCTTGCGCACAAGCCCGGGAATGGCCGTGCCTGGGACACCGGAAAAGAGATAGGACATCAGCACTGCGTCCGCGCTGTCCGGCCATGTATCCTTCAGGGCATTTCCCGGCGCATAGCGAATGCGGTCCTGCAGGCCTTCTTCGGCAATGAACTCTTCACCCACCTTGGCGACATTCGGAAAATCCAGAACGGTTGATCGGAGCCCCGGATACGCCTTGCAAAGAGAAATCGAGAAGGCCCCGGTACCACCGCCAACGTCCAGCAACTGCTTGGCAGCGGACAGATCCACAAGCTTGGCAAGTCCTCGCCCGGGCCCAAGCGAGCCTGCATGCTGGGACCGGGAATAAAGCCGTGCTTCCTCCGGGTCGCTGAACCAGGTCTCGTAGGAAGCAACCTGGTCGTCCTCCAGACTGTCCGTCAGGGCGTCGTTGAGCTGTGTCATGAAGGGGTACATCTGCTTGTCGATCTGAAACCGCAGATAGTCGCCGAAATCATACTTCCGTCCTTTCACCAGAAACGCCTCCGCTGCGGGCGAATTGGTGAAGCCTGATCCCTCCCGGCGCACCAGCCCGAGGCTCGTAAGTGCGGTCAACAGTGTTGTGGCACGATCAAGATCAAGCTCGCTTTCTTCAGCAACTTGCTGTGGCGTCAAGGTCTTTTCGGAAAGCAGTGAAAACAAATCTACATGGAGTGCAGAAAAAAGAGCCTTTGAGCCCATAAATCCGAAAGCAATATCTGAAATTTCCTCAGCCGTTTCCAAGGACCTGGCGACGGGCATAAATTATCCTCCTCAGGAATTCTGAGCACAAATGTGCGGAATTTTTCCGTTCAGGAAAAATGAACTTGGGAATGAGCAAGTATAACTATTGTGCGCCGCAATGCAAATTCCGCTCCCCATCCGGCAAGAGCTGACGCGGGAGCCGGTTTCTGTCCTTGAACTTTGGCAGACCCCGGTCTTCGATTAAGCTGAGGCCGATGCTGTCAGGCATCGAAAGCGTTCTCAAAAGCCTGGGAATTCGCCTTTCTGCAGTATACCGCCCGCAAGAAACCGAACAGGACCGACCGAGTGTCTTTTCTCGACTTTCCCGCACAGCTTCCGGAAAACCGGACACCACGTGCTGTGATCTTCGGTGCCGGACACGGCAGCACTTACCCTGGCAAGGACAGCAGCGGGTACACCGGAGCAGCCGATGCCATTCGTGCAGCCAGTCAGGAAGATGCCGGTCTCGTCGGCCATTGGGACTTCGATCTCGGCGGACCGCTTTTCGAGGGTCAGCCGGTGTGCTGCACCGACATCGGCAATATCGACACCCGGCTGCACGACAACGCAGGCAACCGGGCACGGATCGAGGCACAAACACGCTCGATCCTGGCACTGCCAGCCGTTCCGATCCTGCTTGGTGGTGATGATTCCCTGCCGATCCCCTTCCTCGCCGCCTTCGTTGATCAGGGGCCCCTGTGGGTGCTTCAGATAGATGCCCATATCGACTGGCGCGACGAGGTCGACGGCGAGCGCTACGGCTACTCCAGCCCGATGCGCCGCATCAGCGAGATGCCGCATGTTGTGGGCCTCGTTCAGGTTGGCCTGCGTGCCGTCGGCAGCGCCAGCCAAAACGAAATCGAGGCTGCACAAACCTATGGCAGCCGCTTTGTCACAGCGCGCGAGGTCCACGCAGAAGGTATCTCGGCCGCGTTGAGGCATATTCCGCAAGGCGCGCGCTGCGTCGTAACGCTGGACTGTGACGGCCTTGACCCGGCAATCATGCCCGGCGTTGCCGCGCGTACGCCCGGCGGGCTCACCTACACGCAGGTGATCGATCTGGTTGCGGGTCTGGGCAGACGCGCAAGGATCGTTGGGTTTGACCTTGTCGAATTCTACCCGCCAAACGATATCGACGGCCTCAGCGCGCTGACCGCCTCAAGACTTTTGGTCAACGCCGTCGGCGCGATCGTCCGGCAATAACGGGAGGCTCGGACAGGTGTTCGGGCTGGCAAGACCGATGCAGAAAAGGTGGGAAAGAATGGGGATGTCGCCAGCACCTCAAAGGCTGCGGGCAAACAGGACTTCGTCGCGGATTTCGATACCGTAGTCGCCACGCAGCGGGATTTCCGGCTTCTTCTCGCGCTCGGCGTCGATGACACCTTGCGCGATCCGCTCCAGACGGAAACCGCGCCGTTGATAGAAGCGGAAGGCGTCGAGGTTGTCGTTGGACGTACGGACGGTCAGCCTGTTGATGCCGGACGCCTTTGCTTCATCGACCACCGCGTTCAGCAGCAGTGTTCCGGTGCCACCCCAGCGGCTGAGCGAGTCGAGCGTGAGGATTTCCCATTCGCTTTCCCGCTTGATCAGCGTGACGAGCCCCACAAGATCATCGCCTGCGTAGGCAACATAACCCGGCAGGCTCGACGCATCGACGATCTCGCCGTCCAATAGCATTTCGGGCCCTGCCCATCGGTCTGCCAGAAGCTGGAACACAGCTTCCTTGTCTTCATCGTTGATCCGTCGGATGATCACGCTCATGGTCTGCCCTGCCTCCAGATCAGCGGCCCTTCAATCGTCGCCAATTGAACAGCCATCTGCCGATCGCTTCCATAATTTACGAGCATCCTTTCTGCGGTCGTCTGGCCGCAGGATGCCCTATCGGTGAATGACGCGGGATGCCAGAGGCGTGCGCGCCTGCCAACGCGCTCGCTCCAGCTCCGGATCGACATGCTCTTCTTCCGGATAACCGACGCATAGATAAGCCACGAGGCGCCAACCGGCGTCAACCTGCAGTGCCTCTGTCACCGCGTCCGGATCAAGGATCGACACCCAGCCAACTCCGACACCTTCGGCACGAGCCGCCAGCCAGAATGTGTGGATCATGCTGACCGTGGAATAAGCCAGCGTCTCCGGCATGGTCAGCCGGCCCAGTCCGTGGCCCTGTTCCGGGTCGTCGTCGCAGAAAATCGCCAGATGCACGGGGGCTTCCTTCAGCCCCGCCAGCTTGAGCTGGCGATACGCGAGCGCCTTGTCGTCACTGTAGGTCCTGGCGGCTTCTTCATTTTCCGCTTCGAAGCTCGCGATGATCCGTCCACGCGCCTCGGCGCTGTCGACAACAACAATTCGCCAGGGTTGACTGTTGCCAACAGAGGGGGCGAGGTCTGCCAGTTGCAGAAGATGGTCGAGAGAGCCTTCCGGCAACGGCTCCTGTTTGAAACGGCGCACGTCCCGGCGCCATTTCAGAAGGGTCTCGAAATCCTTCTGAAATTTCTCTGAAAAGTCCGGTATCACGTCCCTGCCCTCGGCTCCTCCCGCCATGACAGACCTAGTGACCCGGAAATTCCACGAGGGTGCGCACTGGAACGTTCATCGCTTCCAGTTTCTTGCGCCCGCCGAGATCTGGCAGATCGACGATAAAGCACGCCGACTCGATGTTGGCGCCCATGGACCGCAACAGTTTGCAGGCAGCCTCCGCCGTTCCACCGGTAGCAATCAGGTCGTCAACCAGGATGACACGGTCACCCGGCTTGATCGCATCCTTGTGCATTTCCATCTCATCCAGACCATATTCCAGGGAATAGGCGATCCGGACGGTTTCGTGCGGGAGCTTGCCCTTCTTCCTGATCGGTACGAAGCCGGCGGACAGCTGGTGCGCGACCGCGCCCCCGAGAATGAAACCGCGCGCCTCGATGCCCGCAATCTGATCGACCTTGGAGCCGGCCCAGGGCTGCACCAGGGCATCGACCGCCCGGCGGAAGGCACGGGCATCGCCGAGCAGTGTCGTGATATCCCGGAACAGGATGCCCTCTTTCGGATAGTCCTTGATCGTGCGGATAGCACTGACAAGTTCATCCTGAATGGTCTGTGCGGTCATCGGGATATCTCTCTGTTAAAATAGTTCCAGGCATCTGCCCCGGCCGGTGGTTATAACAAGTTTGACCTGCCGGTCGAAGCAATTTCGCTTTGTCTCAAGGGGTTATGCCGGCCACACTTTCGGCCGGCAATCCGGTCAGGTCCGGTTCAGGATTCGTCCTGCGACAGCGTCGAGCTTCGCCACCAGCGCCGGGTCGCGTTTGTCCGGCGCGGTCATCATGGCAAACTCCAGCGCAGTATCGGACCCGGCCGGGCAGGACTGATGTTCGCGCGGCAGATCCCTAGCGACACGGCCAACAAGCCTCTGGGCGTTTTCCGCGTTCTCGTGAAGAACCTTGATGATGGCCTGAATATCGACTTCGCCGTGGTCCGGGTGCCAGCTGTCATAGTCGGTGACCATCGCGATGGTGGCGTAGGAAATCTCCGCCTCGCGGGCAAGCTTTGCTTCCGGCATGTTGGTCATGCCGATGACGTCGCAGCCCCAGGACCGGTAGAGCTGGCTTTCCGCTAGAGAAGAGAACTGCGGGCCTTCCATGGCCAGATAGGTACCGCCCTTGGCATAGGCGAGGCCTTCCGCTTTCGCGGCTGTCGCCACTGCATCGACCAGCTTCGGGCTGACCGGGGTCGCCATGGACACATGCGCGACACAGCCGGTACCGAAGAAACTCTTCTCCCGCGCAAACGTCCTGTCGATGAACTGGTCCACCAGCACGAAGGTGCCCGGAGCATGTTCTTCCTTGAGCGATCCGCAGGCAGAGACAGACAGAAGATCGGTGACACCGCAGCGCTTCATCACGTCGATGTTGGCGCGGTAGTTGATGGTTGTCGGCGAATAGACGTGTCCGCGCCCATGACGGGGCAGGAAAACCACCTTGAGACCATCAATGGTGCCGATACGCACTTCATCGGACGGCGTGCCCCAGGGGCTGTTGACGGCGATCCATTCGGAGTTTTCCAGACCCGGAAGGTCGTAGATTCCAGACCCGCCGATAATGCCCAATACTGCGTCTGCCATAACCACTCCAAACAGATTCAAAATCAATTCCTGCGGGACACAGGCCCGCATCAGCGATGGTTTATTTCAATTGATCCGCGATGGCGTCAAGCCCGGCCTTGGCGCATTTCGCCTCGTTCTCGCCGCCACCGCCTCCGGCAACGCCAATCGCTCCGAGAAGCATTCCGGTTGCCGAGACGATGGGCAGCCCCCCAGCTAGAGGCAACGCCCCTGGAATAGCTGCAAGACTGGCCTCTCCGCCCGGTCCGGCGAGCGAACCAAGATCCGAACTGGGAAGGTTGAAAGAAGCGGCGGTCCAGGCCTTGCGACGGGCGGTTTCGGCAACATGCGCACCGCCCATGTTGCTGCGCAGTGTCACTTGCTCGACGCCGAAACGGTCCACCACGGAAGCTCCGGCCTGAAAACCTGCCTCGTTGCAGACCTCGACGGCTCGCAGCGCAGCGCGCATGGCAAGATGCATGTCCAGGACCTCGACCATGTGGGTTGCGGCCGATTGCGAATTTGCGGGGACAGGAAGCAGGAGAATTGCCAGAAACATCAATGCGCGGCGCATTGCATTACCCCTCAAAGAAAAAGCCGCCGGAAGGTCCGGCGGCTTTCATCATGCACTTAGGCGGCAATCAATCAATGCTCAACGTTGCGCCACAGTTTCTTCTTCGTGAAGTAGAGCATGCCGGCGAAGACGATCAGGAAGATCATGACCCGGAAGCCGATCTTCTTGCGCTCTTCCAGATGCGGCTCGGCGGCCCACATCATGAATGCAGCGACGTCATGCGCATACTGGTCGACCGTCATCGGTGTGCCGTCGGTGTATTCGACCAACTCGTCGGACAACGGTGCGGCCATGCCGATCGGACCACCTGTCAGATGCTCGTGCGCACAAGCTTCAGCGGTAACGGAACCACCCAGGAAGGCCGGGTTGTAGTTGCCGGTGAAGTCCTCACCCAGACATGCCGGGTTTTCTTCCGGATAGCTGGTGAGAAGCGCGTAGATGTAATCCGGGCCCTGCTCCTGATACTGGGTGAAGGCGTCGAAGACGAACCACGGGAAACCGCGGTGCGCCGCACGGGCCTTTGCCAGCAGCGAGAAGTCCGGCGGGTAAGCGCCGCCGTTGGAAGCGCGGGCAGCCTGCTCGTTCGGGAACGGAGACGGGAACTTGTCCGCCAGGATACCCGGACGCTCATACATGTCGCCGTCGTCGTTCGGACCGTCGATGACGGTGTACTCGGACGCGATCTGCTTGGCCTGATCTTCGGTGAAGCTCGGGCCACCGTCTTCAGCAAGGTTACGGAAAGAAACCTGCTTCAGGCCGTGGCACGAAGCACAGACTTCCCGGTAGACCTTGAAGCCACGCTGCAGCTGGCCACGGTCGTAGAAACCGAACGGACCCGAGAAGGACCACTGCTCCCGCTCGATGTGCGGGGCGTTGCCTGCTGCGAAGACCGGGGTCGCGATGGCGACAGCCGCCACCGCAGCGAAGGAACGAACCATTTTGATCATGGTGCTCATTGTCTCAATTAACTCCTGATCCGGGCCGCGTTACTTCGTTTCCGGTGCTGAAGTCGCACCAGCCGGTTTGCCGGCTCCGCCCTTCAGAACCGCTTCGGAAATCGAGGCCGGCAAGGGCCGCGGTTTTTCCAGGAACCCGAGCATCGGCAGGATGATCAGGAAGTGGGCGAAGTAGTAGGCGGTGCAGACCCGGGCGAGCAGAACGTAGGTGCCTTCGGCCGGCATGGCGCCGAGATAGCCAAGCGCAACGGCGTTGGCGGCGAAGATCCAGAAGAACTGCTTGAACAGCGGGCGGTAGGTGCCGGAGCGAACCTTGGACGTGTCAAGCCAGGGCAGAACGAACAGAACTGCAATGGCACCGAACATGGCGACAACACCGCCGAGCTTGTCCGGGATGGCGCGCAGGATCGCGTAGAACGGCAGGAAGTACCATTCCGGAACGATGTGCGCCGGGGTCACGAGCGGGTTTGCTTCGATGTAGTTGTCCGGGTGCCCCATGTAGTTGGGCACGTAGAAGACGAACCATGCGAACAGGATCATGAACACGATGATCGCGAACAGATCCTTGATCGTGTAGTACGGGTGGAACGGAACCGTGTCCTGCTTGGTCTTCGGCTGAACGCCCGTCGGGTTGTTGTTGCCCGTGGTGTGGAACGCCCACACGTGCAGGATAACGACACCGAAGATCATGAACGGCAGCAGGTAGTGCAGCGAGAAGAAGCGGTTCAGGGTCGGGTTGTCGACCGCAAAACCACCCCACAGCCAGGTGCGGATTTCTTCGCCGACCAGCGGAATGGCCGAGAACAGGTTGGTGATAACCGTTGCGCCCCAGAAGGACATCTGGCCCCACGGCAGCACGTAACCCATGAAGGCGGTGCCCATCATGATCAGGAAGATGATCACGCCGAGGATCCAGGAGATCTCGCGCGGCGCCTTGTAGGAGCCGTAGTAGAGACCGCGGAAAATGTGAATGTAGACGGCGATGAAGAACATCGACGCGCCGTTTGCATGCAGGTAACGCAGCATCCAGCCGAAGTTTACGTCGCGCATGATGTGCTCGACGCTGTTGAAGGCTGCCGTGGTGCTTGGCGTGTAGTGCATCACCAGCACGATGCCGGTGATGATCTGCGCGATCAGCACGAAGAACAGGATGCCACCGAAGGTCCACCAGTAGTTCAGGTTCTTCGGCGTCGGGAAATCAACAAAAGAGCCGCGAACGAGCGAGATGACCGGCAGGCGGCTTTCCAGCCACTTTGCCGGAGCGCTCTGCGGTACATAGTTTGAATGTCCAGCCATGGCTGTCTCCTAAAAATCTATGCCGTTAGCCGATCTTGATCGTCGAGTCGCTGACGAACTCGAGCGGCGGAATCAGCAAATTCTCGGGAGCCGGGCCCTTACGGATACGGCCGGCGGTGTCGTAGTGAGACCCATGGCACGGGCAGAACCAGCCGCCGAAGTCGCCGGAGCTGCCGATCGGCACGCAGCCGAGGTGGGTACAGATACCGACCTGGACGAGCCATTTCTCGTTGCCTTCTACGCCACGGTTGGCGTCAGACGCTTCCGCGTCCGCCGGCAGGTTAGAATTTCGTGCAAGCGGGTCGGGAAGATCAGCCAAGGGAACAGCCTTGGCTTCTTCCACTTCCGTTTCGGTACGGTTGCGGATGAATACCGGCTTACCGCGCCATTTGACTGTAATCGACTGCCCCTCTTCCACGGCAGAGATATCCACCTCGATGGAAGCCAGAGCCAATGCGGAGGCATCCGGGTTCATCTGATCGATGAACGGCCATGCCAGCGCGCCAGCGCCAACGACGCCCATGGCGCCGGTCGCAATATAGAGGAAATCGCGGCGGGTCGGTTCCGCCTGATCCGTATGTGCCAAGGTCGCGTCCTCTCGAAACCTGTTCAACCTGTACCGAAAGCCCGCATCACGTCCGGGACCCCTTCTTTGCCCAAGAAGGGAACGGAACCATGCCGGGCTCATCGGGGGCCGGATACGGGCTATTCCGCACCGGCCAAGCGGCTTGTCTTTTTGCACCCTTCGAAACGCTTGTCCAGTTCAACAAACGCCTCGAAACGCATATGTCGCAGGCAAAACAACCGCCGCGCCGCTTTTCTGCCCTTTTTTGGGGAATGAGCGCAAGAGCGGAATCCGATTGAATCCCGCTCTTGCCATTGGTCTTTGGATTTAGGCGGCCTGAACCGAGGACAGAAAGCCCCCCGACTGGTGCTCCCAGAGCTGTGCGTAAAGTCCGCCCCGCTCCAGAAGCTCCTGATGGGCCCCCTCCTCGATGATTCGACCCTTGTCCATCACGATCAGCCGGTCCATGGCCGCGATCGTGGACAGACGGTGGGCAATCGCAATCACCGTCTTGCCTTGCATCAGATCGAACAGGCTCTCCTGAATGGCCAGCTCCACTTCACTGTCGAGAGCGGATGTTGCCTCGTCGAGAGCCAGGATCGGCGCATCCTTCAGCAGGGTTCGGGCAATGGCCACCCGCTGGCGCTGGCCACCGGACAGCTTGACGCCCCGCTCGCCGACATGGGCATCGAGACCCTTGCGTCCCTCCATGTCCTCCAGCTCGTCGACGAAGGACAGTGCATGTGCTTTTTCAAGCGCTGCCAGCACCTCTTCCCGCGTCGCATCCGGACGGCCATAGGCCACGTTGTCGAAGATCGACCGATGCAGCAGAGACGTATCCTGTGTCACCACACCAACCTCGGCCCGGATATCGTCCTGACGGACATTGGCGATGTCCTGGCCATCGATCAGGATTCGGCCGCCCTCCAGGTCGTAGAAGCGCAGGATCAGGTTGACCAGCGTCGACTTGCCTGCACCGGACCGACCGATCAGACCGATCTTCTCACCCGGATGGATCGTCAGGCTGAGATCCTCGATCACGCCGGCATCCTTGCCATAATGGAACCGGATGCGATCGAAACGGATCTCTCCCTGCCCGACCTCGAGCGCCTTGGCGTTCTTGACGTCCATCACCTCGCGTTCCCGCGAAATGGTGGAGATGCCATCCTGCACGGTGCCGATGTTCTCGAACAATCCTGCAAGCTCCCAAAGGATCCAGTGGGACATCCCCTGAAGACGCAGCACGAAGGCAACCGCAATGGTGACTTCGCCGATGGTCACAGTGCCGGCCTGCCACAGAATGATCGAAAGACCACCGATGGAGGTCAGCAGCAGCATGTTGATGAACACCAGGACGATATTCAGTCCCGTCACCAGCCGCATCTGCAGGAAGACCGTCTTCAGGAAGCCAAGCATCGACGTGCGCGCATAGGCTTCTTCGCGCTCCGCATGGGAGAACAGCTTCACCGTGGTGATGTTGGTATAGGCATCAACCACGTGACCGGTCATCAGGGAGCGCGCATCAGCCTGCTCCTTCGACACGTCCCGCAACTTCGGAATGAAGAAGCGGATCGTGAGCAGATAGGCACAGATCCACACCAGGAACGGCAGGCTGAGCCAGATATTGGCTCCCGCGACCACGATCACGGCCGCGGTGAAGTAGACCGCGACATAGACCATGATATCGGCCATGCGCGAGACGACCTCACGCACGCCAAGCGCCGTCTGCATCAGTTTCGTCGCGATCCTGCCCGCGAAATCGTTCTGATAGAACGACACGCTCTGGCGCAGCAGGTATCGATGCACCCGCCAGCGGATGGACATGGGATAGTTGCCCATCAGCCCCTGGTGAAACAGCAGCTGCCAGATAACCTCCAGCAGCGGGCGCAGCACCAGCAGGATCACCAGCATGAAGAGGAGCGTGCGCCAGTTCTGACTGACGAACGTATCCGGATCGGATTTTTCCAGCCAGGTGACCAGGTCGCCCAGGAACGTGAAGATATAGACTTCCACGATCGCGACCAGCGTGCCGAGAAGCGACACACCGGCCAGGATCGGCCAGACAGGTTTGGTGTAGTACCAACAGAAGGCCCAGAAGCCCTTCGGGGGCACTTCGAGAACAGTCTTCTCGAAGGGGTCCACGAGTTTTTCGAAACGCTCGAACATGATTACCTCTCGGCCCCGCTCAACCGTAACACATTGAGATGCACCAGGGCATCGTCAGTGCGCACAGGTTTTCTATGCGGGCGAATTATGCGGCCAGTCGCGAACAGCAGCAGACTGGCGATGAAACTTGTAAAGGCGAGAGCCACGATGAAGGTGCCCCAGAAAAGCGCGCCGAGTTCATCGGCAAACTGCGTCACCGGTATGTGTCGGCCGGCGATTTCCAGAGCCTCGATCCGGCTCAGATTGAAGACGATGACCGGAATGAAGAACACGACGGCGATCGCAAAAGTGGTTCCCAGAAAGACGCCGGCGGCGACAGCGGCACGCATCGCGCGGCGGGGGAAAGCCTGTCGTGGCTCTTCTGGTAAAGACACTTCAATATCCGGACGGCCTGTCGCTGGGGACAGGTCCGGCGTGAAATGGAATGACATCGGATCATCTCCGAAATGGGATCGTAAACGTGGTGACGGCAGACACGCGCGGCAACGCATGCAGCTCAATGGGAACGGCTTCAGCCGGTCACCGCAAAAGTCAGGAATTTGAAGAAGGTCTGTGGCTTCCTAGCGGAAGCGGACAGTGATACCTGGGCAAGCCTGGAGAGCGGCATATGGGTGGATCATGCAGCGATCTGTCATTTAGTGCCCTCCTGGTTGCGCAGCCGGGCGGCTGCTGGGGAAACAAAGCCAACCACCATGAGTTGACTGGGGATGTTGGTACCTGCTTTCGGAGAACTTGAAAAGCAAAAATGCGTCAAATTGCAGCACGAAATATCGATCTGTTGCCCATCGGCCACAGACCCGCAAACCTCTCCCAACGGCAAAGAGGTTAGGACTGATACTCCAGCAGCTCGAACTCGCGCATGTGAATTTCCGCTTCATGCGGCGATAGCGGATCCGCAATGACCTTGCCCTGCACCGTCGTGCAGCCGAATTGCTTGAGCAGATCGACCTGCTTTGTCGTATCGACCCCCGCCGCAGAAATCTTCAGCCCCAGATTGCCGGCAAGCCGGGTGACCGACTGAACCAGCTGCCGTTTTTCCTTGCTGTCCTCAAGCCCTGCAATAAGCATCGGACACAGCTTCAATTGATCCGCGTTCAGATAGATAAGCTGACCGGCACCGCCATGTCCGCCGCCGAACTTGTCCAGGGCAACCCTGCAACCGATTTCCCTCAGAAGGTCGACGGATCCGGCGAGGCCGTCCGGTTCGTCGAAACGGATGATTTTTTCGTCCAGCTCGACCACGATGTCGTCGGTCTTGAAACCAGCCTCACAGGCAGCTTGACGAAGTTGTTCAACGAAGCCTTTTTCCTTCAGGCTGGCTCCGCTCAGGTTCACCGACAGGAAGAACGCCGTATTCGAGAGCTCTCGAAGTCGCCGGACCTGGGAAAGACCCTCCAGCAGCGCGAAACGCTCGATCTGGGCGATTCTCTTGGCATCTTCGTGCGTCGACAGAAGGCTGACCGGGTCCACGAGCCCTTCGGAAGGATGCAGCCAGCAGGCAGTAACTTCGTATCCGATGATCCGCCGACTCTCCAGATCGTACTGCGGTATCATCATCAAAGACAGACCGCCGTTTTCAAGATCCTCGTCCAGCTGTGCCTGGATCATGCGCCGGTGGCGATGTGCCGCTCCAAGCGCATCCGTGTACCAGGAGATCTGGCTACGGCCCGAACGTTTGGCGGCATAAAGAGCAATGTCGGCACAATTGATCAGTTCCGACGCACTCGCAGTCGCCGTCTTCGCCAGCACTAGCCCGACACTGCCGGCAACCCGCAACTCGTGACGGTCCACTCTCACCGGCTTGGCCAGTCCCTCAAGGATCCGGTTGCCCAGATCTTCCATTTCGCCTGGTCCGGACGGGTCCGCGACCACCGCGACGAATTCATCCCCGCCGATACGCGCGACCAACCCCTTGTTGCCCAGCACACGGCTCATCACCATGGCCACATGGCGCAACACGGCATCACCTGCTCCGTGTCCATGGCTGTCGTTGATGTCCTTGAAGTGGTCCAGATCAAAATGAATGATTCCGATCTGAGCATTGCCGGCCGTACCTTCTGCAACGCGCTCCTTCAGGTAGGCATTCAGCTTGGCCCGGTTGGCAACGCCGGTCAGGTCGTCATGCTCCGCCTGATGTTTCAAACGGATGCGCGCATTCTCCAGCTCCTTCACATGCTCTACCTGGCTGGTTACATCCCGGCAAATCAGAATGATCTTGGTTTCTTCCAGCGTCTTTCCCTCGACCACAGCAAAGGTCAGCTGGTTCCAGAACAATTCGCCGTTCTTGCGCCTGTTGAGGATCAGCTCTTCGGTTCCCGACCGGAACTTCGTCAGGTCGTAGCGGAAGTTTTCGATCTCGTCCGGGGGGAGCTGGTTTTCCGGTGGCAAGATGAATTTCTGAGGCCGCCGGCCGCGAATTTCCTCCGCGCTGAAACCGGTGATGCGGGAATAGGCCGGGTTCGTCCATTCGATGTGTCCGTCGATGTCCTGCATGACCAGACCTTCATGGGCATGCTCCACGACAAGCTGAAGGATTGCGGCATCGTTGCCAAATCTGGAAACGTTGGAAGGAGCCGAGCCGTCCCGCTGCTTTCGGCCGCATAAATAGCATACGGCCATGAGAACCAGAGCGGCTCCCAATGCGAGCAGGAGATGTTGACCCGGCACATTCGCTAAGAATTCTGCCATATTCCGTCTTCAGCCAAGAGATTAGTTACGCTTACTCTACGGGAGCAAAACTGAACCAATCTCTAAACTGCAAGTGATTTTATTGGGTTACTGTCATTTATACGAATACACAAGACGTACCGCGACTGCCTCTCAGGCAGCCCGCACGCTTTGCAGAAATTGCCGAACCTGTTCTTGCAGGCTGTTTGACAATTGCCCGAGTTCGGCAGCAGCACCGTTCATTTCATCGGTAGCCGTCCGGCTGGTTTCCATAACATCGCTCAAGGTGTCGACGTTTTCGGCCACCTGATCGGAACTGGTCCGCGCCGTCAGTGCATTGCTGCTGATCTCGTGGGTGGCCGTTGTCTGTTCCTCGACCGCTTCGCGGATTTTTCCGGAAATCTCGCTGACGCGGCCAATGGTTTCCGCGATCGAACGGATGGCGGTTTCGGAAAGCTCCGCGACTTCCTGCACCGCTGTCACCTGCGCGGAGATGTCTTCGGTCGCCCTGGTCGTCTGTTCGGCAAGGGCCTTCACCTCATTCGCAACGACGGCAAATCCCCGCCCGGCTTCGCCAGCCCTTGCGGCCTCGATGGTCGCATTGAGCGCGAGCAGGTTGGTCTGGCTTGCGATCTGGCTGATCAACTCGACGATTTCACCAATGGCACGGCCCGTTTCCGCAAGCCGGCCAACAATCTCGTCGGTTTTCCGGGCTTCCGCCACCGCGGTGCTGGCAATGTCCGTTGCCTGATCGACGTCCTCGCGCACACGGCTCAGCGAACCGGACAGCCGATCTGCCGAACTCGTCACGAAAGCGACGGAACTGCTGGCTTCCGATGTTGCCTGATGTACTTCTTGAACGGCCTGCATGGACGAGTTCACCGCCCTGTTCAGATCCGCCGAATTGCCTTCAACGCTTTTGGCGGCCGTCGACAAGGCAGAAACCACACGGATGACGGACTTCTCGAAATCATCGGCGACATCCTGCATCAGCGCCTTGCGCTCCTCGCTGAGGGCTTCCTGGTGGGCAAGTTCCTGCCTTGCCTGCTCTTTGGCCCGTTCGGCGAGATTGGCCCGGAAAGCGGTCACGGACCGTGCAATGGCTCCGATTTCGTCGCTCCGATGGGCACCGTCGATCTGGATGTCGAGATTGCCTTCGGACAGCATGTCGAGGCCGGTCTGCAACCGGTTCATCGGCCGGGCGAGCCCCACGGCCAGAATGACTGCAAATGCCAGAAAGGCCAGACCGACCGGCAGCACGACCAAACCGATGGTGATCATCTGATCCAGGATAAGCCCGTCGATCTTGCCGGCAACATTGCCTGTCAGAAAGTCCTGCGCACCGGCGGGAGTGCCTATCTTTTCCATGAAGGCCTGGCGGAAGGTATAGAAAGCAAATGCGGTACCGGCCATCATGATGGCGGCAGCCGTCAGAACCATGGCGACGAACCGGCCCTTGATTGAAAGCGTCACGTGGAAACCCCGACAGTAATTTTTCAGCCCCGCTCACGGCCGCTGTTGATCAGCGCCGTTATCGCAAGATGAAACACTACCGCTCTGCACGTAAAAATTCAGTAACGGCCAGTCCTCGGAGAACTACGTAGGCTTGATATTTTTGACGAGACTGTTGTGCCCTGCGTTTCGCGTCTAGCGGATCAGGACATCAGCCGGGTGATCGTAAAGCCCGCACCGGCCGAAACCGCGGACAGGACCGTCCCCCAGGCAACGTCGACGAGAACAACGGAAAACGGCCACTCCCTGAGCGTTGCGTAGTTGGTGACGTCGTAAGTGCCGTAGGTGAAAAATCCGAACAGCGCTCCGAAAACAATGGCGGTCACAAGGCTGTCTGCCTTGAGCGCGGGCGCAACCGCGAAGATCACTATGCCGACGACATACACCAGATAGAAAACACTCGCGGCGGCGATGTTGGGCTTTTCCATCATCAGATGGCCGATACGGTCAAGGTAGAACCGGGTGGATACCTGCGTTAGCCAGACGTAGTCCACGGCAAGAAAAACGAGCACTGTTGCGATGTATGCCGTGACGTATTTCAAGATCGGCCCCCTGGTTTTGCACTGCCTTGTTTCGTCGGTTCTACGCCTCGGAAAGAGCACTGGATCAGCAGGAATTGAGCTGAGCTTCTGCGACGAACTTCAACTCAGGCGAATTCGCTTTCCGGTTCCAGAAATCCGCCGGACTGGCGGTGCCAGAGCTGCGCGTAAAGGCCGTCTGCATCTTCCAGGAGTGTCTCGTGTGTCCCCTGCTGAACGATCCGGCCCCTGTTCATGACAATCAGTCGGTCCATGGCGGCGATGGTCGACAGGCGGTGCGCGATCGCGATCACGGTCTTGCCTGTCATCAATCCTTGCAGGTTCTCCTGGATGGCGGCCTCGACTTCCGAATCGAGTGCCGAGGTCGCTTCGTCCAGAACGAGGATCGGGGCGTCTTTCAGGAGCACGCGCGCGATTGCAATGCGCTGACGCTGCCCGCCGGACAGTTTGACACCACGCTCGCCGACAAAGGCGTCGAACCCCTTGCGGCCGCGCCTGTCTTCCAGCCTCTGGATGAAACCGGACGCGTGGGCCTTGCGCGTCGCCTCCAGCAACTCTTCTTCACTGGCCGACGTACGGCCATAGAGGATGTTCTCGCGGATCGAACGATGCAGCAAGGACGGATCCTGGGTCACCATGCCAATCGACCGGCGCAGCGATTCCTGGTTCACATCGCGCACGTCTTGTCCGTCTATGAGAACACGCCCCGCCTCCACGTCGAAGAACCGAAGCAGCAGGCTTGTCAGCGTGGTTTTGCCCGCCCCCGACGGGCCGACGATACCAACGCGCTCACCCGGCAGGATCGTCAGGTCGAGATGATCGATGACACCGCCCGCCTTGCCGTAGTGGAACCGGATTTTATCGAACCGCACTTCCCCCTCAGTCACTTTCAGCTCCGGCGCCGCCGGTTTGTCTGTCAGGGTCACTGGCTTGACGATGGTCTCCATGCTGTCCTGCAGCGATCCGAAGTGGCGGAACAGGCCGTTGAGCTGGTTGAACAGCCGGTTCAAAAGGATGTTCAGCCGCAGGATCAGGCTGAGCGTGAAGGCCACATGACCGGCGCTGATGCCGCCGTCCTGCCAGATGGACAGTGCCAGGCCCGCAATCGAAACGATCATCACTCCGTTGACCAGCGTCATGATCATGCGAATTGTGGTCAAAAGCCTGGTGAAGACCCGTATCTTGGCAATCATCGTCTCAACTGAGGCCCGCGCTCCCCGGCTTTCTTCTTCCGATGATCCGAACAGCTTGACCGACTGGATATTAGTGTAGGTATCCACCAGACGTCCGGTCACGCCCGAATAGGCATTTGCCGAATCCTTTGCCGCAGCACGAACCCGTGGCACGAAGATGATGGCGGTTGCGGTGAAACAAAGCAGCCAGATGGCCACGAGTGCACCCAGCCAAAGATCCAGATCCGCGACCAGCACGAGCGTCGTGATGGCATAAACGACAATGAACCAGACCACCTGCAAAAGGTTGGTCATGAAATCGCCCGCCGACATGCCCGACTGCATCACCTTCTGCGACAGGCGCCCGGCGAGATCATCCTGGAAATAGGAAAGGCTCTGCTTCATCACCCGCTGATGGCACTGCCAGCGCACCAGATTGAAGAACCCGGGCACGATCGCCTGCTCTTCCACCAGCGCCATCAGCGAATTGGTGAGCGTGCGTACGACCAGCACCACGAAGGCCATGGTCATGAGTGTCCAGAAATGATCGGAGAAGAAAGTCGCCCGATTGCCTTCTTCCAGAAGATCCACGATGCGGCCAAGAAAATTGAAGATCGCCACTTCAACAAAGGCGGTCGCCCCGCCGATGGCGAGCATCGCGATGAACGGCCAGCGCACCTGCGTGACGAAATACATCAGGAAGGCAAACCCGCCATGGGGCATGTCGGATTTGGACGGCTCCCGGAAAGGATCTATCCAGGATTCAAAAGCGCGAAAGAGCGGGGACACTTGGCGTCTCCATGGAGGCTGGAGCGATTCTTCACGTCATCCTACGCGCCAGGCGCGAAATTGGCCCAATGAAAATATGTAACGATTTGCCCCAAACCCGCAGCTCCCGGCCTTGTACCGCGCATTGAATCCGGTCTTCCTGTGACAAATGTTATGCCTGCTGCTATTGAGCCGGTCTCCCGAAACCAGTGCGGATACCCATGCCAGACATTGCCCTTTACCAACCGGACATCCCGCAAAATACCGGCACGATCCTGCGTCTTGCCGCCTGCATGGGCGTAACTGTGCACTTGATCGAACCTGCGGGATTTCCGATCTCCGACAGCGCTCTCAAGCGGGCCGGCATGGATTACCTGGAAAGGGCCGCGATGGTCCGCCACGTCTCGTTTGCCGCATTCGATGACTGGCGACGTTCGAACAAGTGCAGGCTGATCCTGCTGACGACAAAATCGGAAGCGCCCTACGCGGATTTCGCGTTTCAGCCAGACGACATATTGATGATGGGCCGGGAAAGTTCGGGCGTCCCGGAGGACGTCCACACGCTTGCCGATGCCCGGCTGACGATCCCCATGGCCGACGGCATGCGCTCGCTCAACGTCGCCGTCTCAACAGGCATGGTGCTGGGTGAAGCCTTGCGGCAATCAGGCACATTTCCTAAAAGCCCAGGGTACACTCAAAAATAGCAATCACTTGCATGCCCGCCGGCCCGGCAGGCCTCAACCAGTCCAGGCAGTCACATGAACGCACCCACACCTGAAAACCGCGGCGGTCCCATCCCGGACGGCATCGAGGACAAGAAGGCAACCGCACCGGCCTGGTTCAAGGAGTTGCGAGACCGTATCTGCAAGGCTTTTGAAGACCTGGAGGACGAGATCGGCGATCTCGCCGGTCCGCTGGCCGACCAGCCGGCCGGGCGCTTCGAACGCACGCCCTGGGAGCGCACCGACAGCACCGGGGCAAAGGGCGGCGGCGGTGTCATGTCCATGATGCATGGCCGCGTTTTCGAGAAGGTCGGCGTCCATATTTCCACCGTACACGGTGAATTCTCGCCCGAGTTTCGCGGTCAGATCCCCGGTGCCAACGAAGATCCGCGCTTCTGGGCCTCCGGCATCAGCCTGATCGCTCACCCGCAGAACCCGCATGTCCCCGCCGTTCACATGAACACCCGCATGGTGGTCACCACCCGTCAGTGGTTCGGTGGCGGCGCAGATCTGACGCCGGTACTGGACGCACGGCGAACGCAGGACGACCCCGATACCGTTGCCTTTCACGAAGCCATGCGCGCTGCCTGCAACGCACATGATGTTGCGGACTATGACGCCTACAAGGCCTGGTGTGACGACTATTTCTTCCTGAAACATCGCAACGAAGCGCGCGGCATCGGCGGCATCTTCTACGATTACCTCAACAGCGGAACCTGGGAAGACGATTTTGCCTTCACCAGGGATGTCGGCCTGGCCTTCTTGAACATCTATCCGGAACTCGTCCGCCGCAATTTCCAGAAGCCCTGGAGCGAAACGGAGCGTGAGGAACAGCTGGTCCGCAGGGGCCGCTACGTGGAGTACAATCTGCTTTACGACCGCGGGACGATTTTCGGACTGAAGACCGGCGGCAACGTTGCCTCGATCCTCTCGTCCATGCCCCCCGTTGTAAAATGGCCCTAACTCAGAAGGCCGAGGTGCCTTTCACCTTCTGAGGCTGCCGGCTGACCTCACCGAAATCCCGATCGAGGACCATCTGGGCGAATTGCTTCAGCATGACCTGATCAAGTTTCTTGCCCATCTCCAGCATGACGCCAATGGCAGCGCGAACCGGCATACCGTCCTTGTAGGACCGGGTCTCGGTAAGCGCTGTGAATATGTCGCAAATGGTCATCAGGCGGACTTTTGGCGAGATCCTGTCTCCCTTCAGCCCATCGGGATAGCCTGATCCATCCAGAAACTCGTGATGCTGGATGGCCATCTTCTTGATGTCGACCGACACTTCGAGCCGCGGTTTCAGAATCTCGCGACCGAACATGGGATGTTTGTCGATAATGGCGCGCTCGGCGTCCGTCAGCTTGTTGGCCTTGTCCAGGATGGTCAGCGGGATGCGCATCTTGCCGATGTCATGCAGCAGACCGCCGGCTATCACTTCCTGGCAATCCGCCTTGCTCCAGCCGAGATGCTTCGCAAAAGCCCCGGCGAGACCGGCCACCATCAGGGAATGACAATAGGTTCCGCTGTGGTGAGATTGCACGGCTTCCAGCCAGGGTGAAAGCCCGTCGAGTGACAGCGACGACAGGATCTCCGCTGCCCCCTCGTTCATCAGGCTGATCTGGATGTTGGATCCTTCCGTTGCAGACAGCGCGATGCTTTCCAGGAAGGAGTTGCCTTTCCTGTAGGCCTCAAGTGTCTTCGCCGGAAGTCCCTTTGGAACGTTGGCAAGCGGGTCGTCGGGAATGATTGCCTTGAGTTTGCGCACCAGAATTGCCAGTGGCGTGTCACGCTCCATGATGTCGGTCTTGCCGAGGGCAGCCGCCTGGATCACTTCACGCCGGTTCTTCTTGGACACCAGGCAGATCACCGGGATTTCCGCAATGCTGGCCCAGGATTTCTTGAGCGCGGTCAGCCCCGCATCAGTCGCGTCCAGCAACTCCACGACAGCGACACGGCCTTCGCCGACCGTCTTCGCAGACACCTTGGACATGTCGATCAGGCGCGCGGGAAAGAAGAACGGAAGTTTTCTGACCGGAGAATCAAGTGGAAGCGGGCCGTCTGAGATCAGGACAATTTCCATTCATCGCCTCATTGTATTCCGCAAACGCCTTCTCACGACAAGTTAACCGGAAAACCCGACCAACAGGAAATCACCATCACGATGTGACGCAATCTCAATAAGATTTCATTAAGTCGCAGCGCCTGCCCGCGTCAGCAAATCCTGTTTGGAGAGCGAGAAACCGCTGTCGCGCCATTCGGCCTCGAGAGCCTTGAGGCTATCCCCCAACGCGCGCCCGGGTGAGTGCCCGGCTGCAATCAGATCTGCGCCTTTGACCGGAAATTCAGGCACGGCAACCTCCCGCAAGCGCTCCAGCAGCCCGCCAAAGATTTCCGTTTGATCTGATCCTTGCGCACGCAACCCGGCCCAGCGCCCCAAAAGGCCGTCGACCGCGCCCTGACGGCTGAACTGATACACCAAGTGCTCGGCTTCGGGCAGACCATCGGCCTGGCGAAGACATTTCATCGCCGCCCAGGCGGTCCGCATCCGGTCCCTTTCGGCATTCGACAGCCGAAGCCGGTCGCTAACGCGCTCCACATCCTCGCGCACGAAACCGGCAAGCACCACCAGCCCGAGCTCTGGATCGGTCACTTCACTTGCGGTGGCTTCCAGGCTGCGCAGGGCCAGGTAATCGTCGATGCGGGCAAGGCCGCCCGTCGCGATTTCCCAAAGACCGCAATCGTTCATCATTTTCAGTGCGGATCCTGCCAGCGGCGCACGCAGCAGCCGCCGCATCTCGTGGCCGATACGTTCTGCGGACAGATGCCGCAAGCCGTCCCGCTGGCGCAGGCACGCCCCGAGCCCGTCCGCATCCATCTCTCCGGCCCCGTAGGCCGCGTAGATCCGGAAGAAACGGAGGATGCGCAGATAGTCTTCCTGTATGCGCTTGTCCGGCTCACCGATGAAACGCACACGACGGTTCAGACAATCGTCCAGCCCACCAAGCGGATCGTGCAATCGGCCATCGCAGTCGACATAGAGCGCGTTGAGAGTGAAGTCGCGACGTTCCGCGTCGCGCGTCCAGTTCCTGCCGAAAACGACACGGGCCTGACGGCCGAAGGTTTCCACGTCCTCCCGCAGCGTCGTGACCTCGTAGGGATAGCCGTTGCTGACCACCGTCACGGTACCGTGGTCAATGCCCGTTCCAACCGGCTTCAAGCCCGCGGCCAGCGTGCGTTCCATCACCGTTTGGGGCGAGGCGGTCGTCGCGATATCGACATCGGGAACAGGGTGACCGAGTAACGTGTTGCGCACGGCTCCACCGACAACGCGGGCTTCGTCGCCGTCTTGCTCGATCGCTGAAAACACCGCCTGTATTCCCGGTGTTTTCAGCCAGTCCGCCTGTTGCAGGATCTGATCGGCAGTCGTTGTCATAGCGTTATTCGTACCGGCCCGGAACAAACACCCCATCGCGCATTTCCGACGGCCGCCAATTGGCCCCATCCGGTGCGTGATCGAAGGATGCCATGCCGACCAGGCCGGTAATGACCAGAACGAGTCCCACCAGCGTGAGCCACGCCATCGGCTTGGCAGACCAGCGGCCAGGCTCGGTGTTGCGCTTGCTCAGCCACAGCCAGAGTCCGTAGGTGATGAAAGGAAGAAGAAAAAGTAACAGATGCAGTATGAACACACGAACCATCAGCGGTAGACCGTTTCGTACAAGGAGCGGATAATGCCCGCGGTGACGCCCCAGATATAACGTTCTCCGAAGGGCATTGCGTAGAAGTAGCGGCGTTTTCCCTGCCACTCGCGGCTGAGTTTCTGGTGGTTCGCGGGATCCATCAAAAAGCCCAATGGCACTTCGAAGACGCTCTCGACTTCGCCGGGATTGGGCCGGAAGGCAGCACCGTCTTGAATGGTGCCAACCACCGGAATAACACGGTATCCCGAACCGGTGAGATAGGGCGCCAGATTGCCGATCAGCTCGACGCGCTCCGGAGCAAGGCCGATTTCCTCGTCCGCCTCCCGCAGCGCCGCTTCAACAGGTCCATTGTCGGTCGGATCGATCTTGCCTCCGGGAAGGGCAACCTGTCCGGCATGGGATTTCAGGTGACCGGTTCGCTGCGTCAACACTACATTGGGCCCGTCGCTGCGTTCCACGACACCGATGAGAACTGCCGCATCGCGCGGAGGACCGTCCCACTTTGCATAGGGTCCAAGGTCGGGATTGAGAATGTGGTCACCGGTCTCGCGTTCGATGTCGCGCAGCGCCGCATCATCCAACCGCGTCCTGAACAGGGAAGTCCAGTGTGCGGAATCCGCAGGTGGTTTGGTCAGGAATGCAGTCATGCAATCGGGGTTTCCGGTCGTACGAAACAGTTCATTCGGTCAGTCCTGACCGCTCAGGAAGGCAGGATTTAACGAAAAGAACCGGCCACCGCTCCAGACCCCCATCTGGGTGCCGACATCTGTTTCCTGCTCTTCCATAAGATCCGCCAGTTGATACATCAGCGCTCTGGTGAACAAGGCCTCCAGGCGCCCTCTGACGTGAACATAGGGTTTCAAACCGTCGCTGTCCGGTTCTTTTTCAAATCGAAGAGGATGGTCCGCACCAACGGCGACCAGATCACCGAGATTTGTCCGCAGCGTGAGCTGCTGTTCTTGCGCCTCGCCTTCCACCGCCATCTCGACGGCCAGAAGCGGGGCATCCTCAACAGTGATCCCGATCTTCTCGACTGGCGTGACCAGGTAATGCCGGCCGTCCTCGTCCTTGCGCAGCACAGAGGCAAACAGCTTCACCAGAGGCATGCGGCCAATCGGCGAACCGAGATAATACCACGTGCCATCACGGGCAATGCGGATGTCCAGATCCCCGCAAAACGGCGGATTCCACTTCTCGACCGGAGGTGGTCCCTTGCCGCCTGTGTCCGCCCGGCTCATCAGTGCCTTTAAACCTTCGGGCAGTGCCCCGTCCGTTTTTGCGGTTGCCTCCGCCATGGATGTTTCGCCCTTGTCGTCTTCATCAAGGTACCGGAATTTTTGACAATTCCGCTACCGCCCGGATCTTCTTCGCCTGCTCCCGGCTTCCCGCAGGCCCGACCTTTTCCCCAAAGCGAGGAAAGATTCTTGGACCTTTCCACTGTATGGCGCACAATTGCGCCTTATCTACTGATTTATATGGTGTCAGACTGCTTGAGTCGCAGCAACAAAGGTCAGGGGTGTTGTTAGCCCCAGGGCCGGACAGGCAGTCGAAACGTAGATTGCGGGAAAGGTGATCCATGAGCGTTATTTCTCCCTCCAGCCCAAGCGAAGAAGATCTCGCCGCCGTCGCCGAACAAGCCGAACGCGCCGTCAACCGGATCAGCGATGCCAAGGTCGATATCGCCCGGATCATCTTCGGTCAGGAAAATGTGGTGGAGCAGTCGCTCGTCACCATATTGGCTGGCGGCCACGGCCTTCTTGTCGGTGTGCCCGGCCTTGCCAAGACCAAGCTGGTGGAAACGCTCGGCACCGTGTTGGGCCTAGACGCCCGACGCATCCAGTTCACGCCAGATCTGATGCCGTCCGACATTCTCGGTGCCGAAGTGATGGAACAAGGTGCCGACGGCAGCCGCTCGTTCCGCTTTATTCCCGGTCCGGTTTTCTCTCAGTTGCTGATGGCTGACGAAATCAACCGTGCCAGCCCGCGCACCCAGTCGGCGCTTCTGCAGGCCATGCAGGAGTATCATGTAACCGTCGCCGGGCACCCGCATGACCTGCCGCGCCCCTTCCACGTGCTTGCCACGCAGAACCCGCTCGAACAGGAAGGCACCTATCCGCTGCCGGAAGCCCAGCTCGACCGGTTCCTGATGCAGATCGACGTGCATTACCCGGATCTTGAGGCCGAACGCCGGATCTTGCTGGAAACCACCGGTGCCGATCAGGCCAAGGCCCAGGTAGCCATGCGCGCGGAAGAACTGATGGAATACCAGCAGCTCGTTCGTCGCATGCCGGTAGGCGAATCCGTTGTTGAAGCAATCCTGAAGCTTGTGCGTTCCGCACGCCCGGACAACAGCTCCGCACCTTCCGATCTCACCAACCTGATCGCCTGGGGTCCGGGACCGCGTGCCAGCCAGGCACTGATGCTGACCGTCAGGGCACGCGCGCTTGTCGACGGGCGTCTCGCACCTTCCGTCGACGACGTCTTGGCTCTTGCCGAACCGGTCCTTCAGCATCGCATGGCGCTGACGTTTGCGGCCAGAGCCGACGGTCACACCGTTCGCGACGTCATTCGACGGGTCAAGGAACTGATCGCCTGATCCCCTCCCCTTAACCAGCCAGGAAGCCGACCGCATGGATTCGAGCAGTACTCAGGGCAGCAACCAGACAGGCATTGATGCCGATACCTGGCCGAACGTCATCGGCGAGGCCCGGTCGGTCGCGGATGCCCTGCCGGATCTGCTGGTCGAGGCAAGCCATGTCGCCAGTTCCATCATCGCCGGCTGGCATGGCCGTCGGCGTGCGGGCCCGGGGGAAAGCTTCTGGCAGTTCCGCCCGTTCAACATGGGTGAACCGGCAAAGCGCATCGACTGGCGCCGTTCCGCACGCGATGATCATCTTTATGTTCGCGAACGCGAATGGGAGGCCGCGCACACGGTCTGGCTCTGGGCAGATCTTTCGCCCTCCATGGTCTTCCGCTCCCGCCTTGCAGGTGTCGCCAAGCGCGACCGCGCCATTGTGCTGATGCTTGCACTTGCCGACATGCTGGCTGAAACAGGCGAACGGATCGGACTGCCTGGCTTGACCAGAGCCTTTTCCGACCGGCGTGCCGCTGAACGCCTCGCCGATGCACTCACCCATCTTTCCAAACCGATCGCCTATCCGGACACCACTGCCGTGCAACGGTTTGCCGATGTGGTTCTGGTGTCCGATTTTCTGGACCCGATCGAGGAAGTCGCGGCATGGGTTGCCCGTGTTGCCAGCACCGGTGCGCGTGGTCACCTGGTTCAGGTCCTCGATCCGATCGAGGAAACCTTCCCGTTTGACGGCAGGGTGGAATTCACCGATCCGGAAAAGGGGTTTCGGCTGACCGCCGGACGCGCGGAAAAATGGCGCGAGGATTATCGCAACCGGCTGGAAGCCCACCGCGCGGAAATTCGTGACATCGCAAGGCGTGCCGGCTGGACATATGTCCTGCACCACACCGACCGTCCGGCATCCGAACCTTTGCTTGTGCTTCACAGTGCCCTGTCCGGTGCGCTGGACGTACTGCCAAAAGGAGGCATCTGACCCGTGTTCGCAGGATTGCCTCTGACATTCACCGCCCCCTGGATCCTGACCGCGCTGGCATTGCTTCCGGTTATCTGGTGGCTGTTGCGCCTGACACCGCCCCGCCCACGCGAAATCCGGTTTCCGCCGACCCGGCTGCTGATCGGCATCGATCAGCATGAGGAAACACCGCAGCGCAGCCCCTGGTGGCTGACACTGCTCCGCCTGCTGATGGCAGCCATCCTCATCATTGCCCTGGCCGGACCGATCTGGCGCTCCAGCGAACCGCTTGAAACCGGCGAAGGTGTCCTTTGGGTTCTGGTCGACAACGGCTGGACATCCGCAAAGGGATGGACCGCGCAGGTCAATGCAGCCGAGCAGATCCTGAGCGAAGCAGAACAGAGCGGTCAGCCAATCCTGTTTGCAGCCTCCGCCGAAGGCCCCGGCCAGAGTTTCACACCGGAGGCAGCAACAACCGCTCTGGAAAAACTGCGTGCACTTGAACCGCGTCCCTATCCACCGCAGCGCGCCGAACTCAGCATCGGCCTGCGCAAGGCGGCTCAGGAGACACCGCCCGGTGCCGTGATCTGGCTTTCGGACAACACCAGCACCAAAGGTTCGTTTCTAACCGATCTCGCACAGATTTCCGGCACGGCTCCCATAACGGTCCTGACAGGTCTGGACACGCCCATGGGATTGAAGGACCTCAACAACGACGCCGACGCCCTGTCGTTGACCGTTGTGCGCCACCCGGACCAGAGACTGGGCTCCGCAACACTTCAGGCTCTCGATCTGAAGGGCCTTGTCCTTGGCGAAGTGCAAGCGAATTTTGACGCTGGCACGACCGAAACACAGGCGCGCTTCGAACTGCCAAGCGAATTGCGCAACGACATTGCCCGGGTCGAAGTCACCGGTGAGGCCGCCGCGGGCGCCGTCCAACTGGTGGATGACAGCTGGCGCCGGCGCACGGTCGGACTGATTTCAGGCCAGTCGGGCGATCTGGATCAGCCGCTGCTGTCACCGCTTTATTATCTGGAGCGCGCCCTTGCGCCCTTCTCGGACATACGCCGCCCGCGCGATGCGGATATTGCCGACGCTGTACCTTCGCTGATCGAGCAGGGCATTTCCGTGCTGGTTCTGGCCGACGTTGGCCGTTTACCTGAATCGACGACCGAGACACTTCGCGACTGGATTGAAAACGGCGGCACGCTTGTCCGCTTCGCCGGCCCGCGGACCGCGGGTGGCAGTGACGATCTCATTCCCGTGCGTTTGCGCGCAGGTGACCGGTCCCTTGGTGGTTCACTCAGCTGGAAACAGCCACAACATCTGGCAGACTTTCCGGAAGGATCGCCCTTCGCGGGCCTGCGGGTCCCGCAGGAAGTTACTGTGACCCGGCAGGTACTGGCCGAGCCGACATCGGATCTGCCTGAACGCACCTGGGCCATGCTCGAAGACGGCACTCCCCTGGTGACGGCGGCTCCGATCGGCGCGGGGTCGATGGTGCTGTTCCACGTCACAGCGGATTCCTCCTGGTCGAACCTGCCGCTGTCTGGCGTCTTCCTGAACATGCTGCGGCGGATCCTGTCGGTCTCGAACGTGGCCGCCGCCTCTGAAACCGCCGAAGATGGCACGCCGGCAACGAGCGTGTTGCCGCCCTTGCGCCTGCTGGACGGTTATGGCCGTTTCGGCCCACCACCGGTAGAAGTCACGCCCGTGAACGCGTCCGTTTTCCGAGATGCGGAAGCAAGCCGCAGAACACCTCCCGGTCTTTACGGAACGGAAGACGGCTTCCGCGCGCTCAATCTGATGCAGCGGGACGACGAGCTCCTGCCGCTCGACCTTTCGGCGCTGGGCGACCGAACCGTGCAAACTGCCTACCCGACCTCCGATCCCTTTGATCTGAGAGCCCTGTTCTTCACGCTGGCTTTCCTGCTGATGATCCTCGATACAATTGCCGTCTTCCTGCTGGCCGGTGGTCTGAGCCGTCTCGGCTTGCGCAGCCGCACCGCCGCCACGGCTCTTGTTCTGGCCTTCGGTGCAGGTCTCCTGGCCCCTGCCGGCATTGATCAAGCCAGGGCACAATCAAGCTCGGATGATCTTCTGGCCTTGGAATCGACCCTGGAAACCCGCCTGGCCTATGTGCTGACGGGCAATCCAGAGATCGACGATGCCAGCTCTGCGGGCCTTTCGGGACTAACCCAATTCCTGTCGGAACGCACCGCGCTTGAACCTGGAGCACCGATTGCCATCGACATCGAACGCGACGAACTTGCGTTCTATTCCCTGCTCTACTGGCCGATCGATGCGGCTGCCGACAAACCGAACGATCAGACGATCGCCCGCATTGACACTTTCATGCGCAACGGCGGAACGATCCTGTTCGACACGCGCGATCACATCAATGCCTCGGCCAACGGCTTCGCCTCGACGCCGGCAACGCTGAAGCTGCGTGAAATCCTGGAAGACCTGGATGTTCCCCCGCTTGAGCCGGTGCCGCCCGATCACGTTTTGACGAAGGCTTTCTACCTGCTGGATTCGTTCCCGGGACGGTATGCGACCAGCCCGCTCTGGGTGGAAAGCCTCGAGGAAGTTGCCGCCAGGGGCGACCGACCGGTGCGGGCCGGTGACGGCGTGTCACCGATCCTCATTACCGGCAACGATTTTGCCGCTGCCTGGGCAATCACCGAGGCAGGTGAGTTCATGTATCCGACGGTGCCCAACAATCCCATGCAGCGGGACTACGCGTTCCGTTCCGGGGTCAACATCGTCATGTACAGCCTGACCGGCAACTACAAGGCCGATCAGGTGCACATTCCCGCTCTGCTTGAGCGTTTGGGACAATAGGAGACTAGATGGTCTGGTCACTCGCCTTCGATCCCCTCGTTCCGCTCTGGGCCCTTGTGGCAGGCGGCGTTATCGCTGTTCTTCTCACCGCCTTTTCCGGCTTTCTGAATTTGCGTGGCTGGTTGCTGCGCACCCTGACGATGGCCTTGCTGTTGCTGGCGCTGGCAAACCCCGCTGTGGAGCGGGAAGACAGGGAGCCGCTCTCAAGCGTCGTTGCCCTTGTCGTCGACAAGAGCCAGAGCCAACGCCTTTCCGATCGCCAGTCGACAACCGACGAGGCCGTGGAAGAACTGACCCGCCGCATCGGCGCCCTTGATGGCTTTGACCTGCGCGTTCTGGAAGCGCGAAACTCCGGTTCGGGTGATGGCACCGAGGCGTTCCAGACCCTGGCAAACGGCCTTGCAGACGTTCCGCCGGATCGGGTTGGTGGTGCGATCATCGTGACCGACGGGCAGATCCACGACATCCCCGGCAACGCAGGCGCCCTGGGGTTCGACGCCCCGGTTCATGGCCTTATCACCGGTACGGTTGATGAACGGGACCGACGCATCGTGCTCGACAAGGCCCCACGGTTCGGCCTGGTCGATTCAGAGCAGATCGTCAGCCTGACTGTCGTCGACCAGGGCCGTGGCACGGGACCTGGCGACCAGGTGCGCCTGACCGTCAAACGCGATGGCGATGTCGTCACCGAACGCACGGCCCGGACAGGCGAGAAGATCGACATTCCGGTTGAGATTGCCCACGGCGGCAACAATATCTTCGAATTCGACGCCGAGCCGCTGACCGACGAACTCACGACGCTTAACAACCGGGCCGTTGTGACCATCGACGGCATCCGCGAGAATCTGCGGGTGTTGCTTGTTTCCGGGTCACCGCATGCCGGTGAACGCACCTGGCGCAACCTTCTGAAGTCCGATGCCTCGGTGGATCTGGTTCACTTCACCATCTTGCGCCCGCCGGAAAAACAGGACGGAACGCCGATCAACCAGCTGTCGCTTATTGCCTTTCCGACCCGGGAACTCTTCTCGGTGAAGATTGACGAGTTCGACCTGATCATCTTCGACCGCTACGTGCGCCGCGGCGTTCTGCCGATGCTGTATTTCGATAACATCGCCCGCTACGTGCGCGATGGCGGTGCAATGCTGCTGGCCGGCGGTCCTGATTACGCCGAAGGTGGCAGCCTATATCGCACACCACTGGCGCCAATCCTTCCGGCCCGTCCGACCGGCACCATTCTCGAACAACCCTACCACGCCACCCTCGCCGACCTCGGCAAGCGCCACCCGGTCACCCGTGGGCTGCCCGGATCCGAACAGGACCCGCCCGCATGGAGCCGCTGGTTCCGCGTCGTCGACACCGAGCTCGACGCTGGCCAGACGCTGATGTCCGGCCCGAGCGACACGCCGCTCTTGGTTCTCAACCGCGAAGGCGAAGGCCGAGTGGCCATGCTGCTGTCCGATCACGTCTGGCTCTGGGCACGTGGTTATGAAGGCGGTGGTCCGCATGTTCCGCTGCTGCGCCGTCTGGCCCACTGGCTGATGAAGGAACCGGATCTGGAAGAAGAAGCGCTGAATGTATCCATGCGCGGACCGGAACTGGTCATCGAACGCCAGACCCTGGGCGAGACCGTCGGGGAAGTCACAGTCGTCTCGCCGACAGGCGACCGATCGCAGATCGTTCTGACCGAACAGGAACCAGGCCTGTGGCGTGGCGGCATGCCTGCCGGCGAAACCGGGTTGTTCTCGGTCACCGAAGGCGACATGAGCGCGCTGATCCACGTTGGGCCCCAGAACCCGCGTGAATACACCGACGTTCTGTCCACCACCGAGCCATTGGCACCGCTCAGCGAAGCGACAGGTGGAGCGTCTGAGCGCTTGCGGGATGTCGGCGGAGACCTGACCGTCCCGCGCATTGTTTCGATGCGTCCGTCAGCGAGCTACGCTGGCAATGGCTGGCTGGGGCTGAAGGCCACTGAGGCGAGCGTCCTCAACGGCATTGACCGCTATCCGCTGATGATCGGACTGCTTGGTCTTGCGCTCCTGCTGGGTGCCCTGTCCCTGACCTGGTATCGCGAAGGGCGGTAGCTTTTGTGCGACCGCCCTTGTAGGCGGTCGGCAATCCGCTTGAGCTAAGTACGAACCGATCTGTTGTGTTTGGGGCCCATCCTTCGAGACGGCCTGAAGGCCTCCTCAGGATGAGGAAGAGAATATTGATAGGCCGGTAGCTTCCCCTCGACCTCATCCTGAGGAAGGCCGAAGGCCTGTCTCGAAGGATGGGCCACACCCACCGTCACCCCGCCCCGTGTCAGGCAGAAACAACCTCAGGAAGCGACCGCAACAGAGGCTCCGCCGTGCACCATTCCGCTCGGAATGTCGCCGTCATTCAGGAGTGCCACCAGCAGCCGCGCCGGGTCGACGGGCCCGGGCAGCGTAATGCGTCCGAACGGAACCTGCTGAAAGCCGAAAGGGCTGTAGTAAGGCGCATCGCCGACCAGCAGCACGACCTTGTCTCCGGCCGCTGCCGCCGCTTCCATCGCCGTACGCATAAGCGCCTTGCCGAGACCCCGGTTCTTGAAGTCGGGCGATACGGTCAACGGACCGAGCAGCAGGGCGTCGGCGTCGCCAATCCTGATCGGTGTCAGTCTGATTGACCCTGCCACCTGCTCACCCGCAAGGCCGACGAAAGAGACATCCGGACGGTGCGGGACGCCTTCGCGGATCCGGAAAGCGGTTCGCGCGAACCGGCCTGGGCCGAAAGCTTCGGCCTGCAGATCGTCAATTGCGGAGGTGTCGGTCGCGTCTTCGGGCCGGATGACCCATGTGGTCTGTTTCATTTGGCTGGTTCCAGCAAGCATGCAGTCTTTGAAGAAATGCGCGCCTGCCAGTGCCTGGATAAAACGTAAGGAAGAACCAGGATCAGGTCAGCCGCGACGGTGCGGACGAGAGTTATCTCGTCGGCTGGTTCGTCGTCGAAGCGTAAGACCTGCGGTCATCTATCCCAGTCTCGTTGCGATATCAGCGTGTTCGAAAGCCGATATTTCCAGAAAGAGGAGAAGCGGTTACCACGCAATGGCTGCTTCGGTCCAGCCTTTTTTGTCCCTTCTCACCGGTCCGCTGATTGTTCACCGAGCCGGAACAGAGCATTCAATTGATTGATTTTCCGCCTGTGTGCACAACCTAACCAGACGAAGCACAACAAGGGAGCGCATCATGGGACTGCTGGTCGACGGCGTCTGGAAAGACAAATGGTACGACACGAAATCCACCGGTGGACGCTTCGTCCGCAAGGACGCGGCATTTCGGAACTGGATCACGGCGGACGGGACTGCCGGCCCCACGGGCAACGGCGGCTTCAAGGCTGAAGCGGATCGCTATCATCTGTTCGTTTCCTATGCCTGCCCCTGGGCGCATCGCACGCTGGTATTCCGAAAGCTCAAGAAACTGGAAGACCTGATTTCCGTCTCCGCCGTACAGCCGCTCATGCTGGAGAACGGCTGGGAGTTTCCGGAGATCGATCCGCTGACGGGCGCGAAATACGCCTGGCATGTCTACACCAAGGCCGACCCGCACTACAGCGGCCGTGCGACCGTGCCGATCCTCTGGGACAAGCACCAGAACACGATCGTGAGCAACGAGTCCTCCGAGATCATCCGGATGTTCAACTCGGCGTTCAACGACCTGACCGGCTCACACCTTGATTTCTATCCGACTGCCTTGCGCACCGAAATCGACAATATCAACGAGCGCGTCTATCACGCCGTCAACAACGGTGTTTACAAGTCCGGTTTCGCGACCACACAGGAAGCCTATGAAGAAGCCGTCACGGAGCTGTTCAAGGCACTGGACGAGCTGGAAGATCGCCTGTCCCGTCAGCGCTATCTGGTCGGAGACCAGCTGACGGAAGCCGACTGGCGACTGTTCACGACGCTGGTGCGCTTCGACGCGGTCTATGTCGGGCATTTCAAATGCAATATCCGCAGGATCGACGACTATCCGAACCTGTCGAACTACCTGCGGGAGCTTTATCAGGTCCCGGGTGTTGCAGACACGGTCGACATGACAACGATCAAGCAGCACTACTACGGCTCACATGAGAGTGTGAATCCAACCAGGATCGTCCCTGTCGGGCCTGCCTTGGATTTCACCCGCCCTCACGACCGTGAGCGTTTCAAGGCAGCTGCCTGATCAGGTTTGAAATTTCCAGGTGAGCCGGCTCCGGCTTACCCGGAAGACGCCATGACCGACCTGGGGGTGGCAGGCCTCACCACTTGCCGCTTTCCGGTTCGCGGCCGGACCGGAACTCGTCGAGCCGCCGGGCTGTGGACCGCGCAAGCCCCTCCGGCAAAGCCTCCAGCTCAAAGAATGCCGCTTCCTCGATTTCCGCATTGGGCTGAAGGAAGGTGTCCGCCTGTCTCCACTCGGGCATGTGATACAGCCCGACATGATCCCGGCCTGTCGCTTCTTGGTTCAGGAAGATATTGAGAAGCTGCGGGCGGCTTACCGAGACGACACCTGCTTCTTCCAGAACCTCCCGGCAGGCAGCCTCTTCCATCGTCTCTCCCTTGTCCACGCCCCCACCCGGCAGGTACCAGCCCGTGACATAACTGTGCCGCACCAGAAGGACCCGGCTGTCCTGATCTTCAACGATCACGCGCACCCCAAGCGTGAACGGGTTTCGGACAAGTCCAATTCCCTGGATCAGGCGTGTGGTCACCGACTTCGGCAAGACTGATAATATCTTCAACATTTTCAGGACGTTACCGGATCCAGAGGGGAAATAAAACTTTTTTAACCCATGCAATCCCCGCAGGGCTGACCCGTGAGAATAACGCTCCTCCTTTGTGCACCGCATGCATATATATCGGGCAAGTTGATGAATTCGAGGGCAGCCCTTCTGACCGCCCGAACCTGAAGGAAAAATAAAATGTTGAACGCTCTGTTTGGAAAACGCCGCCGCAACCGCAACAATTACCAGTGGAAGCCGGCTATCGACCTGACCAACCCGCGCATCGTCGCAACCCTGACCACTTTCCCGACCAACTAAGGTCGGTCGAAGGAACCTGTACGGAGAAGACCCATGTTCGGATTCGTGAATGTTGTTGGCGCGACGCTGCGCGAAACCACGCGCTCCGCAGACAATAACACCGAGAAAGCGCCGAAAGCCGCAAAGGCAGTCAAACCGGTCAAGTAACCGGTTTCCCGGCAGTTCCTGAACTCACTTGAAAGCGCCGCGTCATTTCCCCTTGACGCGGCGCTTTTCGTTTTGAAGATGCGCGACCATGTCCACATTCACGCTCGCCCATCTTTCCGACCCCCATCTCGGCCCGCTTCCGGACCCCAAGCTGCTGCAGCTTTTTTCCAAGCGGATCCTTGGTTACCTCAACTGGCGCCGCAACCGGTCGAGGATCATGGGCGGCAGTTATCTCGAACAACTCGTCGATGACATGCAGGCGCAGGCGCCCGACCATATTGCCGTTACCGGCGACCTGGTGAATATCGCCCTGCCCCTGGAAATTTCCGGTGCGCGGACCTGGCTTGAAGATATCGGCCCGCCGGAGGATGTCTCCGTCGTTCCGGGCAACCACGACGCTTATGTGCCTGGAGCCGTGCGCAGGGCTCGTGCGGCATGGTGGCCGTACATGCGCGGCGATGGCGCAGGCAATGTGCCGTCAAACGGCACCAACTCGGAAGCAACCTTTCCCTATGTTCGCAAGCGGGACGGCATCGCCCTTGTCGGCGTGACGACCGGTCGTGCCAGCGGCCCCTGGTTCGCTACGGGCCGTGTCGGGAGCAAGCAGAGCAAGCGTCTGCGGGCAATTCTGGACGACCTTGGCCGGGACGGTTTCTTCCGCGTGGTGATGCTGCATCACCCGCCATTCCCACATGCCACCCGTTGGCACAAGCGCCTGTCGGACGCCTCCAGGGTGCGCGCCGTCGTCAAGAGAGCCGGTGCCGAGCTGATCCTGCACGGCCACACCCATGTCGACAGTTTCGAGCATATCGAGGGACCGGACGGGCTTGTCCCGGTGGTTGGTGTGCCATCTGCCACAAGCGCGCCTGGCGGCAAGAAACCGGCGGCGCGCTACAACCTGTTCCGGATCGAAAAGACAAACGAGGGCTGGTCCTGCCAAATGGAAGAGCATGGCTTTGCCGCGCCAGACGAGCCGGTGAAGCTGCTCGCGGAACGAGAAGTCGCCATTCCGGGCAGCAAGCCCTGAGGCCCTTCCTGCAGGCCTGACGAGTTGCCCAGAAAGGCACTCATAGGTTTGCGGTAACCAGGACCGAGACTGGAGAGTGTTGGACGTCGTTCACAAAAGCCGCCTTAGAGCGGATTGGCGAACCAGGCAAAGACGATGAGGCCGATGACGCCCGCCGCAAGACCGATCCCGAAGGCACCTGCGACCGCCATCCAGGGTGTACGGCTTTCCTTGACACGCACGACCTTGCTGTCGAGTGCGACCTGCCGCAGCCGGTTGTTGAGCCAGTCGCCTTCCAGCGCCTTTTCCCTCTCCAGCACGCGTTCGGCAATATATTCGGTCAGGCAGTCTGCCATGTCATCGATGTTGGCCGTTTCCAGAATGACCACCCGGCCGAGGCGCGTGTCCTTCAGGAACCGATAGGTGCGCCTGTCACCACCAACGGCCACGTGGCTGGTCGCATCGATCCAGAGCCGAGGCGTGGAACCGGAGATGATCTGAAGGGAAAACTGGTCGTCGTCTTCCGGGATTTCCCTGAAAACGTCCTTGAGTTCGTCTGCAAGCATGTCCAGCCGGGCACGCTCGGTCTCCTGAAGCTCAACAACCACGTCCGAACGTTCGACTTCGCCAAGCTGAACCTTCCGGATCGCATCGCGCAAGGACCGCATGCGCGTATGTGGGACAACGTTATCCTGCATTTCAGACATGGGGTACACGTGACTCCGTTGTACTGCCGTTGGTGAATCAAGTCTTAACTGACTCTATCGCGAGTGAAACAGCCGCATGGCCTCCACCTGCGAGCTATCCACTGGCAATGATCCAAACATGGTTAACGGAGATTAAGGTATTTTTGACAGTCGCGCCAGTAACGCGCGACTGGTCTGAGGCCTGTTCATGGGTTATGCAAAAAACATATTGCGATTGCGGAGTTTCGCTCATGAACGTGGACGGCAAGAAATATCGCACGATCTGGCTGGCGGAAGATGGCGGCTCGGTCGAGATCATCGATCAGACAAGATTTCCGCACACGTTCGAGACCATCCGACTGCATACAATGGAAGACGCCGCCCATGCGATCCGGTTCATGCAGGTGCGCGGCGCGCCTCTGATTGGTGCAACAGCCGCCTACGGTGTCGCGCTGGCCATGCGGACCGACGCTTCAGACGACAATCTCCATGCTGCCTGCTCGTCCCTGCTGGAAACCCGGCCGACAGCGGTCAACCTGCAATGGGCCCTCGACAAGGCGCGTCGGACACTGGTCCGGCTGGCACCTGAAATCCGCGAGGAAGCAGCGTTCAAGCTGGCCAATGACATCTGCGACGAGGACATCGCCATCAACATGGCCATCGGCATGCACGGGATGGAGCTGATTGCCGCGATCTCGCGGCTGAAACGCTCCGGTGAGCCGGTCAACATCCTCACCCATTGCAATGCCGGCTGGCTGGCCACCGTCGACTGGGGCACCGCGACAGCACCAATCTACATGTCCCATGACGGCGGCATTCCCGTTCATGTCTGGGTCGATGAAACCCGACCGCGCAATCAAGGGGCTTTTCTGACCGCCTGGGAGCTCGGTCAGCATGGGGTCCCGCACACGGTGATTGTCGACAATGCCGGCGGACACCTGATGCAGCATGGCGAAGTTGATATCGTGATCACCGGAACGGACCGCACCACGGCCACCGGTGATGTCTGTAACAAGATCGGCACCTATCTGAAGGCACTGGCAGCAAAGGACAACAGTGTGCCCTTCTACGTCGCGCTGCCGTCACCGACCATCGACTTTTCCCTGTCGGACGGTATCCGGCAGATCCCGATCGAGGAACGCGGCGGCGAAGAAGTCAGCCGCATCACCGGCCGCACCAGCACAGGCGAGATCGAAACGGTGGACATCGTTGCGGACGGATCTCCTGTCGGAAATCCGGCCTTTGACGTCACCCCTGCCCGTCTCGTGACCGGCCTCATCACCGAGCGCGGCGTGCTGGAGGCAAACCGCAAGGCCATTGCAGATGCCTTTCCGGAGCGGGTTCGGGCAAGTGTCTAGACGGGCGCGCTTGCGAGCGGGTAGCCCCATTCCTTCGAGATCGCACTGAAGCGCGTCCTCACTCGATTACAGGCACATGCGGGGCGCGCTTGCGGCCGAGAAGCCCCTGCAGACGCGGGTCTTCGGCAACTTCGATAGCGCGCTTGTAGGGTTTGAATCCGCAGGCCTGGTAAAAGATCAACGCTTGCGGGCTGTCGCCGGTGCAGGTGTGCACCCAGAGCCGTTTCGTTTCCGGGCGTGACCAGACGATGTCCAGCGCCTGGGCCATCAGCCAGCGGCCAAGCCCGCCACCGATCGCGCCGGGGACCAGGCCGAAATAGGAAAGTTCGGGCTCTTCCGGGTTGGCAAAATCCAGCTCCAGCGTACCGACCGGCTTGCCATCGATGATCGGCAGGTAGTTCTCGCGGGCAGGCTCGGCGAGCAACTGCTCCAGCGTCTTGTCGTCATGAACCAGCCGGCCAAACCAGATCCAGTCTTCACCGACCTCCCGGAAAAGCTTGCGATAGCTGTCGAGATCCGGCGTCTGCCACCGCTGCAATGTCACGTCGCTGCGTGATGGCGCAAGAGGCTGTTCAGGTGCCTGAAGCATTTCCAGGAACGTGACCACGAAGGCAACCTTGCCCTCCGGAATATCCGTGTAGCCATCGAGGTTAAGCGCTTGCGTCGACATGAAAACTCCAGAATCTCGCGTGTTTTTCCGGGCTTAACAGCTGGAACGTTTGTCGCCAAGCCGCCCTGTGCACATTGCGCTGATTTAAGGGCTTGTTAACCATCTTCGCACACAGTCTGCTCAGATCTCCAGGAAGGAGCTGCCATGGCAAAGGTCGGAAACTACGTCCAGCGGGACTACCACAAAACTTTCAGCACGAAGCGGCAGTCGACTTGGTCTGACTACAACAAGGCCTGGAACGGGCGCCGTCAGGCGTCGTCGCAGAAAATGCAGCAGCTTCGGAACCTGGCATCCACCTTCGCGACCATCAATACGCAGGCAGCTCAGACGAACACGCTGTTTGTCATGCAGAACCAAGGCCGGCTGGGTGGTTATGCGAACCAGACCGCGGCGATGGCCCGCATCAACGTACTCGTCTAGATTTTCCCGGATAAACCGCCGGGCAAAGGCCCGGGAAAATGATAATTTCTCGAAAAAAGTTACGTAGCGTTTTCTGCAGAAACGCGCGTTAAGAGCTTGTTCATTCCTTCGGGAGCTATGCTGTTTCAGTCTTTTGAAAAGGCAATCGCATGGCTAAGGTCGGCAACTACTTCCAACGAGATTATTCCAAACGTTTCAGCTCCAGTCGCAAGATGTCCCTGGCCGACTACAACAAGGCCTGGACAAAGCGGCGCCAGACAGCCGCAAAGCGTATCGACCAGCTGAACAACCTCGCTTACGTGATGCAATCGATCAACACGCAGGCCTCTCAGGCCAATTCGCTGTTTGTCCTGCAGAACCAGGGCCGGCTGGGCACATACGCCAGTCAGACCGCCGCCATGGCCAGGATTAACGTGGTCGTCTAGCACACCGGGCATGACATCATCGGGCGTTCAACAGAGCCTTGTTGAACGCACTGATGATTGCCCCGCCTCAGATTGAACCGATTGTCTTGAGCTTGATCCGCGGGTGAACTTCCGCCTGGCTCATGATCGTCGTATGGGCGCGGAAACGCTCGACGATGGAGCGAACGAACGGCCTGGTCTGCGGGGATGTCAGCAACACGGGAACCTCGCCCTGCTGCGCAGCCTGCTCAAACGCATCGCGGACCCTGCCGACGAATTCCTGCAGCTTGCTGGGTTGCATCGCAAGCTGGCGGTCGTCCCCCTCGCCGATGATGGATTCCAGGAAAGCCTGCTCCCATTGCGGCGACAGCGCGATGAGCGGCAGATAGCCACCGGGCGCCAGATTGGCGGCGCAGATCTGCCTGCCAAGACGAGTGCGCACGTGCTCGGCAATGGTGTCCGTGTTGCGGGTCATGCCGGTTGCTTCGGACACCCCTTCCAGAATGGTTCCGAGATCGCGAACCGAAATCCGCTCGCCCAGGAGGGTTTGCAGCACACGCTGGACACCGGACACGGTGATCTGCGACGGGATCAGGTCCTCGACCAGCTTGGCCTGCTCGCCCTTCAGCTCCTTGAGCAGCTTCTGCACGTCGCCATAGGTCAGGAGTTCACTGATGTTGGCCTTGATCGTCTCGGTCAGATGCGTGGACAGAACGGTTGCCGGATCCACCACGGTGTAGCCGCGCAGGGAAGCATCCTCGCGGTACTGGGCCTCCACCCAGGTTGCCGGCAAGCCGAACGTCGGTTCCGTGGTGTGCGTGCCCGGCAGCTTGACCTGCCCACCTGCGGGATCCATGACCATGAAGTGGTTCGGGTAAAGCACGCCGCGGCCGGCTTCGACTTCCTTCACCTTGATGACGTAATCGTTCGCGCCAAGCTGAATGTTGTCGAGGATGCGCACCGGCGGCATGATCACGCCCATGTCGCCCGCGATCTGGCGGCGCAATGCCTTGATCTGCTCGGTCAGAACATCGTTGTCGCCCGTTGCCTTGCCATTGATCAGCGGCAACAGGGCATAGCCGAGCTCGATCCGCAGTTCGTCCATCTTCAGGGCGTCGGTAATCGGCGGCTCTGGCGGCGGCTTCGGCGCAGCTTCCACGGCCTTGACCATCTCGGCCTTTGCCGCGGCCTTCTTCTTCTTCGACCCGACGGAAAAGGCCAGGTAACCGGCAAGACCTGCAAGACCGAAGAACGGGACCATGGGCATGCCCGGAAGCAGCGCCAGGATCACCATAACCGCGGCCGACATGCCAAGCGCCTTCGGATAGCCGGTGAACTGGCTGGTCAGCGCCTTGTCGGCAGCGCCATGCACACCTGCCTTGGAAACAAGAAGGCCGGCCGCCGTGGAAACAATCAGTGCCGGGATCTGGGAGACAAGGCCATCGCCGATGGTCAGCAGCGTGTAGTTGTTGGCGGCCTCGGTAAAGGTCAGCTCCATCTGAGCAACACCGATGAAGATGCCGCCGAGAATGTTGATGAAGGTGATCAGAAGGCCGGCAATGGCGTCGCCGCGCACGAATTTGGACGCACCGTCCATGGCCCCGAAGAAAGCACTTTCGTCCTCGAGCGCCTTGCGGCGAGACTTGGCTTCGGCTTCGTCAATGAGGCCTGCGGACAGATCCGCATCGATCGCCATCTGCTTGCCCGGCATGGCATCCAAGGTAAAGCGTGCCGCGACTTCCGCGATACGGCCGGAACCCTTGGTGATGACGACGAAGTTCACGATCACCAGGATTGCGAAGACGATGATCCCGATGACGAAGTTCCCGCCCATGACGAGATTGCCGAAGGACTGGATGACGTTGCCCGCCGCCGCAGTGCCTTCATGCCCGTTCGCCAGGATAAGCCGGGTGGAGGAAATATTGAGACCCAGCCGCAGCATGGTCGCAATCAGCAGCACTGTCGGGAAGGACGAGAATTCCAGCGGCCGCTGGATGAACAGGCCCGTCATGAGGATCATGACGGAAAAGATGATGGAGACCGCCAGGAACGTATCCAGCATCATCGGCGGCATCGGCAGGATCAGGAGCGTCAGGATGACGAGAATGCCGGTCGCCAGACCGACGTCACCCCGGCGAAGGGTATCTACAATCTCCTGAAGGACGGGGAAGCCTGCAAGACCGGTGGCCGCGGCGGGCGCAGCCGTCTGCTGCTCCGCTGCGGGGCCTTCCGGTCTGCGCTGTTCGCCTGCTGCCGTGTCCGACATTTGTGGTCTGGTTTCCTGTAACCGCCGCCCGGGTCAATCAACGGACGTGGCCTTCGTTATGGTTCCTGCCGGTGCGTTCAAGCCCGGGCTTCGCCCGGTCCCGGAACGCTTATTCCTTCATCGGTATATTGATTCAGCTTGTTGCGCAGCGTCCGGATTGAAATACCCAGAATTTTTGCAGCATGTGTCCGGTTGCCCAGGCAATGATCCAGCGTGTCGAGAATGAGATCACGCTCGACATCGGCAACCGTGCGTCCGACGAAGGATCGCGTCACGGCTTCCGCCGTCTGTGCCGCACGCTCCGCAGCGCCCTTGGAGACGCTCAGCGGCGTGCCGTCCGGCATGCGGATCGCCTCGACGCCGATTTCACCACCCGAAGCCAGCAGCACCGCGCGGTGCATGGTGTTTTCCAGTTCGCGCACGTTACCCGGCCACGGATTGGACATCAGCGCCTGACGGGCCTCGACGGACAGTGGCCGAACCGGAACACCATTGGCTTCCGAGTAGTGCTTGATGAAGAACAGGGCGAGTTCCATGATGTCCGCCGGCCGCTCGCGAAGAGCCGGCAGCTTCAGGTTCACCACATTGAGGCGGAACAGAAGATCTTCGCGGAAATGGCCCTGACGCACGCTTTCGGCAAGATCCCGGTTGGACGTTGCCAGAATTCGAATATTGACCGGAACCGGGCGCGTGCCGCCGACGCGGTCGATCACTCGCTCCTGAATGGCGCGCAGGAGCTTGGCCTGCAGGCGAACGTCCATTTCCGAAATTTCATCAAGCAGCAGCGTGCCGCCATCGGCTTCCTCGAACTTGCCGATCCGACGGGCAACGGCGCCGGTGAAGGCGCCCTTCTCGTGGCCGAAGAGTTCGGATTCCAGAAGATGTTCGGGAATGGCCGCGCAGTTGATCGAGATAAACGGCTTCGAGGCCCGGTTCGAGCATTTGTGCACATGGCGGGCAATGACTTCCTTACCCGTGCCGGATTCACCGGTGATCAGCACCGAAGCATCGGATGGCGCGACCTGTTCGGCAAGCTTGACCACCGATGCCATGGCATCGTCCCGGTAGATCAGGTCGCCACGTTCCTGGGCAACAGCCGCCAGAACGGCTGCGATCAGCTCCGGATCTGGCGGCAGCGGGATATATTCCTTCGCGCCTGCCCGAATGGCAGACACAGCGGCCTGTGCATCCGTTTCAACGCCGCAGGCCACCACCGGCACATGCACGCGTTCGTTCTGGAGTTTCTGGATCAGCCCGGCAATGTCGAGATGAACCTCGACCATCAGGAGGTCCGCTCCGCGCCCGGACCGAAGCACCCTCAAGGCACCTTCGATATCGTCCGCATGGGTGACCTGGGCCCCGCCCTGCATCGCGATCTTGGAAGCCGTCGTCAGCTGACCGCCGAGCGTTCCGACAATTAACAGCCGCATCCGTTACTTTCCCTATCGATCTGTCTTGATGATTTCAGTCATGGTCACGCCGAGCTTGTCTTCCACCAGGACGACTTCACCGCGGGCGACCAGCCGGTCGTTCACGTAGATATCGATGGCTTCCCCCACCTTCCGGTCGAGTTCCAGAACCGTTCCGGATGCCAGTTTCAACAGGTCCGAGACATGCATTCTGGAGTGCCCCAGAACGGCGGAAATGCGCACGGGAACATCGAACACGGCCTCAAGGTCAGCCGCGGACTGCGGTACATGCATTTCGCCATCGTCGAGCCGGCGCTGCGGCGCCTCGAGCTCGTCGAGCGGGATATTGTGATCTTGCTCGTCGCTCATGCGTCAGTTTCCTTTTCCGCCGACGTGTCGGAGGTTTTGCCGCGTCTTTCCGCGCTGCGCCCTCGCAGGTAGGAACGAATGCTGGCATCGATTTCGGCTTCGATCGCCTTGCGGTCGCGTCTGATACCGCCGTCGGCCCACTCGATATGGCAGTCGCCGCGGCCGATTTCCGGCTCGCCGAGGATGACCAGCCGCCCTTCGAAGCCCTTTTCGTGAATGATCGGATCCACCTGGGCCTTCAGCGCCTCGACATCCTTCTCGGCGATACGGATGACGAGATGCGGCGCCTTGCGCAGCGGTCCCAGGCATTCTGACACCAAAGCCACCGTCTCGGCCAGCGGCTGGCGTGCGATCAGATGGGCACACAGACGCCTGGCCACAAGAAAAGCGAGACTGATCGCATCTTTCTCGCGTTCCGCCACCTGCCCGTCCAGGGTCTCCAGCACCCGCGAAACCGCCCCGGCCAGATGATTGACTTCCGCCGTAAGCAACGTCTCCTGCTTGGTCTGCAGGTCCTGAAGCGCCTTCACCCGGCCTTCCTCGAAGGCCTGGGCCCTTGCCTTCTTGAGCAATTCCTCATGCTGGGCGACCGGAATCATCGGTATCTCCGGCTCGACGGGAGCGACCTCTTCCGGCTCTTCAGGCTCGGAAAAGTCGACGTTGAACAGAAATTTCGATGGGTTGGTCATGCGTCCCATTCTGCTGTAAGTGCCTGCCGTTTGCCGCATCAGTAGATAATTTCATCCTCGCCCTTGGACTTGGAGATCATGATCTCGCCCTTGGCTGCCAGGTCCTTGGCCTTGTTCACCATGCCGGTCTGCGCTTCGTCCACGTCACGCAACCGCACGGGTCCGAGCGCATCCATGTCGTCCTGCAGAAGCTTTGCGGCGCGCGACGACATGTTGCCGAAGAAGAATTCCCTTGCTGTATCCGTGGACCCCTTGAGTGCAATGGCCAGGGCGTCCTTTTCGACGTGCCTGAGCAGTGTCTGTGCACTGGCTGCGTCCAGCTTCAACAGATCGTCGAAGGTGAACATCAGGGTCTTGATGCGGTCGGCAGCTTCCCGGTTGTCCTCTTCCAGGGCTGCCAGGAAGCGGGCTTCGGTCTGCCGATCGAAATTGTTGAAGATCTCCGCCATCATCTCGTGGCTGTCGCGCCGCGAGGTATTGGTGAGGTTCGACATGAATTCCACGCGCAGCGTCTGCTCCACCTTCTCCAGAACTTCCTTCTGGACGGCATCCATGCGCAGCATGCGGCTGACCACTTCCAGCGCCAGCTCCTCCGGCAGAATGCCCAGCACCCGTGCGGCGTGGTCGGAATTGATCTTCGACAGCACCACCGCGACCGTCTGCGGATATTCGTTCTTCAGATAGTTGGCGAGAACGTTCTCCTGCACGTTGGAGAGCTTCTCCCACATGTTACGCCCGGCCGGACCGCGGATTTCCTCCATGATGATGGAGACCTTCTCGCCCGGCAGGAAGCTGGCCAGCAGCCGCTCGGTCGCATCGACGTTCCCTGTCAGTGATCCCTTCGAACTGACGCGGCGCACGAAATCCTTGAACAGGTTCTCCAGCATGTTCGGCGTGACCGGACCGAGGTTGGCCATCGCAGCCGAAACCTGGCGCACCTCGATCTCGTCAAGTTTTGCCCAGATCGGCGCGCCATGGGACTCGCCAAGCGCGAGAAGCAGAACGGCTGCCCGTTCCGCTCCCTTCAGCTCGCGCTCTTCTTCGTCCGCGCTGACCTGCAGCTGTTTCTGGAGTTGATCGCTCACCGTCAGGCCGCCTGTTCATCCAGCCAACCGCGAACGATGGTCACCGCTTCGGTCGGATGGTCCTTGATCATGTCGCCTACCTTGGCAATCGAGCTTGCCTGCATGGCCCCTTCCTGCTTGGCCTGTTCCAGCCATTCGATCACGAATTCGTCTTCAGCCGATTCTTCCTGTGGCACTTCCGTCTCCACTACCAGCGTCCCGTCCGGACCGATCATCAGCTCCTGAGGTTGCTTTTCTTCCGGTGTCACGATGCGGCGCAGCAGCGGGCGAACCACGAAGAGCAGCAGCATCACGGCAATCAGGAACAGCACACCCAGCTCGGCAAAACGAATGATGTCGTTGCGGGTGAAATCGAACAGGCCGTCACTTTCAGCCAGCAGGTCGTCCTGCGGCGGCAGGGCGAACTGCAGGTTCACGACTTCCACAACGTCGCCCCGCTCGGCATCGAAACCGACTGCGGAGCGCACCAGAACAGCGATCCGGTCCAGAGTTTCCTGGGCGCGCGGTGTATAGGTGCTGCCGCCATTGCCGTCCGGCTGGTAGGTGCCGTCAACCAGCACGGCAACGGACAGACGCTTGATCTTGCCAGCTTCGACAACTTCGGTCCGGGTCGAGTGGGAAATCTCGTAGTTGACGATTTCCTCGGTAATGGACGACGTGTCGCGCTCTGCCTGCCCCTGACCAGCATCGGCGTTCGGAAGCTGGTTGGCAACAGTAACCTGCCCGTTCCGGGACACGGCGGAAGAAGCTTCTTCCTTGGACTGGGTCGAACGCACCACCTGCCCGTCCGGGTCGAAGGTCTCGGTGGTCTCCGTCAGGCGATTATAGTCGACTTCCGCGTTGACGCGAACCCGTGCCCGCCCAGGTCCGACGACGGAGTTCAGAATTTCCTCGATCTGGTTGCGCAGACGGCCTTCGACCTCGACAGTCCGCTCCTGCAGCGAATTCGTCATCAGGCCGTCTTCGTCGTTGCCCGCGCCGGAAGCCAGCAGACGGCCGCTTTCGTCGACAATCGAGACACGGTCCGGCTCAAGTCCGTCAACCGCGGTGGCAACCAGATGCTGGACCGCGCGGATTTCGCCCGGGCCGAGGGCACCACGAACGTTCAGCACGATGGACGCTGACGGCGGACGACGGTCTCTCTGGAACAGCTGACGCTCCGGGATAACCAGGTGAACGCGGGCGGCGCGGATGCGGTCGAGCGACCCGATCGTGCGTGACAGCTCGCCTTCCATGGCGCGCAGGTGATTGATGTTCTGAACGAAGCTGGTGGCGCCAAGAGTGTCTGAACGGTCGAAGATCTCGTAGCCGATAGAGCCGCCGGTCGGCAGGCCTTCAGCGGCAAGCTGCATGCGCAGGCGGGCGACCTGCTCGTTCGGAACCAGAATGGAGGCACCCTGACGGGCGATCTCGAATTGCACGCCCTGGCTTTCCAGCTGGGAAACGATCGATGCGGAATCCTCAAGGGTCAACTCATTGTAGAGTGTCGTCATCTGGGGTGCCGTCACCCGAAAGATGATGAAGGCGAAGACGCCGACGAGGATGGCGGCAACTGCCCCCATTGCAGCAATGCGTGCCGCCCCCAAGGTTCTGATGAATTCTACAAGTCCGTTCACGAATGCCCGCCCGCATTTGAAACATGCCCCTGCCGTTATTATTGGAGTCGGCTGGGCACGCCACACCTTCGATGGGCAAAATTTGCCGCCCAGGTGGTTAACAAGTGGTTAACAAAACCTTTCCAATAGGGGCGGATCGGCGGGTTTCCGCCATTTCGATTAATGCAAACTGCAACTGAGGTGGGGAAAAACTGCCTACCTCATTAATTTTTGGATAAGTTCCGTACGGACAGCAAGACAAATAAAAAGGCCGGCAGTGCCGACCTTTTGATTGCGCCCCACCGGCGCATTGCAGAAACCGTGTTCCGGGTCAATTTCGATATTGCTGGACCCGGGTCGCTCGAAGCCCGGCAAGACCGTGCTTTTCAATCGAGCTTTGCCAGGAGAGGAACTCCTCAACTGTCAGAGTGTATCTCTGGCACGCTTCTTCAAGGGACAACAAGCCACCGCGAACTGCGGCAACCACCTCTGCCTTGCGGCGGATGACCCACCGCTTTGTCGAAGTCGGAGGCAGGTCCGCAATGGTAAGCGGGCTCCCGTCCGGTCCGATGACATATTTTACACGCGAACGAATGTGTTCGGTCATTGTACTCTCACACTAACCATGACCAAGGCTGATTTGAGACTACAAGATGACGCTTAACAAACGCCTAAAGCAAAATTGTGTTTTTATTAACTATAAAATCTAAATTTAGTGAATGATATTTAGGATTTCGCAAAGATAATGGGTCCAATTCTAAATAGTATTATATGAAATCGTTAACCATATTTACCTGGCCGTGCAATTTGCAAGGCAATTCGATTAACCTGAAAATTGCATCCCTCCTCCGGCCACACTTCATTCTTGTTTTTTGTGCCGGCAAATGTCCCGCTGATTACCCTCATCCCCTTGAAACATCGAGAAAACGCGAAAAACCGCCCCGGAGGCATCCGGAGCGGCTTTCAAAAAATGTGAATGTGTGGCTGATCAGGACGGCCGGGCGACCGACACCACGGAACTGACCGGAAACTCCTGGCTGCCAACCTTCAGCACCGCTTCCCCGCTCGACCAGTCCACGCTGTCGACGATGCCCGATACGGTCGTCTTGACGGTTTCTGGCCGGCTGGAGGCGTCCTTCACATTAAAGGAGATGGTGTAGAGCCCGTTCACGGCCTGCTGGCCGGAATCAGTCTGCCCGTTCCAGTAGAAGGTGCCGTCGCCTGCTGCCAGCTCGATGTCGCCGCTATAGACGATGGACCCGCTGGTGTTGCGGATCTCGAAGGTGCCAGTCGCATCTTCCGCCACATTATAGCTCCAGCTGGCCTGGCTGCCCGACAGGGTCGTCGTGGAAGCATCAGCAGTCACTTCATTGCCGATATAGCTGACGTAACTCATGCTCTGGTTGCTCGTCAGCGAGGCAATGATTTCTTCAAGGTTCTGGTTCTGCTTGATGGCCTGCTCGACGCTCGAATACTGAACCAGCTGATTGGTGTATTCGGCCGAGTCCAGCGGATCCAGCGGATCCTGGTTCTGGATCTGCGTCGTCAGGATGCTCAGGAACAGTTCGTAATCGGCGATGAGGCCGGCCTGGCTGGTTGCCGAGCCGGTCTGCGACGATGCAGAGGAAGTTGGAGAAACGGTTGTCATTTTTTCACTCCTGAGGCAGCAACTCGCCCCGTTACACTTTCATGTCCAGGCCGCCGCGTTGTTCCGCGATGGTCATTCTGACAATGTCTTCAAGCATCGGATCGGCTTCCGCGGAAACCGTGCCTCCGCCACCATTCGAGGCCGGCTGATGTCCATCCCCTCCCTGTTCGGAGCCGAATTGCTGGCCGCCGTCCTGTCTCAGGGAGAATTGCAGGTTGTCTGAATCCGGGTTGAGCCCTGCCGCTTCCAGCGCGCGCTCCAGGCCGCGCTGATCACGCAGGAACATGTCCAGCGTCTCCGGCCGGTCGACACGCAGATGGGCCTGGACCTTGCCATCGTGAGAAACCTTCATCTCAACCTCGACCCGGCCGAGCTCCGGCGGGTCGAAACACATCTGGAAACGGGTCTGACCATCCTTCAGATTGCGCGCAATCTCGGCGGCCACCTGGGTAGCCACCTGGCCGGACTGGCTCTGGCTCGGCATCTGCAGGCTCTCGGTCCGCATTGCCCCTGCCAGATCGCCGCCGCGTACCGTTGCCGCACCGAACTCGCCGGAAATGCTGGTGTGCTGCAATTCAGCAGGCATATCCGCTTCGTCAGCCGCAATATTCGACAGCGCCGCAGCAGCGACAGGACCAGCCAGGGCTGCTCCGCGCGGCTCAGGTCCCGTTTGCTCCGCGCCCTTGGCAGCAGGTCCGGCAGCAGCATCTTGCGTATTGCCCGGCCCCTGCGGACCGGAAGCCTCACCCGTGACCGGCTTGACGAGACCCGTACCTTCCTCGGCAACAGGCTCACCAGCCAGCAACTGTTCGGACGACACCGGCTGCGGCGTTGCCTGAACCGGCTGTTGAACAGGAACGGCACCCGCATTCACGGCGGCCGCGACTTGCGTGGTGGCCGCGCTCATCGCGGTTCCGACTTGTGCGCTCGCATCACCCGTTTGCGTGTTCGCCGTTACCGGCTGGGCTGACGTCTCGCCATCCACCACGGGTGCGGCAGGCACTGCAGGAACCTGCGTGCCTTCAGATGCCGCAGCGGCCTTGGCGACAGCCGAGACAGACGCAGCAACAGTTCCGGCAGGCGTTGCCGCGGCAACCTCGAGACCAGGCGCTTCACCAGGCCCCTGCCCCGGCGCCTGACCGCCAACCACCGCGCCGGCCTGCACACTTGCCTGGACAGGCAACGTCACGGCCGGCTGCTGGCCGGCTGGCTGCGTGGCGGGCGTTACCGACGCCCGGAATTCTTTCGGCAGTTCGCTCTGCCAGCGACGCTCTGTCGTGACAGGCGCTGGCCGTGCAACTGCCGCCTGCGCCTCCGCCGCTGTAGCCGGTGTTGTCTGCCCGGCTCTTTCAGGCTGCGCGGCACCTGCCTCAACCCCGTTCAACGCACCGGCAAAATTCGGTGCCGTAGCCGGTGCAGAACCTCCGGAACCGGTACCGGCTCCGGCATCTGCCGCGGGAGCAGGCGCAGCCCCGTTTTGGGCACCAGCTGAAGGCACCGCTGGAGCGCTGCCTGCAAGACCTGCGCTTCCCGAAAGAGCTGCACCGGGCGCGCCGGCATCGGCGGAGGCAGGCGTGGTAGCCGCACCTTCGCCAGCAGGAGCCGGAACAACAGGTGCAACCGGCGCAAGTTCCGCAGCCAGGGCAACGTCGGCGGTTTGCGCTGCCTCATCTCCTTCAGAGGGAAGCAGACCCTGATCCGCATCACCGGGTTGCCCCGCGTTGAGCGGCGGAGTGCCGGCCACGATATCGCCGGAAAGAAGAGGGTCGGCAACCGGGACCGTCGGATCCACCGCAACGGCGGGTGCAAGTTCGCCTGTCACCACAGAGGTCTGGATCTGCGCGGCAACCACCCCCGGCTTCACCGGATCGTCCGCGCGGCCGGCCTTGGCGGAAACCACGGCACTGACCTGACCCTTGTCTTGCCCTGCGCCCTTCGCGGCGCCCTGCCCCGAAATCGAGCTCAGCTCCTCGGCAAATCCGTTTGCCTTGCCCCCAACAGGGGAAGCAGCCGCACCTGCAGAAGCCTGCCCGCCAGCAAGTGCGCTGCCCGCACCCGCTGCCAGCGCCCCGGCAGAAACATCCGTTGTCAGTCCAAATGGCAGCACATTTGCCCCCAGATCCCGGCCCGCACCGGCGGGCATATTTCGTCACCGGAATAGAAAGCAAACATCGGGCCAAACGTTAAACTCTGCCAGATCCTTTGATTTTGCTCATCTTTTTCAAAGGTAGAGCGAAACCACCTCGGGTTTCGGGCGGCAAGCTTTGCCGGTCAGGCAAAGCGTGCCTGCCATGCGGGGGAAGCAATTGGCAGCCGCTCTCCTTATCTGTATAGTGCCGCCAACTTTGAATAGGGCCCCTGATCGCCGCCCGCCCGGCAGGGCGTGGAAGGCTCGGGACGGACAACCGCCCCGCCTGCGCGATCGGCCAAAAACTTCTGGAAGTACACTGGATGCGAAACAGTCTGGATCTGCCCGGCCGCCCGGAAGACACTCGCGTTGTCGTCGCCATGTCCGGCGGGGTCGACAGCTCGGTCGTGGCCGCCCTGATGAAGGCCGAAGGCTACGACGTCATCGGCGTCACCCTGCAGCTTTATGACCACGGCGCCGCCGTCAGCAAGGCAAAGTCCTGCTGCGCGGGCGTCGACATTCATGATGCCCGCCGCGCGGCCGAAACCATCGGCATTCCCCATTACGTGCTGGATTATGAAAGCCGGTTCAAGGAACAGGTCATGGACCGTTTCGCCGACAGCTACATCGCCGGCGAAACCCCGATCCCTTGCGTCTCCTGCAACCAGACGGTCAAGTTCACCGATCTCCTGAAGACCGCGAAGGATCTTGGCGCCGATGCACTGGCAACCGGCCACTATGTCCGCTCCGCGCAGCAGGGCAACAAGCGCGCGCTTTTCCGCCCGGCCGATCTTGACCGCGACCAGAGCTATTTCCTGTTCGCCACCACGCAGGACCAGCTCGATTTCATCCGCTTTCCGCTTGGCGGCATGCCCAAGTCGAAGGTGCGTGAGCTTGCAGCCGAATTCGGCCTGACCGTCGCCAACAAGCCGGACAGCCAGGACATCTGCTTCGTGCCCAACGGCGATTACGCCGAGGTCATCCGCAAGCTGCGCCCCAATGCGGCCGAACCGGGCGAGATCGTCCATATGGACGGCCGCGTGCTGGGTGAGCATGACGGCATCATCCACTACACCATCGGCCAGCGCCGCGGCCTTGGCGTTGCCACGGGTGATCCGCTCTATGTGGTGCGCCTCGACCCGGACGAGCGTCGTGTCGTGGTTGGCCCGCGCGAGGCGCTGGCGACCCGCACCATCCTGCTGCGCGAAATGAACTGGATCGGCGATCAGCCGCTGGACGAAGGCGACGATATCGAGCTCTTCGCCAAGGTCCGCTCCACCCGCCCGCCGGCACCGGCAACCTTGCGCATCCTGAACGGCAAGGCGTTCGTGGATCTTGCCAACGGCGAAACCGGCGTCGCCCCGGGCCAGGCCTGCGTCTTCTTTGATACGGATGACGAAACAGCCCGTGTTCTGGGCGGTGGCTGGATCCACAAGACCGAACGCACGGGCGACTGGGCGATCGATTTTCCACAGGTCAAAGCCCCGGTTTCCGCGGCCTGAGGCCAGACAAAAAACTTTGCGGCCGGACGCCAATTCAACGCTTGACGCCCGCCCGCCGCCTCACTATAAGCACCCCACGTCGCGCGGGCCACCCAGGCCCGGATCGCACGGGATGGCGGAGTAGCTCAGCCGGTTAGAGCAGCGGAATCATAATCCGCGTGTCGGGGGTTCGAGTCCCTCCTCCGCTACCAACATCTTTCAACGAAATCCCCGTACCTAGTCGCAACATGATCGGCGCTAACTCTGCTTGCGGCCAGCAAGAGCGCGAAAGCAATTTCTTAGCTACTTGTAGCTATGCATCGCAGACAACGACTTGGGTTCAATCCCTGCCAAATTGATCACACCCTATTTTTCATCAGGGACCACAAACTTCCTAGGTGGGACCGTCAGGAAACAGGCTGCTCGTGACGGATGATCCGAGCGAAACAGTCATTCATCTGTCCCGGCGGCGCAGGCGATTTCGGCCCATAGCGGTCATTGCCATGCTCATCGACAATCGTCCGTTTTTTGTCCTTCGAACTTGCCAAATGAAATTCGCGCTTGGTTAAAAGCCCGACGACGAAGAATGAAACATATGCAATTATCAGGAAGATGATTTTGACGCCGTAAGGCTGCTTCATCGTCAATCTGGAAGACTGCAAAATGGCAGGCAATCTATACCTCTACCCTCCGCAACCATGTACGCTTTTCCGTCGATTTCCACCCCAAGGAAAGATGCTGCATTCCACCAATAACCGGCACCACCACCTTCTCTGGCGGCATCGCATTGTTTTCCCAGATACAGAACTGTACCGTCCGTAAGCGTAACCGATGCTCCGTGCTCATTGCATTTAACGATTTCCTCGGCTTGCGCCGAGGTTGCAACGACAAGAGCTGCCAACAAAATGATTTTTCGCATATCAAGTTTCCAAATGAATAATCTCGAACACCCATAGGTATCTTGACCATCTGTGTTCAACAACGGTGACATTAAAGCCAATCATGTGATGCAGGCTACATAAAGTAAGCTCATCCGCAAGCTAAGATTTTTTAAAGTGCTGATGCAAGCCTTAAGAGGAACAGATATTCTTGCTTCCGCTGCTGGAACATTCGGCAACATCGACTTTAGTTTTCAGAAAATGACTTTTTTGGAGAAGACATGAAAATTTCAAAAACTCTGATATCATTTTTATTGTTTTTTGTTAGTTTTCAGTTTCCGGCTGTTTCGCAGACGGTAAGTCCCATTGCTCCCGTTCCGGGTGATCCGCTGATCGATTATCAGATAGACAACTGTGAAGGCACAAGAGGCTTTGGCTGGCTCAAATATGAGCCCGCCGGATTACTGCGCCTTAGCGATCTCTGTTTGAATGAAGAAACCGGATCAGCAGTTGCTGCCGAGACCTTGTATGACCTCGAGTTGACGGCGAAGAGCAGAAACGGCCGTAAGTTTGAAGACCTCGCCTCTGGTGCAAATGAGTATCAAAGGGATCGTATTGAGATCACTGGAGATCAAAATGCGCCGAATTGCACTCAAGACAACGTTGAAAGTTTCCAGTTCTGGGCAAACGGCTCTTCGGTGAAACTGGTGCCGGGCCAACGAACTGCCTGGATTAATGGGTACACCATTCCTGTGACAAGTCCGGCCCCGATGAAGCCGAAGGCTCAACTCTTGCTCGGGATCCGGAACATAACCCAAGCGGACACCGGTTCAAACACTTTCCCCAATGGGCTCATCACAAACGGTTTTGGAGACATTTACGGTGACGCGTCTTTCACCGGCGCCGATGGCTCAGTATCCCTAATCGAAGGCGCTGGATACAACTACGGAGAAGCTCGGGGCGAACTGTCTGTCAAGTTTTCAGGCAATGGTGAGTTCACGATTAGCGGTTCCTTCACTGCCAAGAACCAGCGACTTAAGGGCCATGAAGCCAACGAAATGATCCAAATCTACGGCGATATTGTTCATTTTCGCGGACATGTTCTGGGATCCGGCGGCGAGCAACTTCTTGGGCAGGGCATCGTACAAGGTGAGCTTCTGGATGCCAGCGGAAGAACTCATAGCTACCGGTCAACCGCTTACATTATCAGCTGCATGTCTTTTTAGTGTTTTCACAGGAGAAGTTTAATGCGAATATTTCTGTTTATTTTTCTTCTGCTTCTTCCAGCATCCGTCCAGGCCGACGGGTTGGGCTTCATGACACCCTCGAAAAATATTTACTGTAACGGAGGAGTAACTGGCGGCGGTCATTTGTACTGCACGATTATCAATCGCAGCGGCCCCACACCACTTCCGAAGCCCGCTTCATGCAATGGATACTGGGGACACGAGTTCTACATAGAGGCGTTCGGCCGAGTGAAAATGATTTGTGGCCAACGACCTGAAACCGTGGACTACACAGACATCGCTCACTACGGAGTGTCAGGGGAATTCGGAAGCGTGAACTGCCGCTCGGAAAAAACCGGGTTCACATGCACCAATGCTGACGGCCACGGGTTCTTTTTGTCCCGCCGGAAACAACTCGTATTTTGATTGAAAGATATTTTGGGGGAGGATTTGAATGTGATGAAAACCTTTTTACGCCCTCTCTCTGATGTATGTAGCGTCTGTTCTCGTTAGCAGCGCCCAAGCCGGGCAAATTGAACCCGCATGGGAAGTGTTCACTCAATAATGTCAGCAGTTTCTCGATAATCCCAGTAGGTTTTTAGATCGGTCGGACAGAAATATTCCAAATTGGAAATGGATTATCCGCAAGGAACCAAACACCGGTTTCTTTGAGTATTTCTCAGTTCCTCCCGGAGAGAAAATGCAATTTTCAGCGATAAGGCATGCAGGCGTAGAGAATGATTTTCTGCACTGCTCACTCTCGGTAGTTTCAGAAAGGCCGGGGTTAGCCGAAACGATTTCCAGACATCTTTCAACTCTTCCTGATGTTCAGCAAGTTGCGGGCGTTATCGACTTTCCGAATGAATTAGGAATGTCAAACGATCTAAAACGATATTATTCAACATCGATCCGAACTTCCCTCGCCGGTATTTTTGATAGTCAGAATGCCTCCACCCAGGTTGGTGTCGATGATCTCGGCGGTTACTATTTTGAGGTTCATGCAGTTCGCCCCTCCGAATGAGACAGAAGGAGTTGTTGATTTGAAGTGTTTGGAAACTCCAGGCTTCTCGCTCTGCTCCTCATGGACCACTTAATAAAAGCCTAGATCTAGATCATCTTTTTTGCAGTGCACGACTGCTTCATCACCGATGCTACCATTTGTTCACCGCGCCGCGAACACAGCTTCCCGCCCTCAATAGACCCACACTCGGCCCATAACTAACGGCAGCTCAGCAATTCAGGCTGAAACACTGCCTCTATGGAGACTGCCCCGCCGCCCAATTGGACTCTGAAAATTGTCAAATTGGATATGTTGGCCAGACCAATTCCTTTTTAGCGTTCACGCAACAGCCGACTGTTCTCCTGATGCTCCTGGATCCTTCAGGCAGCGCCCCCTTTTCAATGGACCGAACATGCAAGTGCTTGACCGCGTTGAACTCTACCTTGTGAAAACACCCCTGCCCGCGCCACATGCGCCGTCGTGGATACCTGGAACGATCCGGACCCATGTCTCCATGTGCATTGTCCGGTTCATCACCGATGACGGTGTTGAGGGATGGAGCGGGTTTCCGGCTGCGGGGCGTGAGCGCGCCGGGCTGGGCGACCTCCTGGCCGGTCTCTTTCTCGGCCAGGACGCAGGCGATATCGAAAGGCTTTCCGAGCGCATCCAGATCATGGCGGCGGGCGGAAATTTCAACTGGTGGCTTGAGCCTGCGTTCTGGGACATCAAGGCCAAGAGCGCGGGCCTGCCGCTTTACAAGCTGCTTGGCGGAACGGATGACCGCATCAGGCTTTACGCCTCATCCGGCGAACTTCGGGACCCGGGTGCGCGGCGCGAGGAAGCCGAAGCCCGGCTTGCCGAAGGGTTCGACACGATGAAAATTCGTGTCCATGACTTCGATGAGGCCGTAGATATCGACCATATTTCCGATATCGCCCGCCACATGCAGGGACGGATGAGGATCTCGGTCGACTGCAATCAGGCCTTCCGCCTGACCCAGAACGGCGATGCGCCGCTCTGGTCGCTGGACCGGGCCAAACGCTTTGTCGATGCCGCCGCGGATGTCGGCCTTGCCTGGGTGGAAGAACCGCTGTTTGGCGAATGGCACGAGGAAATCGCCAGACTGACCACCTATTCGCGCGTACCTGTCGCCGGAGGCGAACTTCATGTCATGGGCTACAGGGAACTCGCCCGGATGATGAAGATGGGCTGCTACAATATCTTCCAGCCCGATGCCATGTGGGCCGGCGGGATTACCCAGTGCCTCAAGGTTGCCGCGCTCTGCAGGCAAGAAGGCGTCAGGTTCACGCCGCATTGCTGGTCGAACGGCTTCGGCTTCATCGCAAATGCGCATGTCTTTGCCGCCAGCGGCTTTGCCGGTGAGGAGCTGTTTGAATATCCGATCTCACCACCGGGCTGGACACCGGAAGGCCGCGACCAGATCTTCTCGCAGCCGTTCCTGCACGAAAACGGCTGGTTTGCCATGCCGCAGACACCTGGCCTCGGCTTCGAGATCAATCAGGAAACCCTCGAGAAATACGGGCAGTGTTTCTTCAAGGCCAGCCGCAACTCCACGCACTGGATGCCTGAAGCGCTGCCTGCTCCGTAAAGGTCTCCCCCACGTCTGGCGTGCGCCGTTCACGCGATCTTCGCCCCAATTGCACAGGACAGGTTTCCGCCACCTCGGTGAGGGCAACCTCCTGCGCTGAACCATCAAGCCGAACCGTGCGTCTTTGCTTGTCATGTCCTGAGGCGCTCATGAAAAAGAAGCACCACACGGCAGGCGCCGGAGCGCGCCTGTCAATCTGCACAATGGACCGGCGTGCAGGCATGAAGTAACAATTCAGGGTAGAGTTTGCCGATAGCACCGGTCCTTGCCTCAGTCACCAAGGTCGATCCTTGACGCCGGGCGGGAACGCTGGGCCCTTGGCAAGCTGTGTCTGTCATGCGGGGAACGATGCGAAGCTGGGCCTGCCTTCTCTGTCTTGCAACGCTGCTTCTGGCAGGCTGTTCGACGCTGAACGCGGACTATCCGCGCGTCGAGACGAGTGCCTTTACGGCCTACCGCAGCACCTATCTGGGCCGCCTGTTCCGGGCCGCGGAAAAAAGCCATCCGGGCAGATCGGGTGTCTCGCTGGTCACGACAGGGCGCAACGCCTTTGCCATCCGGGTGGCCATGACGGAGCTCGCCGAGCACAGCCTCGATCTGCAATACTACATCTGGGATGCGGACCAGAGCGGGCGCATCCTCGCGCAGGCCCTGTTGCGCAGCGCGGATCGCGGTGTGCGCGTGCGTCTTCTCATCGACGATATCAACGTCAACGGACGCGATGAAATCCTCGCCAGTCTGGACGCCCATCCGAATATCGAGATCCGGTTGTTCAACCCCTTCGTGAACCGGTCCTCGCGGGTCTTCAACCTGATCGGAGACTTCGACCGGCTGAACCACCGCATGCACAACAAGCTGATGATCGCCGACAATGCGGTTGCGCTTCTCGGCGGGCGTAATATCGGCGACCACTATTTCGACGTCTCAGAGGAATCCAACTATCGCGACCTGGACATTGCCGCAGTCGGCCCGGTGGTGCGGGATGCCTCGAGCGTCTTTGATTATTTCTGGAACAGGGACTGGTCGGTGCCCGTCGCCGCCAGCGTCAACCGGACCTTTGGCGAAACCGACCTGGAAGTGGCCCGGGTAAAACTGGAAGAGACGATCGATACCGAAGGATATCCCTATCCTTTCCGCCAGAGGGTTACGGCCGTCCGCCAGTCGATGTCGGCGCTCACAAGGCAACTGGTCTGGGCACCGGCCTTTGTCGTCTGGGACGATCCGGCCGATTTCATCGCGGGAAAAAGCGGCGGCAAGATCCTCAAGGCACTTGTCGGCAAGGTGGACGGGCTAAAACGCGAACTCCTGATGGAAAACGCCTATTTCGTTCCCACGCAGGCAGGCGCGGACAAGCTGAAGCAGCTCACGGCGCGCGGCGTGAAGGTCCGCGTTCTCACCAACTCGCTCAGTTCAAACGATGTGGTTGCGGTTCACGCCGGCTATTCGAAATACCGCGCGGAACTTCTGGAAGCCGGCATAGAGCTGCATGAGGTCAGGGCCGATTCCGCCAGGGTCCAGCAAACGCTTTTTTCGACAGACTCCAAGGCCGGACTGCACACCAAGGCCGCGGTCTTCGACGGAGCCTCGATTTTCGTCGGAAGTTTCAATCTGGATCCACGATCAGCCAACCTCAATACGGAGATCGGCCTCTACGTGGAAAGCCCGGAACTGGCCCGCCGGCTGACAGTGTTCCTGAATGAAGGCGTTTCGCTGAAAAACAGCTACCGGCTCGAACTGGACGACAACGGCAGGATCCTCTGGAAGAGTGAAGAAGATGGCGAGATCGTCACCTTCACCTCGGACCCGGGATCGACACTGGGCCAGCGCTTCACCTCCGGCATCATCGCAACGCTTCCCGTCGAAGGCCAGTTGTAGGTAGGGGGAAAGGGGTAGCAGGCTCCTCTCCACCATCCGCCCCGCCCCCTGCCACTCCGATACAAGCCGGAAACGGCGAAGGCGTTTCGCACGTCAAGCGATCTCGAACCCGGCACACAGCGCGGTGTTGGCGACATGGCTGCGCATTGCGGTTCGGGCGGCTTCCGCGTCGCCCTTGCGCAGTTCGGCAACGATGACCCGGTGCTCAGCCAGCGAGGCCCGCATGCGCAGCGGATCCGTGATCGGGATCGGCTGGCGCTGGGTCTCCGTCAGAAGTTTCCGGACCTGATCGTAAAGACCCGCGATCATGCGGTTCCTGCACCGCCGGGCAATCAGGTCGTGAAACTCCAGATCGGCATCCACGTTGCTGAGAAAATCGCGATTGGACCAGGCCTGTTCCATCAGGTCGGTCAGTTGCGAGAGCCGGTCGAGATCTTCCTCCGACAGTCGCCCCGCTGCATGAGCCGCAATCTCGCCTTCAAGGACAAGCCGGGTCTCGAACACTTCCTGAAGGGAATGTTCCTCGGCGAACTTCCAGTCCGACATGGTTTTGCCCGAACCGGTGCCGACGACAAACGTCCCCCTGCCCGCTTCGGTCTTGATCAGGCCGATGGTTTCAAGGGTCAGCAGGGCTTCGCGCAATGAGGCCCTGCTGACACCGAACTCTTCCGACATTTCCCTCTGCGAAGGGATCTTCTCCCCGCTCTTGAGCGCTCCGCTGAGGATCATCTCCTGAAGCTTGCGGGCGATGCTCTGCGGAACCGGCGTACGTGTAATCATTGTGTCTTTCATGGTTCGTACGGCGCGTGTGCCGTTCTGCCTTCTTTTAGCCCGCCGAAACGCGATCAGCATCATTTTAACGCTTGCATCCCGTTTGATCGATCTGTTTACTGGTCTAACTGGTCAGACCAGTCATACCAGTTAGACCAAGAATAATCACCAGGGGAATAAAATGTCTCTTCACTCCTTCATCAAAACGGCTGCAACCGTAGGCCTGCTCACGTTTTCCTCCATGACCACCGCCATGGCCGCAGACCTGACAGTCGGCGCCAACATCGGCAACGTTCCGTGGGAATTCCAGGATGAGTCGGGCAAGACCGTCGGTTTTGAAATCGATCTTGCAACCGAGGTCGCAAACAGGCTCGGCAAATCGATCGAGTTTGAAAACATCCCGTTCAACGGGCTCTTTTCCGCGGTCCAGTCGGGCCGGATCGACATGGCGGTGTCCTCGATCACCATCACCAAGAAGCGTCTGGAATCGGTCACATTCGCCCAGCCTTACTATGACAGCGACCAGTCCCTCACCGTTGCCGCCGACAGTGGCCTGAAATCGGTTGCCGACATGAAAGGCAAGGTCATCGGCGTCGACACGGGCTCTACCGGCGACATCTGGGCCACCGAAAATCTGGAGAAATACGGCTTCGGTGAAATCCGCCGCTACGAAGGCCTGGCCCCGGCCATGCTCGACCTGACGGCCGGCCGCATCGACGGCTACATTAGCGACATCCCGGCGCTGCTTTATTACACCAAGGACAAGCCGAACCTTGCGGTCGTCGAACGCATCACCACCGGCGAACAGTACTCCATGATGTTTGCCAAGGACGCGGAACTGGCAAGCCAGGTGAACGACGTTCTGTCCGAACTGAAGAAGGAAGGCGTCGTGGCTGACCTGCACGAGAAATGGTTCGGCTCTCGCGCCGAAGAAACCACCTCGACAGTCACCATCCTCGACATGCCCAAGCTGTAAGCAAAGCACGCGCGGGCCGCCTTCGGGAGGGCCCGCGCCTTCCCTGATTCCAGCCATTCTTCCGGACTTTTCATGGACCTCTTCGAAACGTTCTTCAACGTTCCGGTCTTCATCCGAACGTTTCCGCTCCTCATGAGCGGCCTTGTCGTAACCTTGCAAATCGGGGCAACCAGTATCGTTGCCGGCCTCGTTCTCGGGCTTTGCCTTTCCCTTGTGCGCATGTACGGCTCACCCTGGATACGTGTACCGGCCGCCATATATATCGACATCTTCCGGTCAATCCCGCTGCTCGTACTCCTGATCGTCGTCTACTACGCCCTTCCATTCGTCGGCATCAGACTGTCACCATTCCTGTCCGCCACGCTCGCGCTGACGCTCGTGTCCGGCGCCTACACCGCAGAAATCTTTCGGGCGGGCATTCAGGCGATTCCCGTCGGACAGTTTGAAGCCTCGCGCGCACTTGGCCTGTCCTACAAGGACATGATGGTCGACGTCGTGCTGCCGCAGGCCATCAAGATCGTTATCCCGCCACTGACGAACAACTGCATCAACGTGATGAAGGACACCGCCTTGGCCTCCGTCGTTGCCATGCCGGACCTTCTCAAGCAGGCGACCCAGGCCCAGGCCCTTGCCGCCAACCCCACGCCCCTGATCGGCGCTGCCATCATCTATCTCGCGTTCCTGTGGCCTTTGGTTGCCCTGGTCTCGCGCTTTGAAAACCGGCTCGGGCGGAGGAATGCGTGATGCGAAACATCATCGAAATCGAGAACGTTACCAAGCACTACGGCGCCTTTGCCGCGCTCAGCGACATAGACCTGGCGATCGGCGAAGGCGAGGTCGTCTGTGTCATCGGCCCGTCCGGTTCCGGCAAATCCACGCTGATCCGGTGCATCAACCTTCTGGAGAGCTATTCCGACAAGGGCAGCATTCGGGTCGACGGCATTCCGGTGCAGCCCGGACCGACACTGGGCCAAGTCCGCGCGGAAGTCGGCATGGTGTTCCAGTCGTTCAATCTTTTCCCGCACATGAGTGTCCTGAAGAATGTGATGCTGGCCCCCATGCGCGTGCGCAGGACACCGGCTGCGGAGGCTGCCGCGAAGGCTCGCGTACTCCTGGCCCGCGTCGGCATTGCCGAACAGGCAGACAAGTTTCCCGGCCAACTGTCCGGCGGTCAGCAGCAACGTGTTGCCATTGCCCGCGCACTGGCAATGGAACCCAAGGTGCTCCTGTTCGATGAACCGACCTCGGCGCTCGATCCGGAAATGGTGGGCGAAGTTCTCGACGTCATGCGCCAGCTTGCCGGAACCGGCGTGACCATGGTCGTGGTCACCCATGAAATGGGCTTTGCCCGCCAGGTGGCCGACAGGGTGATCTTCATGGATGGCGGCAGGATCGTGGAAACCGGAACGCCGGCGCAGATTTTCGACTCCCCGAAAGAACAAAGAACCCGCAATTTTCTAAGCGCGGTCCTCAACCACTGAAATTTACTGCCTTTGCTGGAGCCAACCATGCCAAACAATGCACAACTGGACATCGCCTGGGTCCGGGATCAATTTCCGGGACTGAAATCGGACTGGGTCTTTTTCGACAATGCCGGCGGATCGCAGATCCTCAACCAGGCAGTCGAGCGGATCAAACAGTTCCTGCTCGAAAAAAACGTTCAGATCGGCGGTAGCTACGAAGTCTCGAAGGCCGCGGCGGCAGCTCTCCTGGAAGCGCGCAAGGCCGGTCAGCTTCTGGTTAACGCCTCCCGTCCCGAAGAGATCGTCTTCGGCCATTCCACCACCGTGCTGATGCAGAACCTTGTCGAATCCATGCGCCGCCAGTTGGCGCCGGGAGACGAGGTGATCGTGAGCAACGCGGATCATGAATCCAATATCGGTCCCTGGCTGCGGCTCGAGGAATTCGGCATCAAGGTGATCTTCTGGCAGCTCGACAAGGACAGCCTGACCCTGCACCTGGATGATCTCGGCAAACTGATGAACGAACGCACCAGGCTCGTTGCGGTCCACCACGTCTCCAACATCCTTGGGGAAGTTAACCCCGTCCGCGAAATCGCCGATTATGTGCATCACAGAGGTGCCAGACTATGCGTCGACGCGGTCGCCTATGCGCCGCACCGGGCGATCGACGTGCAGGAACTGAACGTCGATTACTACATCTTCAGCCTGTACAAGACCTTCGGCCCGCACATCGCGATGATGTACGGCAAATACGACCACCTTCTGGAGCTGGACACGCTCTACCACTATTTTTACGGCAAGGACAAAGTCCCGGGAAAACTGGAAGCAGGCAATCCGAATTATGAACTTGCCTATTCGCTGACCGCCATCACAGCCTATCTGCAGGAACTCGGGAAACGATGCGGAGCCCCTGCCTCGTCCGAGCCGCGCGCCCTGATCGAGACCGCCTTTTCTGCCATCGCGGCGCAAGAGATGGCCTTGACCCAGCGCTTTCTCGATTGGGCGAAGCAACACCCGGACATCACGATTGTCGGGCGTGATACGGTAGGAAACGGCAACAGGATCGCAACCATCAGCTTCACGGCAAAAGGCTGGGCGCCGGAGGCACTGTGCCGAAAGATCGACGAATACCATGTTGCGATCCGCCATGGTGATTTCCATTCCCGGCGCCTGATCGAAGACCTCGGGCTGGCCGAAGCCGGAGGCGTCGTTCGCCTGTCCATGGTCCATTACAACACCCTTGAAGAAGTCGATCGCCTGACCAACGCCCTGGATGAAACCCTCGGTCAAAAAGCGTCCGGAACAGCACCTGTGAAAGCATCGGCATGACGGCACCCTCCTTCGACACAGTGGTGCGCGGTGGCACCATCGTCACCGCAGCCGATGTCTATCAGGCAGACATCGGCATTACGGATGGCAAGATCGTGGCAATCGGGCGTGATCTGCAGGAAGCGGCCACGACCATCGACGCGACCGGCTTGCTCGTGATGCCGGGCGGCATCGACAGTCACGTCCATATCGCCCAGCCGTCAGGCGAAGGCATTGTCATGGCGGACGATTTCGAAAGCGGAACAAGGTCGGCGCTTCTTGGCGGGAACACGACGGTAATGCCTTTCTGCCTTCAGCAGAAAGGCGACACCCTGCGCGAGGCGTTGAAGGGATATCATGCGCTCGCAGAGGGCAATTGTTTCACCGACATCAGTTTTCACATGATCGTCTCCGACCCGACGCCCCATGTGCTTGGCCAGGAAATGCCGGCACTTGCGGAAGAAGGCTATACGTCGATCAAGGTGTTCATGACCTACGAAGGCCTGCGCCTGCGCGATGACGAGATCCTGGCCACGCTGGACGCGGCCAAACGCTCCAGACAGGTCGTGCTGGTTCATTGCGAAAACGAAGATGCCATCCGCTATCTGATCGGACGGCGTGAAGCAGATGGCGACACCGCGCCGTACCACCACGCCACGTCTCGCCCGATCGCGGCAGAGCGAGAGGCAACACACCGGGCCCTGTCTCTGGCCGAAATCGTCGATACCCCGATCGTCATCGTCCATGTTTCGAACCGCGAAGCGATGGAGGAAATCTCGCGCGCAAGGCTGAGAGGCCAGAAGATCGCCGGTGAAACCTGCCCGCAATACCTCGTTCTGACGGCAGACGATCTGGATCTTGAGGATTTCGAGGGTGCGAAGTTCGTCTGCTCACCTCCTCCCAGAGACAAGGAAAGCCAGGACGCCTGCTGGTCCGGTCTGGAAAACGGCGTGTTCGACCTTTACTCTTCCGACCACTGCCCGTTCCGGTTTGACGACCCCAGCGGCAAGAAGACCGAGAAGGGAATGCAGTCCTTCAGATGGATCCCGAACGGCATTCCGGGCGTTGCGACCAGACTGCCGATATTGTTCTCCGAAGGCGTCAAGACCGGTCGGATCGACCTCAACCGCTTCGTTGCGCTGACGTCCACCAATCACGCCAAGCTGTATGGTCTCTATCCGCAGAAAGGCACCATCGCGGTCGGTTCGGATGCCGATCTGACCCTGTGGGATCCGGAACTCAAAAAAACCATCACCAACGACGACCTCGGCCATGGCGCCGACTACACGCCTTACGAAGGCATGGAGGTGACCGGATGGCCCGTGAAGGTTCTTCTGCGCGGCGATCTGGTGATGGAAAAAGGTGTGCCCGTTCTTGGCAAGGGCCGAGGCAGATATCTTCCCCGTAAACGGAGCAATCTGATCAACGGCGAAACCAGCCTGTAAGTCCTGCCCGGCATCATCCGGCGTGTCGCTGTTGGCGGCTGATGATGCCGGGCCACAAACCGGAAAAAGAAACGCAGACCATTTCACCCGGGAAGGGATCTGGATTGACACCGACGGTCAGGTCGGCGAGGATTTTCAGATGATCCGAATGTCTGCTTTAGCCTCCCGGCTAAAAAGGCGGCTACTGCCTGTCGACAGGCCGCCTGATCAGTTAGTGGGTGATCCGGACGCCCCGTATATTTTCCGCTGGCGCTTGTGGCCGAAGAACCCGCTCATCAACGCGTATTTACACAATGTCGTACGGGCTGACGACGAGGCAGCCCTGCACGACCATCCCTGGCCGAGCGTGTCGATCATGCTGGCCGGCACGATCGATGAGACTTTCGCTGCCCCTAAAGGCGAGAAGGTGCGCAAACTGCGTGCCGGAGATGTCGTGCTCCGCAAATCCCGCTTCGCGCACCGTCTGTCTCCCGTCCTCACCGACCCGGCCTGGACCCTCTTCATCACGGGGCCGCGCGTGAGGGAATGGGGCTTTCATTGTGCCCAGGGCTGGCGTGACTGGAAGACATTCGTCGAGGCCAGAAAAGGTGGCAAATACAACGGCTGCGACGATCCATAGGATTATTCGGAAGGCGTCTCGTCCAGAATGACATCGCTTCCGGCGCAACCGGCTGCCCGCTGCAGGATCAGCTCATGAATGCATTGGGCAACATGTGCGGGCGGAAGCCCGGCGCCCCCGGGCTGAAGCTGCAATTGGCCCGGTATGACGGTGTGCAGGGCAATACCCAGTCCCTCCACCTCTGACCGCAAGGCCTGGCCGAACGCGATCATTCCAGCCTTAGCTGCGCTGTAGACAACGGCTTCAGTAACGGGCCGAAGACCGGCGGTAGACGCGATCTGCACGACGACGGCGTTGTTTGAAAGCTTCAACGCCGGAATGGCGGCGTGGGTAAGAAGGATGGCGGACTGAAGACTGGTTTCCAGCACGCGCAGCAGCAGCTCCGGTGAAGACGGAGCGAAGGGCTGGAACCCATATGCCGCCGCACCATGGATCAGGACGTCGAGCCCGCCCATTGCAGTTGCCGCCTGCTGGACAACAGTTTCGGGTGTGGTTTTTGAAGAGAGATTTGCTTCAATGATGTGGGCGGATCCGCCCCTGGCGTGTATCTCATCCGACAATTGCCGAAGAGACTCCGCACTGCGCCCGACCAGGGCAAACTCGAATTCCGGGCTGGCAAGGCGTTCGATCAACGCTCGCCCAACCCGACCACTTGCGCCTGTCAGCAAAATTCGTGACATGCGTTTATCGGTACTGATTCAACCGGGAAGCCAAAACGGCAGACCCGGTATCAGCGACCTGTGGTTTTATCCTCGTCGCAGCCAAATCCGACCACACGACCTGCTTCTTGCCCCGTCAACTGGCGCGGCGTGGAGCCGGCAAGTGCAACGGTTTCCGACGGATCGACAAACTCGATGTCGGCTTCAACTTCGGTATTGCGCTCGATATTTGCTTTCGCTTCAGACATATCTAGTGCTCCTTGTTTGCAATTTGCAGTTTCAATCCTGCACTCATACCTACTAGATTGTCCAGAGCGATCTCGCGATGTGGTGAATTTTCTAAAAGCGACTTCAGCTACCGGGCGGCGATAGTCTGATAAATTGCAACCGGAAATGATCAACAGGAAGACTGCGTGTCGAAGGCAACTGACGGGCTCGAATTTCAACGAAAGCGGCACGTTTTGGCGTGGATGCCGATATCGCGGGTCTCTGCATGACATCGAGACCAGTGCAATTGGCCGTGATCAGCATAGCCGGCTACGGGTTGGCTCTCCTGACGAACCTGCTTCTGTCCAATATGCTCGGGACAGAGCTCTTCGGAGACTATCAGGTTGCATTCGCCCTCTTGTCGCTGCTGGCCACCCTGTCACTGTCCGGAACGGATATGGTGGCTTCGCGCTACCTGCCCACCATGCGCAAAACGGTGAACCTAGAGGGTATTCGGGCTTACTGTGCCTGGAACCGCAGCCGGATACGCTTCGGCTTTTCAATCATCCTGGCAGTCTATGCAGTGTTTCTGGCAATCGCACTTGCCACACACCTGGCCGATTACAAGCGCTTCGAAGAGTACCATCTGGCTTTTCACAGTATCTGGATTGCCCCGATTGCCGCACTTTCGCTTCTGACCGACCGATATCTCGTCGCCAGCGGGTACCCGCGAACCGGGAGCATCCTGGGCTCGCTGGCCCTTCATCTTGTGCTGCTTTTCTGTGTCGCCGCGGCAGTGTACGGGCTGCGGCTGTCGGTCTCGAGCAGCAGCGTCATGATCGGTATCCTCGTGGTATCGTTTGTGTTCCTGGGGCTCCTGCATGCCGTCATCTTTCGGGCCGTTGAGCCCGAGATTTACGGTGCATGGTGGACACCGGCGCGGGGCGCATCCGCCGAACACCACAGGGCCTGGTCACGGACCAGCAATCGAATGCTGATCATGCGGGTCAATTCACTGATGTTGTGGCACCTAGACCTCTTCATCGTCGAAATCGCCTCGCCGAACGAAGCCGCCACAAGTCTATATGCGGCAGTCCTACTGGTGGTTCGCATCATGCAGCTTATCCCGACCACCATATCCTTCATGATCCGCCCGTTGTGCGGTGCTGCCGCCGACGACCGGTCGCAATGTCCCAAATTGCAAAATGCAATCAACGAGTCGAATGCCGTCGTCCTGGGGGTCTGTTCTCTGCTCCTGGCCGGGATGCTAATCGGCGGACATTTCATTCTGAATGCCTTTGGCCCGGGGTTCTCCGAAGCAACGACGGCACTCGCGATGGTTGCTGTTGGAGCCTTCATTGAAGCCTTGACGCGGCAGTCCCTCGTGATCCTGCAGACCATGGGTCACGAACAGGTCGCGACCCGCATCTCGACGGTCAGTCTCGTTATCGTGCTCGGGGGCGGGTTCATCGCCACCTACCTCTTTTCCTACAACGGCATGGCCGCCGTGACCGGTTTGGTCTTGGCGGGCAAGGGTTTGATATCCTATGCTTTTGCTCGAAGGCGGCTTCCGGAGATCCGTCCTCTGAGCGTCATTTGAAACAACGCGGAGGTGTGATGATGAAGACAGACAATCCATATCAACACTTGATCGAGGCCCTTACCCCACCTTCTGGCGAAATAGATTCATTCATCGAATTGGGCAGCATTCTGCGGTCACTCGATCCGCAACGCATAAACGGCCTGTTGCTGGATCTGCTGCACGTTGTGCGCGAACGCGGCAGCTTGCCGGCACAGCGGGAAGGCAACGTCTACCTGTGCCGGACCGATCAGTTCAGCCTGATGCTGCGCTTCAGTGGACAAGGCGGCCGGCAACCGGTCTACACCGCCAACGAGTTTGATGCCTTCGTGTTGAACCTGTCACCAAATGACGTGCACATACCGCGGCTGGAGTGCGGGCTGGATCGCAACAACCTTCATCAACGCCCGCCCAGCCTCAAGCGCCGGGACAGCGACCTCGTACTGAAGGCGCATGACGTCTATGACGCCCCGGCGTTCGGCGACATCATCGACATTGCCGCCGCCACGCCGATTGCGCCGTTGTTGATCGTGCATTCCCCACCCCGGGCCCACAGCACCTGGACTTTCGACCGCGACACACTGGAGCCACTGCAGCAGGTCAGTACCGATCTGCATGCCTCACGCATGCAGATGGTTCTCCAACTGCTTCAGGCCATGCAACAGATCGATGGACTTGAAGAACCGCTGGCCAAAATGGTGCATTCGAACATGGCAGGTTTTGCACGCTGGGATGCCTTGAAGCTGCTTCATCGCTGTGCGCCACAGCAGGCCCTCACCGCCTTGCACCAAATGGCGCACAGCGACCGCGATGCGTCGCTTCGCGAAGCGGCGCGAGCAACCCTTGCAAGAACAATGGACGGGGATGCGGCATGACCGAGACATATTTTCCCGAAGGGAAAGAAATCCTGACACTTGATCAGTTCGTTGAAAGGCTGGAGGCATCGGGCATCGTTCCGGATCTTCGTGCCTCCCGCTACACTCCGGAAGCAATGTCGCGCGTTGCCGAATGGATGGCTGCATTGGCACGCGATCCCGATGTGCTGCGCGGTCTGCTTGTCGATGGTCTGGCGGATTTTCTGAATTACCAGGTCGACAACGATTTCAAACCGTCAACCTTGATGCTGCACAAGGGCGACGGGTATTCCCTGCGTGCCGTCCTGTGGATGCCGCCAAGCCCTCAACATCCCCCCGAAATCTTTTCCTATTACGAAACCCATGATCACAGCTTCGATTTCTTCACGGTCGGCGCTTTCGGTCCCGGGTACCGCACCCAGTTGTACGACTACGAATACGAGAGCGTGCGCGGCGTCCCTGGAGAACTTGTTCCCTTGAGATTTCAGGAGGAAACCGGGCTGCCGCCAGGCAAGGTGATGTACTATTACGGCAGCCGCGATATTCACACACAGCTCCCGGCGCCCTCGATTTCCGCGTCGATCAACCTGCTCCTGCCCAAGACCTATCCAGCACACCGCCGGCAATACGAGATGACCCTGGAAGAAACGCCGGAAGGTGTCTTCGGCAAGCTTATCGCCGGGAATGTCGATCGCCAGGCGCAGGAGCGCGCGTTGTTCGAAACAGCAGCGGCTATGGGCGATACCGATCTTCATGAGGCCTTGCGCGACATTGCAAGACATCATGACACGCCGCAGGTGCGGGCACTGGCCTGGCAATCCCTGTTGCCCAACAGCAAGCATCTCGCTGAGGATGTCGGCCTGGTCCGCGACGATGGAGACCCCCATGTTCGCGCCGCCCTTTCGCAGTGGGTGTAGAGCGCTGAAATTTACCAGCCTGGCAAAGTGGTGCCTGCCCCGCCTTGCCAGCGACCATCCGAAGCCGTGCAGATTGGGAAGGATCAACTCCCTTTGGATCAGGCCAGAAAGTGTGGTAATCGCCAGCCAAACAACATCGGGAATGCACCATTGAGCGAACTGACCGTAGCGGAAGCAACGAACCGCGTTTATGAATCCCTGCAGGCCGACAACGAAGATATCGACCTGCATATCGCAGCTCTCAAGGAAGCGTTGAAACGCGAGGGCCAGAAGGAAGCCGTTTTTGATCCGGCAAAGCTCGTCCAGAACAACCGGTCCGGACGCAAGCTCATGCAAGCCTACTTTCGCCAGCGCGGCGTGAAGGTTACCTTCGCGGCTGCCTGACACGAAGCTGCCATTGGGCTGCCTGCCTCACTGAACCCTGTATCGATGCTCCGGACGTCCGACCGGGTAATCTCCACTGGAGCCGCCGCCTTGGTTTTCACCTGAAGGCGGCGGCGCCCTGCGAAGTCTCCAGACAGGTTTCCACCTCACTCGAAAACAGTACTGCTCTGTTCCTGCTTTCTCAGGTGGGCTTTCTCTGCATGTCGAGCACCGCTCGTAAACATGTACCGTTTCGCAACCAGGGAAATCGCGAACACAAAGATCAACAGCGGCACCACAATAACCATGAGGGAGCCGAGCCCGTTCGCAAGTTCGCCTTGCGAAAGAAGAAACCATACGAACACCCCGGCAATAGCTACCGAAATGGCCAGTTCAACAAGCGTCATCTGAAAAGCGGCCCGCCAGGCGAAACCGCTGTCGGGGATGATTTCGTACTTTTTGTAAAAGTGTCGCCCTGCGTCGCTTGAAGCGCCCAATACGGCACCAATCTGGTTCACCGAACCGCTCACGCTGATGCCGGTTAGCGTTTCCAGAATGACACTGAAGATAGCCAGGGCGATCAACAGCCCTGTGAACACCAACGCAAATCTCACCAATCCAACACTTTTCTGCACAATAGCCCCCAGGACTTGAAAACACTTTTTTGATAGCGCCGGGACAGGCAAAGCATGCCCCATGCGGTCCCGCCCCGGCATTCCATAGTGGAGATTTCGGGCGACGGCCGTCCGGCTTATAGAAGCTAAATCTTAAGTTGCAATTTCCAGAAACACTTGCATTGGCGACAAAACCGCCAGGTAACACTTCAAAACGCCACGAAAATATGTTCATTTTGCCTCGATCTTGAGGCCTTATTTCAGCCCAACAAATGCTGATGAATGCATGACATCGAACAACAATAATCGTTTGATATTCTGGGCTGAATTTCCTTTCCGTTTTCTCCGTCGAAGCCAAAAGAGGTTTGGATGACTGTACTCATTACCGGCGGTGCCGGTTATATCGGCTCGCATTGCTGCGTGGCTTTTCTTCAGGCCGGGCACGACATCGTTGTGGTGGACAACATGTCCAACGCGAGCCAGGTCAGTCTCGAGCGGGTAGCGGCCATCACCGGCGCGAAGGTATCTCTGGAAACAGCCGATATCCGGGATCAGTCGCGGATGGAGGAAATCCTCAAGCAGTACCACTGTACGGCGGTAGTGCATTTTGCCGGCCTGAAAGCGGTTGGTGAATCCACCAAGATCCCCCTCGCCTATTACGACAACAACGTCGTGGGAACTCATCGCTTGCTGTCGGCGATGGCCAATTGCGGCGTGAAGCAAATGATCTTCTCGTCCTCGGCGACCGTTTACGGCGACCCGCAATTCCTGCCCCTGACCGAAGATCACCCGACGAGCGCCGTCAATCCCTACGGCCGCACCAAGCTGATGATCGAGGAAATGCTGCGCGATGTCGCCGCCAGCGACCCCTCCTGGCGCTTCGGCATCCTGCGCTATTTCAACCCGGTCGGCGCGCATGAAAGCGGGCTGGTGGGGGAAGATCCGCAAGGCATCCCGAACAATCTCATGCCATTCATCACCCAGGTCGCGGACGGCCGCCGGGAGGAGCTCTCGGTCTTCGGCAACGACTACGACACGCCGGACGGTACCGGCATCCGCGACTACATCCATGTCATCGATCTGGTCGAAGGCCATCTGAGGGCACATGAAGTGCTCGGATCAGGCTCCGCCCCGTCCAATTGTTTTGCGGTCAATCTTGGCACCGGCAACGGCTACAGCGTGCTGGAGATGGTCAAGGCATTCGAGCGGGCCTCCAACAGACAGATCCGCTACTCCATCGCTCCTCGCCGGGAAGGCGATGTGGCACAGTGTTTCGCAAACACGGAATTTGCGGAAAAACTGCTCAACTGGAAGGCCGAGCGCGGCCTTGAGGACATGTGCCGCGACACCTGGAACTGGGTCTGCAAGAACCCGCGCGGCTACGAAACCGTCGCCTGACCAAGTCTGACGCCTGACATGTTTGAGACGGCAAGCGGACTTGCCGGCTCAATTCATTGGCAGATGCCACTCGTTTCTAGGCTGAAGTATTCTGAAACACTCTCACGGTGCGGATGCTGGTTGCAGCTCCGGCAACGTCGCCATCGTTCTTGCCGGCAAAGGGCGCGACCGCATTGCTGAGAAGTAACAGCGCTGGCGTGTGAGCAAAATCGTTGGGTGCGTCAAAGACTTCCATGTCGTCGACATAGAAACGAAAGCCCTGCCGGGTCCAGAGCATCCCATAGCGGTGAAAGGTGTCGTCCAGGCGGATGTGCGCCCGGTAACTTGCGGCAAGCACCTTCTTTTCCGGGCGCCACCGCCGGGCTGAGACCTGAACGATGTTCGGATATTTGACTTCGGCCACATCCAGCTCGAAATGTGTGTCGCCCTCCGTCTCGCGATCGGATATCAGCCAGAAGGCATTGTTGACACCGGCCTCGCGCGCGATGCGCATCTCGCACTCGAAATAGCCGTAAGTCTGGCGGAAGGTCCGGGTCCGAACGTAGCCTCCCGTGAAAGGCCGTTTCGGATCGGCCTGATGGCCGAGTTTGAGGTCGAGTTCGCCTTCCCGCATCACCACGTTTTTCGGGTAGCGCATGGTCGGATGACCGTCCCCTCCGATGCGCATGCGGTCCCAGGTTTGCTGAAACCGGTTAAGGTCGTCGAAATCATCCTGGAAGGTCAGCTGCCAGTCGCCGTCCATCCGCTGCAGAGGGGCAGGCAGGTCGTTCGAGGTCAGAGCCAGCAAGCTGCGGGGCGACGCAAGAAGCGCCGCACCCGCCATGCCACCGGCTGCCGCGCCGGTCAGAAACCGGCGACGGCTCAGCACAGGTCCGGGTCGTGTCATGATCCCGCGAACCGGTCAGCTCGCCAGTTTCGCGCCGGCGTCCGGCGATGTCTTCTCGCGAAGCTTCAGCTCCAGGTTCCACGCGCGGCTGCGCAAGGTCTCGATCTCGCTGGTCATGAAATCGACCTCGCCCCGGAACCAGTCGGTTACTTCCTCGGTCGTCTGGTCGATCTTCACAAGGTTCGGCTTGACCAGCGGCTGCTCAGGCGGCGAGGCCACCGGTTTTGCGAGCACGTGGTTGAGGCCGTTCTCGGTGAGGAAGCGATGGTACTCGGCATAATTCAGCCGGTAGACATGCTGAACCTTGGAGAAGTCGGCACTCTCGAAGATCTTTTCCAGGTTGATCGGCATGTAGTCTTCGATCTCGACGGAAGGGATCGCGAACAGCGTCGACAATTCGCGAATGCGGGAATCGTAGGTGAAGAACACCGCGGGAATGCCCTGGTGCAGTCCGATGACGTTACCGTGCAGGCGGAAGCCGACCAGAACGTCGACATTGTCCCGCGCATCTGCCGCCCATTCATCAACGTCGAAGAATGCCTGCATCCGCTCGCTCATCAGCGCCTCGACATCCTTGTCGCCCTCCAGATTGTACTTTCCGAGGATCGAACGGATATGCTTCTGCTTGGCTTCGCCAGTCTCGAAGATTGCCAGCGTTTCCTCGCGCTCGCCCTGGGAATAGAGACGATTGGCCGGCCGCTTGGCTACGGCCTCGATGAGCGCCCGTTGCATGCGGTTGGTCTTGGTGGCGTTGGACGCATAGTCGGCGGAAAGATACTTGTTCAGCGTCAGACCGACACGAGCGTTGGCCGGATCCAGCGGCTTGATCTCGATGGACGGCCTCAGATTGCGGTAGAAGCTCGGGCAGCCGATGATCCGGATGTTCTTGATGCCGATGTCGTTGAAGACCTCGGCGCTGTAGACACCGCGTACGCCGATCGTTTCGCATTTGTCGGCGATGATCTTCCAGGCCTCGATGCTGCCTTTCGGCATTTCCAGCTTCTTGTATTTCGCCGCCTGGGCGCCGACACCCACCGGGACGATCGGTCCCTTGAGCTTCTTCAGGAGCGGAATGACATTGCCGATATCAACCGTCTCTGTGAGGTAGTTGGATCCGCGAATGACGGTGGCGTCATAATCGTCGGTCGGCCAGAGTTTCTCGTCGGCCGCATGGGCGAACTGCACGTTGGTGATCTGGTCGTAGGCAAGCGCCTTCAACATCGCGTCATAGACGAGAACGTCGCCCGTATTGATCCCGCCGCGTGCAAAGGTCGACAGGGGATCATCGATTTTCAGGAATGCCGACTTGTTGCCCGGCTTGACGGCAGCGCCGCCGTTGAGAACGAAGAGCTTCTTCATGTGAACTGCACCTTTCAAAAATGTGGGCTCGGGCCCTTCGATTACCGGACGGACGTCTGACGTCCGCGTTGCTGCCAGAGCGTTGCTCCGTCAGCCGCACTCCCCCGGACGGTCGTTTCGGATGAACTGGAAATCTGCGCCACCGGCGCCTTGGTTCGGCGGATGCTTTGCAGGCGATCCGGGAACCAGTTGTGCAATTGCCGCAGGAACGGCTGCAGGCTCTTTTCCCAACTGCGCTCTGCACTGCGCTGTGACGCATTGGTCGAAAGGGTTCGAAGCAGCCTTTCCGACTTTGCCAGTGTTTCGAGCGCCGTGATCAGATCATGGGTCACCACGCCATCGTCAGAGGAGCGCAGCAACAGGCCATCAACCTTGTTCTCGATCAGCTCGCTTACGGCCCCCACATCGGTGGCGACAGGCACACAGCCAAGACGTTGTGCCTCGATGATCGTAAGCGGCGCACCTTCCCATCTGGACGGCAACACGAAGGCATCGGCCCAGGCCAGCAGTCGGCTGAGCCTGCGACTGTCATAGATCGGCGGATCGACGCGGATACCGAGTTCGGCAAACCGCTCCTTCCAGGAACCGCCTGCCCCGGCGTCCATGACGTCGGAACCGACAATGCGCCAGTCGATGTCGACACCCTTGCGCTTCAGGGCACGAGCCGCAGCAAAGATCCGCTCGATGCCTTTCTGCCTGTCCAGCCGCCCCAGGAAGACAGCCCGCAGACGGCCATCGCGGTCTTGCTGACGGTTGTTCGACAGCCGTTTGGCCTCTTCCGGCGCCATCGGGTAACCGGCGGCATTCGGAATATGAAGCAGCTTGGCAACAGGCACACCCATGCCGTGCAGCCACTCGGCCATGTCCCGCGAGCAGGTCAGCACGCTGTCGTAGATATGCTCATAGGCAAGCGTCAGATAGGGATGGCCCGCCGGACGGCCGAGTTCGGAACTGTCCAGCACATGCACGTAGTTGACGACCTTGACCCCGCGCCGGCGAAGTTCGCCGAAAATGGCATTGGCCGGGGCAAGCTGGTTGTTGATCACCACATCAAGGCCGGAAAGGAACCCGAGAACCTGTTCGGCCCGCGCGTTTTCGTCATGCCCCATCAGCAACTCGTGGCCGGAGAACATGTTGGGACCACCCCACAGAGGATAGTCGTCGGCCAGAAAGTTGATGGTGTCGAACACCCCGTCGTTGTCGGAGATGTGGTTGTAGACCGGCTTTCCGAACACATAGAGATGGACCTCGCACCCGGCTTTTTTCAGAACCCGGGCAGCCGCGTAGGCAACCTTCTCGACACCGCCGAACGTTGCGATCGGCAACAACAGACCGACCCTGAGGGGCGCGCCCTCACGGCCAAGACGCGGCATGATCGGGGCTGCACCCGCACTGTGCCGCAGCAGCTCGAAATACTTGCTGCGGTTCGGGAAGTAGGCAGAACGCCAGATCCAGCGTTCGCCGGGCCCGTGGCGATAGCCGGACTCGCGCAAGGCCCCCAGCGTGGCCAGAAGGCTGTTGGTGGCAGACAGGGCGGTGCCCTGAATGTCTTCCGCCGAGAACGGTCCACGCACGACGACTTCGGCTATCTTCGGTGCCGGATTGGCACCTCTCAATGTCCGGATCCAGTCGTCGGACTTGTCCTCGACACATTGCTTCATGATGTCGAGCGAACACATCCAGCCAAGCGGCTTCTTGGCAAGTTCCTTGCCTTCGCCCAGCTCGTTCACCTCGATCGCCAGCCGGTCCTTGTCGCTTTCGAACCGAAGCGCGACAAAATGATGGGACGCCGACAGGCGCTCGGTCAGCCACAAGACGTTGTGCAGCAGACCGCAGCTTTTCAGCGCGTCCCTGTGTGCCGGCGACATCCACAGCCAGAACGGAGGTACGCCGTAGGTTTCCGGTTCGGCCTGCGCTGCCCAGAAGGTCTTCACGAATTCCTCGATGCTGCGCTTCTTGTGCGCAACGACAGGATCGGTGAAGAGATCGACCAGGTAGGTATCTGCTCCGAATGCAACGAACCGAGGTGCTTCCTCGTGCTCCCAGCCAAGCAGCGTCTCGGTGGAGAACAGCTTCTTGTGCTTGTCCTTGATGTATCCAAGGATGCTGTCACGGGTTCGGTTGGAATCGCGCAACATGCTTTCGGCGCGCTGGCGGTACTCGAAGCCGAAGAAGGGATAGTTCGCTCCCTTGAAGCCATGAGAAATCGCCTGCAGCCAGAAATCCCAATCCTCGAAGCCGGACTTCATGCTCTCGTCGAAACGAACCCCGGCGTCGAGGAGGGATCTGGAGACCAGGCTGCCGGCCTCGCAGATATTGTCGAAGGTAACGTGCAGAAGGCGCGAATATTCCGCCGTGTAGTTGCCGTTCCACTCGATCCCGAACTTGTCGATATTGGGATAGACCCAATCCACGCCATCACTGGATTTCATGAAGTCGAGAAGAACACGGATCGCCGAGGGCGTGATCCGGTTGTCGGCATCCAGGAAATAGACCGCTTCCAGATCGGAGAAGCTGCGCAAGGCAAAGTCGATGCCGTAGTTGCGCGCAGAACTCAGACCGCCGTTGGCCTTCCGCAGGTAATAGACATTGTCGTAGGCGAGCGCATAGGCCCGCCCCGTTTGCCCCGTTTCGGGAAAGGGGCAACCATCGTCAACGATCACGACCGCGATGTTGAACGGCGCCTGCTGGGCCAATGCCGCGTCGATGGCCTCGGTCAGAAGGACCGAGTGCTTGTAGACCGGAATGACGATGGCGACCGTGGCCGAAGCCGTGCCGGAACCGCCGAACTGTGCGTAACGCACATTCGGCAAACCCGGTCTTGAACCAGTGTGCTGGAGCATGCCGGCCTACCCGCTCACGACAGCGCGGAAGTTGGCGAATTTCGCCCAGGCAAAATCGTTACCGGTCGTTTCGTTCATCCGGGTGGCAAAATAGACATTCTGCCAGACCCCGATCCGCTCGCCTGCAAAGGCGCTCAGATGTGCCGTCTCGCCGTAGCTGACGGTTTTCCAGCCGGAAAACGCCTCGCCGACCGACTGTTCACGTTCTCCCTTGAAGAGCGCCTTGGCCGCGCCAAGGTCCTTGGCAACCACAATGGCGAAATCGATATCGGCGGCGCGGCTGTTGTCGATGAACGCCTTGGCAGACATGCGGATCACCTGCGGCGGACAAGCTGCCGGAAGTTGCCCGATGGTCATGCCTTCCGCAGGCGGGTGACAGCCGATGGCACGTTCCGTCGGCAACGGCATGATCGCTTCGAAATCGAAGGACACCTCATCGGAGTTGGCAAGGCTTGCGTGCTCCAGGATGCCCGGGGCGATCGGCATGTCGCGGAAGCCTTCGTCCAGGTTCACCTGTTGCGACTGCGCCGGAATGTAGTTGGCATGCGGCGGCATGGAAACACCCGGAATGCCACCCCACACCTGAAGGGCGAGGCTGTTCTTGAGGACCGACAAGCCGTTGGCGGCATCGCGCACATGGAACATTTCGACCGGCTGCAGACCACCGACGGACAGAAGCGGTACCTCGTCCTCGGTCTCTTCAACCTGCATGCGGAACTCCAGCGTTCTGCGCAGGCCCGCAGTCGAGCGCGACAGGCCGAAGATGTTCCAGCCCGTGGACAGATCGCCACTGGAGAAATGCCAGGTATCGACGATCCTCTGGTCCTCCAGCGTCATCAACTGGGCACGCAGCTTGATATCGGGACGGCTGCCGGTCTGTTCGACATGCACCGCCACTCCGCTGACACCGGAACTGGGCACCGGCAGGATCTGACTGACACCATCGACGGAGGCACTTGCCAGCACATTCGGATTGAGCGGGTTTTCGGCCGGTTCGTTGCTGAACAGGAGGTCCAGCGGCTGCAGACCATGCCGGTTGAGGAACGCTTCAAGTGCGGCAAACCGGTTCTGCAGGTCGTCGTTCAGGCTGCGAAGTGTCTTCAGTTCCTTGCTGGACAGAACCAGGCGCCGCGCACCCGATTTCACATGATCGGCAACCAGCCCGACCATCGATGAAACAGCCTCCACTTCACCGCCACGACCCCAACCGATAACCGGTGGCAACTGAACCACAGCGCGTTGCTGCATCCATTTATGCAGTTCGTCCTTTGCATCCATTGCAGCCGGATCCACGATCACGGCCAGTGGCAGAAGCGGCGCTTCCGACACCTGGTACCGGCCGGCGCTCTCGTCGGAAAACAGGGCGTAGTCGTCCTCGACACCCTCAAACCAGACCGTCTTGACCGCCTCGAGCAACGGCCCGGGAATGTCCTGCCTTGATACGCCCACGACGATCAAGGTCAGCTCCTTCAGCAGCAGCATCTCACGCGTAGCGTTGTGAACGGGAAACGTGTCTTGTGTAGCCACGACTGTCATGCAAGCCCCCATCTGAACTGTGAAGCGTCCCCCTGCCGGAGATCCGCTTGCTCAACTAATATACATGCACAAGATTTATGTTTGTTTGTGACAATAATGCGGCGCAACATAGAATTATGTAAATATATTTATCTACTTATTGTTTTTCACAAAATATAGATGCATTTCTATCGCAATATTACTCAAATTATACGAACAAAATACTTCAAAATTCGAAATGATATTCTTATCAAGCTACATGAGAGCCACCATCTTCCGCTGCTGCACCGGCGCACGCTCCCGCATGACATGCGGCACATTGTTTTCGCTCAGGAAGTCACCCATGGTGTAATAGGTGGCCTCATAGGCCCGGTTGAACCGGTCAAAGAGGCCCTGATCCCAATAGTCGCTCAGGCGGAACACCTTCTCGCTGAAGACGTCGAAGCTCGGGATCCGGAACGTCTCCGCAAATTCGCGCGTGCGGCTGTCGTAGGTGAAATAAAGCGCCGGGACGCCATTGGCCAAAGCCATCAGGTTGCCATGGAGGCGATAGCCGAGCACCAGGTCGCAGGCTTTGACGCAGGCATCATAGTCCGCAACAACGTCGGAATAGAACAAGGAGTTGCGGTAGAGGCACTCGATGTCGTCGTCCAGATACCACTCGCCAACCCAGGCATTCTCCCGAAGCGAGGAAATCGCCTGGTCCTTTTGCGCAGGCGTTCCAAGTACCAGCTTCTTTTCCTCCAGCTCGCCTTGCGCCATCAGAACGGTATCGAAGCGGGCCGCAACCGACTTGATCAGGTCGCGATGGAACGTGAGATACTGCCGGATATCCCTGGCGTATGCCGGCGACACTTCGCGCCGCACGGTCAGGCCGACTTTCCGGATGCGGTCGATCTCGGGCAGCGTGATCCTCAGACCGGGGTCGTTGTGGCGAAATGCCGTCGGGCAACCGATGATCCGCGTGTTGGAAATTCCGATGTCTTCCAGCACCTCGGCGGTGTAGGCACCGCGAACGCCGACAGATGTCGTCGAACCTGCAATCAGGCGCAGGACATTCTTCGTGGCATCCGACAGCACAAGCTTGCCGTCGACCGGCGCCTGGGCACCAATTCCGAAAGCCAGAACCGGAAGCCCGAGCCGGCGCAGCACCTGCTCCGCCATTTCCCAGTCCATCTCGCCGTGAATGTAGTTGGACCCGCGCAACACGACATAGTCGAATTCATCCCGCAACCGGTCGACTTCCGCCGGGTTGAATTCGCGGATCGTCAGGGTTTCGAGCCTGTCGTACTTCAGCAGTTTCAGCGAGGAATCGAAAACGAAGGCATCGCCGATATTGTGATAGTGGTTCAGGTTGCGCTGAATGTCCTGATGGCTGTACCAGCGGACATTGTTGTGATCGTAGACTTCGCCGGACGGTATCATCACCAGAACGCGTGTCATTCCATATTCCTTTGTCTTCTCAGGCGCTTTGCTTGAGGGCACCGGGACGAGACGCGAGGCCGCCATCTAGAACCTCGCGATAAAGGGTCACGTGCTCGCCGGCACTTTCGAGATGCGTTTTGGGTGGCCTGATGCCCGTCCGCAGACGCTGCCACAGACCCGGATCGCGCAAGGCTTCGGCCATGCGGTCCGCCAGGTCTTCCGGGCTTGCCGGCCGGGCATGCAGACCGTCGACCTTGTCGCGAACCTTTTCGGCCATGCCACCGATGCCGCTGCAGATAACCGGTCGCCCATGGAAGAACGCTTCCTGGATAATCACAGGTGAGTTCTCCCACCATACAGACGGCATCATCACCCAGTCCGTTTGCCGGATCAGCGACGGCATATCCTTGTTCTGGTAGCTGCCGGCGAAGCGCACGCGCGATCCGGCCGCTTCCAGAAGATCTGAAATTCGACTGCGAAACGCTTCGGGCTGACGTTCAAGATTGCCGCCATGAATGGTCAGCGTGGCATCTTCCCCCCAGATGCTTTCGGGAACTCGCTGGACTGCATCCAGAAGTACATCCACCCCCTTGTAGGGCGTCATCTGGCCGAAGAACGCGAAACGGTTCCGCAGGCCACCAGCTGCCACGGAACGCTGCGCCGCCTGTTCGCTCACGTTCAGGCCGTTTTCGATAACGGACATCTTGTCCGCCGGCAGCCCCCAGGCGACATAGCGGTCCGCCAGGAAACGGCTGGGCGAGATGTAGCCATCAGCTAGCCCGAGCATGGACTTGATGAACTGCCGCCGGCGCAGGAAACTGGCTGGCGAAATCTCCGGAAAGCAACCGTTGCAGGCAATCGGCGTGGCCGCCTCGCAGAGTTTGTTGCCACCTGCTTTGACCATTTGCCCATGATGATGGCAGATGGACAGGAACTCGTGGAAAGTCACCAGAATGGTGGCGTCCGGCAAGGCGTCGCGCACCGTGTAGAGTGTCTCTAGCCCGAAGCCGATGAAATGATGGAAATGCACCACGTCCGGACGCAGGGTGCGCACAAACCGCCGCAGGTCCCTGTGCAGGTCTCCGGTGTTGCGGTTGGACACCAGGAACGGGTCGTAGTCGTCAGCGTGAAAAAGCAGCTCGTCATCGGCGTCATCGACACCCATCAGCGCGGACTGGCCGTGCCGCGGATAGCCGTCACCAACCCGCGCCAGGAAGAACGATTGTGTTCCCGGCAGGGCCTTCAGGCCCTGGTGCAGATTGTAGGAAGCCACTTCCGCTCCGCCGAGTGACAGTGTCGGATGGCCGTGAGAAATGACGAGCACGCGCAGAGCCGCGGCCTTGGAAGGTGTTCTTTCCTCGTGAGCAGCCGTCATCGGATATCCTCTGCCAGGTCAGCAAGAAACGGAGACCAGGTTCGCTCGAAACTGCGGCGATCGAGTTCGGAAACCAGTTTTTTCCAGGACCTTTCTCCCGGGCGACCGTCCTCGGCGTGGATCATCTCCACCTGAGGCACCCAGAGCGAACCGATGCCCGACAGTTTCAGCCGCAGGGCGGCATCGAGCCCTTTCTCGTCCGTGCCAAGATATTTCCTTGAAAAGCCTCCCGCTTCCGCCAGGGCCGATCTCGGCAGCACACAGCAATCGAACGGTGCCGCGGCAACAGGGCTGACATCCGCGCCATGAAGTGTCCGGCGCGGGTAACCGAGATAATGCTGCTTCAACAGATAGCGGCCGTCTTCCGGCTCGATCCAGGCGCCACCCCATCTGATGGTTTCGTCTTCATAGAGCAGCGTGGGGGCTGCAATACAGGTAGCATCCTGTGCCTGAAACGCCGCAAGCAGCGGCTCCAGCCAGCCCGGACCGCGCGGCAACACACCGGAAGACAGGCAAACAACCGTCTCCGCTGGTGAGGCCTCGACGCCCGCCTGAAGCGCATCGAGCGCGTCCTCGACGTGGTCCGCAAGCACCAGGCGGACGGCGAGACCGTAGAAACCGGCAAGTTGCCTGAAGTCTTCGACCTGCTCCAACGCATCATCCTGCGAGGCAACCAGGACTACCGGCGCGCTCCGCAGCAGCGGATCAAGCGCACACAGCGACAGCAGGACACGTGATTTCTCGAAATTTCCGTCGAGACCAATCACAAGGGCGAAAGCGGCGTTTTCATCCACGGCTCCGAAGTCGATCGTCTCGACGATGACTGGTTCGGGCGCATCATTGGCCTGCAACACCGGCAGAAGATGGCGCTCCAGAAAGTCAGGACGGAATGCCGTTGCCGGATCCAGCCCGGAAAGAAGTCGCCTTAGCGCGGAACGCGGCGAAGCCCTGCCAAGCGCCAGCGGAGCAAAGGCGGACCTGCCATCTTTCAGCACGATCTCCAGATACGTACCCTCGGTGCCGGACATTTCCTCGGCAGGTACATGAACAAGGAACCCGTGCCGTTGCAGTGCATCCGGCCCGTTCAGAAAGGGTGACAATGTTTCGAAAGCGCTTGTCACGTCGGGCCGCAGCTGCGTCGTCCAGCGCGTATCGAGGCGACAACTCATGCAGCCCGAACGCAGGAAGACCGTCTCGACACGGTCTTCCGGATTGAGCAGCCAGCCCGACAACAGGACGCCGGCCCGATCCAGTGAAGCGCTGAAATCGATACCGACACGAACCGGGACGTCGAGCTCGCTAACCGTTTCCCGGCCATCGAACCGCCGGCCCGCCAGCTCCAGCCGGGCCCTGCCGTCACCCGCGGGGGAGAGCTTCGGCAGAAGGGCCCGTATGTGGGAGGGAAGAGCCCGGGCCGGCGGCATCGTCCTGTGTTCATGAACCTCGACCACGCTCCATCCGGCGCGGCCACGGAAGAAAACCTTGCGAAGTTGCGCGGTATCAAGACCGCCCTCGACCTCGAGCAAACCGGCAAAACCATGTGCCTTGCCACCGGTGTCCTTGCGCTCGAAAAGACTTCCGGCCAGCTGACCGAGTTTCAATGCGCCGTCGAAAACAAACACCCGGCTGGTTCCCACCGGCATGCCCTTGGCCCACCCCTGGAGGTAGATATCTCCGGCGTCGAAGACACCCAGCACCTCGATGAAACCGTCGCGCCCCGCGACAGCATCGACAAGTCTGGCGGCCGTTTGCATTGCCTGAGGTGTGGTTCCCGCGCCAAGCAATGCCTGGACCAGGCCGTCAACGATATCCGGCACCGATTGAGGTGACAGCTCACCGACACTGTTGAGGAAGCTCTTGAGATCTTCTGCCTGATGCCTGACGCCATAGGGGTAGGCATGCCCCTGGCTGCGGACCGTCACCCGTTCGGGCCGGGAGGCAGAACCTGGCACCGGAGACAGGATTGCGATGAACGGACGTTTTTTGCCCGAAAGGCCGTTTCCGGCTGGCAGCACCGTCACCGTGCAGGGTACGACCATCTTCGGGTCTTCGTTGAGGATAGCCGGCACCCCGCCGGCAAAGGCTTCCCCCACCCCGGCGATCAACAGCGTTTCGCGGTCGAGGTTGACGTAAAGAACCGAATGACCGTCGAGCGGAACCTGCCCCCCTGCGCTCCCCTGCGCCTTCAGCGTGGGTGCCTGCCGCTCCGCTCTCGCAGGCAGCTTCTTCACGCCTTCCAGGGTGACGACAGGCTCCATCGTTGCTTACCTCCAGAGACCGCCTGCGGCGGCGAACAGCATGCCCCCGACAAACCCGAGAAGGATCGCCAGCAGCAGGATATGAACCTTGAGGTTGTTGCGGCTCTTTTCTCCAAGGACCTTCAACCGGTCATCGAACCCCTTCAGCGTCGTGTCGAAACGCAGCAGGAAGACTTCCAGTTCCTTGACCTTCTGAGAGAGGTCGCCCTGGCCGTTTTTCAGAAGGGACATGGCTTCGCCAAGTTCGCCCTCGTTCGATGCCAGCGCATCGATCCGCTGTACCGTCTCGCGCAAGACCGCCGTTGCATCACGCTGGCCAACAGCGCTTTGGCGCTGCGCCACGATCAGCCGGTCGACTTTCTCCATCACCACTGCCAGAGGCATGGCGACGGCAGCTTCCGCGGCGCGTTCTTCTGCGCTCGGGCGCGGCAACTTCAGTTGCGCTTCCCCCTTGGGGGTTTCCGCCACAACAGTCAGACCGCCAGGTGCTGCGGCAACGGCCTGGGGCAACTCGATGTCGAACGCATAATGGCCGTCGCCGATGCCGTTGCGCTTCAAGTCGATGCGCTGGGTTTCGGCAACCTTGCTGAGAACTCGCTCACCGTCGTGGAAGACGTGGATGGTCATGCGGTCGCTCGGGCTCGACGCATCCCAGGCCCAGCCGAGCAGCCGGCCGTTTTCGAATGCATCGACACGCCCCTGCAGCCGCGCGGAAACGGCTTGTTCCCTGGCCTCCGCAACAGCTTGCGGCGGCTTGGCCTCCGATCCGGGTTTTACCTGTTCAAGAGGGGTTACACTCATTCCGTTTTCCTCAGGCAGCAGGTTCACGCGCCGCGGTTTGCCGGTCGGCAAACAGGCGCAGATATTGTTCGGCAACAGCACTGACGGACAGCGGCTTGCGGATGTTGGCTGCAAGTTTCCGGTACTGCGCGGCATCTCCGGCAGCTGTCGCCATCGCGATTGCCAGGCCGACCGGATCGTTCTTGCGCACATGCAGGCCATCGACGCCGTCCCTGACAGCCTCGGCCATGCCGCCGACACCGCTGGTGATCACCGGCCGTCCGTGCTGCTGTGCTTCTGCAATGACCAGCGGCGCGTTTTCCCACCACAGAGAAGGCACGACGACCCAGTCCACGGGTTCCATGAGACCGGCGACATCATCAGGTTTGTAAGCCCCTAGGCGCTGCACTCTGGGTGCGGTTTCCTCGAACAGCTTTTCGATGCGTTTGACAAATTCCTGGTTCTGAAAGGGAGCGCCGCCATGGATCCGCAGCTCGAATTCCATGTCCTTTTCCACCAACAGCTTTGCCGCCTGCAGCAGAACCTCGACACCCTTCCAGGGGGTCAGGTTTCCGAAATAGCCGAACACAGTTTTGGGCGTGTCGTCAGCCGACCGGCTCTTGGCCGGTGCCGCGTCCGGCCTGCCATTTCGAATGATCCTGATTTTCTCCGGCGGCAGGCCCCAGCGCACATAAACGTCACGCAGAAACGCGCTTGGAGATACGAACTCGTCGACGGCCTCCAGATGCGTCTTGATGAACCGCTCGCGCAGACGCATGTCGTTCGGCTTTGCTTCGGGCAGGCACTTGCACAGTCCTCCCGACCCAAGCGCGGCACAGGCTTCGTCCGGGCTTTTCATCAGGACGCCGTCGTTGGCGCAGATCGCGTAATAGTCGTGCAGCGTCATAACGATGCGCACGTCGGGCAGCACCCGGCGGATAAGAACCGGCAGTTCGACACCGAACAGCAGCAGATGGTGGATATGGACCACATCCGGCCGGAAGCTTTCCAGCAGTGTCCGCATGTCCGGTACAAAGGCTTGCAGATCGATCTGGCTCATGTTGAACCGGTCGAAATGACCAGCCCACATCAGCAACTCGTCACCGCTGTCGCTGATCGCCTGAAAGCTGGTACCGGGATGCGGCTCGCGGTGCAGGTGGTTGGTCGCACCCACAAACAGCGACTGGTGCCCGGCCTTGCGATAGGCCCTTGCCAGGTCAAGCGCGACCGTCTCCGTCCCGCCGGGGTGAAGATCCGGATGATTATGCGCGAAGACAAGGATCCGCATCAAGACACCCCCCGCGACGTTTTCACGGCAACGAAAAAGTCCTGGTAATGCGGAGCCCCGTTGCCGCCGCGCCAGTGCCCGAACCGCTTCAGGGCGATTTCGAATCCTGCCGTCTCCAACGCCCTGTCGAGGAAACCATCATCGAAGGCAACCGCTGCGAGCGGCGCTTGCGGGTTGCCGTACCAGGCAGGCCCTTCGCCGTCGCGTCGGAACACGACACGCGGGATCAAGCCTTCGCCGCGGTCCGGCGCAATCACGAAAGCCGACAGAAACAACCTGCCTCCCAGCTCCATGAGGCGCGAGATTTCGCGAAAATAGGGCAGGATCTCTTCCGACGGCAGATGGGTGACCACCGATGTCATGATCGCAAAATCGAACGAGCCGTTGGCGAACGGCAGGGCAATCTCCGTGCCGCGGATATAGCCGTCGGGATTGTAGAGAGCGTTGGCGATATCCAGATGCATGAACCGGAAATTGGGATAGACCGACCCGATGTTGCGCGTGCACCATTGAATGCCCGCCGATGCCGGATCGATACCCACATATCGGGCGGTGTCCGGATCCAGATACTGGGTCAGGGGCACGGCCATCCGGCCAATGCCGCAACCGACATCAAGCACCCGCTCATGCGCGCGCAAGCCCCCAAGGTCGATAAAGTGACCCAGAAACTCCGTGCCGATGGCAAGATAGTCACCATCTCCGACGAAGTTGTCCTCGCTCGGGGGAACCGGAAGGAACCTGTTACGGCCGATGTAACCTTGCAGGTCTGCAATCCGCTCACTGCCGAGTGGGGATGTGACCAGACTGGTGGCATCCTTGATGAGAACCGGCGAATTCATGCACTCAGCCCTTTTTCACGCCGCTCCGCAGCTTCCATCAGGGCAACGATGTCGTCCTGCCAGCGGGACTGGTGGAGCCAGCGATTGTATTGAGAGGCGACACCGCGCGTGTAATCTTCGTTCTTGCGAATGGAAACACGCTCGAAGTGGTAGAGTTCGACGTCGCCCAGATAGTAGATCTTGCGATTCAACTTGCGGAGTTTCAGGCACAGGTCACTGTCTTCGTAGTCACCGACGATGAAGTCCGTCGTGAACCCTCCCACCGTCTCGAAATCGGCTTTCGACAGAACGAGGCAAGCACCGGTTACCCCCGGCACCTCGCGGGAGGTGCTGGCTTCCGGAAACTGACGCGGGAAACCCTTGTAGTAGTGATGGTTGAACCAGCGGCCCTTGTCGTCCTGGATGAACTTCAACCCGGCATGCTGAATGGCGTTGTCTGCATAGAGCAGCTTGCCGCCTACAGCCGCTACCTGCTCGTCCATCATCAGGCTGGCACAGAGCTGTTCGAGCCAGCCGGCCTCGACCGGCACGACATCGGAATTGATCATCGCCAGATAGCGCCCGTGCGCCGCTTCCGCACCTGCATTGCAGGCAAGCGCATAGCCGCCATTACGTTCCATCACGACGAGACGAACGGGAAGGCCATAAAGAAGATGGAACCCGGCGAGCAGGTCCTCCACATGGGTTACCTGCTCGGGAGAGTCGAGCACGAAAATCACCTCGGCGTTCTCCGCCAGCCAGCTGTCGGCGGAAAACGCTGCAAGCTGCGCCTTGATGAACTCGAACACCTTGTAAAGCGGGATCACGATCGACACGGTCGGATCAGCAAGCGGTTTGCCGAACAGAACTTCGGACGGTTCACCGACTGATTGCCGGAAACGCGACTGGATATCGGACAAGACATTCGACAGACAGGTCGCCAGAACCTCGTCGCTCGCATGGCGCGGTGTCACGACGGAAAGCGCCTTCGCCCTCGTGTCGGGGATGTCACCCGGCTGCGGTGGCGGCACCAGCAGTTCCCGCTCACCCGATGCCAAACGGACTTCGAACCGGGGCTGCAGATTGTGTTGAAGCGCCCTGCCGACCGGCGCAAACGCGACAAAGCGCTTTATCGCATAACCGCCCTGGGTTTCCGGCAGAACGCCATCGAACGTGTGTAGCTCAAGCGCAACCGGACCGGCGTCACCGGCAAGAATATCGAGCCCCTGATAGACACGGGCGGGATCGCGCAGCCAGCCACCGACCAGGACACCGGCTTCGCAGGCGACAGCGGTTTCCACTGCACAAAAGGAGCCGGTCTCTGACAGCGAGCCATGACGGCGCGCCGGCAAGGGATCGCTCACCTGCAGGTCCCGTATGGCCGCACGCGCCTCATCGGATTTGGCGCCGACGTCCGACACCAGGTAGTCCCGCACTTCCGGCAGCTTGCGCGAATTGGTAGCCCACCATGCACCGACAGTGCGCTTCACGTTGTCGGTAGCCAGTTTCCGGATCGCCAGACCCCAGCTTCCGGACAGCACCAGAAAGCCGTTGGCAGGCGGCTGCGGCATGTCGACGGCACCGAGGAACAATCTGCTCTTGCCGCCATTGTACGGCGTGTTGCACGTTCCGCTATCCAGCCGCAGAACACCCGTATCACCGATCACGACCGCTGTTTTGATGTCGGTGCTGTCGCTGTTGATGAGAGTTTCCAGCAACCGGACGGAACCGATGCTCGCGACAGCATCCACAACCGGCGGCGCATCGTTGACGGAGCGCAGCAGTTCTCTTGCAAAATTGACGAAACTGCGGGAACGCCCAAGCCGGAACATGCCGGACCAGGCGCTCAGGAAAGTCGTGACGAAAACGGCGCAGGCGGCCTGACTGAGGCCGTTGGTAATGGCAAAGGCATCGGCGGCAGGACCAGGCTTCGCGGCGTCGACAGAAAGCGTTGCCTCGGACCCGACCGCGCCGGCGCTCAACTTCAGACTGAGCCTGGTTTTTTCCTTCGGCGAAACAGCCCATACGACACGCGACCGGCCATCAAGCCGGTTCAGCCGGACACTCGCAATGGAGCCGAAGGACTGACCGCCCTGCTCCACAAGCCGGGGCGCAGCATTTACCTGATGCGCCGGATCCCAGACAAGAAGAAGAACCTCCGGCGTAAGTTGGAAGTAATGCGGGGACTCAAAGTCCGCCTCGGCGTATTTGCCCAGGGTCTCGAGCATCTTTGTCCATCACTGTTCTAAGGCCTGAGTTGCGGACGGCCACAGGCCAAAGGCCGGTACCCGGGCACACGGACGACCGCGTGCCCGGGTGCGGGATCATCAGGAAACGACGATGTAGCCGTCAGGATTGTCCTGAAGATCGTCGGCATCGACGTTGTTGAGCGTGACGGTATCGCCGTTGCCGAGATCGATGACCGTGTTGTTGCCGACCTGGGTCGCCCGTGCGGCGACATCGGCAGCAGAGGAAACGCCGGTATCGTTGATGTTGCTCGAGATCTGCACCAGATCCCCGACCTGGAAGTCCATGACGATGTCGTTGCCGCCACCGCCGGAGAACACGAAGACATCGTGGTCGCCACCACCGAACATCAGATCGTTGCCGGCACCGCCGTCAATGATGTCGGTTCCTTCGCCACCGAAAATGATGTCGCCGCCGGCACCGCCTTCGATGTAGTCGGAGCCCGCTCCGCCGAAGATGGTATCGCTGCCTTCACCACCAAGAATGACGTCTTCGCCACCTTGCCCGAAAATCTTGTCGGCACCCTCTCCGCCGACGATCAGATCTCCACCTCGGCCACCGAAGAGGAAGTCGTCCCCTTCATTGCCGAGCAGAACATCCGATGAGCCCAATCCGAATATGAAATCCTGAGCATTTGTACCTTGCAGGAAATCCTGAAAAGCACTGCCTTCAATCGTGGCCATGTAGCTAACTCCTGAAGTTCGCCTCGTTACATTTGACGCCCCGCGAACCGCGGCACACCGCACTGCACAAACCCCGTATTTTTGCAGCGCGAGAAGTACAATACACAATTACTAATCTCTTCAAAGGGACGAATAGTGAAAAAAATAAGGCAATATTTTGAAGAAGATAAACTAATTCTACTTTTCATTTAATAGTAGTTCGAAAATACAATTCCTTTACGTTTATTTTATTTCGAAATTCAAAATAAAATCAATGAAACCACATGATCCCGCATAGATTGAAATCCAATTTCTGCGATTTTTCAGATGCTTGAAACCGCCCACACTTCATACAGAAACAGCACTCAACCGCCTCGCCAGGAAAATGAACGACATGGTAGTTTTGCAACGCACTAATCGCGTTAAAGGTGCAATTTTCGCACTGCACCAGGAAAATGCCTCCACGGTCGCAATGGACCGGGGCTTCGAAAAAGCAACGGGCGGTCAATGCCGCCCGTCGTTAAAAAAATTTGTTGGAGCACAAAAAAATTGCGCCTCAGTCTTCCCGGAAAGCTCGATCAAGGCTTTGCGTGATCGGCTCGAGCAGATAGTCCATTGCCTTACGAGCACGCCGGATAATCAGGACTTCTGCCGGCATGCCCGGGTAAAGCGTCAAGGCAGGCTTGCCGTCCAGCTCTTCGGAACGAACCTGTGCGCGCACTATGTAGAAGGCCGCTTGCGTCTGGGGATCGACGGTCTGGTCGGCAGCGACATAGGTCACCTCCCCTCCCAGCGGGCTGGTGTTCTGCCGGTCATAGGCAGTTAGCCGGATGCGTGCCTCCGAGCCGACACGAACGGTATCGATGTCGTTCAGGTTCATCCGAACCTCGACAAGCATCTTCTCGTCTCGCGGAACGATATCCATGATCGCCTTGCCAGGTTCGACCACCCCTCCCGGTGTCCGCATCTCGATGCTGGAGACAATACCGGCCTGAGGGGAATGGACCACCAGCCGGTCGAGGACATCCTGCGACGAAATGATCTGTTCGTTGGTGAGGTTCAGCTCAAGTTGAGCCTCGAGGATCTTTCCGGCAATGTCGCTTTGCCATTCCTGTTCGGCCTGCAACAGGGCAACTTCCGCACCCTGGCGCGCCTTTTCCGCACGCGCCTTCTGGGCCTCCAGCTCACCGCCGTCGCCAATCATCTCGCTCAGTTCCAGCTGAACTTCGCTAAGCATGGCTTTTGACGTGAACCCTTTCTTCTCCAGGCCACTGAGGGCGTCGACACGCTCCTCAAGCAGCTTTCGCCGGTGCCCCGTGGCTTCGATCTGGGCCTGATTGGCCTCGATCTGCGCCACATACTGCTCCATCTCCTTCTGCTGAAAGGCGATCTTGCCCTCGTAGACCTGGCGGCGTTTTTCGAACACCCCCTGTTCGGCCGCCACCACTTCGGCGATCAGGGGCTCGCTGCTGTTCTTGAGCTCTTCCGGAAATACGATTTCTTCCGACAGGTCCCGCTCGGCCCTGAGGCGGGCCAGTCTCGCCAGCAAACTGGTCCGTTTGCCATGGAGCTGCGCCAGCTCGGCACGTGCCCGCGTGTCGTCCAGCTCCACCAACGGCTGGCCGGCGTCCACGAAATCCCCTTCCTGCACGAGCAACCGGCGCAGGATTCCGCCTTCCAGATGACTGATGGTCTTGCGCTTGCTGTCGACAATCACCTTGCCGGTGGCAACCGCCGCACTATCGAGATCGGCGGTAAATCCCCAAAGCAGAAATCCGCCAAAGCCGATCGATACGGCCAGAGCTGCCGCCAGAAGCGGTTTGCGCAAGCTTGGCGGGCGCGCATCATCCGCCTTGAGGGCGGCCATCCAATAAGCCTGGCCCGTTCCGGTCGCCGCCTCGGACGAAGGTGTGGCAACCGGCGGCTTTGCCTGCTCGGGACGCTCGCTCATGCCACTTCTCCACTCGTCGGCAGGGCACGGCGTGCGGCAGGTGCCGGCAGGCGCCTGGAAATACTGCTGACGACATCCGTCCGGTCACCGAACTGGCCGATCCGGCCATCTTCCAGCACCAGGATCTTGTCGGCCGCCTCCATGATCGCCGGTCTGTGCGCGATGACGATGACGATAGCTTTATCCTCCTTTGCCTGCGAAATAGCACGCAACAGGGCAACTTCCCCTTCCGTATCCAGATTGGCATTGGGTTCGTCGAGCACGAGCAGGCGCGGCCGTCCGAACAGCGCACGCGCAAGGGCGACACGCTGCTTTTGTCCGCCTGACAGGGTGTAACGGTTGTCACCCACTGGCGTGTCGTAGCCGAGTGGCATCCGGCCGATCATCTCGTGAACGCCGGCGGCACGTGCCGCATCGATCACCATCTGAGGATCGGCATCATACATGCGCGAGATGTTGTCCCGAACCGTTCCATCCAGAAGAGACACCGACTGCGGCAGATACCCGACCATCGCGCCAAAGGACGCCCGCTCCCAGAGATAGGCGTTGTGTCCATCAAGAAAGACGCCGCCCGTCGTGGGCTGAAGAACACCTACAAGCAGACGGGCCAGGGTCGACTTTCCGGCTGCCGACGGGCCGACAATGCCAAGAACGTCACCGGGTTCGAGCGTGAACGAAATGCCCTTGATAACAGGCACAGGTGCGTTGGGCGGCGCATAGACCAGCTTGTCGATCTTGAGCGATCCCTGGCTGGGCGGGGTCGGCACGGTCTGGCGAAGCGAGGAGTGGTTCTCCAGAACCTCGCGCACCCGGCCCCAGGCGGTTGAAGCGAACACCCACTGGCGCCAGTTTTCCGTGAGATTGTCGAAAGGGGTCAGCAGGCGCCCCATCAGGATACTTGCGGCGATCATCGTGCCGGCAGTCACCTCTCCCTTGATGACAAGATCCGCGCCAAGCGCCAGAACCGCGATCTGCATACCAAACCGGAGGCTTCGCGTCAGCGCGTGGATTGCCTTGCCGCGCCGGCTTCCCATCGCCATCAGTTCCGTGGCATGGAGCTGCCCCTTGCGCCAACGGCGCGTCAGGGCAGGCATCAACCCCATTGCCTCGATCGTCTCTGCGTGGCGAAGCGTGGAGGCGATCGTCGCGACATTCTGCAAGTTGGCGGTGTTCGCTTCCTTCAACAGCGAGCGTGTCGTCATGTCGGACAGGAGGTTGAGCCCGATCAGCGTAATCGCTGAAACAACAGCCAGCAGCCCGTAAAGCGGATGCAGGGCAAACAGCACAATCAGGAACAGCGGCACCCACATGGCTTCCAGCGGTGCGCTGATGGCGTTGCTGGTTATGAAGGTGCGAAGGTCGTTCAGGTCCCGCAGCACTTCGGAGGCCATACCGCCCCCCTTCTCCAGCGAGGATTTCACCCCCGCCTCGATTGCCGTCAGGTTGAGACGCCGAACCAGTTCGCTCCCCATCACCTGGAAAATCTGGCTGCGGATAAATTCCAGAATCGCAAAAAGCATCAGTCCGCCACAGGCGATGATCAGCAACATTGTCAGGGTATCGAGGCTCTGACTGTTCAGAACCCGGTCATGAACCTGCAGCATGAACAGCGGAACGATCATCTGCAGCAGCGTGATAAACCCGCTCAGAAGCGCCGCTGCGGCGAGACCGGTTGCAAAGGTGACTCGAGCCTCTCTTATGAGACGGAACGGATCGATTGCGTCCGGTGTTGTCTTTTCAACCATTCAAGATTCTCCGAAACCTCAACCGATAGGTGTGTTCGCACGTGCGAAAAAAAGAGCGATTGCCCAGAAAACGACACATCTTTTCCATAGGAATGACGAAAGCATATAGACTAACTTGGGGTATCTAGTGCCTTTAATTATGGCAATCGATTGGCAAAGAGAAGAAATGCAAAAACAAAACTAATAAATGCATCAATGTGCATAGACAGGGAGCAGAATAGTGATGAAATTATTTCGAATTTAGTTCGAATGTAGGTGGGAGTTTGGGGCAAATGCACAAAGTCTTAGAAGACGCAACAAGGGACATGAATGGGCACGTTTCGCGGACTGAACCTATGGTTGAAGAATCCATCAATCATTCAGCATACGGGGAAAGAGAAAGGATCGCGGCTCCGGCTTCGCAAGCGAACCATTTCGAACTCGTAAGAGTCATCGAACGAATGTATCGGCGCTACCTTGACCGCCTCCGCGTCGATCTGATCCGAATAGGCGCGGACGACATCTCTCCCGCCCATGCCATGTTGCTTTTCACCATCGGTGACGACGACCTGTCCGTGCGGGATCTGATGGACCGCGGTCATTATCTCGGATCCAATGCGTCCTACAGCCTCAAGCAACTTGTCCAGTCCGGCTACGTCGATCGAACGGCTTCGGCACGGGACCGGCGCTCAGCCCGTATCCGTCTGACCGACAAGGGAAAAATGCTTTGCAGAGCCGTGAAGGCAGCCGACGAGGTCAATCAGGACCAGATCGTGCGATCCGAGCAGGACCTGAAGGCTCTTGAGGAAACATTCGCACTGCTGCGCAAGCTTGAGGTCCTTTGGGCGACGGACCTTCAACAATCCCCCTTGCGTCTGGACGGCACCCGTTTCTGATCGAAGGTTTGGCACATGCATATCGTGTTCGTGCACCGGCATGGGCCCGGGCAGTTCGTTCATCTTGCCCGGCGTCTGATCGCCGATGGCTGGACTGCCACGCTCATATGCGAATCCCTGGACCGGCCGGTGCCGGGCCTGCGTGTGCTGCGCTATGCCGGTGACACCCGGCAGGCGGCCAGCGCAGGTGGACGGCCTTCCGTGCCCTACATCGAGGCGGGCCGCAAGGTTGCCGATATCCTGCACAAGCTGGACCTGAACGGCCACAAGCCCGACATTGTTATGGGACATATCGGTTGGGGCGGCATGATGTTCGTCAAGGATGCCCTGCCGGATGTACCTGCCATCGGTTTCTGCGAATATTACTTCCAGCCGCAGGGCGGAGACGTCGGGTTTGCACCTTCCGACGAGATGTCGCTGCAGCAGCGCCAGACCATGAGGCTGCGCAACGCCATCCAGCTGTCCACTCTGGACCAGCTCGATGCCGGCATCAGCCCGACGGCCTGGCAGAAGAGCCGCTATCCCGCAGAATACCGATCAAAGATCCTCGTGCAGCATGAAGGTATCGACACGACCCGGGCTCGCCCCGACGCGATGGCCGGATTTCGCCTGCCGGACGGCAGACACCTGACCGCGGGCGATCCGGTGGTCACCTTCGCGGCACGTGACCTGGAACCCTACCGCGGCTTTCCGCAATTCATGCAGGCAGCAGCGCTAGTGGCCCGCGAAAATCCAGAAGCCAGGTTCGTTGTTGCCGGGGGCGACGGCGTCAGCTACGGACGCGCACCGTCTCGTGGCGACACATGGCGCAACCGGCTTCTTCAGGAAACCGGCCTTCCACCTGACCGGATCCACTTTCTGGGCCAGATCCCGCACAAGGATCTCCTGAGCCTGTTTCAGGTCTCTGCAGCCCATGTCTACCTGACTTACCCGTTCGTCCTGTCCTGGTCATTTCTCGAAGCCATGGCCTGCGAGGCACCTGTCATCGCGTCCAAAACCGCTCCGGTTCAGGAAGTCGTTCGAGACGGGGTCAACGGCAGGCTCGTCGATTTCTGGGATACGAAGGCAATCGCTGCCGAAGTTTGTTCGGCATTGCAGTCTCCGGCAGACCGGCAGGCCATGCGCCGGGCGGCACGCCGGACCGTTGTAGCCAGATACGAATTGTCAGCCTGCGTCCTGCGCCTGCAGGCGCTCTTGAGCAAGTTGTCGAACCGTTCGGTGCAACGGCAGGCCGGCCTTGGACCAGTCGCCGGAAGGCGCAACGTGGTGACGGAGTGGAACCGGGTATGAAGGGAATTGTTCTTGCCGGCGGCGCCGGGTCTCGCCTGTTTCCCATGACGCTCGCAAGCTCGAAGCAGCTTTTGCCCGTCTACGACAAACCAATGATCTACTACCCGCTGACCACGCTGATGCTCGCCGGCATTCGAGACATTCTGATCATCTGCACACCGCGAGACCTGAGCGCGTTTCAGCGCGTCCTCGGCAAGGGACACCGCTGGGGCCTGAACCTGTCCTACGCTGTCCAGAAACACCCTGCAGGCATCGCCCAGGCATTCCTGATCGCGGAAGACTTTCTGGGCGGGGAACCGTCGGCCCTCATCCTGGGCGACAACATCTTCCATGGCACCGGCCTGTCGGAAAAAATGCTGGCGGCCCGGCGAAACGAGACCGGCGCAACCATATTCGCCTATCAGGTTCATGATCCCGAACGATACGGCGTTGTCGGCTTCGACAGCGCAGGCAGGGCTGCCTCAATCGTTGAAAAACCGGTTGCTCCGCAATCAGACTGGGCGGTGACCGGCCTCTATTTCTACGATGCCAGGGTTGTCGACATCGCCCGGACCCTCACCCCATCCGCACGCGGCGAACTTGAAATCACCGACATCAACAGGGCCTATCTGGAAAGCGGTGACCTCAGCGTCCAGATGCTGGGCCGGGGCTATGCCTGGCTGGATGCGGGAACGCCGGAATCGCTCCTGGAAGCAGCCTGCTTCATCCAGACGCTGGAATCCCGCCAACGCCTGAAGATTGCCTGTCCTGAAGAGGTCGCATTCTACCAGGGCTGGATCTCGAGAGGTGATCTCGAAGCGCTGGCGAGCGAGATTTCAAGCACGACCTACGGCCGTTACCTGAACTGGATCGCCAGGGAAGCGACAAAAGCGCAATTTGAACCGGCAAGCGCCCTGGCCTCGTGAGAAACGTCAGAAGCGCGCCGTGATCGAGGCCTGCAAATTGAGATCCCCGGCTTCCGTTACTCCTGCGTCCTGCAGGGCAACGCCCGCGATCAGGTTAGCCGTCAGATTGTCTCCAAGAGCATAGTCGAAGCCAGCGCCAACACCGGACAGCGTCGCATCGTCGTCTGTGGCGTGATCGATCCCGAACCCGATATCGGCAAACAGATAGGCCGACAGACTGTCGTTTGTCAGTGATTGCGGCCAGCTTTCAGGCAGATTGCCGGCAAGCGGCGAGAAGGACGGCAGACGCAATTCGTTCCGCCAGATGACACCGCTGTCGACGCTGGCATCATCGTAGTTATACCCGCGCACCGCATACCGCCCACCAAGCGAGATCCGCTCCGTATCCGGCAGCACCTGCCCGGCGAGCGTACCCGAGAGGGCGCTCACCCAGAAGAACCTGTTCGGAAGAGACGTTGTCCGGCTGATGTCTGCCGCAAGATACGCATAGTCGACCGACTGGACACGCCCATTGGTAAAGGTCTGCCAGGTGGTTGCCGCATTTCCCTGGAGAACACCTCCCGGATTGGCTTTCACCCTGACATCCAGCGCCGTGTGGCCAAGACGGTCATCGAACGAATTGCTCCAGCCAAGCACCATCTGGAACAGATCCGCGGCACCGTCGGCAACCGCGACGCCATTGAAGAAGGTTGTCCGCTCCAGACGTTTCAGCTCGACGCCCGTGTAGATATCCCCCCAATAGCGCCCCGGCAGGAGATTTGAGACGGCAGACCTGTAGATGATCGGCAATTCGTAGGTGGTGTTTTCAAAGTCGAAAAAACGGTTCGGCGTCTCGCGCGATGCAACCAATGCCGGTGCGACTTCAAGACTTTGCCGGGCCCACGTCGGAATGGTGAGCCTGCCTGCGTGGGACACATAGGAGGGGTAGTCGCCTTCACGCGGAATGACAATTCCCGGATCGCTCCAGAGGTCGTCACTGGCCGTCATCTGGTAGGAAAGCCAGGGGCCGCCCGGAAAGGGAAGACGCGCATTGCCACCCAGAAAATACCGGTCGCGTCCTGTGTCCTGCGATCCGGAATTGGACCACCCCGCAAACACCTGCCAGGGCCTGCCTTCATCGATCGTGACTTCGAGGTCGCTGAGCGCGGCATCCTCGCCCGGGCGAAAAACCCCGCCCGCCCGCCTGTAGGGGGAGCGGTTCAACCAGCCGAGATCCTCTTCCAGTGCGCGCGCATCTATGCGCCCACCGGGGTTGATCCGCAGCCTTGCGCGGATCTCTTCGGCGTCGCGCTCGTCTAGCCCCTGAACCGTCACGTTGCCCGACTTGAACTCGATCACCCTGACCTGCAGCACCCCGCCGGTTATTTCCTGCGGTGGCAGGGTAACGGATACGAACGGATAGCCCGCATCCTTGTAAACGCGGGCTATGGCAGCCTGGATTTCCCCCGCAAGGGCGAGGGAAAGCGGCTTGCCGAGATACTCCGACAGTACGTCATCCAGTGCGGCCTGATCGAAAGCAGCCGCCGGACCTCCGATACCCTTCGGAGCTCGGCCTGCCACATCGTCGGACTGACCGATCAGATAAACGCCGGCCAGGTCAACCCCGAGCGGTGACCTGTCGGTGGCGCCGAAGTCCTGGGGGACGACGTCCAGCGAGACCGGCTCTCCGGGTTCGGCAGCCGGCAGGTTTCTTTCAAGAGCCTGCTGGGCGAATGAACCTTCGGAAACGAGCGCAAGACCGGCCACCAGGGCTGCAGTTATCGTATGTCTTGTCATGCCGGACTACTCTGCCGCCGCACTGAGCCACCGACCGAACGAGCGGTTGCAGGGGTGAACGGCACCTTCGCCGCCAACCACTCCCGGCTCGCAGGCAGAGGGGTTGTCGTCAAGTGCCTCGTCGGTATCCGGGGTCAGCAGCCGGTGGCGCTCCAGCACCTGCTGGCGGGGATCGGTGGAGGACTGACCGCTGCCGGAAGAACCAAACGTTTCGGAGGGGCTCGTGATCATCAACGTGCCATCGACGCTGACAATGTCGTAGCCGAACTGATGCGAATAGAAACTGTTGCCTATGGCATAACTTCCGGCCGCGGTTGCCGTGACGGCGGCACCGCCATCGAAACTTCCGAGGAGACTCGCTCCGGCTGACGACAATGCATAGGTGAACCCGCCGGAATAGACCGTACCGTCATATACTTTCGACTTGTCGTCACCCGTTACCGTGATCGCGGTCAGGAACCCTCGCAGGAGCGGGGTCGTCTGCCCCTCGTAGATGCGCCAGGTGTTCGCCGTGCCACCCTGGTCGTCAATTCCAAAACCTGCCGCAACGAACGTGTCGAGCTGCTGCATGGCACTGCTGGTCACACCGGAAACATTGGTTACCGAACCGCCGACCTGATCGCCGACTGCATTGTTCAGCCCGGTAGTCTGTGTGTCCCAGACGCTGTTGGTGAGCGTGATCGTGCCAGCGTCCATAGTGCCGACCAGGCCGCCGCCGTTCAAACTCGCGGAGACGGCACCGGTTGCGTACGATCGGGTCACGGACGACCCGTCAAGCATCCGCCCGACAAGGCCGCTGATCTCGTTGCTGCCAGAGACGGCTCCGGTAGCGTAGCTGTCGGAAATGCTGCTGGCCGTCACGCCAACGAGCCCGCCGGCCATGCTGCCGGTGTGGATCACGTCGCCAGTCGCAAAGGACCGTGTGATTGGCGCTCCAACGGAGTAGGCAACCAACCCACCGAGACGCGTCGCGACGTTGTCGGAACTTTGCACGGTCCCGGTCGCATAAGAGAGATCGACCGAGCCCGAATCAATGGAGCCGATGAGACCGCCTGCGCCATATGGTGTGGTGGTACCACCCGTGTTATCGGCAAGAAGCGTGACGGTTCCGCTGGCATGAGATCTGGAAACGTCGACATTTGACACCCGGCCCATCAGTCCACCGATGTCATAACGGCCACTGACGTTGCCGGAAGCGGACGAACGGGTAACCTGCGATGCATCAGAGACCTGGCCGTTACCGATAAGGCCACCGGCAGCATAGGCCGTGGTGGTGACATCCGCCGAGGAATGTGTGTCTGTAACGGAATACTCCGACGCCATAACTCCGGCGACGCCGCCGACATTACCTGCGCCTGTCACCGTGCCGCCGACCGAAACATCCGATACCGAGACCTTGCCACCAACGGCAGCGCCGATCAGCCCGCCAACACCGATCCCTCCCGCGATGTTGACGTTCGTCAGCTTGAGATCACGAATGGAGACCTCCTGACCATCGGCTCTAACGACGCCAAACAACCCGATCGAACTGAAGTTACTTGTCGAGGTCAGGCCGTCGATCGTATAGCCGCCACCGTCGAAATTGCCGCGAAGGCTTGTCGACGCAAAGCCGGAACCACCGTTCCAGGCCGCTGTTCCCGAAGCGTCGATATTCCGGGTCAGCACATAGTTTACCGGCGTGGTTCCGGCACCTGACTGTATGCCCTGAAGACTGTAGACATCGAAGATCTGGTACGGGTTGGCCTGCGATCCATCACCACCAAGCGCACGTATGAAATGACCGCCCTGGATATCGAAATCCCGGGCATAAAAATCCGGCAAACTGCTGCCGACCTGCAGCCAGGCCGTATCGGACTGGAAATCGGCGACATGGATATCACACGTCGCCGTTGAAGTGACATTCGTTGCGCTGCTCGTCTGGTCCACACGCAGCTTCCCGTTCGCCGCGGTGACGGAGCCGTTGATCTTGATGGAGGCGTTGCTGGCGTCGGCGTAGAGAGAAAGCTGGTTGCTGTTAGACCACGCGACATCGCCGTTCACCGTCAGGTTACCGTCATGGGCCCACAGGATGGCGTTGCTGTCGCCGACCGAAAATGTGCCATTCGTTGCAACAGTCAGGTTGCCACCGGCGTAAAGATTGTTGTCGAGATTGAAGTTGGACGACGCATTCAAATTGAAGTCGAGACTGTTGCCGTTCCGGTCGGTTCGCACAACCGCCGACGTGTTGAACAGGAAGTCGAGATCGGTGTCGCTGAACGCGCCGATGGTCGTGTCCAGTGCGGTGACCACGTCCGTCATGGCCGCTGCACCGGTATTGATGTTGAAGGCATTGCCCCAGATATCGGCTCCGGAGACGCCGGTCGACGTTACTGTGTCGGCGAAAGTCGCCGCTTTGGCGCTTTCACCGTCCAGATAAGACAGGACCCCTGCGGAATTGAGCGATCCGGCCGTAGTCAGGATGTAATAGTAGCCGTTTGCCCCGCTCACAGCGCTGCCGACAAGATTACCGCCGGAAAGTGCGCTGACATTTGCCCCGGTTTGGGCCGTCGTGCCCGCATCACTGTAGACGATACCCGAGACGGCCTCGGGTGTGGCGGCATACTCCCACTTGAAATATGGGAAAAGTCCGCTGCCAGTGCCCCAGATGCTGCTGTCCAGGGTAAAGCCACCCAGGGTCAGCGATCCCTGCATCTGGGAAGTGGTCAGGCCGCTCGTGTTGGTCACGGTGGGGGTATAGGAATTCGTATAACCGATCACCTCGGTTTGTCCGGTCGTTTCAGTATCCCAGGCCGTGTCGGTTATTGAAACGCTTGAGTCGGAGACTTCAGCGACCAATGCGGCTGCATACCCTTCAGCCTCTACAAGACCCGTAACAAAGGAGTTCTCAATGACCGTGTTCCTGTCGGCCGTACCGATGAGCCCTCCAGCCGCGGCGCCGTTTGTACCGAGCACCTGACCGGCAAAATACGAATTCGAGATCGTAAGATCTTCCGCGTACCCAACCAGTCCACCAGCCTCCCGAAAGCTCCCTGACGAGGTGACTGTCGCCGTCGAATAGGAATTTTCGATCCTGTTGTCGTTGTCGTCTGTGGTGCCGACAAGACCACCGACCTGCCCTCCGGTTATCGATCCTGTCGAGCTGGAATTCGAGATTGTCAGCCCTTCACCCATGATCGCGACGAGGCCGCCGGTAGCACTGCCCCCATCCGTCGTCGTGACGGAAACATCGGCATGAACATTGGTCATGGTCGACTGGTCGATGTTGCCGAAATACCTGGCCACGACGCCTGCGCCCCAGGAATTCGCCTGAACGGTTCCACTGACAGTCACATTCGACATGTTGTGACCGTGATAGTTCCCACCGCCTGTGTCGCCGACCAGAATTGCCGTCTGGTTGTCGCCGATAACAGACGCGTTCGTGAGTGTGAGGTCCTTTATCTCCAGGTCACGTCCGGAAGTGAAATAGTTGTCTTGCCAATAACTTATGAGTGCGACATTACCTTCGGAAGGCCGGTTGATATAGAGGCCGTCTATCGTATGTCCCTTGCCATCCAGGCTTCCGGAAAAGGAAACAGGATCAAAGCCAGCACCGTTATTCCACGATGATGTCATCGACGCGTCGATATCGTTCGCAAGCTCATAGTAAAGGCTGATATCGCCGGACCCGCCACCACGCCTGTCACTGGTCGTGATCCCTTGCAGGCCATAAACGTCAAATAGCGCATAAGGGTTGGAAAAAGTGCCATCGCCACCCTGCGCCCGGATGAAAGTCCCGAAGCCAACACTCAGTGCGTTCGTGGCAAAGTCTGGCAGGCCCGCGCCGACCTGATCCCAGACACCCCTGGTGAGAGCGAAATTGTCGACATCGACCGCGCCGGCTGTTCCCGTCGAGATCGTGCCGACAGCAGCCGTGCCGCTGTTCCCGTAAGCCAGCAGGGTCAGCCCACCGTTCTGGCCGTCAATGGCCGCATTGATTGCGATGTCGTTATAGGCGTTGAGCGTCAGCGTATTTGTGCTCGTCCAGGTGATGCCCGAATTGATGGTGATGTTGCCGTCGCCCGCACTCTGGTTGCCTGGACCGCTTGCAGACGAGTTGGTGGTCTGCAGGCTCACGTTGTTGCTGGCGAGGTTGGAAGAGATCGTTGCAGCCGCCGCCGCATCGACTGTCAGGTCAACCGGGTCGATCAGCCAGAGACCGGTCTGACCGCCTTCAGATGAGGTATCAACCGTGATGCCGGCAAAATCGATCGTGTTTCGTGCAGACGTTTCGACAAAGCCACCTTCACCGCCCACGCCGCCCCTGGCGCTCAACGATCCGGAAACACTTGCCGTGTCCTCGGCAAACACCACGATTTCACCACCCTTGACGCCGCTTTCTTCCGCCGAGGCGTCGAGCGTACCGGTGATCGTGATTTCTCCGCCCGTCACCGTGATGGCGCCACCCTCGGTCGCCGGCTTTGCACCCGGCACCGGAACGTTCTCCGCCAGTCTGCGCGACTTGAGCTTGCCACTGACCTGGACCTTGCCCGTATTGCCCGCCGTCAGGAATATCCGGCCACCGGAAGTGTTGACACCGGTTGCCTTGACGACACCATCCGTGTTTCCAGCCAGCGCAAAGACATTGCCGCCATTCGCGCGGATTTCCGCGTTGGCCGCCGCGATGGTTCCGGAATTGAGTGCTTCGGTATCGGCTCCGCCAAGCTTGACCGACAACAGGCCGTCTGCATCGGCGACGTCTTTCATCAGGACTTCGTAGCCAGCGGCAAGGGCCGCGGTGCCGTTGGGCGCTTCAAGCGTGCCACTGTTTTCAACGCGGCGCGCAATCAGTGCAATGTCACCCTGCGCAGACCGGATAGTGCCCGCATTTACGACTTCGGCACCGCTCGTGCCGGAAAAGGTCAGGCCGCCGCCATTCAGAAAATCGCTGTCGGTAACGTCCTGCGTCGAAGCGACAAAGGAACCACCCGTCGACACAAGGCCGCCGCTGCCAACGGCAACTCCGGCAGGATTGACGAGAAATACGCTGCCCGTCGCGCTGAGACTGCCATCGATACGGCTCGGCACATTGCCCGTGACCCGATTGAGCGTGGCACCGGCGCCGTTGTCGAAATGAACCTGATTGCCGGCCCCGATGGAAAAGCTGCCCCAGTTCACGATACCGGCATCGCTTGATTGCTTCACATCAACCCGTGAACCACCTTGCGTAATGGTTCCGTTGCCATGCGTGAAACTGCCCCCTTGCGGCAGGGCATCGCCGGAAAAGGCAGCGGTGGGGACAAGAGCTGTCGTCAGCAGCAGAAATGCGGCAAGGGAGGCTGTCCGGTTTGATCCGGATAGAATGGCAGGCTCAACCGGTGCGCTTGAAACGCCGGTGCTTCGGGTCCTGGACGCCATTTGTATCAATACTCCCGCTGTTGCGTCGTCTTGTGCCCACGACGGTCAACATTGGTGTAAATACAGATGGCGAGAGATCGAATTCCACCTACCAATACTAATCAATTCTGACAGATTCTGACGAGACTTGCTTCCTTTGGGTGACACCTGCCTGAAATCGAAGCTGCCGCAATCAAGGCCTCGAAACTGTTACTTGAACAGGCAGGCCGCTTCCGTCATCACAAGCGCATGCTCGATCTCAAGACCATGTTGCTGCTGGAATTCGCGACAACCGCTTTCATGTCAGTTGCCTGGCTTCTCGTCTGGTTCGTCTGGCGCCAGATCTATGAACTGAAGGTCATCGCGGCCGGTTTCTTCGCCATTGCGATTGGATTGTTTCTCTATTTGCAGCGCGGTCCGGACCCATCGCTCATTCGCGTCGTGACGGACAACATGGTGATCAAGTTTGGCCTGGTTCTGTGGGCCGACGGCCTGGCGCGCTTCCTGGGGCAGCCCCGTTTTGTCGGTATCAGCGCGTTCTGTCTCGCGGCACAGCTCCTGTTCTGGATCTTCGCCGTTGTCTATGACCCGACAGACCTCGGCCTGCGCATTCATGCCTCCACTGCATTCACGGTGGTGATGATGGCATTGATGATCCGGACGCTTTACCGCGACCGCTCCCAACCCCCTTTCCTTCGCTGGATCATGATCTTCCTGCTTGGGGAATATTCCGCCGCAAGTCTGCTGCAGAGCGCACTCGTCTATATTCAGCCATCGACGGTTGCCAATCCGGTGATGACCAACATCAATACCTGGTACTTTTTCCAGGGACACATCTTCATTGTCGGCTTTTTCTTCTGTCTGATCTTCATGGTGGGCATGCGCCTGTCCATGGATTTGCGCGACCGAAACGCTGCGCTAGCGCGCGAAGTAACATTGAGACGGCGCCTGGAGGGAGAACTGTCCGCCAGTCTGGAAGGGGAAAAGGCCGCCCGCCAGGACCAGCGCCAGTTGATGCGCATGGTCAGCCATGAGTTTCGCACCCCCCTGGCCGCAATCCGCTACGCAAGCGACATGCTCACCCTGATGCTGGAACGACCGCAGCAGGCTGTCGCCCAACGTCTGAAAAGCATCGACGAGGCCGTTTCCCGCATGACGATGCTGATCGATCGTTTTCTTGCAAGCGAGCGGCAGGATGAAGGTGTGCTCAAGATCGAGCAGGTGGATTTCTCGGCCCTTTGTGAGGACGTTCAGCGGCACTTCGACCATGCCGGCCTTGGTGAACGCCTCACACTTCATCCCGTTGCGCCGATGCCGGCATACCGGGGAGATACCGAGATGCTCCGCACGGTGCTCGTCAATCTGGTCGACAACGCGCTCAAATACTCACCAAAGGACGCCGAGGTCGAGATCACGATAGCGGCCCAGAACGGTGATATCGTTCTGGAAGTGAAGGACCGCGGGATCGGCATTCCGGATCGGGACCTGGCGCAGATCGGCAACCGCTTCTACAGGGCCTCGAATACAGGCGGAACCGGAGGCAGCGGGCTCGGCCTGCATTCCTGCCGGCAGCTCGTCGGCTATCACCAGGGACATCTGGATTTGAGTGCAAGACAAGGCGGCGGCACGCTCGCCAGGGTTTTCCTGCCGCTTCCCGGATTTGCGCGAGCGGACTCTGAGACCATGCAGGAGGAGGAACCGGCATGAACAGGATTTTGATCGTGGAGGACGAAAGTGCCCTTCGCGCCGACCTGTTGGATTATATGCGTCTCAACGGCTTTCAGGTCAGCGGCGCGGGCGGCGCGGCCGAAATGTGGACCGCGCTGGATGACGCCGAACGACCGGATGTCGTGATCCTGGATGTCTCGCTGCCGGACGGAAACGGCTTCGACCTTGCAGGCGACCTGAGGGCGAAAATCAATTGCGGCATCATCATGCTGACCGCACACGGCGACAGCGAAAGCCGGGTCCGCGGGTTTGACAGCGGCGCGGACATCTATCTCGTCAAGCATACCAGCCTCAGGGAAATACTGGCTGCGGTCCAGAGCCTCATACGCAGACTGTCCGGCGCTTCATCAGAAGGCAACAACGCGGCAGAATGGGTGTTGGACAATGTCTCCTGGAAGCTTCTGCCACCGGACGGCGACGCCATAAAGTTGACCGCAACCGAAAGGATCTTTCTGGAAGCCCTGGTCTCCAATTCCGGCGCCCCTTGCGCCCGGGACGATCTTTCCCGTCTTCTTTCCAATCGTCAGACCCAATTCGACAACCGGCATCTGGATGCCGTCGTCAGCCGCCTCAGGCGCAAGATCCAGGATCAGACCGGGGTGGAATCACCCATCAAGTCTGTCTATGGCGTCGGATATTCCTTCAGCGCCACCTGCAAGATGGACAGCTAGCCCGGTTTGTCTCGCTCAGGCTGCCGAACACGCGGCGGAACCCGAAGGGTCTGGCAACATCGCCGTGCATATTTCCGTCGACGTTCGGAATTCTGATATAAGGTGCCTCCAAATGAGGCAATCCGGGATGTCAGGCGCAATCAGTTTTCAGAAAATATCCGCCGTGCTGGCCGTTATTGCGATGTCCTGCCTGGCGACACTCCTGCTGTTGACTGCTGCTAACGCGCGGGATCTTCGTGTCCTGACGTCCTTTCCGGACTATTTCACGAAGCCCTTCGTCGATGCGTTTTCGAAGAAGTATCCGGCGATCAACGTTACTGTCCTGAACAAGAACACGGTCGCCTCGGTCGAGGAAATCCTGCTGGACAATCCGCGCGGCTTCGACCTGTTCTGGTCGTCGTCACCGGAGGCCTTTTCCCTTCTCGATAAATTCGGCCGCCTTGGGGGACGCTCACAGGACAGCAGCCAGACCTTTGTCGATTTCGCCTATTCCGGTGTCGGCTGGTGCTGGATGGAAGACTTTGAAGGCAGGCCGCCCACAAGCTGGAACGATCTGCTGGACGCACGCTTTCAGGACAGGCTGGCCATGTCCCACCCTGCCCGGTCAGGATCCACGCACATGCTGCTGGAAGTTATCCTTCAGGACCGCGGCTGGGATCGGGGCTGGCAGTATATCTTCGGCCTGTCCCAGAACCTCAAGACCATCACCGCCCGCAGTTTCAGTGTCATAGAGGGGCTCAAGCGCGGCCGCTTCGATGTTGGTCTGTCGATCGATTTTCTGGCGCTGACGGAGGCCGACGACGGCGTCCGCTTTCAATATGGCCAACCGGTCATGATGGCCCCTGCCCGGATTTCCATTCTCAACCACGGCTCCGCCCCTGAGGAGGCGGGTCTGTTCATCGATTTCATGTTGAGCAAACCGGCGCAGGAACTGCTGACACAGCCCGACATCCGCAGGATCCCGGTGGACACCTCTGTTCGCGAACAATCCTTGAACCAGTTCCCCAGGGAAGTGCAGGCTGCGCTGAAATTCAGCTGGTCCACCTATGACCCCAATCTTGCCGAAACACGGTACCAGGCCGTCAACGACCTGTTCGACATCTTCATCACCAGAAATCTGGTTCAGCGCAGAAACCTGTTGCGGCGCCTGGAAACGTTGAGCCGGCAGGCGCCTCCCGAACTCGTTCCTTCGCTGATCAAGATAAAGAAGAAGCTCAACCAGCTTCCCGTGTCCGAGATCGATGCCGTGCGCTCGGAACGCTACCGGGACGCACAGGAGGAACGCGCCAATTCGCTTGCCGGAACGGGCGAGGAATGGAGCCTTGCCACCTGGCGAGTTGCCGCCAGGGAGCAACTGGCGGCAGTCGACGCCATGCTGACCGGGCTCGAGACAAGCATCCGGAATGGTCTGGCTGTCAATGACTGAGACGGCAAACCGCGGGCGCGGCACGATATGGTTTCGTTTGCTGCTGTCCATCCTCACGATTGCCGCGATCACCTGGATCATCCTGGCCATCGGCGTGGTCTTCTTCACTCAGGCACGCAGCGATTTTGGCGAGATCACCGAAAAGAGCATTCCGGAAATCGCCCTGGCCTCCGAGCTTTCAGAATATGCGACGCGCCTCGCCGTCATCGCGACCGAGATTGCTGCGCAGACCCGGGAACGCGAACCGGAAGCCATGCGCGAGGATGTGGAAGCCGCAAGCCAGGGCATTTCGGGCCTTCTGGAAACAAACACCCTGAGCGACACGAAAAACACCGCGAAGATAATCGAGGCAAAGGAAACCTTGAGCGACAAACTCGGGTCCTTCCTGCAGGTCTCCCGGGATCTGCAGGCAATCAACAGATCGCTGGAACACTACCAGGTGGAACTGCGCTGGCTGCAGATCGATATCCAGACCGAAGTCGCTGCCCGCATTCAGGACCTGTCCTTCAACATCGACAGCCTGTCGTCCGAAATGGTCCGCTCGCAGTCGCGCACCGACCGGGTCGCGGCTGCCGCGATCATCCGGCAGGAAACCCTTCTTCGCGAACAGATGCAGACAATCGGGTCAAGCACTGCGACGGCGATTACCTTCCTGCTGCAGGCGCTTTACGTCGACACGGCGGAAAAACTCGCGCAGCTTGAAGATCTGAATTTCGACGCGCTTGAAAACCTCCAGGGCATGCTGGCGGAGGTCCCGCAAAAGGCCGATACCGAAACGCTGGTGTCGTCGCTGGAACGGCTGCAGGCCTTCGCCTATGACGAAACGGGGGTCTTTGCAGGATCGCGTGACCGGATCGCGCTGCAGCAACAGGCACTTGGCGACCTCAGCACCGCACAGGCCGCCGTCGCAGATCTTCAGGCCGCCCTGGTCGAGCTGGGCAGGGAACGCCGTCTTGCCGCCCTCACCTTCACCAATCAGGCGGCCGAACGGCTGCGCATTGCCTCTCTGCTGCTGGCCGTCGCAACTGTCATCTGCGGTGTCATCTGCGCCGGCATTCTGCTGTTTTATGTCCGCAACCAGATTGTTGCCCGACTGCACCGGCTGGCAGAAGCCCTGATCGAGATCGCTCAGGGCAATCTCTCCACGCCGATCCCCACCCGCGGCAACGACGAGATCGCCCGCATGGGGGCAGCGACGGAGATCTTCAGATCCTCCGTGGTCGAACTGAACAGAACCCACGAAAACCTGCAAAAGGAAATCGTCGAGCGCAAACGCGCCTTCGACCAGTTGAAGCAGACCCAGCGTGAACTTGTTCAGGCCGGCAAGCTGGCGGCTCTCGGCCAGATGTCTGCGGGCATCAGTCACGAACTGAACCAGCCGCTCGCGGCCATGAAACATCACCTGCACAACCTTCGACTGCTGCTTGCCAAGGGCAAGAGCGAAGCCGTCGAAGCCAAGGTCGACGTCGTTGAAAACCTTGCCGAGCGGATGTCGCGCGTCATCAAGCACCTGAACGGCATTGCCCGCCGTTCGGACTACGCGGTCAAGGACCTGACGCTGGATCAGGCCCTGGAACCTGTCGTTTCGCTGTTCGAGCGGCGCCTGGAGGAAAGCAGCGTCGCGCTCAATGTCTCCGACGCTGCCGGCAAGCTAACCGTCCGCGCGGATCCCGTGTTGCTGGAACAGGTCCTGATCAACGTCATCGGCAACTCTGTCGACGCCATCGACATGAAAGCGGCAGGCGGCGGTGAAATCCGCATCGAGGCAGAGCAAACCGGCGGTGACGCGACCATCCTGATCGCCGACAACGGCATCGGCCTTCAGGGGCAGTCGGCAACGCAGCTGACCGACCCGTTCGTGACCACCAAGGAAGTCGGCAAGGGTCTCGGTCTTGGATTGACCATCTCCTTCAACATCATGCAGGACATGGACGGGCATCTGGAACTTGCGGAAAACGACCAGGGTGGCGTAACCGTTCAGCTGAGGCTGCCATGCGCGGCACAGAACAAGGTGGGGCAGCTTGAGCACTCGGTTTGAAACGGGCGAAATCGTTCTGGTCGACGATGATGCGGATCTGCTGGAAGCAATGCAGGAAACGCTCGAGCTCGCCGGGTTCAGCGTACGTTGCTACGCCAACGCCAATGTGATTGCCGAGCAGATCCAGCCCAACTGGAACGGCATCGTCATCAGCGATATTAGAATGCCCGGCAGAACCGGCATGGAGTTTCTGCGCCTGATCCAGGAAAATGCCCCCCAGGTCCCCTTCATCGTCATTACGGCACACGGCGACGTGAAGACCGCGATCCAGGCGATGAAGCACAACGCCTATGACTTCATCGAGAAATCCACCGAACCGCAACACCTGATCGACACGGCCCGCCGGGCACTTGAAAAGCGCAGGCTGCAACTCGAAAACCTGGCGCTGCGGCGCAAGGTTCAGCGCATCCGCGATCCTCAGGGTGAGCTTATCGGCAGTTCGCAGGTCATGGCTGACCTGCGGTCGACGATTTCGCGCATCGGCCCGCTGAATGTCGATGTGCTTCTGCACGGCGAAACCGGCACCGGCAAGGACCTGACCGCACGCTGTCTGCACCAACTGTCCCCGCGCGCGCCGGGACCGCTTGTGACGATCAACTGCGGTGCCGTCACGGAGATGGACATCGACCGCGAACTGTTCGGCTTCGAAACCGAAAACGGCTCCTTCCCGGGGCGGATCGAACGGGCGCAGGGCGGAACACTCTATCTGGATGAACTTGATTCCATGCCCAATGCGCTGCAGACGCGGTTTCTGCGTGTACTGGAAGAGCGCAAGATCACCAAGCTGGGCGGCAGCGATGCCGTCCCGGTGGACATCCGCGTCATCGCCGGCGTGAAGACCAACCCAGCTGCCCTCGTAAACGATGGCCGCCTGCGGGGCGATCTCTATCACCGGATGAATGTGGCGACCCTGTCCCTTCCGCCGGTGCGTGAACGCGGCGGGGATGTCATCGAACTGATGGAACACCTTCTGGATCAGGCCTCGGAAAACCACGGCCTGCCGCTTCCGAAACTCTCACAGCGCCAGAAAAAGCAGTTCCTCACCTACGACTGGCCCGGCAATGTTCGCGAAATTCGCAACATCGCTGCACGGCTTGTCATCGGTCTGGAGGCAGACTTGCAGATAGGCAGCGGCCAGCCAATTGAGGTCTCCACAGGCTATGAGGCGGCCATGACCGCCTTCGAAACCGAGCTCTTGCAGAACGCTCTGCTTCAGACCGGTGGCCGCAAGGCAGAAGCCGCCGAACTGCTCGGCATCCCGCGCAAAAGACTTTACCTGCGCCTGAAAAGCTGCGGCCTTGCGGAGGAAGACGGGTCATGATCGACACGTTGAACGTGTCAGTTTTGACCCAAAAATATCAATAATTTCAATAATTTGACTCGAAAATTTCGCCAGTGATAGCGTTTCCTCGCTGAACGAACAAGGGGCTGGATCACCCCCTTGCGTCAGAATGGAGGAGACATAATCCAATGAGGAAATTACTGGGCCTGACGGCACTGGGACTGCTGATGTCTGCCGGCGTGGCGAATGCTGCCGACAAGGTGGTCGTCGTGACATCCTTTCCGAAGGAACTGACTGATGCATTCGAAGCCGCCTTTGCTGCATCCAACCTGGACTACGAGCTGGAGATCCTGAGCAAGGGAACATCCGCAGCCGTCAAATACATTCAGGAAACCGCCGGAAACAACACGTCCGACCTGATGTGGGCGTCCGCCCCGGATGCGTTCGAAGTGCTGAAGGGCAACGACCTGCTTGCCAAGGTCGAAATCAACGCCGAAGGCATTCCGGAAAAGATCGGCACGTACCCGATCAATGATCCCGACGGCTTCTATTACGGTTTTGCCGCATCCGGTTACGGCATCATGTGGAACACCCGCTACCTGCAGGCCAACGAGCTGGCACCGGCGAAGGAATGGGAAGACCTGGCCAAGCCGGAATATTTCGGTCATGTCGGCATGTCCGCACCGTCCCGCTCCGGCACCACGCACCTGACGGTCGAAACGCTTCTGCAGGGCGCCGGCTGGGAAAAGGGCTGGGCCGACTGGAAGTGGATTTCCGGTAACATGAACACGGTCACCGAGCGCAGCTTCGGTGTGCCGGATGGCGTCAACTCGGGCAACTTCGGCCTCGGCGTCGTTATCGACTTCTTCGGCTTCTCGTCCCGCGCGTCCGGCTTCCCGGTCGACTTCGCCTATCCGTCGGTCACTGCCGTTGTACCAGCCAACATCGGCGTCGTGAAAAACGCTCCGAACCCGGAAGGTGCCAAGGCCTTCATCGAGTTCGTGCTGTCGCCGGAAGGCCAGCAGGTCCTGTTCGATCCGGCCATCATGCGTCTGCCAGTCAACCCGGCCGCTTACGCGACCGCACCGGACGGCATTCCGAACCCGTTTGAAGGCGACGATGTGAAGGCATCGGTCAACTTCGACGCCGACCGCTCGGAAAAGCGCTACAACGTCGTCAATTCCCTGTTCGACGTCATGGTCACTTACCGTCTGACCGAGCTGCGTGAAGCCGTCAGGGCCGTGCAGCTTGCCGAGATTGCACTTGCCGACAAGGACAATGCGGAAGCCAAGGCACTGATCGCCGAAGCACGCGCACTCATCGACGCTACCCCCATCACCGAGGAAGAAAGTCTCGACCCCTCCTTCGCCGCCGTCTTCCAGCAGAAACGCAAGAAGGAAAGCGACGTCATCGAGGGCCGCCAGGCGGAAGTCGAGCAGCAGTGGGATGCCTTCGTGGTCGATAACTACGCAAAGGCCAAGGCTCTGGCGGAAAAAGCCGCCAGCCTCTGACGGAAAACCAAAAACAACATCACGTCGAACTTGCCGCACCGCCCGGAACAGGGAAGGTGCGGCCTCTTCCCCGGAGTCCATAGCCGATGACTACGAGCAATGCAGCGACTGCGCCTGCAAGGCAGTGGCGCATATTTCCCGAGCTGTCCGGCACCGCAATTGCGGGCGTCGCGATCGCCATCTTCCTGCTGGCGTTTCTCATCCTTCCCGTCCTGAAGGTGACCTATGTCGCCTTCCAGGATCCCCATACAGGAGCCCTGACGCTCCAGAATTTCGGCGATTTCTTCCGCTCGTCGCTGTTCCGCAGTTCCTTTGTGAACTCCTTCTACGTCTCGGCGATGTCCGTGGTCGTGGCAACGGTTATCGCCCTGCCGCTGGCCTATATCACCACCCGTTTCAACTTCGGTGGAAGCGCGCTGATCCAGAGCATCGGCGTCATCCCGCTGATCATGCCGCCCTTCGTCGGCGCCATCGCGATGCAGCTCCTGTTCGGCCGCAACGGCACGGTCAACCTTCTGCTGTCGCAATACCTTGGCTTCAAGATCCCGTTCATGGAAGGTCTGAACGGCGTCATCTTCGTCCAGTCCCTGCACTATTTTCCGTTCATCCTGATCAACCTGTCGGCGTCGCTCCGCAACATCGACAAGGCAATGGAAGAATCGGCGCAGAACCTCGGCTGCACGGGCTTGCGCCTGTTCCGCCGGATCGTGTTCCCGCTCGCCATGCCCGGTTACATTGCAGGCGCCGCGCTGGTGTTCATCAAGGTCTTTGACGATCTCGGCACCCCGTTGCTGCTCAACGTCAACAACATGCTGGCCCCCCAGGCCTATCTGCGCATTTCCTCCGTCGGCATCAGCGATCCGATGGGCTACGTCATTTCCTTCATCCTGGTGGCCTTCTCGGTCTTTTCGCTGTGGGCGTCCTTCCTGTTCATGCGGGGCAAGGATTACGCCACGGTTCAAAAGGGCGGTGGCGGCCTTGCGCGGCGCGACCTGTCGCGCGGCGAGAAGATCGTTGCCTATGGCGTCGTCGTCTTCATCCTGCTTCTGGTCCTGTCGCCGCATTTCGGTCTGACGCTGCTTGCGTTCGGCACGATCTGGTCGTTCAGCCCGCTGCCGGACGGCTACACGCTGGCCAACTTCGCCACCGTGTTCGAACAGTCCCTGCAATATGTGGTCAACACACTGATCTACGCAGGCCTTGCCGCCGGCTTCGACATCATCCTGGGAACGGCAATCGCCTACATCGTGCTGCGAACCGGCATCAAGGGCCGCAAGATGCTCGACTACATGGCGACCGCCGCGCTTGCCGTACCCGGCGTCGTGCTCGGCATCGGCTACCTGCGCCTGTTCCACAGCTTCGAGGTGCCGGTCATCGGCAAACCGCTGGCGTCCTGGTGGGTCATCATCGTGATCGCCCTGACCGTGCGCCGCCTGCCCTATGCGCTCAGGGCCTGCATGGCCGCGCTTCAGCAGGTCAGCCTGTCGCTTGAGGAAGCAGCGGAAAACCTCGGCGCCTCCAAGGGCCGCTCCATCCGCAGGATCGTCGTTCCGCTGATGGCCGGGGGGATCCTCGCCGGCTTCGTCACCAGCTTTGCCACTGCCGCAGTCGAACTGTCGGCAACCATCATGCTGGTCTCCACCAGCGACGACGCTCCGCTCTCCTACGGGATCTACCTCTATATGCAAAGTCCGTCCGGCCGGGGTGCCGGCGCGGCACTCGGCATCCTCGCCGTCGTGATCGTCGGCCTGGGGACATACCTGTCGAACCGCATCATCGAGAAGGACCGGGCCCGCAAGGCCGAAGTCCGCGCATCCCACTGAGCGTTCAATTTCGAGGAAACACTTCCAATGACCAGAAAAGCAGTCGAAATACGGATCGAGGACCTGCATCTCTCCTTCGGCACCACCGAAGTCCTGCGCGGCGTCAACATGACCATCGAACCGGGTGAATTCTACGCCTTCCTTGGCCCGTCGGGCTCCGGCAAGTCCACCCTCCTGCGTGCCATTGCAGGCTTCGGTCCGACACCCAGAGGACGCATTCTCATCGGAGGCCGCGACATTGCCAAGCTTCCGCCCTGGAAACGCAATGTCGGCATGGTGTTCCAGTCCTATGCCCTTTGGCCTCACATGTCGGTTCGTGCCAACGTCGCCTTCGGCCTTGAGGAGCGGAAAGTCGCGCGCAAGGACATCGGTACCCGTGTGGAAGCGGCGCTGGAACTCGTCGGGCTCCTGCATCTTGCCGACCGCATGCCTTCCCAGCTTTCCGGCGGCCAGCAACAGCGCGTGGCTCTTGCCCGTACCGTCGTCGTCGAGCCGGATGTCCTGTTGCTCGACGAGCCGCTGTCGAACCTTGACGCCAGCCTGCGCATCCAGATGCGCCGGGAACTTTTGTCCCTTCAAAGGAAGCTGGGCCTGACGACCATCTTCGTCACCCACGACCAGGAAGAGGCCAACACCACCGCCGACCGAATGGCCGTGCTCGACGGCGGTGTCATCCAGCAGATGGGCACGCCGCAGGAACTCTACGACACGCCGGCAAATCTGTTTGTGGCAAAATTCCTGGGAACCGCAAACATCATCGACGGCACACTTCAGCGTGGCGACGGCGGAAATACCTTCAAGATTGCCTCCGGCGAAGTGCTTCATCTCGGTGCAGGCAGCCCCGACGGTTCTTCGCTCGTGCTGCGGCCGCAGAACATCGAAATCGTCACCGACCAGAACCACCCGGACCTGATTACGGGCAAGGTCAAGCACCGGGAATTTCTCGGCAGCCAGACGCGCTACCTGGTGGAAGCAGCAGGCAGTGAGCTGATCATCGATCAGAAACATGTGGGCGGTGTCGACTGGTACGAACCCGGCATGGAAGTGAAGATGAGCGTCAACACCCGGAACGCCGTGTTGCTCTGACGTTTTTCGGCATCAGGCCAGCACGGGATCGTGCCGGCCTCCTGCCCAGTACAAGTGTCTTCACGCCATTCAGATCCGGTGCCCGGCCCAACCTCCTCTCACCCTTCTCCCTGCGGGCGGCCGCCACTGCCGGCTGGGAGGAGCTGAAAGCCCAAGGTTCGGGCGTCGGGGCCCGTGAGCGTCAGTTCACGGGCCATCTTTCGCAGAAACACTTACCAATATGACGCAAGGTCAAGTTTTTGACATTGAAGTCGCGATACAGATCCCACATCGCGAAGAAAATCGGAACGCCTTTCAAGCAATTCAGCGGATCAAGGAAGGTTCCGATGTTCGGTGATATTAGTCAACTTTGGCTAGGCACTTGCCTCACCGATAAAACTGACCTGGTCATAAATAGTTTGGTAACAACTACCACCTAGCTTTCCCGGATTACTCCTGTGGCGGCATGGAGTTCAGTGAACCACTGAAACTCGATTCATGGGGGAAACATGAGAGCCGCCGGCAATCTTCCGATATCGATGAAACTCGCCATCTGCATGGCTGTTTCCGTTCTGCTTACAATGTCCGTTGCGGTCGTCGGCTATGTCGCGACCCGCCAGATGGGCGGGGCAATTCAAACCTCCCAGACAACGGGCTCTGCCCTGATGTCCATGGCCCAGCTGAACCGCCTGAAAGCGCGTTACGTCGAATCCGGCAATCCGGATGACGTCTCCGTGGTGAAGGACAGCATGACCGATATCTCCGCGACGCTGTCCGTTCTGCAAGCCGGCGGCGAAGACGTTGCCTCGGCGACCAGCAACATTGCGGCATTCTCGACTGCTTTCGACACCCTGGTTGCCTCCGAGGAAGAAATAGAACGCAAACGCCTGCAGATGACGACGTCCCTGGAAAACCTGATGGCGATCGGCCACAGCGTTGCCCAGGTGGCAGCGAAACGCGAACAGAAACTGGTCGACGAGCTGCAATCCTTGAGAACAAGCGGGGAAGCAGCCAGTGAACTCGCGCAGGCAGCAACACTTGCCAGCGCCCACTCCATGCAACTCAAGCTGGATCTGGAGACCCTGTTTCGACATCCGGACGCGGCTCACATGAAGGCGGTTAGCAAGTCCTTCGGCAAGTACTATCTCCTGATCCGCAAGCTGACGTCCTCCGCAACCGTGTCGGAAAACCTGCAGCCCGCACGTGACCTTGCCGAAGGCGCCAACGCCATGCGCGCTCTGCTCTCCGCCGTCCAGAAGGATCCGTCCCAGGCGCTGTCCAGGAGAGACGCTCTGACCAAGGGCTTTGACAGCCTTGCCGGCCTGACCGATGCCGTGCGCAATGACCTAGGCCGCGCCTTCAAGACGGCTCACGGCGACATGCTGGCGATCGAGGGACTTGCCCGCTCCGCTGTTGCCGAAGCCAAGGCCGGCGACGACTTTGCTGCCGAAGCCCGGGTGTTGTCAGATGCGTTCTGGCAGTTCCAGGTCAACCGGTCGGATCTTACCCGCAAGGCGGTGCTCGACAGCATCGCAGCCCTGCAGATGCAACAGGAACAGGTGTTGTCCACCATGCTGACGGGAGCCGATGCGGTTGCAGCGCGCACCGCAATCGAAACCCTGGGCAGCGCCTTTGCGAAACTGTCTTCGGCCATGGCAGATTTCCGGGTTGCGCTTGCTGCTGCCGACACTGCCGAGACAAAGTTTGCCGAAGGCATTTCCGCGCTCAACGCAAGGCTGGAAACCAGTGCCGCCGGTACGGAAGCAAGGTCGACACTCATCCTGTTGGCAGTGTCCGCGGTCGGGTTGGTGTTCGGCATTGCAGCGGCAGTTGTACTCTGGTTCACCGTTGCCCGCCCCGTGTCCGTTCTGACAGCAGCGACCCGTCGTCTGGCTGACGGCGAAGTCGATGTCACGATCGACGGTGCAGTCACGCGCGACGAGGTTGGGCAGCTCCGTCAGGCACTTCTGATTTTCCGTGACAGTCTGCTGGAAAACCGCCGCCTTGGCGAAGAACGGATGCAAAGCCAGTTGGCCAGTGAGGAGCGCCAACAACATATAGACAGGCTGGTGGCCGGGTTCCGCAATGACATTCAGGACGTCCTGAAGAGCCTGTCCGAAAATGCCGGACAGATGCAGGACACTGCCCAGTCCATGACGGTGATTGCCGAAACGGCATCTTCCCTCACCGGCAACGCCACCGGTTCCTCGAACGAAGCCTCCGGCAACGTTCAGGCCGTCGCGGCTGCCACCGACGAGATGGCTGCCTCGATTGCCGAGATCGCCCGGCAGGTGGAAACGTCAAGCCAGATCGTCAACAACGCCGCGGACAACGCCAACCGGACCAGCAGCAAGATCACCGGCCTTGCAGAAACCGCACAAAGCATCGAAGGCGTTGTTTCCCTGATTTCCGAGATTGCCGAACAAACCAACCTGCTGGCGCTCAACGCCACCATTGAGGCGGCTCGAGCCGGGGAAGCCGGCAAGGGCTTTGCCGTTGTGGCGGCAGAGGTCAAGTCGCTGGCAACCCAGACCGCAAGAGCGACAAACGAAATCGCCTCGCAGATTGCGGCCATGCAGGCGTCCGCATCGGAAACGGTTACGGCCATCGGCGAGATCGTCGCGATCATGCAGGACGTCTCGGAGTGCACCAGCGCGATTGCCGCTCCTGTCGAGCAGCAGGGCTACGCGACAAACGAAATCGCGCGGAATGCCGCCCTCGCCTCCAATCGAACCATGGCGGTCGTCGAAGACATGTCCAGCGTTTCGGACGCGATCGGCGACACCCGGAAATCCGCAAGCGATGTTCTGAATGCCTCCGACAACCTGAACCAGCAGACAGCACGCATTCGGTCGACCGTGACGACATTCCTCAACGAAGTGGCGGCCGCCTGAGATCAAACGCCTGCCGGGCGGGAGCACTGACTGCTGCCCGCCCAGTTTCCCCCCTGTAAAACCGGTTCGACCCGAACGGACCGCCAACATGACACTTAAAAAGACAATCCGATGACCCATCCGAAAATCATCTTCATGCGCCACGGCGAAACAGAATGGAACCTGATCGGCCGTGCGCAAGGCCGGCTGGATTCTCCCCTGACCGCAAAGGGACGCGAGCAGGCGACCCTCTTGGGAAAGATCCTCGCCCGCGAACTGGTATCAGCCGAAGGTTACGACCAGATGGTCAGCCCCTTGGGCCGAACTCTGGAAACCTCGCAGTACCTGCAGCAGAACTTCGACTTTTCGCCGGTTGAAACCGACCTGCTCGTCGAAATCGATGTCGGCGGTTTGAGTGGCCTGACAAGGCCCGAGATGTTCGAGAAGTATCCCGAACACATGAACGGCAAGCCCGGCAACACCTGGTATTTTGGCGCGCCGGGTGGCGAGACACTGCAGCAGATGCGTGAGCGCGCCGGAGCCTGGCTTGCAGGCCTGACGGGACCGACAATCGCAGTGGCCCATGGCCAGATCGGCAAGGTTATTCGGGGTATCGTTCTCGGCCTCGATGACACCGGGATCCTCAGCCTCAAGGAACCGCAGGGCGTGGTTCATGTGCTTGAAAACGGACAGGAAACGGTCTGGAGCTAAAGACTGCGGGCGTGCCTTCCGTTCTGCACGCCCAGCACCTTCCCCCGCGAAAAATACAAGACCAAAACCGGAAGACCGGACGAACCCGTCACTTTGGCAATGGTCTTCCTCCATTGACGCTGTGGACAGGAAACCGGTGCTGCAGCTATACAAAGGAGAGTAATCAGCAAGAACTCCTTTATTTCATTCACTTAGCGGGGGCTACAAGTGAACTATTTGCTGCCAGCACATATTATTCGATTGAGCGTCATTTTGACGGCTATCGTATTTCTTCAAATAATTTCAAGTACAGGATCCGCCTTTGCGGGTAAGCGTGTCGCACTCATCATCGGCAATTCGAATTACGAACATATTCAATCCCTGAAAAACCCTGAAAACGACGCCCTTCTCATGGCAAAAACCTTGGGCGACGCCGGTTTTGAAGTGAGGCAACTCATCGACGGCAACTACAGGGATATGAAGCGGGAACTTCTCGAGTTTGGTCGCACCTTGCGGGATTCGTCGATCGAAGCAGGCCTGATCTACTACGCCGGGCACGGTGTGCAGGTACGCGGGGAGAATTATCTCATCCCGGTGAACGCCCTTCTGGCGGATGAGGACGAGGTCGATCTTGAGGGCATCAACGTCAACGACTTCCTCAAGGTGATGAACTCGTCCAGCAGTCCGGTAAACATCGTCGTACTGGATGCCTGTCGCAACAATCCCTTCAAAGGCTCTTTCCGCTCGGCCACCCGTGGCCTTGCCCCCATCGATGCACCCATGGGCACCCTGATCGCCTATGCGACGTCACCCGGGCAGGTCGCGATGGACGGTTCCGCCGGAAATTCCCCCTACACGGCCGCCCTCAGCCGCGCCATCGAAACCAGTCCCGGCGAGCCGATTGAATCCGTCTTCAAGCAGGCCCGGCGCGATGTTCTGGCCGAAACCGCCGACCGGCAGGTGCCTTGGGAAGTCAGCTCGATCACCGGTGATTTCTACTTTTATGAAGACGGTCCGCTGCCAGACGATACCGCCGGAGAAGCCGGCAGCCAGGGCAGCCTCGACGTCGCCTACTGGACCGCCATTCGCGACAATCCTTCCGTCTCGGAACTGCGCGCCTATCTCGCCCAGTTTCCAAACGGCCTTTTCGCAGGCGTCGCCGCCAACCGTCTGAAAGACCTCGAAGGCAAGCCGCAGGTCCAGGCAAGTCTCGCACCGAGCGAAGCCGAGCAACCGATAAACGAAGCTCCGGTTCCGTCCGATTCGAAGGAACTGACGAGGGCCGTCCAGGTGGAACTCAACAGGCTTGGCTGCGACGCAGGTTCGCCAGACGGTGTCTGGGGCCCGAAAAGTGGCCGCGCACTCGACACGTTGAGGAACGAAGCCAAGCTTCAGCTTGCGTCCTTGTCTCCCAACGCGGCTGTCCTGAAGAAACTCCGGCAGCTCGACGGCAGGATATGTCCGCTGACCTGTTCCGCTCGCTACGTACTGAAGAACAACGAGTGTGTCCTCAAAACCTGCCCGGCCGGACAACTGCTCTCTTCAGCAGGGCAGTGTTACACGAAGTCAAAACCCAGTCCCCAGTCCTCCTCATCCGGAGGCAACTGCTTCACGTTCAACGGCCAGCAATATTGTGACTGACCTGGCAATGCGGCACGCGCATTCGAGTTTCAGATGATCGGGGCAAGATGGGGTTGATAAAAACTCTGGCCGCCAGCCTGCTTCTTGCGGCCGGCTTTGCAGGAAACGCAGGCGCGGACGACATGTCCGGCAAGACGATAACGATCGACATCACCATGCCGATCTGCGGTTTTGCCGACGGCACACAGTCCTGCGTCTGGGAACACAGCGCGTGGTTCTATCTCGCCGCCATCTTCTTCGCCGGGAACGACGACCTGTTCTATTCCTTTTCATTTCACTCGAACTTCGAAACGGAAGGCGTCCGGATACCAACAGGCACGGGATCAGGTGAGAGGGTCAATAAAACCAAATCCGGCGACCCCATCGTCCATCACGTGGATGTTGAGCGGCTCTCGGCAAACCGTCTTCATGCAGTCCACACCATGGAAATGGTTGAAGACGGATACATCCGGAAAAACGCATTCACGCTGGAAATGAACGGCAAGGAGTGCCGGATCCTGGAGTTCAGGCAGGAGCACTTCTCCAACACCCAGATCAAGTACGCCTATGGAAAGCCGACCTCGCTGATTTGCAAGGTTCAGGACGGTCCGCAAACCGATGTCTATGGAAAGTGACGGCATGGACAGTGCACCGGCAAATCCGCAACCACAGCTCCAAACAAATCCATCAACATCGAATTTCAAGATCCTCCAGATGGAGGGCATTTTCCCGGAAGGAGACTTATTGTGAAGAAGATTTTGTTCCTGGCATTGACGACTTCAATGCTGGGCATGGCCGGTTGCCAGTCGACGGCACCGGAAGGCGCCTCCCCGGCCCAGAGTTCCAAATCAGCTCCCGCGACCTTCGATCTCGGCAGCAAGAAGATTTTCCTGACCTCGAATATCAAGGTCGAGCAGAAGGACTATTATTCCAACACCAACAAGGGATCGTTCACCGAAACCAACAACCGCACAGGCTCCACGGCCGTTCTGATCCGCCAGAACGGCGACAATCTGCTGGTCGCCGATCCGGACAACCAGGCAGGAACCGTGTTTGTGAACGGTAAAAGCGTCAAGACCTCCGGCAGCATCTCCGGCAAAGGCAGGACCAACTGCGTCAAGCTGGAAATCGAGGAAGGCTACAAGCGGAATATCTGTTCGCGCTACACCTACAGCAACGGCATCGTCGAGATTTCCGAAGAGGAAAAGGACCCCGCCGAGGACCGCACCACAAAGCGAACCTACAAATTCGCCTATGACGGCAACAGCTGCCGCTTCATCAGTTTCTCGGAGTTCTCGAACGCCAAGAACGGCTATTGTGACGGCCCCTGCCTTGGCTACTACGGCGGCAAGACCAAGTGGCGCTACACGATCAACAGCACATCGACTTCAGGCAACTGCAGCATTCGCTGATTGGACCTGACGCGTTGCCCCGGGCCGCAGCTTTCCGGCTTGCGTTTCCCGGGGCAACCATCCTCAACTGACGTATATGATGGCCGGAGCGGAGCGCAGCCAATGCCTATCGTCTGCCGCCACTTCCTTCCGACGTGGCGCGCTTGCCGGATACTTCACCACGCACCCGAAACCCTGACATTTCCCTGATATTTCGCGACAGTTTTCGTACCTTGCCGCGTTATCGAAACACGACCAGCCTGTCGCAATCACAAGCCAGCTTTTCCTGACGATTTGAACCGCCGTGTCGTGGCGCTTATGCCGCCATGACGCAATTACGCTATTTTGCCTGTCGATCAGTCGCGATACTGCCGCCACGAAACGGAAATCCGGTGCAGTCGCACGGACCGGACGCAGGCGGACTGCGCTCCGGTCGATGAAAAAGGAATGAGACATGTCAGCATTTCCTGACAAGGCACAGATCGTCATCGTCGGTCTCGGCGGTATCGTCGGCGCGTCGATCGCACATCACCTCATCGAACGCGGCTGGACCGACATTGTCGGCATCGACAAGTCCGGCATTCCGACCGACATCGGTTCGACGGCCCATGCGTCCGACTTCTGCTACACCACCAGCCACGACTATCTGTCCGTCTGGACCACCCAGTACTCCATCGACTTCTTCGACAAGATGGGTCACTACGCCCGCGTCGGCGGTCTGGAAGTCGCGCGCACCGGCGACGACACCTGGATGGAGGAAATCAAGCGCAAGGTGACCTCGGGCAAGGCCTTCGGCACCAATGTGCGCCTCGTGACCCCGGCCGAGATCAAGGAAAAGTTTCCGCTGATCGAAGAGGACATGGTCCAGGGCGGCATGTGGGACCCGGATGCAGGTCTCGTCATCCCGCGCTCGCAGACGGTTGCAGGCAAGCTGGTTGATGAGGGCGAGAAGACCGGCAAGCTGAAAGCCTTTGCCAATACCCCGGCCCAGTCCCTTATCGTCGAGGACGGCCACATCAAGGGCGTCAAGACCCACCGCGGCACGATCATGGCTGACCATGTCATCGTCTGCGCCGGTCTGTGGGGCCGCCTGATTGCCGAGATGGTTGGCGAAGACCTGCCGGTAATGCCGGTCGACCATCCGCTGACTTTCTTCGGCCCGTACAACGAATTCGAAGGCACCGGCAAGGACATCGGCTATCCGCTGCTGCGCGACCAGGGCAACTCCGCCTACATGCGCGACACGGGCGATCCCAAGACGGCCGAAGGCGGCCAGATCGAGTGGGGGTATTACGAACCGACCCATCCGCGCATGTGCCACCCGCGCGATCTCCTGGAAAAGGATCAGGCCCGCCTGTCCCCCTCCCAGCGCGATCTGGAAATGGAACAGGTCATGGAGCCGCTCGAGCGCGCCATGGAGCTGACCCCGATCCTGGGTGAGATCGGCTACAACGAAGGCCATTCCTTCAACGGCCTCCTGCAGGTTTCCGCGGCCGGCGGCCCCTCCTGCGGTGAAAGCCAGAAGGTCCGCGGCCTGTGGTACTGCGTTGCGATCTGGGTCAAGGACGGGCCTGGCTACGGCAAGCTGCTGGCTGACTGGATCACCGATGGCCGGACTGAAATCGACCATGCGTCCATCGACTATTCGCGCTTCTATTCCCACCAGCTGTCCGAGAAATATATCGAGGACCGCTGCTACGAAGCTGCGCAGAAGATCTATTTCCCGGCGATCCACCCGCGTGAGCCTTACCTGACAAGCCGCAGCGTCAAGCGATCCCCGTTCTACGACCGCGAGGTTGAACTCGGCGGCCACTTCATGGAACTGGGCGGCTGGGAACGCGCGCATGGGTATGCCGCCAACGAGCATCTGCTGGAAAAATACGGCGACCGGGTTCCGGTTCGTGAAAACGAATGGGACAACCGCCATTTCTGGCGCGTCTCCAACGCCGAGCAGCTCGAACTCAGCGAGAACTGCGGCATCATCAACCTCTCGCACTTCTACATGTTCGATGTCGAAGGCCCGGACCACGTGGAACTGCTGGAGTGGCTGTGTGCCGCGAAGATCGGTGGTGATGCCAACATAGGCAAGGGTATCTACACCCACTTCCTCGATGACGAAGGCAACGTACGTGCCGACCTCACGGTCTTCCGCATGGCAGACCGCTGCCGCATCGTCGACGGTGCAGACGCCGGTCCGCGCGACTATCACTATGTGAAGCGCATCGCCGAGGACAAAGGCTTCGACGTCACGGTGACCGACGTCAGCGAGCAGTACACCACCATCGGCATCTGGGGCCCGAACGCCCGTGAGAACCTGAAGAAAGTGGTTGCCGATCCGGCAGCACTCGATCCGGAAAACTTCCCGTTTGCGGGCATCCGCCAGATCGAGATCGCCGGCAAGTCCGTCATGGCCCTGCGCCTGTCCTATGTCGGTGAACAGGGCTGGGAACTGCACATGAAGTACGAAGACGGCCTGGCCGTATGGGACGCTCTGCGGTCCACGGGTGTCATCGCGGTCGGCGTCGAAACCTACGCCAACTCGCGCCGCATGGAAAAATCCCTGCGCCTGCAGAACGCCGATCTTCTGACCCAGTACAACCTCCTGGAGGCTGATCTGGCCCGTCCGAAGGTCAAGGAAGCGGATTTCCGCGGCAAGGCAAAACACGTCGAGTACCGGGAACGCGACAAGCAGCCGGCCATGCTCTGCACGCTGGTGATGCTTGAAAACACAGATGCAAGCGGTGTCAAACGTTACCCGGTCGGCGCGATGCCGGTGCAGGATCCGGACACGGGCAAGACGCTGGTCGACAGCCTGGGCCGTATTTCCTACACGACCTCGGTCGCCTATGGCCCGACCATCGGCAAGAACATCGCTCTTGCCTACCTGCCGCAGGAATACTGCCAGGTCGGCCGCAAGCTGAATGTCGAGTATTTCTCGGAAACCTACCCGGTCGAGGTCGCCGGTGTCGGCTATCAGCCGCTCTACGATCCGGAAAACCAGAAACCTCGGTCCTGATGACCAAGGCCCGTGACAGGCAACGACTTGCCACGGGCTGACCTCAGATCACAAGAACAAGCTAAAGCCCCATCTCACGACCCCAAAAAGCGCCGCTCGCCGGCGCTTTTTCCTTTCGTGGCACGCGCGGCGGCCTTAACCGCCCCGCATGACAATCCCTTCTTCGACCCATCTGTCGAAAACGCCAAGCGCAGCATCCGCAAACGCCTTGTCGTTGATATGCGCCGAAACCTCGGTCGTCTCGATGCGGCCCGGGAAGACTGTCCTGACTTCGTCGATGAAGGCCGCCAGCCCCTCCGGATCGTGGGCTTCCTCGCCCTCCTTGTCCCAGGCCTCGATACCGCCAAGCGGCAACAGGAAATGGGTCGGCCCCTTGGCCGCCTCCAGCCGGTCGGCGAGTGCATTCGCCCACTGACGGCGCTCCTGCGGGTTGAAGACGGAGCTCTTGATCAGACGATTGTGCTCGTGAAACGGCCTGTCGGCATATTGCGCCGGGATTTCCTGCCAGCCGGCAAAATCCACCAGATCAAGCGCGCCCGGCGCCACGATCTGCGGCGTGCCCAGCCTGCCTGCATTCTGCAGCCGGTCCGGCCCGCTGCTGACCAGCGACCCTGCCAGGAGATTGCCGAATTCCTGCAGACAGAAATCCATGACGCAGCAGAAGGCTCCCTCCCGCGCCAGGCTTTCAAAAGCCATGCCGCCCATGCCGGTGGAATGGAAGACAGCAACTTCGTACCCCCGGTCTTCAAGTGCCGGTTTCAGAAGCTTCATATAGGACAGGCAACTGGAGCCAAGCGATGTCATGCCGACCAGCGGCTTTGAGCGATCCGGCATCTGCGCGGCCCTGGCGGCACCCAGCACGGCGCCCGCGGCCTGCGCCAGCGACGACTTGCAGATTTCGTTGAGGCCATAAAGGCCACCGGCCCACAGGATCATCTGGATATCGGGCGCCAGCCGTTCCGGCGGGATCAGAGACGAGAAGCTGACCGTGGACACGATGAATTTCGGTACGCCCATCGGCAGCGCCTGGGCACAATCGAGTGCCAGGTCCGTCCCCATGGTTCCGCCAAGCGCGATCATGCCGTCGATACGGCCTTGCGCATAAAGGTCGGCGACAAGCTTTGCCGCACCCTGCGCCATCACCTGAAAAGCCTTGTTCTCGTCGCCTTGCGCGATCACGTCCTCAATGGACATGCCGCCCGCCCTGGCGACCTCATGCTTGGAAATGCCGGTCGGCCTGGCTGGATCACCCAGCACGCTGACATCCATCGTCAGCACCTCGCCGCCCTGGGCGCGTATGGTCTGCTCTATGAATTCCAGTTCGGCATTCTTGGTGTCGTAGGTCCCGATGGACAGGATTGTCTTGGTCATGGATATCCTCAGAGCTGGATCCAGGCTGTCTTCAGGTCGACATACTTGTCGAGCGCGTGCAGCGACTTGTCGTGGCCGTTGCCGGACTGCTTCATCCCCCCGAGCGGGACGGTCATGTCCGAGCCGCCGTAGGTGTTCACATGGATGACACCGGAGCGGATGCCGGAAATCATCCGGTGCGCCCGGCCGAGGTCAGACGTCCAGATACCGGCGGCGAGACCATATTCGGTGCCGTTGGCGATCCGGATGGCCTCGTCCTCGTCCTTGAATGCGGTTACGGCCAGTACGGGCCCGAACACTTCCTTCCGGGCAATCGTATCGCCCGGCTTGACTCCGCTCATGACGGTCGGAGCCATGTAGTAGCCGCCGGTCTCGGTCAGGATCCGCTCACCGCCGGTGCGGCGCTCGGCACCTTCGGCTTCCGCGGTCTCCACGAATTTCAGGTCGGCTTCCAGCTGGGCCATCGAATGCACCGCGCCGATCTGGCTGGAAAGATCCAGCGGATCGCCCACCTTGAAAGCTTCCGCTTCCCGGCAGATCGCGGCAACGAAATCGTCGTGAATGTCCTCCTGCACCAGGAGGCGCGAACCGGCGACACAGACCTGGCCGGAATTGCGGAAGATCCCCGCCGCCGACACCTTGGCAGCTTTCGCCAGATCAGCCGCATCATTGAAGACGATGTTGGGGGACTTGCCGCCCAGCTCCAGATAACAGCGCTTCAGGTTGGATCTGGCGGAATATTCAAGAAGCCGCCGCCCTGTCGCACCGGAACCGGTGAAGACCAGGATGTCGACGTCCATGGACAGGGCCAGGGCTTCGCCGACAACGGCACCGGGACCGGTCACGACGTTGAAGACACCGTCCGGAACTCCTGCCTCGGACGCCAGTTCGGCAATCCTGAGCAGGCTGAGCGAGGCTGTTTCCGCCGGTTTCAGCACGATGGAGTTCCCCATGGCGAGCGCCGGAGCAATCTTCCAGGCGCCGATCATCAGCGGGAAGTTCCAGGGAACGATGGCCCCCACGACACCGACCGGTGCCCGGTGGACAAGCCCCAGCACATTGTCTGCCGTCGGCGCGATCTCGCCATAGATCTTGTCGAGCGCTTCGGCGTAGTACCGGAAGGTCCCGGCCGCCGACAAAGCCTCGGCCTTGAAGGCCATGTTGATCTCGGTGCCGTTGTCGCGCACGCCGAGAACCGCAAGCTCAAGCGCTTTCGCTTCGATCAGGTCCGCCAGCTTCAACAATACCTTCTTGCGGTGGGCAGGGGCGGCTTTCGACCAGCGGCCATCCTCGAACGCCGTGCGCGCGCCTTCAACCGCAACTCCCACATCGGCGGCCGTTCCGCTTGCGATCCTTGTCAGCGGTTTTCCGTCAATGGGGGAAAGCACCTCCAGCGTCGCCCCCTCAAGGGACGCGGCAAAGGCGCCGTTTACAAAATGCCCCTGCTCGGCAACGGGCTGGTTGCGCAAAACGTCGATTGCGGCCTGGTCAAGCATCTTGGTTCCTACCCTTGCTGGGTTGAGGTTTCGGAAGTGTCCTCTTCCCGATCCCGCCGAGCCTTTTGCTCGCGAATGACCGTACGTACGTGCAGAACGAGAATGAGAATGATCGCTGTGAAGAGGATTGCGGCGATCGGCCTGTCGATGAAATCGAGCGGGGAATTCACCCGCGCCATGGCGCTGCGAAGCTTCACTTCCATGATCCCGCCAAGCACCATGCCGAGGATGATCGGCACAATGGGCAGGTTGAGACGCTTCAGCACCAGGCCGAAGACGCCGAAGCCGGCGGCAATCGCGCAGTCGGTCACCGAGTTGCGCAGCGAGAACACGCCGACAAAGGACAGCGTCATGATCATCACGCCCAGGAAACGCGTCGGGATCTGAATGATCTTGAGCAGCAGCCCCGTGGAGGACAGGAGGAAGATCAGGACGATGATATTCAGGAGGATCAGCGCCAGATAGAGCGCGACCACAAAGTCGAGTTGCCCCTGGAACAGCTGTGGCCCCGGGATGACGTTATGAACATAGAACACAGACAGCATCATTGCCGTCAGCGCTTCTCCCGGAATGCCGAGAGCAAGCAAGGGGATCATCGCCGCACCGGGAACCGCATTGTTGGCAGCTTCCGAAGCGATCAATCCCTCCGGTGATCCCTTTCCGAAAAGGTCCGGGTCCTTCGAGGATTTCTGCGCATAGGTGTAGGACAGGAACTGGGCAGTGAATTCACCCACGCCGGGGATCATGCCCATGAGAACACCGAAGCCGGAGGAAACGGTCGCCACCCGTTTGAACGCGAACAGCTCCTTGAGCCCGGCAAAGAGGTTGCCCTCGACCTTGGCCGATCCGGGTTGATGCTCCTTGTCGACCAGCAGCAGCAACGCTTGCGAGATCGCAAAGAGACCGAGCACCACCACGATGAGATCGACACCGGAGGTGAGCCAGCTCTGGTCGAAGGTGAAGCGCTTGGTGTATTTGGCAGGTTCAAGGCCGATGGTGCTCAGGAAGATGCCGAAACAGGCCAGCATGCCGGCGGCAAAAACCTGCCCGCGGTGCGCAACCACGACCAGGATGATGCCCATCAGGGCCGCCAGGAAGATCTCGCGGCTGCCGAAATGCGGTGCGATCATCGCCAGCACCGGCGAGAGGACGATCAGGCACAGGATCGAGAACATGCCGCCGAAGAAAGAAGCCGAATAGGCGAGCGACAGCGCCCGATGCCCCTGCCCCTTCTTGGTCATGGGGTAGCCGTCATAGGTGGTCAGCGCATTGACCGCCGTACCCGGTGTGTTGATCAGCACCGCCGGAATGGCACCGCCATACATGGATGAGCCATAGACGCCGAGCAGCAGCGTCAAGCCGACGATAGGCTCGAAGGAAAAGGTTGCCGGCAGCAGGATTGCGATGGCGACGGCAGCTCCGACACCAGGAATTGCGCCGATGATGACACCACCGATGGAGCCGATCACCAGGGCCGCAAGAACGTCCCATTGGGCAAGCATGGACAGGCTGGAGAGGATCAGTTCCATTCTCGCCTCACAGATAGGTCAGGGCAAAGGCGCGGATGCCGTCAGGCAGCGCCTCGTAAATGTGGCCGGCAGGAACCTTGACCTGCAAAAACGCGCGGAAGATCACCACCACCGAAATGCTGAAGGCAACCGCCGCACCCAGGTTGAGAGGCGTTGCCTCGCCAATCCGGACACACAGAAACAAGGTGAAGGCGAGAGTCGCCGGCAGGTAGCCGATTTGCGGCACCAGGAGCACGTAGATCAGGAAATAGGCCACGAACTCGAACGACTTCAGCCAGAAGCCGACCTCGCGCCAGCGGCCCGGAATGCGCTTGGAACAAAGCGAGCCAATGAAATGCAGGCTGGCGAACAGCACCATGCCGCCGATAGCGACTGTCGGCCAGAACCTTGGCTGCGCGAACCACTTGGTCCGCTTGGCCCAGACCGTCTCACCCGGGATCTGCGACAGAAGAAATAGGGAAAATGCCAGGAACAGGATTGCAAACACGATGTCGCCGGGCCGGCGATAGCGTTTGAACAGTTCCTGCAGCGTCTTGATGCGCGCCAAGCCGAACCCTCCTTGGAACCCGAAAGCAACCGGCCGGCGCGAGATGCGCCGGCCGAAATAGTCGCCTTATTGTTCGATCAGCTCGGAGATTTTCTGAAGCGCCGCCGCATCAGCCTCGATCTGCTGTTCGGACTGAACCGGGTCCTGCCAGTAGATCAGGACGCCTGTCTGGCCGATCAGCTCGAGCGCCTGCGGCGACTTAAGCGCAGCTTGCGCAGCTTCGGAAATCTTGATCCGTGCATCTTCGGGAACGTCCTTGTGAACGAACAGCCCGTTCCACAGCGCAACCGACAGATCCGGGTTGATTTCCTGCATGGTCTGCACGTTCGGCGTCAGGGACGTCCGTTCCTTGCCGATGCTGGCCAGGATCTTGACCTCGCCGAGGCACGGCTGGATCTGCTGCAGTGTCGTGTTGATGACGTCGACATCGCCGGAGGCCAGCGTGTTGCAGTTCAACTCGTCAAAAGCCGCTTCGCTGGCAAAGTCGAAGCCGGACGTCTTGGCGGCAGCGAAGGTGATCTGGGTGGGCGGCAGGAACGAGCCGAAATGGCCGAGCGCGATCTCGTTTTCCTTGGCGTAATCAGCCAGCTCCGCCCACGTGGCATAGGGCGCGTCTGCGCCTGCGGCAATCACGAACGGATAGGTCATGAAAATGCCGATCGGCTCGAACGGATTCGGCGAAAGTTCGGGAATTCCAATCTGCGGGCCACCAATCGGCACGTCGGTAACGAAAGAGCCGACCGTATAACCGTCGGCAGGCGCCGTTGCGACTTCCACTGCACCAGGGAACGGACCACCGCCGCCACCCGGCTTGTTCACGACCGCTGCCGGCACGCCGTACATTTCCTGGAACTTGTCCGCGATCAGCCGGGTCAGCACGTCTTCCAGGTCTCCCGGAGGCCACGGAACGATGAACGATACTGGCTTTTCCGGATATTCAGCCAGAGCGGCCGTTGCCGACATCAATGTCGCAGCCGTCAGGGCGATCACTTGCTTCTTCATTTCAACAGTCCCTTTTCTGGTCAGGTGACAGCCGGACTTTGCGCCGGTCTTGGTCATTTTTTATTTGCTTTGTTAATTATTGTGATCTTAAATAATCAGATGTCAACCTTCAATCGAAGCGCTGACGCTTTTGTTTACCTCGCAAAACGGTTCAAATAACAAACCATCGGTTTAAAAATATATTGTTTCAAATGAAACTACATGTCAACATCGTCCCGTCGAATGCCGGAGCTTCAATCCGGCACCTGCGGGAAAGGAACTGCTGAAGCATGGGCACGATCACAAAAGCGCTGAGCCTGCTGAACCACTTTTCCGCCAGCCGTTCGGAAATCGGCCTGACCGAGTTCCGCAACCTTTCGGGCCAGGACAAGGCAACGGTTCACCGGCATCTGACCGAACTCACAGCCAACGGTTTTCTGGAGCAGAACCCGGGTACCAAAGGCTATCGCCTGGGCCCCGCCATCCTGCGTCTTGCGGCAGTCCGCGAACGACTGTTCCCGGCAAGAAGGCTTGTCGCTCCACTGGTGGAACAGTTGGCTGGAGAACTCGGGGAACTGGTTCATGTCTCCTTGCGGGAAGGCAATCACCTGTCACCGCTCTATCATCATGACGCACTCGTTCACGGCACGCGGGTCTATTTCGACGAAGCTGAATTGCTGCCGCTGCACGCAACTGCCTCCGGTCTCGCCATGCTGGCTTTTGGCCCGATCGATCTGCTGCCAAAGCTGCTGAAGACGAAGCTCAAACCCTCCACCGGCTACACGATCACCGATTCCGAGCTTTTGAAACAGACAGTCGAACAGGTTCGAAACGACGGCATTGCCTTTATCGACCAGGGATTTGAAGAGCACGTCTCTTCCTTTGCCTCGCCGATCTTCGGTGACTTGCCCGAGGCAGTCGGCACCATAGCCGTTGCCGCTCCCACCGTTCGCATGACCGATGAGTTAAAAGCAAAAATCCGAATTTCCCTGCCGATCGCGGCGACGGAAGTCACTGAAAAACTCGGCGGCGTTGTCCCGGTCGATTTGAGAAGGATCTGGCGCAATGTCGCATGACACGAAGGCTCTGGTGCTCGATTTCGGCGGAGTTGTCACTCGCACGATGTTCGAGACCCACGACCTGACCGAACAGGCTCTCGGGCTCGCCCCCGGCACCCTGACCTGGCGTGGCCCGTTTGATCCGGCAACCGACAGTCTTTGGCAGGCAATGCAGCGGGACGAGATTTCCGAACGCGACTACTGGCACCGGCGCACGCAGGAAATTGCCGAATTGACCGGCAACGACTGGACGGAAATGGCCCAGTTCGTGAAGGCTGCGCGCGGCGCTGATCCCGATGCCGTCATGCGGCCGGAAGCCCTGGCCGCAATCGACATTGCCCGGCAGGCAGGCTGCAAGCTTGCGGTCCTGTCCAACGAGCTGGACCTATTCTATGGTGCGGACTTCAGGAAAAAGCTCGCTTTTCTGGATGATTTCGACGTCATCGTCGATGCCACCTACACCAGGATCCTGAAGCCGGATCCGCGTGCATATCAGCTGTGCCTGGACGAACTCGGCCTGCCCGCATCCGCCTGCGTCTTTGTCGACGATCAGCTGCGCAACATTCGCGGCGCGGAGACGGCCGGTCTGCAGACGGTTCACTTCGACGTTCTTTCCCCCCGATCTTCCTATGACCAGGCACTTTCGTTGCTCGGCCTGCCAAGTTTACTCCAAGGAGACATGACATGAAGGATTCCAACTTCCTGAAGGAAAACAACGCCCGCCATGTCTGGCATCCGATGGCTCATCCGGCCGACAGCCAGACCAATCTGCCGACGATCCTGACAGGTGGCCGCGATGTTTTCATCACCGACGTCGACGGGCACGAAGTTCTTGATGCCGTCGGCGGGCTGTGGAACGTCAACCTCGGCTACTCCTGCGAGCCGGTGAAACAGGCAATCTCCGACCAGCTGAACGCCCTGCCCTACTACTCGATCTTTCGCGGCACATCGAACGACAAGGTGATCGAGCTTTCCTACGAACTTGCCGATTTCTTCGCCCCGGACGGGCTGACGCGCGCCTTCTTCACCTCCGGCGGCTCAGATTCGGTCGAAGTCGCCCTCAAGCTCGCCCGCCAGTATCACCGCATTCGCGGCGAAGCTGGCCGCACCAAGTTTCTCAGCCTGAAGAAAGGCTATCACGGTACCCATTTCGGCGGCGCCAGCGTCAACGGCAACGGCAAGTTCCGCAACGCTTACGAGCCCCTGCTGCCGGGCTGCTTCCACATTCCGGCTCCCTACACCTACCGCAATCCGTTCAACGAGAGCGATCCGGCGAAACTTGCCCAGCTCTGCGCAGCCGCTCTCGAAGACGAGATCGCCTTCCAGGGAGCCGGCACCATTGCCGCCTTCATCATGGAGCCCGTCCTCGGCGCCGGTGGTGTCATGCCTCCCCATCCGAGCTTCATGCCGATGGTGCGCGAAATCTGTGACCGCAACGGCATTCTCCTGATCTCCGACGAGGTCATCACCGCCTTCGGTCGCACCGGCAGCGAGAGCGGCGCACGCCACTGGGGCGTACAGCCGGACTTCATGTGCACGGCAAAAGCCATCACAAACGGCTATTTCCCGTTCGGCGCGGTGATGATCGCCGGGCATGTGGCCGAAGTCTTTGAAAAGGACACCAGCGGCATCGCGTCCATCGACACCGGCTACACCTATTCCGGTCACCCTGTCGGCGCCGCAGCCGCTCTGGCTGCCCTGGCCGAGATCCGACGTTTGAAGGTCCATGAAAATGCCGCCGCACGCGGCAAGGAACTTCTTGGTGGCCTGAAAGGGCTCCAGGAACGTTTCGAGGTGATCGGCGACGTGCGCGGTGAAGGACTGATGTGCGCCATCGAACTGGTCTCCGACCGCGCCAGCAAGAAACCTTCGGCAAAGGATGTCCCGCTGAAGCTGCAGCAGGCCGCCTATGAGGACGGCGTCATGATCCGGGTCTCCGGAAACAATGCCATCTTCTCGCCGCCGCTGATCGTGACGTCGGACAACGTCACGAAAATCCTGTCGGCAGTCGAGACCGGACTGAAAGCCGTTTCCGGCTAATCCCCCGGAAGCATCTCCGTAACGCGCAAGCCTCAACGGCCGACCACGTCAACTTGCTCTGAAGCCCTCACAAGACCTCGAGGGCTTCGGATCCTCTACAGGCCACTTGCTATCAGAAAACCAGCTCTCGGCGCGCAAACAGCCAACGGGATTTGCGCGCCCAGGCTCTTCTGTTCGCCGCACCAGCAAGCCGCCGCCCCTATTTCAGGTCGAATTTTCCTAACATTTTCAACCGCTGCGCGACATTTCTGGCCGCCGCGTACCAAGTTTCAAAAAATTCGATCACAAATTCGGGCAGGCAAAACGCTCAATTCCCGTGCCTGAACTCAAATTAGCCAAGTCCGCCTAATTTGTCGGCAATCTGAATAGTTAAATCAAACAAGACAAAATTTTATCTCAAACAGATTTCACCGGGCATTTCGCGAAATCGCCTCGGGACATTTCGTCGCAAACAGTAGAAATCGAAAAACACGATAAATGCTGCAGCGCAGCAATACACGCATGCACACCACCTCCACTTGCATTTATCAAATTCAACGAAAACCATCTCGTGATTACAACTCGATGATCTTAATGTATTCATCGATATATCTCATTTAATACTGAAGCATATTCTACAATTTTCTTAGAGTTATAAATTAACCAAGACTACAGTTGCTTTAAAATTGATGCAATTGCACTAGAGCAACGGCATGAAGTTTCCGGTATAAAAGGTTTAATAATTTATTAACCTCCTAAGAAACCAATCGATCGATTTAGATAAATTTCAATTTCAGAGAATGAATCGAGCCAGAACTTAGATCGTCACCACGAATAAAATCCATTTCTACCTGGGAGCAAAAAATGTATTTTGCAGGAAGGGACTTTAACGAAAGTGTTTTATACGGTGGCCAGACAAAAGAACGCCGCAACCGAAGCAATTTAGACTTTCCTTATGCACTGGCAAAACGCTTTGAATTTCTTCTCTTCAGCATCTTTGTTCTGGATGCAAGAAGGAAGAAGATCGAGATTTGCTATACAATTGATGACAATCGTCAAGCCTGGGAAGCTGAACATCTTCTTGGGAACGAAATAGACACGTTCTCCCAAGTAAAAGCCAACTTCTGCACCCCCGTTACACACGACACCGAGATCCTGCATTGCACCGCAACAACACCCGATGGTTTGTCGCGCGATACAACCCTTGAAACCAACCGTGCGGCTGTTCTCATGGTCGAATTGGGAATGGGTTTGCAGCTCTATCTTGCCGCCCACGTTCCAGTCGGCTTTTCAGACAGTCTTTTCCAAGGTGTTGTTGCTTATGCGGATGACATCTTCGGCGGCTTCGAGGCCTATGCCGAGGATCTCGTTTACGGGCGAAACCGCACTGAACTGACAAGCGCGCAATACTGGATCAAACACATCAAGTCGCCAGCGCTTGTGTTCTTCGGCAACGGCTCGGTCCTTGTCAAAAACCCGGCGATGGAAAAGGTCCTGCAGAAAGGCGGCGAGCTTCGCCTCATCGACGGCAGGATCCAGGCACCGTTGAGCCTGGCACCGTTCTTTGCCCGCCACTCTCGCGACTTGCCCGTCGATGCCCCGGCAAACACCGGATCAACTCGGCAGGACCAGGCACGGGTCATGAGCATTGCCGGTGGCCCCCGCTACTTCGTGGAGGCCATCCCGTCCCAGGTGTCTGACGAGGAAACCCGGGATCCCGTCAGATCCTATTTCCGCAAGAAGATCCTGATCACCGCGGACACCACCTCCAACGAGGTAAGCGCCGAGACGATCAAATCCGCGACCGGGGTCACGCATCAGCAGGCGCGCATCATCAAGAAAATAATAGACGGCAAAACTGTAAGACAAGCCGCCGAGGAAATCGGGATCAGCTACAACACCGCAAGAAATCACCTTGCGATGGCACAGCAAAGAACCGCAACAAGCTCACAAATAGAGCTCGTCAACTCGGTGACGAAAGCAATTCAAATAGCACCAGACCAATAACGTACAAAGTACAGGAACTTAGGCTATGCTGAACTTACTTTTATACGTATTCGCGACGATAGCGACCATCGCTACATTTTTCATCGTCACGCTACCGCTTTCGGTTGAAGTTCAACTCTTTCTCGGCCTCTTCGTTCTGGTTGCCATGCAATTCACGAAGGTCTTGCCGGGCACTCTGGGACGCGTCACGTTTCTGACGCTCGGAGGGTTGCTCGTCGGCCGTTACGTTTACTGGCGCGTGACGCAGACGGTTCCGCCGATCGAGAACTTCTACGACTTCGTTCCCGGCGTCCTGCTGCTTGTTGCAGAGCTCTTCTGCATCTTGATGTTCTTCCTGTCGGCGCTCATCGTCTCCGACCGCTATGAGCGTCCCCGCAAGGTGCAGAACTCCGACGCCGATGCCCCGACCGTCGACGTGTTCATTCCCAGCTACAACGAGGATCCGGGCCTCGTCGCCTGCACCATCGCCGCTGCCAAGAACATGGACTATCCGAAGGACAAGTTCCGTGTGTTCCTTCTGGACGATGGCGCCACGCTTCAGAAGCTGAATTCCACGGACCAGAAGGCCGCCCTTGCCGCCTATGAGCGCAGCCAGGAACTCAAGCGGATCTGCGAAGATCTCGGTGCGACATATCTTGCTCGTGAACGCAACGAACATGCCAAGGCCGGAAACCTCAACTACGGCCTGTCGCGGTCGGAAGGTGATCTCGTGGTGGTCTTCGACGCTGATCACGCACCGTCACGGGAGTTCCTGCGCGAAACCGTCGCCTACTTCAAGGACCCCGAACTGTTTCTGGTTCAGACGCCGCACTTCTTCCTCAATCCGGATCCGATCGAGCGCAATCTGCGCACCTACAACATCATGCCCTCGGAGAACGACATGTTCTACGGCATGATCCAGAAGGGCCTCGACAAATGGGACGCCACCTTCTTCTGCGGCTCCGGCGCCGTCCTGCGGCGTGCAGCCCTCAATGAAGTCGGCGGTTTCTCGGGCGTCTCGATCACGGAAGACTGCGAAACCGCTCTCGAGCTGCATTCGCGCGGCTGGAAGAGCGCCTATGTCGATCGTCCGATGATCGCCGGCCTGCAGCCTGACACTCTCGCCTCGTTCATCGGCCAGCGGTCCCGCTGGTGCCGGGGCATGCTGCAGATCCTGATGCTCAAGAACCCGATGTTCAAGCCGGGCCTGAGCTTCATGCAGCGCGTCGCCTACATGTCCAGCGCCATGTTCTGGCTGTTCCCGTTCCCGCGGCTGGTGTTCCTGCTGGCGCCGCTGATGTTCATCCTCTTCAACATGAAGATCTACATCGCCTCACCACAGGAATTCCTGGCCTACACGATGACCTACATCCTTGCGGTGGTGACGATCCAGTCCGGCCTCTATGGCAAGCTCAGGTGGCCCTGGATCTCCGAACTCTACGAGTACATCCAGTCAATCTACCTGTTCCCGGCGATCTTCTCCGTGCTGATGAACCCGCGTGCGCCGAAGTTCAACGTCACGACCAAGGGTGAAACACTCGAAGAAGAACAGCTGTCGGTCATCGCATGGCCCTACATCATCGTCTTCGCGGTCATGCTCCTCACGACCGGCGTGTTGGTCTGGCGCCTGCAGAACGACACCGGCCAGACTGCCCTGCTTGGTGTTGTCGGCATCTGGCATGTCTTCAACCTGATCATTGCCGGTGCAGCCCTTGGCGCCATCCTGGAACGGAAGGAAGTCAGAACCGCACCACGTATCCGGGTCCATCGCAACGCGACGCTCCGCCTTCGCGACGAAACCATCCCCGTCAATCTGGTGGAATCCAACACCAACGGTCTGCTCATTCAGCTTGAAAGAGCACCTGCATGGGGGAACGTGCTCGGCGACAAAGGCCACCTGACATTCCATCCGCGTCAATCTCTGGACCGGTCAGCCGATGCAACGCCGGAACCTGACGCCGCGCTTGCCGAAACAGGCATCAACATTCGTGTCGCCTCCCAGCGGGCCGGCTCGAAGGGAATTCTGATCGGCGCCGCCTATCTCGATACCGTCGCAACGCGAGCGATCGTTTCCAGCGACGTGATGTTTGCCGACCTGACAATACCGAGAGCCCTGCACAACAGGAAGCTGACGGGATCCTCGGTCGTCGCGGGCATGATGCGCCTGACCAGATGGGCACTTTACTACGGCATTCGCGTCCCGGTCCTCGGCCTCATGACAGCCCTGCGGTCCGGCCTGAAACGCAAGCCGGCACCTGTCGAGCAGGACCTGCCTGAATCCGTCCTCGCACCTGCAGAATGAGGATTGAAGCAATGAAAACTCTGTATCACCTCAAAGCCGCAACCTGCCTCAAGGCAGCGCTTGTCGCCTCAACCTTGATTGCTCTGCCTGTTTCGGCAGTTGCCCAGCAGCTCGACGTATCGGTGCTCGACACCAAGACCGAAGAACGCAGCACCATCCGCCGCCTGACGGCAACCGCCGACCAGCTCCGGATGGAAGGAGAACAGGCAGAAATCCGGCTTGCCGTCTACGCTCCGCGGGACGAGGTCCTTCTCTATCGCAAGCTTCAGGTGGACTACCTGACCGCGGTCTCGACCGCCCCGGAACATTCCAGCATGAGCATCATGGTCAACGGTCAGCCCGTTGGCGACATCGAACTCAACGCAGGCGCTCAAAGCTCCATGCGCAGCTTCGATCTCCCTCCCGGACTGATGGTCGAGGGGTTCAACGAAATCCGGTTCATCGCGAAACACAAGCACCGCGTGGACTGCACGATCCCCGCCACCTATGAACTGTGGACGGTGCTGAACCCGGCAAACACGGGTATCGTGTTCGATCCGGGCCCGGACAACTCACCGAAGGTGTCGGCCAGCCTTGAACTGCTGCGCGCGGTCCCGAACGACAAGAGCGGCGCCACCAACATGCGCCTGCTGCAACTGGGTACGGCGAGCGCCGGAAATCTGGACCGGGCCCTGGCAGTTGCACAGACTGTCGCGGCTTTCGGGAAATATCATAACCCGGACATCCAGATCAGGAACGAGCCTGGCAACGATGCCGGCCTGGATATCATTGTCGGCACTCGGGCCGAGCTTTCGCACGCAGGCTTTGCCGTTGGCGACACCGGCTCGGAAATCCCCGGCCTTGCTATCGTCCACCGGCCGGATACGGGCAGGGTTTCCCTGTTTCTCGCGGCAGAGAACCGCCCGGCTCTGGACAAGTCCATCGAAGCCTTCAAACAGGCCCTGCAGGCCAAGCCGATGCTGGGAAGCCGCCGGGGTATTGCCGCCTTCGAAAACAAGTTCGGCTACGAGATCGAACCCGGCGAAACGGTTTCCCTGGCAAAGATCGGCGTCAGCAGCAAACGCTTCGACGGCCGGCTTCTCCGGCAGGACTTCTCGATCCGCCTGCCGGACGACTATTTCGTCGGAGACTATGGCAAGGCCAAACTCAGCCTGAACATCGACGCGCTGGCAAACCTGTCCAATGCCAACCGGCTGCAGGTCTTCGCCAATGGTGCCGCACTTGCGTCTGCGGAACTGACGCGTGAGGGCATTTCTTCCCGCAATCCACTCGATATCCCGCTTGGCGGCTTCTCGCCCGGCTTCAACGACCTGCGCATCGAAGTGTCTTCCCTGACAGAAGATGATGCCACCTGCGATGTCGCGACCGGCCTCAACGGCGACCGGCTGTCGCTTGATGCGGACACGTCGACGATCGAGTTCGATGCACTTGCCAGAATGCGCGTGACACCGAGCCTGTCTCCTTCCGACCTTCTGCCGAAAAACCCTGCAGAAAACCGGCCGACCACCATTCAGGTGCTTGCCGACGACCCGAAAAGCCTGGAGGCCGCTGCACAGCTTGCCGTGGCAACGGCAGCAATCACACAGCAGGTCCGGCCGATCGCCATCACGACGGCCTCCGCCTCGGTCGGCAATCAGCCGGGGCTGATTGTTGCTCCGGTCAATCGCCTGTCGGGCATGGCCAAGGAAGCCTATCTGGACACGCTCGATCCGGAAAGAACACAAGGTTCGCGCAGTCAGGTGGGGCGCTTTTTCGGGCTGAAGTCTGTTGACGAAAACGACACCAGCCTGATGGCAAGCATCCAGCGATACGCCGGATCCGCCTGGCGCAGCGTCGGTTTCAAGCTCAATTCCGAAGTTCCGTCCGACCGCAGCTTCGCGCTGCAGGGCAACAGCATCCTGATCGCACAGCGCACCAAGACGCTGACATCCAAGGAAAGCTGGGTTGCCTTCATGGGAGCCCCGGTCAAGCAGGACACCTGGACCGTTGTGACCGGCCTGACGAGTGACGACATCAAGGCCAGCACGGAAACGATGCTGCGCGAAGGCAGACTTGCCTGGCTCACCGGCGACACGTCGCTCTATAACGCGACCACCAACCGGTTTGCATCCGAACGCCTGTCCGATCCGAACTACTTTGCCTCGCTGGCAAACCCGTCCGAGTTCAGGAACAGCCGGCTCGTCGTGGCAGGATTGGTCTCGCACAACATGCTCGACTTCGTCGTGTTCATGCTGGCGTTCTGCCTGATCCTCGGCTTCAGCTACTACGTCTCCCTCAAACGGTCCGGACGCTGACATGCTGAGGCTTTGCATGACAACCGGCATGGCACTTTTCCTGTCGCTCGCCCCCGCCAAAGCCGAACCGGTGTTCGGTGCCAGCGCGCGCAGCAAGGAAGCCGTGTCGCTCTGGCTGGGGTCGGCGTGGCGGGACTATACGAGCCGCCACATGACCCCGGAAGGAGCCGTCATCGACGATGCCAATGAAGGCATCAGTCACAGCGAAGGCCAGGGCTACGGCATGGTTCTGGCCGTCGCGGTGAATGATCGCGAGACCTTCAAGCTGATCCGCGACTACACCTACGAGAACCTGCAGGTGCGCAAGGATCATCTGTTTGCCTGGAAGGTGCTGCACACGCCGGAAGGTCCCAATGTCGCCGATACCAACAACGCGACGGACGGGGACCTGCTGATCGCCTGGGCGCTGATCGAGGCCTACAAGAGCTGGGGAGACCCTGAAGACCTTGCCTCGGCAAAAGTCGTTCTGGCGGATATCGCCGCAACGCTCCTTCAGCAAACCGCCCTCGGGCCGGTTCTTGTTCCCGGCAGCGAAGGGTTCGTCTCCGGCGATCATCAGACCGTCACGGTCAACCCGTCCTACTGGGTCTATCCGGCCCTGGAAACCATCGCCGAATTTGATACGTCCGCGAACTGGGGCGAGGTTGCGGTTGTCGGAGAGGACGTCCTGGACCTTTCCCAGAGGGCTCCAAGCTACCTGCCACCGGATTGGGTCGATATCGGCGGCCTCAAGCTGGTGCCTTCCGATAAGTTCACACCTGAATTCGGCTACAATGCCATCCGGGTTCCGCTCTATCTCGCGCTGTCCAGAAATGCCCTGCGCGTGAAAAAGGCGGCGGATTTTTCAACGCTACGCGGCTTTGCCGATCCCCGCGGCCCTTCGGTTACGCAGATCGTCACGGGCGAGCCAAAGAGTGTCATGGGCGGCATCGGTTTTCGCGCAATTGCCGCCCTGACCAGATGCATGGACAAGGCCGAGCCATTCCCGTCCGAACTGCTGCAGATCGGCACCGACGACTATTACTCCACGACACTTCAGATCTTCACGATTCTCGCAATTGCAGAGAGGTATCCGCAATGTCTTTCACCAGAATGGTAATTGCCTCCTTCGCGCTGGCGTTTGCGACCAACGGTTCCCTGGCACAATCCGCTCCGTGGGAAGCCGCGCCGCAACAACAACTGCCCGGCGGCTCTCCGTTTGTCCTGCAGGCACCTGAAACCAGTATTTTGCCGGTCCAGCAGGCCAATGTTTCGCCTTTCGCGCTTTCGGTCACCCAGCCAGGGGCCGCACAGTCCGCAGCCCCGGCGGCCCCCGTGGCTGCCAAGGTCGATGAAACGGCCCTGCGCTACTACGCACAAAATGGCGAGATCGGCCGCGTGTCTGCGGAAATCAAGCGGCTGAAGTCACTTCATCCGGACTGGCAACCGCCGGAAAACATCTACGACCGCAACCGGATCGAGGTGAACGAACAGCCGCTCTGGGATCTCTTCGCCACCGGCCGGACCCAGGAGCTCTACGCCAAGATCCGGGAATACATAAATCTCTACCCAGGCTATGAGCCTTCAGCCGAATTGCGCCGACAGATCATCAATGCCGAAGCGCGAAAGACCCTCATTCAGGCGTCCGAACTGGGCAACGCCCAGGAGGTCATCAAGATCGCGGTGAAGAACTCCGATCTTCTGACCTGCCAGGAAATCGATATTATCTGGCGGACAGCCAGGGCCCTCAACGAGACCGGTCAGGACGTCAAGGCGCTCGAAGCCTACAAGTACATCCTTGCCAACTGCGCCAATGAGGACGAGCGCAAGGCCACCGTGCAAAAGGCTGCCGAAGTGCTGCCGCGCAACGCGGTGGAGCAGCTTGTCGCCTACGGCAGAACCGGATTGGACGGTCGCTCGGAATTCAACGAAATCTACCTGGACCTGTTGCGTGGTGAAGTTGGCGAAGGCGCCACCGATCCCGCCATGCTGGTCGACAAATCGGATCTGGACGCACTCGCCAATTCGGCCGCAAAACTCCAGAACCCGAACGATGCCGAACTTCTGGGCTGGTATTACTATTCCCGCGAAGAGTTCAAGACCGCCACCAAATGGTTCCAGACAGCCTACAAGCTTCGCCCCTCGCCAAAGGCCATCGAAGGCATGGTTGTTTCCATGAAGGAAGATGGCGAATACGAGGAAGCCGAGGAACTTGCCTACAAGAACCGGCGCAAGGATCCGCTCATCCTCAAGGCATATCTGGAAGTCGTTTCGATCCAGCTTCTGGAAGGCTACGGCACCGAGATGGATTTCAAGCGCCTGTCGAGATTTGCGAACGTCGTCCAGGATGCGCAATCGCCGATTGCCGCACAGGTGTTCGGCTGGCACTTCTACAACATGCTTGAACTCGATGAAGCTGAAATCTGGTTTGCCAAGTCGATGGAGTTCCAGCCGAACGAATCCGCGGCCGTCGGCCAGATCGTGGTTGCTCAGCGCAAGAAGCAGAAAGCCCGAGAACGACAGTTGATCGCGCAATGGTCAACCAAATTCCCGGCGATCAAGACCCTCGGCGGCGCACAGCTTGCGTCCGCTTCCGAAGAACGCAGCCGCTCCTCTGGCGGATCGCGCTCCTCCGGGTCTTCCTACCTGCGCTCTGCCGAACAGGAGATCAGCACCGGAGATTATGCAGGCGCTCTGCCGTACCTTGAAAGAAACGCAATGAGCGGGCGCGAAAGCCGCAAGGCAAAACTGCTTCGGGCCTGGGCGCTGTATCACACGGGCCGGTCGAAAGAAGCACACAAACTCTTCGCGGAAGCCGACAAGGCGGGGTCCACGACCGAAACCCGCCAGGGCAAGTGGTTCTCCGAAAAGAAGATGTACCGCTACAACTAAAGCAATTGGTCTCTTCCCGCACGAGACCAGAAGCCCGGGCTCTTTTCCAGCTACACAGGCTGAAGGGAGCCCGGGCCGTTTCCGGCCAATAGCCTGCATCCCGTGCCGAGCCTTTAGCGCGAAAACCGGCCTCAATCCGAAATCCGGCCCTGCCCCAGACTTAGTCCCAGACCTCTTACAGCTTCTGGAAATCCTCCAGAATGTCGAGCAGCTGTGCCAGTTTCTCCTTGCCGATGACCTCTTCTATGCGCGCCGCGATTGCCTTGGCGTCATCGAGCTTCTCCTCGATGATTGCCTGTCCGGCCGGCGTAATCGCCACCGTTTGCTTGCGCCGGTCCTTCTCGTCCGCCTGACGGGTTACCAGCCCCTTTTCCAGAAGCGTCTGAACGATCCGGGTCTGGCTGGGCAACAGCAGACAGGCCCGCTCTGCCAGGGTCGAGGCATCCTGTGGACCGAATTCTTCCAGCACCCGCAGGATGCGCCACTGCTGTTCGGTGATGCCGCAGTCGGAGAGCATCTCGCGGATCGGGCCCATGACCTTCTCGCGCGCCCGGATCAGCGCAATCGGGATGGAGCGTCTTGTGGACGGCAGCGCCGGGCCGTCAGCGGGTTCAGTGTCGTCGATCATGCAAGGTCCATAGCGAATTGGCAGATTATTAGACACAAAAAGTTTGACAGTTTCGATCTCATATATTTAACATAGCAAATATTGCACTGTTAAGGAAATCCCATGCCGCACATATCGCTGGAATATTCCGCCAACCTGGAACAGCGGGCCGACATAAAGGCCCTGTGCGAGCATCTGCGTGCGCAGGCCGCGACCATCGATGCCCTTCCCATGCCCGGTCTGCGGGTGAGGGCCATCCGGTGCGACCACTATGCAATCGCCGACGGCGACCCGAAACATGCCTTCATCGACATTTCCGTACGCCTTCGCGCCGGACGGCCGGACGACGTCAAGCGCGACGCAGCGGAGCGTCTGTTCAAGGCCGCAAAGGCTTTCCTGGAACCGGTCCTGGCCACCAGTTCGCTCGCGCTATCGCTAGAGATGCGCGACATCGACCCGGACCTTTCGCCCAAGACGGGCACCATTCGCGACCATTTGGGGACTGTCTGACCCATGTCTGACCTTCAGAACAACATCGAAAAACTTGAGACCTACCTCGCAAGGTTCCGGGAGACCGGCGTGCTGAACCAGATCGGCGGCAAGGCCTGCTCCGCAGCCTCCGGCGCGACATTCGAAACCACCTCCCCGGTGGACGACAGCCTGATCTGCAAGGTTGCCAGGGGGGATGCTGCCGATATCGATGCTGCAGCCAGGGCCGCCAAGGAGGCCTTTCCGGCATGGCGCGATTTGGCCGCGACGGAGCGCAAGAAAATCCTTCACAAGATTGCCGACGGCATTGTCGCCCGCGCCGAAGAAATCGCCTTTTGCGAATGCTGGGATACCGGTCAGGCCTTGCGTTTCATGTCGAAGGCCGCCCTGCGCGGCGCCGAGAACTTCCGCTTCTTCGCTGACAAGGCGCCAGGTGCCCGCGACGGTCAGGCCCTGCCATCACCGACCCTCATGAACGTCACGACGCGTCTTCCGATCGGACCGGTCGGTGTGATCACGCCCTGGAACACGCCTTTCATGCTGTCGACCTGGAAGATCGCGCCGGCGCTCGCTGCAGGCTGCACCGTGGTCCACAAGCCGGCGGAATTTTCTCCAGTCACTGCACGGATCCTGATGGAAATTGCAGAAGAAGCCGGCCTGCCGAAAGGTGTCTGGAACCTTGTCAACGGCCTCGGCGAAGAAGCCGGCAAGGCCCTGACAGAACATCCTGACATCAAGGCCATCGCCTTCGTCGGCGAGAGCCGCACCGGGTCCATGATCATGCGACAGGGGGCGGAAACCCTGAAGCGGGTGCATTTCGAGCTCGGCGGCAAGAACCCCGTGATCGTTTTCGACGATGCTGATCTCGGCCGGGCGCTGGATGCGGCAATCTTCATGATCTATTCGCTCAACGGAGAGCGCTGCACCTCGTCCTCGCGCCTTCTGGTGCAGGACACGATTGCCGATGAATTCGAGGCAAGGCTCATCGAGCGGGTGAACAACATCAGGGTCGGTCATCCCCTCGACCCAAAGACCGAAATCGGCCCGCTGATCCACAAGACCCATTTCGACAAGGTGACCGGCTACTTCGAAACCGCCCGCCAGGACGGTGCAACAATTGCCGCTGGCGGCAGCCGCGTCGGGACGGAAGGCTGTTTCGTACGCCCAACCCTCTTCACCGGCGCGAATAACGCCATGAAGATCGCCCAGGAAGAAATCTTCGGCCCGGTCCTGACCTCCATCCGCTTCAGTTCGGAAGACGAAGCACTTCAGATCGCCAATGACATTCCCTACGGCCTGACCGGCTACGTCTGGACCAACGACCTGACGCGGGCGCTGAGGTTCACCAACGCTCTGGAAGCGGGCATGATCTGGGTGAACTCGGAAAACGTCCGTCACCTGCCCACCCCCTTCGGCGGCGTCAAGGCCAGCGGCATCGGCCGCGACGGCGGCGACTGGTCGTTCGAATTCTACATGGAGCAGAAACTCATCGGCTTTGCGACCGGCCAGCACGCCATCCCGCGCCTTGGTGCGTGAGGAATGTGAACGACATAAGATCGCAGTAACGGGAGGAGACTATGGGAGAAATCGTTCTCGCGGCCAAGGTCACGCATGTGCCGACCATGCTGATGTCGGAACAGCCCGGACCTGTGGAGGGCAAGCGTCAGCCAGCTATCAACGGTCATTACGAAATCGCGCGCCGGGCAAAAGCGCTCGGCGCGACGACGGCGATCGTCTGCGACACGCATTGGGTGATCAACGCAGGCTTTCACATCAATGCCAACAATCGGTTCGAAGGCCTGTTCACCTCGAACGAATTTCCGCATTTCATCCAGAACCTGCCTTACGCCTACGAGGGCAACCCGGAGATGGGCGACGCCATCGCAAGAGAGGCAACCGAGCGCGGCGCTTTCACGCTCGCCCATCATCTCGACAGCCTGGAACTTGAATACGGCACGCTGGTGCCGATGCGGTTCATGAGCCGGGAACACGACATGAAGGTCGTCTCGGTCGCCGCCTGGTGCACGGTGCACGGCCATGACGAGAGCCGCATCGTCGGCGAAGCGATCCGGGCGGCAGTCGAAGCCAGTGACGAGAAGGTGCTGCTGCTTGCCTCGGGCTCCCTGTCTCACAAGATCTGGGCCAACAAGGACTACGCCGCCAACAACGGCACTTTCACCATCTCGTCCGAGTTCAACCGGCAGGTCGATCTGCATGTCCTCGACATGTGGCGGAGGGGCGATCATGCCACCTTCCTGAAGATGCTGCCGGAATATGCCGACCATTGCTGCGGCGAAGGCTCCATGCACGACACCGCCATGCTCTACGGCGCGCTCGGCTGGGACAGCTACACCGCCGAATGCGAGGTCGTGACCGACTATTTCCCCAGTTCCGGTACCGGACAGACCAACGTCATTTTCCCGGTCCAATAGGTTTATCGCAGGAGCCTTCCATGCCCATTCCGGCCCCCAATCTCTATCCGCCCTTCAACATCATCCGGCTCAGCCATGTGGAACTGGGCGTCAAGGATCTGGCCAAGAGCCGGGCCTTCTATGTCGACACGCTCGGCCTTCAGGTCACGGACGAATCCGATGAGGCGATCTATCTGCGCGCCATGGAAGAACGCGGCCACCATTGCCTTGTCCTGCGCAAATCGGCGGACGCCGCTGCCCGTGATCTCGGCTTCAAGGTGTTCGACGAGGAAAACCTCGACAAGGCCGCGCACTTCTTCAAGGGCAAGGGGTTGCCGGTCGACTGGGTCGAGCGGCCCTATCAGTCACGCACATTCCGGACCCGCGATCCGCACGGCATTCCGCTGGAGTTCTATGCCAAGATGGACCGCCTGCCGCCGATCCATCAGAAATACGCGCTCTACAAGGGCGTAAAGCCGCTCCGCATCGACCACTTCAACTGCTTCTCGCCGGACGTCGATGCTTCCGTTGCCTTCTACAACGAGCTTGGCTTCCGGGTGACCGAATACACGGAAGACGAGGCAACCGGCCGTCTGTGGGCCGCCTGGACCCACCGCAAGGGCGGCGTCCACGACATTGCCTTCACCAACGGCAAGGGCCCGCGCCTCCACCACACGGCGTTCTGGGTGCCGACCCCGCTCAATATCATCGACCTGCTCGACCTGATGGCAACCACTGGCTGGGTATCCAATATCGAGCGCGGCCCGGGCCGACACGGCATTTCCAACGCCTTCTTCCTCTACATTCGAGACCCGGACGGCCACCGGATCGAGATCTACTGTTCGGATTACCAGACGGTCGATCCGGATCTGGAACCGATCAGGTGGGATCTGAAGGATCCGCAGCGGCAGACCCTTTGGGGCGCGCCAGCTCCCAAGAGCTGGTTCGAGGAAGGATCCCTGTTCGAAGGAACCGAAGTTCAAGCCCCCAGCCTTGCCGCACAACCGATTGTTGCGCCATAGGTGAAACAGACAATGGTTGGAAGAATGCGATGAACTGGACTGACTTTGCCGGCTGGGGCCGGAGGGTGGCCGACTGGGCCGCAGATTATCACCAGACCCTGCGGCAGCGGCCTGTCCGTGCCCAGGTGAAGCCGGGTGAAATCCTCAACGCCCTGCCCGAGGCACCTCCCGAACTTGCCGAGGAGATGGAGAAGATCTTCGCGGACTTCGAGAAGATCGTGCTGCCGGGCATGACCCATTGGCAACACCCTCGCTTCTTCGCCTATTTCCCCGCCAATGCGTCTCCACCGTCAATGCTGGCGGAATATCTCGTTACCGCCATGGCGGCGCAGTGCATGCTTTGGCAGACCTCTCCGGCGGCAACCGAGATGGAAACCAGGATGATGGACTGGCTGCGCCAGGCCGTCGGTCTGCCCGGGTCCTTTACCGGAGTGATCCAGGACAGCGCCTCCACCGCAACTCTCGCTGCCGTCCTGACCATGCGCGAGCGCGCCCTTTCCTGGGATGGCAACAAGGCCGGCCTCAGCGGACAACCGCGCCTTCGGGTCTATTCCTCCAACGAGGTCCACACCTCCATCGACAGGGCCATCTGGATCTCCGGCATCGGCCAGGACAATCTGGTGCGTATCCCCGTTCTGGGCCCACATCGCTCTATGGATCCGGACGCGCTGCGTGCGGCCATCGAAGCCGATCTTGCGGCAGGTTTCCGGCCAGCCGGCATCATCGCCTGCACCGGTGGCACCGGCGTTGGCGCGTCGGATGATGTTGGCGCGGTCGTCACGGTCGCGAAAGACTTCGGCCTCTATGTGCATCTTGATGCGGCCTGGGCAGGCGCGGCGATGATCGTCCCCGAGTACCGCGAGCTCTGGGAAGGCGTCGACGGCGTCGATTCCATGGTCTTCAATCCGCACAAATGGCTTGGTGCCCAGTTCGATTGTTCCGCCCATTTCGTCCGCGATCCGGAAGACCTTGTGCGCACTTTGGCGATCCGGCCGGAATATCTGAAAACCCACGGCCACGACGGGATCGTCAACTATTCCGAATGGTCCGTTCCGCTCGGCCGCCGTTTCCGGGCCTTGAAGCTCTGGTTCCTGATGCGCTCCTACGGTTTGGAAGGCCTGCGAGGGCGTCTGCGCAACCATGTCGACTGGTCGGCTGCTCTGGCCGAGCGATTGCGCGCAGAACCGGATTTTGAAATCACCTCCGAGCCCGTCCTTTCCCTGTTCAGTTTTCGCTTTGCCCCTGAAAGTGCAAGGGACCTCGACACGCTCAACCAGCGCCTCGTCGATACCATCAACGACGATGGCCGGATCTACCTGACCCAGACCCTGCTGGACGGTGCCAAGGTCGTCCGTTTCCAGGTCGGGCAGTTCGACTGCACACAGGAAGACGTCGCCTTTGCCTTCGATGTCATTACCGAAATTGCCAGAAACATGGAGACCGCATGACCCGGCTCGCAACCTACAGCGCCGACGGACAGGAATTTTACGGTGCCGTCACTGATACCGGCATGATCGCCCTGTCACCGGATTTTCCGCAGTGGCCGACGCTTTACGACGCCATTCGCGCCGGCGGTCTGCAGGATCTTGTCACTGCCGCAAAGGACAAGCCGGTTACGCATTCCGAGTTCACTTATGAAATGGTGCTGCCGAACGCGCCGCGGATCCTGTGTGTTGGCGTCAACTTTCCCGACCGCAATGCGGAGTACAAGGACGGCAGCACCCAACCGAAATACATGTCCTTGTTCCCGCGGTTTGCCAGCGGGTTCACCGGTCACGACCGGCCGCTGATCCGGCCGCCCGAAAACCACACGCTCGATTACGAGGGCGAAGTGGCCATCGTCATCGGCAAGACCGGCCGACGCATCAAGGCGGAAGATGCCTACGACCATATCTGCGCCCTGACCCTGTGCAACGAAGGCACCATCCGCGACTGGGTCCGGCACGCGAAATTCAACGTCACCCAGGGCAAAAACTGGGACCGCTCCGGTTCAATCGGTCCCTGGCTCGTGCCTTTCGAAAAGGCAGAGCAACTGGATGAGGCCCGCATTCAGACCCGCGTCAACGGAGAGCTGCGCCAGGATGATTACCTGAAGCGCATGACATTCCCGATCCGTGAGGAAATCGCCTACATCTCGACTTTCATGACGCTTCAGCCCGGCGACATCATCGTCACCGGCACGCCAACAGGTGCCGGCGCCCGTTTTGACCCACCCCGCTATCTGAAACCCGGTGACGTGGTCGAGATCGAGGTCGATGGCATCGGCATCTTGCGGAACGGGGTGGAGGACGAAAAATGAGCCTGAGCGAAGCAGACATCTCCAAAGCCGCAAATGATCTCCTGAACGCGGAAAAGACGCTCGAGCAGATCGGTCTTCTCACCCTGCGCCATCCGAACCTCGACATGGACGGGGCCTATGCAATCCAGAAAGAACTTGCCAGGGCGAAGCTTGCCGAAGGCCGCAAGACCATCGGCTGGAAAATCGGCCTGACGTCGAAAGCCATGCAGGACGCGCTCAAGATCGACATTCCGGACAGTGGTGTCCTCTTCGACGACATGCTGTTTGAAACCGGAGCCACTGTCCCCGAGGGTCGGTTCATCCAGCCGCGCATCGAAGCGGAAATTGCCTTTGTCATGAAGGCCTCTCTCGGTGGCGCCAACGTCACGCGCAAGGATGTACTTGCGGCAACGGATCACGTGTGCCCGAGCCTGGAGATTCTCGATACGCGCATCCAGCGCGTCGATCCGGAGACGGGACAGGCTCGCAAGATCTTCGACACCATTGCCGATAACGCCGCCAATGCCGGCCTGGTTCTGGGCAACGAAAAGCATGATCCCGGAGCAATCGACCTCCGTTGGGCCGGCGCCATCGTCACCAGGAACGGTGAAGTGGAGGAGACCGGTCTTGGTGCGGGCGTCCTCAACGATCCGGTCGAGAGCGTCGTTTGGCTGGCGCGCCGCATGGCCGATTACGGACAGACAATCGAAGCCGGACAGATTATTCTGTCCGGATCCTTCATCCGGCCGGTGGAATGCCCGTCCGGTTCGAAGGTCCACGCCGACTTCGGCCCGTTCGGGTCTGTATCCTGCTCCTTCGCCTAATAGGGAAAACCATGCCAGCGCCTCAAAACGCCTTCAAAGCCGCCTTGAATTCCGGTCAGCCGCAGATGGGCTGCTGGGTCGGGCTTGCCGATGCCTACACGGCGGAGATTACCGCGAGTGCCGGCTTCGACTGGCTGCTGATCGATTGCGAACACGCGCCCAACGACCTCAGATCCATGATGGCGCAGCTGAAAGTGGTCGAGGCCTCTGGCAGCAAGCCGGTCGTGCGGGTACCCATTGGCGAAACCTGGATGATCAAGCAGTTCCTGGATGCCGGTGCGCAATCGCTGCTGGTCCCGATGGTGGAAAGCAAGGCGCAGGCAGAAGAGCTCGTCAGTGCCGTACGTTATCCGCCGGTCGGTGTGCGCGGCGTTGGATCCGCGCTTGCCCGCGCGTCCGGCTTTTCCGCCATTCCCGACTACCTGACGACTGCCGACGGTGAGATCTGCCTTCTGGTTCAGGTGGAAAACCGCGCTGGCCTGGCAGACCTCGACGGCATCCTGTCGGTCGACGGCGTTGATGGTGTCTTCATCGGACCCTCGGATCTGGCCGCCGATATGGGCCACCTCGGTGACCCGATGCATCCTGAAGTCGTTGCCGCGATCCTCGACGCCATGAAACGCATCAAGGCTGCCGGCAAGGCACCGGGTATCCTGACCACCAATCTGGATTTCGCCCGCACCTGTCTGGAGCTCGGCGCAACCTTCGTCGCCACGTCGATTGACGTCACTCTCTATGCCGCGGCCATCCGCGGTGCAGCCCGGCAGGCAAAAGAGCTTCTTGGATCGGTCGAAGGCTAAAGGCCAGAGGCTCGATACAGTCTCTTGAACAAGGTGCCCATCCTTCGAGACGGGCCTGACGGCCCTCCTCTGGATGAGGCCTTGGGGCGGTAGTATGAGCTGTCCTTGACTGGCCGGATCCGAGACCCCTGCCTGCCAGAACTCCGGTAACTACGTGAGGCAGGTGACCATGTCGGACTTTCCATCCCCGGGAGCCCCTTCACCGAAGACCCTCCCAACCACCCTCTTCATCCTGAGGAAGCGCGAAGCGCTGTCTCGAAGGATGGGCCGCGTGAACGAAAAGAGCCGCCAGTCCATCTGAGGGGACCTGGCGGCTCTTCAAACATGAGGCCGTAGTGGATGGTGCCGAAAACCTAACCCAGCACAACCACCTTGGCGCCGACATTGACGCGGTTGTAGAGATCGATGATGTCCTGATGCCACATGCGGATACAGCCGCTGGAAGCATTGGTACCGATGCTGGAGGGCTGGTTGGTGCTGTGGATGCGGTAGAGCGTATCCTTGTTGCCCTGCCACAGATAAAGCCCGCGCGCGCCGATCGGATTGCTCGGACCGCCGTCCTGACCGTCACGATATTTTTCCAGTTTCGGATCCCGTTCGATCATCTCGTCCGGCGGAAACCATTTCGGCCACTCTCGCTTGAAGCGGATTTCCGCTTCACCGTTCCAGGCAAAGCCGGCGCGACCGACACCGATGCCATAGCGGATGGCACGACCACCAGGCTGGATCAGGTAGAGATACTTGCTACCGGGATCGACAACGATTGTGCCGGAGGGATATTTGCTCGGATAGAACACCACCTGGCGCAGATATTTCGGGTCGAACTTCTGATACTGGATCGCCGGTATCGAAAACCCGCCATCGGTTCTGGCGGCATAGGCCGTCGCGTAATCCGGTGTCCCGTCGGCCAGCGGGGTCAATCCCGCCTGCACGGTTGAACTCTGCTGGCTCTGGCAGGCTGCCAGCAGCAGGGGTATTGCAGCAACAAATGTGCGTCGGCTCATCGTGGAAGCCATATTCGCGTCCTTTCAGCGGCGTGCTCGAACCGTCAAACTTGCAATAATACGGTTCTGACCGGATCAGAAAATTCTAAAGACACATCACGCGATCCAGGAGCGAAAGCAACATATTTATGGTAAACAGTTGATTAAAATTGGGGCTTTTCTGCCGTTAGGTTACACAAACAATCAGGCACTCAACCTGTTGCGGCAGGCAATCAGGTCCATTCTTGTGACAGGCACCAGCGCTCCACGGCTGCCGATCACATGCGCGGCAAGGGCACAGCCCGCACGAACAGCCTCACGCGTTCTTGCCCGTTCCATGTATTCGACCAGGAACGCCGCATTGAAACTGTCGCCTGCTGCCGTCGTATCGACGACCGTGCTTGCCGGTTCCGGCTGATACTGAAAACTGTCGCCATCGGCCCCGCGCACAAGGATCGGCCCCGCCCCGTTCTTGACCACGACCAGCCTCGCCCCATTGGCGAGATAGCGCGCCGCGGTCGCCGCTTCGTCGGTATCCTTGAAATGGCTGGCTTCATCTTCAAACGACGGCAGCACGATGCCGGCGACGCTGGCCGCCTTCATCGTCCAGCGGCACATTTCGTCACTGGTCGGCCACAGGCGCGGCCGCAGGTTCGGGTCGAAGACGATTTCCGCGCCGCGCCCGGCAGCCGCCTGCAGGGCGGCTAGCAGCCGGTCCCGGGCCGCTTCGGCAAGAATGGCCACGGTGATACCGGAAAAATAGAGCAGGTCCCCTTCCCCGGCTGTCTGCAGTGCTGTGAGATCGTCGGCAAGATTCCGGGCCGCGGACTGCGAGCGCCAGTACTGAAAGCTTCGTTCGCCTTCGCTGAGGAAGATCATGTACATGCCCGGCGCAGCACCTGGCACCCTGGACATCAAGGGCCTGATTCCTGCAGCTTCGATAAAGTCCGTCAATTGTCCGGAAAGTGCGTCATCGCCGACAGCACTCAGGTACCCGACATCCAGCTTTTCGGTGTCCGTCAGCTGGCGCGCGTACCAGGCCGTGTTGAACGTATCGCCGGCAAAGCCGACGGCGTAGGTTCCTGACGGTGTCGGTGAAAACTCGACCATGCATTCGCCGATGGCGAGAAACCGCATCGGCATACTCATTCCTCGAAATGGTCCAGGTTCTCGGCGCGGATGCGGCCGAGAATGGTGGCAATCCGGCCCAGGTGTTCGGTCAGCATGGATTCGGCCAGTTTGCCGTCCCGCCTGCGAATGGCCGACATGATACGGAAATGGTCGTCCAGTGCGACTTGCGCGCCGGACGCCAGCGACAGGAACCGCACCCGGTCCATATGCGCTTTCTGCTCGCGGATCAGCGCCCAGACATAGTCGTGGCCCGAGATTTCACAGATCCTCCGGTGAAACGTGTCGTCAAGCGTGTGAAACAATTGGCGTTCATTCGCATCCACCGCCGCCTGCTGCTGTGCAAGCAGCTCGTCCAGATCGTCGATCTGTGCGTCCGTGATCACTTCGATGGCGGCTCGCATGCAGGCAACTTCCAGCGCCGTCCGCACGAACTTGGCCTTCAGCACCGCAACTTCCGAGATCTTGGAGATAACCGTTGCCCGTTGGGGCCGGATCAAAAGGAACCCGAGTTGCGACAGCCGGTAGAAGGCATCGCGCACGGGTTGGCGAGACACGCCGAAGGCCTTGGCCACTTCCGCTTCCGACATGCGCGTGCCCGGCGCCAGGTCCAGTGACAGGATCTGCTGGTGCAATTCCTCGAACACCGTATCTGCCACGGTCGGGATCTTGATCGGCTCGAGCACCTTCAGGGCGCTACTTTCTGACATCAGCGTTGTCTCCGTTGACTCGTCTACTCAACTAGCATATCAGTTTACTAGTAGCAACATCAGCCTGCCCAAAGGCGCCACGGGAGAAACGAATGTCACTGGAAAGAGCGGATGCACCGGATATTTCGGAACAGGGCCTTGACCCGCACCGCCTGTTTCCCGCCGATGCGACCTCGCGCAAGATCGCGACGGAGCTCTATGCCACCGTCAAGGATCTGCCGATCGTCAGCCCGCACGGGCACACGGATCCGCGCTGGTACGCCGAAAACGAAGCTTTCCCCGATCCGGCGCAACTGTTCATCGTTCCCGATCACTACGTCTTCCGCATGCTGTTCTCGCAAGGGATCGACCTCAGCCAACTGGGTGTACCGCGCATCGACGGCGGCTTGAGCGAGACCGACAGCCGCAAGATCTGGCGAACCTTTGCCGAGAACTTTCATCTTTTCCGGGCCACACCTTCACGCATGTGGCTGGAGCATTCCTTCCAGGAAGTCTTCGGCTGGACCAAACGGATCTCCGCCAAAACCGCGGATGAAGCCTACGACCACATTGCCGATTGCCTGAGCCGCCCGGAATTCCGGCCGCGTGCGCTGTTCGAGCGCTTCAACATCGAGGTGATCGCAACCACGGAATCACCGCTGGACGACCTGAAATGGCACCGACAGATCCGGGACAGCGGCTGGAAAGGGCGGGTCGTCACGGCTTATCGCCCCGATGCGGTTGTCGACCCGGAGTTCGAGGGATTTAGCGCCAACGTCGAAAAATTCGGCGAGCTCGCCGGTGAAGACACCACCAGCTGGCAGGGCTACCTCGATGCCCACCGGGTGCGCCGGGCCTATTTCAAGTCCTTCGGTGCAACGTCGTCCGATCATGGTCACGCCACCGCGCGCACCGAGAACCTGCCGCCTGCGGATGCTGAAGCCCTGTTCCAGAAGGCCCTGAAAGGCAATTGCTCACCAGAGGAAGCCGACGCCTTCCGCGGCCATATGCTGACGGAAATGGCACGAATGAGCCTCGAGGACGGGTTGGTTCTGCAGATTCATCCGGGCAGCTACCGCAATCATTCTTCCGGCATCATGGCAGCTCATGGCCGGGACAAGGGTTTCGATATCCCAACCCAGACCAGCTACGTCAAGGCGCTCAAGCCGCTGCTGGACGCGGTCGGTCTGGAAAAGGACCTTTCGATCATTCTCTTCACGCTGGACGAAACGGCCTATTCTCGTGAATTGGCCCCGCTTGCCGGCGTCTATCCGACGCTCAAGCTCGGTCCGGCCTGGTGGTTCTACGACAGCCCGGAAGGCATGCGCCGCTACCGGGAACTGACCACGGAAACCGCGGGTTTCTACAACACAGTCGGTTTCAACGACGACACCCGCGCCTTCTGCTCGATTCCGGCCCGCCACGATGTGGCCCGCCGTGTCGATTGCGCTTACCTCGCATCGCTCGTGACATCCGGGAGGCTGGACGAGGACGAGGCATATGAGGTCGCTCACGACCTCACTTACAGGCTTGCCAAGCAGGCCTATCGGCTCTGATGAGCCAATTTCGGGAGGAGACTATGAAAGTATTGAAGACCCTCGCGGCATCGCTTCTGGCTACCGCCGCGCTCACATCCGCATCGCTTGCATGCGAAGTGACACTGAAATCGTCCGACACCCATCCGGACGGCTATCCGACGGTGGAGGCCGTCAAGCAGATGGGCAAGCTGCTGGAAGAGCGCACTGACGGCCGCATCTGTGTCGAAGTGTTCCATTCCGCGCAGCTTGGCGAGGAAAAGGACACCATCGAACAGACCAAGTTCGGCGTCATCGACCTGAACCGCGTCTCCATGGGCCCGTTCAACAACCTGGTCGAGGAAACCAAGGTTGTCTCGCTGCCTTACATCTTCAAGGGCGTCGATCACATGCACACAGTGATGGACGGTCCGATTGGTGACGAGATCCTGGCGGCGTTCGAACCGCACGGCTATGTCGGCCTTGCCTTTTACGACGGCGGCTCGCGCAGCTTCTACAACAAGGTCAAACCGATCAAATCGATTGAAGATCTTGAAGGCATGAAGGTTCGCGTCATGCAGTCCGACATCTTCGTCGACATGATGTCGGCGCTCGGTGCCAACGCGACGCCGATGCCCTATGGCGAAGTCTATTCGTCCATCCAGACCGGCGTTATCGACGGTGCGGAAAACAACTGGCCGTCCTACGAATCTTCCGGTCACTTCGAAGTTGCCGGCTACTACACTCTGGACGAACACCTGATCGTGCCGGAAGTGCTGGTGATGTCGAAGAAGTCCTGGGACAATCTGTCTCCGGAAGACCAGGCTGCCGTCCGCCAGGCCGCAAAGGACTCCGTCCCCTTCATGCGCGAACAGTGGCAGGCCCGCGAAAAGGCGTCTGAAGAAAAGGTCCGCGCTGCCGGTGTCGAAGTCGTCACGGAAATCGACAAGGAGCCGTTCATGGCAGCCATGGACAGCGTCTACGAGAAGCACGTGACCTCTGAAAATCTGAAGGATCTCGTCGCCCGCATCCGCGCGACCGACTGATCTTCGCAAGCCCGCAGCCGGCAAAGCTGTTTCGCGGTCCATCGACCGCGGAACGGCCCGGCTGGCTGCTGGCCGTTTTTCAGGATCCGCCTTGACCCGGTTCCCTGCTTCAGGATCTCGACGTGCAGCCTCATCTCAAGTTCACCGCGCAGATGTTGCGCCATGTCTCCACGGCAGCGCTCTGGCTTGCCGGAGGCGGCCTCATTCTCATGACCGTGTTCATCACGGCGCAGGTCTTCATGCGCTACGTCATGAACGACAGCCTCGTCTGGTCGGAACCTGCTTCCGTCATCCTGATGGGCTGGTTCATCTTCCTGGGTGCCGCCGTCGGCATCCGTGAAGGTTACCATCTCAGCTTTGACGTCCTGCTCTACTTTCTGCCGCAGGGAGCCAAACTGGTGCTTTACAGCATCTCCGATGCCGTGGTCGCCGCCTTTGGCGCGGGCATGGCCTGGTACGGCGCGGAACTGGCGCTGTCGGCCTGGGACGTAAAACTGCCGTCGCTCGGCGTTTCAGGCGCGGTTGATTTCCTGCCGCTCGTTGGCGGCGGTTGCCTGGTTTTTCTCTTTTCCATCGAACGCCTGATGCGTCGCGCAGCCGGTCTGCCGACCGCACGCTTCGGCGAAGATCCCATCGAAGAGGCTGCTTGATATGGAACCCGTTATCCTCTTCGGCACATTCACGGTTCTGCTCCTGATCGGCACACCCGTTGCCTTCTGCCTGGGCGCAGCGTCGCTGGCCACCGTGCTCTACATGGGCCTGCCGCCCGTCGTCGTCTTCCAGCGCTTGAATTCGGGTGTCTCCGTTTTCGCACTGATGGCGATCCCCTTCTTCATTTTTGCCGGCGAACTGATGGTGCGCGGCGACATTGCCCGAAGGCTGGTGGCGCTCGCCGGGGCCGTGGTCGGGCATATGCGCGGCGGTCTCGGTCAGGTAAACATCACCGCCTCCGTACTCTTCGGCGGCATCTCCGGCTCCGCCGCGGCGGATGCAACCGCCATCGGCGGCCTGATGATCCCGCAGATGAAGGAAAAGGGCTATTCGGTCGAATACGGTGTCAATGTAACCGTGGTCTCCTCGATCATTGCGCTGATGCTGCCGCCCTCGCACAACATGATCATCTATTCGATCTCGGCTGGCGGACGCCTTTCCATCGCCGACCTGTTCACCGCGGGCATCCTGCCGGGCCTCTTGCTGGCAGTTTCCCTGATGGTCACTGCCTGGTTCGTTGCCCGCCGAGCCGGTTATCCGACGGAACGCTTTCCCGGCCTGTCGGCTCTTGGTGCAATGTTCATCAACGCCATTCCGGGTCTGCTGTTGATCGGCATCATCTTCGGCGGCGTGCGCTCCGGTGTGTTCACGGCTTCCGAAAGCTCCTGCATCGCGGCCGTCTACGCGCTGCTGGTAACCACGCTTGCCTACCGCACCATGCACTGGCCGGAATTCGTCGCCGCGACGAAAGCCGCGGTGCGCACCACCGCCATGGTGCTGTTGGTCATCGGTTGTGCGGCCTCCTTCGGCTGGCTGCTGGCCTTCTTGCGCATCCCCGCGGAACTGGTGGCATTCATGAAGGGCATTTCCGAGAACCCGCTGATCATCCTGCTGATGATCAACATCGTGCTGCTCTTCCTCGGCACCTTCATGGACATGTCGCCGCTGATCGTCATCACCACGCCGATCTTCCTGCCGGTTGCCACCGCTTTCGGGGTCGACCCGGTCCATTTCGGTGTCATCCTGGTGCTCAACCTCGGGATCGGCCTGTGCACCCCGCCGGTCGGCACAGTGCTCTTTGTCGGCTGCGCCGTTGGCCGTATATCGGTCTGGGATGCGATCAGGACGATCTGGCCATTCTACGGTGCCGCCATCTTCACATTGCTTCTGGTGACCTACATCCCGTCCCTGTCGCTGTGGCTGCCATCCCTGTTCCATTGAGGCAAAACCAATGTTCGTGAAAACCTTTCCCGAAGTGACCGCCGATCCAGGCATCCGCCGGCAGGTGCTGTCCGACAGTCCCGACCTGATGGTTGTCGCCTTCCGCTTCCAGCAGGAAGGCGCCGAAGGCAAGCTGCACAATCATCCACACGTACAGTCGACCTATGTCGAAAGCGGCCGTTTCCGCTTCACCATCGATGGCGAGACCTTCGACGTCAGTCCCGGCGACAGCTTCGTCATCCCCTCCAACGCCCTGCACGGGTGTGTGTGCCTGGAACCGGGAACACTGGTCGACACTTTCACGCCGCGCCGCGACGACTTTCTTTGAACACCGCCTGCACCCAAGGACTTTTGCCATGCTGACCGTTGAAACCCGCTACGCCATCGACCCGGAGACCGCCAAGACCCTCGACACCACGGGTCTTCGCAAACATTTCCACGCCGCCGGCCTTTTCCAGGATGGCAAGATCAACCTGATCTACACCCATTACGACCGGCTGATCCTGGGCGGCGCCGTCCCCGGAACTGGCGAACTCGTTCTGGATGAAGTGAAGGAAGCCGGCACCCCGTCCCTTCTCGATCGCCGCGAACTCGGCATTCTCAATATCGGGGAGGCCGGCACCGTGAAGGCGGGTGGGGAAACCTATCAGGTCGGCAAGGGAGATGTGCTCTACATCGGCATGGGCTCCGGACCCGTCACCTTCTCCGGCCCGGGCCGCTTCTACATCCTGTCGGCGCCCGCGCACCGGGCCTGCCCAAGCAGGCTGATCACCGTCAAGGACGCGCGCCGGGTGGAACTCGGCTCGGCGGAAACCTCCAACGAGCGCGTCATCCTGCAATTCCTGCATCCGGAAGTCGCCGAAAGCTGCCAGTTGCTTATGGGCTACACCCAGTTTGCGCCCGGTTCGGTCTGGAACACCATGCCCGCCCATGTCCATGACCGGCGCATGGAAGCCTATCTCTATTTCGAGCTTGGCCCGGACCAGCGTGTGTTCCACTTCATGGGCAAACCGGACGAGACCCGGCACCTGGTGATGGCCAACGAGGACGCCGTGGTCTCCCCGCCCTGGTCTATCCATTGCGGCGCCGGCACGGGGGCCTACACGTTCTGCTGGGCCATGGCCGGCGATAATGTCGACTTCACCGACATGGACATGGTCGCGATGGGAGATCTGCGATGAGCCCGTTTTCCCTGGAAGGCAAACGCGCCCTGGTGACTGGCGCCAACACCGGCATCGGCCAGGCCATTGCCATCGCCATGAGCAAGGCAGGCGCCGAAGTTCTGTGCGCGGCCCGGCGCGACTGCGACGAAACGCTGGCCCAGATAACCAGGGGCCGCCATGTGCACCTCGATCTGTCCGACCCGATGGCTGCGATGCCACTGTTCGAGGCGGAACAGATCGACATCCTGGTCAACAATGCGGGCATCATCCGCCGCGGCACGGCGGACAGCTTCAGCGAAGCCGACTGGGACGACGTGATGGACGTCAACCTGAAGTCCGTCTTCTTCACCTGCCAGGCTTTCGGCAACGCTGCCTTCAACGCCGGCCGGACCGGGGCAATCGTCAACATTGCCTCGCTGCTGTCCTTCCAGGGCGGTATCAAGGTCGCGTCCTACACCGCGGCCAAACATGGCGTTGCCGGCATCACCAAGCTGCTGGCGAACGAATGGGCGGCGCGGGACATCAATGTCAACGCCATTGCACCGGGTTACATCGCCACCAACAACACCGAAGCCCTGCGTGACGACCCCGAGCGCAGCCGGCAGATCCTGGAACGCATTCCGGCCGGCCGCTGGGGTGAAGCAAGCGACATTGGAGAAGCCGCGGTCTTTCTCGCTTCACCGGCTGCAAAATACATTCACGGTGCTGTCCTCAATGTGGATGGAGGCTGGCTTGCACGCTGACTTGCCGCGCCTTTCCAGAACAACACCGGCGACAAAAGCCGGCATCGTTCATCTGGGGCTCGGAGCATTCTTCCGGGCCTTTGGAGCGATCTACATAGAAGAAGCCGTGAAGGCTTCTGGCGGCACCGGACAGAACAACTGGGGCATTATCGGCGTCAGCCTGCAAAGCCCGCGCATGCATGACCAGCTGGCTCCGCAGGACTTTGTCTACACAGCGCAGGAACTTGGCCCGGAAGGCGAAACCCTTCGCCAGGTAGAGATCATCCGGGATGTGCTGGTCGCACGGGAAAACCCGGAAGCCGTGCTGGCCGCGATGGCGGATCCGGACGTCAGGATTGTCACCCTGACCGTGACGGAAAAGGGTTATTGCCACGATCCGGCAACCGGCAGACTGAATGCCGATCACCCGGACATCACACACGACCTGAAAGCCGCGCTGCCTGTCTCCGCTCCGGGTTACCTCGTGCGGGCGCTCGCAAGGCGGAAGGCCGCAGGCCTGCCACCCTTCACAGTGCTCACCTGTGACAACCTGCCGGACAATGGCCGCCTGGTCCGCCGGATTGTCCTGGATCTTGCCGGGAAGCTCGATCCGGAACTGGCCGCGTGGATCGAAACCGAAGGCCGTTTCCCGGCAACCATGGTCGACCGGATCGTGCCTGCCACAAAACCAGAGGATATCGACGCCCTGGCCCGCAAGACCGGCCGCTATGATGCAGCCCCTGTGCTGCATGAGCCGTTCCGCCAGTGGGTGGTGGAAGATGACTTTGTCCCGGCTTACGGCGCCAATGCCAGACCGAACCTCGGTGCCGTAGGTGTCGAGCTTGTTGAGAACGTCACCGCGTTCGAGCACATGAAGTTGCGTATGCTCAACGGCACGCATTCCTCGCTGGCTTACCTCGGCTATCTCGCCGGGCACGAGACGATTGCCGAAACCGTTGCAGATCCGCTGTTCGCCCGTTTCGTGAAAAACCTGTGGCGCCAGGAAATCATTCCGTCCTTCGAAGCTCCACCGGGTGTTGATCTGGAAGCCTACGCGGATGCGCTTTTCGAACGCTATGCAAATCCCGGCATCCGGCACCGCACCTGGCAGATCGCCATGGACGGCAGCCAGAAACTGCCTCAGCGCATTCTCGGCACCGTGCGCGACAACCTGACGAACGGTCGAAACTGCCCGGGGCTTTGCCTCGCGATTGCCGCCTGGATGATTTATGTCGGCGGCACCGATCTTGAAGGCAAGCCGATTGACGTGCGCGACCCGCTGAGCGATCGCCTCAAGTCTCTTGTCGGAGAAAGCGATGGCGACGCCGGCAAGGTGGCAGCGCTTCTGGGTGTCACCGAAGTCTTCGAACCCGGCCTCGCCGCTGCCATCCTGGCGCCCGTCACCGCCGCCTATGCTGCCTTGAAGGCTGACGGTGTCGGCAAATCAATCGGAACCCTGTCATGATCGAAGGTTGGCGCTGGTATGGCGGCTATGACCGCATCTCGCTTTCTGAAATCGCCCAGACCGGTGCTGTCAGCATCGTCACGGCACTGCACGAAATTCCCTACGGCCAGATCTGGCCTCGCGAAACAATCGCGAACACCAGGACCCGGCTTCACGCTGCCGGTTTCGACTGGACCGTGGTGGAAAGCCTGCCGGTTCACGAAGCCATCAAGCGCGGGGAAGGCGATCTTTCGGAACTCTTCGCCAACTACCGGCAATCGATGGCAAACCTGGCCGCTGAAGGCATAAAGGTTATCTGCTACAACTTCATGCCGTTGCTCGACTGGACCCGGACGGACCTGGCCGCGCCCGTGGCACGTGGCGGTACCTGCCTGCGGTTTTCCGCTGCCAGGATGGCGGCCTTCGAAATCTACATGGTCAAGCGACCCAAGGCGGAAGACGACTATTGCGAGCAGGTTCTGGTCGAGGCAAAACGCTGGTTTGATGCCGCAAAACAGCCGGACCTCGACCGCTTGACCCAGGCCATCATGGCGGGTCTGCCCGGGGCCTATGATCGTTACGACCCCAACGGCCTGCGTAAGGCACTGGTGCCCTATCAGGGGCTCGACCGGGCGACTCTCAGACAAAACCACAAGCGTTTCCTGGAGGAAGTGGTCCCGGCTGCCGAAGAGCTTGGCTTGAAACTGGCGGTGCATCCGGATGACCCGCCCCGGGATCTGCTCGGTCTTCCGCGGATCGTCTCGGATGAGGACGACATCGCCTGGATCCTGTCGGCGGTGGACAGCCCTTCCAATGGCCTGACGCTGTGCTCGGGCTCCCTTGGCGCCAACCCGAAGAACGATGTCTCTGCAATAGCGGAACGCTTTGCCGGCAAGATCCATTTCGCCCATCTGCGCAATGTCGCGAAAGATCCGGATGGCTCGTTCGAGGAAGCAGCGCATCTTGGCGGCGACACCGACATGCCTGCATTGCTCGGCGTTCTTCTTGGCGAAGAAGCCGGACGGCGACGCGAGGGCCGTAAAGATGCCGAAATCGTCTTCCGGCCAGATCATGGTCACGAGCTGCTGAGCGACGCCGACCGCGGTGCGCATCCGGGCTATCCCCTGATCGGGCGAATGCGCGGACTGGCGGAACTGCGCGGCGTGATCGCAGGTTTGACGGCTCGCCGCGCTGTCCAGGCCTAGCCGTTACACAGGACGTGCCCGCGGACTTCGTCTTCGGGCACGCCCAGCGCCTTCAGAAGAGACGGATCGATAACGGTTTCGGAGCGGTTCAGCAGATCCTTGTTGGCCCGCCCGATGGCCTTGCGCGTGTTCGGGCCCAGCGACCCGTCCGGAGTACCCACGTCAATGCCGCTGTTGTTGAGACCGGCCTGCACCAGCCGCACAAGACCGGCATCATATTCATCGACCTGACCGCAGAACTCCCGGGGCACCTCGGCAAAGGCGAGGCTTGCCGGAATGCGTTTGAAGGATGTCTCGAACGTTCCCATGTTTTCGGCGAACAGCTCGACAAAATAGAGCAGCGCCACCCGGTGATTGTACTCCTTCAGTGCCAGGCCAACCTCGGTGTTGTCGATGCCTGTGGCAATGTTCATCAGGGCCGACGCATCCCGGTCGCGAAACCCCGAAAGCTTGCCGTTGGCTTCCAGCTCGAACAGCGCCACTTGCCCGAAGTCGCCGAGCAGACATTTCGAACTGCCATCGCAGACGTAGGACCGCCAGCTGTCGCCATTCGGGCTCTTCACGCCCAGACAGACAAAATTCTGCCCGGTGACATAGGTCAGGAAAGTGCGTTCGTTCGATTGCAGATTGGCCAGCAGGTCCGGCGACACGGTGTTGAAGCGTCCTTGATACAGGCTGGAACAATAGGACAGCATCTGGCTGCGGTTGAGATTTGACAGATCCTGCGGACGTCCAACGACGAAGATCCCTTCGGCCGCCATTTCCGCCAGGGACAAGTGATACATGGACCCGGGCTTCGTGCCGTACATGTTGCGCATGAAGCCGATGCCGATACCTGTGCTTAGGAAATAGTCCGTAACCTCGTTGACGCCCCGATTGATAAGTTGAACGACCTGCCCGACCTGCTCCGCGCTGTAGTTGCCCTCAGGAAGCTGGATATAAGGCTGATGAATGCCGAGACGGGCGGTTTCATGAGCAAAACGGCGAGGAAAGAAGAACCCCTCGTATCGCGTGTAGCCCGCCAGAAAGACCAGGGAACAGGCGGACTCGCAGACGGCATTTTCCGGCAGCAGGGTGATGAAGTTCTGCTCTGCGATGTATTTGCCGATTTCCAGCGCCTCGCGCAGGTTGCCGCCCGGGCTGTTGAGGGAAATCACGTTGTTATAGGGGCAGTAGCCGGGTCTCAGGCAGTCCGAAAAGCCGCGGCGTTCCACAAGAGTCTTCAGGTGATCGAGGTCTCCCTTCTGGATCTGTCCCTCGATGGATATGACCTTGCCCGTCTTTAGCCCACCCCAGGCCGGCACGATATGCAGTGTCTCATAGGTATGTGCGCCATCGCCCGCGATGCCGTTTTCGAAATAAGGCAATGATCCGTCCTTGACGGCGCTCTTCGATGTGAAGCCGTCTTCAACGCCCTTGGCGTGACCGACGGCTTCTGCGCTCACCGTCCCAAGGTCCAGAAGCTGGTAGCCGGCAGCTGCTGCAGGATTGCTGTCGAGAAGACGCATTTCCGCAGCATGGGCCGCCGAAAAGGCAGGAATACATACAGCCACCGACGCAAGCGTCTGTATTACGCTTCGGGCAACGCCTTTTCCCGCCACCGCCGCTACAGCGTTTCGCAACATGATCAGCCCCTCATTCAATCCAATTGTCTGCAATTTGATTTTGTAAGGCCGCAAATGTGGCAGGGATGATGGGACAGCGTCAAATATCCAACTGACGCAGTGGCCACTTTCATTTTTTGCCAACCGTATGGTAGAAGCGGATCAATCCGAGAAACGACCACGTAACGGTTCGGGATATTGCCATGAAGCCTTTTGCATTTCTTTTGATTTTTATTTCCCTGGCTCTGCCTGTCGCGGCGCAAAGCACTATCACGCTTGAGGATTTCGATCTTGGCGGCGACACCAAACCCGCAACTTCCGCCTCGCGTGACGCCAGTGCCCCGGCGGAGACCGAGATGGAAAAATGCCTGCTTGATCAGGCCGCCTGCAGCAACTCGGAATTCAAGTCAAACACCACCCTGTCGTTGGACGATGTAGTCAATATCAGGCTTGTCGATCGAGAAGGTGTTGCCGTCACCCCGCCACCAGTCGGCGGCTCTTCGGAAACCGCGTCATCGGCACCACTGCCGACGATCGACATGGAAATCCTGTTCGACTACAACTCGGCTTCGCTGCGTCCGGACCAGGCCGCGAAGATTGCCGAACTCTCGCGCATTCTGAGCCAGGACAAGTTCAAGAACTATCGCTTCCTGCTGCTTGGCCACACGGATGCAAAGGGCAGTGCGCAGTACAATCTGGCCCTCTCGCAACAGCGTGCCCAGGCGGTCGCAGGTTTCGTTGCAGCCTGGGGTGGGCTTTCAGAGCAGCGTGTTCTGGCAAGCGGAATGGGCGCCTCCAGGCTGAAGGACCAGAGCGATCCCTACGGCGAACAGAACCGCCGCGTCCAGCTGGTCCTGCTGCCGGTCAACTGATCCTCACAAGAGGACCTGCCTACATAATCGCCTCCCCGACGTCCTCCCGGCCAATCGAAGCGCGGGCCGGGCTCGGGGATGCACAGGCCTTTCGGTTTCAGAGCGCAGACGCATCTTCGTTGAAAGCGGCCCGCCACTTCTCCTGCGTCAGTTGATCTTGAACTCGGCAAAATGATAGGCGACCCGTTCCGGGTCGGACCCGATGGTCCCGGACATCTCGTTTTGCGCGAGCTGTCCGTTGATCCGCCTGAGCACTTCCTTCTTCTGCTGATCGGAAAGAGCCGGTCCCATTGAGCAGAAGAAGCCAATACGATTCGCCCCCTTCTCGTCCGCTTCTTCCACGACCAGCCCATAGCGCGAGCCGGGCGAGATTTCGTAACGGATCTTGCCGCCGCCGAGTTCAACCGTCTTGAAGTACGAAGTCGGGATCGGCGTCACCCGGTTTGACGGTGTTATGTTAAAGAAATCCGGTGCGCACTGCTGCGGCACATCCGCCAGAACCGAGACTTCCTCGCCGGCACTGACCGAACCGGGATAGACCGCCAGCAGGGTCTGCTGATCATCTGTCTCCGGTGCGGCTGCGTTGGTGCGCTTGAAATAGAATTCCGTCTGCATCTGAGACAGCTGCTGCGGCCGCTGCTCGCCATCGGTTTCGGCCATCACGTCACGCGTCACCCGCTTCATCAAGACGGAGACTTCCGCATCCGGTGTGGCAACGTGGCGGGCCAGCGCCTTGGCGAAAGGCGAGTTCTGTCCGGCACCATCCTTTGCAACGGAATTCGGCAGAGTGGCGAAAGTGACCAGCATGTCGCCAACCGTGCGGATAGGGGCAAGCCCGCGGGTGATCCCGGCGGACCGTCCGTCGGAGGAGGACTGCGACAACAGATGTTCGGCAAAGGGATTGTTGCGGCAGGCATCCAGGAACAGGAGACTGATCGGCACCTCTTCCATCACCTCCATGAACGAACGCAGGCTGACCGTTTCCCGTTCGATCGAGGTCGCAGATTTCAGTTGCGCATCCACGGGGATCAGAAAATTCTCACCATCCTTCTGAATGCCATGGCCTGCGAAATAGAGCACCGCCACATCCAGGTCCGGAGCACGATCGGCAAGATCGTCCAGGACCTTGCCAAGACCGTCCTCATCAAGGTCGAAATGAACCGAAACTTCGAATCCGACCGCTTCCAGCGACTTGGCGACAAGATCCGCATCCCGTCCCGGGTTTCCGAGCCGGCCGATCTTCTCGTAGGACGAATTACCGATAACAAGCGCAAAGCGGTTTTCGTCTGCCTGCGCCAGACCGGCGGCCATCAGAAAAAGACAGCAGAACCCCGTCAGAAGCCTGACACATCTCGACATTTGACCGCCCGGCACGACTGCAACCTCATACTTAGAAATCATCAATTTGAAATACCTCATGACGCCCTGACAATTGACTCAAGCGACCCTGCGTGATGTTGTCTTGCGAACAGATTGAAACGCAATAAGGAACGGAGAAGCAACCGGGATTTTACACCGGTGCGTCAGTTGCAACGTCTGCGAGCTTGGAAACAACCGCCCCTCAACCTTTCGCTGCAAACACCCGCCAGACCGACCTATTTTATAATTTATCATGCAAGAGTTGGAGAGACTTTCCAGCATGCCGATTATCCGAACTGTTTTACCCGCCCGCCTTATGCATCTGGCGGGCCTTGCCGTCTCCGCCGTCATCGCCCTGCCCCTCCTGACCACTGACGCTTCCGCACAACTCGTTTCATGCGAGAGCATTCAGAAGGACTGGCTTGCGATGCCGCTGAGCGCCGGTCACGAAGACCGCGTCAGGATCTACGACCAGGCCTTCAATGACAGCGATTGTGACGGCATGGTGGTGGAAGGCTTCGGCAAGGAAATCATCGATGCCCGGCTCGACGTCATCGCGCCGTTTCAGGATCTTGAAGGCTATACCGGCAACCTTGAAACCCTGAAACAGGACCTGGCCGACCTTCAGGAATTCGGCAGCCACTGGCGTATTTCCTATCTGCTCGGAGAAATTCTGCGCAAGCAGCAGCAAACCCTGCCCGCGTTCCGCGCCTATCAGGAAGCCCTTGGCCTGGTGGATGACACCGAGCTGACCCCTGCAGAACCGGCACATGCCATGATCGCCCGGCTGCGCGACCGCCTGGATGAACTGGCAGTGGTCGTGGCCCAGATTTCAGAGGAACCGGCGGACATCAAAATCCCGGTCACCCGCAGCGGACAGTCGATCTCGCAATACAGCTTTTCCACGCGCGGCTACAAACGCAAGAAGACCCTGGTTCCAATCCAGTTCGTCTACGATCAGGATGTCATGACCAAAGCCGGCCGGACCAGCTTTGAAGACGTGCAGGAAGCCCTGGAAAAGCAGGGTTCCCCGGATATCCAGGTCGTCGGCCATACCGATCCGGTCGGCTCTGATGCCTACAACATGCAACTGTCCATGAAGCGTGCCGAGGCCGTACGTAGCGCCTTGCTGGCAGCCGGATACTCCGGCTCCATCGAGGTGCTTGGCATGGGTGAAAGCCAGCCGTTCCAGTTCGACGATCCATCCCTCTACACCGAGGACGTGCGCAATCAGGCGCACCGGCGTGTTGAATTCGTCCAGAAATAGGCCGGCCCGCATGACCAGATCCATTCTGCCGGCCTCCGCGGCTTTCCTGAAAAAGCGGGTGCCGGGATTTGCCCCTGCCCTCGTGCTTGCAGCAGGCCTTGCCGCGCCGCTTCCCGCATTTGCCGGCAATCTCTACGGCCTCGTCATCGGCATTGACGACTATCAGCACATCACTGACCTCAACGGCGCCGTCAATGACGCGAGAGATGTTGCCGGAACACTGGAAAAGCTGGAGGCCAGCAAGGTCATCCTGCTGACCGACGCCGACGCCACGCGGGACAACGTCTTTGCCTCGTGGCGGGAGCTGACGGAGCTTGCCGGCCCGGGGGATACGCTGGTGTTTCATTATGCCGGTCACGGTGCCCGACAGGAAGCGATCCTTCCCGGGCACGAAGAACTCGACAACATGTTCCTGCTGGCGGGCTTCGACGAAACCGGCCCGGGTGTCAACGAGCGCATAATCGACAACGAGGTCGGCCATCTGCTGGCTGAAGAAAAGGAAGCAACCGTCGTCTTCGTCGCCGACAGCTGTTTTGCAGGCGATATGGCCCGGGCAGCCGATTTCCGCGCCGAAGTAAATGTGCGCGTTGCCGATGTTCGGGTCGACAAATCCTCGGACCGGATCGCCGAGCGGGTCAGGCAACTTGGCGAAGTTGAGGAAGATGCACTTCAAAATGTCATCTGGCTTTATGCCCAGGACCGCAACAAGGTCACCCAGGAAGTGCGGATCGGCGAAGAGCTGCGCGGTGCGCTCTCCTATGCCTTTTCCCGCGCTCTTGAGGGTGAAGCGGACGGTGACAGCGACAGCGTTTTGAACACGGCCGAGCTGAAGCGTTACGTAAACAGCTCGGTCAAGCGCCATACCGAACGGCGGCAACGGCCGGAGGTCAATGCCGGATCGAGGGACCTGGAAATCCTGCTGCATGATGCTGCCGGCGCGCCTGCCCCGAGCGCCGGATTGCCGGAACTGACGCTCTACGCCGACCCCGGCGAGACAATTCCCGCCCTGTCAGGCATCCGCAAGGTCGACAGCAAGGCAGAGGCCGATCTGATTTACGACGGTGATGGCTCTTCACTGGTCTACAAGACCGGTGACGTGATTGCCTCGTTTCCCGCCCCGCCTTCCGCTGAGGCCCTGCAGGCAACCGTCGACAAATGGCGCTTCCTTGCCTTCCTGATCGGCTTTGCCGAAACTGAAGGTCCGGAACTGGATCTCTCCGACGGCAGCCGGACCTATGTCGAAGGTGAGCAGGTGACATTCTCGATCCGCTCGTCCGGCAACGAAAATGTGGTCCTGTTCAACCTCGCTTCAAACGGGGCAGTTCAACTGGTCGGCCCCGTTCGCAGAGGCAAGCGCGGTCTGGCTGCCGGCAAGCTCCGGCCTGGCCAGACTGATAGCTTCCGCTCCGCGGTGATCCCGCCCTTCGGCGCCGACCATCTCATCGCCATAACCACACCGTCCCCCATGCCCGATCTCGTGGATGCGGTTCAGGACGCACAACAAAACAACGATCTCGCCGCCCTGGCCAAGGAAATCGGCCACACGCTCGACGGCCAGTCCTTCGGCCTGGACTGGGTCGGGCTTTATACGCGCGCAAAGGGAGACCTTCAGTGAAAACAGGATACCTCAAGGCCTTCGCGGCAACCATGTGCCTGTGCCTGTCCGCCGGCACGGTTCACGCCGCGCAAAAGGCATTGCTGATCGGCGCCGGCGTCTACCCTTATCTGGAACCGGACGCACAGCTTTCAGGCCCTGCCAACGACGTGCGCCAGATGGCGGATTTCCTCAAGGGCGACTGGGGCTTTGCATCCTCCGATGTCCGCATCCTGGTGGAAGAAGGCGCGGCCAAGAACAACATTCTGGGTTCCATCACCGGTTGGCTCGCCAGTGAAACGCGCCCGGGTGACCGCGTCATCATTTATTATTCCGGTCACGGCTCCCAGGTTCCCGATCGCAATGGCGACGAAGAGGACGGCCTCGATGAAACCTTCGTCCCGACCGATTACGGGCGCAGGGGTGCAAGGGCCGAGGATATGCTCACCGACGACGAGATTGCCTCCGCGCTGTCCACGCTGAAGGGCCGTGAAGTGATCCTGATCGCAGATTCCTGTCATTCAGGTACGGTCAACCGCGATGTCGTGCCGGATCTTGTTTCCAAGGGTCTCGATGCGAAGGCGCGTTACCTGCCGTTCTCGGGCGTTTCCAGGTCCCTGCCGGTGGTGCGGGACGAAGAGCCTCTGGCACGCGAAACCAACGTGCACCTGACCCTGTCCGCTGCCCTGCCGCACCAGCTCGCCTGGGAAACCAACGGCTCGGGCATCTTTACCCAGAACCTGATCCGGGGTCTGCGCACGCGCGAGGCCGACCTCAACGGCAATGGCCGTGTCACCACCGCGGAACTTCTGAACTATCTGCGTCCGCGCACCGAGCAATGGTGCCAGCGCGTGGAGGATTGCCGTGATCTGCAATTCACGCCGAACATGTCACCGCGCAACGAAGCCTTCATTCTGCAACCGGCTTCGGCCGAAGGCCCTGTCCAGACGGTAACCGGAAATACCGCCGACGATGTTTCCGACGTGCTTCCGGAGCAATCCTCGCAGGAAATCAAGGTCTCCATCCTGCCCGGCTCCGTGCACCAGATCGGTGACGAGGTGCAATTCCAGCTCACCAGCGAGGTCGATGGCTACCTGACCCTTTTCGACTTGACCGTCGAAGACGATCTGGTGCTGTTGTTCCCGACCGATGAGGATCGTTCCGCCGGCAAGACTGGCCGCATCCGCGCCAACTCCGCGCTCACGGTTCCCGACCCGTCCTACGGCTTCAGCTTCGAGGCAGAGGCACCGGCGGGCAAGGGCAAGCTGCTGGCGATCGTGACCGAGGATCCGGTGGATCTGGAAAACCTTCTTGCCGCCAACGGCGAATTCGAGCCGATCGGTGACAAGATCGATTTCATGAAGGAACTTTCCGGCCGCCTCAACAAGGTCTGGACCGCGGACAATGCCAATCGCAGCGCCCGGTGGGCGGCCGGTTATCAGGATTATGAAATCCGGCAGTAATCCCTTGCAGGCTTGCTCAAGCAGGCCTCACACTTCACCTTCAAGCATCGCAAACGGGCACTTTCCAAGACCTCGTTTGGTCAAGATCATCGGGGTGGCCCGGCGCCCGCTTCATACAGCAGTCGACGGTACCCATGTTGCTCAAATCCATCGTTTTCTGTCTTTCGCTGGTTTTCTCGGTTTCGCAGCTTTCCGCCGCCGAGATCACACAGCGTCCCGATCTCGCACCGCGATTGGCACAACTAAAGCCGTTGTATCCGGGCAAACGGTCTGCCGGCAGCGTAGTCAATGAACTGCAGGGAACGATATTCCTGGTTTCCGGTGTCATCGAAAAAGGCGATCTGGAAAAGCTGAAGGCTGCTCTCGACGGCACCTGGGGCAAATTCATCGTCTTCGACAGCCCCGGCGGCAGCTTTCTGGAAGGCATCCGCATCGGCCAGTATCTGCAATACAACGTCGGCTCGCAGGACCCGGATCTCAACGGTGTCTTCGTTCTCAACGGTAACGAGTGCCTGTCCGCCTGCGCTCTCGCATTCACCCTGGCAGCTACCCCGCGCAACGCTGTTTATGGCGGCGATATCCGCTTTCTGGAAGCAGGCGCGGCACTCGGCTACCACATGGCGTTCCTGCCGGAGGAGAAGGCCAATCAGCTTGTGGCGGTCAAGGAAGCCATGAACCTGGCCTATGAAGTGACGCAGACCTACGTCAAGCTGATCAAGGGCGGCATTGCCCCGTCCATTCTGCTGCAGGAGGCCCTGTCCCACCGTACTGCCGACAGCTTCTTTTATCTGGCTGGTGGCATTCGGTCCTATGCGATGGGCCTGACGCCGGTTTCTGCCGGCACTATTGCCGACCCGATCAACAAGAGCGCCCTTTACATGGACACGGTTGGCGCCATGTGCACGCAGCTTTTCCAGGCCGACAATTCAATCAGGAAATCTGAAGTCGAATATGAATTCGGCGCAATTGACGGATCTGGTCCGAACCCGCAGGAAACCAAGCTGGAAGATCTGATCCAGCAGCTGGGGTCACGCCGTATCGCCGCAAGCCACAATGGCGTTGCTTATTGCACGGTCGAACTTTCCGAAGACGGCACCGTCGGCATGCGCATCACCTCCGGTTCGCTACCCTGTGCGAAGGGCGGGTATGACGCCCCCACATGGTGCGCAATGCCGGGACCTTTCGACGATACCCTGCCGAAAGTGACCAATGCGCTGCTTGCCGACGCAGCCAGTTGCCACGGCGGCACGCTGACGACCGAATACGCCTACTGGACGAGCGATGTCATCGACTACGACATCGGCGAGGAAACACCGACCGCTCTGACGGACTGGAATTCGTGGGAGCGCACCATCGCGCGGGACGTCAACGTTCGCCAGCACCCTTCTCTCGACTCGGAAGCCGTTGGCCGGGTGCAGATCGGCGACAAGGTCAAGATTTCCGATTGCCGTATCGTCTCGGGGCCGCAAGGTGTCTGGTATCAACTGTCCACCGGCGGCTGGATCAGTGCCCGCTTCGTTTCCGAATTCGACCAGTTCACCCGTCCGGCAACAGAAGAAACCATGATAGGTCGATAAGGGCCTTGACCCCGTCAGCTCCCGGCAGGCAAGGCCTCTTCCTGCTTTGCCTTCAGGCTGCGGTTTTCACCTGTTCTGCTGCAGGAGACCCACAGACCGTCTGCTGCCGGGCGTCATAGCTTGCCAGCAGGCGGTCGGCAACACCGGCAGACAGCCAGATGGCGGTCAGGGTGATCCACGCCGTCAGCGCGAAGATGGAAGCTCCTGTGATACCGGCCCCGACGGCACAGCCGCCGGCAAGCATGCCGCCGAACCCCATGAGCGTTGCTCCGGTGAGGTAGCGCGCCATCGACTTGCCGCCTTCGAACCCCTGCAGGGCGAGTTCCCGCGTCACGAAGGCCGCCAGGAACGAGCCCAGAAAGACGCCGGGCACCAAGCCGACATCGAAATCAAGCAGATCGCCCGGTGGTGACAGAACCAGCATCAGGGCATCGGCGGACGGTCCGGTGAAGGTTACACCTTCCACCTGCACGGGGTCGAAAGCCTGCCGTGCCATGGCGGATGTGAACCACCAGGCCAGGGGAATTGCCAGCCCCGCGCCCGCTGCCGCCACCAGTTGCCAGACCTTCACCCTCGACCGCCAGGCAAACGCAAGCCCCGCCACCAGCCAGAGCGCCGTGAAACCAAGCGTCACGGATGTGCTCAGTCCCAGCATCTCGGTCAGATTGTTGCCGCCGATATCCCCTGTCGTCCAAAGACCTGCAAACCATTCGCGCACCGGTTTCAACAGGCCGCGCAAGCTCGCCTGGGCGACGACGGCAAAGACAAGCCCGGACAATAACGCCCGCAGATTGCCGGTGGCCGAAAGCACCAGCAGACGGCTTGCGCATCCGCGCGCCAGCACCATGCCGGTGCCGAACATCAACCCGCCCAGCAAAGCTCCGGAGAGGCTTTGCGGCGACGCCAACTGGCGGGCTTCATTTGCCTGCACTTCGCCCAGGTGGATCAACACTTGCGTGCACAGAACCGCCGCGGAAAAGGTCAGGAGCCAGACAGGCAACCGGTCCTTCGGCGCACCGCGAGAGAATTCCAGGCTGGCAGCGCGCAGGCAAAAGCGGCTTTGCTGGGCAAAGGCGCCAAAAAGGACGCCGACAACCAGCCCGCCGATTGCCAGCAACCAGGGCTCGGAAATTTCGTCCAGAAGAAATGTCAGATCCATGGGCCCCTCCCGGGCACACTGCGTCCTCGATTGCCACCAGCTTGGTGCCCTTTCGCTTCAACGGGCATTGACCTCTCTCAATGAAACATAGATAAATTCAAAAGTTTGAATATGTGGAGGATGCCATGTCCGGGCAATTTCGGAAAGATCTGACGAGACGCAACGTTCTTGCCGGAGGCCTCGCGTTTGCGACCGCGGGTTTTGCCAGCCGGATAACGCCTGCCTTTGCAACCGCGAACCTGACCCTCGGCGCACACGACATCACCGTCTTTTCCGACGGTCATCTGACCCTGCCGATGAACTTCATTTTGCCTGAGCAAAGCGAAGAAGAGATCGCAGCGCTGCTGAAACCCCATGGCCTTGCCGCGGACGCTCTGACGCCGGATTGCAACATCACATTGCTCCGGACCGGCGACCGCACAGTCCTCTTCGACGTCGGATCAGGCGCCAATTTCCAGTCAACGGCAGGTGAGTTGCCGGACCACCTGGCGGAAGCCGGTATCGATCCGTCGGACATCACCGACATTGTCTTCACCCACGCCCACCCGGACCATCTTTGGGGCATCCTGGACGATTTCGACGATCCGCTTTACCCGGAAGCGCAGATCTGGATGCCACAGGCCGAATGGGACTACTGGCGCGCCGACGATACGCTGGCCAAGACGCCGGAGGAGCGCAAGAGTTTCGTGGTCGGGGCACAGGCGCGTTTCGACGTGATCGAAGACCGGGTGAACATGATCAAGCCGGGCCAGGAAGTGCTTCCAGGCGTTGAGGCGGTCGACACGGCGGGCCACACGCCGGGGCACATGTCCTACATGCTGCACGGCGGATCCGAGAGCCTGCTGGTGGTGGGCGACGCGATTTCCAACACAGTGATTTCTTTCGAAAAACCCGGCTGGGCGTCCGGCTCCGATCAGGACCGCGATATGGGCATTGCCACCCGCAAGGCGCTGCTCGACCGACTGGCGCAAGATGGCTCCCGCGTCATCGGGTACCACTTCCCCCACCCCGGTGGAGGGCACGTGGAACGCACCGGCGATGCCTACAGTTTCGTCGCAGCCTGAACTGCCGGATGAAAGGTGACGGGGTTCACTCCGCCGCCGAGTGATGGGCACTACCCTGGTTGCGCTGGAAGGCGGCAAGGACGTTGCCTTCCACAAGCCAGGCAAGCCCGACCCGCGCACCGAGCGCCATGGATACCATCACGATGGGCGCAGAAATGGCCAGCGTGGAAAAGCCGGTAATGCCCTGCCCCACCGTGCAGCCCATGGAAAACACCCCGCCGACACCCATCAGGGTGCCACCTAGAAGATGTCGGCCGAGTTCGCGTGCATCGTCGCACGCTTCCCAGCGGATATCCCGTTTCCACATGGCCGCGACCACGGCGCCGACCAGCGTACCGGCAATCAGACCGACGCCGTAATCCGGCAGGGTCCCCGTATAGGTGATCAGCTGCATGATGGTGTCACCGACCGGTACCACGAAGGATCCGGCCTCGATCTGGATCGGATCGAAGGAGCGTCCCGCAAGGAAGGTTGTCGCCCACCAGCCGAAGGCGATCACGCTGCCGATCACAACACCAGTTCCGATCTTGCTCCATTGCCGGCGATAGGACGCCGATTTGAAGATCCAGAACAGACTGGCCAAAACGAGCACGATGGCAACCACACCCTGCAGCTTCATGCCCACCAGGGTCGAGACAATGTCGCCCATGGACTGGCTGCCGCTTGCGGTGAAGGAAACGGCAAGATCATCGACGATCGGTACCCGCACGATGCCGACGATGCCCCTTTGGGCTGCCAGTGCCGACAGGCCGATGACCGTCAGCACCACGAGCGCCCGGAGGCTGCCGCCACCCAGACGCAGAACCGCGCCGAAACCGCAGGTGCCGACAAGCGCCATGCCGATGCCGAACATGAAGCCGCCCAGAATGGCGCCCGTCCAGGCAAATTCCGGTGACAGGTAAAAGGAGGCAGCCGTGTCGGCCATGCCGAAGGCGACGAGCAGCTGTGTGCCGATCAGCGCGGATACGGAAGCAAGCACCCAGGTCCTGAGCGCGCTGCTGTCGCCCGCGTACCAGTGCCTTTCCAGTGCCGACAGCGTACAGAAGTGGTTTGACCTGGCAACGAACCCCAGCACGCACCCCGCGAGCACACCGAGAAGCGGTGTCAGCACCGCCGGATCGAGATTGACCATGCGCGTCCTACCCTCCGCCGGTTATTCCGGCCGCGTTTCCCGTACTCGCTCTTTCGGCGATTTTTCAAACCGTAGCAGGCAGCGAAATTTGCAGCAATCGAACTCGTTGCTGCATCGCACGCCCGTATGTTGCGCTACCTGCGTTTATTTTTCAGGTGCACGCACGTCCTTGCAGAACAGCTCGTAAAGGCTCGAAATGATCGAACTCACCTCATCGTTCATGAGGCTGTAGTAGATCATGCGCCCGTCGCGCCGCGACTGCACAAGGCCTTCCAGGCGAAGCCGAGCAAGCTGCTGGGAAACCGCGGCCTGCGGCATTGTCAGGATCTCTTCCAGCTCGGAAACCGACTTTTCGCCTTCAGACAGCAAACACAGAATGACAAGGCGCACTTCGTGCGAAAGGGCCTTGAGCAGATCGCTCGCCTTCCGCGCCTGCTCCATCAGCAGGTCGAGGTCCTTCGCATCCAGGTTCTTGTCAAAGGCCGGCAGTATCATCCGGAACCCACACCCTTTTCAGCATTGCCATTGCAGCGCACAAAACCGCTTTTCAGATTCATGCCTCAACTTCAGTACCGGATCAACAGCATCACTTGCTCGTGTCCGGAAGCTTTCCCAACATATCGGTCAGCAGCGGCCAGAAGAAGTGCTCTCCCGGATAGCCGCGCAGACGGTCGATTTCAACGCCGTCGGCCACCAGAATGAAGGTTGGAGTCATCCGCTCTTTCGGTATGCCGGCCAGGTCCTGCGGCCAGGTGTCGGTAATATCGACGCGGCGCAACGGTGCTTGCCGGCCTTCCGACGTCTTCGGATAGGCGATGCCGATTTCCTCGTTCCAGCGCTTGCACCAGACACACCCCGGCTGCTCAAGCATGACCAGCTCGGCACTCCAGGCGGGCAACGCCTGAAACAGGCCGGAAACCAACACTCCGGCAAGGATCATCGCACGTGTCGCGACGGACATTTTGCAGTCTCCACATTTCTTCCATTGCAATATATAGGAACTTTTGAATATTTTAAAGCAACCGAAGATCGAGTTTCTCTGGGAGGAAATGAATGCTCGATGTTTCTCTGGGAGCTGCCTTTCTGGCAGGTCTGCTTTCATTCATTTCGCCTTGTGTCTTGCCGATTGTGCCGCCCTACCTGTGTTATCTGGCCGGTGTCAGCGTCGATGAACTGAAGGGCGATACGGCCACGGCCGAAACGGGTCGCCGGGTGATTCTGGCGGCGATCGCCTTCGTGCTCGGCTTTTCGCTCGTCTTTGTCGCCCTCGGTGCAACGGCCAGCGTCATCGGCCAGTCGATCGCCCGCTACTACGATATCCTGTCTTATGTTGCAGGTGCGATCATCATCGTCATGGGCCTGCATTTTCTCGGTGTCTTTCGCATCGGGCTCCTGTTCCGCGAAGCCCGCATTCATGTGGAACGCAAGCCCGCGGGCCTGGTTGGAGCCTTCGTCATGGGCCTGGCTTTCGCGTTCGGCTGGACGCCGTGCGTCGGCCCGGTTCTGGCGGCAATCCTGTTCGTTGCCGGATCGTCGGACACCACCTGGCACGGCGCCGGACTGCTTGCGGTCTATGCACTCGGCATCGGTCTGCCTTTCATCCTGGCGGCAGCATTTGCCAGCCGGTTCCTGAAACTGGCCGGCCGTTTCCGCAAACACATGGGCACGGTGGAAAAGATCATGGGCGGCCTCCTGGTGCTTACCGGCCTGCTGTTCATCACCGGGCAAATGTCGGCAATCGCCTTCTGGCTGCTCGAAACATTCCCGGTTTTCTCACAAATCGGCTGACCGGCCATTTCCGGTCCAGGGAGGACAATGACATGCGTATCTGGAAACAATTGGTGCTGGCAGTCGAGCTCTTGGCGGCCCTGACCACAACGGCGCTCGCCGCAACGCTCGGCGACGACGGCCTGCACAAGCAGCCCTGGTTCACCGTAACCTTCCGCGACATCGGCGAAGACATTGAAACCGCGGCAGGAGAAGGCAAGCGCCTGGCAATCATCTTTGAACAACGCGGCTGCATCTATTGCCGCCAGATGCACGAAAAGATCCTCTCCGACCCGGAAGTGACCGACTACATCAAAGAGAACTTCATGGTCGTGCAATACAACATGTTCGGCGACGAGGAAGTGATCGACCTGGACGGCGACGAACTGACCGAAAAGACCGCCGCGCGCAAATGGGGCTATGTCTTTACACCCACAATCGTGTTCCTTCCGGACGAGGTTCCGAGCGAGGGAACGGTGTCGGAAGCGGCCGTTGCAACGATGCCGGGCGCCTTCGGCAAGTGGACTTTCCTGAACATGTTTCGCTGGGTTCAGGAAAAAGGCTACGAAGGTGACGAGCATTTCCAGAAGTATCACGCTCGCATAATCAACGAGTTGCGCGAAAAAGGCCGCCTCGACGCGGAATAGGAAGAGCGGATAAAAAAGGTTTATGCCGGATACGGCAAAAGGCCTATTGCATAACATATGCAAAAAATCATATCTTTTAATATGAGGAGGACAGGCAGGCTGGGGAATCGGACCTGCCGAAGGAACGCAAACGGCACGACAGCCGGCCGTTCCGCACTGAGGAGGAAAGCCGACACAATGTTCAAGGGCGCGACACATTTCAGCCTGCCGGCGGCCTTTGCCGGCCTAGCCGTCCTGGCCGCTTCCGCAGCGGCCGCCGGAACGGTTGCTCCGGACAGCGTTCCCATCGTCGATATGGAACTGTCCGAATCCCTGACGGGCGTTCAGGGAGACCCGCAGGCCGGACGCGAAGCCTTCGCCGATCGCAAGAAGGGCAACTGCCTGGCTTGCCATGCCAATGCCGATCTCAGCGACCAGCTGTTCCACGGCGAAGTCGGCCCCGTCCTCGACGGTGCCGCCGACCGCTGGAGCGAGGCGCAACTGCGCGCCATCGTGGTCAACAGCAAGGACGTCTTCGGCGAACAGACCATCATGCCCGGTTTCTACACCCTGAAGGTGGGCATCAACGTCGACGAGGAATTCGCCGGCAAAACCATCCTGTCAGCGCAAGAGGTAGAGGACGTCGTCGCCTATCTCATGACGCTGAAAGAGAATTGATCTCGGGTTTCAAGGAGCAAGAGATGAGCTTTACAAGACGCCAGGTGTTTGGTCTCACGATCGGAGCCGCTGCATTCGTGGCCGCCGGATCGCGGGTTTCCTTCGCCGCAACCGACCAGACCGAAGAGGCCATCAAGGCCTTCACCGGCGGAGCAGATCCCAAGGAGGGAACAGTTTCCCTCGACACGCCGGAAATTGCCGAGAACGGCAACACGGTGCCGGTCGGCGTATCCGTCGACAGCCCGATGACGGCAGACAGCTTCGTTGAATCTGTCCTGATCCTGGCCGACGGCAACCCCAACCCGGCTGTTGCCACGTTCCACTTCACTGCCATGAGCGGTGTTGCCGAAGCCAAGACCCGCATCCGGCTCGCCAAGACGCAGAACGTCATCGCGGTCGCCAAGATGAACGACGGCTCCACCTTCATCGACCGCAAGGAAGTGAAAGTCACCATCGGCGGCTGCGGCGGCTAATCCGCAACAGCGCAAGCGGCTTGTCCGCAGGACCGGCACCGGCCTTTAGCCGAACCGCCGCCCGGCAAGCAGATCAGGGATACGAAGGAACCAAATCATGGCAGATCCGAAACCGCGCGTGAAAGTGCCCAAGAAGGCAGCTGCGGGCGAAGTCATCACCATCAAGACGCTTATCAGCCACCCGATGGAATCCGGTCAGCGCAAGGACAAGGAGGGTAACCTCGTTCCGCGCCAGATCATCAACAAGTTCACCTGCGAGTTCAACGGCCAGGTGGTGTTTTCCTGTGACATGGACCCGGCCGTCTCGGCGAACCCCTACATGGAGTTCAGCGCCAAGGTGAATGAAACCGGCACGTTCAAGTTCACCTGGGTCGATGACGACGGCAGCGTCTACGAATCCGAGAACAAGATCACTGTTGAATAGGCGGCGGCCCTGCATCTGCGGCAGTGACGTCCGCACGGACTGAAAAGCCTGGGACAGGGTGCATCGAGAGTGTCGGGACATCGTATCTGCAGTCGGTTGAAGGCAGGATGTTCCAGGGATCGCTCAAATCGGGAGGAGACGATTTGGCCAATAGAACGAAACGCATAGCCACCATGTTCGCAATAACGATGGTCGGCACAAGCGCAAGCCTGGCCGGGGGGCCGGTTGACGAAAAGCTCGTTATCGACGGGGAAGTGGAGATCATGACCCGTGTACCGGCGCCGGAAGGGCACCCGTTCGACGAACTGATCTCGGGCTGGCACTACCGCACGGAAGAAACGCGTGATCTGGAGGCCGACAGCTTCCAGAACCCGGGTATGCTCTATGTGGAGCGCGGCGAGGAAATCTGGAACACCGTGGACGGTGCTGCTGGCAAGTCCTGCGCCTCCTGCCACGAGGATTCCGAGGAGTTCCTCAAGGGTCTCGGCGCCAGCTATCCCAAGTGGAATGAGGACGCCGGCAAGCCTTTCAACATCGAGCTTCAGATCAACCAGTGCCGTGAACAGAACATGCAGGCAGAGCCCTACAAGTTCGACGCGGCCGATCAGAAGGCTCTGACGACCTACATCAAGCACCAGTCGCTTGGCATGCCGATGAAAGTCGATCTGAGCGAAGGCGAAATGCAGACCTGGTGGGACAAGGGCAAGGAGCTCTACTACACCCGCACGGGTCAGCTGAACCTGTCCTGTGCCACCTGCCACGAGAACTACAACGGCAACTACATCCGGGCTGACCACCTCAGCCAGGGTAGCGTCAACGGGTTCCCGACCTATCGTCTGAAGCAGGCAGACCTTGTCTCCCTGCACAACCGCTTCCGCGGATGTATCCGCGATACGCGGGCAGCCTTCCCGGCAGCCTTCTCCGACGAGCTGATGGCTCTGGAGGTCTATGTGACCTGGCGCGGCTCGGGGCTCGGCATCGAAACCCCGGCGGTTCGCCAGTAGGCTGACCGTTTAAACTCCGGCGCGGTCGCAGCCACCGCGCCGGTTTCTTTCCTGTCGCCGGCGAATTCCCGCCCGGCCATCAGGCGGAAACAAAGGGCTGAAAACATCAATGTCCCGAACGTGGGATAACCGGGGTGCACGGCGTCGTCGTGCCTCAACGGGAAAACTGTGCAACCGGCCGGGCATCGGCCGTTGGTTTGGAGTAACTGAGGATGTTCTCAAGACGTGAGTTCCTGATGGCGGCAACCGCGACAAGTGCCTTGCTCGGATCGGGCATGGCGGGTTCGTGGTCGCGGCTGATGGCCCAGCAAGCCCTGACGGAAGACCAGCTCCTGGGGATGGCCCCGAAAGGCAAGCTCACGTTGGTGCATATCACCGACATCCACGCCCAGCTGAAGCCGATCTACTTTCGCGAACCGTCCATCAACCTGGGTATCGGCGACGTCAACGGCAAACCTCCACACGTGACCGGTGCCGATTTCCTGAAGCTCTACAACATCGAAGCCGGGTCGCCGGATGCCTATGCGCTGACCTCGGAAGACTTCGTCTCCCTTGCCAGGAGCTATGGCAAGATGGGCGGCATGGACCGGGTCGCGACCGTAATCAAGCGCATTCGTGCCGAACGCGGTGCCGACAACGTTCTCCTGCTGGATGGCGGCGACACCTGGCAGGGCAGCTACACATCCAACGTGACCCAGGGTGAAGACATGATCACGATCATGAACTCGCTCGAGCCCGACGCCATGACCGGACACTGGGAATTCACCTACGGCACCGACCGGGTTCAGGAAGTCATCGACAGTCTGCCCTTCGCCTTCCTCGGCTCCAACATCTACGACAACGAATGGGACGAGCCCGCCTTCGAAGCCTGGAAGATGTTCGAACGTGGCGGGTCCAAGGTTGCCGTCATCGGTCAGGCTTTCCCGTATACGCCGATTGCCAACCCGCGCTGGATGATCCCCGGCTGGTCCTTCGGCATCCGCGAGGAAGACATTGCCAAACATGTGACCGAAGCTCGCGACGAGGGCGCTGAAATCGTCGTGCTGCTGTCGCACAACGGCTTTGACGTCGACCGGAAGCTCGCCTCGCGCGTTGACGGCATCGACGTCATCCTGACGGGCCACACGCACGACGCCCTGCCGGAACCGGTCATCGTCAACGACACGCTGGTGATTGCATCCGGCTCCAACGGCAAGTTTGTTTCCCGGGTCGATCTCGACGTTCAGGACGGCAAGCTGGCCGGGTATGCCTATCGCCTGATCCCGATCTTCTCCGACGTCATCACGCCAGATGCTGACATGGCTGCGCTCATCGATGAGGTTCGCGCGCCTTACGAAGCGGATCTCGCCCGCGTTCTCGGCAAGACCGAGAACCTCCTGTATCGGCGCGGCAACTTCAACGGCACCTTCGACGATCTGATCTGCCAGGCACTTCTGACCGAACGCGACGCCGAAATTGCCCTCTCACCCGGCTTCCGCTGGGGGACATCGCTTCTGCCGGGCCAGGACATCACCTTCGAGGATGTCCATAACGCCTGCGCCATGACCTATCCGGCGGCTTACCGTTCATCGATGACGGGCCAGATGCTGAAGGACATTCTGGAGGATGTCGGCGACAACCTCTTCAACAAGGACCCCTACTACCAGCAGGGTGGTGACATGGTCCGCGTTGGCGGCATGGGCTACACCATCGATCCCGGAAAGGAAATCGGCGAGCGCATCTCGGGCATGACCCTGCTTGCCACCGGAGAAGCCATCGACCCCGCCAGGGAATATGTCGTTGCCGGCTGGGCCTCGGTCAACGAGGGCACGGAAGGCCCGCCCATCTCCGAAGTCGTTGAAGCCTATCTCACAAGCAATCCCGTGGTCAGCCTGCCGGACAACCAGTCCGTCAAGCTGGCAGGATGACGCCTTTTCTTCAGAGATCCTGAGGACACGATCATGACTGACAAAACCAACTCCAAGACGCCGGGCCTTTCCAGGCGTTCCCTCTTGAAAGCAGGCTTCGCCGCAGGCGCCGTTGCAGGTACGGCAGGCGCCGCGCGCGCGGCTGGCGATCCATTGATCACCGAGATACAGGACTGGAACCGATACCTCGGTGACGGTGTGCAGGCGCGCCCTTATGGCACGCCATCGGAATACGAGGCCCACGTGGTCCGCCGCGACGTGGAGTGGCTGACGGCCTCCACCGAGAGTTCGGTGAACTTCACACCGCTGCACGAACTGGACGGCATCATCACGCCCAATGGCCTGTGTTTCGAGCGCCACCACGGCGGCATTGCCGACATCAATCCTGCAGATCATCGGTTGATGATCAACGGTCTGGTCGACAGCCCCCTCGTCTTCACCATGGAAGACCTGAAGCGCTTCCCGCGTGAGAACCGGGTCTACTTCCTGGAATGTGCCGCCAACTCCGGCATGGAGTGGCGTGGCTCCCAGCTCAACGGCTGTCAGTACACCCACGGCATGGTTCACTGCGTGATGTACACCGGCGTGCCGCTGAAACTGATCCTGGAAGAGGCAGGCCTGAAGACCAATGCCAAATGGGTGATGCCGGAAGGCGCCGATGCCTCGGCCATGACCCGGTCCATCCCGATGGAAAAGGCCCTCGACGACTGCCTGGTCGCCTTCAAGATGAACGGTGAGGCTCTGCGCCCGGAACAAGGCTATCCGCTGCGTCTGGTCGTGCCCGGCTGGGAAGGCAACATGTGGGTGAAATGGCTGCGCCGGATCGAAGTCGGCGACGAACCCTGGCACCAGCGCGAGGAAACGTCCAAATACACGGACCTTCTGGAGAACGGCAAGGCCCGCCGCTTCACCTGGGTGATGGATCCCAAGTCCGTTATCACCTCACCGAGCCCGCAGGCCCCGATCACCCACGGCAAGGGACCGATGGTCATCTCCGGTGTCGCCTGGTCCGGCAACGGACGGATCAAGCGGGTGGATGTGTCGCTTGATGGCGGCCGGAACTGGAAAACCGCCCGCCTCGACGGCCCAAGCCTGTCGAAAGCCATGCACCGCTTCTACCTGGACATCGACTGGGACGGCTCGGACATGCTGATCCAGTCCCGCGCGATGGACGAGCACGGCTTCTTCCAGCCGACCAAGAACGAGCTGCGTGCCGCCCGCGGCGAAAACTCGATCTACCACAACAACGGCATCCAGACCTGGTATGTCAAAGCAGACGGAATGGTGGAAAATGTCGAAGTTTCTTAAAGCACTCAGCCTTGGAACCGTGCTCGCCACCCTGCCTCTGCTTGCCGCGACAGCCCAGGCGGGGGATGCCGAAAAAGGTGAGAAGGTCTTCAAGAAATGCGCTGCCTGCCACGCGGTCGGGGAAGGCGCAAAGAACAAGGTCGGTCCGGAGCTGAACGAGATTTTCGGCCGTACCGCAGGATCGCTTGAGGACTACAAGTATTCCAAGGCGATGATCGAGGCCGGTGGTGGCGGGCTCGTCTGGGACGAGGCAACACTGACGACCTATCTGACCAAGCCCAAGGACATGGTCAAGGGCACCAAGATGGCCTTTGCCGGTCTGAAGAAGCAGGAAGACCTGGACAACGTGATTGCCTATCTGGCCACCTTCTCCAGTGCTGCTGCTCCCGCCGACCAGCAGGGCGCCGCAGAACCTGCTGCCACTGAAACGGAAACCGCCAGCGCCGACACGGCAGCGGAGGCTCCAGCCGCACCAGTGTCCGAAGTCCGTGAAGGCGGCATCTTCGGCCTTGGCCGCGTGGCGACGGACGACGAGGTCGCCGCGTGGGACATCGACGTTCGCCCAGACGGCAGCGGCTTGCCGGAGGGCTCCGGTACGGTGGCCGATGGCGAAGTGCTGTTCACGGACAACTGCGCCGTCTGTCACGGCGATTTTGGCGAAGGCGTCGGCCGCTGGCCGGTTCTGGCCGGTGGCCAGGACACCCTGACCGAGGAACGTCCGGAAAAGACCATCGGCTCCTACTGGCCGTATCTGTCCACGGTCTACGACTATGTCCGCCGCGCCATGCCCTACGGCAACGCCCGTTCCCTGTCGGATGACGACGTTTACGCGTTGACGGCCTATCTCCTTTATCTGAACGACATCGTCGAGGACGAGGACTTCGAATTGTCGAAAGACAACTTCCTGGAGATCCGTCTTCCCAACGAGGAAAACTTCATCGCTGACGATCGCGCCGAAGAGCCGCATTATGCTGCCAAGGCCGAACCCTGCATGAGCGACTGCAAGGACAGCGCGGTCGAGATCACCATGCGCGCCCGTATTCTCGACGTGACCCCGGGATCCGTCGACGACGACGAGGCCTCCGGCATGGGAGGCGTCGACTGACATCGTTTTGCGGCAACGGCCCGTGAAAGAAAGGCCGCCCGCGCAAGGCCGCCGCAGGATATCCTGCGGCGTTAGGAGGAGGAAACGATGGGAATGTTTTCAAGACTGGCAGTGGCCGCTTCGGCCCTGCTGATGCTTGGCTCTGCCGTATTGGCAGACGACGGCATCCACAAGCTTGCCCTGCAGATCAGCGACAATGATCCGCAGAAGATGAACACCGTCTTGAACGTCGCGTCCAATGTGGCGCGCCACTACTCTGAAATCGGCGAGGAGGCCGATATCAAGATTGTTGCCTTCAATGCGGGCCTGCACATGTTCCGGGCGGATACGTCTCCCGTTTCGGATCGCATGAAATCCTTCGTGGAAAGCATGCCGAATGTCGCTTTCGAGGCCTGCGACAACACCCGCCAGGCCATGGCCAAGAAGGAAGGCAAGGACATCGAGTTTCTGGAAGGTGTCGAAGTCGTTCCCGCCGGTGCCGTCACTCTGATGGAGCTGGACGAAGACGGCTACACCATCCTGCGGCCCTAGACAGTCTCAAGACCCGCCGTGCGGACAGTTGCAAGGTCCGTACGGCTTCGTCCCTTCCGGCATGTAGCCCGCGGGAACGCCCGGCTTTTGCATTTCCGCAATCAATTGTCAGCCGTTGCAGGTCTTTCTTTTGCACGAAGCATTCGCATCCGGCATCGGACGAACTTGCTTTCCCACACCCTTCTGCCTCAAATGGGAACCAGCAGCAGTTCTAGGCGTTTTGATGGATTGCTAATGGAGATGCCATTTGAATGACCGAAACAGTCCCGTTTCAAACCAATTGCCAAACCTGCCCCCTGAGACGGAAATCCGTATTCCGCTCGCTGGAAGACAAGGAACTGGACTTCATTTCGGATTTCAAGACCGGTGAACTGACGGTCGAAGCCGGAGCAACCATTGTTCAGGAAGAAAACAAGAGCCCGCATCTCTACACCATTCTGGATGGCTGGGCCTTTCGACACAAGGCTCTGGCGGACGGCCGAAGGCAGGTATTGAACTTTGCCCTTCCGGGCGATCTTGTCGGCCTTCAGCTTGCCGTCCTGAACGAGATGCAGCACACGGTCACCGCCCTTACCGACACTACCTTGTGCGTCTTTCAGCGCGACAGGGTCTGGTCGATCTTCAAGGACTACCCGAGCCTGGCCTTTTCAATGACCTGGATCGCAGCCCGCGAGGAACAGATCCTGGACGGGCACATCATCAGCCTCGGTCAACGTTCTGCCCTGGAACGGCTCGCCTATCTCATCCTGCATCTTTACGACCGCGCAGAGACCATCGGCTATGCGAGCAATCAGGCGCTGGATGCACCGTTTTCCCAAAGTCACCTGTCAGATGCGCTTGGCATCACACCGGTTCACACCAGCCGTACGCTCCGCAAGCTTCAGGAAAAGGGGCTGATCAGCTGGGCCAAGGACCGCATCCGGATCCTGGACAGGGATGCTCTGGAAAAACTTGCCTCATACGAGAGCATGGCCGATGAGTGCCGCCCGCTCATCTGAGCGGCGGCCGACATCTTCACGTTTGCTTGAAAGACAACTTTTCCAGCGAAAACGAGCGCGTCAGATCAGGGCGCCGATCTGGGCTTTTGTGTAGGGCTTGCTCAGGACCACCTGCCCCTCGAACGCCGCGGGCAGCGGGTCGAGATCGCTGTAACCGCTGGCGAAGATGAACTTCGTCCCCTTTTCCAGCAGCTGGCTGGCAAAAGCCAGGCTGGTATCGTCGCCGATCTTCACATCCAGAATGGCAAAGCTGAACAGCTGAGCTGCCAGTGTTTCAGCCGCTTCCGCAAGATTTGCGAGCGTCTGTACCGGCGAGAACCCGAGCTCTTCCAGCATCATCTGCGTATCGAGCGCGATGATCGGGTTGTCTTCGACAACCAAGGCAGCGCCGCGCGTTGCCAGCACGGCAATAGTGGGTTCCATTGTCACGAGGGTTCTCATCGTCAGACTTGTTGACTTTCCGCACGATGACACGAAATCAATCGCTCCGCATTAACATAAGTTATCGGCGCAGTTAATTTTCCACTTTGATCTCAACCTCCTCCTTTATCGAAAAGAGGCGTGAAACCTTTTCTTAACTCGGGAGTTTACTAGGCGGAGGTAGACACCATGTTCACGCATCGCAAACGAATTCCGACCAACGCCCCGACGGCAATCGCCATTGCCGCCCTTCTGGCTTCCAGCCTGATTGTGGCAGAACCCCTTTTCACCAATGAAGCGGGTGCGGAAACCGCTCACAACAGCAACACGCCCGCGCCGGTAGAAGTTGAACAGAAGGCCGCTCCCAAAGGCGACCTGAAGGTTGAGCTTGCCGACGTGCATGGCCGCCCGATGCGCTGTGTTTCCGGCACGCGCGTAACCACCTGTACCGGCTGGCCGATCTCCCACGGCATGCTGGCATTCAATACCGAGTAAAGAGTTCATGACGCAAAATCGTTGAAAAGCCGCCTTTCCCAGGCGGCTTTTATTTTGCCTTGATACGTGACGAACGACACACGACCCCGCTGGAAGGGCCCCACCCGGCAAGCAATCCGGCAAATGACAAATTGTCCGTTTAACCTGTTGGAACCTAGAACCGGCACCACAACACTCACCCACGGCATCGGACAATTGCAGCCTGGGTGCCACCTTCCATCCGCTCCTGAAAGAAGAAACCCGCGACAACGTTGAATCCGCGGGCATTGGAACGCCGGCACGGGTGGCCTTTGTCATGTCCGCAGGTTCGCAGGATTGCGATTGTCAGTGAGATGCGCCGGGCTCGAGCTCAGGTTCGGAACGCCCGGGCTCTTCGGACTGAGCTGTGTTGTTGATGATCTCCAGCACACTGACCGCAATCAGCAGCAACGGCACGGCGATGAACCCGCCGATCGGTCCCCACAGCCAGATCCAGAAGGCAATTGCCAGGAAAACCGCAAAGGGGTTCAGCGTCATGGTCCGGCCGAGAACGGTTGGCGTGACGAACTGCGCTTCGATCAGGTTGAGAACCAGATAGGCCAGCGGCGGCGTCAGGATCTCCACCGCCGTATACCCCGTCGCAAGTCCGATACCGCCCATCACCAGGACCATGATCGCCGGCCCCAGATAGACGACGTAGTTCAAGACGCCGGCAAGCATTCCCCACAACAGCGGCGAGGGAACATCGAGCAGCCACATGGTCAGGGCCACGGCCACGCCGAGCCCCGCGTTGATGACGCTGATGGAGATGAGATAGGTGGAAAGACGCGCTTCGATCGTCCGAAACGCGGTCACAATGCAGCGCCTGCCTTCACTGTCGGGAGACAACTGGAGCGCAGCCCTGCGCAGATGCGGGCGTGTCAGCAGAAAGAAATAGAGACTTGCCAGAAACAGGACCACCTGGGCCATGAAGGCCGGTGCGAAATAGAAAACGCTTTCTACAGCGGAATTGTCATCGACACTCACCTGCATGCCGCCCTTCTGGCCCATGGCACTGCGAAGGTCTTCCTGCAGGCTCGCGACAGACGAGAAGAACCCCTGCCAACTGACCAGTTGCGCCTGCAGCCGTGACCAGATGAGCGGAAGCTTGTCGAGCCAGTCCGACAGCGGTACGACGAAAGCCGCCCCGGCGGTCAGGATCAGAGCGATAAAAACGATCACCATCCCCCCTGCCGAGAGCCAGCTCGGCACGCCCAGGCGAGACAATCTTTCCATGGGAAGTCCGAAGATCGTGCCGACAACCACCGACAGGAAAACCGGTGCGAAAAACACTTGGGCAAGATCAAGGGAAGCAATCACCACGATGCCACACAGAATGGCCGCCGAGTAGCGGACAACCGGGTCCGATCTGACAGCCTCGCCCACTGTTACGGGGGGAACAAGTCCTGTTACTGCGGGTCGGTCTGGCTGCGCTGTCATCACTTTTTGCTCCGGTGGCCGGCAAGAAGGCGCGGCAATGGGTTAGCCGCGCTCTTCGTCACCTCGTGCCTGCGCTGCCAGAAAGGCCAGACCGCCCAATGCGGCGGTGATCATCAGGCCTTTTGATTTTGTGAGCTGTGGCAGAACGGAAATGGCAGCAGCCAGGCCCAGGCGCTGCGCAGCCTGACTATGCGCCTTGCGTCTTCGGTCCTTGTGCTTCAGGAAGCTGAGCACCGCCACGAAGACCAGTCCCGTTACGGCCATGAAGACGGCAATCAGCAAAGCCGACATCGCAGGGCCTAACACCGGCGCCAGAAAGGCGCCGGCTGCCACCACGCCGGCCACATAGGCTGTCGCGAAACAGACTGCCGCAATGCCGCCCAACACGGCATTGCGCTTGGCACGGTGAACCATGCCGTTAAAGTCTCGCGAAACAGCCCCGAAGGCCAGCGGAAGGGCGCGCAGGAGCATCAGCGGCGCACCAGCGCTGCAATCAGGAAGCCGACACCGGCGGCAATGCCGATCGACTGCAGCGGACGACGACGCACTTCAGCAACGAAGGCGCGTTCGTAATTCTGCAGCTCAGCAGACAGATCGCTCAGGGCGTCCTGGGACAATTTGGTCAGATCCTGCCCTGCTTCGGCGGCCTTGGTCTTGTATTCATCCGTCTTGCCCGCGCCGTACTTCTTCAAGGAGCCGGCGAGAGAGGCAATATCGCCGCGAATGCGTTCGATGTTTTCCTCGATCTCACGAGCGCTAACGGTGTCATTGGCAGGATTGGCGGTCGATGCCGTGGCAGTCTTCGCAGTTGCCATCTTGTCGCTCCTGTTTTCAATCGCGTGAGGCCCTGATGACGGGCGACACGCATCGCGTGAATGGGATCAAGCCCGGAATTCGGACACTTGGACACCGCGCTGAACCAAATTGCGCGGTCTGGCTTGTAAACGGCCTTGCGCTCATTTGGTTCCAGACAACACAGCATGAATTGTTGCAGCGCCGTCTTCACGGCTGCCTGTCAGCCGCGCAAGGCCTCGATCAGATCGGATTTGTTCATTGAGGACCTGCCGCTGATGTCGAGCTCCTGCGCCCGTTCATAAAGCGCATCCCTGGTCCAGGTTTCATAAGGTGCGGCCTTGCCGCCTTTGCGCGACGGCGCTTGGTGGTCGTTTGCCTGCGCATTGGCAATTCTCGCCGACTTTTCCTTGCTGTAGCCCTTGTCGCGCAGGGCGTCGTAGGTGTCTTCCTTCTTGATGCTGGAGCTGGTTTTGGAAGCCATGCCCGTGTCCTTTCATTTGCTGTTCCGCTGTTTTCGAAAACAACCTCAAATGAAAACGCCGTCTCGCGCGGGATCGTTCCAATATCTTTTCGATAAGAGAGTTTGATAGATAGCTTTATATCGACAGGGTAAAAATGAACTATGCCGCCCGGAAGCTCAGACCCATAAAAAATACAAATGCTATTCTTGAAATAATTTCAGATCACATTTTCCATACTGTCAAAAATCGAAATATTTTCAAAAACATGGAACTGAGCACGAGCTGAAGACTTTTCCTATCGAACGTCCGGGCCACGCTCTTGTCAGCAGCACACCCGGACACATCGATCGCCAATCGAAAGCACGAAAGGAAGAACTATGTCGACGTCTCAAGTTCTGAACATCGAAACCCCGAAGGTCGACCCGATCAAGACGGGTGTTTCTGCCGAGGTGCGCGAACAACTGGCGAAGCATCTCTCGGTCATTCTGGCCGAAACCTACATGCTCACGGTGAAATCGCACCTTTATCACTGGAACGTCGTTGGACCGCTGTTCAAGTCGATCCATGACCTCACCGAAGAGCACTATGAAAATCTCTTTGCCGCGACAGACGACCTTGCCGAGCGCATTCGTGCCCTTGGACACCGGGCGCCGGTGAATGTCGACGAAGGCAAATTGAACCTGACCGTCAGCCTGCCGGCCGGCGGCATGCCCAATGCCTTCGAAATGATCGAGGATCTGGTTCGCAGTCATGAAATGATCGCTGCCGAAATGCGCGACATGGCAGCCTACGCCGGCGACAATAGCGACCCGGTGACGGAGGATCTTCTGACCCAGCGCATCACATTCCACGACAAGGCAGCCTGGATGCTGAGGGCCGTCATTACCGAATGACCGTTCCTCACCGGCATCCCGGGTAACTTGCAAGACGACAAAGGTCCGTCTGCCGCAAGACGGCAGGCGGCCTTTGGCGTATGCACCAACTCAGTTTCAACCGTGTGATACCATGATCAGCGTATCGAAACGATTTGCCGGGTTCCGGACGCCTGCAAGCGTCCTGGAAGACCGGCACCTGTCGAAAGAGCAAAAGCGGACAGCCCTGCTGGCCTGGCGGGCCAGCCTGCGCAAGGCCCCTCAGGCGGTTTCTCGGGACGGCCGGTCTCCAGCCGAACTGATCGAAGAAATCGACGAGGCCCTGAAGGCGCTTCGCCGCGAAAAGGCTGCGCGCGGAAAAGGTTAGTAAAGCTTCGCTCGTCGCAGGACGTAACGCACCTCTCCCGGCCCTGCCTGCAGTTTACGGCACGGGCGCTCTAAGAACTTGTCTTCCTGACCGGAAACTCGATGACGCAACTCACGCCTTCCGGAGCGAAGTCGATGGTGACGTCGCCGTCGAGCGCCGGCCCCACCAAACGTTCCAGCAGCATTCGCCCGAAACCGTTGCGCCTTGGCGGCACAACTTCCGGACCGCCACTTTCCTTCCAGACCAGCCTGATCCTTCCGTCTACGGTCGTCCACGACACCGACAGTTTCCCCCCGAGCACTGACAAGGCGCCATATTTGGCGGCATTGGTCGTCAGCTCATGCAGGGCAAGGCCAAGGTTCTGGGCCGCATCCGCCGTAATCGAATGCGGATCGCCCTCGATCTCGATCTGCGGGCTCCCCGGGTCGATCGATTGCGCCAGATGCGCCAGCACAAGTTCTTTCAGGTCAGCGCCGTACCAGGACTGCGACACCAGAAGATCATGACTGGCCGCCATCGCCTGGAGCCGTGCGGCAAAACTTTCGACAAAATCCTCGGTGTTGTCCGAACGCGCCGCTGTCTGGCGTGCCATCGCCTGAATGACTGCAAGCAGGTTCTTGGAGCGATGCGTCAGTTCCCGCATGACGAGATGCATCTGGCGTTCGTTTTCCCGCTTGTGGGTCAGGTCGATGGAGATGCCGATCAGGCCGGTGATCCGGCCTTCCTTGTCGCGCGAAGGCTCCATGCGCATGTTGTAGCTGCGATTGACCCCGTTCATGTCCATGTCGAATTCGATGACGGCGCTTTCGCCTGTCTCGAGGACCTTCTTCTTCACCGGAATGAGTTTCAGCTGATCTTCTTCCGGAAACAGCTCATCATCGCTTTTGCCGATGAAGAAATCCGGTTTGAAACCGGGCGACGGATTGACGACATGAATATATTTCAGGTCCAGATCCTGTTCGAACACAGTTGTAAGCGAGCCGTCGAGCGCCTTTTCGTAACGCCGGTTTGCCTCCGCGAGTTGACTTGCCAGCGAGGCGAGACGGATCTCATAGAGATTCTTCTCGGTCATATCGATGGCCGTGCACAGCACACCATCAATTTCGCCACTGCTGTCGCGTGTCGGATGCACGATCAGGTCCAGTGAAATAGTTCCCGTTTCTTCGCTGTCGAGCGCGAAGAAGGTAGATGCCGTCTCGCCGGTTTCCAGCACCTGGCGTTTGACCGGCTCCAGTTCCGCCGCGGTCTCTTCCGGCAGCAGATCCTGATCTGTACACCCGATGACGTCATCGGCTTCCTTGCCGAACCGCGGATTATGGATCCAGGTGTAGCGCAGATCCTTGTCCTGGGTGAAAACGGAGATGTTGGATCCGGTCAACGCGGTCTCGAACCGCTCGTTGATCCGCCTTATCTCCCGCCGCGATCTGCCGACCTTGTCGGAAAGCTGGAGATTTTCAGCCTTCAGAACATCATTGGCCCGCTCCAGATCCTTGAGCGAGGGAATGGCCAGCAGCATCGGCCGGACCCGCCAGACAACCACCGCTGTCGCCACCGAGACAAGGGCTGTTACCAGCTTGATCAGACCCTGTGCACCGTAGATCGGCCACCAAAGCGTTACCAGGGCTGTCAGATGGGTCAGCGCACACGCCAGAATGAAGGCGATGAACAGGTAACCGATCTTGCGAGAATTGCCTTGAATGTCCGGACGCTTGCGCAAAAACCCGAAGATCATCAGGGGAATGGCAATATAGGCCAGCGCAATCAGGGCATCGGAGATTGCATGAATGGCCACGAGATCCGGACGCCAGAGCAGGCAGTATCCATGCGGCATGAAGGAGGCCGCACCAAACAGATAGGACACGATTTCAGACATTTCGAATTTGCTCCGTCATCCGGGCATGTAAACTTTCGCGGCCGTTCCGCATCGGAAAAGCCGCTCCCGCGCCGATGCGCCAGCAAACAGTCGAAGCTGGCAGCAACCGCAATTCATTCGGAACCTTTGACCTCAGGAACCGTTTTCCAGATGTCAGAAAGACAAGGAGAAAACGACCGATGAATTGGGACCGGATTGAAGGAAACTGGAAAGAATTCAAAGGCAAGGCCATCACCCAATGGGGCAGGCTGACCGACGATGATGTGGATCGTGTTGCCGGCAAACGGACCGAACTCGCAGGTCTGATCCAGCAGAAATACGGCAAGACCCGTGAAGAAGCCGAGCGGGAAATCGATACCTGGATCTCGCGGCACTGATGGAAGAAGGCGGGCAATGCCCGCCTCTTCCTCCCGCCTTGGGATCTGTCGTTATCGCGCACCGAAGGGCAGACGCCGAAACCGGCATCTTGCTTCGCTCTCGTGGAACGAATGCAGTGGAACACGCCCCCCGTGCTCATCGCGCAGCGCTGCCCTCAGGCAGCGGCCACCTCTTCCGCCCCTTTGAAGAACAGCGCCTGGCTGATCCCCGCCTTCACCGTATTCGGATTGAACGGCTTGGTGATAAGGAACGTCGGCTCCGGCCGTTCGCCTGTCAGAAGACGCTCGGGGAACGAGGTGATGAAGATGACCGGAACGGACATTTCGGCAAGGATATCCTTGACCGCATCAATGCCGGACGATCCGTCTGCAAGCTGGATATCGGCAAGCACAAGACCCGGGGTCTGCGCTTTTGCAGCTGCGATGGCGTCGCTCGCTGTCCGGGCAACGCTGGTAACGCCGTGACCGAGCGACTCCACGATCTGGATCAGATCCATGGAAATAAGCGGCTCGTCCTCGATGATCAGCACATCCGTCTTGGTCTGCCTGTCAATTTCCGCGATCGCATCCTGAACGAGCTGGGTCACTTCTTCTTCGCTACGCTCGATGATGAGGGCGGTCTCGGGAAGCGAAAACCCTTCCAGTGTGGACAGCAACAGGGTCTGCCGGCTTTCGGCCGCCATGGTTGCAAGCCGCTGCTGAGCAGTCTGCTCGAAGATGGAAACCGTCCCGTCATGCGCGGTGGGCGGAACGACGCTTGCGTTCCAAAGGACATGGAAAAGCCGGTAAAGACCGATTTTCACGCCATGAGATGTATCGATAATGGTCTGATCTGCCACCAGCGCCTGCAGGCAGGCCCTGACATAGGCATCGCCACTTTTCTGACTTCCCGCCAGTGCTCTTGCATATCTACGCAGATACGGCAGGAGCGGCGCGATTTCTTCCGAAAGGCTCACGGACATAAATTAGTTCCTCAATAGTTGCCGCCTGAAAGCAGTCGAAGGGCCCGCATCAAGCGCACCCATAAGTCGAAAATGCATTCGACAAAAAAAAGTTCCATACTCGAGGAACTTTTTTTTTGGCGCCGCGTTTACGTCGCAAATCAGCCTGTCTTCGAAGACGCAAATATCGGGAATCTGCCATGGCAAGCAAGCTTAACCCAAGTCGGCCCAACGCCGGATTTGGTGTAATAACACCGGCCGCCGGAGCCAAGTCCAAAGAAGACTGGATCGGCAACCAGCTCAAGAAGGTTTACGACGAGGCCCTATCGGAAGACATACCGGATGACATGATGGACCTGCTGTCCGCCTTGGACGACAGAGGCTCTGACGAGGAGGCCGCCGAATGAACGTCGCAAAGTTCAAGCAGGATCTGGTCGACGCCATACCGCGATTGCGCGCCTTTGCCAGATCGATCAGTGGTGACCGCGACCGTGCGGACGATCTGGTCCAGGAAACCCTGGCAAAGGCGATCGCCAACAAAGACAAGTTCACCGAAGGCACCAACCTCACCGCCTGGCTGATTACCATTCTCCGTAACCAGTATTACTCCGTTGGCCGGAAGATGCAGCGCGAGGTTGCCGACCCTGACGGTGAACATGCCGCCAGCCTTGAAAGCAAGCCGCAACAGGCAGGCCATCTGGAACTGAAGGATTTCCTGAGCGCCCTTCAGGTTCTTCCGGACGACCAGCGTGAAGCCCTTATCCTGATCGGTGCCAGCGGCTTTTCCTATGAAGAAGCAGCCGACATCCTCGGCGTGAAGGTCGGCACGGTCAAAAGCCGCGTCTCCCGTGCACGCCTTCGTCTGGATGACCTCATGAACGGGACCGAGAAATTTGAACGGTCCGAAATCGCCGCCGCCGAATCCGCCTCCCTGATCAGGGACGCCCTGTCCGTCTGATCATTCTCTTCTACACCGGAACCTTTCCGCTTCTGCGTCCGTCACAGGCCGGCGCACTGCATCCGGTGTGATCAGGCAAGCCGGTTGGCGCACGACAGCTAACAATGACCGGCAGGGTTCCATCGACGATGGAACCCTGCCGGTTTGAGGGGGAACGGGAATGGATCTGGCCTATCGGGAAAACGCCCGCGAACAAGCCCTCGTCCGTCTGGCCAAGGGCTTTCTGTTCATCCCCGTCTGCATCACACTTCTGGGGGCCGTGCTCGCATTTGCGGCCTTCCTGATCGATGACCTGCAACTCCTGACCGGTGTCTTCGACTTTTTCGGCTACAAATCCATCAGCATCGACGGTGCCCGCTCGGTCCTGTCGACCATAGCCGGCGCGATGATGTCGGTGATCAGCCTTGTCTATTCCCTGACGCTGGTCGTATTCACACTCGCCGCAGGCAATATTTCGGCCCGCCTGCTGGAAACCTTCGCCAGCAACAGAACCACCCAGATTACCATCGGCCTTCTGGGCGCGACCTTCCTTTATTCCATGCTTGTCCTTTTCGGTGTCGACGACACCAAGGATCTCCGGTTTTCCGTCATCCTCTCGATAATCCTCGCCTCCAGCAGCTTTTTCTGGCTGGTCTATTTCGTCAACGACGTTGCCGGCCGTATCCGGGTCGACGCCGAAATCGGCCGCATTCATGCAGCGTTGCGATCCTCGATCGACGAGCTTCTGGCGCACGAACCGCGTGAAAAGCCGAATGACCGCGAGGAGATACCCGACCTGCCGGTCTGCACCTTCAAAGCGGCGCGCAGCGGCTACATCACCTTCATCGACAGCGAACGGCTGATAGACATCGCGAAGTCTCTCGACGGTTTCATCGAAGTGTCCGTAATTCCCGGAACCTACGTCATCGAAGGCATGCCGATCGCAAAGGTGCGCACGAAGGCCGAAGAGCCTGATCTGAAACCCCTGAACGGGACCTTCAAGATCGAAAAGGCCCGGGCTCCCGAAGGGGATATCCAGTTTTCGGTGCACCTGATGGTGGAGATCGCGCTGCGTGCGCTCTCCCCCGGCGTCAACGACAGTTACACCGCAATCAGCGCGATCGATCACCTGTCGGCCTCCGCCGCGCGGATCCTGCAGCGCGGCGCTCCCAGCTCGCTCATTACGGATGACGACGAGACCCCTCGCCTGTGGTTGACGATCCTGGAAGTGCACGATCTCCTGGACACGGCGATCAGTCCGCTCAGGCAGGCGTCAAGAGGCAACATCCTGGTGCTCGACCACCTCATTTGCGCTTTGGAAAAGGCGTCCCTGGTCTGCCGCAAGGAGCACCTGCACCTTGTCTCGAGGCAGCTATACAATATAGCCCAGGATGCAGTTTTCTCGATCGAGAGCAGACCGGACAGGCAACAGATCGCCCGCCGGCTCTGGACTGCCCGCAATACGCTACGCACTCAGGCCGAGGCCCGCTAGCCACCGGATACCGGCAAGGCGACTGAATCACCTATTTCATTGAACGAGGAAAGCGTTGTCTTGTCAGGCGTTTGACGTCGCCTGAATGCCTGTTGGGGAAGGCACAAAAAAGGGCGCCGAAGCGCCCGTTTTGTTCTCGTGTCAGACCCTGCGGCCTCTGATGGCATGTGCGACTGCCGAAATCAGGAACAGCGCAATGGCGACAAAGAAGATCAGTTTGGCAATGGAAACCGCAGTACCGGCAATACCGCCAAAACCAAGTACGGCTGCAACAATAGCAACCACCAAGAACAACAATGCCCAGGAAAGCATAGCAACCTCCGATATTTGAGATACGGAGATGAAACGCGTCGTTTTCGAAATCGTTCCAAATATTTTTGAAAATTATCTCGAAAACTTCAAGACCACCGCAGGGAACCTTCTTCGCGCCCGGCCGTTTCCGTCACAGTCACCAGCATCGGAGATCTGTCATGGAATATGGAATTGTCGGCCTGTTGATCCTCATCCTGGACGTCTACGCGATCATTCAGGTCCTCGGAAGCGGCTCCTCCACCGGCGCAAAGCTGCTTTGGGTTCTCGGGATCCTGATTTTCCCGGTCGTTGGCTTCATTGTCTGGCTGCTGGCCGGTCCGAAAAGCGCAGGCAAACTCGCCTGATTTTTTGCGTCGCGGCTCAACGCCCCCCAAGGCGCAGCCGTGACGCCTTCTCCCGGAACTTCCCGAAAGTTCAACCATTTACCTACTGCACTTTCAACTTTTCAGAACACGAAAGGGAGATGCTGAAATGCTTCGCCATCTACTCGCCACCACCGCAATCGTAGCTGCCATTTCAACGGCGGCTGTTGCCGGTGAGACCGCTGCGATGAAAGACGGCGGTCAGGCCGGTGCAAGTGATGACACCGGCGTATACGAATTCGAACTCCACACCCTTGCACCGGATACGACCACCGGCATTCTCGCCACCAACATGGTCGGCAAGCCTGTGGTGACCAGCAGAAATGCTGAAGGGGAAGAAATCGGCGACATCAACGACGTGGTCTTCGGCCGCGACGGCTCCGTGCATGCGGTGATTGTCGGTGTTGGCGGTTTCCTCGGCATCGGCGAAAAGGAAGTCGCCCTCGATTTCGCCCGGCTCAACTTCGTGGCTGGTGAGGACAAACGGCTCATCGTCGTGAGTGATGTCTCGCGCCAGGAACTGAAAGCGGCAACCGCCTATGAGCGCCCGGATTACATCCCCTACTGGATGACGACGGAAGGTGCGCGCGAGCAAATGGACAAGGTCTCCGAAAACGCCAGGTCCGCCTATGAGACCGTGCGCAAGGAGGCCATCGACCCGGCCAGGCAGCAGCTGGATGAAGCCATGTCCGACGGCTGGACCGAAGAAAAGACCGAGGTCGATGCAGCCAGCGTGTCCACGGACGAGCTGATCGATTCAACGGTCTACACCAACCAGGACACAAACATCGGTGAAGTCGCCGAGGTCCTGATCGGCAAGGACGGCAAGGCCCAGGCAGTTGTCATCGATGTCGGCGGTTTCCTTGGCTTCAACGCAAAGCCGGTTGCCGTTGCCTTCAACAGCCTGAAGATGTTCGAAACGGAAAACGGCGACCTTCTGGTCACCGCCCCCTTCACCAAGGAAGAGCTTGAGAAGGCGCAGACCTACGAGCCTGCCACCTACAAGGCCAATCCGGATGCGGTTCTGCTGAAAGGCTGAACGGCTTTCTGAAAGACACCAAGGAAACGGGTCGCTTCGGCGGCCCGTTTTTTTTTGCGTGACCAGAGGTCATGGCTCTACCTGCAAGGATTAGCTGGGCTTCATGGCGCATGGGTTGTCTTCAAGGCGGAAGGACAAGGGAAAAATGGCTCACATTGGCGCTGTTTTCGTTCCGTGAACGGATCATCGGCCCGCCCTGATCCGCGCTCCCACCGTTGTCCGTCACGAGGAGGCCTCCCGGTTTTGGGGCGAACTCATGGACAAGGTCGTCACGAGAAGCTCTCAGGCAAGCCAGTAAACGACGGTGGCGACCGCTGCCAAGGCCACCATCAACCCCACCAGCGTCACGACGCCATCGCGCACCAGCAACCCGAGGCTCAGGAGCAGTATTGCCGAACCGGGCAAGGCGACAGCAAAGGGCAACAGGGTAGCGGGATAGACAAGAAGAGACAGCAAGATGCAAAACGCCGCGACGATCCGGCTCGCGGTTTCGCCGGCGAAGATGGCCAGGCGTTGCCCGAGGTAACGGTCGGCGCGTTCGGCATAGGGGGTGAGCTTGTCTATGATCGACTTCACCTTCTGCTTGGGGAAACCGCGATTGCGCACGAAAGACGGTAACCAGATCGAGGTTCTGTCAAGCACAAGCTGTCCCGCCACCAGAAGCGTCAATGTTGTGAGAACAATCGGGACACCTGGTATGGCCCCGATGGGAGATATCATCACAAGGGCCGGCAGAAACAGGAGAGGTCCCGCCGCACGGCTGCCAGAAGCATTCAACAGGGAGCCGACATCGGCGCGGCCTTCCTTTTCAATTTCGTCTTCCCAGTTTGTAAGAACTCCCTTGATTGTCTCCGACTGACCTGTCGCCATCCAGGTATACCTCCAGTTCGAATTATCGTCGTACGTCCGCACTCTTTTCAGCCAAATCTGCGTCCGGAAATGCAAAAAGGGCCGGCAAAGCCGACCCTTCTTGACGTTCTGTCACTGTGTTCACTTGATCGCTTCCAGTGACATCCGACTGACACCAACCGTGATGTTCGTGCCCGTCTGACTTTCGACACTGAGCGGGTTCAGCGCAATCGACTTGTCGAAGCCGCCAATAAGGGCATTGGCCTTGATACCCGCACCAAGGCTCGCACCTGCGGTCACGCCGGCATATTCACCTTCAAGAGCGCCCACCTCCAGGTCGGCGGTCGGTGCAACGACGCCCCATATCAGCGTGGCCGAGTCGGTGGTCCCGATATCAAGCCCGTACTCGCTTACGGTCGCCGTGTAGTAGCTGGCAGGGCCGTCACCGACCCGGTCGAAGGTGCAGTTCATGACGGCCTTGGAACCGACGATGAAATTGGTTTCCTGCTCGACAACGCATGTCAGTTTGCCAACTTCAACGCCAGCAGGCTTGTCCTGGGCCATCACAGGGGTCGCAAGAAGCGTGGCTCCCGTCAGGGTCAGGGCGAGTTTGGTAAACCGTGTCATCAATGTCTCCTTCGTGTATGTGGCCTCCGGATTGCTCCGGTCCGCCTTCATCACGGTGGAAACGTCTGCCCGGTCTGTCAGTTCCAAAATAATTCTGCTCTTGTCCCCTCAGCGCATGGCCATCGGCAGATAAAGCGCAATCTGCGGCAGGGCGATCAGCGCCGCGACCATGGCAAGCATCGCCAGCACATAGGGAATGGCTCCCAGCATCACCTCGGCAATGGATCCGCCGCGCCGCGCACTCTGGACGACGAAGAGATTGAGCCCCACCGGCGGTGTGATCAGCGCCATCTCGATCAGCACGATCATCAGGATGCCGAACCACACCGGATCATAGCCCAGGCTGATGACGATCGGCACAACGATGGGAATGGTGATGACCATCAGCGACAGGGTCTCGATGAAGAAACCAAGCACGATATACATCGCGACGATCACCAGCAGCGTTTGCAGGGGACCGAAGCCGAGCCCCTCCAGAAAGCCGCGCAATTCCTGGGACAGGCCCGCAGCCGAAAGCGTGAAGTTGAGAAACGACGCCCCGATTACCACCAGCATGATCATCGCCGTGACCCGCACTGTGCCGATCAGCGCTTCGCCGATCATGCGTGTGTTGAGCCCACCGAAAAGCGCGGCAATCGCCAGCGCTCCGGCAACCCCGACAGAGGCTGCTTCGGTTGGTGTCGCCCAGCCCTTGTAGATCGAGCCGATGATGGCACTGAACAGAAGAATGATCGGCAGCAGATCCGCGAGCCCGAGTGCCATTTCCCGCAAGGGGAACGTCCGCCGTGCCCCGCCGAGCTTCGGATTGACCAGACAGACCAGCGCGGTGACGGCCAGAAAGGCCATCGCAAGCAGGATGCCGGGCAGAAGCCCTGCCAGAAAAAGCTGCGGGATCGAGGTCTGTGTCAGAAAGCCATAGACGATCAGGTTGATCGACGGCGGGATCATGATGCCGAGCGTGCCCCCGGCGGCGATCGCACCGGAAAAGAGCTTCTGGTCATAGCCCAGCCGATCAGCCTGCGGCATGGCCACCGTCGCCACCGTGGCAGCCGTTGCCACAGACGAACCGGAAGTGGCCGAGAACATGGTGGCGGTTGCCACATTGGCATGCACCAGCCCGCCGGGCAGCCAGGAGACCCAGCGGTCGAGCGCCGAGTAGGTGCGTGCGGCAATGCCGGTGCGCACCAGGATCTCGCCCAGCAGCACAAAGAACGGAATGGCGATCAGCGCCGCATTTTCCGATGTCGACCAGACCATTGACCCGAGGCCGCGTGTCAACGGAAAGGCACTGAAGAACTGATCGATGCCGAACCCCAGCAGGAACAGCACGATGCCGACGGGAATGGAAAGGCTGAGGAGGCCGAGAAGGCCGACGGAAACGAAGGAAAGCATCAGGCCGTCTCCCCTTCCGGAAAGGCACCGATCGCCTGCTCGGATTTTGCAAATTCACCGCGCAGGACCAGCAGCACACCGGCGACAAAGGTCAGCCATGCGGTGACCGCGAACCACACCCACCCGGCAAACCAGGGCAATTGCACCAGCGCGAGCGGAGTTTCCAGGGGTGTGTTCGCCCTTGAGGAATTGCGCAGTGTCGTCTCCACCACCGGCCAGCACTTCAGCGCGACGATCGAGACGGTCGAGGACAGGGCAAAGATCGACAGAAGATCCAGCACCGCCCGCCATTTTGGCAGTCCAACCGAACGGCGCAGGAAATCGATCCGGATATGCGAAAGTTCGCTCAATCCGAAAGCCATGCCCCAGGCCGTTCCGATGGCCATCACGTAGCCGGAGATTTCGTCGGTGCCGCCGAAGGAGGCACCGACACGGCGGAGACAGATATCAATCAGAACAAGACCTGCACAGGTGAGGAACAGAACGCCGACCGAAATCGCTAGCGCCCGGTTGATCCTCGACAGGATTGACAGGAGTTTCTCCGCCACCTCGATGTCTCCCGGGCTTAGTTGGTCTTGATCTGCACACCGACGACGGTGCCGACGCTGTCGTTCCAGCGCGCAGCCCAGTCGCCACCGGCCCGCTCTGCCCATTCCGGCAGAACATCCGTTTCCAGGATCTGGCGTGCCCGCTCGATGTCACCGTCGCTGGCTTCGACCAGAACCATGTCCCGCACGTCGCCCGAGGCGCATTCCCCCTTGCCGGTCAGGCAGGCGATGTCGTTGGTCAGCGCACCTTCCGCCGACGCCCATGCGGGGGCTTCGAACTTCTCGGCAATTTCCTTTTCGATCAAAGCCCGGGTCTCGCCGGACAAAGCGTTCCACTTGTCGAGATTGATCGCCGTCACCACCGGGTCCCAGCCGCCAAGCGGGATCGGCAGAAGATGCGTGCTGACTTCCCACCAACCGGCGCTGTAGCCCGACCCTGCCCCGGTCACCGCACAATCGACGACACCCTTCTGCAGCGCGCCCGGCACCTCTGAAAAGGCAACCGTAATGCCTTCAGCACCCAGCGCTTCCAGGAACTTGGCCGTCATGCGGCCGGATGCGCGGATCTTCTTGCCCTTCAGGTCGTCCAGCGAACCGACTTCGGCGTTGCAGAACACCACCTGCGGCGGATAGGGCGCAATGGCGAGCACCTTGGAATTGAAGCGTTTTTCGAAGATCTCCTCGACCATCGGCCGGGCGGCATCGACCGCGGCATGGGCCTTGTCGGCAGACATGGCCACCAGCGGCACATCGAGGCCTTCCAGTTCCGGTGCATCGGCAACTGCATAATCGCCCACCGTCATACCCACGTCGAAAACACCTTGGCCGAGCAGGCGGAACACTTCGCCAACGCCGAGGTTCATCTGGTTGTGAGTGGTGACGGTTGTGTTGATGGTGCCACCGGATGCCTCAGGCAAGGCAGTCTGCCAGAACGGCGCCTCATAGTCCTGGTGCAGAGGCAGGCTGGACCAGCTGCCGACGACAGACAGATCTTCCGCAGCGGCGGCCGAGGACATGGCGACACCGGCCATGAGGAAAGTCAGAATCTTTTTCATGTGTCCACTCCGTGAAGGTTCGAGCTTACAGCGTCTTTTTTGTTATGATTGGAATTTCAGCGTCATCCGGGATGTCCGTGATCAGCATGTGTCCCGGTTTGTGGGTAATCAGCAGCGGCAGGGCCGCGTTCTGGATGATGGCTTGCGGCGTCACTCCGCAAGCCCAGAAGACGGGCGTGTAACCGGCCTCCACCGGCACCGCATCGCCCCAGTCCGGATTGCCGAGATCGGAAATGCCGACGGCCGCTGGATCGCCAATATGGACCGGTGATCCGTGCGCCAGCGGAAAGCGGGCCGAAATGGCAACCGCGTCCCGCACCCGCTCATCCGGGATCATCCGCATGGAAACCACCATCGCACCGCGGAACGGCCCAGCCGGTGTCGTTTCCAGGTTCGAGCGGTACATCGGCACGGTGACATTGTTTGAAATGTGCCAGAGGTCGATCCCCGCCTCGATCAGCGCATGTTCGAACGTGAAGGAACAGCCGAGCGCAAAGGCAACGAGATCGTCTGACCACAAGGCGCTTATGTCCGTCACCGAGCCTTCCAGCCGGCCATCGCGATAGATGTTGTAGGCGGGGACGTCGGTACGAATATCGAGGCAGTGTCCCAGGGTTAACAGGAGGGGATTTCCCGTGTCCGAAGCACCGATCAGCGGACAGGGTTTCGGATTGCGCTGGCAGAAGCGCATGAAATCCAGCGCATAGGCTTCCGGAATGATCGCCAGGTTTGCCTGAAGCAGGTTTTTGCCGAGCCCCGCCGTGTGCGAGCGATAGCTGCCGGACCTTATCTGCGCCCGTAGCGTCTCGATGTTTTCCTGTCGAAGGGTTTCATAAGATTGCAGCACCGGGGCTCTCCTCCATTGGAGAAAGGCTCCTGCATTGCGGTTATAAACTCAAATTGAATGATTTTAGCAGATATTATAAATTATTTTTATAGCCAGAGTAAGCGACCGCAACCTCCAGCGCCTTCTTCGCAGCTGCCGCGACGATGTGGCTGCGCGGGTCACCGAGATAGCTCGCCGAAAACCTCAGGGCATCCGGTACCCATCCCGGATCGAACTCGACGATGCTTCCTCCCTCGACATAGGGCCGTGCCAGCGCCCTCGGCAGTGCCGCGACCCCGAGCCCTGCTTCCACCAGCCTGAAACAGGCAGACAGAGACGATGACGGGAACATCTGCACGTCCGGTGCAACCCGTTCGAACAGCAGTGTTTTCAGCTCGCGGTAAGGCCGCGTGTGCCGGGCGTAGGTGATCACGGGTTTTTCCCGCAAAAGCGCCTCGGCATGCGCGCCCTCGGCCGGACTGTCCGACGCCACGTACCAGCCGAGGTCGAAACCGGGCAGCTCGATATTGTCGACCGAATATTCCGAAATCGGCCCCAGCAACAGGGCCAGATCGATTTCCCGGTCGAGCAGGCCAGCACGCAGGTTCACGGAAATATCGACATTGATTTCCACGATCAGGTTGGGAAAGTCGGCCCGCAGCGCGGCAACCAGGTCCGGCAGCCAGCACTGCGCAATGGTTTCCGACGCTCCAATGCGCAGATGTCTATCGATGCCCTCGCGGGAGACCACCGTTTCCTCGACCTTGTCCGACAGACGTTCGAACTGCTCGGCAAATGTCTGAAGCAGCTCGCCGCGCTTGGTCAGCTTCAGCCTGCCGGGCGAGCGTTCAAACAGCTCGGTCCCCAGGGCTTCCTCAAGCCTCTTGATCCGCGTCGTCACCGCCGGCTGCGTCAGGTTCAAACTTCCCGCGGCCTTGTTGACGCCGCCATGGCGGACAACGGCCAGAAAGGCCCTCAGCTGATCGAGATTGAGCGGATGCATGAAACGTCCCGGCGTGATCGGTTTGGGTTACTTTGCGCGAAGCTGCGGACATTGAAAAGGTTTCGGGAAAAGACCGGCGTGCAAAAGCAGAACGAGAGAGAACCTCATCCCCGGCCTTTTTCGCGAGACGTTCTGCCCAAGGGGCTCGTGCCCCTTGCCCCTTGAGGAATAGAATTTCGCTACAGTTTAGGTTCAGGCGCTCAGCGCCAGTTCCGGCCTTTCAAGCACTTTCCCTGCAAGCCGCCTGATCCGCTCAGGGTCCGGATGAAGGTCAGCCTTTTCCGCCATGCGTGCCCACAGGACCTTCAACAGGGTCTTGCTCGTCAGTTTCATGAAGTCATGGGCAAGGGCTGTCGGGTCTTCGCTCTGCATCACCAGATCCCTCACCCGGCACCAGTTGGCGACAACCTCACCCAGTTGCGGGTAAATCTTGTCGTTGCGCAGACATTCGGCCCGCAGGAATGCCTCGAATGCCTCGCTTTCCTTGCCCGGCAACAGACGCGTGACCAGTGCTCTTTCATGAATGGCGTTGGCACCTTCATAAATCGCGGTGATCCGCACATCCCGGTAGCACTGTTCCAGGAAGTATTCCTTCAGATAGCCGTACCCGCCGAGCACCTGCATGCCAAGCTCCGTTGCCTGCATGCCGGCTTGCGTGCAGTAAGCCTTGGCGATCGGTGTCAGGAATTCCGCCAGTGCCCGGTTCTCGCCTGCTTCGACCGTGACCAGCGCAAGGTGCGCGATTGCTCGTCCGCCAAGGGCAAGGGCATCGATCTCGTCCAGCATGCGACGTACGTCGGCATGACCATCCAGCGTCACCGGCTTGCCCGCGGCATCCCGGCCCTGCTTGCGTTCCGCCGCATAGGTGCTGGCGATATCCGCAGCGCGGGCGGCATGGGCAACACCCTGCAAGGCTACATCCACGCGTGCATGGTTCATCATCGTGAACATCGCCTTCAGGCCTTCGCCTTCCCGGCCGACCAGTTCGGCGTCGGCGCCGTCGAAAGCAAGCTGGCAGGTGGGCGAAGCATGCAGGCCCATCTTTTCCTCAATACGGGTCACGGTCACCGCGTTGCGACTGCCGTCCGCGCGGGTGCACGGGCACAGAAACAGCGACAGGCCCTTCACGCCATCGTCGGACGTGCGCGCCAGCACCAGGTGATGGATCTTCTCGCTCATGTCCTGATCGCCGCCGGAGATGAAGATCTTCTCGCCGCTGATTGACCAGCCATCACCAGCCTGCACAGCCCGGCAACGGATGCGGGAAAGATCGGACCCCGCGTCCGGTTCTGTCAGGCACATGGTGGCAAGGGCCTCGCCGGAGGCAAATTGCGGGATCACGCGCGCCTGCTGATCTTCCGTGCCAAAGGCCAGCAGGGTGCGGGCGGCACCCGCAGCAAGGCTCGTCACCATCTGCAAACTGTGGTTCGCACCGGTGAAGATTTCCGAGGTGATTGCAAGTACGCCGGCATCGAGCCCCTGCCCGCCAAGCTGTTCCGGGATCGTCAATCCCGGCCAGCCCTGCTCCGAATAAGCGGCATAGGCTTCACGGAACCCGTCCGGCATGCGCACCCGTCCGTCCACCAGCCGGCAACCCTGGCTGTCACCCGGTTCGTTCAACGGGGCCAACTGCTCTTCTGCAAAGGCCGCAAAATGACCGCCGATCTCGGCGGCAAGATCCGCATCGAAGTCCGGCAGATCGGCTGCCCCGGCAACATGGGTCAGGCAGAACAGGATATCGTCAAGCGGTGCGGTGAAGGGTTTCATCAGTTACGGGCTTTCAAAGGAACGGCGATACAGAAGTTGCTGCAAATTCCCCCTCATCCTGAGGAGGGCGCCAGCCCGTCTCGAAGGATGGGCGGCAAACTCCGGCGCAAGCGGCCCATCCTTCGAGACGGACCCGAAGGTCCTCCTCAGGATGAGGAGATCGGTTATCGAGGACTTTGTTTCGGAATGTTTCGAGAGCCCGGACATCACAACTTCACTCCCGCCCTCATCCCACCCGAAACAAGGACACAAGCACGGCGGAGGCAAGACGCCGGCCGGTGCCGACGAAGAGAGTATTGTTGACCCAGTCATAACGCGGGTCTCCCGTCTCCAGCCGCGCCGCCGTGCGGAAGTAATAGAGCGCAGGGTCGATATCCTCGCCGCGGGCAAGGGCTTGCAGCACGTCCGGCGGACCATGGCGAACACCCTTGTTGATGATCTCGATCACCGCGCCGTCGTCTGTCTCGAAGGCGTAGCGGGTGTCGATATCGGCCGAACCGTCCGCCAGGATCGTCTGCCAGTCAGCGCCCATGTCCAGCACCGTGCCGGACACCTGACCAGACACCCGGCCACCGACAATCGGGATGATCCGCCGCGTGCCCGCTCTTCCCTGCCCCATCTCCCGGACAGGGCCAAGTTCGACCTCAAGATCGCAGAAATGGGAGAGCTCCGGAGTGATCATGCCAGCCCCAGCAGCCTGGCCGCATTGCCTTTGATGATGTCCGGCCGCAGCTCGTCCTTGATGGCGATCTTCTCGAAATCCGCCAGCCAGCGCTCCGGCGTGATCATCGGCCAGTCGGAGCCGAACAGCACCTTCTTCTTCAGGATCGAATTGCAGTATTTCACCAGGATTTCCGGGAAATACTTCGGCGACCAACCTGAGAGGTCGATATAGACATTGGGCTTGTGTTGGGCGACCGCCAGGGCTTCCTCCTGCCAGGGGAAGGAAGGATGCGCGAGGATGATCTTCATGTCGGGAAAATCGACCGCGACATCGTCCATATACATCGGGTTGGAGTATTTCAGCCGCATGCCGTTGCCGCCGCGCATACCGCTGCCGACGCCCGTCTGGCCGGTGTGGAACAGCGCAATGGAGCCTTCTTCCGCGATCGCTTCATAGAGCTCGTAGGCCATGCGGTCGTTGGGGTAAAAACCCTGCATCGTCGGGTGGAACTTGAAACCCTTGATGCCGAAATCCCTCATCAGACGCCGCGCCTCGCGCGCACCCATCTTGCCCTTGTGCGGATCGATGGAGGCGAAAGGGATCAGCACATCGTCGTTTTCGGCGGCAAGCTCCGCCACTTCCTCGTTCTTGTAACGGCGGTAGCCGGTCTCGCGTTCGGCATCGACCGGAAAGATTACCGCCGCAATGTTCTGTTCGCGGTAATGGGCTGCCGTTTCCGGTACGGTCGGCGGATGGCTCCAGGGCGCGCGGAAGTATTTCGCCATCGTCGCCTGCAAGTCGTCATAGCCATCGTCGGAATGACAGCCGCAGGGCTCTTCGGCGTGAGTGTGGATGTCGATGGCGCGAACCTTGGTGATATCGACCATTTCAAGCGCTCCTCAATCAGAGTGTGACCACAGCGGGGTCATCGTCGGTGTAAAGCCGTTCCAGCAGGGCCTCGCGGCGCGCCAGAACCTTTCGGATGTTCAGATTGCCCTTGGCGGTCATCTCGCCTTCGGGCATGGAAGCCGGCTGAGACAGCACGATGGCGCGGGACACCAGTGTCGAGCTGCCGCTGATCTCGCGGGCGCGCGCCGAAAGCCGGCGGTGGATTTCGCCCTGCAGCAGCTTGCAGCGGAAAGCACCGTCATCATCGTTGAGGTCAAAGCCTTCCCGGGTCAGCTCCGCGACATTCGGGAAGATCATCACCCCGATCTGGTTCCGATCGGCGCCGGTGATGATCAGGTCTGCGGCAAGCGGTGCGAGGCGGGACAGCATGTCCAGCTTCAGCTGCGCCGCCCGCACCCAGGTGCCGGACTGCAGCTTGAAGTCTTCCGATATCCGGCCGTCAAAGCGCATGCCCTTGTTTGCGTCCGCCGGATCAAGAAACAGCATCGCATCCCCGGTGATGAAGAACCCTTCTTCATCGAAGGCCGCGGCGGTCTTTTCAGGATCGTTGAGATAGCCGGGCATCACGTTGGGGCCCTTCACGCGAACTTCGCAGCGCATGTCCGCATCGGGTAAAAGCTTGACGGTGACGCCGCTCACCGGAACACCGACAATGCCGGAGTGGGGTGCAGGTTCCTGCTGCATCAGGGCCGAGGGCGCTGTTTCGGTCAGTCCCCAGGAAGACGTCATCAAGGGCACCTCGCCCTTGACCTCCATCGCCATGCGCTCAAAGCCGGACCAGACCTCCTGCGGCAGGGAGGCCCCTGCATAGAAGATCAGGTCCAGATCCTCGAAGAAGCGCTGACGCAGATCCGCGTCCGCTTCCAGTGCCTTCAGCAGCATGCCGAAGCCAAGCGGCACGTTGAACACCAGCGTGCCGGTCTTCAACGACAGGTTCTCCACCGTCCGTTCGAACAGGCCCTTCACCGGCTTGCCGTCGTCAATGTAGAGACTGCCACCGTTGGCCAGCATCATGTTGAAATTATGCGAGCCACCGAAGACGTGGTTCCAGGGCAGCCAGTCGACGATCACCGGCGGGCGCTTGCGCAGGAACGGCATGGAGTCGGCAAGCTGGGCCTGGTTCACGCACATCATCCGGTGGGTGGTCAGAACGCCCTTCGGGCTGGAGGTCGAGCCGGAGGTCATCAGGATCTTGCCGACCGTATCCGGCGTGACGGCCGCGAAAGCGCTGTCGACGTCGACGCTGCCGTCTCCCTTCAGAAGATCGGCGAAGGCGGTAACGTTCCGGCTTCCCGGGCGGCTGGCGACAATCTCGACCGACGCAAGATCTTCCAGGTTCAACGCTTCGCCGTATTGGTCTGCATCGACCACATAGGCCATTTTCGGCTTGATGAGGTTGATTGCCTCGCGCAGGCGGCCATGGGCACCGTGAATGAGCGAATACTGCTCGGCCACCGGCACCACCGGCACTCCGACATACTGGGCGGCAAGCGCAAGAATGCCGTGATCGACGCCGTTGCCGGACATGATCAGGATTGGCGTATTCGCCCCCATGCCTCTTGCCAGGAGCGCGGCACCAATCGCCCGAACCTTTTCAAGGATCTCCGCATAGCTTTCCTCGCGCCAGCCGGCACCGCTGCGTTCGGCCAGAAACACCCTGTCCGGAGCTTCCCTCGCCCATTGGAGCAGCCAGTCTCCCGTCCGCTCGACCACCGGGCTCAGCGGATAGGTGGACCGCAGCAGAATGCTGCCATCCGGACGGTCTTCCCGCTCGACCGAGTGGCGCAGAAATTCCGTGGTGCGCTTCATGATCGTCTCCTCCCGAAACTTCATGTCAGTCTTCCCGTTGGCGGTTGCTTTCAATCAGTTGCATCACCTTGGTGGCGACACTCAATGCGTCCTTGCTGATACCGTTGAGCAGCATCTTCTCGTGCTCCATGACCGCGGCGATTGCCTTTTCACACAGCCGGCGACCGGCCAGTGTCGCCTTCAACGCATAGGCCCTGCGGTCACTCGGCAACCGGTCACGGATGATCAGGTCACGCCGCTCCAGTTCGTCGACAATCACGACCAGGTTGGGCCGTTCGATATCCATGGCCTCGGCCAGTTGCGACTGGCGCAGGCCCGGGTTGTCGACGATCAGCACCAGGGCGGTATAGGTCAGCATGCGCAGGTCGAACGGCTTCAGGGTGCGGCTCAGGTCCGACTGAATGACGTTGAACGTCCGCTTCATCTGATAGCCGTAAAGCGCGCGCAGGGTCCTGTCGCTGACGTTGACAATTCCGGTCTCGGTCTCCGGTTCCATCGCGGTTTTCCTCATGAGGTCACCTGAAGGTCGGGTTGCGCTTTTCCAGGAAGGCGGCAAGGCCTTCCAGCGCGTCCGGGCTGGTCTGTGTAATGGCGGCGCACAGGCTCTCGGTAAAGAGACCGTCCGTCTTGGACATGTCCGCAATGCGCGCCAGCGCCTGAATCATGATGTAGTTGGACAGCGGCGCGTTGGAAGCGATCCGGCCTGCCAGGTCCTGTGCCTTGGCCAGCGCCTCTCCCTCGCCGACGGTGTAATGAGCAAGGCCCAGAGCCAGTCCTTCTTCCGCGTTGTACTTGCGGCCGGTCAGCATCATCTCGGTCATCCGGTCCGCGCCCAGTATGCGGCCCACGCGCACGGAAGCGCCACCACCGACGAAGATGCCCCTGCGGCCTTCCGGCAGCTGGAAGAACGCGGAGGTTTCGGCAACGCGCACGTGGGTGGCACTGGCCAGTTCCAGACCGCCGCCGATGACGGCGCCGAACATGGCGGACACCACCGGCAATCCGCCGAACTGGATCCGGTCCATCACCTGGTGCCAGCCACGCGAATGGCGCATGGTTCCTTCCGCGTCGCGGGCCACATGCTCGGACAGATCAAGGCCGGAGCAGAAATGCCCGGCTGTGCCGGTGATGACCACCGCCTTCACCTCGGCGGGCGGAGACAGGAAAAAGCCGTCAATGGCCCCAAGCAGCTCGTCGCACATGGCATTGCGCTTGTCCGGACGGTTCATGGTCAGGGTCGCGACGCTGTCGGAAATCTCAATTTTCAGGATCGGTTCTGTCATCGGTGTCTCCTCAGCGCGGCGGCAGACGCACGGCGCCATCCAGGCGGATGGTCGTGCCGTTCAGGAACGGGTTGGTCACGATGTGCCCGGCAAGCAGGGCGAATTCCTCCGGCTCGCCAAGACGTGGCGGGAACGGAATGTTGGCCGTGATCTTGGCTGAGACCTCTTCCGGCAGGCCTTCCATCATCGGCGTTCTGAACAGGCCCGGCGCAATGGCCATCACGCGGATGCCGTGCTGGGCAAACTCTCGCGCTGCCGGCAGACACATGGCGGCAATGCCGCCCTTGGACGCCGAATAGGCAGCCTGGCCCAGCTGGCCGTCCTCGAAGGCGACCGATGCCGTATTGACGATCACGCCTCGTTCGCCGTTTTCCAGCGGCTCCACGTCCATGAGGCGTCTTGCGGCATGGCTCATGACATTGAAGGTGCCGAAGAGATTGACCTTCAGCGTCTTTTCAAACGTATCGAAGGAGAGCTTGCCTTCCCGGCCGACGATGCGCGCGGCAAAGCCGACGCCTGCGCAGTTGACGACAACGCGCGGCGTTTCACCGAGCAACCCGATGGCTTCGTCGAGGGCAGCGCCTACGGCTGCCTCGTCGCTGACGTCGGCCTGAACGGCGAAGCCGCCGATTTCTTCCACCACAGTGCGGGCCCGGTCGATATCGAAATCAAGGATCGAAACTTTCGCGCCCTGGCTCGCAAAATGACGGGCCGTCGCGGCCCCGAGGCCACTGCCGCCACCTGTCACGAAAGCTGCTTGTCCGGATATCAGCATGACACAGCCTCTGAATTGGTTTTAGTCATCATTGTTATATCTCATACCTATTTTGATACGCCGAAAGGGCGCACTCCTTCCGGCTGGGTTAACCAGCCAGAAGGAACAGGGTGATTGACGGAAAGAGAACCAACAGGATCACGCGGACTATGTCGGACGTTACGAACCAGAGAACCGCCTTGTAGGTCTCCTTCATCGGTGTCGACCGGTCCATCGCGTTGATGATGAATAGGTTCATGCCGACGGGCGGTGTTATCAGCCCCACCTCGACAACGATCAGCACCAGGATACCGAACCAGATGGCAACGTGTTCCGGGCTCATGCCGAAGTCGAGCACGCTGATCACCGGAAAGAAGATCGGGATGGTCAGAAGGATCATCGACAGGCTGTCCATCAGGCAGCCGAAGACCAGGTAGAACAGCAGGATCAGTGTCAGAACGACAAGCGGACTGAAGCCCTGGCCAACGACCCAGCCGGAGAGTTCCTGCGGCAGCTGGCTGAGTGCCAGGAAGCTGTTGTAGAAGCCGGCACCGAGCACGATGAAGAAGATCATCGCCGTGCTCATGGCCGTCTGGATCATGCTGTCGACAAAGACCTTCCAGGTCAGGTTACCGGAAATGAGCGCGATGATGCCCGTTCCGGCCGCACCCACGGCAGCGCCCTCGGTTGGGGTGAACCAGCCCAGATAGATGCCACCGACCACGAGCCCGAACACCAGAAGCACAGGCCAGACGTCCATGAGCGCACGCATGCGCTCCGCATAAGGCACCGGCTCACGTGTTCCGGCGGAGCCGGGATTGAGGCGGACATAGATCGAGATGGTGATCATGTAGCCGATGGCCGCCAGAATGCCCGGAATGAAGGCAGCCAGGAACAGCTTGGCGATGTTCTGTTCGGTCAGGATGGCATAGATCACCAGGATGACCGACGGCGGAATGAGAATGCCGAGCGTGCCGCCGGCGGCCAGCGTTGCCGTCGAAAAGCCGCCGGAATAGCCGTAGCGGCGCAGTTCCGGCAGGGCGACACGGCTCATGGTGGCGGCGGTTGCCAGTGACGATCCGCAGATGGCGCCAAAGCCAGCGCAGGCCCCGACCGCAGCCATGGCAACACCGCCCTTGCGATGGCCGAGCCAGCTTTCGGCGGCCTTGAAGAGAGACGACGACATGCCCGAGTGGGTCGCGAACTGCCCCATCAGCAGGAACATCGGAATGATCGTCAGCGAGTAGCTGGAGAAGGTTGAATAAGTCTCCGACTTCAGCTTGGCGAGAATGATGTTGGAACTGCCGGTCGCAAGATAGAGACCACCCAGACCGCAAATCATCATGGCAAGGCCGATCGGCGCCCGCAGGAAAATAAGCAGCAGAAGAACGGGAAACGACAGATAGCCGAGTTCAAGCAGGCTCAATGGACCCCTCCCTCGGCATCGGGCGTGAAACGCCGGCCGGTGATCAGTTCAAGCACCTTGGCGACGGCGCAGTAGAGCGCGACGACGGAGGCAACAGCGGCGGCGGCAAAGCTGAGCGCGAAGGCCCACCAGATCGGAAACTGCAGCAGGAAGGTGGTTTCGTTGTAGCGCATCTTGTCTTCCATGCCGACGAACAGCCGCCAGGTGATCAGGAAGATCAGCAAGCTGAGGAGAACCTCCCACACGACTTCCAGCCACCGGTTCATCCAGCGCGGAAAACTGCCGGCGAAGACGTCCACGGTGGCGTGCCCCCGCTTAAGCTGGCAGATGGGCAGAAAGGCGAAAATGGTGAAGCTGATCCCCGCCTCGACCAGCTCGAAATCGCCGGAAACCGGACCGACACCGGTCGCGATCAGCGCGTTGGCGGCACTTTCGGACAGCGAGGTCATGAATTCGGAATGACCGAATGTGTTCAGCCCGCGGCCAAGCACGCTGACACAGGTCAGCCCGATCAGCGCTGTCAGAACCAGACCGCCAAGGATCGCCATGAAGCGCGCGAGACGCTCCACCAGAGTGAGCAGCATTTTACGTGTATCCTGTCGAAGGATGCCCTCCGGAACACCTGGTTCCGGAGGGCTGCTTCATGACGGTCAGTTGGCCATCAGCGCTTCGGCACGGGCCTGCAGCGCCTTGCCGTCGATGCCCTTGGCATCCATTTCGGCGTACCACTCGTCGATGGTGCCCTGAGCGGCGGCTTCCCACTCGGCAGCCTGCTCGTCCGTCAGCGTGATGATGTTGTTGCCCATCTCCACGGCTGCGGCCCGCGGGCCGGCATCATCGGCCTGCATCTGCTTGCCGGCGAAGGCAGAGAATTCCTCACCGGAGTTTGCGTCGATGATGGCCTTCAGGTCGTCCGGCAGGCTGTCGTACTTGTCCTTGTTCATCCCGAAGATGAAGGACGTGGTGTAGAGCGCCTTGCCCGGAAACTCGGTATGGTTCTTGACCAGCTCGTTCACCTTCAGCGCGCCGACGACTTCCCACGGAATAACCGTCGCATCGACAACACCCTTGCTGAGCGCTTCCGGAATAGCCGGAACCGGCATGCCGATCGGCGTTGCACCCAGATTGGAGAACAGCTTGTTGGTGACACGGGTCGGTGCACGCAGCTTAACGCCGTTCAGGTCGGACAGTGCGACGATCGGCTTGCTGGAGTGGATGACACCGGGTCCATGAACCCAGAGGGCCAGCGGCTTGAAGCGCGCGAAGTCCTCATCCATCATGGTTTCTTCGGCAAGCTTCCAGTAGGCGCGGGACATTGTCTCCGCATCCGTCATCGTGAACGGAAGCTCGAACACTTCTGCGCGCGGGAAGCGGCCCGGGGTGTAGCCGGCAACGGTCCAGACGATATCAACGACACCATCGACGACCTGATCGATCAGCTCCGGCGGCTTGCCGCCCAGCTGCATGGCCGGATAACGCTCGATCTTGATGCGCCCACCGGATTCCGCTTCGATCTTGTCGGCCCAGGGGTCGAGAACGTTCTTGGGTACATTGGCCTGAGCCGGCAGGAACTGGTGCAGGCGCAGCGTGACTTCCTGCGCAAGTGTGGACGACATGCTCCCGCCAAGTGCGATTGCGGAGACAGTCGCAACCACAGCCAGTTTGGCAAACTGCTTATGCAAGTTGATCATGGTTTCCTCCCTGTTCGATCAACTTCAAAACCTGACCGGATTCCTCCCTCCGATCAGATGATGATCTATAATAGTTATATTACATAACTTTTTTCAAGCTCTATTTGGCGACCTGGTTCACTCCCTTCGCCTTGAGCTTTGCATGCAGGCGACCAATCGGAAAGTTATACATTCTGGTCAGCCGCAAAAGCATCACAAGATCCCGTAAAATTTGCCGGAGTTTGTGATGGATCAATCCCGAAGGCAAGGGTTTCCGTGAGAAGAATGGACAGAAAACGTCTTTATCATCAACCCTGCCACTTCCTGCAAATGAAGACCCGCCAGCCGGCATGACAACAGGCACCTCACCTAACGCAAGGGCATCAAGGCGGTAGCATCAAGCCAACGGGAATTTGTGGAAAGCCTGCCGGAAGTCGCAACGTCCCGGGCCTTGCGGGCTATCCGAACGCCGGAACACCATTGGCGAGCACACTCGACCAGAGGCTGGTTCAATGGAATGGAAAATCAGGGAAAGCACCGGCAGGCCGTGGGCTCGAAGCCCGGCCTGCCGGTCAGGTGCCGGCCTACGCGGACTTGGAGGTAAGGGTCGGTGAGAGGGTCAGTTGCTCGAACAGCCGGGCGACGGCCTCCGCGCCCGGATCGTTGTGACCGGAGAGGTTCGCCTCCGAGACATAGGATGCCCTGCCCGCGCGCGCCCGCGTGATCCGTGCCGTGGCGTCCGCGCCCTGACGGGCTTCGGCAGCAGCCGCCTCGACACCGTTTTCCAGCGCATTCAGCGCCGGCAGCAGGGCGTCGATCATGGTGCGGTCACCTGGCTGGGCACCGCCCACCTGCATGATCCGGTCAAGACCCGCTTTCAGCGCTCCAATGGCCCCACGGCCGCTGGAGGACGCATCGCCAGCAGCGGCAAAGAAGATCGCCAGCAGGACACCGGAAGACCCGCCCATCGTCTGGCTGAGTTCCAAACCGATGGCGCGATAAAGCTGGGTGAGATCCGCCAGCGGCAACCGGTCGAGCGCCTTCACCAGCGCCCGGGCGGCGGTGGCAAGTGTGCTGCCGGTATCGCCGTCGCCCGACTTGGCATCAAGCGCATTGAGATCGTCCTCGGCCGCGATCAGGATGTCGCAACACCGCTCGATGAACTTACGCGTCTCCGGGTTCTTGGACGGCAGCGGCTGGATCGGCGTCAGGCCGTCCGGCAGGGGCAGGACGGAAACCGCGCCAAGCGCAAGACAGCCGGGCCACGCCCAGGGTGCGACCGGCGCCTGCAGCAGGGCTTCTTCCGTCTTGCCGACGGGCAGCAGCGACACGGAGAACCCATGCATGTCGAGCGAGGTCATCATCGCCGCGGGGCCGATGACCCAGCGGATCTGACTGCCGATGCGCGAGGCCGTGAGTTCTTCCAGAAGCACCGACATTTCAAGAGGTGTCGTGCTGCCCAGATTGTTCACGATCGCCACATGAGGTCCGGGTGCGAGGTTCGGCGCAAGCCGGTCGACCACCATGGCCATGGCGGCGCGGGCATTCGAATAATCAACCTGCTCGATCCCCGCCTCGCCGTGAATGCCAAGCCCGAGTTCCGCCTTGCCATGGGCAATCCGGTCTTCCTTGGGCGAGCCCGGCACCGTGCAGGTGTCCAGCGACATGCCGATCGAGATCGCACCGCCGATGGTTTTCTTCGCCGCCTCGGTAATGGTTTCCAGATCCGCGCCCTGATCGGCAAGCGCTCCGGCGATCTTGTGCACGAACAGCGTACCGGCGACACCGCGCGCCTGCGGCAGGTCCGGCAGGGCAACGTCGTCATCGACAATCACCATGTTGACCTTCAGTCCGAAGGAGCGGGCCCGCTCGGCCGCAAGACCAAAGTTCAGCCGGTCGCCGGTGTAGTTCTTGACGATCAGCAGGCAGCCGGCCTTGCCTGTAACGGCCAGAATGCCCGCCAGCACGGCATCCACGGAGGGAGATGCAAACACCTCGCCGCAGACGGCCGCCGTCAGCATGCCCTGGCCGACAAAACCTGCATGGCTCGGCTCATGGCCAGAGCCGCCGCCGGAGACAAGTGCCACTTTGGATTTGTCCCAGTCGGTGCGCACCACCACCTTGATATGCGGATAGCCGTCGAGACGGGCGAGCCGCCCGCCGGCCGTGCGCAACATGCCGTCAATCGCTTCGGTGACGAGCGTTTCCTTGGTATTGATGAATTGCTTCATGTCCCGTCTCCTCAGGAAATGCGAGCGCCGCTGGCGTCGAAGAAAAGCGGATTTCTTGGTTGAATGGCGAGAGTGTCGCCCGGTTCCAGGGCGGTGTGGCTGTCTGACAGCGTTACGACGGAATGTCCATCCAGAGATAGATGCAGCCGGGTCTGATCACCCAGATGTTCGACCCGGCGAACTTCCGATACCTTGCCCTCGCCTTGCGCGATATGCTCCGGGCGCAGACCGATGGTCTTGGCGCCGCTCGGCGCACCGGCGAAAAGATCGGCCGGCAGCACGTTGATGCGTGGCTGGCCGAGACGCCCGGCGACATAAAGATTGACCGGGTTCTCGTATATCTCGCGCGGCGATCCGAATTGCACCAGGCGACCATGATCGAGAACGCCGACGTGCGTTGCCATGGTCATGGCCTCGATCTGGTCATGGGTCACATAAAGCAACGTCGCCCCCAGGCTTTCCTGGATGCGCTTCAACTCGATGCGCAGGTCAGACCGCAGCTTGGCGTCGAGCGAGGAAAGCGGTTCATCCATGAGATAGATGGATGGATCGCGCACCAGTGCCCGGCCGATGGACACCCGCTGCATTTCGCCGCCGGAAAGGTTGGTCGCCTTGTTGGCAAGCTTGTGCGAAATGCGCAAGACTTCGGCCACTTCGGCAACCTTGCGGTCGATCTCGTCCGCAGGCGTCTTGAGCAAGGGCGAGCGAAGCGGAAATGCCAGGTTCTCCCGCACGCTCATGTGCGGATAGAGCGAATACTGCTGGAACACCATGGCGACGTTGCGCTGCGCCGGCGTGTCGCCAACCACCGACCGCCCCGCGATGACGACGTCGCCCGAGTCCGGCTGTTCCAGTCCCGCGATCAGACGCAGGATGGTGGTCTTTCCGGCCCCTGTCGGCCCCAGCAGCGTCACGAAGGCGCCATTGGGGATGTTCATGCTCACCTCATCGACGGCGAGCGTATCGCCGAAACGCTTGGTGAGGCCTGACAGCCTGACTTCAGCCATGAGCAAGCACTCCCTCGTTCAGTTCCGACCGCAGCGCCCGCCCCGACTGATTGTCGAACAACGTGACCGTTGATCCGTTGAATTCGAGGCCGACAAATTCACCGGCGCGAACTGGCTGGTCCGAGGGAATGCGGGCCTTCAGCTCACCAGAGGCGGTCTTCAACGTGACGATCTGCGTGGTGCCGAGATATTCGGCTGCCAGAACCTCGCCCCGGTAGGATCCGCTGTCGTTGAGCGTGATGTGCTCCGGACGGATGCCGAAGACCATGTCGCCTTCAAAGGGTTCCATCAGCCGCGGCACGTCCAGTTCCTCGTGATGCATCATCACCTTGGACGCACCCGCATGGACCTCGCCATGGAAGCGCAGGAAATTCATTGGCGGCGAGCCGATGAAGTCGGCAACGAACATGGTCGCCGGCTTGTCGTAGATATCCTGCGGCGTGCCGAACTGTTCGATGACGCCGTGGTTCATGACGACGATCTTGTCGCCCATCTGCATGGCTTCCAGCTGGTCGTGGGTGACATAGACCGTGGTGGCGCCCATACGGTCGTGCAGGGCCCGCAGCTCCTCGGCCATGTGCTCGCGGAACTCCGCATCGAGCGCACCGAGCGGCTCGTCCATCATGAAGGCTTTCGGATCCCGGACGATGGCCCTGCCGAGCGCGACGCGCTGGCGGTCGCCGCCGGAAAGCCCGCCCACGGGCCGGTCGAGGATGTTCTCGATCCCGAGAATGCGGGCAACTTCCGCCACTTTCTCGGCAACCTGATGTTTCAGCATGCCCTGGCTGACCAGCGGATAGGAGATGTTCTTGCGCACATTCATGTGCGGGTAGAGGGCGAACATCTGGAAGACGAAGGCGATATCGCGCTGGCTCGCCGGCCGTTGGCCGACCTCCTCGCCATCGATATAGATCTCGCCCGACGTCGGCAGCTCCAGCCCGGCGATCATGCGCAAGGTCGTGGTCTTGCCGCAGCCGGACGGACCCAGAAGCATGAAGAACTCACCGTCCTCGATCTTGAAGGAAGACGACTGCACGGCAGTGAAGTCGCCGAATTCCTTCCGAAGGTTTCTGATTACGATCTCTGCCAAGACAGTCACTCCGGAAAGTGGCTGACGATGATGAACATGACTGTTCCGGTCAGCGTGACGATGAAGGAATAGGTGTAGGCCCACAGGAAGACCGGCTGCATCAGCATGATCACCCCAATGGCGATCAGAAGGGATGCGAGCATTTCCCAGGACCCGCGGCGCAGGCGGACGAGGCCGCTCATGAAATCGCTGATCATTTGCGGACCGCTCCGAAGGTGATGCCGCGCAGGAGATGTTTGCGAAGCAGGATGGTGAAGACCATGACCGGCACCAGGAACAGGGTTGCCCCTGCCGCGACCGCCGGCCAGTCCTGGCCGCCGACGCCGATGATGGTCGGGATGAAGGGGGGAGCCGTCTGTGCCGTGCCGGAGGTCAGCAGCACCGCGAAGGCATATTCGTTCCACGAGAAGATCAGGCAGAAGATGGCAGTGGAGGCGATGCCCGTTGCCGCCTGCGGCAACACCACCTTGTAGAATGCCTGGAAGCGGGTGTAGCCGTCGATCAGCGCCGCTTCCTCGTATTCTCGCGGGATCTCGTCGATGAAGCCCTTCAACAGCCAGACCGCAAGCGAGATATTGACCGCCGTATAGAGCAGGATCATGCCCAGGTGCGTATCCGACAGCCCAAGGGTGCGGAACATCAGGAAGATCGGGATCGCGACCGCGATCGGTGGCATCATTCTTGTCGACAGGATGAAGAACAGCAGGTCATCCTTCAGCGGCACCTTGAACCTTGAAAAGGCATAGGCGGCGAGTGTTCCGAGGAACACCGACAGGAAGGTGGAGCCGAAGCCGATGATGACCGAATTCAGGAACCTTTCGCCGTAGCGGGACGGACCTGCGATCACCATGTCGCGGTTGCGCACGATTTCCTCGTACCAGGTAGCGGGCGGCGGCAGCGCCTGAAGCTGTTCCGGCGACACGCGGGTGCGGGTGGTGAAGAGGTTGACGTAGCCTTCCAGAGACGGTTCGAAGAGTACCTTCGGAGGATAGGCGATGGCATCGACCGGAGACTTGAACCCTGTTGTCAGGATCCAGACCAGTGGCAGCAGGGTGATGACCGCGTAGGCGATGACCAGCGACCCGGCCACCCACTTCTGCCGCGAAGACGGTTCTGTGATGGAATAGCTGCTCATCTTTCCTTCACCTTGTTCAGGGCTTTGACGTAGATCGAGGCGAGGCCGAAGACAGTCACGAACAGGACGATCGCGTAGGCGGAGGCATAGCCGGTGCGCCACTTCTCGAAGGCTTCACGCTTCAGGTTGATGGAGGTGAGCTCAGTCACGGAGCCGGGGCCACCGCCGGTGAGCTGCACCACAAGATCGAACATCTTGAAGTTCTCGATGCCGCGGAACAGGACTGCCAGCATGAGGAAGGGCAGCACCATGGGCACAGTGATCGTCCAGAACTGGCGCCACTTGCTGGCCCGATCGATTTCCGCGGCCTCGTAGATATAGTCCGGTATCGATCGGAGGCCTGCCAGACAGATGAGCATCACGAAGGGGGTCCACATCCAGGTATCGACGATCACGATGGCCCAGGGCGCGAGCGCCACGTCGCCGATCATCTGGAAGGATGCCGGATCGACCCCGGTGAAGAAGGACACACCGTAATTGAAGAGACCGATCTGCGGCTGGTAGAGAAAGGTCCAGAAATTGCCGACAACGGCCGGAGACAACATCATCGGCAGCACGATCAGGGTGGTCCACAGATCGTTACCCTTGAATTTCCGGTTGATCAGCCAGGCCAGTGTGAAACCGATCAGCACCTGCAGGACGATGGTCCAGAACAGGAAATGCGCGGTCGCCTGCATGGTCAGCCAGATGTCGCCATCGGTCAGGATGCGCTCGTAATTGCGCAGGCCGATGTATTCGACATCGCGGTTGGGCCGATTGGCCCGGAAATTCGTGAAACTGAGATTGATCGTCCAGATCAGCGGGAAGATATTGACCGCAAGCAGCAGGAAAATTGTCGGAGCGACAAAAAGCCAGGCAATCGTACGGTCGGAAAGCCCTCGGATTTTCGCGGCAACGGTGGGCGGCGTTGCCTTTGCTACTCGGTCTATCGGGGTGTCGGACATGAGACGCTCTTCTTGAGAAACGGTTCCGGAAAGCACGGGCCGGGACGACCGGTCTTTCAGGGTGAGACAGCCCGCCAGAAGGCGGGCTGTCCGCAGAGGCAGGATCAGGACATGGCCGACAAAAGACCGGCCATCCACTGAGACAAGGGCAGGTCAAACCCTGACAATCGCATTGGTATCGTCAGGGTTCTCCTGGAGCCGTCAGAGCTTGCCTTCGTCCTCGAAGGTTTCGGTCCAGTCGGCGATCAGCTTGTCGAGCGCTTCCTGTGCGGTGCCCTGGTCGGCAACCACATAGTCATGAAGGCGTTTTTGCATCGCCAGCAGCAGTTCGGCGTAAGCCGGCTCCTGCCAGAAATCCATCACGTTATCCATGGCCAGAAGGAAGTCGGACGCAAACGGAGCACTGTCCGGGAAGCTCGGGTCGCTGAGGACGCTGACATGGCAGGAATAGCCACCGAGATCCCACCACTTCTTCTGAACGCTCGGCTGCGCGAACCACTTGATGTACTCAAGCGCCGCATCCTGCTTGTCGGAATAGGCCACCACGGAGATGCCCTGCCCGCCGAGCGTCGAGGCTTCCCGGTTCTGGCCGGGATTGACGAAGAAGCCGATCTTGTCGCCGCCCACATCCGGGTCGGCATAAAGACCGGGGAAGAAGGCGAACCAGTTCATGGCCATGGCCACCTGCCCCGACTTGAAGGCATCGAGGGACTGTTCCATGTAGCTGTCGGTGTAGCCCGGGGGCGTGCCGGTCTTGTAGAGTTCCTTGTAGAACTCCAGACCCGCCACGGCTTCGGGCGAGTTGACCGCACCTTCCATGTCGTATTTGCCCGGCGTCATCTCGTATTTGAAGCCGAACGGATAAAGCGCGCTGGTCGCGCCCATGGTGATGCCTTCCGAGCCGCGCTCGGTGAAGATGGACGCGCCGTACCGGGTCTGACCGTCGATCTCGCGTCCCTGGAAGAACTGTGCGACTTCCAGAAGCTCAGCTTGCGTCTTGGGCGGAGCCAGGTCACGGCCGTGCTTCTCCTTGAAGGCAGCCTGAATGTCCGGCATTTCGAACCAGTCCTTGCGATAGAACCAGCCGTTGGCATCGCCCATGGCCGGCAGCGCATAGTAGTTCGGCTCGCCCTTGGGCCAGGTGGAATAGGCATAGACGGTCGCCGGAGCGAAATCGTCCATGCTGATGCCTTCCTTCTCGAAGAAGTCGTTCAGCTTGACGTAATGGCCGTTTTCCGCACCGCCGCCGATCCACTGGCTGTCACCGATCAGCAGATCGCACAGTTTGCCGCCGGAGTTTAGCTCGTTCAGCATGCGGTCGGCGAAGTTCGGCCAGGGCACGAATTCGAAGTTCATGGTGTGGCCGTACTCGGCTTCAAATTCCTTCGACAGTTCGACCAGCGCGTTGGCCGGATCCCAGGCCGCCCAGCACAGCGTCAGCTCATCGGCCTGCGCATTGGAAACAGATAGTCCGCTAACCGCAACAATGGCGGTTGCCGCGAGAAGTTTCGCAGTTTTCATGGGTGAAGTCCTCCCGAATGGTCGCGCGCCGGCGCATGCCGGACCGCAGCACTCCTCCAAGTGCAGGCTCACGCTATCTGACATACGTATGTCACGTCAATCAAAAAACTGACATACGTCTTTCTTTTCGAGGTCAATCAGACCTGAACCATGCCGACAACACAGGGCATGATATTGATATTGCTTATTTTTAAGGGACAGAACTCTTGGCCGGAGCGGCCAGCCTCAATAGAGGTTTTCGCGCATGATGATCTCGATCCGGATCTTTTCCTGCGCCTCATAGATGTCCGTGCCGTCGCATTTCGCCCGCAAGACCCGCAGGGCACTGCGCACGAGATGCCCGACATTCTGGGCGATGACAGCATCAAGTTCGCCATCGGCAAGAGCCTGCCGCGTTACGGGCGTCAGATCGTGAGCGATCACCACAAACCGTCCGGCAACGCCATGCTCACGCAATGCATCCAGCATGGCCGCATTGCCCGACCCCATGGAATATACCGCCTTCAGCTCCGGATGTGCCTTGAGCGCGTGGTCAAGGGTTTCATGGATCCGGTCCGGATCGTCGTAGAATTCGATCGTCGGCAGGGTCTTCAGTTGCGGAAAGTCCCGCGACAGCACTTCGTCCAGACCGAAGCGGCGCTCGATACTGTCACGCGCCACCATGGAATTGGTCACCACCAGGATGCTGCCGGTCTCGTTGCGCAAAAACTTGCCCAACAGCGCCCCTGCGGTCTTGCCGGCGGAGAAATTGTCGACACCTGCAAAATAGTGGCACTTCGAGTTCGGCAGGTCCGACACCAGCGCGACGACGTAAACACCTGCACTCTTGATATGCGCGATGGCATCGCGCACCTGCGGTGTTTCCGGAACCATCATGGCAACGCCGTCCAGTTCGGACAGGTCCAGGGTCTTCAGCTTGTCGACAACCGCGTGCGGATCGGCGGCGTCGACCAGCAACACGCTGACGTCGGTCCGGTCCGCCACCTGCGCACCGGACGCTTCTTCGACCGCAGCCACCAGCGTTTCGACGAAATGATTGGGCCCTTCGGGAAGAACGAACACGAATTTGTACTGGCGCTGCCTGGCGAGATTGGCCGCATTCGTATCGCGCACATAGCCGAGCTTGCGGACAGCTTCCTTCACCCGCTCCGCGTTCTTCGGGCGCACATCCGCACGCCCGTTCAAGACCCGGTCGACGGTCGACAGGCTGACCCCGGCCTCGCGGGCGATATCGTGTACGGTTGGCTTGACCATTACGTCTCCCGGACCACCCCGCGTTCTCGTGAACACAGACAAGATGATCCACCACTTCAACGCCGATCAGCGTCCGGGCGCTCCCGCGGGACCGACCGGACACTCGCTGACCGACAGGGAGACAATGTCGCGCAGCATTCTGACATACGTCAATCAAAAATCCGCTTTACGGCGATAGACGGAGGAAATTTCCCCAAGGATATCAGGCAATTGCAAATCACGGGCAAGCGTTGCAGAAGCAAGATGGCGCCATTGGCCACGCTTTCCTGCAGCTAATCCGATTCATGGCAACAGGGCAAGCCAGGCCGGTCGTTTCAACCGGCACCAGCTCAAGGAACAGCAATCAAACAGCGGACAGACCGGGGTCAGTAGCACCCGCACTGTAGGCACATGCAGGCTCTGCAAGCGGAGCCTTGCCATTTGCCTCCGCAAAGGCCCGGACCATGTGCGCAAGCCCTTCCTCTATGCTTGTCTTCGTTTGCCAGCCGAGCAATTGCCGTGCTCTTTCCCCCGACCCGACGAAGCCGTTGACGTCGAAGCTGCGCGGCCCGACATGGTGGATTTCGGCGGCCGTTCCGGCCAGCCGTACGCTGGCTTCGGCAAGTTCGGTCAGGCTGGTGCCGACCCCGGAGACGAATTGCACAGGTGGCGGCGCCTTCCGTTCCATCTCGATGAAAGTGACCATCTTCAGGATACCGTCAACGACATCATCCAGATAATTGAAGTCGAAGACATGATTGCGGCCCTCGACCTGCAATCTCCGCCCTTCGGCGGCGGCTCTTGCGAAGGCAGGTACAACGCGGTCCGCATGATCGGAAATCCGGCCGTAGACGTTCGAGAACCGCAGGATAGCGGCCTTGACACCGGCCTCCTGGGCCGCCTCCACCAGCTTTTCGCCTGCCAGCTTCGACCGCCCGTAGACATTCATCGGGCAGCGTGCAGTGTCTTCATCTGCCGGAAACCGCGTGACCGGCCCATAGGCTTCCCGGCTGCTGCCGAAGAGAACCCAGGGACGGCTCCCGCTACTTGCGGCAGCTGCAAGAACGTTGCGGGTTCCCCCGACATTCACGTCCCGGCACAGCATGGGATTATGCTCACCCCAAAGCACCCGGGACACCGCTGCCAGGTGAATAACGCCGCCGCAGCCCCGCACTGCGTCTTCAACAGCAGCGCCGTTGCGGCTGTCCTGCCCAGCCTCGGCAATATCAAACGTGCGGACGGGACGGCCCAGCGCCGTCAGCGTGTCCACAAGGGCGGACCCGATAAGGCCGGCACTTCCGGTGATCAGTATAGGAAGGGACATGATGTGGTGTGTTCCGGGGTAGCTGCGAAAGCCCGGCCGCCTACCCGCTCGGCCGTTAAATCGCGCCTAGCACGCGCCGTGCCAAAGACGCCCGGCAGCATCACAAAGCTGCTGCGGATCAAAATCTCTCGGCCAATTCCGCCAGACGGCTTCTCCATCAAGCTGCGCTTGCTCGGAGCCCCCTCCGCCAATGCTGGGCCATGGCATGACCGCGCCATGGCATTTCCTGCCCAGCGCACGGCCAGCACCGGGCGAATTTTGCCTGGCGAAAGCGGCAGGGTTTGTCCGACGCGACCAACAGTCAGCATCCATTCAACAGGAGAAATCAGCGTTTTTCGCAAAAACAGGCACTGGCACGGAAGTTGCTGAGCAGCCTTCGGCCCGCTATGGGGCTTTCTGGAACCTCCTTAAGTGACGACAATCAACGCCACGCCCAGCGCGGCAACCTTCTACGTCTCACCTGCAAGCACGTCGGTGTCTCCGGCCACGGACGAGCCATCTTCCGATACAACTTCCGGACAAACGACGACGGGATCTGGAACCAGCACCCTCACCTCGTCCCAGACGCTCGCCAGTTACGACGCGATCACCTACCAGGAAGTCAGCACCGACGACGCGGACCATATCCGCGCGCTGACCACCACCCAGATCCGGCAACTGACGGCGGAGGACCTTGCCGCCTTTTCCGCGAGCGAGTTGCAGGCACTGACGGCACCCCAGATCGCCGCCCTTTCCGCCACCCAGATCCAGGATCTTTCCGGAACACAGATCGAGGCGTTTTCGCCCGGTCAGGTCAAGAGCTTTGCGACATCCGTCCTCGCCGGGTTCTCCGACAGCCAGTTTTCGCATTTCGGCTCTGACGATATTTCCGCACTGACCAGCCTGCAGGTGAAGGCTCTTTCACCCGCGAGAGTGGCGGGCCTGAGCCTGGAACAGTTTTCCGGCATGGCCAGCACCCAGCTTGGCATGCTGAGCGTGTCGCAATTCCGCAATCTGACCGTGGACCAGGTTGCGGCAATGACGGCGGTACAATCCGGCCAGCTGACGACCACCCATATGGGCAGCCTGACGATGCCGCAGGTGAAGGCGATCAGCGTCGACACGCTGCTGTCGCTCGCCAGCACCCAGTTCCGCGCCCTCAGCAGCCAGAGCATCGCCGCACTGACGACGACCCAGTTCGGCGCCCTGACCGCCACCCATATCGGCACGCTGTCGACCACCCAGGTGAAAGGGCTGACGCTGCCGGAAATATCCGCGCTGACGTCCTCCCAGCTTGCCGGGCTCACGGCCCAGCAGGTCTCCGTGCTGTCGACCAGGCAGGTCCAGTCCTTCTCCGAGGACCAGATCCAGACCTTCAGCCCCGGGCAGATCAGGTTTTTTCCGGAACCTCCATCGGCGCCATGACGACCACGCAGATCGGAGCACTGACCGCTCCCCAGATCGCAAATTTCAGCAAGGCCCAAATCCAGGGCCTTACCCAGACCCAGACGCGTTACCTGAACGAGACCCAGCTCGGCGCGCTGAACTTCTCACAGATCGGCCAATTGACCCGGACGGCGGTGGCTGCCCTCGGGGCTCAGCAGGTCGCCTCCCTGACGGCAGACCAGTTCGCGTCTTTCTCGGCAACGCAGATCACCTCGCTCAACAACGAAGTCATTTCCGGCCTCAGCGAAACCCGCATCGCCAGTCTGACCACCACACAATTCCAGGGCCTGACCGCCGGCGACCTGTCGCTGTTTTCCGAAGACCAGTTCAAGGCGCTGACAGAGACCCAGCTGAACGCAATCACCGCAACCCAGGGCAAGGCGCTGAAGGAAACCCAGATCGCGCTTCTTACCGGCACGCGCTTGAGCGCCCTGTCCAGTTTCGTGATCGCGGGGTTCAACGAGACCCAGTTCGACGCCCTGTCGACCGACCAGATCGGCGCCTTGAGCGTCAACCAGGTGCGCGGCATCGGCACCACGATGATCGCCGCACTGGATGAAACCCAGATCGGCGCTCTCGGTTCACTGCAGGTCCGCTCGCTGACCGCTCCCCAGATGCGGGCGTTTTCCGCCGGACAGCTCCGAACTTTCAGCACCGAGCAGATCGGCTCGATGGGCTATGCTCAGGCGCTAGCCCTGAATGGCACGACAATCCGCCAGCTCAGCAGCGATCAGATCGCCGCCTTCAACAGCACAGCCATCAAGGGCTTTTCCACCACCACGATTGCCGCTCTCGGACCGGAGCAGATGGAAGCGCTGTCGAGCAGCTTCCTGTCGAACCTGTCGACCAGCCAGTTGCGGAGCCTGACCGAAACCGCCTTCGCAAGCCTGAGTGCCGAGCAGTTTGCGGCGCTCGGCAACACGCAACTTGCCGATCTTGCCCCGGCGCAGATCCGCGGTTTGAGTGAAAGCCATATCGCGGCCCTGACGCCAGACAGGCTGGAAAGCCTGACTGCCACTGCCCTGTCGGGCCTGACCGGCTCCCAGATCGGGTTCTTCTCGACGAGCCAGCTCAGCCAGCTTGCCCCGACCCAGATTGCCGGTCTCTCGAGCCAGGCAATCGCCGCCCTTGGAACGGACCAGCTTGCAGCGCTGTCGACAACGCAAGTCGCGGCTCTCACCGGCGCACAGGTGAAAAGCCTGACCGCATCGGCGGTTTCATCGCTGTCGTCGGATCAGTTCCAGGCGTTGTCCACGTCCCAGATTGCAGCCCTTGCCGGCAACACTGCCGGCCTGACGGATGCTCAGATTTCCGCGCTGCAGGGCGAGCGCCTGAACGCCCTTTCGGCAGCCGGCATTTCTTCCCTCGGCTCCGGCCAGATCGCTGCTCTGACACCGGACCAGATTGCGGCGCTGAGCAACACACAGGTTTCAGCTCTTTCCAGCACCGCCGTCGGCCAGTTGAGTACGGCGCAATTCGATGCCTTCACGACAACGCAGATCACATCCCTTGTCGCCAATCAGGCCAAGGGCCTGACCCGGGACCAGATTGCTTCCCTGTCGACAACACAGGTGGCAAGCCTTGCACCTGCCGCACTAGGCGCCCTCGACGGCACCCAGACCGAAGTGCTGTCTTCGACCCAGGCGGCCGCGCTGTCTGCCAAACAGATCGGCTCGCTGTCGGCCTCCGGGCTTGCCGGCCTGAACAGCGACGTTGTTGCAGGGCTTGAGAAAACCCAGATTGCGGGACTGACAGCCACACAGACCGCATCTCTCGGCGCGACCCAGATCGCCGCATTGTCCGCGGACCAGCTGGCCCAGTTCAGCTCCGTGCAATTGCGTGCCCTGACCCAGACGCAGATGGCGGCGGTGACGGCGACCAAGCTCGGATCTCTGTCGAACGCGCAATTTGGCGAACTGACGGCAGCCGCGATCGGCGGTTTGCGTGAAGAGACCATCGCCGCCCTGACGACGACACAACTCGGCTCCTTGACAACGACACAGATGAAAGGCCTGACCGACGAACAGGTCGATGCGCTGTCGCCCGAGCAGATCCTGGCACTGAGCGACAAGCAGATCGGTGCGTTGTCTGCAACGGGTCTTGCAGGTCTTTCCGCCTCTGACGTGTCGGGCCTGACAACAGCCCAGTTGAACGGCCTGACAGGGGTTCAGTTGAAGGCCTTGAACGCAACCCAGTTCGAAGCCCTGGTGCCGGATCAGATCGCCGCGCTGACAGCAACCCAGATCGCCAGTTTCAACGCGGCGCAGGTGACCCGCCTGACAACGGAACAGGTGGAAGCACTGACCACCACCCAAACCGCAGCCCTTTCGGCCACCGGGATCAAGGGCCTGACCCGAACCGCAATTGGAACCTTGAGCGATGCCCAGCTGGCCGCCTTGACCGGCACGGCGATGGCGGGCCTCGCCACCACGCAGATCCAGTCTTTCAGCACCGGCCAGATATCCGCCCTGTCGGTAACACAGGTGAAAAGTCTCAGCGCCGGAACGATCGGCGCGCTCAAGGCCACTCAGGCAGCCACCCTCACCAACGAACAGCTTGCAGCCCTGAGCACCACACAAATTGCGGGCCTGGGTGATGAAGCCCTTGAAGCCTTTTCGAGTGAGCAGATCGCGGCGCTGTCACGGTCGCAGATCAGCAGTCTGAGCACCGCGGCGCTGACCGGACTAACCACGACACAGACCACCTCCCTCTCCACATCACAGATCAGCGCGCTCACGAGAACGCAGATCGGATCGCTGTCGGCGGATCAGATCGGCGCTTTCACGACCAGCCAGATTGCCGGGCTGACGACCACCCAGGTCAGCGCCATTTCTGGAGACGCTGCTGCAGGCCTGAGCCCGGCGACGACCGCCTCCCTTTCGACAACACAACTGAACGCGCTTTCAGCCGCAGCCTGGAAAGGCCTTGCCCCGGCAGCAGTTTCCGCGCTCTCGACCAGCCAGATATCCAGCCTCGCTGCAATCACCATCGGCCTTCTGAACGGCGATCAGGTCGGTGCGCTATCGACCACGCAGATCGAGAGCCTGTCGAAAACGCAGATACAGCGGCTTTCCGCCGAAGGTCTCGGTGCCATGAGTGCCGGGCAACTGGGTGCTCTTACCGACAAGCAGATCTCCGGCCTGTCTTCGAAGGCCCTTGCCGGTCTGACCCCGACCCAGGCAGACCAGCTTGGCCCGGGCAAACTGCTGTCGCTGACCTCCGAGCAGATAACAGGGCTCTCCACGAACGTCATTTCAAGCCTGGCTCCGGGCACGATCGCCAGCCTCAGCACGCATCAGGTAAAGGCCCTCACGGCAAGGCAGACAGGTGCCCTGTTGACTGACCAGGCCGCCGCCCTCACCGGCAATCAGATCGCTGCAATGTCGACTGCCGGTATCGGCGGACTTTCGTCCTCGGTCCTCTCTAGCCTTCCACCGGAACAGATCTCCCGGTTCGATCCGGATCAGATAGCCGCGCTTGCTCCCGGAGCCCTGGCAGGAAGCGGCACTGCCGTGCTTTCCAGATTGTCCGAGGAGCAGTTTTCCGCATTGACCGCTGGTCAGCTCGCAGCTCTCAAACCAGCTCAGATCGCGTCCCTTGAAAGCGGAACGATAGCCGGACTGGCAACGACACAGATTGCGGGGTTGTCGGCAGCGCAAGTCGGCGCTCTCACCCAGGATCAGATCGGAGCGCTTGGCACACGTCAGGTTGCGGCGCTGACACCTTCCGGCCTGTCCAGTCTGGGGGCCGATCAGTTCTCCTGGTTGTCAGCCAGCCAGCTCGCCATGTTCAGCGGAAAGCATGTTGCCGGGCTTTCGACAACAACGATTGCCGCACTCGATGCAACGAGCCTTGCAGCTTTCTCCGGCGGACAATGGGCGAGCATGACCGCCACCCAGGCCGCAGCCTTGACGGCAACGCAGATCGGCACACTGACGCCACTGCGGGTCTCGCAATTGTCGCTGATCGAGATGGGTGGCCTTTCCAGCTCGGCAGCCGGCGCCCTGTCCGCACCTCAACTGGCCGCGCTGACAACAGGACAGGTTTCGGCCCTGTCCCAAAATGCTGTTTCCGGCCTGAGTGCGGCACAAATCAGTGCACTGTCGGAAGACCAACTCACAGCTCTGACGACCAGCCAGATCGAGGGATTGTCCGGAGCAGCGCTTGCCGGGCTTTCGCCAACGACGCTTGCCACCTTCACAGATCCTCAATTCGGCGCCCTGTCGACCACTGCGATCAGCGGACTGAGCACCGGCCAGATCGCCTCCCTTCCCAGCACACGCATTGGCCTTTTGACGCCAGCCGCAGCCGAGGGCCTGACCGGGGCGCAGATCGCCTCCCTGACCACCGACCAGTTGGCCGCGCTCAAGCCCGCGCAGATTACGGCCCTTTCGGCCAGCGGCATCAAGGGACTGACGGCAGCGCAGCTCTCGCAGTTCAGCCCAGAGCAGCTTGGCGCCCTCGGTTCGACCGGACTGGAAGCCCTGACCGCCACCGCCATTGCCGGCCTGACGCTGTCACAACTGAGCTCGCTCTCCACCTCGCAGATGGAATATCTGTCGGCGTCGGCGATCTCCGGTCTGGGTGCGGACCAGATCGGCGGTCTGGCGACAACACAGCTTCTCGCTCTTGCCAGAGAGGCGGTTTCCGGCCTGACGGCAACCCAGATTGGCGCCTTGTCTGCAGACCAGTTCACCGCCTTCACCTCAACGATGATCGGTGCGCTTTTGCCGTCGACGATTGCGGGACTTTCGGAAAACCAGATAGAAGCGCTGACCCTGACCCAGATCAGCGGCCTGAGCGCTGCGCAGGTCGGATCCATTTCCACCAGCGCGCTGGCCGGTCTTTCTCCGGATGAAATCGCTGAAATGAGCGCGTCACAACTTGCCGGCCTCGTGCGTGTACAGTTGCGGGCCCTGTCAAACGCGCAATTCACGGCTTTGACCCCATCCCAGATCGCCTCCCTCAGCGCAAACCAGGTTTCCAACCTGACCAGCAGTGAAATCTCGATCCTGTCATCCACCCAGTTCGGAGCGCTGACCTCGCGCCAGGTTGGAGCACTGACAGTCACTCAGCTTGGTGCCCTGGCACCGGAACGCATCGGAGCCATGTCCTACGCCCAGCTGTCCGGCCTCACCGGAACCCAGATCCGTTCGCTCAGCGCGCAGGCGATCGCTGCCCTCGGCCCGCAGTCGATCGAAGCGCTCGACGCCGACCAGATCGGACACTTCACAGAGACACAGATCGCGACCATGACACCTGAGCAAATCGCCGCAATGGCTGTAGCGGTCTCCTGATCCTTGCGCCATCATTCCGACTCACCAGACACACCCAGGACCGCCACGAATGGCAAATGAAACCAGCTTGTCGATCGTCGAACTCATCGGCGCGGCCGAGGCCCTGAAAGGCAACGGCTCCTTTGGAGCCGCGGAAGTTCTCTATGGCACCTGGGTGGCACAGAACCCGGATGACCCACTGCTGTATGCAGTGCTTTTCAACCAGTCTGTGCTGTTTTCCGAAACCGGCAAGCTGGCGGCTGCGCGCGAGACCCTGGAGCGCGCGCTGAACCTCAATCCGAGCTTTCATGCGGCCCATATCAACCTCGGCCGTGTTCTGGAACAGCAGGGGGATATCGGCGCGGCCGTTGGCCAGTGGAACACAGTGCTGGAACAGACCCTTGCGGTGACGCCGGCTTCGCTCTCCGTCCGACTGACGGCCCTCAACCAGATCGCCCGCACGCTGGAAGCCGCCAACCAGGACGTTCTAGCCGAAAGCATGCTGCGCCAGAGCCTTGAACTCGACCCGCACCAACGGGAAGTCGCGCAGCATTTCATTGCCCTTCGGCAGCGCCAGTGCGAGTGGCCGGTGGTGCAGCCGCTGGAACGGGTAACGCCTTCACAGCAGGTGCGGGCCATGTCGCCCCTGTCGGCGGCGGCCTTCAGCGACGACCCCCTGTTTCAGCTTGGCCTTTGCGCCGACTACAGCCGCCAGGACGTCGGAACACCCTCCGCCCCCATGAAGGCCTGGCCAAAGGCCATGGAGCACGACGGCCCGCTGCGGATCGGTTACCTGTCGTCCGATCTTCGCGAACATGCCGTCGGCCACCTGATGGCGGAAGTGTTCGGGCTGCATGAGCGGTCCAAGGTCGAGGTCTTCGCCTATGATTGCGGCCCGGCGGCGGATGATCCGCTCACCCGGAATTTCCGGGAAACCACCGACAACTGGCGCACCATTTCCGGCATCGACGACGAAGCTGCCGCGCGGTTGATCGCCGAAGACGGCATCCAGATCCTGATCGACGTAAACGGCTATACCCGGGAAGGCCGCACGCGGCTGGTCGCACTGCGTCCGGCTCCGGTCATCGTCAACTGGCTCGGCTTTCCGGGCACGACAGCCAGTCCGTTCCATCACTATATCGTCGCCGACGACATCATCATTCCGCAGGACCACGAGATCTATTATTCCGAAGAGGTTCTGCGCCTGCCCTGCTACCAGCCGAACAACCGCAAGCGCGTCGTGTCCGAGCGCATCTGGCAACGCTCCGATTTCGGACTGCCCGAAGACTGCACGGTGTTCTGCTGCTTCAACGGCAGCCACAAGATCACACGGTTCTGCCTGGACCGCTGGTTCGCCATCCTGAAGAAGGTACCGGGAAGCGTTCTCTGGCTGCTGACCGGCGGCACGGAAACCGACCAGCGTCTCAAGGCTTGTGCCGAAGCGGCAGGCATTGCTCCGGACAGGCTGGTATTTGCCGGGAAGATGGCCAACCCCGACCATCTGGCACGTTATCCGCTTGCCGACCTCTTCCTCGACACCACCCCGTATGGCGCCCATACCACCGCCTCCGATGCCCTCTGGATGGGCGTGCCGGTCCTCACGATTGCCGGAAAATGTTTCGCCGCACGGGTCTGTGCGAGCCTGGTCACCGCCGCTGGTCTTCAGGAGCTCGTCTGTCCGACGCCGGAGGATTACGTGAAGCGTGCAGCAGACCTCGGCAAGGACCGCCAAGCGCTGCGGGATCTTCGTCAACGCCTGACCGAGAGCCGGGACGACTGCCTCCTCTTCGACACGCCGCTTCTGGTTTCGAAACTGGAAGATCTTTATGCTGAAATGTGGCAGGCATGCCGCAGCAATACGCTTCCCAAACCCGATCTCAGCGATCTGGACGCCTTGCTCGAAGTTGCCACCGGCATCGACCACGAAACGACAGACATGCTGGCCGTGGACGATTATCCCGCCGCCTGGCGCGATCTTCTCATCGCACGACACGAGGCAAGGCCATTGTTCAGCCGCCGGTTTCTGGACTTTACCGGGGCCTGACCGACATCAGCCTCGGGAACGAGTTGGGGGTTCAGGCTTGGACGAGCGCGCCAAGTCGTTCCACGGTGAGGTTCACCTGTTCATCCGCCAGGCCAGGATGTATGGGCAGACACAGGATCCTGCTTGCCAGCATGGACGCTGTTTCGAGGCGACCGGACCGGCGGCAATGCTGCAGAACCGGCTGGTCGTGCAACGGAGCGGGATAATGAACTGCCGTTTCTATACCTGCCTCGCGCAGACCTCTGGCAAGCACTTCGCGATCCTCCAGAACGACGGCATATTGCGAACGGGCACTGCCTGCCATGTCCGGACTGCTGACATAATCCAAACGACCAGTCTCCCGGAGTGGTTCGAGTAGCCTGTCATATAGCTCACCGATACTGCGGCGACGATCCAATGCCTTGCTGAAACGGTCGAGCCGTGCAAGTAGGGCAGCTGCGGCGATCGAACTCATCCTGCCGTTCATCCCCAACCGCAGGTGATGGTACTTGCCGCCTTGTCCATGGTCACGGATCTCGCGAAGCGCGCCGGCAAGCGCCTCATCATTGGTGAAGACCGCTCCGCCGTCCCCTGCCCCGCCGAGCACCTTCGTCGGAAAAAAACTGGTGCATCCGAGCCCCGCCAGATTGCCGCTCCGCCTGTCTTCCAGCCCCGCCCCAAGGCTCTGGGCAGCGTCTTCGATCACTGGAATTCCGTGCCTTGCGGCAATCGAATTGATGGCTTCGAAGTTGGCAGGCAGTCCAAAAAGCGAGACCGCGACGATGGCCTTGGTGCGGCTGGAAATCGCTGTTTCCAGTTCATCCGGGTCAAGCAGGCCGGACGGGTGAAGGACGTCCACCAGAACCGGCTCCGCACCGAGCACAAGAGCGCTTTCCGCCGGCGCGATAAAGGTAAAGTCCGGAACAATGACTTCATCACCCGGCCCAATGCCGAGAGCCATCATGGCCATTTGCAGGGCCGTCGTTCCCGAAGCACAGGCGACTGCAAACCTTGCCCCAGTTATTCCGGCAAGTTTTTGTTCCAGCTCGGCAATTTCCGGACCGCCGACAAAACGCCCATGTGAGAACACCCTGTCGATACCTTCCAGAGCCTTGGCCCGGACAGGTTGCCATTCGGAAACCACATCGGCGAAGGGAACAATCACCTTCACGCCGCACCTCCAGGTGGTCTTGTGGTCTCGAGTGCGCATCCTCTGATTGCGTCCGACAGTCGAAGTACAGCGAGCGCCTCTTCAGCTGTCGCCAGTTCAGCCGCGTTACCTGCTCTGCTCATGACAAAAACTTCGGCCTGCCGCGTCAGCGGATCCGGCCGCCCGTCTGGCGACAACGCAAGAAGGTCGAAACAGCGCGTTTCATCTCCGTCCAGCCAGACGTCAAGGCTGCGCTTCCGTTCGCTGGCTCCATGGACCGCAGCCAGCTCATAGGATCTGTCGCCAAAACCGAGACGGCAGCAGACATAATCCAGGCAGCCTGCCGTCCTGCGGCACTCCAGCACCGTTATCTCGCAGTCACTTGTTCCCTCGAGTTTCACGATCCAGTCCAGATCATGCACCATCAGGTCGGCGATCACGTCCGGGACGCCGGAAACGCTTTGCATCCTGGACAGCCGTTGCACGCGCACCTTGCCTGAGCGCTTGCGCAAGGCGGCCATCGTGCTTTCGATGGCCGGGTTGAAACGTTCGACCTGCGCGACCGATAGCCTGGCGCCGCCGGTGCGGGCCGCGGCAATCATCGTCTCTATCTCTCCCGGGCACAGGGACAAAGGTTTTTCGACAAGGCAATCGATGCCGCGCGCGAGCAACGGAATGGCAGCCTCGGCATGCCTTTCGACAGGGACCGCAATAACGGCAGCTGCAAAGTCGTTGGCGAGACCATCGATCGATCGCGCGAAGGGGATCCCGTTTGCAGCAATCTTTTTGCCCTCGTCTTCATCGACGATACCGACAAGAGAAACGCAGGGCATTTTGGTCAGGCATTCCAGATGGAGCTGGCCCATCTTGCCAAGGCCAACCAGCAGCACGCGCAATGGTTCCTCGGAGACAATTTCGGCAAGATGCAGGGTCACGATTTCGGCTTCCTGAAGGACGCGATCTGCCGGCGGCACGGCTTGAGAACCTGCTTCTCAAACCCCTGCCAGGCCATCCGGACAGCCAATCCTGGAAATCTGTGTCTTTCCAGTTCCCTCTTCAGGCCCTGCACTTCTCTTTCCAGTTCAGCGATCCTCGCCTTGTGTCGCGCATCGTTGCTGGCAGCAACTGCCGTATCCCGCTCCAACTGAGCTTTCGCCGCCCTGAGGTCTGCATCGGCCAGGTTTTTGCAATGTTCCGCCTGTTCCTTTGCCTTCACCCGCGGTGCTAGCTGACTGACATAGCGCGATGCGGAGGTCAGTCTCTCGCTATCGTGCAGCGTACCGGCAACATCACTCCAGCGTTCGATGGTCCTGTAGTAGATTTCCAGCCATCGATCCACGGCAGCTTCCAGGCCGGCGTTCGCCCTGATCCACTGTGTCACCGTGCGCGCATCCGATGCGTCGTAACGCTCCAGTTCACGCTCGATCTTGTCCTGATGCAAAAGCTGGTTCTGCAAGGTTCGGATGCCGAAATTCAATCCGCGCATGCTTTGCAGATTGGAGGAGCTGACAAGTCCGCCAAGTTGACCGTAATCCATGACGACAACGGAGCATCCGGATGCCATTGCCTCGATTGCAGCGCGCGCCTTCGCAAAGACAACGTCATAGTCCGCCAGGATGGTCTCCGGGTGCGCGGCGGAGCGGCCGGAGTTCTGTCCAACGATATCGACGCGCTCGATGCCCATACGGGTGCAGGCGTCGCGTATCGCCTTCGGAACCTGAGCCGCAGAATTGCTGAAGACAAGTGCGGACTTCGGCTTGTCCGGAAGGTCCCGCACCTTTCTGAAGCGGTCGAGATCGACAAAATTATGCAGGACCGAGATCTGGTCAGCCGGTACGCCCGCACTGGTCAGAAGACGTTCCCGGCACAGGTCATCAACCGCGACATAGTGCAGGATGTTCGGGAAGACCGGTGGCCATTCCTGCCAGGGAATCCAGCCGTGACAGGTATAGGTGACCGGCACTTGCGGAAAATGAAGCGCGGCCGTCATCGTTTCCAGATGATGCTGCCCGTGGATCACATCGGGCACCGCGGACAGGTCCTGCAGGTCGTCAACGACAGGAATGGTCGCCGCTCGGAGACGGTCGGCAACCGGGCCGAGGCTCTGGCTGTAAGCAACCGGGAAGTGCCCGCGCCGCATGAGGGACAGCGCCAGATCCCTGAGATAAAGCTCCGACCCGGCTGGTTGATCCAGCGTGTTGTTGGTCATCAGGATCCGGAGCGGACGACGGTCAGCCTGCATGAGGCGTCATCCCAAGCGCTTCGCGAACCTGCGAGGCAGAGGCAAACCGCTTGCCAAGGAGCGTGCAGAGCTCGCTTACCCGGCTAACCAGTTTCTCGTTTGTGGCCGGTTGCGTTCTGTCCGCATCAAGCCACAGAAAATCCTCCAAACCGGTTCGCACACCGTTTCCGAACAAGAGCCCCAGCGTGTTGGCGGCAAGCTGGCTTTCGCCGATCCCGCCTGCACACCAGACGGATTCTGGAGGCAGATCCTGCGTGATCGCCGCCAGATGCAAGGGCGTTACCTGTGCACTGCTGAGATTTCCGAGCAGCACGTTGAAATAGAAGGGAGGCTTCAATATCCCGCGGTCTGCAAGATACCTGGCGTAATTCACCATGCCCGCATCAAAGACCTCCAGCTCGGGACGAATGCCGCGGTCTTCCATGGTCTTTGCAAGGCGGACAACCATGTCCGGTGCATTGATACTTTCGGTGCGGGCAAAATTCAGCGAGGACAGCGTGAGGCTGGCCATGTCAGGCCTGAGGTCCCCTGTCAGCAGCAAGGGGTCTGAACGTTGTTCGAACTCCGGGAAGTTCCGACCGCTGAGGGACACGCAGATAATCACATCCGGGTGCGTTTCCCGGATACCTGCAATGATCCGCCCGTATATGTCTTTCCGGAATGTTGGCCAGCCATCCTCGTCTCTTGCATGAATGTGCAGGATCGTCGCGCCAAGGTCCGCACACAGGCGGCAGTCGGCGATGATCTCGTCCGGCGACAGCGGCACGGCCGACGACATGGCGCGGGTCGGCACCATTCCCGTGGGTGCAAGGTTCAGGATCAGGTCCTTCATGGGGATTTCTGAGCTTGCCTGTCCTGTACGTCAGATCTGACACGAGCCGGATTACCAACCACGAGGGCACCCGGAGGAACGTCTCTGGTCACAACACTGCCGGCACCGACAACTGCGTTTGCGCCGACACGAACACCCGGAAGAATTCGGCTGCCACCACCGATCTTCGCTCCGCGCTCGATATAAGGATAGACCATCGGCCCGCCTTTCAGCTTGTCGTTGAGCGTGACGACTTGCGGGCCGATGAAGACGTCATCTTCAACAGTAACCCCGCGTGTAATATGGCAGCCGGTCTGAATGGAGACGTTATCGCCAATGACACATTCGCAAATATTGCAATGCGACCCGATAGTAGTTCCAGAACCAATGCTTGCATTCTCGTGAATTATCGTCATGGAACCGACACGTGTACCGGGTCCTATTTTGACGTTTTCCTGCACCTCCGTGAGTGAGGCATTGTAAAAAAGCACGTCGGGAAAACGTTCTTCTGTCGATTCGGATTGGCTCATGTGATTTGACGGGGCTGTTGTTGTTGTTTTTGAAGTTCAGGTCTGCGGAACAATGGCATAGCCGTTGACGGCGTGAAAGGTCAAAAGCTTTCAAATACGCCTTTGCCGCAGGTGCTGTTTCGCGGTAGTCCACATGCCCGTTCCCGTCCTGTTACGACAGGACAAACACCACGAACCGCGAGACCTGACACCTTCACACGGAACGTGTTGCGGGCAGACAGACAAGGCAATGAAGACAGCATCGGATCAGCAAAAGACAAACGTCCAGCGCCTTGGCGAGAAGATGGCGCTCGACCACGGATTTCTTGGCGTGCCGACCCAGACCTTCGATGAAGGTGGCAGACGTCAGTTCGCAGAGCTCCTGCGCGAAGGCTTGTCGCCGGAAACGAGCCTGCTGGAAATCGGCTGCGGTTGTCTGCGGACCGCCTACTGGCTGATTCCCTTTCTTGGAGAGCGAAACTACTGTGGTATCGAACCGCACCGCGACAGGGTGCGTTGGGGACTTGATCTGTTGTTTGATGATCAGGTCCTTCGACAAAGACAGCCGCGTTTCGACCAAAATGCCGAATTCGACCTGTCCGTGTTCGGAAAAAAGTTCGACATGGTTCTGGCGGGGTCTATCTGGACCCATTGCAGCAAGTTTCATATCCGCACGATGCTGGAGGGTTTTCTCCAGAATTCGAGCGAGAATGCGGTTTTCCTTGTTTCCTATCTCCCTGCGAGGTCCCCGGAGGAGGACTACAACGGCACAGCATGGGTCGGCACCAGCCATGTTTCCGCTGAACCGGGGATCGTTCGCCACAGCAAGTCCTGGATCGACACCGAGTGCACCAGTCTCGGACTTCGTGTGGATTTTCTCGACCGGAAGGCCTTCGACGGACAACTCTGGCTGCGGGTACAACGGGCATCCAGCATCGGCTTTCCCGGCCGTCTTCAAGACTGAGCCGCTTCATGCCGTCCATGGAACACGCCGCAAGCATGTGGAACCATGACGTTTCGGCAAGCGCGTTGTAATTGTATTTCCAAGAAGACTTGCTAAATAAGAATCACTTTGAAAAAATTTTATCCGGAAGGGGCCCATGGCGGATTTCAGCGCTCAGATTGAAAAGTCGAAAAAGGAAGTTGCCGCCGCGAGGCAGAAGATCGACGAGCTGACCTCGAAGATCGAAACCGCGAAGTCCAAGCTGGACACCGGGCAGGACATTTCCATCGACATCGAAAACGCGTCCCTGGACGATGTTCACAAGCACACCGAGCTCATGGGCGCCAACATCGCCGAGCTCATCATGGGTCTTGACGATGTCACCGCGACCTTCTCCAAGGACTTCGATGCCATGCGCACGAAGACCGGATGGGAAAGCTTCATCGGCATCTTTTCCAAGCAGCGCTCCGACAGCATCCGCCAGGAACGCATGCGCTCCGCCAGCATCGACGACAAGCTTCAGGACCTGATCACCAAGTCCAATGTCATCGGACAGCTGCTGCAGGAGCAGCTCAACACGCTGAACGAACATTCCAAGCGCGTGGAAACCAACCTCAGCGAAACGCTGAGCCAGCGCGAACAGACAGTCGGCACCCTGGAAGAAATCAAGGCCAAGCTTGTGGCCATGGATCCGGATGTGATTGCTCTGGAAAACAAGATTTCCGTGGAGACCGATGCCTCCGAGCGCACCAAGCTGGAGAGCCAGTTGGCGGAGATGAACGCCGAATACAACCGCCTGGCCCAGGAAGAGCAGGTCAAGCTGGCCGAGAGCCAGACGCTGGAACGCTACATCGAAAAGGGCAAGACCTGGGTCGACAGCCTTCAGAACCAGGCGGCTACCCAGATGGTGCTGATCAACAAGCTGCAGACGGACACAAAGCAGCGCGTCGTGCTTTACGATGCGCTTGTGAAATCCCTCAAGACGGCTCAGCAGCAGGATATCGCCCACAAGATCAACGAGATCGGCGTGGCCACCGACAAGGAAGCCCAGTCAGCGATGGCCGCCATAGGCTCGGCAACCAACCAGCGCATGGCCGACATGATGGAAGCCCATGAGGACCACATGGTGTTCGCCCGCAAGGTGCTGGAGGAAAAGGCCAAGTCGGACGAGCGTTTCGCGCGCCGGTTCCAGCAGATCGTCGAAAAGCACGACAAGAACACGTACGGGGCCTGAGGGTCTGAACCGTGGATCTGACCCTGGACCACAGAACCCTGGAAGAAGCGCATGAAACACGGCGCTACTTCGCCAAGTTCGAGCGGATCATCTCGCATTTGCAAGGGGTGGCGGAAAGCGTCATCAACGAGAACACCGCGCTCGCCTCGGAAATACCGGTTCTGAAAGAGTACCTGGAAGCGCTGTCGGGAACCTTCACGGCGCTTTCCTACAAATATCTGCTGGCGGGCCGCGTGTCGGACATGCTGCCCTCGCTTTTGAACATCGACCGTCAGGACAGCGGCTTCCCGATCTATCAGGAGCTGCTGCAGATGGCGAACGACGCCATGCAGGCGGACAAGCATTTACGGTCGCTGCCGGCGATGCGCGAACTCAAGCTGGAAATGGTCAACCATATCCTGCGTGAACAGTCCTCGCCGACCAACCTGCAGTTTGCCGCCTCGCAGCGCCAGTATTACGAAGAACTCGCCAAGGGCGACCTGTTCTGGGCACGAAACGATCCACGTCTGGCCTGGATGGGCAACGTCGTCGACAACCGCCGCCTCTACAGGGTGCATTGGGCCGTCTATGACAGTCAGCAGAACATTCCGCTGATCTACATTCTCGACCTGGAAGACAGCGGCAAGTGGCCTCTGGCCAAGGACGAGCGCCGCTGGCCGCGCGTCCAGAGCCATCTGACCGCGCAATCCTCCGCGTCCCTGAAGCTGGTGACAATCGCCCGCGGCTTCGACCGCGACTTCGATGACCTGCATCCCAAGCGCCTGCGCCGGTTCTTTCTGGGGCCGATGTACAGCCACACCTTTACCCAACAGTCCGGTCCGCTGCGCGACGTCCTGGCCGAAGCCGCCGGTCGTCCTGGAGAAGACTGGGCCCTGGCCTGGACGACCGAAACCCTGGTCGCCTCCGGCTCCGAGTTCGAATCCGCAGGCTTCTTTTCGTCTGTCGAGCGGCAGATCTACCAACTCGATCCGCTGTCGGCGCACAATCCGGCGTCACAGGAAGTCGCAGGCCATACACACCAGCAGCGATCGCTGATCCTGCCGCAGCGGCCTTATCAAATTCTGGAAGAGCGAAACCCTCCGGGCTTTGCCAATATCCGCAAGTATGTCGTCAGCCCTTCGGGCAAGATCCTCAGTTACAAATAGGTTTTTCGCGTGACCCTTTCCAACGACCTCATGGAACTGAAAGAAGACAAGATCCGCGAGAAATACGCCTTTGCGGAAGCAATGCTCCAGGGCTTCGACCACACCCCGCGTATCGCCAAGAAGTCGGATGCACCCGTTGCACAGGACCGTTCGCCCGGCCTTGGCGCCCGCCGGCGGTTCCGCTCCACGACGCCCGGCCTCGTCACCCGCTCCACGGCCCGTCCCGAGGGCGTGCAGCTTTCAAACCGCATTCTGGAATGCGACGACGATGCATTGACCACCCCGCTTCAGGCGAGCGTTCTGCGGTCCCTGCGCCGGGCGCTGGCTGTCGCCCAGGTGACGTCCGACCAGTTTGCCGACCAGACCGGCCTTGCCGAGCTAAAGCGCGCCAATCTTGCCGGAACGCTGGACGCCTCGCAGAAGATGCGATTCCAGGATCTTCTGTCGGCAACGGCCATGATTGCGCTGCACGTCTTTGCCAACATGACGGACTTCCTCCTGTCCGGGCTTTCAACCGAAGCCGGTGAAACCGAAGTCCAGTGCGGCGACGTCGAGGAAATCCTTTTCGACAACGACCAGCTCGCCCTTCATGGTGTTCTCTGGGAGCTGGACCAGGAAATTGCCGCCGCCGCGATTGAAACCGATGCCCAGTTGATCGGCCTGGTGACGTCCTTCTGCGAACAGCTGATGGAAAAGGTGACACTTCGCGCGGAAGGCGTCAGCGTGCTGCAGGCGTTCTCGGAAAGCCGCTACCGCGTGGAAGCGGACAATTTCGAGATTACCGGCTTCACGCCTTCTGCACGCGCGCACTCGACCACGCTCGCCATGGCGTTCAAGAAGCCGGAAGAAGTCGTCGGCAACCACATCGCCAAATACCAGGCGATGAAGCTTGCCAAGATGCTGATGGCCTACGATTTCGACCGCAAGCTCAACCCGTTCGCGGAACTCGGCGGCTTCATCTTCACCTTCATGGGCGACGGCAAACCGGGCACCGGCAAGACAACCCTGATCCAGATGATGGCCGGCATGGTCAACGACTATTGCCAGGTCGCCGGCTATCCGTTCCGCTATCAGAACCTGTCCACGGAAAGCATCGACAGCTACCAGGGCAAGTCTGCCCAGAATGCCAAGGCCTTCATCCGCAATGTCACCGACCCGAATGTGATCGGTTTCGGCACCATCGACGACATAGACCAGCTTGCCGGCAAGCGCGGCGATCGCCAGTCCTCCGCCGGACAGCTGGAAATTACAGCGGTCCTGATGGAGAGCTTTGCCGGTGCCAACACGGTGGTGCGCGGCAACTGCACGTTCGGCATGTTCTCCAACTATCCGGAGAACGTCGATGACGCCCTGCGCCAGCGCGCCGGCGCCCGCTTTCTGGTCGACGGCCCGCAAAGCCGCGAGGACTACATCGACATCCTGCATCTGCTGATGGGCAAGAACCACTCGATCCCAGTCGGCGACCATGATCTTTTCGAGGCCCAGGCCCTGAAGAAGGCTGTTGCGGCGTCCTACGAGCGTCACTCCCGGCCACAGGAAGATGCGCTGACGAAGGTGTTCGACAAGGTGCGAGCTGAAATCGGTGACCTGGACACGATCGCCAAGCTCGGGACCTACCTGAAGGCCATCCAGCAAGCGGACGAACGTTTCACCGGCCGGGCGATCAAGAACATCACCGATGCCGTGAAAGTGCGGGCGATGGACTTCGAATTGCCGGATGCCTGGATGGAGGATCCGGAACTGTTCCTGTTCAAGGACTACGAGACCAAGAAGGCGATGATCGCCGACCTGGCGCAGCCGATCACCGTCGACATGGTCATCCAGGAAATCAACCGCTACGCGGACAGCGAATTCCGCTATGCGGACAAGTCGGACGAGGTTGCCATCGAGAATGCCGTGCGCGAGATGCAGCGCATGGAAGAAGCCAAGCGCCGCTACATGGAAATCACGCGCACATGATGAGGCTCGTCAAACATGGCTTGATGTTCGGCAACCTCTACGAGGTCTCCGCACCGTCCATGGTGGCCCGCTACAACCGCGCGCTGGAACACCTGACCGGCAAGCGAACGGCGCTCGAGGCGTTTCACGTCGACATCTCCGGATTTTCACCGGAGATCGGCGACGAGCTGGACGACATCCACTACCTCAATCCGCACGGCTGCAACCGGCAGTTCATTCTGCTGTCGATCGAACAGAAGACCGCACCGCTGCTGAACGCGCGGTTCTCCACGTCGCGTTCGATCCTGAAACGCTTCATCGAGGACAATGAGGAACAGCTCTTTGCGCTGTCGATCCGCGATTGCGTCGTCGGTGAACTGGTCAACTCGATCTATTCCATCACCTCGCCGCAGGACCTGTTCTATATCAGGGCGATCGAGGTGGAGGCCGACACCGTCGGCGGGCATTCCGAAGCAGGTGACGAACTGGCCGACAAGATTGAAGCCTTTATGAGCGAGCCCGACGGCTGGTGGGACGATGTGCTGATCGCGGACATGATCGAGCTTTCCAAGCACACAGGCGACATCATCCGCACCCCCTTGGCGATCAGTTCGAAAAGCTATGAGCAGGGAAATTTCCATACCTCCCATTTCGGCGGCCTCTACATCTTTCGCGATGTGAAGGAAACCGCATGCATCGCCTCAAGGCGCATGGACATTGTCGTCGACCTGCCCGTGAAGCACCTCTTCAGCCTGGAAGACCGCTACGAGGTGGCCGATTTCCTCAATCGAAACCAGTTGGTGGAGCCTATCCTCGATGCAGGCGGCAGCGTCGCCAAGAGCCTTTTGAAACAGAAACTGGACTTCATCGTCATCGACACGGCCGCCAGCCAGGGCGAGGATCTGTCGGACGTCTCACGGCGCGACCTGCGCGCTTTGAGACGCAAGTATCACCAGCAGCTCCCCGCGGAATATCACGCCCTCAACGACATCGTGCACAGGCTGGAGCTGAAAGACGACAAGCTGTGGGTCGAACCGGAAAACGCGGCCTATTTCTACCTGCTTCGCTCGCGCAATCACCGCGACAAGAACCTGGTCAACATGCTGCTGTCCGAATTGACACCGCTTGACTTCCGCCAGCTTTTCATTTGTCACAAGGACGCATTCTACGGTCATTACCGAAGCTGGAGCGAAGCCAAGAAGAACTACGCGGTCCAGTTCCTTGCGGAAGAATATATGGTCGACAAGGTCGGCACACGGCTGGAGCTGTTCGGACCGGAGGCCGCCATGGCGGAAGAAGACCAGGCCGACTACGGCTTCGGCAGGAACATGGGGCCGTGGGGTGCAATCCCCGGGGAACAAGACGGCGAGGACGGCGCACAATGAAGTGGATCAAATGGATAATCGGCATTCCGCTTCTGCTGATCCTTGTCGCCTTCCTCCATTACACGTTGCCGGGACGTGATGTGGTTCGCATCGTCGGCACCGACGTCAAGCGCATGGACATCGGCGCTTCGTCGCTCTTCTGGGCCGCCCCCGATGCAGGTACCAACAAGAACTGGACAAGGGACGTCCGCTTCATCAACACGGTCTGGCCGAACGGCAAGCCAAGGGTCTACCGCAACGAAGATACCGACTGGGGCTGGCCGCCCTACTTCAAGTTCGACAGCAGCAACATCACCGCCCAGGCGCAGGATCTGGCCAAGAAAAGCGATGATGTCTGGATCGCCGTCACCCATTATGGCTGGCGTGTGGAGCTGTTCACGATCTTTCCCAATGCCATCAGCATCGAGGTCGTCTCCGGGCCGGATGTCTTCCTGATCCCCTGGTTCAATATCCTGTTCGTCGTGGTGCTTGTCTCTCTCGCCTATCTGATCATCAAGACCGTCAACGCCTTCAAGAAACGCCGGATCGACCCGGTGGTCGACGGTATCGACGACTTCATGGACGATGTCGGCGACAGCGCCGAGCAGGCCCGCGCCAGCGCCCATCGTCGCGCGAGCGAAGCCACGAGCGGCTTCCGCCGATGGCTGAAGCGCTGGTTCGGTTGACGGGACCGGAACGGCGTGCCTCTCTGTCGACCGTGCTCTCTGCACCGCCCTCATCCTGAGGAGGACCGCCAGGTCCGTCTCGAAGGATGGGCTTCATACTCCTGAGCAAGCGGCCCATCCTTCGAGACGGCGCTTGCGCGCCTCCTCAGGATGAGGTCGCTCGTTTTAACTTTCCAATCGGCAGGAACCCCGAGTTTGAATCAGCCAATCGACCTAGTCATCTTCGACTGCGACGGTGTTCTCATCGACAGCGAAGTCATCAGCGCGCGCATGCTGGTGGCAGAACTGGCGACGCGGAACGTCCACATCACCATGGACTACGTCGCTCACCATTTCCTGGGTCGAAGCTATCCGGTTGTCCTGCAGCAGATCCGCAAGGAATTCGGTGTCGACCTGCCGCCGGAATTCGAAACCGCCTACCGGGCAAGCCTTCTCAGCGCCTTTGAAGCGGAGCTCAGACCGATCGACGGCGTGCGGGAGGTGATCGAGAACCTTGGCGTGGACTATTGCCTTGCGACCAGTTCCAGCCCGCCGCGGCTCGCCAGATCGCTGGAGATAACCGGGCTGACGGATCTCTTTGCCGGCCGGACCACCACGGCTTCCGAAGTCGCTCACGGCAAACCCGCGCCGGACCTGTTCCTTCTTGCGGCAGAAAAACATGGCGTCGCACCGGAGCGCTGCCTGGTGATCGAGGACAGCGAAAACGGCATCAAGGCAGGGCTTGCCGCCGGTATGGAAGTCTACCGTTTCATTGGCGGTTCGCACCTTGCCGGACTTCTGAATTCGGCCACTGCCACGGCGGGTGCCGCGCAACTGTTTGCATCTTTCGGCGAATTCTTTCAGCTTAGGCCGGATCTGAAGAACAACGGCAACTAAGATGAAACAGAAAATTCCTGCCGAGGCATCCCGTCTCGATGACGCCGCCCGCGCCGGCTGGTTATACTATGTTGCCGGCAACACCCAGGACGAGATCGCCCGCAAGCTCGGCGTATCTCGACAATCGGCACAGCGGCTGGTTTCGCTTGCAGTCAGTGAACGGCTGATCAAGGTGCGGCTCGACCACCCGATCGCCAACTGCATGGAACTGAGCACCCGCCTGACGGAACGCTTCGGACTGCAGAGCTGCGAAGTGGTTCCCAGCGACCCGGATGCCCCGTCCTCCACGGTCGGCATTGCCCAGGCGGCCGCCACCGAGATGGAACGTCATTTCCGCTCCCAGAAACCCAAGATCATCGCCTACGGCACGGGCCGCACCTTGCGCGCTTCGGTGGATCAATTGCCGATGATGGACTGTCCGCAGCACCGCATCGTCTCGCTTCTGGGCAACATGATGTCGGACGGCTCGGCCTCGGCCTACAACGTCATCATCCGGCTTGCCGACCGCATCAATGCCCGGCACTACCCGATGCCTCTGCCCGTCTTCGCCCGCTCCCGCGAGGAACTGCAACTGCTGCATAACCAGGAAGCGGTGCACAATATCCTCGATCTCATCCGGCAGGCGGACGTTACTTTCGTGGGTATCGGCAACATGGGACCGACTGCACCACTGACGGTCGACGGATTCGTCAGTCACGACGAAATGCGCGCACTGGAGAAAGCCGGTGCCATCGGCGAGATTACGAGCTGGGTCTATGACCGAAAAGGCGCGCTGGTCGAAGGACTTACCAATGACCTGGTAGCCAGTGCCCCCCTGCTGCCGGCCGGAGAGAAACCGGTTTACGGAATTGCGGCGGGCGACGGCAAGGTGCCGGCCATGCTGGGAGCGTTGAACGGCAAATTTGTCAATTGCCTGATCACCAACGAGACGACGGCTGAGCAATTGCTCAAGCTCTGAGCGATTTCCCAATATAAATAACTATATGTATTTTAAAGGCTTTTCGCAGTGCAGCGAGAAGCCTTTTTTGTTTTAGGCGATTCACATCTTGACTCGGGGTGCGAATTGGAGCGAATATTTGCCCGCAAGAATGGCAAATGCCCAATCTCGCTTGGGAGGAAAATATGGCATTTCATACCCGTGCGCTCCTCAGCGCATGTGCAATGGCGGCTCTGTGCGCATCCGCATCTGCAGAAACAATCACCATCGCGACCGTGAACAACGGCGACATGATCCGCATGCAGGGTCTGACGAAGGACTTCACCGACAAGAACCCTGACATCGAAGTCAAATGGCTGACCATGGAGGAGAACGTTCTCCGCCAGCGCGTCACCACTGACGTCGCCACCAAGGGCGGTCAGTTCGACGTCATGACCATCGGCACCTATGAAGTTCCGATCTGGGGCAAGCAGGGCTGGCTCGTTTCCCTGAACGACCTGCCGGAAAGCTACGACGCGGACGACATCCTGCCGGCCATCCGTGGCGGCCTGACCGTTGACGGCGAGCTCTATGCAGCACCGTTCTACGGCGAAAGCTCCATGGTCATGTACCGCAAGGACCTGATGGAAAAAGCCGGCCTGGAAATGCCGGAAGCCCCGACCTGGGACTTTATCGTCGAAGCCGCCAAGGCAATGACGGACAAAGAAAACGAAGTCTACGGCATCTGCCTGCGCGGCAAGGCCGGCTGGGGTGAAAACATGGCGTTCCTGACGGCCATGGCGAACTCTTACGGCGCCCGCTGGTTCGACATGGACTGGAAGCCGCAGTTCGACACGCCGCAGTGGAAAGAAGCTCTTACCACCTATCTCGACGTGATGAACGAAGCAGGCCCTCCGGGCGCTTCTTCCAACGGCTTCAACGAAAACCTGGCCCTGTTCCAGACCGGCAAGTGCGGCATGTGGATCGACGCCACCGTGGCGGCCTCCTTCGTGACCAACCCGAAGGACAGCCAGGTTGCTGACAAGGTCGGCTTTGCGCTGGCACCGGACAAGGGTCTCGGCAAACGCGGTAACTGGCTCTGGGCATGGTCGCTGGCCATTCCGGCCGGCACCCAGAAGGAAGCTGCTGCGAAGAAGTTCATCGAGTGGGCAACTTCCAAGGAATACCTGGAGCTGGTTGCAGCCGAAGAAGGCTGGGCGAACGTTCCCCCGGGAACCCGTACGTCTCTCTATGAGAACCCGGAGTACCAGAAAGTTCCGTTCGCAAAGATGACGCTGGACAGCATCAACTCTGCTGATCCGCAGAATCCGACCGTCGATCCGGTTCCGTATGTCGGCGTACAGTTCGTCGCCATTCCGGAATTCCAGGGCATGGCAACCGTTGTCGGCCAGGCATTCTCGGCAGCTCTTGCCGGCTCGATGGATGCGGACGCTGCACTGGCTGCTGCCCAGGCGACCGCTGAACGCGAAATGAAGAAGGCCGGTTACCTCAAGTAGAAGCCTTCGCGGACCGGCGGGTGCCTGCCCGTCCCGCCGGTCTCCTCCTTTCTGTTCCGCGTGAGCTCTGGCTCTGACCGAGCAAAGGTCGCATCATGGCTACCCAACATTCACGGGCGGCGGCCCGTTTGATGATCTCTCCGGCAGTTCTGCTGCTGCTGGGTTGGATGATCATCCCGCTCTCGATGACCCTCTATTTCTCTTTCCTGCGCTACAACCTGCTCATTCCGGGAATGGAAGAGTGGACCGGCTGGACCAACTACGAGTTCTTCCTCACCGATCCGGCTTTCTTTGCAGCGCTGAAGAACACCCTGCTGCTCGTTGGCGGCGTCCTTCTCATCACCATTGTCGGCGGCGTGCTGCTGGCCCTGCTGCTCGACCAGCCCTTCTGGGGCCAAGGGATCGTGCGCATTCTGGTGATTGCCCCGTTCTTCGTCATGCCCACCGTCTCCGCGCTGGTGTGGAAGAACATGTTCATGAACCCGGTCAACGGCCTGTTCGCATACTTTGCGAAGTTTCTGGGGCTGCAACCGTTCGACTTTCTCTCGCATGCACCGCTGTTTTCGATCATCCTGATCGTCGCCTGGCAGTGGTTGCCCTTCGCGACGCTCATTCTGCTTACCGCCCTGCAATCGCTGGACAGCGAACAGCTGGAAGCGGCCGAAATGGACGGCGCCAATTTCCTGAACCGCTTCGTCTTCATCATGGTGCCGCACCTGGCGCGTTCGATCACCGTCGTGATTCTGATCCAGACGATCTTCCTGCTGTCGGTCTTCGCGGAAATTCTCGTCACCACCAATGGCGGTCCGGGCTATGCCTCGACCAACCTCACCTACCTGATCTACGCCCAGTCGCTGCTGCAGTTCGACGTCGGCGGCGGATCGGCCGGCGGTGTGGTCGCCATTATCCTCGCCAACATCGTTGCGATCTTCCTGATGCGGATGATCGGCAAGAACCTGGAGGCCTGACCCATGGCGCGCGCAGTCTCCAACCGCCGCAAGGCTCTCGTCACCGTATGTGCGTGGGCCGTCGGCATCGCCATCTTCTTCCCAATCCTGTGGACCGTGCTGACCAGCTTCAAGACGGAAGCGGAAGCCATTGCGTCTCCTCCTAGCTTCCTGTTTTTCGACTGGACGCTGGAAAACTACAGCACGGTCCAGGAGCGTTCGGACTATTTCCGGCACTTCTCCAACTCGGTCATCATTTCCTTCGGCTCCACCCTTCTGGGTCTGCTGATCGCGATACCGGCGGCCTGGTCAATGGCCTTCGTGCCGGGCAAGCGCACCAAGGACGTCCTGATGTGGATGCTGTCCACCAAGATGCTTCCGCCGGTGGGCGTGCTGATCCCGATCTATCTCCTGTTCCGGGATACCGGTCTCCTCGACACGCGTGTCGGCCTCGTGATGGTGCTTACCCTCATCAACTTGCCGATCATCGTCTGGATGCTGTTCACCTACTTCCGCGAAATTCCGGGCGAGATCCTGGAAGCCGCGCGGATGGACGGTGCGGAGCTGTGGTCCGAGATCATCTACGTGCTGACACCCATGGCGGTGCCCGGCATTGCCTCGACCCTGCTGCTGAACATCATCCTGTCCTGGAACGAAGCGTTCTGGACCTTGAACCTGACGGCGGTCGACGCCGCCCCCCTCACCGCTTTCATTGCCAGCTATTCCAGCCCGGAAGGCCTGTTCTACGCAAAACTGAGCGCTGCCTCGACGATGGCGATCGCCCCGATCCTCATCATCGGCTGGTTCAGCCAGAAGCAGCTCGTACGCGGCCTGACCTTCGGCGCGGTTAAATAGGAGACCTGAACATGGGTCAGATAACCCTCAAGCAGATTACCAAGAGCTTCGGCGACGTTCAGGTTATCCCGCCACTGGACCTGCAGATCGACGACGGCGAGTTCGTGGTGTTCGTCGGTCCGTCCGGCTGCGGCAAGTCCACACTCCTGCGTCTCATTGCAGGCCTGGAGGATGTCTCTTCCGGTGACATCACCATCGACGGCAAGAACGCCACCGAAGTGCCGCCCGCAAAACGTGGCCTTGCCATGGTGTTCCAGTCCTACGCGCTCTATCCGCACATGTCGGTGCGCAAGAACATCGCCTTCCCGTTGCGCATGGCCGGCATCGACAAGGCGGCGCAGGACGCCAAGGTGACCGCCGCCGCCAAGGTGCTGAACCTGACGGATTACCTGGACCGTCGTCCGGGTCAGCTTTCCGGCGGTCAGCGCCAGCGTGTTGCCATCGGCCGTGCCATCGTGCGCGAACCGGCCGCCTTCCTGTTCGACGAACCCCTGTCGAACCTGGATGCGGCGCTGCGTGTCAACATGCGGCTCGAGATCTCCGAACTGCACCAGTCCCTCAAGACGACCATGATCTACGTGACCCACGACCAGGTGGAAGCCATGACCATGGCCGACAAGATCGTGGTGCTGCAGGCAGGCAAGATCGAGCAGGTCGGCTCGCCGCTGGAGCTTTATCATACGCCGCGCAACAAGTTCGTAGCCGGTTTCATCGGCTCGCCGAAGATGAACTTCCTGATGGGGTCCTTCGCCACCGAATACGATGCCGCCACGATCGGCATCCGCCCGGAGCATCTGACCGTCTCGCAAAGCGACGGCAAATGGGTCGGAAAGGTCGGTGTCTCGGAACATCTCGGCTCCGACACCTTCCTTTATGTCGATATGGAGGGCGTCGACGAACCGATCACCGTGCGCTCGTCCGGTGAGATCGGGTTCCGTCATGGCGACACCGTTCACCTGACCCCGGCTCCTGACAAGATCCACCGCTTCGACAACCAGGGCCTGAGGATTGCATGAGCCGACTTGAAGGAAAATCCGCGCTGATCACGGGTTCGGCCCGGGGCATCGGCAAGGCCTTTGCCGCGCGGTTTGCAGAGGAAGGCGCCCGGGTGGCGATTGCCGATATCAACCTGGCCGGCGCAGAAGCGGCGGCCAGTGAAATCGGCCCGAATGCCTATGCCGTTCAGTTGGACGTTACCGACCAGTCGTCGATCGATGCTGCCATCGCCGCCGTGGAACAGAAGACCGGTGGGCTCGACATCCTGGTCAACAACGCAGCTCTGTTCGATCTGGCACCGATTGTCGAGATCACCCGCGACAGCTACCAGCGCCTGTTCGACATCAACGTTTCCGGAACCCTGTTCATGATGCAGGCCGCGGCAAAGTCGATGATCAGGCGTGGTCAGGGCGGCAAGATCATAAACATGGCCAGCCAGGCAGGCCGGCGCGGTGAAGCGCTGGTGGGCATCTATTGCGCCACCAAGGCAGCGGTCATCAGTCTGACCCAGTCGGCAGGTCTCAACCTGATCGAACACGGCATCAACGTGAATGCCATCGCCCCCGGCGTCGTCGACGGCGAGCACTGGGACCATGTGGATTCGATGTTCGCGAAATACGAAGGCCTGCAGCCCGGCGAAAAGAAGGCAGCGGTCGGAGCCGCGGTGCCTTTCGGCCGCATGGGCACCGCCGAAGATCTCACCGGCATGGCTGTTTTCCTGGCGTCGAAAGACGCGGATTACATCGTATCGCAGACTTACAACGTCGATGGCGGCAACTGGATGAGCTGACCAATGACCCAGAACCTAAGTGAAACTGTGCTCTCTTCTCTTCCCGAATCCGTCAAGGCACCGGCGTATCGCCGGTCGGACCTGACCCCCGGCATCCTTCACATCGGCGTCGGCAACTTCCATCGCGCGCATCAGGCCATCTACCTGAGCAAGCTGTTCGATCTCGGCGAAGGCCGTGACTGGGCCATCGTCGGCGCGGGCCTCAAGCCCTACGACAAGACCATGCGTGAACGCCTCCAAGCCCAGGACTGGCTGACGACTGTGGTCGAGCTCGACCCGGAAGGCCTCAGCGCGCAGGTCTGTGGCGCCATGATCGATTTCGTCGACGTGGATCCCAAGGCGCTGATCGCTCGCCTTGGCGAAGCCGATATCCGCATTGTCTCGCTGACGATCACCGAAGGCGGCTATTTCGTCGATCCGAACACCGGTGGCTTCGACGTCAATCATCCGGAAATCCAGGCGGATCTCGACTCACCGGATGCGCCACAGACCGTGTTCGGCGTGCTTGTCGCCGCCTTGCTGGCCCGCCGCGACAAAGGCCTTGAACCCTTTACCGTGATGTCTTGCGACAACCTGCCAGAAAACGGCCATATGGCGAAACAGGCCGTTGCCGGTTTCGCCAGGGCCTTGTCGCCGGAAGCCGGAAGCTGGATTGCCGACAACGTCGCCTTTCCAAACGGCATGGTGGACTGCATCACCCCCGCGACCGGCGACCGCGAACGCGGCCTGGTTCAGGAACGCTTCGGCCTGACCGATGCGGCCCCTGTGGTCTGCGAACCCTTCCGCCAATGGGTGCTGGAGGATCATTTCCCGGCCGGTCGCCCGGCACTGGAAAAGGTCGGTGTCGAATTCGTCGAGGACGTCGCTCCATACGAGCTGATGAAATTGCGGATTCTCAACGGCGGTCATGCGACCATCGCCTATCCGGGTGCGCTGCTGGGACATTACTTTGTCCATGACGCCATGGCTGATCCACTGATCTGCACTTTCCTGAAAAAGCTGGAAGAAGACGAGATCCTGCCGACCGTTCCGGAAATTCCGGGGGTCAGCTTCGAGACCTATCTCACCACCGTGATGGACCGGTTCTCCAATCCGGCGGTGGGAGACACGATCCCCCGTCTCTGCCTTGACGGCTCCAACCGCCAGCCGAAGTTTATCCTGCCGTCTATCCAGGACCGCCTCGACAAGGGGTTGCCAGTGGCTGGCCTTGCCCTCGAAACGGCTCTTTGGTGCCGCTACTGCCTCGGTCACAACGAGGCTGGAGAACCGCATGTCATCGAGGACAACAACGCCGACATCCTGAAGGCCTGGGCACAAGGCGTTTACGCCGACAAGCCTGCGCGCATCGAAATGCCGGAGCTATTCGGTGGGCTCGCTTCCGACGAAACCTTCCTGAAGGCCTTCAGCTACGCCGCAGGCATGATCGCTGAAGTTGGGGTGGCCGCAACGCTGAAAGCCTACCTCGACGGCCGCTTCGACAAAGGCGCCGCCGCCCTCAAGGCGAACGCCCACTAGGAAACGAGGGATCACACTCGCGCCACCGTGTGCGCAATGTGATCCCATTTGCCTTTCAATTTGCCCTGTCCCGCTTACCTTTGATGTCACTGACAGACGAGGATTTGACCTTCGCCTGCACGACGGAAAGCGGTAAGGCGGGATTACGGGCATGAGACAATTGAACAGACGGGACCTTCTGGCCGGCAGCGCGGCAATGGCATTGCTGCCGGGAACGGTGTTTGCGGCAGGCAACGACTTCTTCCGACTTGGTCTGGCCGAACCGGCCTTCGAAATCGAACCCAAACTCGACCTTCCCGATCTTGATGGCACCGTCCACACGCTTGCCGACTACTCCGGCAAGATCCTGCTTGTATCGTTCTGGGCGACATGGTGTCCGCCCTGCCGGAAGGAAATGCCGGGTCTGGCGCGTCTCAACCGGGAACTCGGTCCCGAAGGCTTTGCAGTGCTCGCCGTCAACGTCGGTGACCGGCAGGACCGGATCGAAGGTTTTCTGGATGAGATCGACCATGATGGCCTCACCGTCCTGATGGACACGGATAAAGCCATGCCGAGCACATGGTTCCTGCGCGGCTTGCCGGTAACCTACGTCCTCGATGGCACCGGCAAGGTTGCCCTCGCCGCCATTGGCGACCGGGTGTGGGATTCAGAGGAAATGATCTCCGCGCTGCGCAGTTTGAAGACCGCCTGATCACATCGAACATCGCCAGGGTGAAAGACCCTCAACCGTTGTCCATCGGCACGATCACAGGCCGCCCTCCACCCGGAGGTGTCAGGATTTCCAGCGGAAAGTCATAAGCTTTCGACAACAACTCCGCCTGCATGACCTCGTCCCGCGCACCGAAGGCGAGACGGCGTCCACCCTGCATGACCAGCACCCGGTCGGCAAAGGCAGCGGTCAGGTTGAGGTCGTGCATCACGGCGACGACGCCGCCACCACGCTTGGCGTAATCGGCTGCAAGCTGCATGATCTGGACCTGGTGCTTGATGTCGAGACTGGAGACCGGTTCGTCCAGGAACAACCAGTGCGGCAGACCTTCTTGCGGAAGCGGGTCCCAGACCTGACACAACACCCGTGCAAGCTGCACCCGTTGCTGCTCGCCGCCGGACAGTTCCTGATAACTTCTCCCTTCGAACCCCGACAGGCCGACTTTCGCAAGGGCTTCGGCAATGCGCCGGGCACGAAAGGCTCGTTCCCGGCGGCTGGAGGTCAGGCCGAGACCGACCACTTCAGCCACGTTCAGCGGAAAGGAAATCTGGCTTGCCTGCGGCAGCACCCCGCGCATGGCGGCAAGCACTTCCGGTGACAGGCCACCGACCTCCAGCCCTGCCAGCGTTATCCCGCCGGAATAAGGCAGTTCACCGGTCATTGCCTTCATCAAGGTCGTCTTGCCGGAACCGCTCGGCCCGATGATCGCCAGCACTTCCCCTGCCTTTGCGTGAAAGGAAAGGTCCTGCACGATCCGGGTCTTGCCTGCCGAAACAGACACCTGCTCGACAACAAGATCGGGTGCCAGCGCCGTGCCATTTTCAATTGTCCTGTGCAACATGACTACACCCTAAAGACCTGTGAGGCCGCGCTTGCGCAGCAGGATCCAGAGGAAGAAGGGCGCACCGGCAAAGGCGGTGATGATACCGATGGGCATTTCCGCCGGTGCCACGATGGTGCGCGCCAGCGTATCGGCGGCTATCAGCAAACAGGCGCCAAGAAGCGCTGCGGCCGGCAGCATGTAGCGATGGTCGGGACCGATTGTGAGACGAAGCAAATGCGGCACGACGATGCCGACAAAACCGATGCCGCCGCTGACAGCCACGGAGGCGCCGGTTGCCGCCGCCACCAGCAGGATGCTGAGGTTCTTGAGCCGCTGCACCTTGATGCCGATGTGCGAGGCGGCGGCTTCGCCAAGCGTCAGACCGTTGAGACCGCGTGCCAGGAACGGCACGCAGACCAGCATGGTGAGGATGATTGGCGCGGCAGAAGCGACCTTCTGCCAGTTGGATCCCGCGAGCGACCCAAGTCCCCAGAACTGCAGGTCGCGCAGCTCCTGGTCATCGGCCACATAGACCAATAGCCCTGTCATCGCACCGGTGAGCGCACCGAGCGCAATGCCCGCCAGCAGCAATGTCGCAACTGACGTGATACCTCCGCGTGTGCCGATCCTGTAAAGAAGCAGCGTCGTGACGAGGCCGCCGGCAAAGGCTGCCAGTGGGACCGCGTAGATACCCAGAAGCGCCATCACCGGCGCCAGTACGGTATTTCCAAGAACGATGAACGCGGCAGCGCCCAGACCTGCCCCCGCCGAAACGCCGACAATGCCCGGATCTGCAAGCGGGTTTCGGAACAGCCCCTGCATCACGGCACCGGACACCGCCAGGGCGGCTCCGATGAGCGCTCCCTGCGTAACCCGCGGCAGGCGGATATCCATGAGCACGATCCAGTCCCTTGCCGAAACGCCCTGTGGCACGCCCTCTCCCGCTCCCGCGAAATAGGACGGCACATGCGGCAGGAGCTCCAGAACCGGGATCGAGATCGGGCCGATGGCAAGGCTTCCAAGAACGACGAGACATGTCAGCACGGCGAGCAGCACAATGACGGCCCGCGCGAGCGGAGCCCTGTCTCCGCGCTGCAGGTCGGCAAGTCCAAGGAGAGAGGAAATCCGTCCGCTTCTGGCGGGCAAGGTCGTATCGCTCATCAGTGCCATCAGCTTGCAGTATCCGCCAGACGGGTCGACAATTCACGGACCGCTTCTGCGGTGCGCGGACCGAACCCCAGCAGGAGCTGCCCGTTCATGCGGACAAGTCGCCTGTTCTTCCCTGCCGGCGTTTGCGCCACGGCCGGATGATCGAACACCCCATCACCGCTCGCTGCGTCTTCGCCGTCGCCGTGGCGGTCCATCATCAGCACGACGTCCGGTGCCGCACTGACGATCGCCTCGTCGCTGAGGATCTTGTAGCCGGAAAAGCCGGACGTCGCGTTTTCAGCACCCGCAAGCGCAAGTATGCCGTTGGCGGCCGTATCCGATCCGGCGGCAAGGATACGCCCGCCCTTTGTCGACAGGACGAAGAGGACGCGAACACCAGACGTCCGGTTTTCAGCGGCACGTTGCGCCTCGGCCAGATCCTGTTCAAGTTTGCCGGCAAGAGCATCGGCTTTCGCCTCGACGCCGAGCACTTCACCAACGACACGCACCTTCTTGATGATGCCTTCGGCGGTATATGCCTCAGGCACATCCGCCATCGCCACACCGGACTTGCGCAACACGTCCACCGTTTCCTGCGGCCCGCTGCCTTCCAGCATCAGGATCAGCTCCGGATTGACGGAGAGCACACCTTCCGGGGACAGCGCGCGCATGTACCCGACATCCGGAAGGCTTGCCGCTTCCGCCGGGAAAATGCTGGTGCTGTCGCGGGCAATCAACCTCTTGTCTTCACCCAGGGCGTAGACGATCTCCGTCACCGAACCACCGATGGCGACAACATTGCTGCTATCCGGACTGCCCGTGCCTTCCGCAAACAGTGGTTTGCCGGGCAGGACCAGGGCTGCGACGGTCAGCGCGACAGCTGCCGAGACGCCGGAAAAACGCGAAAGTGACCCAATCATTCCGCTGCTCCCAGCTTTACCGCCCGATCCAGTTTCGGCAGATTTTCGGCAAGGCCGCGCCAATCGGACCGTTCCTGGTTGCCCTCACCACGCACACCGAAGAACTGGATGATCTGCTGTCCGTCGCTGTCATAAGCTTCCACCGAGGTGACATGGCCGACATCCGCCGGTTTGCGCACGGCCCAGACCTCGTGGATGTGGTCGGTCCGCAGATGCAGATGGAAGGTCGGGTCCATCACGTTGATCCATGGACCCCGGTCCATCACCGTTGCCACCGTCCCGGAGTGGATCTGAATGCAACCGCGATTGCCGACAAAACACATGATCGGGATGTTTTCTGACGCTGCAAGACGCAACAAGGCCGGCACCGCCCCACGATCGAGCGGCCAGGCCCAGGCATCGCCCGCCAGTTCAAAGGCACTGACCCGGTCGAGGTCCAGATCCTTCAAGATACCGTGGAACTGATGCGGATCGGTCATCGCCTGCCAGCGGTCGCGCAGCATCGCTTCAGCTCCATCGGATGCCTGTTTTCGACTGAACGGTTTAGCTTCGCTCACTTGCGGCAACACATCCGGCGTCTGGTCGTCCAGCACGAGCTTTTCAACCAGAGTGTTCCACGCATCCAGGTCCGTTTCCGCACGGGTGTGGATCTTCATCACCGCATCACCATGGGCATCGAAGAACTGCAGTGACCGGCGGATATCGTTGCCGTCAGCCTTTTCGACCGCAAAGCCATGCACCCAATTGGCCGGAAACATGCGCGTGTCGATCTGCTCGCCCAGCATCAGGGCCGCCCGCTTGCCGTTCACGAATTTCTCAAACGGGCCGATCTTCTCGTGCACCGCGCTCTCGTTGCGCGTCAGTGCCATGACCGTGCCGACGGTCTGCAACCCCGGAAACAGATCATCGAAACGCGGTGCGATGCGGCGCACGCCATGCCCTACGAAGCTGGCGACCAGCTCCGCTTCCGTAATGCCGAGTATCTGCGCCAGATCCCGCTCCCGCATCTTCGGATTGTCCGCGCGTGCCGCCCGGATGTCGGCTGCGCTCTGCCTGGTTTCAGAGGAGATCTGATCGGCATTCATGAGTTCTGTCCCCAATCGCTATGGTCTTCCTGCAGCCCGCGCTCAGTTTCCCGCCTCATCATCCCGTAACGTAAATTACTGAGATTATTAGGAATTTTTGAATCATTCCAAAGAGACGCTTTTCCTCGGCGACCGCAATCTAATACTTGACTCCTATATTCATATTTCATTAGGAACACAATACCTGAGTCACTGACTCATGTTTAAAACGCTGTGTGAGAGGCAGCGAAAAGGACGCGAACAACGCGCACTCTTGGAGAATTTTTATGGGGCTCAAGAAGACCGGTAACACCCGCTTGATGGGTGGTGTTGCCCTTTGGGTTTTGGCTTTTAATTGCGGGGCGGCTGCACAGGATGCAGTAGCGGATGCAGCACCGGCGACACCCGTTGCCGGACAGGATCAACCGGTGTCGCAGCTACAACAGATCGTTATCAGCGCCGGCGTGCCCAAAGTCGCGATCGACACTCCTCAGGCCGTCACCGTGCTGGACCAGGAAGCCATCGACGACCTGCAACCGCGCTCGATCGGAGACGTCTTCCAGGAGATCCCGGGCGTCACGCCGATCGGCAGTAACTCGATCCTCGGCGAAAGCATCAATATCCGCGGTATCGGTGAAGCTCTTTCCGGCGACGAGACCCGGATCATCATGCAGGTAGACGGGGTCAACAAGTTTTTCGAACAGTACCGGATGGGGTCGTTCTTCTCCGATCCGGAACTCTACAAACAGATCGAAGTCCTGCGTGGACCGGCATCATCGACACTTTATGGCGCCGGCGCGATGGGGGGTGTGATCACCTTCACCACAAAGGATGCCAGCGATTTCCTTGATCCGGGAGACCTGATCGGTGGCCGGCTGAAAACCTCCTGGGATTCGAACGGCAACGGCTGGCTAGGCAGCGCGATCGTCGCGGCCGAACCGGTCAAGAACCTCGAGTTGCTCGGCGCCCTCAACTATCGGCAGTCTCAGGACATTACGGATGGTCAGGGTAACGAAGTCCCGGACACGGATTTCAGTTCCATCAACGGTCTCATCAAGGCCCGTTACACCTTCGGGGAAAATGAAGACCAGTCCGTTTTCGCAAGTTACCAGAACTGGTCGAGTGACGAGGACGACCAGAACTACGACCAGATTGCCTGGGGTCCGGACTTTGGCGATGTCGACCGCACAGTGACGGATCAGACCGCGATCGTCGGTTATGCAAACGGGTTTTCAGGAAACGATCTGCTTGATGTGAAGGCCCAGTTCAGCTGGTCCGACACGCGGGTCGAGCAGAAGAACCAGGATCAGATCTGCGCCCAGTTCGCACCGGCGCCCGCGCCGCCGACCTGCTATTATCCGTTCGGCTTCAATTCCGAATATTCCTACGAGACCTGGCAGGGCAAGGCCGACAACGTCGCAACGTTCCAGCTTGGCGAAGACTGGATGGCCTATGTCACGACCGGCATCGACGGCCAGTACCAGGAGCGTCGCAATCCGCGTGATTTCGGCACCTATGTTCGCAGTGGTTCAGGGTCTCACCCGGAAGGCGAAACGGTCAATGTCGGCGGCTATGCGCAGGCCGAACTGGTGTGGAACGACCGCATCACCCTCATTCCCGGCATGCGGATCGACTACAGCAACGTGTCTGTCGGCAGCTACGTGGACGGCAGCGGCAACACCATCAACCTGAACGAGGAAAAGAGCGCCGTCGGCTACTCGCCAAAGCTTGCAGCCATGATCAAGATGTCCGAGTGGCTCGGCGTCTTCGGCTCCGTCGCGCATACCGAGCGTCTGCCGTCCCTCGACGAGGTGTTTTCGAACTACGTCGTCAACGATCTCGACAAGGAACTGTCGAACAACTTCGAGGCCGGTGTCACCTTTTCTTTCGATGACCTGATCATGGGCGGTGACGCTTTCCGCCTGAAGGGAACGGCGTTCCGCAACAACGTCACCAACTACTACGCCAGCTACTGGAACGGTTCGACGGTGGTGACGGAAATCATTCCGAAAGCCCGTTACGAAGGGCTTGAGCTGGAAGCCTCCTACTGGACCGAAAGCATCTACGGGTCTCTCGGCGCCTCGCTGATCCGGGGCAACAACGTCAGCACCGGCGGCTACATGAATGCCGTCCCCGCCGACAGCGCCTTCCTCAAGATCGGCTACGTCTACCGTCCGTGGAACCTCGACTTCGGCTGGAAGGGCGACTTCTACGCCGCCCAGGACCGTGTGGGCGCCGACGAACAGGAAACCGCAGGCTACGTGCTGCATAACCTTTATGCGGCATGGAAACCGACCGACGGTTTCATGGCGGACAGTGAGGTCCGGTTCAGCGTCGACAACGTGTTCGACAAGTCGTACCGGAACCACCTGAGTGAAGATGAAGGTGCAGGCCGCAGCTTCAAGCTGAGCTTCGCCAAGAAGTTCTGACCCATGACCCGCCGCCTGTCCCCGCGGGCGGCGGGTTTCAAGCCCGACGACGGATGACGACTGCGCATCGAAAAACGCGCTCTTTCCCTTCTCAAAACGCTTTCATCAAAGTGACATCGACACCCTGTATTCAGTGTTGGAAACGTTTCCAAGACTGAAGGAGCCAAGGGTGAGATCGCGTCCGCCGACGATCAAGGATGTTGCCGAGCAGGCCGGTTGCGGCATTGCAACGGTGAGCCGCGTCCTCAACGGCACCGGCTCCGCCAGCGCCGACACCCGCCGGAAGGTTCTTTCGGCAGCAAATGCGCTCGGCTTCGAATTCAGCGCGCTTGGCCGATCCCTGCAAAGCAGTTCGACCAAGACACTCGGCTGCATCGTCCCTTCTCTCGCCAATCCCGTGTTTGCCGAAGTCGTCCAGGCTGCCCAGCAGGAAGCCCACCGCGAAGGCTATCAGCTCATTCTGGCATGTTCGGAATACGACGAAGTGCTGGAGCTTCAGGCCGCGCGCACCCTGATTGCCAAACAGGTCGACGGCCTTGTCCTGACGGTCAACAATGCGGCCGACAGCGAGGCTCTGGAGCTGATCCGGGATCGGAACCTTCCTTGCTGCCTCGTCTATAACCGCTCTTCTTTCGGCTTGCCCGCGTGGGCCGTCGACAACCGCGCCGCCGCGCGTGAAGTCGCAAGGGCCTTTCACAGCCAGGGACACGTTCAAACCGGTTTTCTGGCCCTGCGGTTCCACCGCTCCGACCGCTCGCGTGAGCGCTACGAAGGTTTTGCCGCCGCATGCCGCGAGTTCGGCATGGCAGACCCGCTTCTTCTGGAAATCGAGGAGCAGGACGGCACCCTTCTGGAATTGCTCGGCACGCTTCTGGCCGAACATCAGGCCCTGACCGGAATTTTCGCATCGAACGACTTTCTCGCCCTTGCCGCCATGAAGGCCGCACGCGCACTTGGCAAGCGTATTCCCGACGATCTGTCGCTGGTCGGCTTTGACGGCATTTCCACCGGGCTGCTGGTCGACCCTCATCTGGCGACGGTCGAAACAGATCCGCGCACCATGGGTCAGGGCGCCGTCCATTCCGTGCTGGCAAGGCTGCTGGACCGGCCCACCCCCGACCTGCCGTCCGCAGCCGCCACATTCAGTTTCCGCGCGGGAGGCAGCCTTGGCCCTCCCGTTCCCGGAAAAGCCGATGGCAGAGAAGCTGCCACTTCCCTGCCATCCAATGAGTAACCCCGAGACCTGCTTGAGATCGCTTCAGGAGTCACTGACATGAAACGTACACTTTTCGCATTGGCCATGACAATGGCGGCCGTCGTACCGGCAAAGGCCGAAGATGCCGTTTGCTACAACTGCCCGCCGCAATGGGCCGACTGGGCATCGATGCTGGAAGCCATCAATGAGAAGCTCGGCATTGCCATGCCGCATGACAACAAGAATTCCGGCCAGACCCTCAGCCAGCTTCTGGCCGAGAAGGCCACACCCGTTGCCGACGTTGCCTATTACGGCGTGACCACCGGCATCAAGGCCGGCAACGAAGGTGTCGTCACCGCCTATAAGCCGGCCGGTTTCGATGACATCCCCGAAGGCCTGAAGGACCCGGAAGGCAAGTGGTTTGCCGTTCACTACGGCACCCTCGGCATGTTCGTGAATGTCGACGCGCTCGGTGGCGCTCCGGTGCCGCAGTGCTTCGCCGATCTGAAAAAGCCGGAATACCGCGGCATGGTCGGCTATCTCGATCCGTCTTCCGCCTTTGTCGGCTATGCAGGTGCTGTTGCCGTCAACCTGGCATTCGGCGGTGATCTGGAGAACTTCGATCCGGCCATCAGCTACTTCAAGGAACTGGCCGAAAACGATCCGATCGTTCCCAAGCAGACCTCTTTCGCGCGCGTCGTTTCTGGCGAAATCCCGATCCTCTTCGACTATGACTTCAACGCCTATCGCGGCAAATACGAAGAAGACGGCAACTTCGAATTCGTACTTCCGTGCGAAGGTTCCGTGCGCGTTCCCTACGTGATGAGCCTGGTGGCAGGCGCACCGCATGAAGAAGCCGGCAAGAAGGTTCTGGACTTCATCCTGTCCGACGAAGGCCAGGCCATCTGGACCAATGCCTACCTGCAGCCGTCCCGCCCGGTGGAACTGCCGGCCGAAGTCGCCGCGAAGTTCCTGCCTGCAAGCGACTACGAGCGCGCGGTTGCCGTCGATTATGCCCACATGGAACGCGCCCAGGCCGGTTTCGGCGAGCGTTACCTGAACGAAGTCAAATAAAATTCTGACCTTGCGGGCCGGAGCGCATCGGCGTTCCGGCCCGTTTTCCCGAAGGCATTCTTCATGTCCGACAGAACATTCGTGACCGCCTGCCTTGTACCGCTGGCGGTATTCGCCCTCGCTTTTCTGGCTCTGCCGCTGGTGCGCCTGGTTCAGGCTTCCTTTGAATCGGAAGTCGGCTGGCACATCTACCTGCAGATCCTGCAAACGCCTCGATATCTTGAAACGCTGATCAACACGGTGCTCGTGTCACTGGCGGTCAGCCTTGCCGCGCTCGCTCTGGCGACCACCGCCGGCCTGTTCCTGGCGCGAAACCGGTTCATCGGACGCGGCCTGCTGCTCTCCGTCCTGACCCTGCCGCTGGCCTTTCCCGGCGTCGTCATCGGCTTCCTGATCATCCTCCTGGGAGGACGCCAGGGGCTGTTCAACCAGCTATTGCCCGGGCACATCGTGTTCGCCTATTCGCTGACAGGCCTCTTTCTCGGCTATCTCTATTTTTCCATCCCGCGCGTCCTGCTGACGGTGATGGCTGCCGTTGAAAAACTCGACCCCGCACTGGAAGAAGCCGCCCGCACACTGGGTGCATCGCCGTGGCGCATTGTCATCGACGTGATCCTGCCCGGTCTTGCCCCGTCCCTCGTTGCCGCCGGTGCAATCGCCTTTGCCACCGCCATGGGAGCCTTCGGAACCGCCTTCACGCTGGCCACCAATATCGATGTCCTGCCGATGGTGATCTATACCGAATTCACCCTGTCGGCGAACATCGCCATGGCGTCAGCCCTGTCCGTTCTGCTTGGTCTTGTGACCTGGGCCCTGCTTTACATCGCCCGCAGTTTTGCGGGAACGACGGTTGCGGCGGGAGGCTGACATGAAAAGATCACTCGCCTGGTGGCTGCAATGCGCGGTCACGCTTGTTATCGCCGCCTTTCTGCTGGTCCCGGCCATCCAGTCGATCCTGGCCGGGGTAACAGCCAACTACTTCCGCGGTCTTTCCTCGGGCCTGACCCTGAAATGGATCGGGCGGGTCTGGGAATTATATTCCGCCAGTATATTCCTGTCGCTCTGGCTCGCGATAGCCTGCCTTGCCGTCACGCTGGTGATCGGCGTTCCGGCGGCCTACGCCCTTGCCAGGAACCCCGGACGCCTGTCGCGCCTGCTGGAAGAGTTCATCTCGTTGCCGCTCGCCATTCCCGGCCTAGCACTGGCGCTCGCGCTCTTGCAGCTTTACGGGACCTTGTCCGGGTTCCGCACGTCCTGGACCTTCATCCTCGTCGGCCATGTTCTCTACACGCTGCCGTTCATGGTGCGATCCGTCCTGGCCGTTCTGATGGCCATGGATTTCCGCAGCCTTGAAGAAAGCGCGGCGACACTTGGCGCGTCTGCCTTCACCCGGTTTCGAACGGTGATCATCCCCAATGCCATGCCGGGCATCCTGGCTGGTGCCCTGACCGTGGTGACGCTCTCCATCGGCGAATTCAACCTCACCTGGATGTTGCACACGCCTTATCTGAAAACCCTGCCCGTCGGCCTTGCCGACAGCTATGCCTCCATGCGGCTGGAAGTCGCCTCCGCCTATACGCTCGTCTTCTTCGCGATGATCGTGCCGCTGTTGATGGCCATGCAATGGGCCTCCGCCAGAGCGCAAAGGATCGCTCAATGACCCTGACAATCGAAAACGCCGCCAAGACGTTTGCCGATGGCACGCGGGCTCTCTGCCCGACCAGTCTGACCGTTGGTCCCGGCGAAATCCTGTCGCTGCTCGGTCCCTCCGGCTGTGGCAAGACGACCCTGCTGCGCATCATTGCCGGACTGGAGCGCCCCGATGCGGGCAGCCGGATCCGGTTCGACGAGACCGACGTGACCGGACTTGCCGTGGAACATCGCAATGTCGGCATGGTGTTTCAGTCCTATGCGCTCTTTCCCAACATGAGCGTGCGCGCGAATGTCGGCTACGGCCTGAAGGTTAGAAAAGTGCCGGCGGAAGAACGCCGACAACGTGTGGACGAGGTGCTGAGCCTGTGCCGTCTCAACGACTATGCCGACCGGCCGACACATGCCCTTTCGGGCGGCCAGCGCCAACGGGTGGCCCTGGCACGGGCCGTGGCACCGCGCCCCAGGATCCTGCTGCTGGACGAACCTTTGTCCGCGCTGGACGCCGCCTTGCGCGACAACCTGCGTGACGAACTGGCCGCAATGCTGCGGCAATTCCGGATCACGGCTGTTTTCGTCACCCACGACCAGAGCGAGGCGATGGCGATCGCGGACCGAATCGCGGTGATGTCGAGTGGAACCATGCTTCAGGTAGGCCGGCCAGAAGAGCTGTACCACACTCCGGCCAATGCCTTCGTCGCCCGGTTCATCGGCAACGCCATGCCATTGACCGGACACATGGAAAACGATGTATTGCAACTGCCTGGCGGGCAATTGAAGCTTCCCGCTGGCGCCGCCGGCAAAACAGCTTACATACGGTCGGAAAACGTCCGGCTGGACCAGGCAGGATCCTTGTCGGGAACGGTGGAAACCGTCACGTTCTCCGGCGGTCATTTCCGTCTCGCCGTGGGCGGCGTCCTTCCGGATGCCGGCCTTCTCTATCTTCAGCACCCGGGCAGGACAGCCCCTGAACCCGGCAGCACCGTGCGCCTCACCATTGATCCCTCCGATCTCATCTTCCTTGCAGACCAGACATCGACCCATTCATGACCAAGATCATTCAGATTTCAGACACCCACATTGTTCCCGAAGGAGCACTCGCCTACGGACAGGTCGACACGGCCGCGGCCCTTGCCGAAACGGTCGCCACAATCAACCGCCTGCTGCCGCAGATCGGTCCAGTCGACCTCGTGATCGTTACCGGCGACCTGACCGAACATGGAACGCCGGAAGAATACGACCGGTTCAAGATGCTGATGGCGGACCTCGACCTGCCCTACAGGGTGCAGCCGGGCAACCACGACCGGCGCGAACCGATGCGGGAGAGCTTTGCAGACGCACAGTGGATGCCTCGCACTGGCCCCCTGGACTGGCAGATCGATTTTGAAGACTTTGCCGTTGTCGGGCTCGACAGCCTTACCGAAAGCGCAGCGCATGGCACACTTGAACCGGCAACCCTGTCTTTCCTGACGGACGCGCTCTCCGGTCTTGGCGACAAACCCGCGATCGTCGGTTTTCATCACCCTCCCTTTGCCGTGGGGATCAAGGCGATGGACGCGCAGAACCTGCACGACGCAGACAGCCTGGGCACCGCCCTCTCCCTTCATTCCGGGCAGGTTCGGCTTGTCTGCGGCCATCTGCACCGCTCCATCGCCGGCCTCTTTTCCGGCAGCCTGTGTCAGGTCTGCCCCGGCACCTCGCATGCGGTCACGCTGGACCAGCGCGCCAACGCCGGCAATAGCCTGACCAAGGAACCCGGCGGGATGCTGCTTCACGAATGGCGAGACGATGGTTTCCTGACCCACCTCATTCCGGTCGGCGCCTTTCCGGGGCCTTATCCCTTCCTGGGCGTTTCCTGAGGACCTGAAACGCCCGTCGAGCAACGTGCCTGCCAGCGCCTCATGGCCCGGGAAACGTCGACCGCCAGCGGCGCAAAAAGGTTTCCCGGGTCAGGGCATCCAGTGCAACCATGAGCGCAGGGGAAAGACCGATCGGCCGCAGGGCTGTCGAACTCAGGACTTCGCCTTCGTTGCCATCCTCCGTTTCCAGAAGCGGGCTGATCAGCAATGCGGTCCGAAGTGCAAGCGTGCCTTCCGAGGACAAGAGAAAATCCAGGAACGCCTCGGCCTCGGCCTCGTTGTTCGCCTGCTTCGGGATCATGAAGGTGCGCGACAGGACCAGTGTGTAGTCGGACGGCAGCACGATGCCGATCCGGTCGTCGTTCAGCTGATAGCCCTGGGCGTAAGAGCCAAGCACGTTGTAGGCGATCAGGTAGCGCCCCTCGGCAACACCCTTGATGATGTCGACCGAGCAACAGGTCGAAATCGCCTGGGAGCGGCCGAAGGATTCCTGCAGCGCGCCGAAGGTGGTTGCTTCCTGCGCGTCGGCAAAAGCAAACAGATATCCAAGCCCCGACTGCTCGATGTCATAGGTTGCGACCCGCCCGGCATAGGGGGTGCCGGAAGGCCGAAGGAGATCGAGCAGGTCGAAGCGGGTCTGCGGAATATCCTCCACGGGCACCAGCTCGCGGTTATAGACGATCACCGCGGGCTCTCGGGTAATGCCCCACAATTCGTCGCGCCATCGAAGGGCCTCCGGCAACTGTTCGGTCAACCGTGAGCGGTAGGACGCTGCGCAGGCTTCGTTGACCAGCTGCACCATCTGGTGAACACCGGAGCTGATGACAATGTCGGCGCCTGGAACGCCGTCGCGGCAGTCCCGGCGGGTCAGGCGGTAGAGCTCGTTCGATCCCCATTGCTCATAGCGCACCTGCAGACCCGGCCGGGCGCGCAGGAAGCTTTCGACCACGGGACCGAAGATGGAAATATCCGTCGTGGAGCGCACCACCAGCACACGGTTGGTGGTCTCCGGTCCGAAATTTTCCACCAGCTCCTGGGCCGACACGGCCCTGCCGGTGGCAAGCAGCATCACGACTGCAGCCAGGCACTTCAGCAGATAGGCGAGCCGCTTCATGTCCGCCCCTCCGGTACGGCTGCAAACACAAGGGCAGCACGAAAACGCGCCCCACCGGTCTTTTCCAGGCGCAATTCGCCATCGTAGGAAAGGGCGACGGAATGCGCGATCGCAAGACCGAGGCCGGAACTGCTTTGCCGCGACAGCGCGCCCTTGTTGAAACGGGACCCCAGTTCGGCAAGAACCCCATCCACCGGTCCACCGCCCGCATCTTCCACCCAGATACTGGCCCGCCCGCCTCGCAGCGAAGCCCCGATCCGTACCGGCGAGCGGCCGTATTTGAGCGCGTTGTTCAGGAGGTTCTTCAAGGCTTCCTTCAGCGATTGCACATCCGCCAGCACTTCTACAGGGTCTTCGCCGATATCCAGGATCACGTCGAATTCCGGATTGAGAACAGCGTGATCGCCTTCCTCGAAAACGTCGAGGGCAATATCGCGCAAGTCCACCTTCTCCCGTCTGGCGCTGTCGCCGCGGTGGATCACCAGTGCCTGGCTCAGAAGCTGGTCGAGCAGACGGCCGAGGCTTGCCGTTCGGGTCTGTATCCTCTCGACGATCTTTTCCTTGCGGGAAAGTTCCGCTTCGTCGGTGAAGAGATCCGCCTGGGCCCTGAGGGCAGCGACAGGCGTCCTGAGCTGATGTGCGGTGTCGGAGATCAGATGCCGCATGGAATTCATCTGCCGGTCGAGCCGGGCCATGAAGCCGTTGAGGGCATTGATCATCACCGCCGTTTCCCGCGGCACCGAGGTGTCGAGCGGTGTCAGATCGTGGGGATCCCGTGCCGATAGACCCCCGGCAATCCGTTCCAGCGGCTGCAGCACCGAGCGGACGACGACGACCGACAACAGCACCATTGCCAGGCCGGAGGCTGCAAGCACGTAGAGCGCCTTGCGGGTAATGTCATAGGCCATGTCGTTACGCGCCCGCAGGGTCTGGCCGACGACCACCTTGATCGTGCCGTTGAGCGTACGCTCGGCAAACCGGCGCGAGACGACAGCAAAACGGGCTGGCTCTCCAAAGAACGAACTGTCGAAAAACCCTTCCCGGAAATCGCGCCGGCCTGTCGGCAGGGTGATTTCATCATAGCCGGTCAGCGTCGCGCCCTCCGGGCCGATAATGCGATAGCCGATCCTGTCGTCGGGGGCGAGCGCCAGCAACTCGAACGCCGAAACCGGCAACTCGATGACGGGCCTGTCGTCCTGAACGGTGATCGACGAGGCAATGCCTGTCGCCGCGCCCAGGAGCAACCGGTCGTAGGCGCTTCTGGCCGCTTCCCGGCCATAGGCGAATGCCGCGATGGAAACGATCACCCCACCGAAGATCAGCAGAAAGGCAATCCCGAAGGCAACACGTGCGGTGAGCGAGGTCGACGCCAGCCTGCGGATGAGATCAGTCATCGACTTCCAGCTTGTAACCAAGCCCTCTCTGGGTCTCGATCCTGACAGATCCGCCCGAGAGTTTCTTGCGCAGCCGCGCAACATAAAGCTCCAGCGCGTTCATGCTGACGTCGGTGTCCTGGAAACTGAACACCCCTTCGAACAGACGTTCCTTGCTGACGGTCTTGCCGCGGTTGCGGACCAGGATCTCCAGCAGCGAGAATTCGCGCCGGGTCAGATTGATCGGGCTGTCACCCTGACGCACGACCCGCGCGGAAGCATTGAACGTGAGGCTGCCGAGTGTCAGTTCCTCGGCCTTGTCGCCCTGTTCGCGTCGATAGAGTGCGCGGATGCGGGCTTCCAGTTCGCGGTGGTCGAACGGCTTGACCAGGTAATCATCCGCCCCGGAATTGAGCGAGGATACCCTGTCGTCGACGGAAAATTCCGCCGTCAACATCAGCACCGGCGTGCGCTCGCCCCGAGACCTGATCTCTTTCAGCAGCTCGGTACCCAGGCCATCCGGCAAATTGATATCAAGAACGATCACGTCGTAATGCTGAACGTTGACGCAGGCCCTCGCCTCTTCCAGCGACTTTGCCAGATCGCAGGCAATGCCAGACCGGTCCAGCCGGATCATGATCGCCTCAGCCATGTCAAACGTGTCTTCAACGAGCAAAAGGCGCAAAGATTCGTTCCTCCCGCCTCCAGTCTTGCCCCGCAAATTCGCTGCTTGCAAGCAATGTGCCCCCTGGTGACAGGTTGATGACAGGGTTTGGCGCTAGGCTCTCCTCACGTCCGTTGGGAGGACCCGCTTTAACGCGGCACAACGGATACCAGGGGCTCACCAAAAGCCTTGCACATGTGGAGGAAACACAACATGGCATTCAAAACGACCCGCCTTCTGCTGGCGGCCGCATTCCTTGGCGCATCCGCTTTCGGCGCAACAGCTGCCGATTTCACGCCGGAAAACCCGGAGTGCATCGCACCGGCCAACCCGGGTGGTGGCTGGGACTTCACCTGCCGCCAGGTCGGCAAGACCCTTCAGGACCTGAAGCTTCTCGACAAGACCATGCAGGTTGTGAACCTGGCTGGCGGCGGCGGCGGTGTGGCCTATGCTGAAGTCGTCAACAAGCGCGGCGACGACAACGATCTGATCGTTGCAGCTTCCTCGGCAACCGCAACCCGCCTTGCCCAGGGTGCCTTCCCGGGCAACACCATGGACCAGGTTCGCTGGGTGGCTTCCGTTGGCGCTGACTACGGCGTGATCGCCGTTGCGGCCGACAGCCCGATCAACACCCTGCCGGAACTTCTCGACCAGATGAAATCGGACCCGACGTCCGTATCCGTTGCCGGCGGTTCCGCTGTTGGTGGCTGGGACCACCTGAAGGTTCTGATCGCTGCAAACGCTTACGGCATCGAAGACGTCCGCACCGTGAAATACATCGCTTTCGACGGTGGTGGTGAAGCCGTGACCCAGCTTCTGGCCGGTTCCGTCCAGGCTTTCACCGGTGACATTTCCGAAGCCAAGGGCTTTGTCGACAGTGGCGACATCAAGGTGATCGCTGTTCTGGCACCTGAGCGTCTGTCCGGCGAATTCGCCGACTTCCCGACGGCAAAGGAACAGGGTGTCGATGCGATCGGCGCAAACTGGCGCGGTTTCTACGCACCGGGCAACATGTCCGACGACGCCTATAACGCATGGGTGTCCAAGATCTCCGATCTGTACGCAAGCGAAGAATGGAAAGGCATCATGGCTGCAAACGGTCTGGCGCCGCTCGACCTGCAGGGTGCCGAGTTCCAGGAATTCGTTGCCAACTCGGTTCAGCAGATCCAGAACATCTCCAAAGAAATCGGCATCATCAAATAAGAATGCCGTCAGTCCGACTGGAGGGGGCGCAGTCCATGTGCCCCCTTCTTTTTCAGGACGCGTCCGAACGCGGGCAATATCCGGTTTTCCGCACGCAGCTTTGAGACTGACAGCGTAACGTCGGAAGTATGTCTGACTGATCATTGTCCGCCCGATTGGGCAAAGTGGATTGTCGGCGGACACAGTGGCACACTTCGGGTGCCAACAAACAACAGAACACATAAGGGGCGGCCGCCGGACTTGGGGAGGAGCCGCTATTAGGAAGGTATCCATGAGCGACCGCATCTTTGGCGCGGTCGGGCTACTTCTCGCGCTGGGATATGCCTGGGCCGCTCTTGTCATCGAAGAAAGCTTTCTGTCCGACGCCGTCGGCCCGAAGGCGTTCCCCCTGATCATCGCATCCGTGTTGGGTCTGTCGTCGCTGGCGATTTTCCTGAAACCCGACGTCGCCCCGGAATGGCCGTCGCTGCCGCGTCTGCTTGAAGTCGCCATGGCAGTGCTGGCGATGATCCTCTACGCGATACTTCTGCCGGAAGCCGGCTTCATCATCGCGACAGCCGTTGCCGCTGCCTATCTGACCTGGCGCCTCGGCTCTTCACCGATCGGCTCGCTTATCACCGGCTGCCTGACTTCGCTCGGCATCTATGCGGTCTTCCACCTCGTTCTTGGCCTGTCCCTGGCCAAGGGCCCGTTCGGCTTTTAACGGAGCATCGCCATGGAAACTCTCTCTTCACTGGCCGACGGCTTCATCATCGCGCTGACCTGGCAGAACCTGCTACTGGCCCTGCTCGGCTGCTTTCTCGGCACCATCATGGGCGCCCTGCCGGGCCTCGGCCCGTCCAACGGCGTCGCCATCCTCATCCCGCTTGCCTTCACGCTCGGTCTTGGCGCCACGCCGTCATTGATCCTGCTGACGTCGGTCTATTACGGCGCCATGTACGGGGGGCGTATCTCGTCGATCCTCTTGAACATTCCCGGCGACGAACCGGCGATGATGACCTGTCTCGACGGTTACCCGATGGCCCAGCAGGGCCGCGCAGGCGAGGCCCTCTCGCTGTCGGGCGTTGCCTCCTTCGTCGGTGCCTTCCTGGCCACCTGGGGCCTGATCCTGCTGGCACCGCAGCTTGTCAAGATCGCGCTTCTGTTCGGTCCGGCGGAATATTTCGCCCTGTTCACCCTGGCCTTCGCCACCCTGGGCGGCGTTGCCTCGACCAACCAGGCCAAGACCGCCTTCGCAGCCGCGCTCGGCATCGGCCTTGCCACCGTCGGCGTCGACACCCAGACAGGTGTGCCGCGCTTTACCTTCGGCGAAGTGCACCTCTACGACGGGATCGACTTCCTGGTTGCCATCGTCGGCCTGTTTGCTCTGTCCGAGGTCTTCCTGTTCCTGGAACACCGTCACGGCAATGCCGACGCCAACTCCAGCAAGGTTTCCGTCGGCCGGCTGATGCCCAGCTTCTCGCTGCTGAAGTCCTGCACCCCGACCATGCTGCGCACCAGTCTGCTCGGCTTCATTGCCGGCGTTCTGCCTGGTGCCGGCGCGTCGCTCGGCTCGTTCATCTCCTATACGTTCGAGAAGAAACTGGTCGACAAGGAAGGCACCTTCGGCAAGGGCGACCCGCGCGGTGTCGCCGCGCCTGAAGCCGGCAACAACGCCGCCGCGGGCGGTGCGCTGGTGCCGATGCTCGCCCTCGGCGTTCCCGGTTCCGGGACCACGGCCGTGCTGCTGGCGGTTCTGCTGGCGCTCAACATCACCCCGGGCCCGCTGCTGTTCACCCAGCAGCCGGATGTGGTCTGGGGTCTGATTGCGGCCCTGTTCATTGCCAACTTCATGCTGCTGGCCATGAACATTCCGATGATCGGTCTCTTCACCCGCGTCCTGTTGATCCCGCCGCGCATCCTCATGCCCATCGTGGCCATGGTCAGCTTCGTCGGCATTTACGGCATCTCGGGCTCCTCCTTCGACCTTCTGGTCATGGTCGGCTTCGGTGTGCTGGGCTGGGTGCTGCGCAAGCTGGACGTGCCGCTGGTCCCGATCATCCTCGGCACGCTGCTCGGCAACGCAATGGAAAACAACCTGCGCCGCGCAATCACCATCAGCAACGGCGACTGGTTCACCCTGATCGACAGCCCGCTGTCGCTGACCCTGTGGAGCATGGCCATCATCGGCTTCGTCCTGCCGATCATCTTCGGAAAGGTCCTGAAGGCCCGCATGCGTCACATGAAGAAGGACGAAGAAGGCTCGGTCATCGACTGATCGCTGCCAACTCCGCAAGAAACGAAAACGCCCTCTCCTTCCGGATGAGGGCGTTTTTTGTTTGCGGACGTCTCACCATCGTCATTCCCGATTATCCGAAGCGAAGCTGCCACCCAGCGGGAAACCAACGTGCAAGGTGCCAGTCAAGAATGCTTCAGATTTGAGAAGACGAACTCAGCTAAACCACCAGCGCTCCGTAGCGCGCAGACCGTCGAGCGGCCAGTTTGCGGCGACTTTTTCCGGATGACTGACCTTGTCGCTGAGTGCCATCACGTAGCTTGCGAACATGGGGATGATGGTGCCGCCATCGGTCCTGACGATGTTCTGCATCTCGCGATACATATCCGCGCGCTTTGCTTCGTCGAGTTCGGAGCGCGCTTCGCTCAGAAGCCGGTTGAAGCGCTCGTTGTCCCAATAGGTATCGTTCCACGGCGCTCCGGCAGCGTAGGCGAGCGTAAAGGTCGCGTCCTCGGTCGGGCGTCCGGTCCAGTAGACCGCGCAGAACGGCTTCTTCATCCAGACATCGGACCAGTAACCGTCATTGGGCTCTCGCACCGGCTGAATGTTGATACCGGCCGCCTCTGCCTTGCTTGAATAGAGCACTGCTGCATCGACAGCGCCGCCAAAAGCAGCGTCGGAGGCGGAGAGTTGCAGATCCAGCGAGCTGAGACCTGCCTGTTTCAGATAATATTTCGCCTTGTCCGGATCATAACTCGTCTGCTCAAGATCGGCTGCGTAAAAGCGGTTGGCCGGGCTGATCGGGTGGTCGTTGCCAACCGAGCCATAACCAAAGAGAATCTTGTCGACGAGTTCCTGCCGGTCGATGGCGTATTTCAAGGCCATGCGGACATTGTTGTCGTTGAAGGGCGCTGCCCGTGTGTCCATGGCGAAGGTGTAGTGCTGGCCACCAGTCGCCGATACGATCTGGACGCCCGGTGCGCGCTGGAACAGATGTACCGTCTTCAGATCCACCTGATCCACGACATCTACATTTCCGGTCATCAACGCGGCCTGGCGCGCTGCCGGATCAACAATGGCCATCAGAACAACCGCATCGAAATGGGCACGGTCCGATTTCCAGTAATTCGGATTGCGCGTGAGCTCGGCGATGTAGCCGGGTTTGAAGTTGGTGACTTTGTACGGACCGCACCCGTCACCGCTGGTGGGATCGATCTTGCCATCCGATGACTTCAGGATCGGCATATGGTAGTCGCTCACCACATAAGGGAAATCGGCGTTGCCTGCATCCAGCGTGAAAACGACGGTATCGCCGTCGCTGGCAATGTCGGTAACCGGTGCAAGGAAGGGCTTGGCAGCCGAACTGCTGTCCGCGCCGCGGTGATAGTTGATCGAGGCAACGACATCCTCAGGTGTCACGGTACCACCGCTGTGGAACTCGACGCCGCTGCGGATCTTGAACGTCCAGACCTTTGCATCGGGAGACGACGTCCAGCTTTCCGCCACTTCCCCGACGAGGGATCCGTCCGAGGCGATCTCCACCAGGTAGCCGTTGCGGGCAAAGGCGAAGACCTGCGAATAGGTGTTGTCCCAAACTGCCGGATCGTACGTGTCGTTGGTATTGCCCGAGGCAATCCCGAAGCGGATCGTTCCGCCTTTTTTGGGCTGGGCAACGGCCGGCCCGATACCAAGAGACGATACGAGAGCCGTGGCGCCGAGCGCAGCAGTTCCCCCGAGAACGCTTCGCCGCGAGACTGCCAGTCGGTTTTGCGGCGTAAAGGCCTCTCCCATTCCATGGTTCTCCTTGATGAGCGTGATAGGTTTCAGTTCAACTTGTTGGCCGGTACAGACGACCAGTCGCGATAACCGGAATTTCGGCAAATTCCGCCCGCCCGGCCCGGCGGTGTCACCATCGGGCCTTGCATGATTTTGTTTCGAGTGTCCGCTGCCTTGCGTCCGCAGCCTCGGGCCGTGCCGGTGCCTAGCTGGCGTAGTTCGAGCCTTCGTCGTCCAGAATGGCTTTCAATTCGGCGAAGTGGTCGTGTCCAAGGCCCGGATAATTTTCAATTTCCTGCGCGGTCTTCTCCGCAATCTCCGGACTTAGAACGCGCAGTGGTTTTCCGGTCTGCAGTGCCCGGATGTAGGTCTCCGCAGCACGTTCGAAATGATAAAGGCGGTCAAAGGCTTCTGCGACAGTACTGGCGACGACCAGAACGCCGTGGTTGCCCATGATCAGCACCTTGATCTTCGGGTCGCGAAGCAACGTCGCGCAGCGTTCGCCTTCTTCCTCGAAAGCAAGCCCGCCATAGTTCTCGTCAATTGCGAAGCGGCCATAAAAAGTCGCGGTGTTCTGGTCGATCGGCGGCAGAGTGCTGTCGGCAAGGCAGGCCAGAACCGTGGCATGGACCGAATGCACATGCATGACGCAGCGCGCATGTGGGCATTGCCGGTGGATGGCGCCATGTAATCCCCAGGCAGTCGGGTCCGGAGCGTTTGGATGTTCCAGCGTTTGCGGGTCATTTGCATCCAGCAAAATCAGGTCGGATGCCCTGATCCGGCTGAAATGCCGCTGGCGGGGGTTTACCAGAAAAGCCGTGCCTTCGTCATTGACGGCGAGGCTGAAATGATTGGCGACAGCTTCGTGCATTCCAAGACGCTCGGTCCAGCGGAATGCTGCCGCCAGGTCGATCCGCTCCGCCCAGTGAGTGATGTTCGAATGTTCTGCAACACGCAGCATGCACTGTCTCCCTCGCTTTCTCTTCGACGCTAGGGAGCGCTTCCAACATTGACAAACAATATATTCGATGGCGTTGCATTAATAAAATTAATACGCATTATGTCAGTTGATGAATAAGTGAGGTGCACGCATGAAGACGGTTGGACTGCCTCCGCTGGCCTGGTTGCGGGCATTCGAAGCAACCGCGCGCCATCTCAGCTTCACCCGCGCCTCGCAGGAATTGAACCTGACCCAGTCCGCGGTCAGCCAGCATGTACGCAGCCTCGAGACCTTGCTCGGCTGCAGTCTTTTTGTGCGCAAGACGCGTGCCCTGGAACTGACGCTCGAAGGGGAAACCTATCTGCCGAGCCTGCGTGAAGCCTTCGACCTGATCACTAGGAGCACGCAGCTTGTCACCGGCAGTGACCTGGGGCGCAACCTGACGCTTCAGTGCAATCTGGCCTTTTCCGTTTATTGGCTGGCCCCGCGCCTTCGCCGACTTTACGAAGAGTTTCCCTGGCTGACGCTCAATATCGTGACATCGATCTGGGACACCGAGAAGCGCGCGGCCGATGCCTCTCTGGAAATCCGCTTCGCCCGTCCGGAGGACATGCCGACCGCCGCCATTCGGCTTGCCGAGGAAAAATGCTATCCGGTCTGCTCACCCGGCCTGCCTGAAGAAGAGCGGTCACTCGAGAGTGGCAGGCTGTTCGACTGCGCGGGCATCACCGGCTCCTGGTCCGGTTGGATGAACTCGCAAGGCAGGTCCTTTGCAAGGGAAGCCGAAGTCAATCTGGCGTCGACCTATGTGATCGCGATTTCGGCAGCCTTGAACGGTGCGGGCCTCGTCCTCGCACATGACACGCTCGTCGGTGACCTCCTCCGAAGCGGTGACCTTGTTCGTCCCTTTGAACATCAGGCGCCCCTGAGTGAAGCCTACTTCGTCCGGACCCCGCCACCTTACGCGGAAACGCCTGCCTCCAAGGTGTTTTTGGACTGGATCCAGAAAGAGCGGGCTTCTGCGCGCTGATCTGCAATCCAGCGCTGCCAGCGCAAGCAAAGGCGCTTTCACAAGAGCGCAATAGTCAGAGTTTTTGAATACGGCAACGCGCCCAAGGCAATAGGTTATCCAGGGCCCGGATCTTACCGCGCAGCCACGCCGTGACCCACCCGGAATACCGGTGGAGGGGGCATCATACCCTCCCCCTGAGCCCTCAAAAACGGCCAAAACCTTCCCCCAAAACTCAAAACCGCCGCCTTCAAGTCAAGTGACATGCCGCACAAGTGCGACCTGCAGGACGCGTGATATCCAGCCTCTCAACGAGAACTCAAGTGATACCGAAATAGAGGTGTAAATCTGATGCACGTTCAAATCAGAAAACCAAAGAACCCCATCCCCAGGAACTACTTTCCCCACAACCGTGTGGAACAAAAGCGCGACGGCGTCTGGGTAAGGTGCGGAGTCGTTATGCCTGTCGGCGCCGGCGACAGCTGGGAGACGATCGGCAAGTTCTGCGACGGCATCCCTGCCGAAGAAGTGGCCTATGCCAACTTCGAGACCTATGACCCCGCCGAGATCAACTGGTACCTGAGAGAATATGTCGGCTGCCACAAGCCTGGCCCTCGCGGCTTCAACTTCATGTTCGATGGCGCCAAGCCTGGTCTTATCCTGGCTCCGTTCCGGGATGCACTGATCGGCGATGTGGTGGAACGCGCGCACAGGCAGGAGGAGCGTCGTCAGCGCCGCACCATCCTCGATCGACGATGGGACAACCGCAATATCGACATTCCGGAGGGTGAAAAACTCGTCGTCCAGGCACGCGAAATGATTTACCGGCGCGTCCAGAACCACGTCCCGAATTCGCAGGATTTCGATCTGCAAAAGGAATTGACGGGATTTCTCGTGGGCGAGGCGATTGACGGTGGCGGCGGGCTCCTCACGCCGCACAAGGCGCTCTTGAAGACCTTGCTCAAGCCCCTCAAGGAACTCCATCCGGAAAACGAGCGGGTTCGTAAGCTGCGCAAGAAGTATTATGAAGGGTTCGCAAACGGCGTGGCGGCGGCGCTCTTTCCAGGGCACGACTACGCGCTTCACGACAAGGTCCCGGGAGAGAGGTTCTTCTACAATGCCGGTCTCGAGCATGGTCGCCAGATGAGCGGTCTGCAACGTTACCAGTTCGTGATGGGTCTGATGGAACGCGCACGCCGTTATGGTCTGCGGGGAGGCAACCCGATCTATCAGCAGAAAGCCAACTTCTCGAAGGGATTTGGCGGACGCGCCGTTGCGTTCTATCTCGCACGGGAATTGTCTTCCAGCCGTTTGCTGGAACGCAATATCCACGAGACACCGCTCAAGGAAGACATTGTGGATGCAGTAAAGGACACCCTCACGGACAAAGCCAAGGAAGCTGTCGGTATCCCGTCCTTCTGAGACGGGCTACTGCTGGCCTTAGGCGACTGCTCAGGACGTGCAGAAGGCGGCGCCGATCAAAAAGCGAGCACAGAAATATTCATCTTGTGCGTGTTGAGGGGTGCGCAGAGCCCCTCCCTCACTTCCTGCGGAGACCCTGTCGGTTACTTCTCGGCCGCCAGGCTTTCCCAAACCTGCCACGCCTCGTCGAACGCCGGTGTTCCGCCTTCCGACTGGATATAGGCGCGGACATAGGCCTGACGGTCTGCAATTTGTTTGGGAATGGTGAGGGTATATTCCGGGCCGCCCATGCCGCCTTCGACCGTCGTCAAGGTGTGCGGGGCAGGATCGGTCCCTTTGGTGTCGACCCCGCCGGCGACCGGCTGCGGCGCGGTGGTCCAAATGGCGATTTCATCGACTTCGCGCAGTGTCTCTTCCGGCAAAAGCAGAATGTGATCGGCACCTGTTTCGACCTTGCGTCCTTCGGGTACGCCAAACTGCAGGCCGTCGACAACTTCAGTCTTCATCTCAATCACTCTTTGCTGTTCGGCATTGCAGGACGCCAGAATAAACGGAACCAGAAAGGGGAATATTTTCAGCCACTTCACCATGATATCTTGGCGCCTGACATGTCGGAATGAGCTTCACCGACAAAGCTTCCCCAACCGGTCACCCTGTCGTCCCACGGCCGTGAGGTGTATTCGGACCCAAGCGCCGCAACGTTGTCCGCAGGCCAGTTCCTGGCATGCTGCGCATAGGCGGCAAAATTGATGCCGGGAAACGCAGCGGCGGTTCTTGGCAAGTCCGTCTTTGTCTTTTTGCCGACGAGATTGGCAACATACCTGATGTATTTCGCGACAGCAAAGATGTTGAACTCGTCGCACGTCAGAAGCGTCGCGATCTGCGCGCCGTCGAGACCTTGCCTCCGTTTGTGTTCCAGCAGCCCGGAGAACAGATCCGTACGCGCGACAGTGTCGTCGCGCACCTGACCAAGGCCTACAGAAGTTGTGCGCCTTGAGACCGAGTGCGTCGCCGCTGTGTAGTCGAGCATGTCTTCGTTTTGAGATTGATCACGCTGTTCCGCCAAGACGATCGCTCCTATGACTTCCGGCGTCAGATTATAGGTTTTTGCAGCAGCGTTCATCACGGCTCCCCGGGACGGGCGACCGTTCAGGTAAATCGGCTCAAACAAAGTGGAGATCGGCAAACTCGTAATGCGCGCGGCCTGCCGAAGACGTTCACTGGCGGAACTGGGAACAGTCAGACCATTCCAGAGCGGATTGGAGTAGCTGCGCGACACAGGACCGGATGCGCCAGGATCACCTTGCGGATTTGTCTTCTGCTCATAGAGGATGCGTGCCTGGTCAAACGCAGAAACGCGGTGATTGAAGATGTCGCGTCCCGTTGCACCGCTGCCTGAGAAAGACGCGGATGCACTTGAGGGAATAGTCGCACTGGTGATGGGTTTCTTGGTGCTGATCGAAAGCAAGCCGTGCTTGCGCATGCTGTCGGCAAGATCGTTTGCAAGCCCGAACACCTTTGCCGGATTGCCAAATTGCGCGTTGAGGATTGCTGCATCCCGGTCGAAAAAGAAGAAACCCGCCAGGTTGTTTTCGATACTGGAAACTGAGACGGGCCCGGCTTTCGCTGCCATCAGCATTACCGCGTCGTAAAGCGAAGGAGCACTTTGCTGATTGAAGTACCTTGTAAAAAAATCCCTCAGAACTTTCCCGGACTGCAATTGCGTGATTGTTGCATCGAACCTCGAGTCACGTTCAAGAAGTTCCAGAGCTTTTGCCCGCTCCCCGTCGGTAACCCATCGGAAGACATCTCCCAGTTCCAGGAGTTTGATGACCTCATCGCCAACAACGGTCATGATTTTCTTCAACCCCTCTATTGCTCGGGCTGGTCAGGACAGAAATTGTTTTCCAATCCGAAAATTGAAATAAATCAATTATTTAACACTATATCAGAATCCAACCCTAATTGATTGCCGACCCAGTTACAACTCTAAGGGGCGCAATCGCATTGAACGGGGTCACGCCCGGCCGGTATTTGAACACCCTTGCTGGAGACGTCGGAAAACGCCCCTCCCCGTTCAGATCTCCGTCCGCATCCGGTAGCCCGGGGCGAAGATCAGGCGGACATGGGTGATCGGCAGAGGGCCGGTCCAGGTGATGCGTTCCATGGCGAAGAGGGCTGCGCCCGTGGAAGCATCCAGTTTGCGCGACAGGGTCTTGTCGGCATTGACGGCGAAGAAGGAAATATCGCCGTGGCTGTAAGGCGCGTTGTGCACCAGCCACTCGTTGGCGCTGACGTCCTCGAACGTCATGTCACGCGCCGCGGGAGCGGCTTCCAGGTTGATGTAGCGTTCCTCGAAGGCATAGGGCCGGTCGTCGGCAAAGTGCAGCGTCTTCAAAAACAGGACATCCGCGCCGAGCGTCACCTGGAATGCGCCGTGCAACATGGGCGGCAGGGGCCGGAGATCCTTTTCCAGAAGGCTGTGCCGGTAGGTGCGGCCAAGCGCTTCGACTTCTTCACGCAGGATCGGAATGGTGAGCGTCGCGCGCTGGGGCGGGTTGAGCGCAACACGCGTTCCCGCCCGGCGCTTGCGCACCACAAGCCCGCTTTCGGCAAGGTCCCGAAGAGCACGGTTGACGGTGGTGCGGGCGCAGCCGAACTCTTCCGCAAGATCGGCCTCATGGGGGATCTGCTCCCCCGGCTGCCAGATCCGGTCATGGATCCGCCGAAGGAGTTCTTCGCGAATGCCCGTCCAGGAATTTGTGTCCGCAAGCGCCAAGTCGTCTTACCCGTTCAAGTCGTTCTTCAAAGTCGTTCTTCACAGTCTGGCGCGCAACGAGGCCATGGTGGCCCGGTATTTCGCGCGGATGGCGTTGCCTTTTACATGGTTTCCGCCGGAAACAACATGCCGGCCGGCGGACCAGACCTCAGCGACCATCCGGTCGTCACCGGCAAAGATCCAGGCATCGAGAATTTCGTCGCCTTCCCGGCCTTCCAGATCGATGGCGGACCCATCCAGTGCGACGAGATCGGCAAGCGATCCTTCCGAAATCCGGCCCGCCGCACGCCCCGCCGCCTGCGCACCACCGGCCACGACGCCGTCGAAGAGGACCCGGCCGGTGGACTTTTCCTTCGTTGCAACAGAAGCCCGGCAGGTATCGCGCAGGCGCTGGGAATATTCCAGCGTGCGCAGCTCTTCGGAGAGCGCGATGCGGATGTTGGAATCCGAGCCGACGCCGAAGCGGCCGCCCGCGGCCAGGTAGTCGACGCCGTCGAAGATCCCGTCGCCGAGGCTGGATTCGGTGATCGGACAAAGCCCCGCGACGGCCCCGGTCGCAGCAAGACCGGCGGTCTCCTGCGAGGTCATCTGCGTGCAGTGGATCAGGCACCAGTTTTCTGAAACCGCGTGGTTGGCAAGCAGCCATTCCACCGGGCGCTGCCCCGTGGCCGCCAGAACCTCGTCCACTTCCGGGATCTGCTCGGCAAGATGCATGTGCAGCGGGTTGCCGCCGGCAAGGGCAACGGCCTTCTTCAGACTGTCGGCATCCACGGCCCTCAGTGAATGCGGGGCAACGCCGATGACCGCATCATCCGGCAAGGACTTGAGCGCCTCAGACGCAAGCTCGTGCAGTTTCTGGAAACGGTCGAAGTCGTTGCCAAAGCGAATCTGTCCGGCAGCCAATGGGCGCCCGTCACAGCCGCCGAATTGGTAATGAACCGGCAGATGCGTGAGGCCTATGCCGGTATCTGAAGCGGCCGCCATGATGCGGTCCGACATTTCCGCCAGGTTGGCGTAGGGCGCACCGCCCGGCTGGTGATGCAGATAGTGGAACTCGCCAACAGCGGCATAACCCGCCTCCAGCATTTCCATCTGCACGAAGGCGGCAATCGCCTCCACGTCTTCCGGCGTCAGGGCGTCCAGAAAGCGGAACATGATCTGGCGCCAGGTCCAGAAACTGTCGCGGCTTTCGCTACCGCGCCGCTCGCTCATGCCCGCCATGGCCCGCTGGAAGGCGTGGCTGTGCAGGTTGACCGGGGCCGGCAGAAGAATGCCGACGCGTTCGCCGATTGGCTGCGCATCTCTTTCAACCGAGGCGATCCGGCCGTCCGGCCCGATCGAGACAGCGACATTTTCCGCCCAGCCGTCGGCCAGAAGCGCCTTTTCCGCAAAAACCGTCGCGCCAGAAACTGTCGACATGCCGTCTTTTCCTCCGTTGACACGTTAATATGTGCATGCATATTATCTTATATCGCAATCTAATCAAGCCGGAGATGGACGTGCTGAAACGCCTCCTCACAAACGCCAAGCTGGCAACGCTCACCGCAAACGGAGAGCCGTACGGCCTGATTGAGGACGGTGCGCTGGTGATCGAAGGCGGGCGGATCGCCTGGATTGGCAAGGCCGCAGACCTGCCGTCTCATTATGCGTCGCTCAGCGCGGATGATATCGGCGGACGGCTGGTGACCCCGGGCCTGATCGACTGTCATACCCATGTTGTTTTCGGCGGCGACCGGGCACGTGAATTCGAAATGCGCCTTCAAGGTGCAACGTACGAGGAAGTGGCCCGTGCCGGTGGCGGCATCGTTTCCACGGTCAAGGCAACGCGCGCAGCCAGCGAAAAGCAGCTGCTGGAAGCTGCCCTGCCGCGTGTCGATGCCCTGATCGCCGAGGGCGTCACCGCCATCGAGATCAAGTCCGGCTATGGCCTCGACCGGGAAACGGAGCTGCGCATGCTGCGCACCGCCCGCAAGATCGGCAAGCTGCGCCCGATCACCGTCAAGACCAGCTTCCTGGGCGCCCATGCCATTCCAGCCGAATACAAGGACAAGGCCGACCTCTATCTGGAAAAGGTCTGCCTGCCGACGCTGGAAGCGGCTCATGCCGAGGGACTGGTGGATGCCGTGGACGGTTTTTGCGAAGGCATCGCCTTTTCGCCGGAACAGATAGGCAAGGTGTTCGACAAGGCCAAGCAGATCGGCCTGCCGGTGAAGCTGCATGCAGAGCAACTGTCCAACCTGAACGGCGCGGCCCTGGCCGCTTCCTATGGCGCCCTTTCCGCCGACCATCTGGAATATCTGGATGAAGCCGGCGTCAAGGCGATGGCCGAAAGCGGGTCTGTTGCCGTGCTTTTGCCGGGCGCCTTCTACACCTTGCGCGAAACGCAGTTCCCGCCGCTTGATCTTTTGCGCAAGCACAATGTGCCCGTCGCGCTGGCAACGGACTGCAATCCGGGTTCATCCCCCCTCGCCTCGTTGCTCCTGACCATGAACATGGGCTGCACCTTGTTCCGCATGACACCGGAAGAAGCGCTGGCCGGCGTCACCCGCGAAGCGGCGAAGGCGCTTGGTCTGGACGATCAGGGCACGCTGGCGCCCGGCAAACGGGCGGATCTGGCTGTCTGGAACGTCAGCCACCCGGCCGAGCTTTCCTACCGGATCGGCTTCAATTCCCTCTTCAAACGCATTTTCGGAGGCTCTGAATGAGCGCCCTTACCCTGACACCGGGCTCCGTGACCCTGGCGGATCTGGAACGCATCTACCGGGAAGAGCTGCCAGTGCGCATCGACCGCGCGGCGGAAGCCGCGATCAACCTTGCGTCCGAACGAGTTGCCAAGGCGGCCCGGGGCAGCGAGGCCGTTTACGGCGTCAACACCGGCTTCGGCAAGCTGGCCAGCGTCAAGATCGCCCCCGAGGACACTGCAACCCTGCAGCGGAACCTGATCCTTTCCCATTGTTGCGGCGTCGGCGAACCGCTCGACAAGACCACCACCCGCCTGATGATGGTGCTGAAGCTGCTCTCACTTGGCCGCGGCGCCTCCGGTGTCCGCTTCGAAGTGATGAAGCTTATCGAGGATTGCCTGGAAAGAAACGTCACGCCGATGGTTCCCTCGCAAGGGTCTGTCGGTGCATCCGGCGATCTTGCGCCGCTGGCCCATATGACGGCGGTCCTGATCGGTGAAGGTGAAGCTGATTTCGGCGGCACGCGCATGCCCGGTGGTGAAGCCCTCGCCAAGGCGGGACTGACACCGGTCGTGCTTGGCCCCAAGGAAGGCCTGGGGCTGATCAACGGCACGCAGTTTTCGACCGCCTGCGCGCTCACCGGCCTGTTCGACGCCTGGCGTCTGGCCGAAGCGACCCTGATGACCGCCAGCCTTTCCACCGACGCCATCATGGGTTCGACCGCGCCACTCCTGCCGGAAATCCATGAACTGCGCGGCCATCGCGGCCAGATCGAAGTGGCAAGGGCCATGCGCGCAATCATGGACGGCTCGGAAATCCGCGAAAGTCACCGCGAGGGCGACACCCGCGTGCAGGACCCCTACTGCATCCGCTGCCAGCCCCAGGTTGCCGGCGCCTGTGTCGATCTGCTCCGCATGGCTGCCCGCACGCTCGAGATCGAAGCCAATGCGGCAACCGACAATCCGCTGGTACTGATCGATGCCGACCGGATCGTTTCCGGTGGCAATTTCCATGCCGAACCGGTTGCCTTTGCTGCCGACCAGATTGCGCTGGCCATTGCCGAACTCGGTGCGATTTCCCAGCGCCGTGTCGCGCTCATGGTCGATCCGACGCTTTCCTTCGACCTGCCGCCGTTCCTCGCCAAGGATCCGGGCCTGAACTCGGGCATGATGATCGCGGAAGTGACGACCGCCGCCCTGATGAGCGAGAACAAGCATCTCGCCAATCCGTGCTCCACGGATTCCACGCCGACCAGTGCCAACCAGGAAGACCATGTTTCCATGGCCGCCCACGGTGCTCGTCGTCTTGCCCGCATGAACGCCAACCTCAGCCAGATCCTGGGTGTGGAACTTCTGTGTGCCGCCGAAGGCATCGAGCACCGTGCCCCGCTGAAGACCAGCGCTTCGCTGCAAACGGTGATGGGCACTCTTCGCGGTGTCGTTCCCTCTCTGGAAAAGGACCGCTACATGGCACCGGACCTGGAAACGGCAGCCGGCCTGATCCGCAGCCGCAAGCTGGTCTCGGCGATTTCCGCTGGCCACATGATCACGCTGGGAGATGCCCATGCAGCCGGTTGACGTCTTCCGCGGTGATGGCCCGGTCGTTCTTGGCGTGCCTCATGCAGGCACATTCGTTCCGGACGACATCAAGGCAAGGTTCAACGACACCGGCTTGAAACTGGCCGACACCGACTGGCATGTGGACCGGCTTTATTCCGATCTCCTGCCCGGTGCGACCATGGTGAAGGCGAACTTCCATCGTTACGTGATCGATGCCAATCGCGATCCGGAAGGCGTCAGCCTTTATCCGGGCCAGAACACCACAACGCTCTGCCCGACCACCGATTTCGATGGACGCCCCATCTACCAATCCGGCATGGAACCGCAGACCGGTGAAATCGAGGCCCGGCGTCTTGCCTGGCATGCTCCCTATCACGCTGCCCTTCAGGCGGAAATGGAACGGGTCCGCGCCAAACATGGCGTCGCCATTCTCTACGATTGCCACTCGATCCGCTCTGTAGTGCCGTTCCTCTTCGAAGGCACGCTGCCCGATTTCAACACGGGCACCAACAACGGCACGACCTGCGCCAGCGCCATCGAGGCTGCCGTCGTCGCCTGCACCCAGGCAGCGGAAGGTTACACGTCGATCCTAAACGGCCGCTTCAAGGGTGGCTGGACGACACGGCATTACGGCCGACCGGCCGAAGGCTTTCACGCCATTCAGATGGAGCTCGCCCAGAAGACCCATCTTGCCACCGAAGACACGCCCTTTGCCTATGACGAGGCCAAGGCCGACCGGCTTCGGGCCCATCTGAAAGACATCCTGAGCGCGCTGGAAAACCTCGCGCCATCCTTATTCCAGAACAACACCCAGGGAGCGAACAATGACTGATCGCCGCCACAACGCCCGCGACGTATTCCCGCCCACCGGCACCGAGCTCAACACCAAGTCCTGGCTGACCGAAGCCCCGCTGCGCATGCTGATGAACAACCTTCATCCGGATGTGGCGGAAAACCCGCATGAGCTGGTCGTCTATGGCGGCATCGGCCGCGCGGCACGCACCTGGGACAATTTCGACCGCATCGTCGCAAGCCTCAAGACCCTTGAGGAAGACGAGACGCTGCTGGTGCAGTCCGGCAAGCCGGTCGGTGTTTTCAAGACCCACAAGGATGCCCCACGCGTTCTGATCGCCAACTCCAACCTGGTGCCGAACTGGGCCAACTGGGACCATTTCCACGAGCTGGATAAGAAGGGCCTGGCCATGTATGGCCAGATGACCGCCGGTTCCTGGATCTACATCGGTACGCAGGGCATCGTGCAGGGTACCTATGAGACCTTCATGGAAGCCGGACGCCAGCACTACGAAGGCAACCTGAAGGGCCGCTGGATCCTGACCGGTGGTCTCGGCGGCATGGGCGGTGCCCAGCCGCTTGCAGCCGTCATGGCCGGGGCTTGCTGCCTTGCGGTGGAGTGCGACGAGAAGAGCGCCGACTTCCGCCTGCGCACCCGCTACGTCGACGAAAAGACCCACTCCCTCGACGAGGCGCTGGCACTGATCGACCGCTGGACCAAGGCAGGCGAAGCCAAGTCCGTGGCACTGATCGGCAACGCCGCCGATGTCTTCTCCGAACTGGTGAAGCGCGGCGTGAAGCCGGACATCGTCACCGACCAGACCTCTGCCCATGACCCGGTCAACGGTTACCTGCCGCAGGGTTGGACCGTCGCCGAATGGCGCGCCAAGGCCGAGACCGATCCGAAGGCGGTGGAAAAAGCCGCTCGCGCGTCCATGAAGGTGCATGTCGCCGCCATGGTCGACTTCTGGAACATGGGTGTGCCGACACTCGATTACGGCAACAACATCCGCCAGGTTGCCATGGAAGAAGGCCTGGAAAACGCCTTTGCCTTCCCGGGTTTCGTGCCGGCCTATATTCGTCCGCTGTTCTGCCGCGGCATCGGCCCGTTCCGCTGGTGCGCGCTTTCCGGCGATCCGGAAGACATCTACAAGACCGACGCCAAGGTGAAGGAACTGATCCCGGACGACCAGCACCTGCACAACTGGCTGGACATGGCGCGCGAGCGCATTTCCTTCCAGGGCCTGCCGGCCCGCATCTGCTGGGTTGGCCTTGGGCAGCGCCACCGCCTCGGCCTTGCCTTCAACGAAATGGTCCGCAACGGCGAACTGAAAGCGCCGATCGTGATCGGCCGCGACCACCTCGACAGTGGTTCGGTTGCATCGCCCAACCGCGAGACCGAAGCCATGAAGGACGGCTCCGATGCCGTGTCCGACTGGCCGCTTCTGAATGCCCTGCTCAACACCGCTTCCGGCGCGACCTGGGTGTCGCTCCACCATGGCGGCGGCGTCGGCATGGGCTTTTCCCAGCACTCGGGTATGGTCATCTGCTGCGACGGCACGGAAGATGCCGATCGGCGAATCGGTCGGGTGCTCTGGAACGATCCGGCAACGGGCGTGATGCGTCACGCGGATGCCGGCTACGAGATCGCGCTGGACTGCGCGAAAGAACAGGGGCTTAACCTGCCGGCTATTCTGGGTCGTCCCGCGTCCTGATGGACGCAGAAAGATGACCCAGCAACTATAATGCAATCAACTTTCTGCTTTCATGTTTCAACATGAAAGCAGGTTGATCTTGGGGAAACAATCAAGCACGGCGGGACACTCCGATCCATTCCTTTGACTGAGGGGTAATACCATGAAGAGACGTGATTTTCTGAAAGCCGGCGCCACCGGCACAGCCGCTGTTGCGGCCTCCACCCTGGCCGCACCTGCCATTGCGCAGGATGTGCACCAGTGGCGCATGGTCACCGCATGGCCGAAGAACCTGCCGGGACCGGGCGTCGCTGCCCAGATGCTGGCGGACCGCATCACCGCATTGTCCGGTGGCCGCATCGAGGTGAAGCTCTTTGCCGCCGGCGAAATCGTCCCCGGCAACGGTGTGTTCGATGCCGTCGGCCAGGGCACTGCCGAGCTGTACCATGCTGTACCCGCCTATTGGGGTTCCAAGTCCAAGGGCATCCTGCTGTTCGGTTCGCAGCCTTTCGGCCTGACAGCTCCCGAACAAGCCGGCTGGATGATCCACGGCGGCGGCCAGGCTCTCTATGACGAAATCTATGCCCGCTTCAACCTGAAGCCGTTCCTGTGCGGCAACTCCGGACCGCAGTGGGCTGGCTGGTTCCGCAACGAGATCAACAGCGCCGACGACCTGAAAGGCCTGAAGTTCCGGTCCACCGGTCTTGCCTCCGAAATGTGTTCCAAGCTCGGCATGGCGGTTCAGGCCATGAGCGGACCGGCCATGTTCCAGGCGCTTCAGTCCGGCGCACTTGATGCGGGCGAGTTCATCGGTCCGTGGACCGACAGCGCGCTCGGCTACTACCAGATCGCCAAGAACTACTACTGGCCGGGTGTCGGCGAGCCGTCTTCCGCTGAAGAATGTGCCGTCAACCTGGAAGCCTACAACGCCCTGCCAGACGACCTGAAGGAAGCCGTGCAGCGTGCCTGCGCCAGCCTCTACAACGACGTTCTGACGGAATACAACACCAAGCACGCCCAGGCACTGACCCAACTGGTCAATGATCACGGTGTGATGGTGAAAAAGCTTCCGGACGACGTCATCGTCGCAATGGGCAATGCCGCCGGTGAGGTGATCGCCGAACTGCGTGCGGACGAAGACGAGCTGGTGAAACGCATCACCGAAAGCTTCCTCGCCTACCGCAAGCTGATGCGCGAGTACATGCCCTATGCCGACAACGGCCAGATGAACGCGCGTATGCTCGACTACAACTACGACTGATCGGGTTGACGTCTCACATCGGGGAAATCTGTTTTCCCCGATGTGATGGCGTTTTATCGCCCTGTCTGTCGTCGTCCCATGGCGAGCCACAGGGATCCATTTCGGTTCCTCTTCGCGTCAGGGAAACGGCATGCCCTGCAGGGTCAAATCCTATAAGGATTTTGAGGTTTGGGCATCTGTTTTAAGCCGCTTGGGAAGATGGACGGCAGGGGATAAGTGGCGCCTCTATAGAAATGGAACGGGAATGCCCTCCACTTGTCATCCCCGCGCAGGCGGGGATCCAGTCGCCACCGGCGCCCATGCTTTTTACAGGGGCTGCGGCGTACTGGATCCCGGATCTGCGCTCCGCTCCGTCCGGGATGACAAGCGTCGGGATGCCCGATCTCAAGTTCAGGCAGGTAGAAAGCCTTAAGGGGCAAAAGAACCGGGAAGCTACTTTGATGGAAAAACTGGCGGGCGCGCTGGAGCGTGTCAATTCGGTAATAGGCAACACGCTGTGCTGGGCGGCGCTTCTGATGTTGCTGCTGCAATTCACGATCGTGTTGCTTCGCTATGTCTTTGGCTACAGCTTCATCTTTCTCGATGAAGGCGTGCTGTATTTCCACGCGGCGATCTTCATGCTCGGCGCCGGGTACACTTTCCTCGTCAATGCCCATGTCCGTGTCGACATCTTCTATGCTCGAAACAGCGAGCGCGCGCAGGCATGGATCGATATCTTCGGCCATCTGTTCCTGCTGACACCGGCTCTCGTCGTGCTGATCTGGTTCTCCTGGCCGTCCGTGCGCGGCAGTTGGGCCATTCTGGAAGGGCCGATTTCCGTCGGCGGCATCCCTGCCTCCTTCCTCCTTAAATCCCTCATTCCCGCCTATTGCGTGCTGCTGCTGATCCAGGGTGTGGCCGCCTTCATCCGCGATGTTCAGAAGCTGAAAGGCGTCAGTGCATGAGCCTGCCTCTCGATCTCATCATGTTCGGCGCGCTGATCGCCTTCATTCTGCTCGGCTATCCCGTTGCCTTCACCATCGCGGGCGTTGCCACGGGCTTTGCCCTGCTCGGCTGGATGATGGGCGACTTCAACATTCAGCTCATGGGTGCCATGGGCCAGCGTTTCTTCGGCGTGCTCACCAACCCGGTCCTGACCGCAATCCCTCTGTTCGTCCTGATGGGCGTCATTCTGGAAAAGAGCCGCATCGCTGAGGATCTGCTGGAAACAATGGGCCGGCTCTTCGGCCGCATGAGAGGTGGTCTCGGTGTTTCGGTGATGCTGGTCGGTGCCCTGCTCGCCGCGTCCACAGGCATTGTCGGGGCAACGGTGGTTGCCATGGGCCTGATCGCCCTGCCCACAATGCTGCGCAATGGCTATGACCCCAAACTTGCCTCCGGCATGGTCTGTACCGCCGGAACGCTCGGCCAGATCATCCCGCCGTCGACGCTGCTGATCATCCTGGCCGACGTCATGTCCAATGCCTTCCAGCAGGCGCAATACGCGCAGGGCAAGTTCACCATCGAGACGATCTCGGTCGGCCAGACCTTTGCAGCCGCCATGATCCCGGGTCTGCTGCTCGTCGCCGTCTACTGCGCCTACATTGTCGGCCGGGCTTACCTGTTCCCGAATGATGCGCCAGCGATGTCGGAACATGTCGACCAGCCGTCAGGCCGGGAGATCGCTGCCGCCATCGTGCCGCCGATCCTGTTGATCGTTGCTGTACTCGGTTCCATCCTCGGCGGCATCGCCTCGCCCAACGAGGCAGCTTCCGTCGGTGCCGTGGGCGCGATCCTGCTGGCAGGCCGCCGTCTCGGGGTGTCCTCAAAGCTCATCGTGCTGGCGACAGCTGCGCTCCTGACGCTTGCAATTGCCGCATCGATCCTGCCGATACGCCTGCAACGCTCCGATGTCACCGCCGGTGGCTACGTTATCGCCGCTGTCTATGCGGGGCTGGCGCTGTTTTCCCTGGGCGTCGTTTTGCACATCCTGAGGAAGGCTTTCGCGGACGGGCTCCTGAAAGCTTCCATGCTGTCCACACTGACCGTCACCTCGATGATCTTCGCAACCATCCTGATGGCCAGCTTCTTCTCGCTGGTCTTCGTCGGCCTTGGGGGGGAAGACCGGGTCCACGACATCCTTCAGGAAATGCCGGGCGGTCCGACAGGCGCACTGATCTTCGCGATGCTGTTCGTCTTCGTTCTGGGCTTCTTCCTCGATTTCGTCGAGATCTCGGTGATCCTGCTGCCGGTTCTCATCCCGCCCCTGATCCTGATGGGCATCGACCCAATCTGGCTGACGGTCCTGATCGCGATCAACCTGCAGACCTCGTTCCTGACCCCTCCCTTCGGCTTCTCGCTGTTCTATCTGAGAGGCGCGGCGCCGAAGGAAATCACAACGGGCCAGATCTACCGCGGCGTTGTTCCCTTTATCATCCTGCAGATCGTCGCCGTCGCCATCCTCTGGACCTTCCCGATGTTCGCCACCTGGCTGCCCCGCTGGCTGTATTGAGGAGTTTCTCGGCAAGCCGATAAAATTCACGATCTACTTAAAAAAGCCACAGCACCTTCCGCTGTGGCTTTTTTGTGCGTGTCCATGTCGTACATGAGTTTCATTCTTTGGCATTTTACGTTATTTTTTCCCGTAGAGAGGGAGAAATGACAGGAATGGACAGTTTCTGGGGGGCATTTGCTGGAGCCCTTGGCCTGGTCGTCGCGCTGGATCCGGATCTGATGGAAATCATCGGCCTGTCCATGCGGGTCACGCTTACGGCTGTCGTTCTTGCCTGCGTCATCGGCCTGCCCCTCGGCGCAGCGGTCGGCACTTTCAATTTTCCCGGAAGAACGCTCGTCGCCGTCATCTTGAACGCGCTGATGGGCCTGCCACCTGTCGTGGTTGGCCTGCTTGTCTATCTCGTCCTGTCGGCATCCGGACCGCTCGGGCCGTTGCGTCTGCTCTACACGCCGACTGCCATGATTATCGCGCAGATGGTGCTGGTGACGCCCATTGTCGCCGCGCTGACACGCCAGGTAATCGAAGACCTCAACAGGGAATATTCCGAGCAATTCGCATCGCTCGGCGTCGGCCGTTTTGATCGTCTGACAGCCATGCTCTGGGATGCCCGCTACAGCCTGCTGACAGTCGCATTGGCCGGTTTCGGCCGTGCAGTTGCCGAAGTCGGAGCGGTTATCATTGTCGGTGGCAACATCAACCATGTTACCCGCGTGATGACCACGACCATCGCCTTGGAAACATCCAAGGGCAATCTCCAGCTTGCCTTGGCGCTCGGCGTGATCCTGCTGATGATCGCCTTTGCTGTGAACGCCGGTGTCATGGCCCTTCGTGCCTCAGCTGCGAGGGCCGCCTATGCGTGACGCAGCTTTCGACACACCAGGCACTGCCTCCACGATGTCGCGCCGTAGCCCGGCAATGCACGCCCCCTTGCTGGATGTCAGAAGTCTCGGCTTTTCGGCGGGCGGCGAAAAACTTCTCCACGACGTCGATGTTGCCATCCGGCGCGGTTCACGCACGCTCATCATGGGCCCGAACGGAGCCGGCAAGAGCCTCTTGCTGCGACTGATGCACGGTCTGCTTCAGCCGCAGGAAGGCGCTATCCTGTGGGAAGGCGGCCGGATGGACGCCACCGCCCGACGCGCACAGGCTATGGTCTTCCAGCGTCCCGTGTTGCTGCGCCGCTCGGTTATCGCCAATCTCAAGTTCGCACTGAGCGTTCGCGGCCTGCGCGGCAGCGAACGCGCCAACAAGGTCAAGGCCGCGCTGGAAACGGCGGGCCTCAGTCATCTGGCCCGGCGACCGGCGCGCGTCTTGTCCGGCGGCGAGCAGCAGCGCCTGTCCCTGGTGCGCGCTCTTGCCTGCGATCCCGAACTCCTGTTTCTCGACGAACCCACCGCCAATCTCGACCCGGCCTCCACTGCCGCGATCGAGTCCCTGGTACTGGAAGCCAACGCCCGCGGTGTCACCGTTGTTCTGGTGACCCATGATGCAGGCCAGGCAAAACGCCTCGGTGAAGACCTCGTGTTTCTGCAGAACGGCACCGTGGTCGAGACAGGCCCTGTCGAAAAAGTGCTGGCCAACCCCAGAAGCGAACCCGTTCGCGCCTGGCGGGACGGCAGGCTTTACCTTGGACCCAACACCCAATCCCTGAATGATTACCCCGGGAGGAAAAATTGATCAGAAGAGCATTTCTGGCGCTTGCCGCCGCCGTCCTGACGACCGTATTTGCCGGTCAGCCGAGTTTTGCGGAAGACAAGTTCATTGTCGTCCAGTCGACCACCTCAACCCAGAATTCGGGCCTGTTCGACTATCTCCTGCCCATCTTCCAGGAAAAGACCGGCATTGAGGTCCGCGTGGTTGCCGTTGGCACAGGCCAGGCCATCAAGAACGCCGCCAATGGCGATGGTGATGTCCTGTTCGTTCACTCCAAACCGTCTGAAGAAAAATTCGTTGCAGACGGTCTCGGCGTTTCCCGTTCCGACGTCATGTACAACGACTTTGTCATCGTCGGCCCGGCAAATGACCCTGCAGGCGTCGCCGGCTCGAAAGATGTCGTAGAGTCCCTGAAGAAAATCGCCGATGCGAAGGCCCCATTTGCCTCTCGCGGCGATGACAGCGGCACCCACAAGGCGGAGCTTCGCCTGTGGAAGGCCGCCGGCATCGACCCGAGCGAAGGCTCTGGCGACTGGTACCGTGAAACCGGCTCCGGCATGGGCGCTACCCTCAACACCGGTACCGGCATGGGCGCTTACGTCATGACCGATCGTGCCACCTGGATCTCCTTCGGCAACAAGGGCGACTACAAGGTTGCCGTTGAAGGCGACCCGATCCTGTTCAACCAGTACGGCATCATTCTGGTGAACCCGGAAGTTCATGCCCATGTGAAGGCCGATCTTGGCCAGCAGTTCGTTGACTGGGTGCTGTCCAAGGAAGGCCAGCAGGCTATCGCCGACTACAAGGTCGACGGCCAGCAGCTGTTCTTCCCGAATTCGGACAAGGGCTCAAGCTGAGCCCGTCTGACCGTCTTCTCGCTTTCCGAGTGAGTGGAGCCAGATAGCAATCTGTGTCGCATGCTCCGCTCAAACCTTCCCCCTTCTCACGCGAGGAGGGGGATTTTTTTTGACCTGATCAAAGCCAAATGGACTTGCGAGGAGTTTCAAGGTCACCCCGGGGAAAAGCAAGTACGCCGCACACAGGTACCGCTCATGAGCTTTCAACAGCCCATGTCGAAAGGAATTGGCGTCAGGCGCTGCCTGTTTCCGTCAAATTCCGGGTAATCGTTATTCCCCCAAGCGCACGGACGGGCTGGACGTGAAGTCGGCGCTGGAAAACCGCAGGTGCTCCAGAACCTGGTTGGCGCCGATGGCAATCACGATAATGGCGGCAAACGCGATGAGCATTGTTTTCATTGTGTATCTCCTTCGGATGGCGCCGTCGCCGATTTCAGATAGTCGATCAGATCGTCACGGTCTTGCTGTTCCACAATCCGCTGCATCGGCATCTTCGACCCGGGAATATAGTGATCCGGGCCGTCCAGGAACAGTTGATCGATCGTCACTTCCGACCAGACAATATCAGATCCTGACAGGGTCGCCGAATAGGGGTAGTCCGGAATAGTGCCTGCACGCCGGCCGAAGACGTTGTGAAGCGTCGGCCCGGCCTTGCGCGCGGTATCGCCGGTCAGGGCGTGGCAGATCGAGCATTTGCGCGCGAACTGCCGTTCGCCGTTGGACATTTCTTCCGGTTTCTTGAGGAATTGCGGTGTCTCGGTTGCCATCGGATCGAATGTTGCAAGATCAGCAAGGGGCCATGAATAGACGATGTTCTCGATGCCGCCCGCATGCAACACATCGCCGTCCTTCGAAAAGGCAAGAGCCCAGATTGGACCTTTCAGTGCTGCCCGGAAGTCCGTTTCGAGCGCCCAGGACGTCGTGTCGAACACGGTGATGTATCCATGACCGTCACCGGTCGCCAGACGTGAGCCATCCGGACTGACCGCCATGGCCAGTATCGGCCGGCGCTCGAAAGTGAAGTCATGCAGCCGTTCGCCGGTTTCGATATCGACGATCCGCGTCACTCCGTCCTGGGAGCCGTAGGCAATCCAGCTCTCCCGGTCACCCTCACCGCCAATGGCAATGACATTGATGCCGAAGCCATTGCGATCAACGACCCGCTTTTCACTTTGCGTTGCCAGATCCCAGAGCTTGATCGACCCGTCGACCGACGCGGAGTAGAGCTGGCGCCCGTCCCTTGAAAACGCGACCGCATTCACCCCGGCTGAATGTCCGGCAAGATAAGCCGGCTCGCCGCCGGCAACCGGCCACAACCCCACACGTGCATCCCAGCTTGCGCTGGCAATCGTCGTCTTGTCGGGGGAAACCGCAAGCCCCATGATCTTGGCCGTGTGCCCTTCCAGAACCCGGTTCGAGTTATCGCGGGTGTTCCAGAGAATAAGCTCGTTGTCGTCTCCGCCGGACACCAGATGACTGCCGTCCAGAAACTGAACCACCTTGACCGCCGCCGCATGACCCTCAAGCCATTGCGGCGCCCGGTCTTTCCAGATGCCGACCGAATTGTCGAAGCTGGCAGTGGCCACCTGCCCGGTCTCAAGGGAAACGTCGATATCCATGACCGGGCCGCCGTGGCCCTTCAGGGTCTGGAAATCGGCGCTACCGGCTGCGGAGACCAGCGTCAGAAGGACGCCGGCAGCGGGCCCGAAGACCCGTGCAAGCAACCATACGGGATCCGGCTGAAACGGCATGTCACGCCGGGCCTATTCGGCGGGAACCGCGCTGTCGCCGCCTGAATGTTTGGCGGCTTCGCGCTTTTCAGCTTCTTCGACTTCCTTCACCCAGAGGCCGTGGTGCTCCTTCGCCCACTGCAGTTCAACCTCGCCGGAGCCCATGGCGTCATAGGCGCCTTCCATGCCGATGGAACCGATGTAGATATGCGCCAGGATCAGCGCCATCATCACGAAAGCCACAATGGCGTGCCACAGCTGCGCAAACTGCATTTCCTCATGCGGTGCAAGCGCGGTAGGCAATGTACCGAGACCCACCAGCTGCGGCAGGCCGAGTGCGTTGAGCTTTTCGAAGGTGACCGCAAACATCGGCATTTCGAACGGGAACAGCAGCGACAGACCGGAAACGGAGATCGACGCGCCCAGGACGATCACCCCCCAGAACACCAGCTTCTGGCCGAAGTTGAATTTCTTGGCCGGTGGGTGCACGCCCTTCTTGAAGAGCCCGCCACCAACGGCGATCCATTTCACGTCCGTCTTGTTCGGGATGTTGTGCGCGACCCACATCACGAACACCATGATCAGGCCAAGCATGAAGGCCCAGGCGACGTTGTTGTGGATCCACTTCGAGAAATGTGCGACGGGCGCGAAGGCGTCCTTGCCGATCATGGGGATGATCACAAAGCGCCCGAAAAGCGTCAGCAGGCCGGTAATGCCAAGCAGGACGAAGGATCCCGCAAGCAGCCAGTGCCCGAAGCGCTCGATCGCCTTGAAGCGGGTGATGGTGCGGCCGGTCTTCTCGCCGTCGATGCGAATACGGCCGCGAATGAGATAGAAAAGGGCCAGCAGCACGATAGTCCCGCCGAGCAGCCAGGCGCCGTAAGTGGCAAGCGGACCCTTGCGCCATTCGAGCCAGCGCATGCCGCCATCCTGCATCAGAACGGTTGCTGCAAATCCACCGGAAGAGACTGTTACATCCGCGGAGCCATACCGCAGTGCCCGCCAGAGCTCCGGATCGGAGACACCGCCAAGTGTCCCGAGCTGTGAGGAAATCGACGCCGCGTCGTCCGGATCACCGGTATTGTTGCGGCGGAAGTCGTAGTCGACCTTCTCGCCACGCTGGCGCTTCATGATGTCTTCAAGCGTCTGCGCACCGCCGGTCGCCGACCGGTCGGCGGACGTATCCTGTGCAAACCCTGTCCCCAGACCTGCACCAAGAAAGGCCAGAAGAACGAGCAAAGCCATAGTCACGCGTTTCATGACCGCAAACCTCATTGTCGATTACAACCGGAGACGAGCGGGGCGGCTGTAAAGCCGCCCCGCCTACGTTTCTTTCAGGCATCCACCCAAGCGTGACGGGCAGTCCGGCGTGCCGGTCTGCCTTCACCCCGCAAGGGATCAGCCGCCTTTCTGGCCGTAAGCGGTACCCCAGCCCCAGGCACCCGAGCCGAAGCCGCGGGCAACCACACGTTCGCGGTAGATGGCCGACACGACGTCGCCATCACCCGCGAGCAGGGCTTTGGTGGAGCACATTTCCGCGCAGAGCGGCAACTTGCCTTCCGCGATACGGTTGCGGCCGTATTTCGCGAACTCTGCAGTGGAGTTGTTTTCTTCCGGACCACCTGCACAGAAGGTGCATTTGTCCATCTTGCCGCGCGATCCGAAATTGCCCGCCTGCGGGAATTGCGGTGCGCCGAACGGACAGGCGTAGAAGCAGTAGCCGCAGCCAATGCACAGGTCCTTCGAGTGAAGCACCACGCCTTCTTCGGTCTGGTAGAAACAGTCCACCGGGCACACCGCCATGCAGGGTGCGTCCGAGCAGTGCATGCAGGCCACGGAGATCGACCGTTCGCCCGGCTTGCCATCATTGATGGTTACCACACGGCGGCGGTTGATGCCCCACGGCACCTCGTGCTCGTTCTTGCAGGCCGTGACGCAGGCATTGCACTCAATGCAGCGTTCGGCGTCGCAAAGGAACTTTGATCTTGCCATTTGTCGTCCTCCTTACGCTGCCGAGATCTTGCAGAGAGTAGCCTTGGTCTCTTGCATCTGGGTCACCGAGTCATACCCGTAGGTCTGAGCGGTGTTACAGCTTTCCCCAAGCACATAGGGGTCTGCACCCTTCGGATACTTCGACCTCAGATCCTCGCCCTGGTAATGACCGCCGAAGTGGAACGGCATGAAGGCAACGCCTTCGCCGACACGTTCGGTAACCATCGCCATGACCTTGACCTTGCCGCCCTCCGGGCCTTCGACCCAGACTTGTGCGCCATCACGCACCCCGAGATTGTTGGCATCCCGCGGATTGATTTCGACGAACATGTTCTGCTGGAGTTCCGCCAGCCAGGGGTTCGACCGGGTTTCGTCCCCGCCGCCCTCGTATTCGACCAGACGGCCGGATGTGAGGATGATCGGGAAGTCCTTGGAGAAGTCGTTCTTCTGGATCGACGCATAGAGTGTCGGAACGCGCCAGAACGACTTGTCGGCATAGGTCGGATAGTCCGCGACCAGATCTCGCCGGTTGGTGTAGAGCGGCTCGCGGTGCAGCGGCACCGGATCCGGGAAGGTCCACACAACGGCACGCGCCTTGGCGTTGCCGAACGGGGCACAGCCATGGGCGATCGCCACGCGCTGGATACCGCCCGAAAGGTCGGTTTTCCAGTTCACGGTGCCGATCTTGTCCGCAGCGCCGGCAACAGTCTCGATCGACTGACGCTCTTCGGCCGTCAGGTCACCATCCCAGCCGAGATCGATCAGCATCTGCATGGTGAACTCGGGATAGCCGTCCTGAATGTCCGCACCGGGGTTGGAGACGCCTTCCGCCAGAAGGTTCTGGCCATCACGCTCCACGCCGTAACGGGCACGGAAGCACAGACCGCCTTCAGCGACCGGCATGGACATGTCGTAGAGATTTGCCGTTCCCGGGTGTTTCATCTCTGCGGTGCCCCAGCACGGCCACGGCATGCCGTAGAACTCGCCGTCGTTCGGACCACCGACTGCACGCAGCGTGGTGCGGTCGAAGGTGTGCTGGTTCTCCATGTGCGACTTGATACGCTCAGGCGACTGGCCGGTGTAGCCCACCGTCCACATGCCGCGGTTGAACTCGCGTGTCAGGTCCTCGATGTTCGGCTCGTCCCCGTCCATGCCGATGTTGCGGAAGAGGCGGTCGTCGAAACCGAACTTCTTGGCGAACATGGCGATGATCGTGTGGTCGGGCTTGGATTCAAACAGCGGTGCAATCACCTGTTCGCGCCACTGCAGCGACCGGTTGGAAGCGGTCACCGAACCACGGGTCTCGAACTGGGTCGAGGCCGGCAGCAGGTAACAGCCGTCGGTGCGGTCGTGCAGGATTGCCGAAACGGTCGGATAGGGATCAACCACCACCAGAAGGTCGAGCTTTTCCATAGCCTGTTTCATTTCCGGCAGACGGGTCTGGGAGTTCGGGGCATGGCCCCACAGCACCATCGCACGGGTGTTGTCCGGCTGTTCCAGGTTTTCCTTGGCTTCAAGGACACCATCGATCCAGCGGCTGACCGGGATACCGGTCAGGTTCATCATGGCCTTGTCCTTGCCGTCCGCACCCTTGATGGTGCCGAAGCGGCCTTTCAGCCAATCCAGATCTTCTTCCCACACACGAGCCCAGTGAGCCCAGGAGCCGGCGGTCAGGCCGTAATAGCCCGGCAGCGTGTCGGCGAGAACGCCGAGGTCGGTCGCTCCCTGCACGTTGTCGTGGCCACGGAAGATGTTGGTGCCGCCACCGGCGGTACCCATGTTGCCGAGCGCCAGCTGCAGGATGCAGTAGGCACGGGTGTTGTTGTTGCCGTTGGTGTGCTGGGTGCCGCCCATGCACCAGATCACGGTGCCCGGACGGTTGTTGGCAAGCGTCCGCGCCACGCGCTTCAGCTGGCTTTCCGGCGTACCGGTGACACGCTCGACTTCATCGGGCGTCCATTTGGCAACTTCTTCGCGGATCTGGTCCATGCCCCACACGCGGGTGCGGATGAACTCCTTGTCCTCCCAGCCGTTTTCGAAGATGTGCCACAGAATGCCCCAGATGAGGGCAACGTCCGAACCCGGACGGAAGCGCACATATTCGTCGGCATGGGCCGCGGTGCGGGTGAACCGCGGATCGCAGACGATCAGCGGAGCGTTGTTCTGTTCCTTGGCGCGCAGCACGTGCAGCAGGGAGACGGGGTGAGCCTCCGCCGGATTGCCGCCGATGATGAAGATCGCCTTGGAATTGTGGATGTCGTTGTAGCTGTTGGTCATGGCGCCGTAGCCCCATGTGTTCGCTACGCCGGCAACCGTCGTGGAGTGGCAGATGCGGGCCTGGTGGTCGACGTTGTTCGTTCCCCAGTAGCCTGCAAACTTGCGGAAGAGATAAGCCTGCTCGTTACTGTGCTTGGCCGAGCCGAGCCAGTAGACGCTGTCCGGACCGCTTTCTTCGCGGATCTGCAGCATCTTGTCGCCGATCTCGTTGATCGCCTCATCCCAGCTGATACGCTTCCACTCTCCGCCTTCCTTTTTCATCGGATATTTCAGGCGGCGCTCGCCATGAGCGTGTTCGCGGACGGAAGCTCCCTTGGCGCAGTGGGCACCCAGGTTGAACGGGCTGTCCCAACCGGGCTCCTGCCCGATCCAGACTCCGCTGGAAACTTCGGCGATAACGGTACAGCCAACGGAACAGTGCGTGCAGATCGACTTGACGGTCTTCACGGCATCGCCAGTGGATTGTGCCTTGGCTTTGGTGACCGTTCCTCCGGTCACGGTAATGGCGGCCAGGCCGCCTGCGGCAAGACCGGATCCCTTAAGGAACGTACGGCGGTCTACCGACTTGTGTGCAGCGTCTTTCAGGATACTTGCACCTTGGGGGCGTCGCGCAACCCCATTGGTCTTTTTCCTAAGCATATTGCCCTACCTTGCTTGTATCAGAACCTGATACGGCTGGGTTATTTGTGAACCGGCGTCCGGGCGTCACGCAACCATGGCCGGGGAAGTCTCACAGGGTCCAGTTAGAACCGGGCGCTGTCGTAGTAGGCACGGGTATGAACCGTGTCCTGCATCTTGTCGGAAGCCAGGTCCGGTTCAGCCGCCTCAGCGGTGGTTCCGGCGGTTACCGTGGTCACGGCAACCGGGGCAGAAATCGCCGCCAGCTTCAGGAAGTCCCGGCGGCCTGTACCCTCTTCGGGGCTTGCCGTTTCGGGTCGTTTCATTGTCGCATTCCTCCTCTCGCAGATGGATGGCCAAGCCACCCCATTTCAGATGCAACCGTCAGTTCGAGATCATGTCGAAGCCCTGTGCCTCGATTTCCATGAACTGGCGCCCCAACGATCCGACAGCACCGTAGAACACCGATGTTCCGGCCGCTTCCAGATCAGTGAAGAAATGTATCGCCCAAGGTTCCACATGGGCGTTGAAGAAACTCTTCTGTTCGCTGAGAGACGTCACCTTGCCGAAACGGCCGAGGATCATCCCCGCCATCATCTCCATCAGCGATGCGATGTTGTCTTCCGGCTCGTGCTTGTCTTCAGCGCGCTCAATCCCGCGCTCCGCCATGTCCTGGCGCAGCTTTGCGAGAGGCTTTTCGTTGAGGAACCCTGTCAGGTAATAGCTGGCGTATGGCAGCAGCTCACCGCGCCCGAGACCGACGAAAAGGGCATTGAATTCACGCTCGGCCGTCTCCGGCGTCGTCACTGCCGCAATTCTGGCAAGCACATTGAGAGCATTGCCCAGGGGCGTGTCACCGCCCTGCAAGCCTGCAATCTGCTCGAGCAATTCAGCTCCGGCCGGGCGCGCAAGCACCAGTGCCAGAAAGTCGTACAATTCGGACCGGGCCTGATCTTCCGGTTCGATAATGAATTCCCTCGCCACAACGGCCATTCGAGCCTTTTCCTCCCACACACGCGGTGCTTTTCTGGCGCAAAAACTTCTTAGACTTTAGTATTAATCAAAGTCGAAACGCATTCGGCGCCGTTTCGGCAGGCGCTCTTCTTCGGCTTCGACCAGTGCTGTTTCATCAGACACAATAGTTCCAATTTCACTAATTTGCACCTTCTCGTCTCTTTGCGTCAATCGAATAGATGTTTTTCCATTTTCGACATAAGTATGCTGCGCTGCAGCAAGTTGTTCCGATTGCGGCGCAGCAGAATCACTTTGCCCGGAAAGTACTTCACCTTCTCCGGCCTGCGTAGCGTCCGAGTTTTCGTCCGGCTCCGTTTCAGAGATTTTTTTCAAGAATCCACGACCAACTTCATAGGCGGTCTTCACCACCTGACCGGCGGTCGATGCATCGGTAAAATCATCGTCATAATCGTTCAGGCCATCGAGATTGGCGAGAACGGGGTTGGACAGCCACAAACGGCGCAATGCCCTCCGGCGCAGACGCTCCGGCACGGTCTTGGCCAGGAATTGCGTGAAATCGTCGTCCTTCTGCAGGCTGTCGGGATCAGGCAATCCAAGTTCTTCCAGGATTTCCGCGTCGGTCTTTTCTTCCAGCTCAACCCGTTTCGCGGTTTCAAGCTCAGCGTCCCGGCGCTCGACCTCCGCGGCTTCGGCCTCTCGAACCGCAGCCTTGCGCCTTGACCAGAAATCCATTGGCTTGTCGTCGCCGGAGTTCACTGCAGTGTGTCCTTCTTTCGGGTACCGGGCGCCCGGTAAACGTCGGCAAGCTGCCGGATGCGTGGATCACCGATGCCTTCTTCCTCCAGGTCGATCCGGTGCTTGTCACGCTGCCGCTTGTAGAAGATTTCCTCTTCGTGGTGCATGTCAATGAATTCCCGGACCCAGGCAATCAGCCCTGGCGGCATTGGCACCTTCTCGACAAAGACCTCGGCGGAATCCGCGTAATCCAGGCCTTCATGGGCAGACGCTGTCATGTGCAGCACCTCAATGGGGATCGCCGGAGCCAGCTCCGGGGCAGCCCGCATCACTACGTAGACAGAAGGAACCTTGTCGGACAGGGCAATCAGATAGGCTTCGGTCTGGGTGTGATGCAACTCCAGGCTCAAGGTCGTCGCATGGTATTCGATCGCATCGCCTTCGGCCCGCAGCATTTTCCAGTCCGCAGGCGCGGCCCCCGGCAGCAGGGACACCGGCAACCAGGTCCACTTCTGCCAGCGCGTTACGCCCGGCAGCCTGCGCACCACAACCCCGACCGGCATGACGCGCGTTCTTTCCCTAGTCACGAACCACCTACCTCCCCGTCCGCCGGTTCAATCCGGCTCTGTTTTGATGTTACGTAAAATGCTGTAGCAAGCGACATAAATTTCAAGCCCCGCAGAAGTCGAACTTGACGCGCGCCTTTCAGCGCCCTTGTTATGGGGTTCGGTATTGTCTGACAAATCACAAGAGAATCGGTTTCGGACGATCCGGGGGAGAGGACGCGCACACAATGACGCAACCAAGGCTTCTGCTTTGCGATTGCCTGAATACACAGGCTATTGACGCCGGGCTTATCGAACAGGCAACGGGACTGACCTGTTCGAAAATCCACACGCAACTTTGCCGCGGCGAAGCAGCACAGGCTGCCGAAGCGCTTCAGGCGGGCAATGTCATCATTGCATGTCAGCAGGAACGCCAGGCATTCGAGGATCTGGCCGCAGACCTTGAAGCGGACGAACCTCTTTTTGTCGATCTGCGCGACCGAGCCGGTTGGACCGCCGACACCCGCAGCACGTCTCCCAAGATGGCCGCGCTGCTCGCCGAATCGATCTTGCCGACACCCGGTGCAAAGGTCGTGGACGTTACCTCGGAGGGCACCTGCCTCATCCTTGGCGACAGCGAAGCTGCGCTTACCGCGGCAGACCATCTTTGCGAGCTCCTGAGCGTTACAGTCATTCTCGACCCTGCCGACGAATTGCCTCTTGCCGACAACCGGCGGTTCGACATCGTGCGCGGCCGGGTAACAACAGCAACCGGTGCGCTTGGCCACTTCAAGGTCGGTTTCGATGCCCTGCAGGAGCGCATTCCCGGCGGGCGGGGCGCGTTCAACTGGACAGATCCCAAGAGCGGTGGGCGCACGGAATGCGACATCGTGCTGGACCTCCGCCGGGGGCAGCCGCTCTTTCCCGCACCGGAAAAACGGGAAGGCTACCTGCGCGCAGACCCGGGCAATGCGGGCGCGTTCACCAAGGTGCTCCTGGATGCCTCACAACTTGTCGGCACCTTCGAAAAGCCGCTCTACGTTCGTCTGGACGAGCAGCTCTGCGCTCACTCCAGGGCCCGCAAAACAGGCTGCACGCGCTGTCTGGATCTTTGCCCAACCGGTGCCATCAGCCCCGGCGGCGACAGTGTTGCGGTCGATACCATGGTCTGCGCCGGCTGTGGAAGCTGTTCGGCAGTCTGTCCGTCCGGTGCCATCAGCTACGATGCTCCTCCCGTCAGCCACACCTTCCAGCGCCTGCAAACGCTGGCGGCAACCTGGCGCAAGCTCAGCTCCGACGCACCGCGCCTGCTCGTTCACGACAGCAGCCACGGTGCAGAGCTGATCCGCCTGGGCGCTCGCTACGGCAAGGGCTTGCCGGCGGACGTCATTCCGCTGGAGATGGAAGCCATCGCCAGTTTCGGCCATACGGAAAGCCTGGCAGCACTTGCCTGCGGCTTCGCCGACGTGACCGTGTTGCTATCACCTGCCACCGAAAAGGAAGGCATGCCCTTCCAGGCCGAACTCTCCAATGCGATCGCCGGCGAAGACCGCGTCTGCCTTATCACGCCGTCCGATCCGGACGAGCTGGAAGAAGTCCTCTACCGCGAACAGTCTCCGGTGACCGTGAAGCAGCCGATCCTGCCCCTTGGCTCCCGCCGGCAAATCACGCGTCTTGCCGCCAAAACGCTCAACGAGCCAGGCAAGATCATCCCGCTCCCGGAAGGAGCCCCCTATGGCTCGGTTGTCCTTGACCAGGACGCCTGCACGCTGTGCCTGTCCTGCGTGTCGCTTTGCCCGTCCGGCGCCCTGAAGGAAAACCCCGATGCGCCGCAGCTGCGCTTTCAGGAGGATGCCTGCCTTCAGTGCGGCATCTGCACGACAATCTGCCCGGAAAAGGCCCTGACACTGGACCCGAGGCTGGATCTTTCGGACGACGCATTGCGCGCCAGGGTGCTGAAGGAAGAAGAACCGTTCAACTGTGTTGAATGCGGCAAGCCATTCGGTGTCCGGTCAACAGTGATGAGACTGACGGAAAAGCTCGCCGGCAAACACGCCATGTTCCAGGACAACAAGGCCATACAGCTCATACAGATGTGCGACGACTGCCGTGTGAACGCCGTCTACCATTCGGAAAACAACCCGTTCGCCTCTGCCGAGCGCCCACGTGTTCGCACGACGGACGACTACATCAGCAAGCGGCGCGATCATTGAACCGCATGAGACAAAATCACTGGTACTGTATGGGGGCTCCGAGGTCGGCCGGCGGAATGCGGGAAACGAACGCAAGGATCGCTTCGAGTTCTTCAAGCGTCATCTGCACCGGCACGATCGGCGATGGCCTGCTTATGTCGAAGGGTTCGGTAACCCCGTCGATCACCGTGAAAGCCGGATGCGGATTGAGGGCAAAAAACGCCTCGAACCGCATTTGCCAGTCTGAGAAACTGCGCATCACCGCGAAGGAAGGCGATGAACCGATTGTCGTAAGGCGCGTTGCCTCGTTGACCATATGGCAGCGTCCGCAATGGAGAACGGCCAGTTCCTCACCCCGGATCGCATCACCGGACAGGACGACCGGACCATCGTCCTCCACCTGTTCGAGCGCTGCGGTGAACACCTGCTTGCCGTCTTCCTCGAAAGCATCAACCGTGCGCCTGCCGATATCCCCGGTCAACCAGTCCCGAAAGCGGATCGCGTGTTCGTTGGTTTCCTCATGGATCATGAGGAACCAGGTCTTGCCAAGTCCGGAGAACACGGCAACCCCGGAAGTGCCTTCCGAAAGACTGAGTTCGGAGGATTCCGTGTCACCCACGATTTCAATGCGGATCCCGGTCTTGAGCGAAAAACGCGGCAGCAGATATTGGAGGAAGCCGGTTTCCGCAATCGCGTTCGGCACGCCCATCCGGAAAGACCGCGATTGCGCGATCCCCGGTTTATGGAACAGGATGCCGGCCGACAGGGCAACGGCAAGAAATATCAAGGCACGGCAGCCCACGCGCTCCTCCCTCACGTTGCTGGCCAGATCCGCTAGGGTAGGTTTCAATCGGGCGAGCCGTCAATGTGCGCCGCATTCAACAGGAGAATAAGATGAGCGAAGATTTCAACATGTCCATGCGCAAGTTCCTGAAGCAGGTCGGTGTGACCTCGCAGCAGGCGATCGAAAATGCGGTGCGCGAAGCAGGCCCGAATGCGGGAAAATCCTTCAAGGTGAAAGCTGTCGTGACGATCGAGGAACTCGGTCTCGAGCACGTGGTCACCGGCGAAATCGAGGGGCAGGACTAACGTGTCACTGACGCGCGAAACCGCCCTGTCGGTTCTGAAGACGATCAAGGATCCGGCCTCCGGCGAGGACATTGCCGCCTCGGGCATGATGAGGGCACTGCAGGTCAATGGCGGTACGGTCCGCTTCGTTCTGGAGATCGACCCGCGGCGCATGGCCGAGATGGAAGTTCTGAAAAGCGAAGCGGAAACGAAGCTCGAAGCGCTGGAAGGCTGCGAAAGCGTTCAGGTGATCCTGACGTCCCATGCGGACCAGCCGGCCGCACAGGCCGCCAAACCCGCAGCACCCAAACCGTCCGAACCGCAGCCGATCCGGGCGAAACCGGCAGCACCGGGCGCAACCGGGCCGCAGAAGGTGCCTGGCATCGACCGGGTGATCGCGGTTGCCTCGGGCAAGGGCGGCGTCGGCAAGTCGACCGTGGCTGCCAATCTTGCCTGTGCGCTGGCCGCCGAAGGCCGCAAGGTGGGTCTGCTGGATGCCGATGTCTATGGTCCGTCGCAGCCCAAGATGCTTGGCATCTCCGGCCGGCCGACCTCGCCGGATGGCCAGATGATCCTGCCGCTGCGCAACCACGGCGTCACCATGATGTCCATCGGCCTGATGACATCTGGCGACGAGGCAGTTGCCTGGCGCGGGCCGATGCTGATGGGTGCTCTGCAGCAGATGATGACCCAGGTGCAATGGGGCGCGCTCGATGCGCTGATCGTCGATCTGCCGCCCGGCACCGGCGATGTCCAGATGACACTTTGCCAGAAGTTCGCCGTCGACGGCGCCATCATCGTTTCGACACCGCAGGACGTTGCCCTGATCGATGCCCGCAAGGGCATCAGCATGTTCGAGCAGATGCAGGTTCCGCTTATCGGCATGATCGAGAACATGTCGACCCACATCTGCTCCAACTGCGGTCATGAGGAACACGTCTTTGGCCATGGCGGCGTTGCTGCGGAAGCGGAAAAGCTCGGTGTTCCCCTGTTGGCCGAAGTGCCGCTGCATCTCAACGTCCGCCTTGCCGGCGATGGCGGCACGCCGATTTCGATCAAGACACCTGAAGCGCCGGAAGCTTCCGTGTTCCGTCAGCTCGCCCGAACTTTGATCGCGGAGGGCAATGCATGAGCGAAGTGCAGTTTCCGCCGCTTTTTCAGGGCGAGGCGCTGACCGGACAGGCAGATCCCTTCGAACGTGCATTGGCGCTTGCCATCACCGGCACGGACCCTGGAACAGTCATCTATAACCTTGGCGGGGAACGCCTGCGGGCGGCTCTGATCTTTGCACCGGAAGTCCCGCTGGAGGAGGCCATGGCCATCCTGCCTGTGTGCGGCCTCGGCTTTCAGGCAGCGCTCGGCACGCTCGCCCCGCCGGAGGTGGCGGTCCACCTGGAATGGGATGGCCGGATTCGCGTCAATGGCGCGGTCTGCGGGCGCATGCGCGTCAAGGCGTCTACGCAGGATCCCGAGGCAACCCCGGACTGGCTGATCCTCGGCCTGGAACTCAGCATGACAAGCCGGAAATCAAACCCAGGCAAGGATCCTGACCGAACCTGGTTGTCCGAAGAAGGCTGCGGCGAGATTACCCCCGACCAGCTTCTGGAGTGCTGGGCGCGCCATAGCCTTTACTGGCTCAATCGCTGGCTGGACGACGGCCCGCGCCCCGTCCATTCCGACTGGCGCGGTCTTGTTCCGACGCTGGGTGAAACGGTGGAGGTTGACGGAACCTCCGGCACTTTCGTCGGTGTCGATGAAAATTTTGGTATGTTGCTGAGAACGGGTGAGGACACGACCTTGATCCCGCTTTCCAGCCGTCTTGAGGGATAACCGGATGAAACTCGCTCGTGCCATTCACCTGGATGACAGCGACCGCAACGTCTTCTTTTCCCCGGCTCGTACCGGCGAATGGTGCCTGTCCGGCGGCTTCGAGTTTTCCGACTGGACCGAAGCTGACCTGACCGGCAAGGCACGTCAGGCCTTTGCCAACGGCTGGCTGGGGCTGGAAACCTTCGGCAGAGCAACCTTCGTTGCCGTCACCCCGATCGAAGAGACCGAGCTTGCCACCCTCGCCGAGCGGCTTGCTCAACATTTTGTCGACATTTACGGCGCACCTTCCGTGGAGGCGGCGCTTGGTGTTGCCCGTCAGGAGCTGGCCTATATGGCAGAGCTTTGCGAGGAGCATCCGGAAAACACGCTGATCGCCGTTCAGCGCGACCTGACCGAAGACGGTGTGCGCGAAGCCTTCAGAACCATTGCCGCCCCGGAAGCGAAACTGGATATGGTCGCCGTCCACGGCGACATCGAATAGCACCCGACCTGCCGGCCGGATGCCGTTCTGGAGCCGGCCACTTGCTGCTACGTTCAAGACACGGTTGCTTAACCAAGAAGTTTCAACAAACCCGCATTACACGTCGTTAAGTTGATCTCTCAGGTGCGTTTCGCGCATCATGCATATGCTTGTTTTGATTTCAGTATCTCCCCAAGGAATTTGCATATGCCCCGGCACACACTCTCCCGCCGTCTGTTTCTCGGCACTGCGACCGCTGCACTGACTACACTGCCGCTGCGTGGGTTTGCGCAGGAGCTTTCTCCCGCCCAGACACCAGGTATTGAAGCCTCGCCCGAGCAGATTGCAAAGGCAGTCGCCGAGCTTGACGCAATCGTGGCCGATGTGATGACGCGCAGCAAAATCCCGGGACTGGCCGTTGCCGCCGTTCATCGCGGCGAAACCGTCTATTCCAAGGGCTTCGGCGTGCGCCGACTTGGCGGACCGGAAACCATCACACCGGACACCGTGTTTCAGCTTGCGTCCCTCTCCAAACCGGTGGGAGCGACCGTCGTTGCGAGCCAGGTGAGCAAGGGCGTCGTCGGTTGGGACAGCCGGATGCGCGAACTGCTGCCCTGGTTCGAATTGTCCGATCCCGATCGCACCGAAAAGCTGACCATAGGTGACCTCTACAGCCATCGCTCCGGTCTGCCGGACCACGCAGGCGACGATCTGGAAGACCTGGGTTACGACCGCAAGGAAATCCTGCAGAGGTTGAAGCTTCTGCCGCTGGCACCTTTCCGGATTTCCTATGCCTATACCAACTTCGGCCTGACTGCCGCCGCGGAGGCCGTTGCCGAGGCTGCCGGCACCGACTGGAGCAGCCTTTCGGAAGAAGCGCTTTACAGACCGCTCCGCATGACGTCGACCAGCTCACGCTTTGCCGACTACATGGCAGCAAGCAACCGCGCCATACCCCACAGCCGCGACGGCGACGGCTTTGCTCCGCTTTACCAGCGCAAGCCCGATGCCCAGTCGCCGGCAGGTGGTGTCAGTTCGACCGTCAACGATCTGGCCATCTGGCTGAAAATGCTGCTGGCAAACGGCGAACATGCCGGAACGCAGGTCATCGCACCGGAAGCGCTTTTGCCGGCCATCAGCCCGCAAAGCTTTTCCGACCGTCCCCACAGTCCCGATGCAAGGTCAGGCTTCTACGGCTATGGCTTCAATGTCGGCACAGACCCATCCGGCCGTGTCCGGATCGGCCATTCCGGTGCGTTCCTTCTGGGAGCGGGCACCTGCTTTGCGATGATCCCCTCGCTTGACCTCGGCATCGTCGTCCTCACCAACGCAGCCCCGGTCGGGGCGGCCGAAGCCATCGCCGCCTCCTTTGCCGATCTGGCCCAGCTCGGTCACATCACACGGGACTGGTACGCTGGATATTCGAGCAGGTTCGAAGGCTTTTACACCAAGCTCGGCAGCACTGTGGGTCAGGACCGTCCGGCAGATGCAGCCCCGACGCCCCCGCAAGACCGTCTCGCCGGCACCTATTCCAACCCCTATTTCGGCGAGGTCGAGGTCAAGGCGAAGGGCGATAACATGGTGCTGACGATAGGACCAAAACAGATGCAGTTTCCGCTGCAACCCTGGAACGGGGCGGTGATGGTATTCGATGTCACCACCGAAAACGCGCCCGCAGGGTCCCGCTCGACAGTCGTCTTCAACGATGTTTCGAACGGCCCGGCCGAATCCATCGAGGTCGAACTCTTCAGCGAAACGGGGCCCGCGCTTTTCGAAAGGATCTGACGTCACACCAAGGCGGCGTGTTTCACAGATGAAACGCGCCCGTCAGCCGCAAGGCCGCATAGCCACCAACGGAAACGCCGGTGACATCGCCTCCTGCCGTGCTCAAGACTGTCCTGACAATGCTGGGCCGGCCCATTTCGACTCCCTGCTCGGCCACGAGAACCGCCTGCCCGCCACTTCCCGGCAGAAGTTTCCTTGCCCGAACCAATTCGCAGGCCAGCGCGCCGTTGGTGGTGCCGCTGGCCGCTTCCTCCGGATCGCCGACACCGTGGCACAGATCCCGCAGGCGAACCTTCGCCTTGCCCAAGCCGTGCCCTATCCGGCACCAGACACCTATCGTGTCGATGGACCGTTCCTGGCTGAAGCGGCGCAACCCGTCATCATCCGGACGAAGAGCTGCGAGAGCTTCGGTATCTGCCACTTCGATGAAAACATGGCGAAGGGCCGTTGAGGACGCCGCAACGCTGAGAACACTTTCCAGCTCAATGCCGAGCAGCGGCGCAACCTCGTCTGCGGTTGCATCGTTCAAGCCAAACTTCGGCAAGGGCTGATGCAGGGTGACCGCACCATCCGAAGCAACATCGACGTTGATCTCGCCCGCCGGCGTTTCCTGAACGTAGCTTCCAGGCCCGATCCGTCCATCCGCCAGCATGGCTGCAAAGATCGCGACAGTCACATGGCCGCACATATCCATTTCCGCACGGGTTGAATGAAAGCGGACCTCGATCCTTTTTTCCGATGTCTGCCGCACGAATCCCGTGGTCGGCGCGCCGAGATCCGCCGCGATCCGCTGACGGGCATCCGGCCACAGCGGCGTATCCTCGAAGACAACGCCGCCGATGTTGCCACCCCGTTCGTCGGCTGCAAAAGCGGCATAGAGGCGGACGGGCAACTTATCCATTTCGGAAGTCTCACACTGCGGGTGCTGGAAAGAGAGCGCATCGGACCACGCTGGAAGAGGTGGAGCAACACCGGCGGCGCGTTATCCAAAGATAGGAAACAACCAGTTCGAAACGTCACTTTTTCATCACGAATTCGTCACGCAAGACCTGCGCCATTTTATTTCCATGTGATCGCGTTCGGAGCCAAGTATCTGCCAGCAGAAAAGACAGTCTCAGGAAAGTGATCCCGTCATGAATACGATTTCCGTTCAGAACCAAACCGCCGGGGCCCTGCCCGCCTTGAGTGTTCAAACGCTCGGCCTGATGTTCATCTCGGGGTTCTTTGCAACCAACGCCTTCGATCTCTGGGGCCAGATGATCAGCCCGGCTCTCGGATTTGCGACCCTGTCGCCGCATGGCCTCGCCAAGAGCCTGCTCGGCAGCTTCGGCCTTCCGAACGGCGATTTCGCCGGATACTTCGTCCATTTCTACGCCGTCGGCCTGATCGGCTACCCTGTCGGCTGGATGTTCATCTTCGCGCCGTTGTGGCAGCGCGTGGTCGGCAACACCCACTGGCTCCTGCCGTCGGCAATTTACGGTTTCGGTCTCTGGATCTTCGCCATCGGCGGCATCACATCGGTCGCCGGCCTGCCCTTCTTCCTGAACTTCAGTGGCATCGTCTGGGTCGCCCTCGTTGGCCATGTTCTCTACGGCATCGTGCTTGTGGCAGTGCTGAAGCTGATCGAACGCAGCCAGGGCGCTTCATCCTGACACCTTGAGACGACCGGCAGCCTCCCACCCCCGAAAGCACGGGAGGCTGCAGTCCAGATGAGCAAAAAGCTCGATCGTGTCCCCGGCCAGGCCGTCAGTTTGCCGCCTTCAAATCTTCGCGGAAAGCCTCGACAATCATCTCGGCCATCTGATCGTGCAGCTCGGCACGAGACCTGCCGCCACCATCGGTGCACAGGCTGTCCGTCTCGCCGATGGATTTCATGAACGCAATCGCGTCTTCCTTGCACACGGGCAGGAAGCTGAAATGAACGGCATCCTCGATGTGATCCAGATCGGCGTCTGGCGCAGCAGCGGCCAGATGCGCAGAACGCACACCGACATCGATCTGCCCTGCCACGCCAAGATTGAGGAAATGCAGCGGAATGCCGACACCGGCGAAGCTTTGCTCCTGAAAAGCAGCCGCCAGCGCCGGATCGACAGCAATAACAGACTTGATCCGGGCATCATGGCTCTTTTGTTCGAAAAGAACCTTGTCGACCGTCCGCAGATCAAACGGCTCGACCTTGATTTCCTCCCTGTCGACAAACGCCCTGCCGCCCATGAACCATTGGCAGTCCGGCATCTGCGGATTGGTGTCGCAATAGTCGACATAAGCCTCCAGGCTTGCCGTTGCACCCACGCTTTCCAGAACGGCAGCGCCGCCAAGGGAAAAACCGAGCGCCCCGATATTTCCTCGATCGATTGACGCCGACCAGTCGGGATCGGCAATCAACTTATCGATCACCACGGAAAGGTCGTCCGTTCTTTGCCAGAGCTTCGGCGTATCTTCCGGCGTGGAATCGCCGCTGGTGGTGCCGGGGTGATTTGCACCGGCGACAATAAAACCTTCGCCGGCAAGTTCACTCGCGATCCAGGCCATCTTTTCGACTGACGCTCCCGACCCGTGCGAGAGCACGATCAGCGGATACATCCCTTCCGCCCTTGCGGCATCGGCCAATGCTGGCGTGCCTTCGAAGATCCTGTCATCGCCGATCAGCACCGCCTCCCCACCCGGCTTGGCCGGGTACCAGACCAGAACAGTGAGATCCTCGCCTCTGGCTTTCGAATTTACCGAGATCTCGCGAACACCCACCGGTTCCTGGGCCTTGGCTGGTGTGGTTACGGCCAGCGTGAGAACCAGCGGCAAGAAAAGAGATTGTATTTTCATGAGGGGTCTTTCAGTCAGTGGAGCAATGACCGAATTCTTGCTAAGGCCGTGGTGGAAAGCGTCCTCTTTCACGATTCAGTCATGCCGGATCGCGATAAAGGTCCCCGCCATCGCCCCATCGAGGTGCCTTGCCCGTGCTGTTTGTTCCCCTGCCCTTCGTCAACGCGTTGCTTCTGGCGCTTGTCTTTGTGTTCCTGAAGAAAAGCAACGGAGCAACAGCCACACGCGCCTTCCTGATGCTGATTGCCCTGTGCTGCCTGCAATCCATCGTCCTGGGTCTGCGCTGGGGATATAACGTCGACGCTTTGCGCTTCGTGCAGCCGCTGCTGGCCGCTCTGCTTCCCCCTCTTGCCTATGAGAGCTTTTGCGGTCTCGTCGATCAGGCCGCGCCCGGACGGTTTCGCCTGGCAGCGGCGCCACTGGCCGCACTCGTCATTCTGGGTCTGATGCTTGCGGCGCCTATCTTGCTAGATAGTGCCCTGGTGCTGCTGTTCCTGGCCTATGCCGTGGCCCTGGCACGGATCGCCTGGCGCGGACCGGACGGCCTCGGACTTGCCCGTCTTGACGAAGCTGCCGCTGCCCACCGGGCCCTGTGGCTGGCCGCCTTCTGCCTGTGCCTGTCCGCCCTGTTCGATCTGGTGATCCTTTTCGATTTCGAACGCTCGGGCGGCAGCCATGCAGCCATTCTGGTCAGTAACGCAAATATAGTCAGCCTGCTGATGATCGGTCTTGCCGCCCACACGGCAGGCCATGCCCAGACGGAGACAAACACCGAGCCGGAACCCGCGGCCCAGACCGCCACCTCCGAAGACGCGGAAATCGTCGCGCGAGTCGACGCCCTGATGATGGCACAGCACCTTCATCGCGACGACACGCTCAACCTCTCAAGGCTTGCTCGCCGTGCCGGTCTGCCCGCCCGTCAGCTCTCGCAGGCGATCAACCGGGTGCGCGACATGAATGTCTCACGCTATGTGAACGATTTCAGGATCAAGGATGTCTGCACGTTGTTGCGCCAGGACGGCATCACGGTGACCGAGGCCATGTATCGCGCAGGGTTTTCGACCAAGTCGAATTTCAACCGCGAATTCCTGCGGGTGACCGGCATGACGCCAGATCAGTGGCGGAAGGCGGAGAGCCGCGATCTCGAACAGAAAGACCGAATGGCGCGCTGAGCGCCAGCAATGCATGCACCACCAACCTCATCCTGGGATCGATCAGAGCGACCTGAAGTGCAAAGGCTCTGAGTACGTCATCCGCGACGCAGCGAAGCAAAGACCCGGGATCGGAGAGCGTCAAAGCTGTCCGCGAACAATTCTGGTTCATCTGCTGGCCCCGCGGCACACCGGCCCGGCTTGGCTACGCTTGGCCGTGATTGCGAAAGATGGCCTGAAAAACAAAAAAAGGCGCACCGGTATCCGGTGCGCCTTCGAGGTCAAGGGGTCTTGCTTCAGACGGTACCCTGCTGAGCCTTGTCGAAGATTTCCAATGCGCCTTCCTTGGTCAGCGGAACCGGGTTGCCGCCTGCGGTCGGGTCGACAATCGCCATTTCGGCAATCAGGTCGCGCTTGCTGTCATCGACATTGAGACCGGCCAGCGTGTGCGGTACGCCGAGGTCTTCACGCAGTTTCAGGATCGCATCGAGCACCCCCTGATAACCGCCGGCGATGCCAAGGAAACCGGCAAGCCGCTCGAATTTCTGTTCGATGGCGGGTTTGTTGAACTGCAGCACGTACGGCATGAAGACCGCGTTGGTCATGCCGTGGTGAGTGTCATAAAGCGCACCGACCGGATGAGACAGCGAGTGGATCGCTCCGAGGCCCTTCTGGAAGGCAACAGCACCCATGGCGGCGGCGCTCATCAGGTGACCACGTGCTTCAAGATCGGACGCATCCGCAGCAACTTTCGGCAGGTTTTCAAACACCAGCCGCATGCCTTCAAGCGCGATGCCTTCGGACATCGGGTGATACATCGGTGCGGAATAGGCTTCCAGGCAATGTGCCAGAGCGTCCATACCGGTGCCGACGGTGATGAAGCGCGGCATGCCGACGGTCAGTTCCGGATCGCAGATCACGATGGCCGGCAGCATTTTCGGGTGGAAGATAACCTTCTTGGTGTGCGTCGCTTCGTTGGTGACAACACCCGCGCGGCCAACTTCCGAGCCGGTTCCGGCAGTGGTCGGCACCGCGACGATCGGCGCAATACCGGCCGGATCTGCACGGGTCCACCAGTCGCCGATATCTTCAAAGTCCCAAATTGGCCGGGTCTGGCCGGACATGAAGGCGATCAGCTTGCCTGCATCGAGGCCCGAACCGCCACCAAAAGCGATGACACCATCATGGCCACCGGCCTTGTAGGCGGCGACACCGGCAGCAATGTTGCTGTCGACCGGGTTCGGCTTGACGTCGGAAAAGACCGCAGCCTTAAGGCCGGCAGCTTCCAGGCTTGCAATCGCCTCCGCGACCATCGGCAGGCCGGCAAGGCCCGGGTCGGTGACCAGCAGCGGATTGGCCATGCCGGTGGCCTTGACCGCATCGGGAAGTTCCTTGATGCGGCCGGCACCGAAGCGAACGGAGGTCGGATAGGACCAATTGACGGAAGGAAGTGAGCTCATGGGTGTCTCGTTGTCTTGAAACTCAGGGTTCTGGTCGCTGCCACACCGACAAGGGAGGCAGTTACAAGTCTCGGCATTGCCTCTTGCACCCCTCTCCCCCCTTGCGGGGGAGATGTCAGCGAAGCTGACAGAGGGGGGTGACTGGGCTCTGCGTATATTCCGGTGCCTAGTTTGCCGAGGGGGTGGCACCCCCCCTCTGTCTCCTTGCGGAGACATCTCCCCCTCATGGGGGGAGAGGGGAGCAAGCTCAATCACCCTGCCCGATTTGGGACTAGGAAACTGGGCTCGCTCGGTCGTTTGTCAAACCGGCCTCAATGCTCCAGACGGAAGTGGAACGACTTCGGCCGGGTCAGGTTGTGGAAGCCGATTTCGGAAAGAGCCGCGCCCTTGCCGGTGTCCTTGACGCCGGTCCAGACCAGGGCCGGGTCGAGATAGTCGCAGCGGTTCATGAACACGGTGCCGGTCTCGATCTTGTCGCCGATCTCTGCAGCGGCCTGAACGTCTTCGGTCCAGATCGATGCAGTGAGGCCATAGGGGCTGTCGTTCATGAACTGCAGCGCTTCCTCGTCGTCCTTCACCTTCATGATGCCGACGACCGGGCCGAAGCTTTCTTCGCGCATCACGGACATCTGGTGATTGACGTCCGTCAGCACCTGCGGCGCCAGGTAAGGCGTGCCTTCCTTGTCGGCTTCGAACTTGGAGGTATCGATGTGCGCCTTCGCGCCCTTGCGCAGAGCTTCTTGCGTCTGCTCGCGGATCCAGGCGGCAAAACGCGCCTGGGCCATCGGGCCCAGAGTGGTCGCTTCATCCAGCGGATTGCCCAGCTTGTACTGGCTGGTCAGATCGACAAAGCCTTCGACGAAGCGGTCGTAGAGGCTTTCATGCACATAGACGCGCTCGATGCCGCAGCAGCACTGGCCGGCGTTGTAAAATGCACCATCGACCAGGTTCTCAACCGCATAGTTCAGGTCTGCATCAGCCCGCACATATGCCGGGTCCTTGCCGCCCAGTTCCAGACCAAGCGTCGCGAAGGTACCGGCCAGCGCCTTTTCGATGGCACGTCCGCCGCCGACGGAACCTGTGAAGTTGACATGGTCGATCAGACCGGAACCGAGCAGCTTTTCCGTGCCCTGGTGGGTCAGGACGATGTTCTGGAAAACGCCCTTCGGCAGACCGGCAATCTCGAAGGCCTTGGCGAGGCGCTCACCAACCAGAAGGGTCTGCGCGGCATGCTTCAGCACGACCACGTTGCCTGCCATCAGTGCCGGCATGATGGTATTGATCGCTGTCATGAACGGATAGTTCCACGGCGCGATCACCATGACGATGCCGAGCGGCACGCGGCGCAGGTAGCGCTTGAAGCCCGCCTTGTCGGTGCGCTCCACATCGGCCAACGCTTCAGCAGCAATCTTCGCGCAATATTCGGTGCGCTCGATGGTGCCGCCGAGTTCGCCACCGAAACGGATCGGTCGGCCCATCTGCCAGGCCAGTTCGGGCACAACTTCTTCGTTCATCGCCTTCAGCGCTTCCAGCGCCTTGAGGCAATAGGCAACGCGTTCGGCAACCGGCACGGCAGCCCAGCTTGCCTGTGCGGTCCGTGCGGTGGAAACGACCCGGTCGACCGCGGCGTCGTCCAGCGCCGTGCGTTCGGCATAGACCGAACCGTCGATGGGGGAAATCAGCTTGATGACATCTGACATTTTGAACCTCTCAGAACCGCCTCTACGGACGGTTTGTTGAAAGTGGTTGGCTCCGATTTCTTGTTTTACAGCACCCGCCTCCCTCATCCTGAGGAAGCGCGCGAGCACTGTCTCGAAGGATGGGCCGCTTGTCCGGTGTGCCGCCCATCCTTCGAGACGGACCTAGCGGTCCTCCTCAGGATGAGGGGTAATCAAGCAGCTTGCCTTCTAGTGCTTCATCGCCTCTTACGCCCGCTCGAAGCCACGGGCAATCTCGTAATCGGTGACCACGCGGTCGAACTCCTCCAGCTCCCATTCGGCGGCGCGGGAATAGTGGTCGATTACCTGGTCGGAGAAGGCTTCACGCAGGAATTTCGACTTGCGCAGGGTCTCGCGGGCCTCGCGCAAAGTGTGCGGAATTTCCCTCGCCTTCTTGGCGTCGTAGACGTCGCCGGTGGTCGGAGCGTCGAGTTCCAGCTTCTCTTCCATTCCCTTGATGCCGGCAGCGATCTGAACCGCCAGTGCCAGATAGGGATTGAGGTCGGAACCGCCGATGCGGCACTCGACGCGAAGGCCCTTGGTGCCTTCGCCACAGAGCCGGAAGCCGGCGGTGCGGTTGTCGACCGACCACACGGTCTTGGTCGGCGCGAAGGTGCCCTTCTGGAACCGCTTGTAGCTGTTGATGTAGGGCGCCAGGAAATAGGTATAGTCCGGCGCATACTTGATGAGCCCGGCCATGTAGTGGCGCATGGTCTCGGACATGCCGTAATCGCCCTTGGCATCCACGAAGACGTTGTTGCCGTCCTTGTCGAACAGCGACTGGTGCACATGGGACGAAGACCCGACGCGGGAATGATGCCACTTGGCAAGGAACGACGCGGAACGCCCTTTTGCCCAGGCAATTTCCTTCACCGCATGCTTGGCGATGGTGTGATATTCGGCCGTGTCGAGTGCCGGTGCATATTTGATGTTGAGCTCTTCCTGCCCGGCTTCGGCTTCACCCTTGGTGTTCTCGACCGGGATGCCGGCGGCATAGAGGTGATTGCGCACCGGGCGCATCACATCCTCTTCCTTGGTGGTCTGCAGGATATGGTAATCTTCGTTGTAACCGGAAATCGGCTCCAGATCGCGGTAGCCGCCCTTGCGCATGTCCTCAAAGCTTTTCTCGAACAGGAAAAACTCCAGCTCGGTCGCCATGATCGGCGTCAGCCCAAGTTCCTCCAGACGCGCGACTTGCGATTTCAGCATCGCGCGCGGGGAATGCGGCACTTCCTTGTGGGTGTGGTGATCGAGGATATCGCACATCACCATGGCCGTGCCTTCCAGCCACGGCACCCGCCGCAGGGAGGAAAGATCCGGTTTCATGACATAGTCGCCGTACCCGCCGGACCAGCTCGTCGCCGCATAGCCTTCGACCGTGTACATCTCCAGGTCGGTTGCCAGCAGATAGTTGCAGCAATGGGTCTCGTGATAGGCACTGTCGACGAAATGCTGGGCGTGGAAACGCTTGCCCATCAGCCGTCCCTGCATGTCGACGATACAGGTCAGCACCGTGTCGATCTCGCCGGATGAGACGAGAGACTTCAGCGCATCAAAGGTCAGGTTGCCAGGCATTTTACGGTTGTTCCAGGTTGAGCGGTCGAGAATTTAATTCCGGAATTTCCCGGTCCGGAGGTATCGCTCCGGACCGGCAGATCTGACCGTGCCTGCCGATGGCCGGCACGGTCCGGTTTCTATCAGGAATAGCGGTAAGGCCGGCCGGCCTTCTTCATGTCCTGATTGTACTTCTTGAAGATCTCCACGACCTTTGCCTTGGTCGGGGATTCAGCTGCGATCTCGTCCCAGAAGGCCATGGCAGCTTCTTCAACCGTTGCCCATTCGGCGTCCGGAATGGAGGTCAGCTCCATCTTGGTGCCGTTGACGCGAAGGTTAGCTTCACCGCCCCAGTACCACCACTGGCGATAGTAGTGCGACGCATCCATGGCAAGCTGCAGCATGGTCTTCAGGTGATCGGGAAGCTCGTTCCAGCGCTCCTGGTTGGCGAAGAACGAACCAGCCCACGCACCCGAGATGTTGTTGGTGAGGAAGTAGTTGGTCACATCCGCCCAGCCGACGGTGTAATCCTCGGTGATGCCCGACCAGGCAATGCCGTCGAGTTCGCCGGTCTGAACGGCAACCTCGATGTCTTCCCACGGCAGGGTGACCGGCACGACGCCGAACTGGCTCATGAAACGGCCGGCTGTCGGGAAGGTGAAGACACGCTTGCCTTCAAGATCCTTCAGAGAACGGATCGGGTCCTTGGTGGCAAAGTGGCACGGATCCCACGAACCTGCGGAAATGTGCTTCACGCCAACCTTGGCATATTCCTCTTCCCAGATTTCCTTCAGGCCGTACTGGTTGAACAGCACCGGCACGTCGAGGGAATAACGGGAAGCGAACGGGAAGTAGCCACCGAAGACGGTGACTTCGGTCGGGGACGCCATGCTGTCGTCGTCCGACTGAACGGCATCGATCGTGCCCTGCTGCATGGCGCGGAACAGTTCGCCCGTCGGCACCAGCTGGTCGGCGGTGTAGAGCTCGATCACCATCTCGCCGTTGGCGGCCTTGTTGAAGGCATCGATATGCGGCTTGATCACGTGCTCGGCGAGCGCCGGACCGGCATAGGTCTGGAGGCGCCATTTGATCTGCGACTGGCCATGCACGGCCGGAGCCGCAAGGGTGGTCGCTCCGGCGGCGGCGGCAGTGCCGATACCGGCTTTTTTCAGAAACTCACGTCTGTTGGTCATCTCAAGTTCCCCTAAGTTTCACATTCAGCTAAAGCGGTGCGGCCGTTTTCCGGCTCTCGTAAGTCCGCGGTCCAACTCCGTTTTTCCTCCGGACGTTGTCTTCTTGTCCCGTTCCTTGCTACCTGCCGTAAACCAGATCCGGCAACCACAGGGCAATTTGCGGGAAAACCATGACGAGGACGAGCGCCAGGACCATCACCGCGACAAACGGCGTAATCGAGCCGTAGATGTCGCGCATGCTGATTTCCTTGGGCGCCATCGCCCGCATCAAGAATAGATTGTAGCCAAAGGGCGGTGTCATGTAGGCGATCTGCGTGGTGATCGTGTAGAGCACCCCGTACCAGATCAGAACTTCGCCCGCCGGCATGCCCAGATCAAGGCTTGCGACCAGAGGCACGTAAAGCGGTGCCACGATGACCAGCATTGCCGTATCGTCCAGGAAGGTGCCCATCACCAGGAAGGACAGCTGCATCAGGATCAGGATCATCCACGGCGACAGGCCGAGCTGTTCGGTGAAGAGGCTCTCGATGGCCTTGACCGCGCCCAGACCGTCAAACACCGCGCCGAACCCGAGGGCGGCAAGGATGATCCACATGAACATGCACGAAATGCCGAGCGTGTTCTTCAGGCAAAGCTTCAGGATATCCCAGGTCATCCGGCGACGGATGATGGCAGCCACCAGGGCGGCCAGAGCACCAATGGCCGAGCTTTCCACCAGGCTGGTGTAGCCCTTCACGAAGGGTACCATCATCACCGCAAAGATGATGATCGGCAGGATGCCTGCCAGAAGCAGATGATATTTCTCGTCCTTGGAGGCGTCGCGCTCTTCTTTCGTCAGCGCAGGGCCGAGTTCAGGTTGGATCTTGCAGCGGATCGCGATGTAGACGACGAACATGGCTGCCATCATCAGACCAGGAACGACCCCCGCCAGCCAGAGCTGGCCGACAGGAGCGCGCGCGATCATCGCATAAAGCACCAGTACCACGGACGGCGGCACCAGAATGCCAAGCGACGACCCGGCCTGGATTACCCCCGTGACCATCCGTTTGTCGTATTTTCGTTTCAGGAGTTCCGGCAACGCGATGGTCGCACCGATGGCCATGCCGGCAACCGACAGACCGTTCATGGCGGAAATCAGGACCATCAGCAGGATCGTGCCAATAGCCAGACCGCCATTGAGCGGGCCCATCCACACGTGGAACATCTTGTAGAGGTCGTCGGCGATCTTGGTTTCCGACAGCACATAGCCCATGAAGATGAACATCGGCAGCGTCAGCAGCGGATACCACTTCATCAGCTTCATGGCCGCGGAGAAAGGAATGTCGCCACCGCCAGTGCCCCAAAGGGCCAGAGCGGCGATTGCGGCAATGCCACCGATGGCGCCGAAAACGCGCTGCCCCGTCAGGAGCATCAGCATCATCGACGAGAACATCAGGAGAGCGATCATCTCGTATGACATCAGAGCGTCTCTCCCTTGATCAGGGCGATATCCTTGATGAATTCCGAGACGGCCTGCAGCAGCATCAAAACAAATCCAATGATCATTACGAGTTTGACCGGCCAGAGATAGGGCCGCCAGGCCGTCGGGCTGCGCTCGATATAGCCGAGCTTTTCAGCCGCCGCGTCAGGACCACCGGTGATGAAGGAAACGAACAGGTCCCACCAGAAGCTGAGCGAGTCCTTGCCGAAATAGCCAAGCGAGTACGCCGTGGAATTCAGCGCGCCATAGAGCAGCACACCGAGATAGAACATCAGCAGCAGCACCGTGAAGGCATCGAACCAGGCCTTCTTCTTGGCGCTCCACTCGGCATAGAACAGATCCATGCGCACATTGGAGCCGAGCTGTATGGAATAGGGCCCGCCCAGAATGTAATAGGCAACCATCGCGAACTGGGCGACTTCCAGTGTCCAGAGCGATGGATTGAAGAATGTCTTGGAGATCGACGACCACAGAAGGATCGCCGCCATGACGAAGACCCCCCACATGATTATCTTGCCGAGGCCCCGGTTGAAGCCGTCGACGATGCAGATATAGACGCGGGCCGCCTTAAGCATGGGCTTCTCCCTGCGTCTGCCCGCCAACGGCTTGCGCGGCGTGCTCCAGCAGGGGCGCCAGAAGATCGCTCCACTGCGCTTCTTCTGCCGAGGTCTTCACTTCGTCGTTGCGGATTTCAATCATCAGGCAAGGCAGCTCGCGATCCTCGCCGTGCCGACGGATTGTATAATAGACACCATCGGACGGAGCGTACGGCTCGTTGTCTCCAACGGTCAGGCCACCCTTGGCCTTCAAGCCCTCCAGGACCGGATCGGCAAGACGCCGGTCCCTGTCGTAGATGAGGCCGATTTCCCAGGGACGGGACTGTCCCTTGTAAACCGGTGTGAACGAATGGATCGAGACCACCGCTGTCGGCAGCCCGCGGTCGAGCCGCTGGTTGATCACCTTGTCGATGGCCTTGTGAAACGGCCGGTGCGCCAGGTTAAGACGGAACGCCTTTTCATCGGCCGACAGATTGCGGTTGCCCGCGATCTGGGTGGTTTCGCTGAGGCAGGGGATCAGGTCGGCCCGGCTTTCCTCGCGATTGCAGTCGATGATCAGGCGCGACACAGTGGTATGGACCAGCGGCGCATCAAGGCTCTTGGCCAGCCCCCTGGCAACGCCGAGCGCTCCCGGGTCCCATGCAATATGCGCAATCTTGTCCGCATCGGTTATACCGAGCGATGTATCATAGGGAGGCGGAAAGAAGTTGGAAGCGTGATCGCAGACAAAAACGAAAGGCCCCGCTCCCTCCGCATTTTCAACGGCGACAGCCCGAGTCATTCCTCCGGTCTGGGGATTCGAACCCATTCCCTACTCCCTGAAAGATCGGCCCTGCATTTTGTAATGTTTATTACAGGATTGCCGACTTAACTAACTTCTGTAATATTTGATACGCAGATTGCAGCGGCTGTCAAATGAAATTCAGTGCCGCGGACCGTCATAAAGGCCGACGCCCATGGAACGTCCTCTTCTGGAAGATATTCGCGACCGTCTGGACGAATTCACCGCCACGGAAAAGAAGGCGGCGCATGCATTGTTGGCCAATTACCCGATGCAGGGATTGGGCACCGTCGCCCAGTTTGCAGAGGCCGCGGGGGTCAGCTCCCCCACCATCCTGCGCTTCGTCGGCCGCCTGGGCTTTCCCGGATTTGCCGAGTTTCAGCGAAAGCTGCGCGGCGAACTGGAAAGCCAGCTGAATTCGCCACTCGCCCGCAGTGCCAACATGGAAGACGACCCGGTCGGCGACCCCCATGTCAACCAGCTTCTGGAAAATGTGCGCGAGACCTTTGCCCATCTGCCGAAGGGCGAACTGACCGGCCTCGTCAAGCTGCTGTCGGACGAGCGCAAGCATGTGCACCTGATAGGGGGCCGCTTTACCGACGGTCTTGCCCGCTATATGGCGGCGCATTTGCGGATCGTGCGGGCCAACGTCAATCACGTCGCCGGCCAGCAGGGCAACTGGCTGGACCAGCTCATCGGCATCGGCCCGAAGGACGTCGTCGTCGTTTTCGATATCCGGCGCTATCAGGCTGAAATCATCCAGTTTGCCGAAGCCGCCGCCCGTCAGGGTGCCACAGTGGCCCTTGTCACCGATAGCTGGATGTCACCGGTCGGCCGCATCGCCACCTTCGTTCTGCCTGCCCGCGTCGCGGTCCCTTCCCCCTGGGACTCGTCGCTGGCGCTCATGGCAATTGCCGAAGTGCTCATCACCGGCGTCACCCGCGAGAACCAGAAGCGTGCTCAGGAGCGCATGCGCGCACTGGAGAAATTGCGCAACGACATCGACCCCTCGACAGAAGGCCGCGCCATGGGGCCGGATATCTGAGCGGGCCGGATATCTGAGCGGGCTGAAACCACTCGAAACCGTGAACAGTCGAAGATCGGTTCGCTCGCGGTGAGCGACTCACCTATACTCGCCCCATCACGGCCCTGCTGAAAACCGAAGCGGGCCCCTGACAGAAGCTGCGCCAGCCGGTCTGGCAGGTCCCGAACCGGCAGGCCTGAACAGGGAGCGAGATCCATCGCAAGTGACGCGCCCCTTAAAGGTGCCGTGTTTCGGCCCGTCATCCGCTCAACACCAAGAGCCTTTATCCGCCGGGGTGACCGGCTGCTGGTGCAAGACAAGCGACACCCCGTCAAAGGCCGGTACTTCACTCTGCCCGGCGGCAAGCAGGACCCGGGCGAAACGCTTGAAGCCTGCCTGAAGCGCGAATGCGTGGAAGAAATCGGCGCCGCAATCACCGTGTCGCACCTGATGCATGTGGCGGAAGTTCATCGGCGCAAACAGGCAGCAAGAGAATATCAGCACCAGCTCGATTTCATTTTCGCCTGCAGCGTTGCCGAAGATTACGAACCGGTATTGGGACCACGCCCGGACCCGCATCAGGTCGGGACACGCTGGATAGGTTTCGACGAAGCTCAACAGCTACGTCCGCTTTATGTCACAAAACTGTTTTCACTTGGCTGTACGCGGGAGCCCGAAGTCTATCTCGGACCCCATAATGATTAATGCCCCAAAGACCATTCGGGAAAATCTCCGTTTTCTGTGCGCGGAAATCGATGGTCAGCTCATACAGCTTGAAGCCTTCTTCAAGGAACCGACGGCAGCGACGGCACGCCGGATCATGGACCGTGCCGGATACGCCCATAACCTGAAGAGCCGGATCCTTGCGGCCTGTGTCCAGCAAATGGCCGGAGCGAGAAAGAACGATCGCAAGCATCTTACCCTGCGCAGCCTGGAATTTGTCGCCACCGATCTTCAGCGCATCGCCAACCTGGTGCGTCAATCCTTGCGCCATGCAGAGCGCATCGAGACCTTTGTCACGCTCGAACCTGAACGTTATCCCGCGATCGTCAGTCGTGTCCGGCAAGGCGTCGCCCGCATCGAGGACGCCCTTCTCAGCAGGGACAGTGAAAAGGCCATTGAGATCGGCCAGCTCCAGAACAAGATCGAGGCTGACTACCGCAAGCTCTTCAAGGCCTACACGCGCGACATGCGCAACCCGGACCGGTTGCCGGCCGACATCGCCAACAGCCTGCTGGTCGCCAGCGAATTTCAGCGCATGGGCGAATCCCTGCGGGCCATAAGCGAAGCGCTGATTTCCACCAACATCGGACAGGCAGTCAATTTCGAACGCTATTTCGCCCTGCAAAGCCTGATGTCGGACCTGGACACGGCCAGCGACGATGTCACCATCGAAACGATTGCCGAAACCAGGTCGGGAAGCTCCATCTCCGCCATCAAGGACAAGAAGACCGAAACGGTTACGGCCGTCTTCAAGGATGGCGACAAGAGCAAGGTCAAGGAAGAGCGCCAGGGGGTGAAAAGCTGGCATTCCATCTATCCGGGCCTTGCCCCGAAAATCCTGTCCTACCGCAAACGCGACCAGTCGGCAGCGCTTCTGATCGAACATTTGCCCGGACTGACCTTCGAGCACATCGTCCTGAACGAAGGCGACGCCCTGCGCAACCAGGCACTTGCCAGTCTTTCCCGCACCCTGAAAGACGTCTGGAAACAGACGCGGACCGCAGAACCGGCGGATCTCGGCAGCATGCAGCAGCTTGGCAAACGCCTTGGAGACGTCCGCAGGGTTCACCCGGAATTCAAGGAAACCGGTATCCATTTCGCGGGAGAGACCCTACCCTCGCTCGACGCCCTGATCACCGAGGCAGCCGACCGCGAGGCAAGGGTAACCGCTCCCTTTTCCGTCTATATCCACGGCGACTTCAACGTCGACAATATCATCTATGACCCGGGCGAGAACCGGATCCACTTCGTCGACCTGCATCGCTCCCGCTACATGGACTACGTTCAGGACGTGTCCGTGTTCATGGTCTCGAACTACCGGCTTCAGGTACTCGACAGGGAAACACGCAGGCGGATCAGCGATGTCTCTCTCGCATTCTACAAATCCGTAAGAACCTTCGCCCGCAAGCAGGGTGACGACACGTTCGAATATCGGCTTGCCCTTGGCCTTGCCCGGTCCTTTGCCACGTCGACGCGGTTCATTCTGGACAAATCCCATGCCCGGCGCATGTGGCTGCGTGCCCGCTACCTGATCGAACAGGCCCTTGCCTGCCCGCCTGGCGCCGAGGCCCGGTTCCGCCTGCAAATGAAGGAGATCTTCGTTGACTGACCTCAGGATCGGCGTTGTCGGCATACCCGGCAAATGGTCGACGGAAGTTCTGGTGGACGCCCTGGAAGTACAAACAGGTTTTCGCTGCGTGGTCGACATGGCCGACGTCGTTCTGGATCTGGAAGCCAGGGCGCTGATGGCTGGGCAGACCGATCTTTGCAGCCTCGACGGCATCGTGGTCAAGAAGATCAGCCAGACCTACAGCCCCGCAACGCTGGACCGGCTGGAGATGTTGCGCCTTGCCGAGGCCAGCGGCACCAAGGTCTTTTCCAGCACAAGGTCCATTCTCGGCCTGGTCAACCGGCTGAGCTGCACCGTGACCCTGGCCAATGCAGGCATTCCCTTGCCAGCCACCTGCGTGAGCGAAAGCGAAGACGAAGCCCTGGCCGCCGTCCTGCGGTTCGGCAATGCGGTGTTCAAGCCCCTGTTTTCGACAAAGGCTCGCGGCATGACGCTGATGGATGCCACTGAAGGCGAAACAGCCCTCCGGCACAAGATTGCCGCGTTCAAGGCCGACAATCCGGTGATGTACCTGCAGAAGAAGGTCAATCTTTCCGGCAGGGACCTCGGCATGGTTTTCCTCGGTGGGTCCTATCTCGGCACCTATGCCCGCGTTGCCCAGACAAACAGCTGGAACACGACCATCCTTCACGGCGGCAAATACGAACCGTTCGAACCGGATGCCGATCTGATCGAACTGGCGCGCCGCGCGCAGGAACCGTTCGATCTCGACTTCACCACCGTGGATGTTGGCCTGACGGACAACGGACCGGTCGTGTTCGAGGTCTCGGCCTTCGGTGGTTTCAAGGGAGCTCTGGAAGGCGCCGGCATCGACGCTGCCAAGCTTTACGCCAACCATGCAATTGAAAAGGTGCGCGGATGACCGCCATAACCGTCCAGGACGTTGTCGACGCTCTTTCCCCGGCGCGGGAAACGCGAAACTGCGATCCGGTGTGCCTCACGGTCGGCGGCCATGTGGTCGAGGTGAGATGCACCTCTTCGGCGCTTCTGGCCGAATTGCTGCGCTATTTCCAGCATGTGATTTCCGCACCGAGCGAACCGGACAGGATCGTCCACGTGCTTGGAACGTCTGAACTGCCCTTTGACCCGGAGTACACCGACTGGGAGCGGGAAACGGGAAAGTCCGGCCGCAAGGATGCGGTCTGCGACCTTGAAAACGGGCGCCTGATCCTGAAGGTCCGCACGGGTCTGCAGTTCCTGCAATCCCCTGACTGGGCGATCGCCTTTGGCCCTACGGACGATCACCCCAACCAGGTGATCAACTTCATCAACACCCAGTTTCTCAATCACTTCCAGCGGCAGGGCTGGGTCGCCTGTCATGCAGCGGCTGTCCGCACCCCCAACAGGGGACTTGCGATATCGGGCCTTTCCGGAGGCGGCAAATCGACCTCGATGTTGCGCCTGATGGAACTCACCGGCACGCAGTATGTCACCAACGACCGCCTTCTCGTGCGCAATGCCGGCAACAGTATCGATGCGCTCGGCATTCCGAAACTGCCGCGCATCAACCCGGGCACCATCGTCACCAATGCACGGCTGACTGGTCTTATCGACGAGGAACGCGAAGAGGAACTGCGCAACCTGGAACCGGACGAACTCTGGCACCTGGAAGAAAAATACGACCTCTTCATCGATGACATCTACGGCCCCGGGCGCATTTCCCACGATGCGCGCCTGACAGATTTCTGGGTGTTGAACTGGTCCCGCGACAGCGCCGACGCGACCGAAGTAAACAAGACGGCTCTGAAGGACCGGCCGGATCTACTGTCGGCGATCATGAAGAACCCCGGCCCGTTCTACCAGACACCGCAAGGCCCGTTCTGGCCGATGAAAACACCGCTCGACACAGAGGCCTACCTGGGGGCGCTCGAAGGTGTTCAGGTGTGGGAAGTGAAGGGACTGATCGATTTCGACGCCCTGTTTGAAGCCGGTGCAGAGCTTCTGGGACAAACGCCATGACAGACCGCTTCGTCATCCTGGTGCGTCATGGCGCTTACAATCAAAAACCGGACACGCCGAGTGCCCTGCAACCCTATGGCCTGACCGATGCAGGCAAGGTGCAGGCACAAGAGCTAGGCGTCGAGATTGCAGACATCGCGCGGCAGGAAGGCTTCCGGCTGGCACCGGAGATCTTGTGCTCACGCCAGCTCAGAGCCTGGCAGACGGCAGCGCTTCTAGGCCAGTCGCTTGGTGAAGTCCTTGGATCGGACTTCACGATCACCGAGGACGAAGCTCTTGCCGAACGCAGTGTCGGTGCCCTTGCCAACCTGACCTTGCGGGAAATCGAACAGGTGATCGCAGACGATCCACGCACCGCCCCGCTGCCGGGAGACTGGAAGTCGAACAGCCACCACAGACTGCCCGTCCAGGGCGCTGAGAGCCTGATGGAAGCCGGACAGCGGGTGGCTGCGTTCCTGGATCAGAAGATGACAGATCTGGATGACGAGGCAGGACCCGGTGCCCGGATCTTCGTCGGCCACGGTGCTTCCATACGACATGCCGCCCATTGCCTGGGAGTGCTGACGTTTGACCAGATCCGCCAGCTCAGCATGCACCACGCGCGCGCCATCGTCCTGAAACTGGAGAGGGACGGCGCCTGGGCGCACCACCGGGGTGACTGGAAACTGCGCCAGCCACTTGAAACCGCAACGGATTGAACCGGATTGCTGCCATGATGACCCATCTGCCACTGACCCCGCTTCTGCCGCCGATGGACCAGGCGGAAGCCATTGATCTCGGCCTGCCCGAAAGCTGTGTCCCCTGGCCACTGGCGCCCATCGGGACTCTGCCCCTCGGCCAGTTCACCACCGAAAGCACCCTTCCCGGTGTTGTCGGCAGCCTTGCCCGGGCAAATGCTCTTGGCCCCTGGGACTGGCCGGAAAAGCCGGTGATCTTCATTTCCGACCTGCATGCCGATGCGGAAAGCCTGTTGAGATCCCTGACGGCGGCACGGGCAATCCAGCGCAATGGAAATGGTCTGAGCGACTTTCACCTGACGCCCTTCGGGCGAAGCTGCCAGTTCATCATCGGTGGCGATTGCTTGGACAAGGGCCCCAGCAATCTGGACCTTCTCGACAGCCTCAGCGCGCTGCTGAAAACCGGCGCCGATGTCGTCATCCTCGCCGGCAACCACGACCTGCGGCTTTACCTCGGTCTCGAAGCCCTGACGGTCAAGCGCAGCTCGCTCAATGCCCATATGTTCGTTCGCATGGGCAAAAAGGTGATGCCGCTCTTGAAGGAAGTGCACGAGCGGTATGTCGGCAGCGCGGCCGACCTCGCCATGCTGCCCGACGAGGAAACCTGCCTGTCGCTGATGGTTCCGGGAAAGAAGTGGACCAGACAGTTTCCGAAGGCAGCCTCACGCTATCTGAGTGACGCGGCCATCCGCAAGGAAATGCAGCGGCTTAAGAAGAAGGCGGACAAGTTCGCGGAACACGCCGCCGAAGTCGGCCTTACCATTCGTCAGCTGTATGCTGCCGCGCTCAAATGCCGGGAACTTTTCGTTGAACCCGGCGGACGCTACGCCTGGTTCTTTCAAAGCCTCAAGGCCGTGCACCAGAGCGGATCGTTGCTGTTCGTGCATGCCGGTATCGATGATCACATGGCTGCCCAGATCTCGGCAAAAGGTGTGGCCCACGTCAATCGCCGATTCCGGAAGGAAAGCCGGAAGGACCCATTCGTGTTCTACTCCGGCACCATCGCCAATCTGATGCGCACGAAATACCGGGATGTGGACCATCCCCTGACCGAAACCGGCGTAGACGATCTCCATCTTGCCGGCATCAGGATGCTGGTACAGGGGCACGTCAACAGGCACAGCGGACAGGAGCTGACGTCCAAGCACGGCCTCTTGCATCTGGAAGCGGACATCACGCTCGACCGGCATTCCAGAAGCTCCGAAGGACTTGAAGGCATCGGCACAGGTGCCACGATCATCTGCCCGGATGGCAACATCGTTGGCATCAGCCGGGATTATCCCCACGCCAAGCTGTTCAATCCGGCACACATTCTCCAGCAACACGGTTTGTCGTCATGATGGAACGCAAGGGCCGTTTCCGGCACCAGTCCCTGCAGGACAGGAAATCGATCCAAAAACTGCTCGACGCGGTCAAGCGTGGCATTGCCAAGGGCGAGCTGCAATTCGGTGATGACACCGGCGAGATTACCCTGCACCCGAAAGGTCTGCTGGCCATCAGGGTGACAGCCACCACCGAAGACGACCAGTCCCGCCTGGACCTGCGCATCACATGGGCCAACGACGGTCAGGACAAGAAGGACAATGGCAAGCTGAAGGTAAAGGGCGGGTAGGCCAAGCCCCGAAAACCGGTTGCCCCCTCCTCCTCATTCCGAACCAGGAAGGCGCAGCCGCCCGCAGATCCGGAATCCGGGCATCAGCCGCGCTGAAAGCGCGTCCTCTCATATCCCGACACCTGTGCCTGGCCGGGAGAAGAAATCAGCCTCCCTTGGAGGAAAACAAAGCCCGGTGTGTACTGGATCCCGGTCCTGGCTGCGCCAAACCGGGATGACAAGCATCGGATTGGGAAAGTGCCTTGGGGCCTATGCGGCTCTTAGCAGATGCGCGGCAGCTGCTCACCCGAGAGCCAGTCGACAACACGGGAGCCGCCGAAGCCGGTCTTCATGACCACCATGCAATCGGCGTCCCCCACGATTTCGCCGATCTTTGCAGCGTTCTGCCCCAGCGGGTGAGCCTTCATGATCTCCAGCAACCGATCTGCATCAGACGCCTCGCAGATGCAGATCAGCTTGCCCTCATTGGCGACGTAAAGCGGGTCGAGACCGAGCAGCTCGCAGGCCCCTTCCACGTCCGGGCGAACGGGGATCTCACCCTCGTCGAGCATCACTCCAATCTTCGAAGCGTGGGCGATTTCGTTCAGCGCAGTTGCCAGTCCACCCCTGGTCGGATCCCGCAGAACCGAGATGCCCGGCACCGCATCGACCATCGAACCGACGAGGCCATGCAGCGCTGCACTGTCGGACTGGATTTCGGTTTCGAAGGTCAGGTTTTCCCGTTTCGACAGGATGGCAACACCGTGATCGCCAATGGTACCGGACAGAAGAACCGCCTGACCTGGCTTGGCCGCAGCGGGAGAAATCGAGACGCCTTCCGGCAGAACACCAACACCGGTCGTCGTGATGAAGACCCCGTCGCCCTTCCCCTTCTCAACCACCTTGGTATCACCTGAAACCACCGGCACTCCGGCGTCCCGGGCAGCGCGCGCCATGGATATGACAATGCGTTCCAGATCAGCCAGCGGGAACCCTTCTTCCAGTATGAAACTTGCGGTGAGGGACACCGGCCTTGCACCGGCCATGGCCACATCGTTCAAGGTGCCATGGACTGAAAGCGATCCGATATCGCCACCCGGAAAGAACAGCGGCGAGATCACATGGGCGTCGGTCGACATGACGAGCCGTCCTGGCGGCACTTCGAGCACCGCCGCATCATGGCCCTGGTCCAGGATTGTATTTTTCAGATGCCGGTGAAACAGGTCCTCGATCAGGACGGACATGGCCCGGCCGCCGCCGCCATGGGTCATGTCGACAGCGCCGGTACGGAATTTTGCCTGCGGATCGATGCTGGTCACGCCGCGGCTCCCTTGGCGGCGGCAATCGCCTCACGCTTGCGGCCATAGGTCCAGTATGCGGCGCAGGCACCTTCAGAGGAAACCATGCAGGCCCCCATAGGATTGTCCGGCGTGCAAACCGTGCCGAACAGCTTGCATTCCGTCGGTTTCTTCACGCCGCGCAGGATCGCGGGACATTCGCAGGATTTGACTTCGCGCGACTCCTTCGGGCTGAGCGCAAAACGCTCTTCGGCATCGAAGTCGACATAGGCTTTTCGGATTTTCAGGGCACTGTCAGGAACATAGCCGAGCCCGCGCCATTCAAAGGTCCGGCGCAGCTCCAAAACGTCGTCAACCAGCCTTTGGGCCTTGCGATTGCCTTCCTTCGTGACGACCCGGGTGTACTGGTTTTCCACTTCATGCCGGCCTTCGTTGATCTGGCGGATCAGCATCAGGGTCGACTGCATCACGTCGAGCGGCTCAAAGCCGGCAATGACGACCGGTTTCCTGAAGTCCCGCGCCGCCGGTTGGTACGGCGCCCAGCCGATGACCGAGCTGACGTGAGAAGGCCCAAGAAAACCGTCGATTTTCACCGGCTGCTCCCCCGGCTCCGCCGGAGCGTTGACGATATGGGCGATGGCAGGCGGTGTCAGAACGTGATTGCAGAAGACGGAGAAATTCTTCAGGCCTTCCGCCTTTGCCTGCAGGATCGCGACCGCCGTTGGCGGCGTCGTCGTCTCAAAGCCGATGGCGAAAAAGACCACCTGCCGTTGCGGGTTCTCCCGCGCAATCCGCAGGGCATCCTGGGTCGAATAGACCATCCGGATATCGGCCCCTTCGGCCTTGGCCCGGATCAGGCTCTTCTGCTTGGTGCCCGGCACCCGCATCATGTCACCATAGGTGGTCAGGATCACATTCGACTTCAGTGCCAGCTCGATCGCATCATCGAGACGCCGTACTGGCAAGACACAGACGGGGCAGCCCGGCCCATGCACATACTCGACATTTTGCGGAACCAGATCCTGCACCCCGTACCGGAAAATGGCGTGAGTGTGCCCACCGCAAAATTCCATCAGATGGTAGTGCCGGTCCGGATCAGCTTCCTGCCGGATTGCCAGGGCAAGCTTTTGCGCCAGTTTTCCGTCCCGAAATTCCTTGATGTATTTCATGCGTCCGTCCCCACCACCGGCTCGCCCGCCATCTCCTCCAGCTCCTCGGCAAGAACACCGGCTTCCGCCATAAGCTGAAGGGTCCGTTCGGCTTCCTCCTCGCTGAGCTTGTGCAGGGCATAGCCGACATGGACGAGCACATAGTCGCCGACGGCAACCTTCTCCAGGAGAGCTGTCGAGACCGGTTTCCGGATCCCTTCCAGAGCGACGGTTGCCATGTCGTCGCTATCGACGGAAACCACCCTCGCGGGAATGGCGAGACACATGACGGAGATCTCCTATTCCGCAGCAAGGCTGCGTGCGTGCGCTGCCTGCATCTTCAGGGCACCGTCCAGCCAGGCTAGCCAGCTGTCCAGGCCACCGCCAGTGCGCGCGGACACTTGCAGAACCTGGATCTTGTGATTGACCCGCCGTGCATTCCTGATCGCCGCGCCGACGCAGAAATCCACATGCGGCAGAAGGTCGGTCTTGTTGAGGATCATCAGGTCGGCGTTGGCGAAGATTTCGGGGTATTTCAGCGGCTTGTCCTCGCCTTCCGTCACCGAAAGGATCACCACCTTGCTGGCTTCGCCGAGATCGAACGCCGCCGGACAAACCAGATTGCCGACATTCTCGATGAAAAGCACGCTGCCTTCGTCCAGCGGCAACTTCTCCAAGGCATGACCGACCATATGCGCATCCAGATGGCAGCCCTTGCCGGTGTTGATCTGAATGGCGGGCACACCTGTTTCGCGGATCCGGTCGGCGTCATTAGACGTCTGCTGATCGCCCTCGATGACTGCAGCCGGGGTCCTGCCCGCCATCCGCTTCAAGGTCTCGACAAGCAGCGTCGTCTTGCCGGAGCCGGGGCTTGAAACAAGATTGAGCGCCAGAACGCCTTTTGCGGCCAGCAAGGCACGATTGTTGTCCGCATAGGAATTGTTCTTGCCCAGAATGTCGGTTTCGATCTGGATCAGCCGCGCCTGGCTCATGCCGGGAACGGAAACGCCGGCGTCCCCTTCCCCGAAATGGACATGACCCGCGCCATGTGAATGGGCGTGTCCATGGTGGTGCTCATGGTCATGTTCGTGAGAGCCGCTGCAACCGCATACCGTACACATCACACCACCTCCAGTTCCCGGATCTTCAGCTCTTCCCCGCTGACAACCTGCAGGGCTTCCGAACCACATTCCGGGCAGCAATCGAACCGTGCGTTCACCTGCACGGTCTTGAAACAGGAAAGACACAGCGCCTCGGCTGAAGGCCTGGAAATTTCCAGTATGGCACCTTCGGCAAGTGAGCCCCGCATGACGACGTCGAATCCGAATTTCAGCGCCTCTGGTTCGACGCAAGACAGCGGTCCGATGTCGACCGCGACCCGCTTCACCCGGGTAAAGCTATCCTTCGCAGCCTGATCCTTCAAAATGTCGAGTATGCTCTCGCAAAGTGACATTTCATGCATGGGCTGCCTCCCTCTGCTGATCTACCGTTTGCAGCCACTCCAGAAAGAAGGTCTCGGCCGCAGCCAGATTGGCAGCTGCCTTGTCGGACAGCCCTTCCTTTACCTCACCAAATTCATAGCCGGAGATACCGAGCACGAAGGCTTTCGGTCGGGCACCATAAAGGGTTTCGCTAAGCGCCAGAACAGTCTGCGGAACCAGGCTGTGGCTGCCGAGCACTTCCGGTGCACCCGGCGCAATTTCCCGGAACGAATAGGCTCCCTCGGCACCGATCTCCGCGTCAACGAAGATCACCACATCTTGCTCTGAGACCGCCAGCGCATGTTCGGCGACAAGCTGATAATCGGTATCAATCTCCAACCCCGGCAATCCGCGCGCGGCGATTGCCTCGGACAAGGCAGGCCCAAGTCCGTCATCGCCCCGCCCGGGATTGCCATATCCGATCAGAAGCATGACGACGTCCTCTTTTCAGAGTTCCTACAAAAACTCTTTCCAGCGTCATCCCGGCCAAGCGCAGCGCGAGCCGGGATCGGGGAGGTACAGGTTTCTCGGCAATTCATTTCCCGAAAGAGAGTATCGGGCTCGCCGATCCCGGATCTCCGCTTTGCTGCGTCCGGGATGACCATCTGAGAGGTATACATTCCGCTGAACCTCCCACGCTCACACACACTGCGTCCGGCTGTCGACCAACGCACCATCCGCATTGAAAAGCTCCACCTGCAGCGGCATCTGGCCGAGAGCGTGGGTGGCGCACGAAAGGCATGGATCATAGGCGCGGATCGCGACTTCGACATGGTTCAGCATGCCTTCGGTGATCTGCTCCTTGCCGGAAAGATGCTTGACCGCGACATCCTTCACCGCACGGTTCATGCCCTCGTTGTTATGGGTCGTGGAGACGATCAGGTTGCAATAGGTCACCTGGTCATGTTCATCGACCTTGTAGTGGTGGATGAGGTTGCCACGCGGCGCCTCGATCACACCGATGCCTTCCTCGCGCCGGTCCCCCTTGGCAATCAGGTCCGTCCCTTGCAGATCCGGGTCGTTCAGAAGCTCCCGGATCTTCTCCACGCAATGCAGAACCTCGATCATCCGCGCCCAGTGATTGGCCAGCGTGGAATTGTTCGGCGTACCACACGTCACGGCCTTGAGGTCTTTCAGGGCGGCATCGGCAAGAGGCGTATCGATGAAGGCGGCCGTGTTCATGCGTGCCAATGGCCCGACCCGATACCAGCCGACATCCGGACCAAGCGTCGTGATGAAGGGGAATTTCATGTACGACCAGGAGCGCACGTCCTCGACAATCAGCTCGTGATATTTCGTGTAAGGCACCTGATCGAAGATCATGTCTCCAGTGGAGCTGAGAGCCCGCAGGTTGCCGTGATAGAGATCAAGCGCACCGTCGCTCTCGCGCACCAGTGACATGTAGTTGGAGGGGAACGAACCGAACTCGGCGACCAGGTCTTCATGCTCCAGCGTGTAGTTCCTGGCGAGTTTCACCGCATCCAGGGACCATTCGATCATCTGGTCCACCGAGGCGAGAAAATGATCCCGCCGTTCGATGGGCAGGTTGCGGTTGATACCACCGGGAATGGCGCCGGTGCCGTGCACCTTCTTGCCCGCCGTCGCCTCGATGATCTCCTGCCCGTATTTGCGCATCAGGACGGCGCGCTTGCCGAGTTCCGGATTTTCCTTGATCACCTCGAAGATGTTGCGCTTTTCCGCAGGCGCACCGAAGCCGAACAGCAGATCGGGCGCTGCCAGGTGGAAGAAGTGCAGCACGTGGGACTGCATCACCTGGCCGTAATGCATCAGCCGGCGCATCTTTTCCGCCGTCGGCGTCAACTGATCGACACCGGCGATCATGTCCATGGCCTTCGCTGCCGCCAGATGGTGGCTGACAGGGCAGATGCCGCAAAGCCGCTGCACGATCACCGGCACTTCCCACATCAGCCGGCCGCGGATGAACCGCTCGAAGCCGCGGAATTCGACAATGTGCAGCCGGGCTTCATCCACCTCGTTTTCCGCATTCAGATGGATCGTCACCTTGCCATGGCCTTCCACGCGGGTGACGGGGGAGATTTCAATCAGTCTGGGTTCAGTCATCACCATCACCCTCAGTCGAACTTGATCATTTCACGCTCGAAGCCCCGGAACTTGCCGGTCAGCAGCTTGGAAAGCGTGTCGAAGATGATGTCACCACTGGGTGCACAGCCAGGGATCTGGTAGTCGATCTCCACCACCTGGGAACACGGATAAACCTCGTCCAGAAGCAGCGGCAGAGCCGGGTCGTTGGGCACGTTGTGGGTCGTGTTGCGGATGTATTTGCCGGTGATATAGGCCTCGTCCAGGCACTCGCGCAGCGGCGCATCGGAATGCATGATCGCGTTGCGCATGGCCGGCAGTCCACCCATGATCGCGCATTGGCCGAGCGCGATCAGCACATCGCAGTTGCGCCGGAAGTCATGCAGCACATGCACGTTTTCCTCGTTGCAGCAGCCGCCCTCGATGATGCCGATGTCGCACCGTTGGGTGAAGCGCTTCTTGTCGGTAAGCGGCGAGCGGTCGACGTCGACAAGCTGCATCAGCTCGATCAGGCGCTCGTCGATATCCAGGATCGCCATGTGACAACCGAAACAGCCGGCAAGAGAAGCGGTCGCGATCCGGGCCTTGGGCAGCTCGCTCATTTGCGCTTCTCCTCGATATCGTGACCGATCAGGCCATGATCGAATTCCCGCTCGCCGATGGGAACGGCGAAGCCGACGCGCTTGCGGATGATGCAGCCAACCGGGCAGACCTCTGCCGAAATCGCGTGATCGGTCACCTCGGCATCGGTATCGGCAAGGTTCTCGCCGTTGACTGCCACACGGCGGTGAATGCCGCGGCCGACATAACCGAAGATGCCCTTGCCATCGACGTCCTGGGAGGCGCGGATGCAGCGCCCGCAGGAAATGCAGCGGTTGGTGTCCAGCGCGATGTCGGGATGGGATGCGTCCAAAGCACGGCACGGCTCCAGGTAGGGAAACCTGGTGGCTTCCGTCATGTCCAGCCGGTAGGCCATGGCCTGAAGCTCGCAATTGCCGCTGGCTTCGCAAATCGGGCAAAGGTGATTGCCCTCGTGAAACAGCATTTCCACCAGGTCGCGGCGCATCTTGGTCAGGCGCGGTGTCTCGTTTTCCACCGCCTGCCCCGGCGCCGCCGGCTGGGTGCAGGCGGCAACGCTGCGCCCGCCCGCCTTCACCGTGCAGACCCGGCAACTGCCCTGGTGGCGCAAGCCTTCGTGATCGCACAGGCGCGGGATATAAACCCCGGCCTCGTCGGCCGCTTCCATGATGGTCTGGCCCGCATAGGCGGTGATCTCCACCCCGTCGATGGTGAAGGTGAAGCCGGTCTCTCTCTTCGTACCGCTCATTGGGTGAAATCCTTGTCGAAGATATAGGAGCGGCGCTTGGCAATCTTGCGCGCACCGTCGATGGCCGACTGGATGTCGAACGTGTCGCGAATGCCGTCCTTGCTCGGCTTGATCACCGCCGAATAGACCAGAGGAAAGTTCTTCAAGGTGGTGAGGACCGGGTTGGGAGACGTCATGCCGAGACCGCAGCGGCTGGTCTCGATGATCGTACCGGAGAGGTCCTTGAGGTAGTCGATGTCCTCCGGGTTCGCGAGCCCCTTGCGGAACTTCTGGATCGCCTTCTGCAGGAAGACGTTGCCGACCCGGCAAGGCGTGCAGTAGCCGCAGCTCTCATGCACGAAGAAGGACATGTAGTATTCGACGATCTCCAGAACGTTACGCTCGCCGTTGAAGACAATGACCGCCCCGCCGGTCGCAAGGTCGTCGAACGTCAGTTTGCGGTGAAAGCTGTCGCGGGCAATCATCGTGCCGCTCGGTCCGCCAACCTGAACCGCGGCGGCATCTTCGCCGCCGACCATCGCCAGCAGTTCCCGGACCGTGTGTCCGTAAGGCAGTTCGTAGATGCCCGGGTTCAGGCAATCGCCACAGACGGAAAACAGCTTGGTGCCGTGCGAGCCTTCCATGCCCATGGCATTGAACCATGCCGCGCCCTTGTCGAGAATGCGCGCGGCATGACAGAAGGTCTCAACGTTGTTGACCACCGTCGGATACCCGAGATAGCCGCGGTTAACCGGGAACGGAGGCCGCGTCTTGGGTTCGCCCGGCAGGCCCTCGCAGGAGCTGATAAGCGCACCTTCCTCGCCACAGATGTAGGCGCCCGCGCCAAGCTGCAGGCGGATATCGAAATCAAAGCCCTTAACGCCCAGAATGTCCTTGCCGAGAAGACCGCGCCGGTGTCGTTCTTCCAGAACCTGAAGCAGAAGCTCGCGCAGATAGACATATTCGCCGCGCAGATAAAGGATACCCTCACGCGCACCGACAGCCCTTGCCGCTATAGTCATGCCTTCGATCAGGAGATGCGGCCGTTCGGTCAGGAGAACGCGGTCCTTGAAGGTGCCCGGTTCACCTTCATCGGCGTTGCAGATGACAAAGTGCTTCTCGGCACGTTCACTGGCCGCGAACCGCCACTTGCGGCCGGTGGTAAAGCCTGCGCCGCCACAGCCGCGCAACCCGCTTTCCTCGATCGCGGAGATGATCTGCGTCGGTGTTATCGTGGCCGCCTTGGCAAGCCCGGCATCTTCTGGAACAGGCCCCAACAGCACTTCACCCGCATGGCGGATGTTGTTGTCGACCATATGCAAGGCGCGTTCGGAAGGTGTCAGCGCCTCGAACATCTCGCTGATCAATTGTTCCGGGCTTCGGCCCGCCTTCAGCGCCTGCGCGGCGCTGCGCGCGGTCTCCGGCGTCAGTTTCGTCAGGACGATGTCGTTGACCATCGCGGCCGGTGCCTGATCGCACATGCCGATGCAAGGAGTGTATTCCAGCGAAAACGCACCGTCGTTGCTGGTTTCGCCGATTTTGAGCCCAAGCTCCTCTTCAAAAACACAGGCGACCTCTGACACCCCGGAGAACCGGTCGACGATATCGTCACACAGCCGAATGGTGACCCTGCCTTTCGGCGCCAGGGAGAGGAAGGAATAGAAGCTGGCAACGCCCTCCACCTCGATCCGGGTGAGACCGGTAGCGGCGGCAACATGGTCCATGGTGGCCGGGGCAATGCAGCGGTAGCGGTCCTGCACCTCGCGCAGGATGTCGAGCATTCGGTGCTTGTCGTTGCCAAATTGCGCGCAGATCGCTTCGATCTCTTCGGCGGGAACAGGCGCGGTTCCGCAGATGGCCGTGGAGACCCCGTTCCCGGTCTTGTGCCCGTTGTCCATGGCCCCTCCCTCCTGATACCCAAAGCAGATTGCACCCGCGTAGGCGATGACCGTTCCGTCCGGCGCGATTGGCTGGTGTTGCGCCCTGCCGCTAAATCGATTTGAGATCAAACCGGACTGCAGCACATGATGGCAACGACCCGCAATACACTTGTGAAATTTCCGAGTGGCTCCACGCTTCCAGACTTGCGGGAAAACGTCTTTGAGGAAGATCAACCTGCTTAAAATCGGGGCAGATGGAACCCGATGGCCTATCAGTCGATCCTGCTGAATAAGGCGCGCTCAAGGACCTTCAGTCAGGGCAAAAAATCAGTCATCGAAGGTTCAGGGCGCTTGCAAATTTGCCGCGATCACCGCCTGACCGAGCGCAAGGCCGCCATCGTTGGCGGGCACACTTTTGTGGTTGAGAACGGTGTAGCCATCGGCTTCCAGCTTCTCGGTCAGGCCGTCGCGCAGGAAGGCGTTCTGGAAAACGCCGCCGGAAAGGACGACCTTGCCGGATGGTCTTGCGCCTGCAGCCGACAGGCCGCACGCAAGGCCGTCGATCAGGCCTTGGTGAAAGCGCGCGGAGATAGTCTCATGCGCCACCCCCGATTTGAGATCGCCAAGAAGCGCAGGCCAGACCTTGTCGAACGACAGCTTTACGGTCTCCGACGTCGTCACCTCCACCGGATATCCTTCCGTGCCAGCCACGCAGGCTCGCGCCAGCACCTCCAGCTGCATTGCAGCCTCACCTTCGAATCCTTGCTTGTCCGGACAAATATCAAGCGCGGCAGCCACCGCATCAAACAGTCGCCCGGCAGAGGACGTCATCGGTGCGTTGACACCTTTCTGCATCATCTGATCAAGCAGCTTTGCCTGATGGCCGGCAAACCTGGTTTCCAGACCGGTTCCCACCAGGTTGGCGCGGTAGGTCACTCCAAAGGCAGTAAACAATTGCGCTGCCAGATTGCGCCACGGCTCCCGGTTTGCAGCCTCTCCTCCGGGCAACGGCACTTGCCGGAAATGGCCACGCCGCACAAAGCCGCCGTAGCCTCCCTGCAGGATTTCACCACCCCAGACCGTCCCGTCCGCCCCCCAGCCTAGCCCGTCCAGAACAACGGCATGAACGGTCGCGGGCATCGCCTGGTCTTGCCCCTGGTCAGCCAGACAGGCCGCAAGATGCGCATGGTGATGCTGCACCCGAACCAGCGGCAGGCCACGCTCCCGGGCAAAGTCTTCGCCGGTCCGCGTCGACAGATATTGAGGATGTGCATCGACGGCGACAATATCAGGCTCGAACCGGTAGAGGTCCAGATAGAGCCTCAGCATCTTCTTGTAGTCCGCAAGGGTCGGCGCGTTTTCAAGATCGCCGATATGCTGCGACAGGACTGCGTTGCGGCCGTCGAGAAGGCAGAAGGTCGCCTTCAACTCTCCCCCAAGAGCAAGAACCTTCGGCGCCCCCTCGAAAGAAGATGGCAGACGGATCGGCGACGGAGCGTATCCGCGCGCGCGGCGCAGGATGGAAACGCCGGATCGATCCTGACGAACGACGCTGTCATCCAGCCGGTTGACCACGTCGCGGTTGTGCATCAGGAACCCGTCGACAATGCCTGCAAGGTTGTGCCGGGCACATTCGTTTTGTGTTTCCTGCGGGTTCTCGGAAAGATTTCCGGAGGTCAGCACAATCGGCCCCTTCAGCTCGGCCATCAGCAGATGGTGCAAGGGGGTGTTCGGCAGCATGACACCTAGGCGGTCGAACGGACCGGCGATACCCGGCGCCAGTGGTGCGCCCGCTTTCTTAAGCAGAACGATCGGCGCCACCGGGCTTTCCAGCAGCGCCACCTCTTTTGCATCAGCCAAGGCGAAGTCCCGGATCTGGCCCAGATCCCGCGCCATAAGGGCGAGTGGCTTGACCGGACGGTGCTTGCGCAACCTCAGCTTTTCAACGGCGCTCTGATTGCCTGCATCGACCGCTATCTGAAACCCGCCAAGACCCTTGATCGCCAGAATGGCACCGCGCCCGAGCCACGCGGCGGCATGGACGACAGGATCGCCATCAACAGCGCGTCCGTCTTTGTCTTCAAACCAGAGTTTTGGCCCACACTGCGGACAGGCAATCGGTTGGGCATGAAAGCGTCGGTCAGCCGGGTCTTCATATTCGTTGCGGCACGCCCGGCACATTTCGAAGGCCGCCATGGCTGTCGAGGCCCGGTCATAAGGAATGTGCCGCAGAATGGACAGGCGTGGTCCGCAATGGGTGCAATTGGCAAAGGCATAGCGGTAGCGCCTGTCGGCCGAGTTGCGGATGTCGGCCAGGCATGCCGGGCATGTTGCGGCGTCCGGCACCACGCCAGTGGCGACCTTGCCTTCTTCACTCGGCAGAATTCTGAAATCTCTGGCAGCGGGCGCACCTACCAGATCGGACACAACAATCTGGTCGATACGTGCCAGCAGTGGCGCACCCGATTGCAGACGGCTCAGAAAAAGGTCAAGCGAGCGCTCGTCACCACTTGCTTCGACCAGCACACCTTCGCCGTCGTTCAGCACATGACCGGCAAGACCCAGGCACCTTGCAAGCTGCCAGACAAACGGCCGAAACCCGACGCCCTGGACAAGACCCCTGATCCGTATGGATTTGGCTGACCTGGATGGACCTGTTTCTTGCACGCGCTCAAGATCTCTGGATTGCCCGACACCGCCGCCGACGATGACCTTCATTTCTCGCCAGCCACGAGGCACCGCCCCTGTGCAGGCACGGTTCAGTAATCCCCTGAATGGCGAATGATTTCCAGATGGATATTTTTGAATGACCCGCAATCAAGGCACGCACAGCGCGAACGGGAGCTCATGGTCGCTCGCCGGAGCAAGACCAAACGTTTTGTAGAACAGAGGGGATATGCTCCTGCTCCGGACGACTTTCCGCCCGGAGCAGTTTTGGATCTCTTAGTGCAGCGGGCGCTGCGCAAAGGTATTATAGGCCTGCTGCCCGTTCGAACCGTTTCTGGTTTCCAGGCGTTCCAGATTGATGATCGCCGACAGCATCAGCCGGTCCTGGCTCCAGTCCGCTGGTTTCTGGATCGACAGTGCCGACAGGAAAACCACCGCCACCATGGGCAGCACGGCCAGGCAGGTAACACCCCAATGAGGACGAACCCGATTGGTTTCCAGCAAGGCCTCCACCCGGCGGCGCAGTTTCGCGGCCGGGGAACGGCGAAGCAGCTTGTCCTGCACCTCCAAAAGGGCAACGGCTGCGATCCCGACGGAACGTTTGCGCGCTTCCTTGTCCTGGCGCTTGCGGATCCCCGCCTGGGCGGCGCGGAGCAGACACATGCAATAGGACCTCAGGTCCACATGGGCGTTTTCGGCGACCTTCTGATCGCAGGCCAGTTCACGCAGACGCTCGACTTCCGACTTCCACATGTAGAAGAACGGGTTCCAGAAGAACAGCGGGCGCAGCAGTTCAAGCCCGATTTCCCAGGTGACATCGCCCTGGCGAAGATGCTGGAACTCGTGCTTGAGAACCAGCTTCAGGTCTTCCGGCTCGGCCAGCAGGTCCGACGGAATGACCACGTAGTGGCGCCTCAGCCCACGTGCGGAAAACGGCACCATTGCGCGATCCGACAGCAGCAACAGCACACGGCCATTGCTCCGCCATTCATGGCAGGTTGCCAGCACCCGGTACAATCGGACGAAGCTGACGACAAGCTTCAGCGCGAAATAGCTGAACCCGGCCACGAAAGCCAAAGCAATTCCGGCACCCAGACCGGTAGACAGGGTCAGGATCGTTTCGCTGATCTGTGTGCGCAGTCCAAGCAGCGACTGAAAGTCTTCCGCCGAAATGGCGATGCCGCCACGCAGGTACTGCGACACGGCGTAATCGGCCAGGTTGACGGACATGGTCCGGGGGACCACCTCCGCCGACAACATGTGCTGGTAGCCCATGACGGCGAAGGGTGTTAGCAGGATCAGGGCGAACAAGCCGTTCAGCAGCCCAAGCTGTACGGAAAAGTCGACCTTCTTGCCGGAACGGGCCAGCAGAAGTTTGGCGCTCAGCCACACCATTGCGGTAATGGCCAGTGTGATGTTCAGATCGATATAGATATCGAAAATCTGGTTAAGTAGCGTCATCTGTCCTCCTCCTGTCCAGCAACGCTCTGATTTCCTCCAGATCGTCTCCCGATAGTTCGTATTCATCGACAAGTCGGGCCACGAGGGACGCCGGCGTGCCGTCGAACAGTTTTTCTGAAAGGTTTCGGAGAGATCGGGACTGGTAGGTATCCCTGGTCAGCCGAGGGGAATAGATGAATGTCTTGCCTTCTTTGCGGCTGTCCACGAAGCCTTTTTCATCCAGGATCCGCATGATGGTGGCGCAGGACGTATAGGCGAGTTTTCTCTCCGGCGGCAGACATGCAAGGATGTCCCGCACGGAACCTTCGCCGAGTTTCCAGAGTTCGGTCATGAACTCCAGTTCGACTTCGGTCAAAAACTCGTTGCTCTTACGCTTTCTCATTACAGTCCTGCACCGATTGCGGAATGGATGTGGCTTACGCATCTATTCATGCACCAGAATATCGGAAATTACTATGTCTTTAGTCGACGAAGGTGTTCGGGTTTCTCCCCTGATCGAGACCATCTGATGGACGAAGCGCGCGGGAAACCCGCGCGCCTTTATTCACGTCAGACTTTCCAGAAGCAGAAGACGCCCCAACCGATGCTCAGAGCGAGCGGCCACCAGAGCGGGTTGCCCACCAGGCCAAGCCAGGCCAGAAAGATATAGGCCGTTCCGAGCAAGGTGATGAAGAGGCGGTCGCCCCGGGTCGTTTCCAGTCCCAGGACACCGCGCCGGGCAGCGCCACCGGGAAATTTCACTTCCAGAGCAGTCAGCACCCCGATTGCGGAGAATATACCGACGAACAGCAGAGCCGTCGGCAGGGTCCAGGCCATCCAACCGAGCATCATACCCTCCCCAGGGCAAAGCCCTTGGCAATGTAGTTACGGACAAAATAGATGACGATGGCGCCGGGAATGATGGTCAGGGTCCCGGCGGCCGCCAGCAGACCCAGTTCGTAACCGGCGGAGGAAGCGGTTCGGGTCATCACGGCGGCAATGGGTTTCGCCTCGACGGCGGTAAGTGTCTTGGACAGCAGCATTTCCACCCAGGAGAACATGAAGCAGAAGAAGGCGGCCACCCCGACGCCGGACTTGATGGCCGGCAGGAAGATCGTCATGAAGAAGCGCGGGAAGGAATAACCGTCCACATAGGCGGTTTCGTCCAGTTCCTTCGGCACTCCGCTCATGAAACCCTCCAGGATCCAGACCGCCAGCGGCACGTTGAACAGGCAGTGTGCCAGTGCAACGGCAAAATGGGTGTCGAACAGGCCGACGGCGGAATAGAGCTGGAAGAACGGCAGCGCGAAGACGGCAGCCGGTGCCATCCGGTTTGTGAGCAGCCAGAAGAACAGGTGCTTGTCGCCCACGAAGGAATAACGGGAGAAAGCATAGGCTGCCGGCAGCGCGACCGTGATCGAAATGACCGTGTTGATGGTCACGTAGATGATCGAGTTGATGTAGCCCCAGTACCAGGTCGGATCGGTGAAGATCTCGATGTAGTTGGCGAAGGTCCAGGTCTGCGGGAACAGGGTGAACCCGGACAGGATTTCGTTGGTGGTCTTGAAGCTCATCGCGACGAGCCAGTAGATCGGCAACATCAGGAAGAGAATGTACAGGATGGGAACCAGGCTTTTCAGGCGCATGACGGTTCTCCTCAGGACTTGTTATCGTTCATCGTCATCAGCGTGTAGAACAGCCAGGAGGCGAACAACGTGATGGCGAAGTAGATGAGGGACATGGCGGCTGCCGGTCCAAGGTCGAACTGACCCAGCGCGATCTTCACGAGATCGATCGAGAGCAGCGTCGTGGAGTTGCCCGGACCACCGCCCGTCAGCACGAAAGGCTCGGTATAGATGTTGAAGCTGTCCATGAAGCGCAGCAGCACGGCAATGGTCAGCACCGTTTTCATCTTCGGCAACTGGATGAAGCGGAACACCGCCCACCGGGAGGCTCCGTCGATTTCCGCCGCCTGATAATAGGCGTTCGGGATCGAAACCAGACCGGCATAGGCCAGGAGCACCACCAGCGACGTCCAGTGCCAGACATCCATGACGATGATCGTCACCCAGGCAGCGATCGGGTTCTGGGTCATGTCATAGGAGATGCCCAGGGTGTGGTTCAGGAAGTAACCGAGCAGACCGATATCCGGCAGGGTGAAGATGTTCCACATCGCACCGACCACGTTCCACGGGATCAGCATCGGCAAGGCCATGGTGACAAGGCAGAACGGCACCCAGAACCCCTTCTTGGGCATGGACAGCGCAATCGCGACACCAAGCGGCACCTCGATAATCAGGATCAGGAAAGTGAACAGGAACTGCCGTCCGAGCGCATTGTGAAAGCGCTCCGAGCGAAGCACCTGCTCGAACCAGTCCAGACCCTGCCAGAAGAACAGGTTGTCGCCGAAGGTTTCCTGAACGGAGTAGTTCACCACGGTCATCATCGGGATGAGCGCGTTGAAGGCGACAAGAATGAGCACCGGGGTTACGAAGAACCAGGCGCGTTGATTTTGCGTTTTCATCGGGCCCCTCCTTCAGGCTGGCTCGCCAGCCAGCCGTCCTTGTAGAGACGCGTCTGGGATTGTTTGAAGTCGAGCATCACGTCGTCTCCGGCATTGGGCGCTTCGCCCTCCAGAATGGCGTTGATACGCATGTCATGAGCGATCGCCTCAACCACCTTGTGGCGGCCGATATCGGCAACCTTGCGGACCTTCGCCGCAATGCCTGCACCGTCGGCAGACACCTTGACGAATTCCGGACGGACCCCGATCTCCGCCGTGCCGTCGCCGGCGGCAGTCACCGGGCCTTCCAGCGCGACCTTTTCACCCCGGAAGAACGCGGCGCCGTTCTGGACGTCGCAGGGTAGGACGTTCATTCCCGGAGAGCCGATGAAGTGACCGACGAAAGTGTGGGCCGGACGTTCGAACAACTCCACTGGCGTCCCGATCTGCACGACTTCACCGTCCTGCATCACCACCACCTGGTCGGCAAAGGTCAGCGCTTCGGTCTGGTCGTGCGTCACGTAGATCATGGTCGCCTTGACCCGCTGATGAAGCTCTTTCAGCTTGGAGCGCAACTTCCATTTCAGATGCGGGTCGATCACCGTCAGCGGCTCGTCGAACATGACGACGTTGACGTCCTCGCGGATGAGGCCACGGCCCATGGAGATCTTCTGCTTGTTGTCCGGCGAAAGATTTGCCGCCCGGACCTTCAGCATGTCGCTGACTTCCAGCATTTCGGCGATCGCGGCGACCCGCCGCTTGACCGTATCCTCGTCCCGCCCGCGGTTTCTGAGCGGAAAGGCCAGATTGTCGTAGACGGTCATCGTGTCGTAGATGACCGGAAACTGGAACACCTGCGCGATATTGCGCTTTGCCGGCGGCAGCGAGGTAACGTCCTGATCGTTGAACAGGATCTTGCCTTCAGAAGGAACCAGCAGGCCGGAAATGATGTTCAACAGCGTGGACTTGCCGCAACCCGACGGGCCAAGCAGGGCATAGGCGCCGCCGTCATCCCACGTCAGGTCGATCTTCTTCAGCGCGTAATCCGCATCGCTCGCCGGATTGGGCTGGTAGCTGTGACGCAGATTGGAGAGTTTGATTTGTGCCATGATGTCCTCTCCTCAGGCGACCAGCTGGCCGTCAGGCGCAAAGAAGAAACAATGGCTCGGATCCAGGTAGAAAGTGTGGACCTCGCCGACGGAATAGGGATGAACACCGGGTGACAGAGAGACCCAGGCGTTGCCGTCCATGTCGAAATGGGCACTGCTTTCCGAACCGCTGAGCTCCGTCACCAGTACGTGTCCGTCAAGCTTAACGGTATGATGCGCACTTGCCACCGGCATCACGTGATTGGGCCGGATCGCAAGGGTGTAGGTGCCATCTTGAAGTCCCGACGCAGCACCTGTGGCCTGCCAGCTCGTGACCTCGTTCAGGATCACCAGGTCTCCGCGCTTGGTCACCGGAGCGACATTGATCGGCGGGTTGGAGAACACCTTGGCGGCATCCAGATCCTTCGGCTTGCGATAGATGTCGGCGGTCGGGCCGAACTGCACCACGTTGCCGTCGGTCATGAGGGCCGTGTGCCCTCCCAGAAGAAGGGCCTCTTCAGGCTCGGACGTTGCGTAGACGACGACCGCGCCGCGGCCTGCAAAAAGTTCCGGAAGCTGGTCGCGCAGTTCCTCGCGCAGCTTGTAGTCGAGGTTGGCGAGCGGTTCGTCGAGGAAGACCGCATCGCTTTCCTTGACGATGGCCCGCGCCAGCGCGGTGCGCTGCTGCTGGCCACCCGACAGTTCATGCGGCTTGCGGTTGAGATACGGGTTCAGCTTCATCAGCTTGGCCGCTTCTTCCACCCGGCCTTCGATCTCCGACCTGGCAACACCTGCAACCTTCAGCGGCGAGGCGATGTTGTCGAAGACAGACATATGCGGGTAGTTGACGAAAAACTGGTGCACCAGGCTGATGTTGCGCTTTTGCGCGGACAGGCGGGACACGTCCTTGCCATTGAGCACGATCTGCCCTGTCGCCAGGCTGTCAAGACCAGCCATCAGCTTGATCAGCGAGGTCTTGCCCGAGCCGGTCTCCCCAAGCAGAACATTGAAGTGACCGGGATGCAGCGTCAGGCTCGTTTCCTTGACATGGGTGATGCCTGCAACGCGCTTGCTGACGTTCTTAAGTTCTAGAGACATTTATTTTTCGCCCGCGTCCGGACAGGTGCAAGTGGCGAAACATCGATTTCGCGCCCTGTCGCTTCGGATCGGTGGTGGACCGGGGAGACGCCCCGGTCCGGTTTGTTGGGTGATGGGTGCCCGGGCACCATGTTCTGCATGGCAGACACGATGCCCTTGCACGTCGCGCTCAGGTTTACTTTTCAGCCCAGCGTGCGACCAGCTCGTCGTAGTTCACGGTCTGGCCCTGCGGCTTCTCGTTTTCGAGCTTTGCCTTCGGTGCGCCCGGCTTGTTCAGCCATTCTTGCGGATCCGACTCTTCGTTCAGACGCGGACCGCAGCCACCGTAGACGTTGGCGCGCTCGTCAGCCTGCTGCATGCGGGCCATGACGATGTCCATTTCCTGTGCCAGACGATCCATGGCTTCCTGCGGCGTGAACGCGCCGGAGTTCACGTCACCGATCTGCTGCCACCAGATCTGGGCCAGCTTCGGATAGTCCGGAACGTTGATGCCGGTCGGGGACCAGGCAACACGGTCTGGCGAGCGATAGAACTCGACCAGGCCGCCGAGCTTCGGAGAACGCTCGGTGAAGGACTCGTGACGCACGGTACTGTCGCGAATGAAGGTGAGACCGACATGGCTCTTCTTCACGTCAACCGTCTTGGAAACCACGAACTGGGCGTAGAGCCAGGCTGCTTTCGCACGATCCACCGGAGTGGAGTTCAGGATGGTCCAGGAACCCACGTCCTGGTAGCCGACCTTCTGGCCTTCTTCCCAGTAAGGACCATGGGGGCTCGGAGCCATGCGCCACAGCGGCGTGCCTTCGTCGTCAACCGTGTTGTTGCCTTCGGACTTCGGCTTCACCATGTCCGCGGTGAACGCGGTGTACCAGAAGATCTGCTGGGCAACGTTGCCCTGGCTGAGAGCCGGCAGGGACTGATAGAAGTCGAAGCTGGCAGCACCCGGAGGCGCGTAGTTGCGCAGCCATTCGTCCCACTTGCGGATCGCGTAGACGGCCGCCGGGCCGTTTGCAGCACCACCGCGGGAAACCGAAGCGCCAACCGGGTTACAGGTGCCGGCTTCCATGCGGATGCCCCACTCGTCAACCGGTACGCCGTTCGGCTCGCCCTTGTCGCCTGCACCCGCCATGGACAGCCAGGCATCGGTCATGCGCCAGCCGAGATCCGGTGCGCGCTTGCCGTAGTCCATGTGACCATAGATCTGAACGCCGTCGACTTCCTTGACGTCCTTGGTGAAGAATTCGGCGATGTCCTCATATGCGGACCAGTTGACCGGCACGCCGAGTTCATACCCGTATTTTTCCTTGAAGGCTGCCTTCAGGTCTTCACGGTCGAACCAGTCCTTGCGGAACCAGTAGAGGTTCGCGAACTGCTGGTCAGGCAACTGATAGAGGTCGCCGTCCGGGCCGGTCGTGAACTGGGTGCCCATGAAGTCTTCCAGGTCGAGACCCGGGTTGGTGACATCCTTGGCGTCGCCGTTCATCCAGTCGGTCAGGTTGTAGGCGAGCTGCAGACGGGAATGGGTGCCGATCAGGTCGGAGTCGTTGACATAGGCGTCATAGAGGTTCCGGCCGGTCTGCATCTGGGTCTGCACGGCCTGCACCACTTCCCCTTCGCCGAGGATCTGGTGATTGACCTTGATACCGGTGATTTCTTCGAAGGCCTTGGTCAGAACTTCCGACTCATAGGAGTGCGTCGGAATGCCCTCGGACAAGACGTTGATTTCCATGCCCTTGAACGGTTCGGCCGCATTGATGAACCACTGCATTTCTGCAAGCTGCTCATCTTTTGACAGAACGGATGGCTGGAATTCCTGGTCGATCCACTTTTGCGCCGCTGCTTCATCGGCAAAAGCGGACCCTGCCCCCGCAAGCACAGCACCAGCTGCGACTGCGGTGAGTAGATACTTACGCATCTGCATCTCCTCCCGTGAGATATTAAACGCCGTCATTAACCGGCTACGAATAGATGGTCACAGCATCGCCATGTTGTCAAACTAAATTTTTAGTAGATAATCAAGCCTACTCAAACGAGTGGCAAAATATTGTTTTCAAAGGCTTTTCAAGAACAGGAACGACCCCTGAACTCGACCCGAAAACCCGGTCACCTGTCGAACAGCACCGTCAGTGTGGCACAATTTTGACATCAGATGTAGCACGAAATCGGGTTTCGAGTCTTTCATATTTTTCTACATCATACTTCTATTGAGGTTCGTTTTGCATCGCAAAACGAAATCCGAACACTGACTTTGCACTGCAGCGTGACCTGCTCGCCCATGTCCTCAGCCTGTCTGCGCCCCGGATACGACGTCCGCCAGGCAGGTCTTCACGATCGCCTGTCGCCCATTGGCTGCTGGTCGGGCATCTATGGCAGAAACAATTCCTGTGTTGACGCACACCATCCAGCGGATATCTCACTGCTTGGACAAGCTGCCGGCGCAAGAGCGGCCTTCAAAGGAAGGATGACCAGATCCGATGACCTCTTTTTCCACCGATGCACCGGTCCTGGTAACGGGGGCCACGGGCTATGTTGCCGGCTGGCTGGTGAAGGAATTGCTCGATGCCGGAATTACGGTGCACGCTGCTGTCCGTGACCCGGACCGCAAGGACAAGGTCGCACACCTTCAGGAGATTGCGGCCGGATCTCCAGGCACCCTGCGTTTTTTCAGGGCCGACCTGCTGGAGGAAGGTTCCTACGCCAAGGCAATGGCAGGCTGTGCCATCGTCTTCCACACGGCCTCCCCTTTCACCACATCGGTCAAGGACCCGCAGAGGGAACTGATCGAGCCCGCAGTGAAAGGCACACGGAGCGTTCTGGAAACCGCCACGCGGACTGCAAGTATCAAACGCGTGGTCGTCACCAGCTCCTGCGCGGCCATCTACACGGATGCAGTCGACTGCTTAAAAGCCCCGGGTGGCAAACTGACGGAGGAGGTCTGGAACACCACCGCCTCTCTCGAATACCAGCCCTACAGCTATTCCAAGACGCTTGCGGAACAGGAAGCCTGGAAGATCGCCAGGGCTCAGGATCGCTTCAAGCTGGTCACCGTCAATCCGTCGCTGGTGATCGGTCCGGCCCTTAACGACAGGCCGACATCCGAAAGTTTCAACATCGTCCGCCAGATGGGCGACGGCACCATGAAACGGGGCGCTCCGAAACTTGGCCTTGGCGTCGTGGATGTGCGTGACCTTGCCAGGGCACATATGGAGGCCGGCTTCCGGGAAGAGGCCGAGGGACGGCATATCATCTCCGGCCACGACACCAACATTCTGGAACTCGGCAAGGCCTTGATCGAGAAATACGGCGATCGTTATCCGGTGCCACGCCAGTCGCTACCCAAATGGATCGTCTGGCTGGCCGGGCCGATCGTCGGCGGTATTTCACGGAAATTCGTCACCAACAACGTCGACGTGAAATGGCGCGCCGACAATTCGAAAAGCAAACGCGCCCTCGGCGTAACCTACAGACCGATGAAAACCTCCATGGAAGAGATGTTCCAGCAGATGATCGATACAGGTGTGTTCGGGAAGTAGCTCGCTTCAGGCCACAACCTCTCCGTTCGCTGAGATCACGGCATGGATTGCAGGGTCAAGCCCTGGAAAGACCGAAGCCAGGTGAGGTGTAATTTCGCCGGCAAAGGTAATTGAACCCAGCCCCATACTTCCTGCGAGCCGGGACCCGGAAGCCCCACGATTTCAAAAAAGAAAAAGGCGCAGCCCGGAGACTGCGCCTTTCGCATTGTGTAGAGAAACCCGCCGGGTCTTACATCTTGCACTCGGCTGAATAGGCGTCACCGTGATCGGTCAGGGCCGTTCCGACGATCTTGTTGGTGTAGACATCACCTTCCTTGATCACCTCGCGAACATAGATGTCCTGGATCGGATGATGGTTCGGGCCGAAGCTGAACTTGCCGCGCACGGACGGGAAGTCAGCTGCTTCAAGCGCTGCGCGGAAACCGTCAGCGTCCGTCACATCCGCCTTGGCCATGGCCGACAGCAGCAGATTGGCCGTGTCGAAACCCTGGGCCGCATAAAGCGACGGCAGGCGACCGTATTCGGCCTGGAAGCTTTCAACGAAGGCCTTGTTGGCATCGTTGTCGATATCCTTGCTCCACTGGCTCGTGTTCTTCACGCCCAGCGCAGCATCGCCGACTGCCTGCAGGATACCCTGATCAAAGGAAAAGGCCGGACCAACGACCGGAAGACCGACGCCGCTGTCGGCATATTGCTTCAGGAAGGAAATACCCATGCCGCCAGGCAGGAAGAAGAACACGCTATCGGCGCCCGATGCGCGGATCTGGGCAATCTCGGCCGCATAGTCGGTCTGGCCCAGCTTGGTGTAGATCTCACCCGCCAGTTCACCGTCGTAGTAGCGCTTGTATCCGGTCAGCGAATCCTTGCCGGCCGGATAGTTCGGCGCGAGGATGAAACTCTTCTTGAAACCGGCTTCCTTGGCGTAGGCGCCTGCGGCCTCATGCAGGTTGTCGTTCTGATAGGCAACACTGAAATAGTTCGGATGGCAGCCCTTGCCGGCCAGAGCGGACGGACCGGCGTTCGGTGACAGATAGAACTTGCCCTGGGCCGTGACAGACGGCACGACGGCCATGGCCAGGTTCGACCAGATAATGCCGGTCAGGACGTCGACCTTGTCCGACTGGATCATCTTGTCGGCAAGCTGAACCGCGACGTCCGGCTTGCGCTGGTCGTCTTCGATGATCACTTCCAGGTCCTTGTTGCCGGCCTGTTTGACCGCCAGCATGAAGCCGTCACGTGCATCGATGCCAAGACCTGCACCACCGCCGGACAGGGTCGTGATCATGCCGACCTTGACGGGTTCGGCCTGTGCCGCTCCCGCCAGAAGCGCCACCAGGCTGGCGGCCGCAGCAAATTGTTTCAACATAGGAATTCCCCTCTTCAGTCCCTTGAGCCCGCTTGCGGGGCTCTTGAAACGACACTCTATCGGCACAAACGCCGATGGCAAACATGCAATTCGTCCAAGAATGACGAGACGCCGACTGTTTCAGAGCGCAGTGCGCACATGCCAGAGCTCTGGGAAGAGTTCGACTTCCAGCATGCGCTTCAGGTAACTGACGCCGCCGGTTCCGCCGGTTCCACGTTTGAAGCCGATCACCCGTTCCACGGTGGTGACATGATTGAAGCGCCACCGGCGGAAGTAGTCTTCCAGATCAACCAGTTTCTCACCGACCTCGTAAAGGGCCCAATGGGCGGACGGATCCCGGTAAACCTTCTGCCAGAGCGTCATGATCTCGGGAACTTCGAGATGTGGAGCAGATGCAGGTACCGCAATGGCGTCGTCCGGCACATCGAGACCCTGGCGGCGGGCGAAGGCCAGCACGACTTGGTAAAGGCTGGGGCGGGCCAGCTCCGCATTCAGCAAAGCAACGCTTTGCGCATCGTGCTCGTGCGGTCGGATCATTGCCGTGTTCCGGTTGCCCAGCGCATATTCGATCAGCCGGTATTGCAGCGACTGGAAGCCCGAGGACATGCCGAGGGCATCCCGGAACTGGGTATAGTCGCTCGGCGTCATTGTCCGCAGCACATCCCAGGCAGAATTCAATTGCTCCATGATCCGGCTGACCCGGGCAAGAAGCTTCATCGCCTGCGGCATGTGATCATCGGCAATCGCATCGCGAGCGGCGTTCAGCTCATGCAGCATGAGCTTCATCCACAATTCCGACGTCTGGTGCTGAATGATGAAAAGCAGTTCGTCGGAAGCGTCCGACAAGGGTGCCTGTGCATTCAGAATCTGCGTCAGCCCCAGATAGTCGCCATAGGACATCTTGTCCGCAAAGCGCATCTCGGCGCCTTCCGTTTCCGGATTATAGGCTTTGCCTGGTTCGGCTTCGTCGCTCATGACTCTCTCCCGCTGGGCTCTTCAAGTGGCCCTTCCACGGCATCTATACCGTCCGGACAGCAGACTTGGATAGGAGAGAATTCAAAGTGTTACGAGAAAAGAAACAACAGCCGTCCACTCCCAACCGGCACGCCGGTCAACTACCGGCAGCTTCCAGAATGGCGTCAGCTGAAAAATCGTAGTGGCTATGATTGGAAGACGATTTGCAGAAACGGGCAAAGTCGATCTTGTCCCAATTCCCGTCACCAAGCCTGCTGAGATATAGCTCGACGTTCTGGGCGGTGATCGGCGACATCTTGAACACGACATCGACGAAAACTTCCCCCTGAACACTTCTGAAGAAATGATCCCTCAGCATCACGATCGCCCAGGCACCTGCAAAGAAATGCCCGCCATGGGTCATGGTCAGTTCGTTGGACCGTACCGCATTCATGCCACGGTTCGACCAGTTCAACCCGGCGAACAATATATCCTTGCCGATGGTCAGCCCGGCATCGGTTGCTGCACGCTGTGCACCGAAAGCAATGTCATCGTTCGCCCCCCAGACGACGTCAATTCGCGTACGGTTCAAAACGCTTTTCGTCCGCGCGTAAGCAAGTTCCTCGCTCCAGTCGACCGGAATGGCATGGACCAGTTTGACGTCGCTGTTGTCTGCCACAGCCCGCAACATGCCGAGTTCCCGCTGCAATCCGGCAGGGGTGGTTGAATCGCCAGTCAGGGACAGCAACCGGATTTCCCCTGCCTCCGGGTTGAGCCGCCGCGCTTCGGCAAACAACGACTGTGCCATCTCGTAACCGGCCGTTTCATTGTCCGGAACGACCGAGGCGATAATACCATGAAGATCGATGTTCCTGCGTTCCAGGTCGGCCCGTTGCTTCGGCGTCAGTTTGTTGAGCAGGAAAAGAACCTTGCTCTCCCTGCCCTCCATAAGCTGCATCAGGCGGGCAGCCGCCTGGTTCTCGTTGACCAGAATGAAATAGTCCGGCAACTCCCCCTGTTCCAGCCGGAGGCTGAGAAGCTCTTCCATACCGTAGGGACGCCGATCGGCGTGCAGGATTTCCAGGTCGACGTTCAGATCGGCAGCAGCCGCCATCATGGTTCTGGACACATCACCCCAGAAACCGGTCTCACCACCCGGATTGATGAAGGTCACGCGGAAGTCTGCCGCCTGGACCACGCCGGCTGCCACCCAGAACCACACCATGCACAGCAGTCTGACGAACATCATTATCCTTCGCTCTTCATCCTTGCCCGTCCCGTCTTGCAGCTCTGCTCGCAACAACGGCCCCGGTTCAGATCACGGACATTCACCGCAGCACCGGTTGAATGTTCGAAAGCCGAACGGAACCTTGACATGGGGGCCAGCCGATCGCACCGAAACAGTGCCTGGACCAACCCCGGCGTCATATTAGCCACCACAAATATGTTCTGCAGAAGTGGCAACCACTTACGCACATTTTATTGGCGCATATCCAAAGATTGCCAGAAACCGGTTTCCGAGACAGTCCTGCCTGAAACCCGGCCGCAACAGACCTGCCGCCTGCTGGCCGTTCGCTGGCAGCCGGCACCTTGATCCGATTGTGTTAATCAATCCGAAATTAGCACAGGAAAAGCGCTCGTCAGAGCCGGCTTCGCCGGAAGGATTGCATCGTGTTTAACGAACCCTGACCGGCGACACCGGATTTCACCTGGTTCCCGGTCTTCTCCTTTCACAAGATGCTTGCAGCCCATTCGTGAGGCGAAACTGCCTACAGAAAGACGTGGTTATGCGTTTGATTTTGTGAAAACCTGACACTCGCGCTTTGAAACGGACAAATACCGGGACCCTGTAAATGTCAATTCGTGCAAGCATTTATCACCTGACCCATTACCGATACGACCGTCCGGTTACCTTAAGCCCGCAGATTATCCGCTTGCGGCCGGCCCCTCACAGCCGCACCCGGGTCCTGTCTCACTCGTTGAAGGTTTCGCCCGAAGGACACTTCGTCAATCACCAGCAGGACCCCTACGGCAACTGGCTTTCCCGCTTCGTGTTTCCCGAGCCTGTACGCGAATTCAAGATCGAAGTGGATCTGGTCGCCGACATGGCCGTCTACAATCCCTTCGATTTCTTCATCGAGGAGAGCGCGGAGGAATGGCCCTTCGACTATCCTCCGGAACTTCGTGAAGATCTTCAGATTTACCGTCGCCTCGACCCGACCGGCCCGCGCATGACCGCGTTCCTGGAAACGGTCCCGAAGGATCGCCAGAGAACCGTCGATTTCATCGTCGGGCTGAACGCCAAGGTCTCCCAGACCGTCAACTATGTCATACGCATGGAGCCTGGCGTACAGACACCGGAAGAAACCTTCGAGAAAGGAACCGGGTCCTGTCGCGATTCCACCTGGCTGCTGGTTCAGGCGCTGCGCCATCTCGGTTTTGCCGCAAGGTTTGTCTCCGGATATCTCATCCAGTTGAAGCCGGATCTGGAAGCACTGGACGGCCCCTCCGGCACCGATCACGATTTCACCGATCTTCATGCCTGGGCCGAGGTCTTCCTGCCGGGTGCAGGCTGGATCGGGCTCGATCCGACCTCAGGCCTTCTGGCAGGCGAAAGCCACATTCCGCTGGCCGCGACGCCGCATTACGTCAACGCCGCCCCGATTGTCGGCATGGCAAGCAAGGCAGAGGTCGACTTTGCCTTCGACATGAAGGTGGCCCGCGTCGCCGAACATCCGCGCATCACCAAGCCGTTTTCAGACGATGCCTGGTCGGCACTCAATCAGCTCGGCACCAAGGTCGACCGGATCCTGTCGCAGGAGGACGTCCGCCTGACCATGGGCGGTGAACCCACCTTCGTCTCGATCGATGATTTCGAAGCCGCTGAATGGAACACCGACGCGGTCGGCCCGACCAAACGCCAGAAGGCGGACATTCTGATCCGCCGGCTGCGTGAACGCTTTGCCCCTGGAGGGTTCCTGCATTACGGCCAGGGGAAATGGTACCCGGGTGAAACCCTGCCCCGCTGGACTTTCTCGCTTTACTGGCGCCGCGACGAAAAACCGATCTGGCATGATCCGGATTTGATCGCGGAAGAAGGCGACGATACCAAGGCCAGCGCAGATCAGGCCGCAGCGCTGCTGCAGGAGATCGCAACGAAGCTGGAAATCGACCCGGACCACGTGGTGGCCGCCTATGAAGACCCGGCGGTGTGGCTGGTGAAGGAAGCCAACCTGCCGGAAAATGTCACACCGAAAAATTCCAAGCTGGAGGATGCCGAGGCCCGGCATCGTATTGCCCGCGTCTTCGACCGGGGGCTGACCGAACCTGCCGGACATGTGCTGCCGATCCAGCGCTGGCAATCGAAGGCCGGCGGACACCGCTGGCGATCCGAACGCTGGAAGCTGCGCCGTGACGCGCTGTTCCTCGTTCCCGGAGACAGCCCGGTCGGCTACCGCCTGCCGTTGGAATCCCTGCCCTATGTCCCACCGGCACAATATCCCTACACCAATATCGCCGATCCGACCGTCCCGCGCGATCCGTTGCCGGAGTTTCCTGCGGGCCCGCGCGCTGACCGCAGGCAGGATGTTGCCCATTTCACCGCCAGCGAAGGCCAGCAGGACCGGCGGGAACAAACCCTGACGGACGACGAATTTGGCGGGGCATCGGTCAGAACAGCGCTGTCGGTGGAAGCCCGCGACGGACGTCTTTGCGTTTTCATGCCGCCGGTGGAACGGATCGAGGACTATCTGGAACTCATCTCGGTGGCGGAATCTGCCGCGGCTGACCTGAAGCTGCCGGTTCATATCGAAGGATATCCGCCCCCGCCCGACCCGCGCATGAATGTCATCCGCGTTGCACCGGATCCGGGTGTCATCGAGGTCAACATCCATCCGGCGTCCAGCTGGCAGGAATGTGTCGCGATCACCGAAGGCGTCTACGAGGAAGCCCGGCAGTCGCGGCTCGGTGCCGACAAGTTCATGATTGACGGCAAGCACACCGGCACCGGCGGCGGCAACCACGTGGTAGTTGGCGGCGCGACGCCGCTCGACAGTCCGTTCCTGCGCCGGCCTGATCTCCTGCGCAGCCTGATCCTGCACTGGCAGCGCCATCCAAGCCTGTCCTACCTGTTCTCCGGCCTCTTCATCGGCCCGACCTCGCAGGCACCGCGCGTCGATGAGGCCCGTCATGACGGCCTTTACGAGTTGGAAGTCGCGCTGTCACAGATCCACCGCCCTCATGAAGGGGCAACGCCGTTCCCCTGGCTGGTTGACCGGTTGCTGCGCAACCTTCTGGTGGATGTCACCGGCAACACCCACCGGGCGGAAATCTGCATCGATAAGCTCTATTCCCCCGACGGCCCGACAGGACGGCTGGGCCTCGTCGAGTTTCGCGGCTTCGAAATGCCGCCGGACCCGCGCATGAGCCTTGCCCAGCAGCTGTTGCTCAGGGCGCTCGTTGCGCGCCTGTGGCAGCAGCCACTGTCCGGCAACCTGACCCGTTGGGGCACGGCCCTGCACGACCGGTTCATGCTGCCGCATTATGTCTGGACCGATTTTCTCGACGTCCTGGGTGATCTGGAGCATCACGGTTTTCAGATGCGTCCGGACTGGTTCGAAGCCCAGGCCGAATTCCGCTTCCCCTTCTGCGGAGAACTCGAGGTCGATGGTGTTCACCTTGAACTTCGACAGGCGCTGGAACCCTGGCACGTACTGGGCGAGACCGGCGCCATCGGCGGCACCGTGCGCTATACGGACAGCTCCACCGAACGTCTGCAGGTCAAGCTCACCACTAGCGATCCGGACCGCTACGCCGTCACCTGTAACCGGCGGACCTTGCCGCTCAGGAAAACCGAAACCAACGGCGTTTCGGTTGCCGGTGTCCGTTACAAGGCCTGGCAACCGGCCATGGCGCTGCACCCGGTGCATCCGGTCGACGCCCCGCTGACCTTCGATATCTTCGATCGCTGGAGCGGCCGGGCCCTTGGTGGCTGCGTCTATCATGTTGCTCATCCGGGCGGACGGAACTATGACACGTTTCCTGTCAACGGGAACGAGGCAGAAGCCCGCCGCCTTGCAAGGTTCGAGCCGCACGGCCATACGCCGGGGCTCTATCTTCCGGGGCTTGAACGGCCGCATCCGGAGTTTCCGTTGACGTTGGACCTGCGCAGACCGCAGAATGTCTGACGAACCGGCAGCCCCGCCGACTGGAAACGATGCATGAGCTTGGACGAAAACGCAGAACCCGGAGCGCTTCGCTACGGCCTCTTGAAGGCCTATCGTCCCTTTCCGGATGTTTCGGACGAGCTGCTCTTCCCTGATGGCCGGGTAAGACCGGTCTGGCGGCCGTTTCTGGAGCATCTGAGCGCTCTGACTCCGGAGGAAATTACCGAGCGTTTCGCGCGCGGCAATCAGTATCTGAACGATGCCGGGGTCTATTTCCGCCAATACGGGCAGGACGGGGCGAATGAGCGGGAATGGCCGTTGAGCCATATTCCGGTGATCATCAGCCAGGACGACTGGCAGGTGATTGCAGACGGTCTGACCCAGCGCGCCGAACTTCTGGAACAGGTTGTCGCCGATCTTTATGGCGACAACAGGCTGGTGACCAACGGCTATCTTCCGGCAAGCCTGATTGCGCAAAGCCCGGAGTGGCAGCGTCCGCTGGTGGGCATCAAGCCGAAATCCGGACACTTTCTGCATTTCCTGTCGTTCGAGATCGGCCGCGGGCCGGACGGAACCTGGTGGGTTCTGTCCGACAGGGCACAGGCGCCTTCCGGTGCCGGCTTCGCACTGGAAAACCGGGTCGCAACCGGACGCGTCTTCAACGAGTTCTTCGCCCGCGCCAATGTCCATCGGCTCGCCGGGTTTTTCCGGCGGTTCCGCGACCACCTGGTCGAGCTGCGTGGAGAAAGCGAAAGCCGCGTTTCGATCCTGACACCAGGCCCGCTGAACGACACCTATTTCGAGCATGCCTACATCGCCCGGTACCTCGGCTTCATGCTGCTGGAAGGTGAGGACCTGACGGTTGAAAACGGCAAGCTGATGGTTCGCACGGTCGCCGGGCTGAGACCCGTCAGCGTTCTCTGGCGGCGCCTTGATGCCGCCTGGGCCGATCCGGTGGAATTGAACGAAACCTCTCATATCGGCACACCGGGTCTTGTTCAGGCGGTCCGCAGCGGCGCAGTCACCATGATCAACGCGCTCGGCACCGGCATTCTGGAAACACGCGCGCTCCTTGCCTTTCTGCCGCGCATCAGCGAACACCTGCTCGGCGAGCCGCTGAAGCTGCCGAACGTCGCGACCTGGTGGTGCGGTGAAGAGGGAACCAAAGCCTACGTGAAGGAAAATGCGGAAGGCATGATGTTCAGCCCAGCGCTGTCGACCGCGCTGCCCTTCACGTCCTCCCATACCGATTTTATCGGCAAGGATTTCGACAAGTTCCACAAGGGCATTCTGGAAACCTGGATCGACAGCAAGAGCGACAAGCTGGTCGGGCAGGAAGCCGTGACCCTGTCGACGACGCCTGCCTATGACAACGGGCTTCTGGTCCCCCGGCCGATGAGCCTGCGCGTCTTCCTGGCCCGAACGACCAACGGATGGGAGGTCATGTCTGGCGGCTTTGCTCGGATCGGACAAACGGAAGATGCAAGTGCGATCGCCATGCAGGCGGGTGGATCGGCGGCCGATGTTTGGATCGTCGGCGGCCAGAAGCCGCACAAGGAAACCTTGCTCCACCAGACGGAATCGCCGTTCTTCAAATCACAGACCGGTTCCCTGCCATCGCGCGCAGCCGACAACCTGTTCTGGCTCGGCCGCTACGTGGAGCGTGCGGAAGGCGCGGTGCGGCTGCTGCGTGCCTATCATGCCCGGTTGATGGAAACGGCGGACCCGGAAGCCCCGCTTGTGGCATTGACGGCGGAATATCTGGACAAGATCGGCATGGCGCCTGTCGAGCCGGTTCCCGATGGCCTGTGCGACATGCTGCAATCGGCCGTCGCCAGCGCTGCAAAGGTACGCGACCGGTTCTCCGTCGATGGCTGGCTGGCGCTGAACGACCTTGCCCAGGCCGCGAACGGCGCTAAGCGCACGATGCGCGACAATGCCGACGTTACCAGAGCCATGGGCCTGCTGCTGCGCAAGATCACCGGCTTTTCGGGTCTTGTGCATGAAAACATGTACAGGTTTATCGGCTGGCGTTTCCTGTCCATCGGCCGTGCACTGGAACGCGCCCACCGGATGGCTGATCTCCTGTCGGTCTTTACCGACGAAGACGCCCCGGAAGGCTCTCTTGAACTGCTGCTTGAGGTTGGCGACAGCGCCATGTCCATGAGCCGGCGTTATGCGGTCTCTCTCAGCCATGCCACCGTGCTGGACCTTTTGGCGATGGACACCAAGAACCCGCGCGCGGTGCTTTACCAGCTGACCGACATGAAAGACCATATCGGCGTGCTGCCCAACGCGACGGAAAACGGGCATCTTTCGGAGCTGGCCCGCTCCGTCCTGCAGGTTCACACACTTCTGGCAATCGCCACCCCGGAGACCCTGACACCGGCTTCTCTTGCCGATCTTCGCGATCAGATCTCCTATCTCTCCGTGGAGCTGACCGATGCCTATATCCGGTAACGGACGGTCGCTTTCACCCGACACGCCCGACGCGAGGCGCCCGTGCATTACGATGTAACGCTTGAAATCACCTACGACTATGCCAGCCCGGCCAACTACGGACATCATGCGCTCCGGCTGATGCCGGCGACCATTCCCGGCGAGCAGAAGCTGATGGCGGGGCAGATCCATATCGTGCCTGGCCCTTCTGAGCGTCACGACCGGACGGACTTCTTCGGCAATGCTGTCACCGACGTTGCCTACCGGCGCAGCCACAGCGAACTCAGTTTCAAGCTGAAAGCCCGTATCGACAGAACCGCGGTGCCGGAAGAACTCGATATTTCACCGCCGTTGCACGCCCTGACAAGGGAGCTCTCCGGCGTTCAGTCGCTTGCCCCCAGGGCGCCGGTCCATTTTCTTTCCGCCTCGCCGCGTCTCCCCCTCGACCCCGCGTTTGCAGTCTATGCGCAGGACCATGTCGTCCCGGGCATGAGTACGATTTCCGCCGTCGAAGCCATCGGCAAGGCCTTGAACACGGACATGCGTTTCGATGCCGAGGCCACAACAGTCGATACTCCGGCCATTGAGGCATTCGAGCGACGTCATGGCGTCTGTCAGGATTTTTCGCACATCATGATCGCATGCCTCAGAAGCATCGGCATTCCGGCAGGCTACGTCAGCGGCTTTCTCCGGACCATTCCGCCGGAAGGCCAGGAACGGCTGGAAGGTGCGGATGCCATGCACGCCTGGGTCAGGGCCTGGTGCGGTATCGAGATCGGCTGGATCGAATATGACCCCACCAATGCCCTCAGGGTCGGGCAGGATCACATCGTTGTCGCGCATGGCCGCGACTATGGAGACGCGGCACCGGTGAAAGGCGTGTTGCGCACGTCAGGGTCCCAAACCACCGATCACAAGGTCGATGTTGTTCCGCTTTGAAACATGGTTTTTCAGGCCGCTCCATCTGAACACCGCCTCCGGAATTTTATCGCGAGATATCCCCGGCTGAGCAGGGCGAGCCTGTTTCCATCATTGCCGTTTTGCTAAAATGTGGAACGCGACCAAGGGGAGCTGGTTATGCGTTCGTTTCTTCATGCCATCGTGTTTTTGCTGGTATCAGCCGGCACCGTGCAGGCAGGTTACGATCAGTCCAAGGACTGGTTCCATGCCAGGGACTGGCGAGAACGGGTCCGGATCCAGTTCCTGCTGGTCTTTACGGGAGACTACGCCTCACAGGTGGACGGAACCTTCGGCAGGCTCACCTATAACGCGCTCACAACTTTCCAGAAGCACCGGGACTTCACCCCGAACGGCGTGCTCGACGACGAGCAGATGCAGATCCTCCAGCGCGATGGTCTCGACCTTGTCGAACGGGTTGGTTTTGAAACCTACAAGGACGCCGTTTCCGGATTGCAGCTCGGCGTTCCGGGCAAGCTCTTCGAACCGTCCACCCAGACGCCGCGCGGACACCTCTGGCGGGCCTATGACAACAGCATCGAACTGGAAACCCTGCAGGTTTCGGCGGAAGAAACCGACTACGCGGCCCTCTACAAGCGTCTGACCGATACCAGCGACGGGCGGACCGTGGAGCACAAGCAATTCCGGAATGACTACTTCGTCGTCTCCGGTCGGCAGGATGGACGCGATTTCTACCTGCGCATGATGAAGACCTCTTCGGACAGCCGTGGCTTTTCGCTTGCCTGGCAGGCACGCCATGCCGTCTTCATGGACCGCGTGGCAGTTGCCATGTCGAACAGCATGACGTTTTACGACGGAACGGATGAGGAGAAACTGGACGCGGTTACATCAGCTCCCGGCCTGCAGGTTCTGGAAGAGGACAACAGCAGCGATCCGCTTGCCAAGGGAGCACGCAAGGATATTATCGGCCGCAAGACCTCCTCCTCCGGCAGCGGCTATTTCCTGACGAGCGAAGGCCACATCGGCACCAATGCGCATGTGGTCGGCAACTGCCGCTCGCTGGATATTCCAGGCCACGGTACCGCGAGGCTGGTGAAAGCGGACACGGAAAACGACCTCGCGATCCTGCAGCTCGACAGCGGCAAGTCGGATCATGTTGCGCAGTTCCGCTCAAAACAGCCGATCGTTCGCGGAGAGGAGATTTTCGTGATCGGCTATCCCTTTGCCCAGATCCTGGACAACAACCTGAACTTCACTCCCGGCATGATCTCGTCGTTGGCAGGCGTCAAAGGCGACAGCCGCCATTTCATGCTGACAGCACCGGTACAGCCAGGCAATTCAGGTGGCCCGGTTCTGGACAGGACGGGAGCTGTTGTCGGCACTGTTGTGTCTCGCCTGGACAAGTTCAAGACGCTCAAGCTGGCCGGTGACCTGCCGGAAAACGTGAATTTCGCGGTCAGGGGCAAGCTGATGGCGGAGTTCATGGAAGATCTCGGCCTGGCGCCTTCCTACAACACCATAACCAACATCAAGAGCCCGACCCGGATCGACGAGGAGGCTTCTCAATACACCGTGCTGGTGCTCTGCCGGAACTGAACCTGCCGAAAAGGCCGGGTTCTTTCCGACAGACAGTCTTAGCGGATAGCCTTGTCTTCGCCGTCGAAGAAATGCAGGCGGCTCTCGTCGAAGGTCAGACCAACACGAGTGCCCTCCTCCACGTCTTCGGCACCGCTGATCCGCACAAGGATCGTTTCAAGCCCGTCGAGCGCCACGTAAAGGAAGGTGTCTGCACCCAGATACTCGGCCACTTCCACCGTCCCGGTGCAATGCCCCTCGCCCGGTGTTGCAAGGCTGATGTGCTCCGGACGGATGCCGAGTTTCACCGGTGTTTGTCCGCTGCCGGCATAGGGATAAGGACCGCCGCCATGCCCGCGCAGCGAAAACCGTCCTTCTTCGAGTGAACAGGGCAACACGTTCATCTTCGGCGAACCGATGAACTGGGCCACGAACAGATTGTCCGGCCGTTCATAAAGTTCGCGCGGTGATCCGACCTGTTCGATCCTGCCGGCCTGCAACACCACGATCTTGTCGGCCAGCGTCATGGCTTCCACCTGATCGTGTGTCACGTAGATCATCGTGGTGCCGAGGCTCTTGTGGAGACGGGCGACCTCGAAACGCATTTCAACGCGAAGCGCTGCGTCCAGGTTCGACAACGGCTCATCGAACAGGAAGGCACTTGGCTCGCGAACAATGGCGCGGCCGATGGCCACCCGCTGGCGCTGTCCACCCGAAAGCGCCTTGGGGCGCCGGTCGAGATATTCGTCCAGCTTCAGCACTTCAGCAGCCGCATTCACCTTGCGGTCGATCTCCGCCTTGGGAAAGCCCGCGGTCTTCAGACCGAAACCGACGTTCTCGCGCACCGACATATGCGGGTAAAGCGCGTAGGACTGGAAGACCATCGACAGTCCCCGCCCCGATGGCGGCAGTGCAGTCACATCCTTGCCATCGATCTCGATAGCACCACGGCTGGTTTCCTCAAGCCCTGAGATCAGACGCAACAGTGTCGACTTCCCGCAGCCGGACGGTCCGACAAAGATGACGAATTCGCCATCCTTGATGTCGAGGTCGATGCCCTTGATGACCTGCAGGTTGCCGAACCACTTTTCAACCTTGTTGAGCTGGATCGCTCCCATCGCGTCCCCCTTAAGCTGCCTGCTCGGCGTGTGAAGGCGAAGCCCAGGTCAGCCAGATGGCCGACGTCCAGGAGAACGATCCGCCACCAGCTCCTGCGCCCGTTTCGGGGCTGAAATACTCCGCAAAGCCCCCGGTTTCGATCAGCCGCGCGGTGTCGGCGCGCAGTCGTTCGGCCCGGACGGCATCGCCTGCTTCGGCAAAACCTTTCGCGATCATGTAATTGATCATCGCCCACACCGGTCCGCGCCAATACCGCAAAGGCTCGTAACTGCGGTGATCGGGATCATAGGACGGCATCAGGTATTCGACCCGCTCCGCGATCCTGTCAAAATGTCCCTGAAGCGCACCAAGGGTCTGCGGATCATGGAGCCCGGCATAGAGCGCCAGGAAGGAAGCACTGGAGATGCCATCTGTCTGCTTGCCGCGACGCTCGTCAAAAGCGACATGTGCCTTGACCTCATCATTCCAAAGCGTCCGGCTGCCTTTTTCCATCGCCGCGATCCACCCTCGGATCTCGTCGGCTTCCGCACTCATGCCGAGTTTTTCGGCCAACGCGAGAAGATCCCGGTTGGCGCGCAGGAAGATGAAGGTAACGCCCGGGTCGGCAACGAAGAACGGGCAGGTTTCGGCGACTTTTTCCGGATCCCAGCCTACCTTGCGGCAAGCAGCGACAATGCTGAGATAACGGTCGTAGTCCTCCTTGTGCGGCCGCATGGCCGGATCGACATGGGAGGTGTCCTTGCGCTCATAGGGACCAATGTCCTTGACCTCGACCGCCCGCAGCGCCTCGTCCCAGTCCGGCAGGTTGTCCCGGCCGGATTCCCAGGGGTGAATAACGGCAATGACACCAAGGTTTTTCGGGTCGCGATAGGCAAGATACCAGCGATGCCAGGCCATCAGTTTCGGTAACAAGGCCTTCGCCCGCTCCAGTGCCTTGCCGGTCCGGTCAGCCTCCACCAGGCTATGGACGACGGACGCGGCCACCGGCGGCTGGGAATGACCGGAACTCGGGATCGGACCGCCGTCGGTTCCCCACACGCCCGGTCCGGGAAAATAGCTCGGATCGTCCTTGCGAAACAGGATGTGTGGGACCATTCCGTCGCGCCACTGGCCCTGGAACAGCATCTCGATTTCCTGCCAGGCCCGGTCCTGGTCGAATTCCGCGAACCCCAGGGCGACAAAGACGGAATCCCAGTTCCACTGGTACGGATAAAGACCCTTCGTCGGGATCGTGTACCCGCCCTGGTCGTTTTCGGTCAGGATGGCCTTTGCCGCCTGGTCTAGATCTGCGTGTGCCACAGCGTACTCCCTCGGGCTCTTCAGAGCCCCTTCTCTTGATCGTTCAACCCTTGACACTGCCGGCCGTCAGGCCCTGGACAAGGAAACGTTCGAACCACAGGAAAATGAAAAGGACGGGCACGGTCGCAATCACCGCGCCCGCCATGAGATGCTGACGCGGCACCTCGGAGGAATTGAGGGACACCACTCCGCGCGACAGCGTGAAGATGTCCGGATCATCCAGGAACATGAACGCGAACAGGAACTCGTTCCAGGCGATCATGAAGACGTAAAGCGAAACGGAGGCCAGCGCCGGCAGGGACAGCGGCAGGGTGATCTTGAGGATCACGCCGATGCGCGACAGCCCGTCCATCAGCCCGGCTTCTTCCAGTTCGGACGGCAGACCGCGAAAGTACCCCTGCAACATGTAGAGCGCGACCGGGATGGTCGTTGCCGGATAGACGATCAACAGACCGGTGAGCGTGTTGCGCAGGCCAAGCTGCGAGAACACCGCATAGAGCGGGATCACCAGCACGATCGCCGGCACCATGTAGATGAGCAGCACGGAGCGGGCCAGGAATGCCTGCCCCGGAAACCGCAGCCGCGACACGGCATAGGCGCCCGGCACCGAGAACAGCAGTGTCAGCACGACGGTTGCCACCGACACGAAGGCGGACACCATCAGGTAACGACCGAAGTTGAACTGGGTGAAAAGCTCGACATAGGACCGGAAAAGCCCGCTGATGCCCTGACTGACGTCGATTGACAGGTCCAGCGGATTGGCCAGCAGCGCCTGTTGGCTTTTGAGCGAGGTCATGATCATGACGTAGAACGGCAAGGCGACAATGATCGAGAAGACGACGAAGCCGACGCCCTTCGCGATGCGAATATAGACAACCTCACGCTCGTAGCGCGACATGGCACCAAGCCGGGCCCCACCGAGGCAGATCGCATTGGCACCGGTAACGCCGGCGACAAACATCACCAGACCAAGTCCCTGCCACAAGGAGTGCTGACCAAGCGACAGACCGAAGGGAGCCGCGAAGGAAGCCACCATCAGGACGACGAACAGGACGGCAGCACAAAGCCCCCTGTCCGCCATGGCTCCAGCGCTCCCGGTAGACTGCCTCCAGACCAGAACCAGAGCACTGACAAGCCCTGCAAGACCTGCCGCCGTTGCCTGCGGCTGCGCCACATCGCCGGTCACCAGTGTCAGCGTGACACCGATGACCACCATGGCAGCGACGCCCCAGATCAGGCCGGTCAGCGCCGCGAGAACGATACTGCCGGGTCTCATAGCCCTTCCTCCTTCGGCGAAAAGCGGATGAACAAAGTGGCGAAGGTGACAAGGACGACAAAGACGACCACGGCAACGGCCGCACCGGCGCCGAGATTGGACAGGGCAAATCCCTGCTCATAGACATCGACGGTCAGCGTACGCGTGCCCGCGTTGCCGCCGGTCAGAAGGAAGATGTCGTCGAACTTGTTGAAGGTCCAGATGAAGCGCAGCAGGAACAGGACCGAGAGGATCCCCATCAGTTGCGGCAGCGACAGGTACCAGAACTGCTGCAGCGGCGTCGCCCCGTCCATTTCGGCAGCTTCATACATGTCCGTGTTGATCGACTGCATGCGCGCCAGGATGAACAGGAAAGACAGCGGGAAGTAACGCCAGGCCTCGAAGGCTATCACCGTCGTCAGCGCCAGCGGAAACTCCATCGGAATGCCGAGAACGGAAAACTCGATCGCCCTCTGGCCGAAGAAATTGATCGGATCGGCGACAACGCCCATTTTGGTCAGCAGCGCGTTGAGCGTGCCGGAAAACGGGTCGAACAGAACGACCCAGGTAAAGGCAACCGCGATCACCGGCGAGACGTAGGGAAACAGGAACAGGCCCCGCAGGACACCGCGACCGGGGAAGGTCGTGTTCAGGAGCTGCGCCGCAAAGAGACCCAGCACCAACGCGCCACCTGTCCCGAAGATGGTGTAGTAGAACGTAATGCGCAGCACTGACCAGAACTCGTCCGCGCTGAAGATCCGGCTGAAGTTCTCGAACGTGAATTCGAAGTTGGTCAGCACATTGTTGGCTTCGCCCGAAATAACCGGCTCGCTCGCACGTTCGGGACGGTTTGCATCCAGAAACCCCTGCGACACGGTTCCAACCAGTTCGACGTCACCTCGCCAGCCAGGCGCTACGGTTCCAAGATCGCACGTCAGCGCGGCGCCATTGAGCGAACAGTTTTCGGAATGCGAAGTCACCGTGAAGCCATCGGGCACCACATCGCTCAGCGTCACGTTGCGGACTTCCTCGTCCTGAGACGAATTGCGCAGCCGGTATTCCAGCCGGGCCTCGTCGCCTGGTGCTTTTGGCCGGCCACGAACCCGTTCGTTGACGAGCACGGTCGGCGGCCGCAGGTCGGCAAGCTGAACCGGCTTCACACTGATCCAGAAATTGGCAAGCAGCGGTCCGGCAACAATCATCAGGATGATGGCAAATGTCGGCGCCAGCATCAGATACGCCAGCCACATTTCACGCCGCTGCATCGGACCGATGCCTTTCGGCGGCCCTGAGGAAGCGTCAGCTTCGGTTTTGGTGTTCATGTTTCCGCCCGGGGTCTAGATCCCGTTCTGCCGTTGGCGACCGACAAGTCCCAACCGGCAACTGTCTGGAGCCCATCTCGGCTGCCGGCAATGCAGCGGCAGGAGATTGGGAAGGACCGGGCATCCGATGGACGCCCGGTCCGGGCCGTTATGTGCGGGCTTTCCCACCCCCTCGTGGGGTCTTGAGGGGTGGAAAGGCGTTACTGGATCTTGGCCAGTTCCTCGTTGAGCTTGGCAACTGTTGCCGCAGCATCGCGTTCGTCGTCGATGTATTCACGCACCAGACGGTTCATCACCTGGCTGTTGATCATCTTGGAGGCAAGCGAGAGCTGGCCTTCCTTGACGCCCCAGCGGCTGGCGGTGTCGAGACCGGAGACGATGGTCTTGATGGTCTCGGCATCGTAGAGATCGGTCAGCGGCGCCTTGCGGTCGACACCCACCGGGAGCTTTGCCCAGCCATCGACGAATTCGGTCGCGTTGTCGGCAGAACCACGACGGATCGGGAACTTGCCTTCCGGCGCGATCGACAGGGTCGACAGGTAGCCCTCATCCATGGAGAACTCGACGAACTGCATTGCCGCTTCCGTGTCCGCGTCATTGGTGATGCCGAAGTAACGGATGTCGGCCCAGGCTGCCCCATCTGGATTGGACGGACCGCTCAATGTGGTGACAACACCGGTCTTGGAAGCAAGTTCCGTGGAAGTCGGATCGTCGGTGATGGTCGGCGGAGCGCTGTCCCGCAGGCCGGCAAGCTCATCCAGGATGAACGGCGACCAGATGATCATGGCTGCTTTGCCGGCAAAATAAAGCTCGCGCGACTGCTTCCAGAAGAGGTCTCCGGGAGGCGATGCCTTGGCGATGGCCTTGTAGAACTCCAGCGCTTCGACAGTCTTCTTCTCGTCCAGCGGCTTGAAACCGTCGTCACCGACAGGGCTGACACCATTGGCCAGAAGCACGTGCTCCAGCACCTGGCTCATGAAGTTCTCGTCAACTTTGGTTGCGGCGACGAAACCGAACATCTCGGGCGGGTTATGCAGTTTTTCGACGGCCGCCAGAATGTCTTCATAGCTGTCCGGAGCGGCAAGGCCGTTTTCCTCAAAGAGGTCCTTGCGGTAGATCACCATCTGGGTCCAGCCGTCCACAGGCACGGAGGCGACGCCGTCCTCAACGGCAGCCATGGCAACCGCACCCGGCGCGAATGTGCCGGCACCCAGTTTTTCAAACACTTCGGTCGCAGCTTCCGTATCCAGGATGCCTGCTTCCGCCCAGGGCAGCGCGTATTGCAGTGTGTGATAGATGACATCCGGCAGATCGCCGGCGGCAAATGCTGCCGTGGCACGCGTGCCGAGATCGGATTCCGTCACCGGAATGACGTCCACCTCGATGCCTGTCTTTTCCTTGAACGCGGCGGCCATTTCTTCCTGCTTCGCCAGGCGCTCCGGTTGTTCCTCAGTCGTCCAGAACCGCAACGTCTCGGCCTGTGCGGCCGTCAGACCGAGCGTCAGAACGCCCGCGATGGTCGAGGCCAGGAATGTTGTCCTCCCAAACATATTACTCTCCCTTCCTGCCGGAATGTGGCTGTTGGTTCAGCCGGTCGCGGAGCGCGCTTGCAAGCGCCTCCGATGAATTTGCCGGAGCGCCATCCGAGGCGCGCCGGATCAGGTTTGCCTTGGCAAGGGCCTGCAGATCCGTGGGGTTCTTGCCGTCCAGAACATCGATAAGCATGCGGGCAACCCTGCCGCCTGCTTCCTGGGCGCTTTGCGAAAAGGTCGTCAGCGGCGGGTCCAGGTATTCGCCCACCGGCAGGCCGTCATAGCCGACGACGGTAACGTCGGAGCCGACCTTCAGACCGAACTTGCGGCAGTACTGCACCGCTCCGATGGCAAGGGCGTCGGTCACGCACAAAAGTGCGGTCGGTGGCGCCTCCAGCGACAACAGCGCCTCGGCGCCTGCAAAGCCGCCTTTCTCGCTGAGCGGCTGAAGATTTTCCAATGCCGGATCATGTACAAGGCCCAGCGCCTCAAGACCCTGCCTGTACCCGTTGCGGCGCTGAAGCGCGAAGTTGAGTTCCATCGGACCGCCGATGAACCCGATCCGCTCGTGTCCGAGGCTGTAGAGGTGGCGAACGCCGTCAGCAAAGGCCGCCTCGTTATCGATATCGAACCAGGCATAGCCTGCCGGATCGCGCGTGCGGCCATGGGCGACAAATGGAAAATTCTGTTCCCGCAAATAGGCGATGCGCGGATCGTCCACTTCCGTTCGGGTGACGATGAAACCGTCCACCTTGCGCCTGGCGATCAGCCGCTTCACGGTCTCGATCATGTGTTCGCGTGAATGGGCAGTGGTCACCAGAAGGTCCAGCCCCAGTTCGTCGAGAGCTCTTGCGATGCCGTCGATGAATTCGGACAGGAACGGATCCGCTCCACTGCCGTGACCCACGGGGATGACGATGCCGAGCGTGTCCTGACGTCCGCGCTTCAGATTACGCGCGGTGGCCGACGGCTGATAGCCCAGATCCTGAACAGCCTTGAGGATACGTTTGCGGGTGGCTTCGGAAATATCGGTGTAATTGTTGAGGACCCGCGACACGGTTCCTTTCGCAACGCCCACATGGCGCGCCACGTCATCAATGGTGACGGAATCGCGAAGTCGCGACATCGATCCTCCCTGCGAGCCCGAAGGGCTCAATTCCCGGCCCGCAGCCTCAAAAGGCAACAGATTGTTTTATTGAGGAAAATTTTTACAAAACCGATTTTGTAAGTCAACAAAATCGGTTTTGGAGTTTAAATTTTTATTTTTTGCAGAGCGGGAAGCGACTGACGTTGCAACGAAACATGCCGCCGCAACGTTTCGGAAAACAAAAATGGGAGGAGCATTTCCGCTCCCCCCGTTGCATCCGTCAGTTCTCATCGATGTTCGTGGAGACAGACCTTGCGGAGATCGTCTGCGGCGATTGTCAGAACGGTACGCCGGAGACGAGAATCAGATTTGCGTAAGGCGTGCATTCACCGGTGCGAATGACCGCACGTGCCTTCGAGCAACGCTCCTTGAAGTCCTCGTGGGACATGCGGACATGTTCGATCGGCTTGCCGGTGTCCGCCGCCCAATGGGCCAGTCGGACCTCGATCTGCGTGACGAGATCTTCCGATGCCTCGTCTGCAAAGACAGCCTGCTCGACGATCATTTCATCGGCCAGCGCTTCCAGAACATCAAAGAAGGCCGGAATACCGGGGCTGACTGCCAGGTCGATTACACCAACATTGGCAGGAACCGGAAGGCCTGCATCGGCAAGGACGATCTCGTCCATATGGCCGAGCGAGGCTACCAGTTTGCTGAGATGCCGGTTTAGAAGCTTCGTACGTTTCATGGCCTTGTCCTGAATGTTCGGTGGTGCTTACGTCAGCGAGACCAGAGTTTCGCAAAGCGGCACAGGGGCATAATAGGGTGCGGACGCCTTGCTGACGAGATCGAGCCGAAGCACGGAAAGCGCCTGCAGCCCTTCCGTTTCCTTCTCCGGAACCGCTCGGTCGACGATCACGAAGTTGAGCAGACGGTCGACCGGGCAATCGCTGCCCGCGTCACGTCGCAAGTAGGCAAGCAGGGTCTGCACCTTGTCGGCAACACTCATCGTGCCGGTTTCCGGATCCTGCCCCGTTCCGGGCACATAGACCTTCGGAACGGTGCGCGCGGCAATGGCTTTTCCGACGCCTTTCGGCAGAAGATTTGCGATCAGGCTGGTATAGAAACTGCCCGGCGCATAACAGATGAGGTCAGCAGACTGGATGAGGCTCCGGTTGCGGTCCGGAAACGCTGCTTCTGCAGGGTCCTTGCCGGTCAGCCCGCGATTGAGGAACAGGTTCCTGATCGGCGAGACCAGTGGCGGATGCTCCTTGCCGGTCAGAAGATGCTGGCCGATGACAACCTCGCCATCCTCAAGGTCTGCCCCCAGGTGCAGGTTGTCGTCGGCAACGGCCCGGACGGTGCCCTGAACACCCACCAGCTTGGCCACCAGAAAGATGATCGGCTCAAGCTGCTGGTTCTGGTTGAGGTAGCCACCGGCCAGGATCAGATTGCCGATGCTGGCGCCGCGCAGGTCGAAATCTATTGGGCGTGCGGCGTGAAACATGCCCAGCTGATTCTGGATGAGCGTGCGCATCGGCTGCTCTATTGCCTCCACCAGCGGATGCGTTCCGGCGATCATGCTTTCCAGCTCGGCGGCCAGATCTACCTGCGAGGCTGTTTTCGAAAACCGATGTGTGAACAGGCGAAAAACGTCCGGATGGCCGAGCACCGTTTCGTCGGCGAGTGCCATCAACCGGCTTCTGAGATCACCGATGGCCGGCATGTTGAAGGCAATCCTGAGCCCTTGCGAGCTGCCGCCGGAATCGAACGGTGTCACCAGGTGGATGGAATTATGCGTATAGCGCTTCAGGCACTGGGCGACACCGTTGAGTGCCGATCCACCGCTGAAGAACAACGTCCTCGGGCCAAGCTTGGGATTGGACAGAAACCGTTCGATCCGAAACGGATCCGGCAGGCGCGCCACACGGGTGATGGTGATTTCAGTCAAGTCCGGTCCCTTGGGAATTCCGGCGCAATTTGCCGGGTAAAGGATTTACGGGCGTTCGTCCCGGCCAATGCGCTATCCGATCCATATGGCACGGAAATCATTGACATTCGTCAGTGTCGGCCCGGTGACAACCTGATCTCCGATCGTGTCGAAAAAGCGGTGAGCGTCATTGGTAAGAAGTGCCTCTTCCACATCGGCACCCGCCTTGTCCGCCCTCGCCAGCGTATCCGGGCCAATGACAGCACCCGCTACCTCTGCTGCCCCGTCTACACCGTCCGTGTCGCAAGCGATCGCGTGGATACGTGGAGCCCCGCGCAAGGCAAAGGCAAGAGCCAGGGCGTATTCGGCGTTCGGTCCACCAACGCCCTCGCCGCGCCGGGTCACCGTCAGCTCACCGCCGGACAGGAGCAGCAAGGGCCGGCTGCCTTCGGGGCGCTCGCTCTGGCGGCTGAGGGCAAGCTCTGCATGGGCACGCGCCACTTCCCGCGCTTCGCCTTCCAGGGCATTCCCCAGGATCTCGACATCACAGCCTTCTGCTTCGGCTAGGGTCCGGGCAGCTTCCAACGACTGGGAAGGAGCTGCGAAGATGACATTCGACACACGGCTAAGCTTTTCGTCATCGGGCTTCAACACACCGCTTCCGGCGGCGAGAACCTGTTGCACCGAAGCCGGCACTTCGATCTTCCACTGCTCCAGGATCGCCTTGGCATCGGCCGTCGTGCTGGTATCACCAACCGTCGGACCGGACCCGATTTCAGCAGGATTGTCACCGGGAACATCGGAGATGAGCAGAGCCAGCATCTTTGCAGGATAGGCAGCGGCTGCCAATTGTCCGCCCTTCACCCGGCTCAGATGTTTCCGCACGACGTTCATCTGGCCGATCGGTGCACCGGAGGCCAGAAGCGCCTGGTTGACCGCCTGTTTTTCGGCCAGTGAGATTTCTCCCGCCGGCGCAATCAGCAAGGCCGAGGCACCACCGGACATGAGCGCCAGCACGTAGTCGTTCTCACCCAGGCCGGAAACAAGCTCGATCATGCGTTTGGTCGCGACAAACCCCATTTCGTCCGGCACCGGATGCGCGGCCTCCACGATCTCGATCCCTTCGCACGGCCTCGCGTAGCCATAGCGCGTGATCACCAGGCCCTCGCACGGCCCCCAGACCTTTTCGACCGCTTCCGCCATTCGGGCGGAGGCCTTGCCTGCGCCGATCACCACGACGCGGCCCGCTGGTTTCTCGGGCAGAAACGCACCAAGGCTCTGCATCGGGTCCGCCACTTCGACGGCCCGCAGGAACAGCCGTTTCAAAAAATCCTGAACGCTTTCGGCCATGGCACCACTTCTTCCTAAATTCATGTTCTCCTGTTTGAGCGCAGAACTGCAGGAATTATCAAGGCCGAAACGATGAGCTTCAACCTGCGAACGGCCAAAACCCAGCGAAACCGTGTGCCCTGCAGCATAGAATTGTTTTGCGTTTCACCGTCACCATCCACACATGAGGGCCAATTCCACGGAGGACCTCATGACTGCGCAGACAATGCCCGCCTTCGATACGGCAATCCGCAACCCGGAAAACCCCGACCACCTGATGGTGATTAAGGACGTGCCCCGGCGTATTCGCATCTATCAGGGCGCGGCCCTGCTGGCGGACAGCATCAATGCGGTTCGCGTTCTTGAAATCGGCAAGTCTTTTTATGACCCCGTGATCTACGTGCCGGAAGCCGATCTCAAGACCCGGTTCGGGTATGTCGACAAGTCTACCCATTGCCCCATCAAGGGCGACGCCAGCTACATTTCCCATGATGGCGAGGAGATCGGCTGGGTCTACAGATCGCCGGTGCCGATGGCGGAGAAACTTGCCGGGCACTACGCCTTCTGGCCATCCAAGGTCCGGATCATCGAGGGCGAATAGAAGGCCTCGAATGCGCACCCAGTCAGCCTAACGCTGCGCGGCAGCCGAAAACCTGACACAACGGCTCAGTCCTTGCCGACATCCTCGACATAGACCAGCGCCCGGCCCTGACAGATGCGGGTGCCGTCCTCGGCTTCACAGACCGTTTCCAGATCGACCAGGTGTTTTTCCGGCCGCAGGCGCGTGATGGTCACCGAGGCCGTCAGCGTCTCCCCGACCGGGGCGGGCGCCAGAAACTCCAGGCTCTGCTTCAGGTAGTTGGTTCCTCTCCCCGGCAGCTCGACGCCCAGCAGATAGGAAAAGAGCCCGCCGATCAGTGGCCCCGGAACAGACACCGGTACTTCCGTACCGTTTCCGGCAAGCTGCGCGAAACCACGCATGTCGTCTTCTGTGTAGCTGCGTTTGACTTCCGCGCGCGCTCCGACTTCCAGGCTCATGTCCGCACCCCCAGTTTGCAGGAACCGGACAAGGTCACGGCCCCGTCCGCCGCACGGGCGACCTCGATCAGGATCAGGTCCCCATCGTCCTCGCTCGGCGTGAACGAAAACGTTAGCTCCTCATCCGCATAGGCCGGATTGGGAAACATCAAAGTCTGCACGGCATGGCTTCGCCCCGGATGGAGGGCCTCCAGATGCGCAAAGACCCGCGTATAAAGCAGCATTCCGTGGGAGACCGTCCGGCCGAACCGTGTGCGAGCCGAAAATTCGGGATCAACGTGGATCGGGTTGTCATCACCGGACAGATCGGCAAAGGCATCGAAATCCTCCTGACGGGGGATCCAGCTAAACGTTGCGCTGTGATGCGCTTCAGCGGTCAGGCTCATCGGTTATGCTTTCTCCAGGGAATTGTCGGCAAGGAAGTCGTCTTTCAGAATGTTCTTGCGCACCTTGCCCGCCGCGGTGCGCGGCAGGTCGTCAACGACGGTAAAGCTTTTCGGCACCTTGTAGGGCGCCAGCTGCTTGCGGCACCAGTCGGCCAACGTCGTCGTGTCGAGGTCTTCGCCGGGACGCACAATCAGGAAGGCTGCACCGACCTCGCCCCACTTAGCATCAGGCACACCAATCACCACAGCCTCCAGGACGGCCGGATGACCAACCAGAACCTTCTCGACTTCAGCCGGATAGACGTTCTCGCCTCCCGAGATGTACATGTCCTTGATCCGGTCGACGATGTAGTAGTAGCCGTCCTCGTCGCGGCGCCCGATGTCACCGGATTTCAGCCAGCCGTCGACCGTGAAGGTGGCAACCGTCGCTTCCTTGTTGTCCATGTAGCCCGGCGTGATGTTCGGCCCGCGAAACTGGACTTCCCCCTCCCCCGGCCCTTCGACGATACCGCCATCGCCGTCGACCAGGCGAACATCCGTCAGGATCTGCGGTTTTCCGACTGAACCGATCTTGGCGGGCGCATGGCCCTTGTCCATCAGGAACACGGTTGGCCCGGTCTCGGTCATGCCCATGCCGTTGCAGATGGTGACGCCCCGCTCCTGAAACTCCGACAAAAGGTGTTTCGGCACCGGCGCACCGCCACAGCCGAGCGACCGGACCTTCGAAAAATTCGTCTTGCCGATCCTGGGTGACAGGGCCAGCGCCTGATAGATCGCCGGAACACCGAAGAAGCAGGTGACGTTTCCGGCGGAAACGAGATCAAGCACGGTCTCCGGGTCGAACTTGCGCAAGACAGTCGACATGCCGCCGTTCAGGAAGATCGGCAGCGTGGGCAGGTTGATCCCCGCCGTATGGAAGAGCGGCAGGAAATTGACGCCCTTTTCGCCGATCGAAAGACCCGTTGCCTGGCAGTAGTTGATCATGTTGGCATAGGCCATGCCTGCCGTCTGGATGACCGCCTTGGGCAGGCCCGTCGTTCCGGAGGTGTAAAGCAGATACCAGGGGGCTGAAGCCTTGACCTTGCCGCAGCCGATCGCTGCAGGACTTGCCCCCGTCAGAAGACGATCAAGAGCGCTGCCACCCCGGCCCTCGGCGCCCAGTGGCAGAAGCGACAGGCCGGTTGCGGCGGCAAGTTCTTCGGCAATCTCGACAAACGCAAGATCATGAAACAGCAGCTTCGCACCGGAGGTCGCCAATATGGGCTGCAGCTCGGCAACCGGCTGTCGCCAGTTGAGAGGCACAAGCAGAATGCCGGTTTTCTGAGCCGCAAACAGCAGCACGAAGAAATCCGGGTGGTTATGGCAGAGCACCGCCATGCGGTCGCCCTTGGCAAGGCCGCGACCCAGCAGAAGATTGCCCAACCGGGTGGCGCGCTCGTTGATCTCGCAGAAACTGAAAGATCTGCCGCTTTCATGATCGACAAAGGCTGTCGCCCCGGGCGTGAGCTCCGCCCGTTTTGCGGCCATGTCGGTTAAATATTCCATGCGTCCTCCCAACACCTGGCGGGGCCTCGAGCGAGCGCCTTGCAAGTCGAGGTGTCTGTCTTGCAGTCGCCGTCATGGCCCTTCGGACGGGCTTCTCCTCAGGCCCGTTTCCTGGTGAATTCCTTCATGCCGTCGAGCGTGCTTTGACGGCTCACCAGGTCCAGGAACCTGGCTTTTTCCTGGTCGAGACGGTCTCGCACCATCGCGCATCTGCGTGCATCCCAAACACTCTGCCGTGTCGTGCGGTGGGTCTGCGCGAAGCCTTTGCCGAGATCCACGACCCAGCCGTCAACAGTTGCAACAAGCTCAGCCCCCGGCACCTGACAGACGGCAAGCCCCAGTTCCACAGCCTCCGAAGCACTGATGCGCGTGTTGCGATACTGGATCGCAAGTGCCTTCGAAGTGCCGATGCGGTCCGGCAGCAAGGCTGTCCAGCCGCCGTCCGGACCGAACCCCACCTGATTGTAGTAGGGCTGGACAAAGGCCGTCCCGGACATGGCGACCATGTCTGCCGCCAGCATCAAGCCAGCAGAACCACCCGTCACCGGCCCATTGACCGCCGCCAGCACCGGCGCCGGAAAGGACAGCAGGTCGAGGATCGTTTCATGCAAGCTGCCGACAAGCTCGTCCGAGTAGGCCCTGAGTGTACCCTGCGATCCGGCATGGTCCAAAAACCCGCCAATATCGCCACCGGTCGAAAAGCTGGATCCGCGGCCCGACAGAACCAGCGCCACCGGTTCGGCCATCGCGGCTTCGGCAATGGCGCTCCGCAGTTCGGAAACGAGGGCCGGAACCAGGGCATTGTGCCGGTCCGGCCGGTTCAACCATATCCAGATCGCGCCGCCGCGTGTTTCTGCCTCAACGAGACCCATGACATGCGCCTCAGGGTTTGATGCCGTTGGCAATCAGGTCGTAGGCGCTGGCAACCAGTTCGGAAATGGGTTTTTCCGACTTGAACACGACCAGCTGCTCGCCAAGGGCCCGGGCAATGCCCATAAGGGCCCAGGCACGGGTTTCCGTGTCCCCCTTGGAGATCTGGCCGGCGGCCTCGGCGGCAACCAGTCCAGACCGGTATCCGGCGGCGAATGTCTTGTAATATTCTTCATAGGCGGCAGGATCGACGAACAGTGCTTCCTGTACGATCCGGTAGAGGTCCGGATGGGCCTGGACGAATTCCAGGAAGGCCCGCAGGCCTGCCTCTTCCGCTTCCAGCCGGTTGCCGATGCCCTGCGTTGCCTCGGCGATTGTGTGTCGAACCAGCCGCCCCATTTCCAGGACAAGCTCCGAGAACACCTGCTCCTTGGTGGTGAAGTAGATATAGAAAGTGCCTTGGGCGACGCCTGCCTCACTGGTAATGTGGCCGATGGAGGCGTCGTTGTAGCCCTTCTCGCCGATCACCCTTTCGGCAGCGGTCAGGATCGCCTTTCGGGTGGCTTCACCGCGCGCCGTTTTGGGCTGGTTGCCTGCAGCCTTTTGCGGCGCGTCTGCTTCTGCGGCTGGTTTGCGCACCTGCTGTTTCCTCCCAATTCATGAAACATGAATCAGTATTCATGTTTGAGGGTTGAAAGCAAGAAACTTCTTCAAACCGGACCGAAGAATGCGGCAATTTGGCCCCGTGCACATTTCGATGCCGTACCCATGTCTGCTGTGACCGCGAAAACTTTCCGGCAATCACCTTGGGATATTCTTCGGTTTCTCCGGGACTTGCACACTTTTTCCTACAAGGAAACAAGGCCGGTTTTCCTTGGCAAACCAAGGCAACGGACACTATGGCGATTGGACGCAGCCGGGGTTTTTGACCTTGATCAAGGCCAAAACTTTGATAAGCAGTTTTGAATGGCTATAAGTTAGCTGCTAGTCTGGAATCGGACGGAAAGGTTCCAGGCAGCAAATTGGCCGCGCGGGACGCGAGTTGCGCGGGCAGGAGAGAGGCGCTGGCAAAGGTGCCCGCGATGAGAGGATCCTGAGAATGGACGTGAACGCGTATCTGGAAGAACGCCTGGGCAAACTGCATGACAACGGCAATTACCGTGTGTTTGCAGATCTGGAACGTCAGGCAGGTGCTTTTCCGCGCGCAACCCGTTACCGCGAAGATGGTTCCGTTCAGGACGTGACCGTCTGGTGCTCCAACGACTATCTCGGCATGGGCCAGAACGAAAAGGTCGTGTCCGCGATGCAGGACGTGATCTCCAAATGCGGCGCAGGCGCAGGCGGAACGCGCAACATTTCCGGCACCAACCACTACCATGTTCTTCTGGAGAACGAGCTGGCCGACCTTCACGGCAAGGAAGCTGCTCTGATCTTCACGTCCGGTTATGTTTCCAACTGGGCAGCGCTGGGTACGCTCGCCTCCCAGGTTCCGGGCATGATCGTCTATTCGGACTCGCTCAATCACGCCTCCATGATTGAAGGCATCCGCCACGCCCGCTGCGAAAAGCGCATCTTCAAGCACAACGACTATGAAGACCTGGAACGCCAGATGGCGGCGGACGATCCGGACGCGCCGAAACTGGTCGCATTCGAAAGCGTCTATTCCATGGATGGTGACATCGCGCCGATCAAGGAGATCTGCGACGTTGCCGACAAGTTCGGTGCACTGACCTACCTCGACGAAGTGCATGCCGTCGGCATGTACGGCCCGCGCGGTGGCGGCGTAGCCGAACGCGAAGGCCTGATGGATCGTCTGACCATCATCGAAGGCACGCTCGGCAAGGCCTTCGGCGTGATGGGCGGTTACATCACCGGTTCGAAGACGGTGGTAGACTTTATCCGCTCCTTCGCCTCCGGCTTCATTTTCACCACCGCCCTGCCGCCGGCACTGGCAGCGGGCGCAGCCGTCTCCATCCGTCACCTGAAGGACAGCCCGTTCGAGCGCAAGGCGCACAAGGACCGGGTCGCCCAGGTACGCGCCGCTCTCGACAAGCGCGGCATCCCGCACATGGAAAACCCGAGCCACATCGTTCCGGTGATGGTGGGTGATGCCAAGAAGTGCAAATGGATCTCCGACATCCTTCTGGATACCTACGGCATCTACGTTCAGCCGATCAACTATCCGACTGTTCCGGTCGGCACGGAGCGCCTGCGCTTCACCCCGACACCGCTGCACACGGCCGAAGACATCGAACACCTCGCCAACGCGATCAACGACCTGTGGTCGCAATGCGCACTGGCCCGCGCTGTCGCGTAAGGTCAGAACTAAAACAGATCAGACAAAACCCGCTTTCCGATGGAAGGCGGGTTTTTTTGTCAATTCCATCCGCGCCAAGTAAGGCAAGCCAAACACTGATCTGGTCACTAGTACTATCCATTTCGGTGAAGATCTAAAGCAGATGCAGCTGTTTCGAAATTATGAGCCCTCGCAGTCCAGTCCATTTGAACCCACGTTGTCGGGTTTTCGTCGCCCCTTATTTGGGTTGTGCTCTGTTGACACAACTTGCATGACCTGTCCGCTTCCGCTGACACAAACGAAACTGTCAACCTCAAATAAGCTTACGCCGTTTTTCTTAGCTTCAAACTTAAACAAGAATGCCCAATTGTCCGTCTCAGGGCGGTAGAACAGGTTCTCGACAGTGGCTAACAATTCGGACGCATCTTTTGTGAAAATGACACGCTCGCGGCATTGAGGATCATTTGTAGAAATCGAACAACCTTCTCCCTTGTCGACTTCGTTCGCCAGTGACAAGTCTAATCTGGTTAACAAGGGAAAAGCTGCTGCAGACCTCGCTTTGAACAGCACTGCTCTCAAGGTGCCAGCACGTCGAGATATTCGTATGATTGGACGTGTTTCAACATATTCGCCACGCGGAATCCTCAACCCTAGTTCCGTGACAACAGGAACCGTCGTACATGCCCTGACCAGTCCTTCATGCGGAAGCGGAACCACCTTGTACTGACAAAAATAGCCGCCACTTCGATGCTGCAATTTTCCCTTGCTCCGAAACATTTCCTGCACGAAGTCGCTTGCGTTTGGTTCTTCAAGTTTGTTTTGAATAAAATCTACAGCGCGCATATTCAGATCGCGTTCAATACGGCTGAGATCCATTTCGCCTCTCAATCGAAAGGGTGCAGAGTATGCCGAACGAACAGGCAAGACCCCTTGTTCTCTGCCTACGAGTGGCACGTCTTGTGTCCGAAACAGGTCCACCCGAAATTGATACTTGCCTGGAAGAACATCTTCGCAAAGCATTGGGCTGTCGACAGGGGTCCACCAAGTAGCACGGCCAGACCATTCGACCTCTTGCACGCCTGTGCTATTTAAAGAAACTGTTTTGCTGGAGAGTGGCCCGTCGCATCCTGGATTCCAAACACCATGAATTGGCGGATTATTCTCCGGCATAACAGGAACTAGAAATATTCCGACACTTGAGTTCGGGGAAATTCGGTGTTTGACAATCCTGATGGTGATTTGATCGTTCACCCGAAACTGGCTGCCAGTTACCTCAACCTTAATGTCAGGACCACTTCCAGCTTCGACTTTTTCGGTACGCGCTTCTGTTCCAAAGGTGAGGAATCCCGCCACCAATAACAGGCCCAAAAGCAGATTACAGATCCGAACAACTGAAAATTCAGACAAATATCTCATCCCTGCAAACGCCTGCATCGAAGCAGTTTGGAAATTAAATAAGTTAAAACTTTGAATTGCAGGAGAAGGGATGTCGGAAGAGTCGCGCAATAGCTGTATGCGACAGCTTGCCTTTCAGCCCCTGCCCTTTTCCCGACCCTGCCCTAGCTACTCTCAGATGCCTTTGCCATGGGGAGACGGTTGCGATGCGGATAATCCTTGCTGTTGTTGTCTGGTGCCTTTTTCTGATCCCCCCAGCCGTTTCCGAAGAACTCGACCTGGAACTGGTGCTCCTGGCCGATGCGACCGGGTCCATCGACGACGAGGAAATTCGGTTTCAACGCAAGGGCTATGCCGACGCGATCACGGATCCGTCAGTACTCAATGCCATCGCCAGCAACATCTACGGCAAGATCGTCGTCACCTATGTCGAATGGGCGGACATGCACTCGCAGGATGTTGTCGTGGACTGGACAGTCATCGACGGACCGGAGAGCGCCCAGCATTTTGCAACGGAACTGATGGCAGCCCCGCGCCGCGCCTACGGCCGCAACGCCATCGGCGCAGCGCTTCTGAAAGGCAAAGAGCTGATCGACGACAATGCCTTTGCAGGCTTGCGCAGGGTGATCGACCTTTCTGCCGACAGCGCCAACAACTGGAATGGTCCAACCATACCCGAAGCCCGGAATATCGTGATTTCCTCCGGTATTGTCATCAACGGCCTGGCGGTTCTGTGCCGGCATTGTTCCGGCCGGCCGATTGCCTACGATCTGGAAAAGCGGTTCTACGAGAGCATTATCGGCGGTCCGGCCGCCTTTGTGGTGACTGCCGACAGTCCAGCGACATTTGCCGAAGCTGTACGCAAGAAACTGATCCTTGAAATCGCCGCCAATCCCGCAGATGCGCAGCGCATCCTGAAGCAATTGGCGGCCTTGCCGTAACCCTCGCACGGACCTTTGACCTGCCCCTTCCAAACGCATTTTCGCCTTTGGCAAATCACGGCTGTCGCACAACCGCGTCATCGCATTATGATTTGAGACGGCAGCTCGCGCTGTCCTAACGTCACAGCGTTCGAGGGGGATACCGTTTCATGACAACCGGCCTGTTGCTTCTGGCGCTGTTTACGGTCTGCTACACGCTGCTGGCCAGGACATTGTCGAACGGCGTCCTGACAGCGCCGATCCTCTTCATCGGCTTCGGCTACCTGATGGCCCAGACCGGGCTGATGCCTGGAACCGATGCTGAACGCCTTCTGCATATCGTTGCCGAAATGGCTCTCATCGTCCTTCTGTTCCTGGACGCTGCCCAGATCAATCTTCAGGCCCTGCGCCAGCGTCACCAATGGCCCTTGCGCATGCTCGCCCTTGGCCTGCCACTTGCCATCATTATCGGAACCATGGCGGCAATACCGTTTTTGAGCGGCGAACCGCTGATCGTCGCCGCCCTTGCCTCAGCGCTGCTCGCCCCGACCGATGCTGCTCTCGGCCAGGCTGTCATCACCAACAAGGCGGTGCCGGAGCGGGTGCGTCGGGCGCTGACGCTGGAAAGCGGCCTCAATGACGGACTGGCCCTGCCGGCCATCTTGCTGTTCGCGAGCCTTGCCGGGGAAATGATGCAGCCGGGCGCGACAGACTGGCTGATGTTCGGCGCCAAGCAACTGATCCTTGGTCCCCTGGCGGGCGCGGCTATCGGTGCTGCGGGCGGGGTGCTGTTTCTGGCTGCCAAACGCCGGGGCATGACGACAGACACCATCGAAGGCATCGGCGCCATTGCCATGGCTTGCGGCGCTTATCTGGCCGCCGGCGAAATCGGCGGCAACGGCTTCATATCAGCGTTTGTCGCAGGGCTCTTCTTCGGCAATGTCATCAAGGGGCAATGCGCCTTCATCTACGAATTCACCGAAAGCGAAGGCCAGATGCTTTCCTGGGGTGCCTTTTTCCTGATCGGTCTTGCCCTGTTGCCCGATGCCATCGCTCACCTTGATGCCGCCAGCCTTGCGCTCATTCTGGTGAGCCTGTTCGTGGTGCGACCACTGGCGGTCTGGCTGTCGCTTGCCGGCACGGATGCCGCCCCGCTGACCAAGCTCTTTTTCGGCTGGTTCGGCCCGCGCGGACTGGCAACAGCCCTTTTTGCGCTACTCGTCGTTGACCAGATTGATCACGCAATCGGCGAACAGCTCCTGAACCTGGCCGTTAACGCGGTCTGGATCAGCGCGGTCCTGCATGGTGTCACAGCCGTGCCTTTTGCCAAATGGTACGCTGCTCACATGTCCGGCAAGGACGGGGCAGCGGAACTCAAGGCCATGCCGCCCATGCGGCCGGAAGTGCCTGCCGACTGAATTTCGACCAACCCAATAGCCAGGGCGCATATCGCCAGTAGCCGGGGGAAGACATGACAAAACAGGTTGTTGCCAAACTCAGCGAATTGCAGGACAGAAAACCGACCTATGCCCTCGTCGCAGATGTTGACCTTGTGGTTGTTCGCTTCGACGACGACATCTCCGTCTTCTACGGCCGCTGCCTGCATCGCGGCGCGCTCATGTCCGATGGCTATGTCAGCGGCAACAACCTCATCTGCGGTGTTCATTACTGGGATTACCGGCTCGACAGCGGTGTCTCCGAATACAACAACTCCGAGGCCTTGCCGAAATTCAACAGCTGGGTCGAAGGCGACGATATCCTGGTCGACGAGGACGAGGTCGCCGCCTGGGCTCGGGAGCATCCGCAGCCGTTCAACCGCAACAGTTACCTCGGCCTTTATGCCGACACCAGCCACGGCACCGAGGAAGAACCTTACAACGGCCTGATCCAGCAATACGCCCGCGACGGTCTTAAAAAGACAGGTCATCATGGCCGCGTCGACGCCATGGGCGTGCCGCGCAACCAGTTGCCCGACTGGGACGATATCCAGATCCTGACGGCCCAACTGCAGAAATTCCCGCTTCTGGAGGACGAACCGGTCGGCACCGACGTTGTTGTCGGGCCGAACGCGCAGAAACCGCTGAAACTGAAGATCCCGTTGCTGGTCTCCGACATGAGCTTTGGCGCCCTGTCGGAGCCGGCCAAGATTGCCCTTGCCAGAGGCGCAGATCTTGCCGGAACTGGTATCTGCTCCGGCGAAGGCGGCATGCTGCCCGAGGAACAACAGGCCAATTCAAGGTATTTCTATGAACTTGCCTCGGCCCGTTTCGGTTTTGCCTGGGACAAGCTCGACAAGGTTCAGGCGTTTCACTTCAAGGGCGGTCAGGGGGCCAAGACCGGCACGGGTGGGCATCTGCCCGGTGCCAAGGTCAAGGGCAAGATTGCCGAGGTCCGCGGCTTGAAGGAAGGCGAGGACGCAATCTCGCCGCCCCGCTTTCCGGACTGGACAGACCGGTCCCAGATAAAGGATTTCGCCGACGAGGTGCGCACCCGTACCGGCGGCATCCCGATCGGTTACAAGCTGTCGGCCCAGCACATCGAAAAGGACATCGACGCCGCGTTGGAGCTGGGTGTCGACTACATCATCCTTGATGGCCGTGGCGGCGGCACCGGGGCAGCACCGATCATCTTCCGCGACAACATCTCCGTTCCGACCATTCCCGCGCTTGCCCGCGCCCGGAGGCATCTCGACACGTCGGAACGGCCGGACATCACGTTGATCATCACAGGCGGCCTGCGCAAACCGGCCGATTTCATCAAGGCCCTGGCGCTCGGTGCCGACGCGGTGGCGCTTTCCAATTCGGCCATGCAGGCCATCGGCTGTATCGCCATGCGAGCCTGCCACACCAACAATTGCCCGGTCGGGATCGCCACCCAGAAACCGCATCTGGTCAATCGGCTGGAAATCGAGAAATCCGCCCGCCAGCTGACCAACTTCTTCGAAGCATCGGTTGAACTGATGCAGGTGATGGCAAGGGCCTGCGGTCATTCGCACCTGAGCCAGTTCACCCTGGAAGACCTGACGACCTGGAAGCGGGAAATGGCCGAGCTATCCGGCGTTGCCTATGGCGGCATCGCTTAATCGATCGGCATTTTGAGGGAGGAAGACCAATGGACGCTCAGGACCTCGACTGGATCAAGGTTGGGCACGTCAAAGACCTGCCCGAAGGCCGGGTGAAAACGGTTACGGCGCGTACAACCTCGATCTGCCTGTCGCATTTCGAAGGCCAGTGGGCGGCGATGGACAATCATTGCCCGCATCAGCGCGGCCCGCTCGGGGAGGGTTCCATCGAGAAGGGGTCGGACGGAAAATGCTGGATCCGTTGCCCCTGGCACGGCTGGGACTTCGATCCGCTGACGGGCACGCCTCCCGGCGGTCACGAGGACGGTGGCCAGAAGCTCTATCCCCTCAGGATCGACGGCGACGAGATCTACATCGGCCTGGACCCGGAGCCGCCCCATGAACGCACGGTGACCGACGTCATGGCCGAAACCATGGTCAACTGGGGCGTCAAGCGTGTCTTCGGCATGGTCGGTCACTCCAACCTCGGTCTTGCCGATGCGATACGCCGTCAGGTCGACAAGGGCGCTTTGGGCTATATCGGAATTCGCCACGAGGGCGCGGCCGCCTTTGCCGCCTCCGCCTATGGCAAGCTGACAGGCAAACCGGCAGCTTGCCTCACCATTGCCGGCCCCGGTGCAACCAACCTTCTGACCGGCCTCTGGGACGCCAAGGTCGACCGGTCACCGGTTCTGGCCCTCACTGGCCAGGTTCAGACCCAGGTGTTCGGCCCGGGGGCCTTTCAGGACATTGATCTCAAATCCGCGTTCCAAGCCGTCTCGAAGTTTTCCCAGCCGGTGCTCAGCACCTCCAACCATGCCGAGCTGATGTCGCTGGCCTTGAAAACCGCGCTGGTGGAACGGGATGTCGCCAATCTCATTTTCCCCGACGACGTCCAGACCAACCCGAGCAGCAGGGAGGCAGGCAAACCCGAAGGCCGCCTCGGCGGAACCGGCATCACGCCCTCGGGCGAGGACCTCGCAAAGGCCGTTGAGATGATCAACGCAGCGAAACGCCCGGTCATTGTGCTTGGCTACGGCGCCAAGGATGTTCGCGACAAGGTCGTCGCGCTTGCCGAAAAGCTCGGCGCACCGGTCCTGACCACTTTCAAGGGCAAGGGCCTGATCCCGGACACCCACCCGCTGGCGGCCGGTGTTCTTGGCCGCTCTGGGACGCCCATTGCAAGCTGGTTCATGAACGAGGCGGATCTGATCGTCTCGCTCGGATCATCCTTTGCCAACCACACAGGCATCGCCCCCTACAAGACCATCATCCAGGTGGATTTCGAGCGCATGCAGCTCGGTAAGTTCCATCCCGTGACCCTGCCTGTCTGGGGCGAGATAGGCACTTTCTGCGAGGCGATTGTTGATCAGGTGCTGAAACCGGCAGATGCCCCCGACCAGGCGGGAGAACTGGTGGAACGCTGGACAATCTGGCGCGCGGAAAAGGACCTTCGTCTTTCCGAGGACGGCGGCAGGGGCATTCACTCGGCGGCCGTTTTCAAGGCTTTGAGCGATCTGTGCCCACCGGACGCGATCCTCCCGGTTGACGTCGGCAACAACACCTATTCCTTCGGTCGGTATTTTGAACCTTGCGGACAGCGCATCCTGATGTCCGGCTATCTCGGTTCCATCGGCTTCAGCCTGCCCGCGGCCCTGGGCGCGTGGAGCGCGACCCAGGACTTCGAGGAATTCCGGGGCCGCAAGGTAATCTCGATTTCGGGTGACGGAGGTTTTGGTCAATACGCCATGGAGTTCACCACGGCCGTCAAATACGGAATGGATATAACCCATATCCTTTTGAACAATTCCGAGCTCGGCAAGATCTCCAAGGAGCAGCGCTCGGGCGAATGGCCGGTCTGGGAAACGAACCTCACCAACCCGTCCTTCGCCGCTTTCGCGCGCCTGTGCGGTGGTCACGGCCACCGGGTGACCGACCCCGCCGAGCTGAAAGACGCCATCGCCGACGCGATCGCCCACGACGGTCCGTCACTGGTGGAGATCATCACGGATGCGGATCTGGTTTGATGGAAACCGTGACAAGGTCTCAATCGCTCCTTTTACGCGGCAAGGCCACTCGAGCAACACCTCCTCCTCCGTCATCCCACGGCTCGACCATGGGATCCATGCCATTGCGGTTCGACATGACGGACCTCGCTCAAGGCACGGAAACGGCATGGATTGCAGGATCGAGCCCTGCAATGACGAGGTTAGAGGAGAGGCCAACTCGGACCGGAAGACTTGAAGAGACCGTTGGCAATGCTTCGTAATGAGCTAAGCTGACACCAATCACATCCAGACCTGGCGGGGGTCCACTTGCAAACAGCAGCCATTCTGATCGACATCGGAAAATACTATCTCATGGCCGGCGGGCTGGTCGCGGCACTCTTTCTTGTCATCGGCATCGACCGGGTGGAGCCATCCGCACGCGGGTCTCATGTCTTCCGGCCCTTGCTCATTCCCGGTATCTGCCTGATCTGGCCGCTGGTGCTCTATCGCTGGTACGTGCTTGAAAAACACGGGGAGGCCGGCCGGTGAAACGGGCACATCGCAAGGCTCATACCCGTATCTGGACTGTCCTCGGCCTTTTGCTGCCGCTGGCTTTATTCACCATCCTGGCCATGCGCCAGTCGCCGCCCGCGGACAGACCGGCTGTGCTGATTGAAGCCCCGGTGGAAAGCTCCGGGGAGGCAAGCCAATGAGCGTGCAATACACACCGGTGATCTGGAACCGCAACAAGATGGTCTATGATGGCATCCTGCTGATTGCGGTTGCGCTTTATCTCTACATCTTCATTCGTGTCGGGCCGTTCTATGAGGATATTACCCGGCCGATCGACGGTGCCATCCTGAGGATGCGCGCCTTCGGCAGTTGTGCCTTTCTGATGCTGACGGTGATCCTGTGCATCGGGCCGCTGGCACGGCTCGACCGGCGCTTGCTGCCCTTGCTTTACAACCGCCGCCATTTCGGTGTGATGACCGCCGGTATTGCGGCTGTCCACGCCAACTATGTGCTCGGCTGGTATTTCAACTTCTCACCGACAGACAGCTACGTCGCGTTATTGTCGTCCAACACAAGCTACGGGCAAGTGATCGGCTTTCCCTTCGAGGCTTTCGGCATCGCCGCTCTCCTGATCCTGTTCGTACTGGCTGCCACCAGTCATGATTTCTGGCTCAGCTTTCTGGGAGCGCCGATCTGGAAGGCGCTGCACATGTTCATCTATGCCGCCTACGCCTTCGTGGTATTGCATGTCGCTCTCGGCGCTCTGCAGGGACCGTCCGATCCCATCTTCACCGGGATGGTTGCGGCAAGCGTTGTCATGGTCTGCAGTCTTCACTTTGCAAGCGGACGCTTGGAGGCCAATCGGGAAAAAGGCGATGCCACGGCAAAGGCTTCACTGGAAGAAGCCGGCTGGGTCGTCGCCGGAGAGGTGGACGAAATCGACGACAAATGCGCCAAGGTCGTGACCCTGAGCGACGAGGAGCGTGTCGCAATCTTCAAGTATGACGGCAAGCTGTCGGCGGTCACCAATGTCTGCGCCCACCAGAACGGCCCGCTTGGCGAAGGCAAGGTGCTGTGGGGCTGCATCACCTGCCCCTGGCACGGGTACCAGTACAATCTGGCTGACGGCCGAGCACCCGCGCCCTTCACCGAGAAGATCGCCACCTACAAGCTGAAACTGGTCGGCTCCACCGTTCTTCTCGATCCCAACGCTCTGCCACCCGGCACCTATGTCGAGCCGGTGGTGATCGGAGGTGCGCCATGAGCTGGAAACAAACCAAGGCGGCGCCGTTTTTCGTCGGCTATCTCAACAAGGTGCCGAAGCCACTGGTGGTCTTTCTCGGGGTCTTCTCCCTGTGTTTTGTCGCGGGACTGGGCCTTGCAGCCTTCGCCCTGTCCACCACCCAGAACGATCCGGGCAGCGGCACGTTTCAGTGGGGCAACAGGTTCGAGCAAACAGGCCTGCTCGAACTCCGGCCCTATCCGGTGTTCCGCATTCCGGCTGATGGCGACACCCCTGCCCGCACCTACATGCTGGCAGGCCAGGGCAAACGCGGTGTCTTTGAACAGGCAGAAGCCAATCGCGAGATGCCGGTGACCTTGCGTGGAGTGCCGGTCAACCGCGGCGATCTGACAATGATCCAGGTGGGACAGGTAGAACCTGCAACGGAGGATACACCCGGCTTCAGCCCATCCGAACCCGTCTCGCTCGGCCGCTGGAAACTGACCGGTGAAATCTGCGACGGCAAGTGTTATGCGGGCGCCATGCGCCCGGGCCGGGGCCTTGCCCACAAGGCCTGCGCGGACCTCTGCCTGACCGGCGGCATTCCGCCGGTCTTCGTCTCGTCCGGACCAGTCGAGGGGCGCAATTTCTTTCTTATGGCCGGCAAGGACGGCCAGCTTCTCGGCGAGGCCATCGATCCGCTGCTGGCGCTTTACATCGAGGTCGAAGGCGAGGTTGAACAACTGGATGACCTGATGGTGTTCAAGGCAGACCTTCTGACCGCCAGGGTGCTCAAATGAGCGTCCAGCCGCAAAAACCTCTCTGGCAGACCATCGTGATCTCGCTGGTGATGACAGCACTCCTCGCCGGGATCGCCTGGGCTGTGTGGACCTACGCCAACAGAAGCGTCCAGGATTTTGCCCCCGGCACGTTGCTGCGCGACCTCCGCTTCTTCGTCGGCCTGCTCGCCGTGTTCCTCGTTTTGAGCATCCTGGACCGGATCATTGAATTCGTGAAGGCGAAGCTGGGCGGCGGACACTGATGAAACGGTCAGGATGGCCGTCCCAAAAAGCCAAGTTTGTGCGCCTCAGCCATTCACCAGGTTCCGCAGCAGGCTGTTGAACTTGTCCGGCTCTTCCATGTGCGGCGCGTGGCCTGATGCCTCAAAGCCATGGAAATGGAAATCCGGAACATTGTCCGCGTGCCAGCGATGGACACCCGGGCCGTAAAGCTGGCTGCGCAGACCCGCAACCAGATGAAACGGCACGGGAAAGGCTTTCAAAAGCGGGCGGAAATCCTGCGCGGTGAGTGACGACCACATCGGCTTCAAGAGCACAGGATCGGCTGCAGCAATCTCTTTGCGGGCAAGCTCCGCAACGCACTCCGGCACGGGCAGGCCTTCGGCGAACAGTCGTCTCGCGATCCGGGCCGGCAGTTTGGCCCAATCCGCCACAATGGCATTCAGGAAATGGCCGTTGAGTTCGGCATTGAGGCCGTTCAGCGTTCCGTTCTGCCAATCAGGGTCGTTCAGAACCTTCGGCGTCATGTCAATGGCAACGAACTGCGAGATCCTGTCGGCGCCGTGCCGCTCGATCATTGCATAGGAAACCAGCGCACCCATCGACCAACCGCAGAGGATTACTTCACTTAGTTCGCGCTCGGCCAAAGCCGCATGAACCGCATCGGCTGCTGCCTCGATGGTCAATGGCAACCGGCCCGCTGTTTTGCCGTGGCCCGGCAGATCCGGAACAATGCAACGGGCGTCAGTTTTCAGAGCCTCGATCTGGCCTTCGAAGAACCGGCCCGGACAAGACCAGCCGTGGATCAGCACCAGCGGTCTGCCCGTTCCCTCGTCGCGGATATGCAACATATTCCCGCTCACGCACGCCCCGCCCGTAGCCGTCCGACAATGCCCGTCGGGAAAAAATAGACCGACAGAATGAAGAGAACACCCAGCCACAACAGCCAGCGTTCCGGCGCCACCAGCGTCGAGAACACCGGCACCGCGCTGGTTGCTTCTGCAGCAACACCCATCAGGTTCTGCAGATAGGTTTGCGCCAGAATGAACAGGGTTGCCCCGAGCACGGCCCCATAGAGCGTGCCCATGCCCCCTATCACGACCATCAGCAGAATGTCGATCATGATCTCCATGGAGAGCGTTGTTGCCGGGCCGGTGTAGCGCAGCCAGATGGCCAGAAGAGAGCCTGCAAGCGCTGCCATGACTGCCGACAGAACGGTGGCCGTGGTGCGATACCAGACCACGCGGTAACCGATCGCCTCCGCCCGGAAGGCATTGTCGCGGACCGCCTTCAGCGTGCGGCCGAACGGCGAATTGACGATGCGCAGCATGACCAGGAACAGGATCGCGGCGGCGAAGAACACCAGGTAGTAGGCCAGAACCTTGCCATTGATGCTGACGTCGAACACCTTCGCCTTGATAAGCTTGAAGGCGGGCGTCAGTTCGCGCGGGATCTTGTAGTTGAGCCCGTCTTCACCGCCTGTCAGCCAGGACATCTGCGACACCAGCACGGCAAAGGCGCTTGCGACCGCCAGCGTCACCATGGCGAAGAAGATCGCCTTCACCCGAAGCGAGAACAGCCCGATGGCCAGCGCGAACAGGGCCGCAACCCCGGCGCCCGCCGCCGTGCCCCAGAGCAGCGAACCGTAGTTCGGCCCGGTGGTCGACAGGGCAAGCGCTGTGCCATAGGCGCCGATGCCGAAGAACATGGTGTGGGCGAAGGAAACGATGCCGGCATAGCCCAGCAGCAGGTCGTAACTTGCCACCAGCACGATGAAGATGCAGATCCGCGCGGCCGTCTCCAGCGACTTGGTCCCGGGAAAGAGAAACGGTGCAAAGGCGAGCGAGATCAGCACGATAAGCAGCAGCGCGGTCAGAAGGCCGCTGCGCGGCGTGTCGCCGGAAAGAAGTCTGGTCAGCATGATCTTGTTCCGTCCCTACTTCGCCTTGACCACCGGATAAAGGCCCTGCGGCCGCCACATCAGCACCACGACCATCAGCGCGATGGTCGAGATCAGCGCTACTTTCGGCGCCAGGAAGGCCGTGTAGTTGGCAAGCAGTCCCACCAGCATGGCGCCGATGAAACAGCCCTCGACCGAGCCGAGCCCCCCGATGATCACCACGATGAACACCAGCACCATGATCTCCGAGCCCATGTGTGCGGTAATCGTTTCCTGATAGAGGCCCCACATGACGCCCCCGAGCCCGGCCAGCGCCGACCCGGTCATGAACACGATCAGGAACAGCCGGCGGATGCGGTAGCCGAGCGCTTCCACCATCTCGCCGTTTTCCACCCCGGCGCGCACCAGCAGACCGATCTTGGTGTTCTTGAGGATATGGCGCATGCCGATGAACAGCGCGAGACCAATGCCGACCGCCACCAGGCGATATTTTTCGATGGCTGCTTCGCCGATCACGAGCGATCCCTGCAAGGCTTCCGGGCGGGACATATGCAGCTCGTCCGGCCCCCAGACCACGTAGATCATCTGCTGGGCCACGATCAGCCCGCCCATGGTGACAAGGATCTGCTTCAGGTGTTCGCCGTAGACCGGCATCACGATCACCCGCTCGAAGGCAAGACCGAGAAGGCCGGTGACGAGCATGGCCGCAAGGATCGCGATCAGCACGGCGGAGAGGTTCATGAAGACGCTTGGCGAAGCCGTCCAGCCGGCCAGCCAGGCCAGAACCGTGAAGCCGACGAAGGCGCCGACGGCGACAAAGGCGCCGTGGCCGAAGTTGATCACGTCCATCAGCCCGAAGACCACCGTCAATCCCGACGCCATGATGAAGATCATCATGCCCATGGCCAACCCGGCCACCGTCAACGTCAGCCAGCTTGCCGGATTGCCGATGGCGATGAGGCCGACAGCGGCCAGCACCGGCACCAGCAGCACCGGCAGTTTCTGGGCAAGCTGTTCCTTCAGCGGGATTTTCTCGATCCGCGGTTTGATCGCCGTCTCGCTCATTGATGCGCCTCCAGGCTCAGCCCCATGAGTTTTTCCTGCAAGGCGACATCCGCCACCAGTTCGTCCATGCGGCCTGAATGAATGATGCGGCCATCATCCATCACCGCGACCGTGTCGCCGATGCCGGACGCCATGGCGAAATTCTGCTCCACCAGCAGGATGGTGGTGTCGGTTTCCTTCAGTTCCTTCAGCGCATCGGTCATCGCCTTGATGATTGCCGGTGCGAGGCCTTTCGTCGGCTCGTCGATCAGGATCAGCCGGCGCGGCTCGATGATCGCCCGCGCCACGGACAACATCTGCTTCTGACCGCCGGACAGCGTTCCTGCGGAGGAATTCCAGAAGCTGCCGATCGGCGGAAACAGCTCCTTGATCCAGGCAAGGCGCTTTTGGTCCATCGGCCCGTTGGCAGCGGCCAGGATCATGTTTTCGGCAACTGTCAGATCGGTGAAGATGCCCATGTCTTCCGGCACGAAGGCAATTCCCCTGCGGGAAATTTCGGGCGTCGACAGTTTGGTGATCACATGATCGCCAAACCGGATATCGCCCTGGCTGGCCGTCCAAAGCCCCATGATGGTGCGTAACGTTGTGGTCTTGCCCGCGCCGTTGCGGCCGAGCAGAACGGTTACGCCGCCTTCCGGCACTGCGAGGTCCACACCCTGCAGGATGTGATAGGGGCCGATATGGGTGTGCACCCCGGAAAGGGCGAGCAGATTTTCCGCCATCACGCAGCCTCCCCGGAGGAAGCCGGTGCCTTGCCGAGATAAGCCTCCTGCACGATCGGCAGGGCAATCACTTCCGAGGGTTCTCCATCGGCCACCAGCGCCCCGTTGTGCAGAACGATGATACGGTCGGCCAGGGTGCGAATGACATCCATCTTGTGCTCCACCAGCAGGATCGTCCGGTCCATGTCGCTCTTCAGTTTCTGGATCAGCTCCAGGATCACCGGCACTTCGTCGACGCTCATTCCGGCGGTCGGCTCGTCGAACATGAGCACCTGGGGCCCAAGCGCGATCAGCAGCGCCACCTCAAGCTTGCGCTGGTCACCATGGGGCAGAGCGGAAACGGTCTGGTCAGCCTGATCGATCAGCCGGACTTCGGCCAGCACATGGTCTGCCCGCTCCAGAAGTTCCACATGGCTTTCTGCAACGGTGAAGAGATCAAACCCCTTGCGCGCCTTCGCCTGCGCCACCAGACGCACGTTTTCGCGCACGCTCAGGGTCGGAAAGAGATTGGTCAGCTGAAACGCCCGGCCGATCCCCCTGTCCGTGCGTTCCGGCACCGACAGTCGAGTGATGGTCTCGCCGTTGAGCAGCACAGCCCCGGAGGTAGCCGCCAGCTGACCGGAGATCAGGTTGAAATAGGTGGTCTTGCCCGCACCGTTCGGCCCGACGATCGCCGTCAGTGTGCCACGCTCGAAGGCGCAGGAAACGTGATCGACCGCCACATGCCCGCCAAAGCGAATGGTCAGGTCCCTCGTTTCCAGAATCGGGTGTTCCTTGGCCACGATGCGCGTTCCCAGGCTTGATTTGTCGCGAAAACTGTATCGGATGAGTACCCGGCCGGACGGGTTTCCCACCAGCCGGGCAATCTTTGGTCTTGGGGCCACGCAGGCGAAGCTGAAGGCTCCGCCGCGTCTTCATTCGGCTTACTGGTTGCGCATCGGGATGTTCATGTCCTCGATTGTCAACTCGCGCACCAGCTCCGGGATGCCCCATTCGACATCCGGGTCGACCTTGATCTTGAAGTGATACATCGACTGCAGAGCCTGGTGATCTTCCGCCCGGAACATCATCTTGCCCTTTGGCGTTTCGAACTCCATGCCTTCCATGGCAGTGATCAGGTCTTCGGTCTCCGTGGACCCGGCCTTGCGGATCGCCTCGACAATGGCAATGCCGGAAGACATGCCGCCCGCGGTGAAGAAGTCCGGCGGCGCGTTGAAGCGCTTCTGGTGTTCGGCCACCAGCCAGTCGTTTACCGGGTTCTTCGGGATTTCGTAATAGTAGTAGGTCGCACCTTCCATGCCAGGCAGTTCCTTGTAGGCCGCCATGGCCGCCAGGATGTTGCCGCCCGTGGCGATTTCGACACCAAAGCGCTCCGGCTCCATTGCCTTGATCTTGCTGATCGGATTGCCGCCACCGGCCCAGATCACGAACAGGAACTTGCGGCCCGGCTCATCCTTCAGCGCATCAAAGACGCGCTGCGCGTTGGCTGTGAAATCCTTGGTATCGGTCGGCGCATATTCCTCGAACACCAATTTGGCACCCGTGCCTTCAAGTGCTTCCTTGAAGGCGGCGACGCCGTCACGGCCGAAGGCATAGTCCTGTGCAAGCGTCGCGATGGAGACGCCTTCCTGCCCGAGTGCGACAGCGTTGGCGATCGCGTCCTGGGACGAGTTGCGCGCGGTGCGGAAAATGTAGCGGTTCCAGTTCTCGCCGGTGATGCTGTCGGCAACCGCCGGCTCCACCAGAAGAACCTTCTCGTATTCTTCGGCGACCGGCAGCATGGCCAGCGCAACGCCGGAGGAGACGGGGCCGACGGCGATATCGACTTCATCGTCACCATAGGCTTCCGCCAGCGCGGCTTTGCCGATATCCGGCTTCAGCTGGGTGTCCTTCTCGATGACCACGATCTTGCGGCCGTCGATTTCCATGGTGCCGTCGGTGGCATATTCGAGGCCCATCATCAGGCCGGTATGCGACTGCTTCGCATAGGCCTCCAGGGCACCGGTCTTGCCGTAAACATGGGCGATCTTGATATCGTCGGCCTGGGCACCTGCAATCCCGGCAGTCGCCACGCTGATGCCAGCCAGAAGCGGCACGGCCCAGCGGAAAACGCGTTTCGTCATGAATTCTCCTCCCGTTGCGCGAAAGGCCGGCAAACCTGTAAAGCCGCTCCCACGGCCTTCGACAGGGTAACATCATCGCCTGACGCTGGAATATATGACACATGAATCAGTATTCATGTCAAGGCAAGATACGTGTTCGAAGTGGCCGCCTTTCCGGGCGGGTCGTCAGTTAGCGTAACACGAGCTCATGACAGATGAATGCAACCCGGTCCTGCAAAGACACAGCACCAAGAGCGGCAGCGCAATGCCAGACAGTCATGTGATAAAGACTGTCTGAAGGATTATGATGACAGTGGGAAAGATCGGCCCTGACAGGAGAGCCGCCAAAATCGTCAAAAAACAGACCCGCCCACCAGACGAATGCAATGCAAGCGACCCGCAGACCAGAGGCTCTGCGTCCCGGCATAAGCAGAAAGGCGTTCTCAGCTCCCTGTGCAATCCGTTTTGCCAGCCCCTCGAGCCCAAGGCCTTCAACGGTTACCCACAGTCTTTCCGGACAAGCGCAGCACAAGCTGCGTGCAGATCCGGAATCCAGCGCATCTGCGTGAGTGTAGCGAACTCTTTTTCGTACAAGGAGACGCGCCAATGGCACGGCTGATATCCGGTTGCCGGTTCGGCATTGCCTCACTTGTCCAGAACCACGTGCGGAAGGCGGGCCGCCTGGACCAGTCGCCTCGGCGAGACTACCTCAGCCGCTGTTCCGTCTTCGCATCGAAGAACAGCGCCGAAGCCGGGTCGAAGTCGATGGCGACAGTTCCATCAGAAACAGGCGCATCCTCACCCTTGGTTTCCACGATCACACGCTCGCCCGTCGGGCAGATGAGATAGGAATAGGCGACACCACCAAGCTGCTCGCACAGATCGACCTTCGCCCCTTCCTGCGCAGGCGAGACTTTCAGATGCTGCGGGCGCAGACCGACCAGCACCTTTTCGCCCTTGGCCGGCAGCGCGACCGATGTCGGCACGGCAACACCGCCGAACGCAGCAACATTGACCGCCCCCTCCCCGGCAATACCCTCCACGAAATTCATACTGGGGGAACCGATGAAGCCGGCAACGAACCTGTTGTCCGGATCGGAATAGAGCTGCATCGGCGAACCGACCTGCTCGATATTGCCACCGCGCAGAACCACGATCTTGTCCGCCAGCGTCATCGCCTCGACCTGGTCGTGCGTCACGTAGATCATCGTTGCGCCGATATCCTTGTGCAGGCGGGCGATTTCAACGCGCATGTCGACACGCAGCTCGGCATCCAGGTTGGAAAGCGGTTCGTCGAACAGGAACACTTCCGGTCCGCGCACAATGGCCCGGCCGATTGCGACGCGCTGGCGCTGCCCACCGGAAAGCGCCTTCGGCTTGCGCTTCAGATAAGGGTCCAGCTTCAGGATGCGACTGGCCTCGGCAACCTTGGACTGGATCTCGGCCTTCGGATGACCGTTCATCTTCAGCCCGAATCCCATGTTCTCCTCGACCGTCATATGCGGGTAAAGCGCATAGGTCTGGAACACCATGGCAACGCCCCGTTCCGCCGGATCTGTCTTGGTCACATCACGGCCACCGATCTCGATCCTGCCGTCGGTCGTTTCCTCCAGCCCGGCGATCATGCGCAGAAGGGTGGACTTGCCACAGCCGGACGGACCGACAAAAACGCAGAATTCACCATGCTCGATCTGAAGGTCCACTCCGTGGATAACTTCCAGGTCGCCATATTTCTTGACGGCTTTTGTCAGTGTGACGCCAGACATGTAATTCTCTCTCCCTTGGGATTCTTGTTAGGCAGGGAACTGCCAGTCCTCGACCGCCGCCGCGATCTTGGAGGCCGTATCCAGCAATGCAGGCCGTGCCTCCAGAAGCTGTTCGAGGCTCTTGCGCTGTGTGGACGTGGTAACGGAAAGCGCCCCGACCGGCCGCCCTTTGGACGACAGGATCGGCGCCGCAATGCAGATGATGCCGGGCTCGTGTTCCTCACGGTCGTAGGACAGCCCCTCTTCGCGGATCTTTTCCAGGTCCGCACGCAGTTCAGCTTCGCTGGCCAGCGTTCCCGGGGTGTAGCGATAGAACGACTGCTTCTTCAGAACATGATCGAGTTCAGCAGGCTCCAGAAAGGCCATCAGGGCCTTGCCGACCCCGGTGCAATAGGCCGGTCCAACCTTGCCGGCCTGCGAAAACATGTCGATGGCATTGGTCGGGTTTCTCTTGTCGACATAAAGCACCTGCCCGCTGTCGAGCTGTGCCAGGTGAACGGTTTCGCCCACCGCTTCCGACAAGGCGTTGATGAAGGGACGCGCAATCGGCGCGATGGAGCTTTGCCGCCAGGCCGCATGCGCCAGCCGCACCAGGCGGATACCCAGCGAATAGGTCTGCTGGCGCTCGTCGTAGGCCAGCATGCCCTGGCTCACCAGCGTCTGCAGCAACCGGTACAGCGTCGCCTTGGGATGAGTGCTTTCAGAAAGCAGTTCGGAAAAGCGCACGGGCCGGCCCACAGCCGCAACCTTGTCCAGCACTTCCAGCGCCTTGCCGACCGTGCCGTCACCTGTCGATGACCCCGCCTGTTTGTTCATGAGCTCCTCCTTCAGCCCGTTTCTTGTCGTCGAGCCTGTTGACAACTTATCGCCATCGCATCAAAGTATCAATATACAAAACTAAGTTTCACATAATGGAACCAAAAGGGAGGACACCATGCGTTCCATGCTGAAAACGTCCGTAGCGGCATTTGCCATGTTGGCAGCCGTGATGGGCGCAGCTTCTGCTGACGGCCTGACAGGCAATCTGAAAATCTTTCTCGACACATCGAACCCGGCGCCGCGTGCGACCATGGAAGAGATGATCGCTCAGTTCCAGGAGAAGAACCCGGAGCTGAACATCGAGACGACGGTGATTGACCGGGAAGCCTACAAGACCCAGATCCGCAACTTCCTGACGGCAAATGCGCCGGACGTTGCCACCTGGTACGCGGCCAACCGCATGCGGCCTTACGTGGAGGCCGGCCTCTTCGAGGACGTGTCCGACCTTTGGGCGGATCCGGCAATTGCCGACAACCTCGCCTCTACCAAGGGTGCGATGACCATCGACGGCAAGCAGTGGGGCGTGCCCTACACCTACTACCAGTGGGGTGTTTACTACCGCAAAGACATCTTCGACGAGCTTGGCCTGTCCGAACCCACTACCTGGGAAGAGGAAAAGGCGAACTGCCAGAAGATCATCGATGCCGGCAAGAAGTGCTACACGATCGGTACCAAGTTTCTCTGGACCGCAGGTGGCTGGTTCGACTACCTGAACATGCGCACCAACGGCTTCGACTTCCACATGGACCTGCTCACAGGCAAGGCGTCCTGGAAGTCCGACGAAGTCCGCAAGACCTTCGCCAACTGGCGCGAGCTCATCGACATGGGCGCCTTCATCGACAACCATCAGACCTACTCCTGGCAGGAAGCTCTGCCGTTCATGGTCAAGGGCGATGCAGCCGCTTACCTGATGGGCAACTTCGCCGTGGCACCGCTGCGCGAAGCCGGTCTTTCCGATGACCAGATCGATTTCTACCAGTTCGTGGAAATCACGCCGGGCATCGCCAAGGCGGAAGACGCGCCGACCGATACCTTCCACATTCCGGCCAATGCCGAGAACAAGGAAAACGCGCGCGAATTCCTTAAGTTCGCGGTCTCGCCGGACGTCCAGACCTGGATCAACGACGGCAAGCACCTCGGCCAGCTCCCGGTGAACGCCAAGTCGTCCGTGGACCAGGACAAGTTCCTGGAACAGGGCTTTGAGATGCTGTCCACGAACTCCCCGGGCGGCGTTGCCCAGTTCTTCGACCGCGATGCCCCGGCTGAAATGGCAAAGGTTGCCATGGAAGGCCTGCAGGAATTCATGGTCAAGCCGGACAACCTGGACAAGATCCTGGACCGCTTGGACCGCGCCCAACAGCGTATCTACAAATAAGGTCTGCCTTCGCATGACCGGACAGGGGGCAACCGCTCCCTGTCCTCCTTTCCGGTATACGCCGACGACTCACGAAGAGTTCCGAAAATGGCCCAAGCATCCGTCGCCGAGACCCGCCAGAGTTCCTGGTGGCATCGCAACCAGCAGCAGCTGACACCCTGGCTGTTCCTGGCTCCCGGGATCCTGTTCTTCCTGTTCTATGTGATCTTTCCGATTTTCCAGTCGTTCAACCTGTCGCTCTACGAGTGGGACGGTTTGGGCCAGGCGGAATATGTCGGGCTCTACAATTACGAGGAACTTTACTGGGATGACGCGTTCTACACCTCGCTGAAGAACAACGTCATCTGGCTGCTGCTCTATCTGCTTGCCATTCCGGCAGGTCTGTTCATCGCGCTGTTCCTGAACCAGACCGTCACCGGCATCCGGCTCTACAAATCCCTGTTCTTCTTTCCCTTCGTGATCTCCCAGGTCGTCGTCGGCCTGGTGTTCACCTGGTTCTACGACCCGACATTCGGCATCCTCAACGTTCTGCTCGGCGCGGTCGGCCTGCCGCCGCTCAACGTGCTGGGGGACGAGAACTGGGTCACCGTGGGCATCATCGTCGCGGGCCTCTGGCCCCAGACGGCCTATTGCATGATCCTCTATCTCACCGGCCTCAACGCGGTCGATCCGGAGCAGATCGAGGCCGGACGCCTCGACGGCGCCAAGGGCTGGCGCATGCTCTGGTACATCATCGTGCCGCAGCTTCGCCCGGCCACCTTCATCGCCTTCGTCGTCACCATCATCGGCGCTTTGCGCTCTTTCGACCTGATTTCGGTCATGACCAACGGCGGGCCCTTCGGCGCCAGCCGGGTGCTCAGCTTCTACATGTTCGAGGTCGCACTCTCCGAATACGGCTTCCGCATGGGCTACGGCGCGGCCATTGCCGTGGTGCTGTTCCTGATCATGCTGGCCTTCATCGCCTACTTCCTCTGGTCGATGTACAAAGAAGAAAAGGCGCGCTGACATGTTCCCGACACCGATCGAACGCACGTCCCGCCCCTGGCAGATCACCTATCAGACGCTGCTTCCGCTGGCGCTGATCCTGTGGCTGCTGCCGCTGATCGCGGTCGCAATCTTTTCGGTCAAGCCGGATTCGGATTTCGCCAACGCCAACTACTGGGGCTGGCCGTCATCCTTCGAAGGCTTCACCAACTACGCGCTGGTCTTCACCGGCTCGGACATGCCGCAGTATTTGCTGAACTCGTTCAAGATCACCATTCCAACGGTGATCGGCGCGGTTGGCCTCTCGTGCATGACCGGCTTCGCCCTCGGCATCTACAAGTTCAAGGCCAATATCTGGCTCTTCTTCATGTTCGTGGCGGGCAACTTCGTGCCATTCCAGATCCTGATGGTGCCGGTGCGCGACCTGACCCTGCAGATGGGCCTCTACAACACCATCACCGGTCTGGTTCTGTTCCACATCGCCTTCCAGACCGGCTTCTGCACACTCTTCATGCGCAACTTCATCCGTGCCCTGCCGTTTGAGCTGATAGAGGCCGCGCGCGTTGAGGGCGTCTCCGAATGGCGGATCTTCTGGTACGTGGTGCTGCCGCTGATGAAGCCGGCCATCGCCGCGCTGTCGGTGCTGATCTTCACCTTTATCTGGAACGACTACTTCTGGGCCGTGGTGCTGACCCAGGGCGTTGAAAGCCAGCCTGTCACCGCCGGCATCACGTCCTTCAACGCGCAATATCGCGCTGCCTACCACCTGATGAGTGCCGGTTCCATCGTGGCCGCCCTGCCGCCTGTCGCCATGTTCTTCCTGATGCAGCGCCACTTTATTGCAGGCCTCACACTCGGAGCCGTGAAATGATCCGCAGCTGGCATCTTGGAGATGACAGACAGAGCCTGGTCCTGGCCAGCTTCGACGACCGATTGCCGGAAGCCGTCTACTGGGGGCCCGCCCTTCCCACTGGCGAAAACCTGGAGACGCTTTCGGCAGCCGCACTTGCCGACGTCACCGGCGGCATGGTCGACCGCAATGCCGGTCTGAGCCTGTGTCCGGAAGCCTCCGAAAGCTTCCCCGGACAAACCGGCCTGACTGCAAGAAACGCATCCGGCGCGCCGCTCGTGCCGAGTTTCCGGTTCGAAAGCGAAGCCGCTTCGGAGCATGGCCTGACGCTTGTCTTTGCCGACAACAGCCTTGATCTCAGCCTCGTCTTCGATCTCGTCCTGACACCGGAAACATCCCTGTTAAAGCTTCAGACACGGCTGGAAAGCGCCGATGAGATCACGGTCGACTGGCTGGCGGCTCCGGTTCTGCCGGTTCCGGCTCACACCGGCGAGATGATCGAGTTTTCCGGCCGCTGGTGCGCGGAATTCCTGACCCGCCGCCTGCCGTTTGCTCCCGGTGCCCGTGTCCGCGACAACCGCACCGGCCGCACGGACCACGCCCATTTTCCAGGGCTTGTCGTCTGTAATGCGGGAACGTCCAACACGGCCGGTGAAGCTTTCGCGTTTCACTATGGCTGGTCCGGGGGCCACAAGATGGTTGCCGAAGAACTTGCCGATGGCCGTCGCCAGGTCCAGTTCGGCCACGCCACTGCCAGCCTTGCCAGCGGACGCCACTTCGTCACCGCACCGCTCTACGCAACCTATTCCGCCACCGGCCTGAACGGTGCCGCCGTGCGGTTCCAGCGCCATGTTCGCGACCATGTGGTCCAGGGAGCCCGCACTCCCCGCCCGGTCCACTACAATTGCTGGGAAGCGGTCTATTTCAAACACGACCTCGACGAACTCAAAGCCATCGCCTCCCAAGCGGCGGGCCTGGGTGCCGAGCGCTTTGTGCTGGACGACGGCTGGTTTGGCCGCCGGGATGACGACACCTCGTCTCTGGGGGACTGGGTGATCGACAAACGCAAGTACCCGGACGGCCTCACCCCGCTGATCGACCATATCAAGGCGCTCGGCATGGAGTTCGGCATCTGGTTCGAACCGGAAATGGTCAACGAGGACAGTGACCTCTGCCGCGCCCATCCCGACTGGGTGCTCGGCCACGCCGACCAGATCCGCGGACGCCAGCAACTGGTGCTGGACATGTCCAACCAGGAGGTTCGCGACTATCTTTATGCCCACATCGCCGATGTCCTGAAAAACAACGACATCGGCTACATCAAGTGGGACCACAACCGCATCCTGCCCGTGGTCGATGCCGGACAGGCCGAAGGCTTTTACGAGCTTGTCGACCGTCTGCGGTCCGATTTTCCGGCAGTGGAGATCGAGAGCTGCTCGTCCGGCGGCGGGCGGATCGACTTCGGCGTCCTGGAACGCACGCACCGGGTCTGGCTTTCGGACAGTAACGATGCGCTGGAACGCCAGCGTATTCAGCACGATGCCGCCCTGTTCCTGCCAGCCTCGGTAACAGGCTCTCACGTCGGGCCCCGTCACTGCCATACTTCCGGCCGCACGCTGGACATTCGTCTGCGCGCCTGGACCGCGGCTCAACGCCACTTGGGCTTCGAGATGGACCCGCGTGAGCTGACGGAAGCCGAAGCCGAGACGCTGCGCAATGTCACGAGCTGGTGGAAAGCCAACCGGGACTGGATGATGCAGGCCGATATCCTGCGACTCGACAACGCCGATCCGGCCGTGATCGCAGAACAGCAGCTTGCCTGCGACGGCAGCCGGTTCGTTGCGTTTGCCGCGCTGACGCGACCAAGTGACCAGATCCTGCCGCGTCCGTTGCGCTTGACCGGTCTGGACCCGCAAGGCAGATACAGGCTATCTCTCGTCAATCGGGACGAAGCGCCCCGGCTGTCCCGCGGTGCGCCTCTCCTGAAACATCAAGACCTTGAAGCCAGTGGACAATATCTGATGTCCCACGGGCTCACGCTCCCCTGGCGGTTCCCTGAAACCGTCTGGGTTGTGGAAGGCGAACGTCTTTGAGTAACGTTACTCAAAACGAACCGATTTCGGCTTAGGCCGCCAAAACAATTGAGGAAGTGCCATGTACGCAACATACCCGGATCTCGACAACGCATCGGTATTCATCACCGGTGGCGGCTCCGGCATTGGCGCGGCGCTGACGGAGGGCTTTCTGCGGCAGGGGGCGAAGGTCGCCTTTGTGCAGCGTTCCGACGCAGTGCCCTTCTGCGACGAAATGGAACAGAAATACGGCCGCCGTCCGCTGTTCCTGCCCTGTGACATCACAGACATGGCTGCCCTCAAGGCGGCCATGGATCAGGCAGCCGAAGCCCATGGCCTGATCACGGTTCTGGTCAACAATGCCGCGAACGACAAACGCCACAAGACCGAAGAGGTTGACGAGGCGTTCTGGGACTGGTCCGTGGCGATCAACCTGAAGGCCTATTTCTTTGCCTGCCAGCATGTGGTTGCCGGCATGCGAACGGCCGGCGGTGGCTCCATCGTCAACTTCTCGTCCATCTCCTACATGATGGGCAATGCGGGCTACCCGGTCTACACAACCGCGAATTCCGGCATCAACGGCATGACCCGCAGCCTCGCACGGGAATTCGGCCCGGAGAACATTCGCGTCAACGCAATTGCGCCCGGCTGGGTCCTGACCCAGAAGCAGAAGGACATGTGGGTAACGCCGGAAGGTCTGGCAGCGCACATCGACCGGCAGTGTCTCAAGGTTGAACTGCAGCCGGACGACATGGTTGACCCGGTGCTTTTCCTTGCCTCCAAAACCAGCAAGGCGATGACAGGACAGGCGCTGGTCGTGGATGGCGGCGTGGTGGTGACGGGATGAACACACATCCAAAAGCGTCCTGGATCGCAGCGGATTGGGGCACCACCAATCTGCGCATCTGGGCGCTTGACGAAGCCGGCGGCATCCTTGCTCATCGCAGCTCCGAAAAGGGCATGGGCCGACTGGAGAAACAGGATTTCGAACCCGCCCTGATCGAACTGATCGCTGACCTCCTGAAGGACGGTGAGGTCACACCTGTGATCGTCTGCGGCATGGCAGGGTCTCGGCAGGGTTGGGCCGAAGCCCCCTACATGACCGTACCCTGCGCGCCGCCGTCGATCCGGAACGCTACCCGGGTGGACGCAGCCGACCCACGCCTTGACGTGCGCATCCTGCCGGGCATCAAGCAGCTCACCCCTCCCGATGTCATGCGCGGCGAGGAAACGCAGATCGCGGGGTTCCTTGCGGAAAATCAGACCTATTCCGGCACCTTGTGCCTGCCTGGAACGCACACCAAGTGGGTCGCCTTAAAGGACGGACGAATTGAGCGGTTCCGCACCTTCATGACAGGAGAGACCTACGCGCTTCTGTCCAAACACTCCGTCCTGCGGCACGGCCTTTCCGCCGACGACCTCGACAGCACAGCCTTTGCCGAAGCGGCCGAACACAGTTTCAATGCCCCTGAAGCGCTGACTGCCGATCTGTTTGGCGTGCGCGCCGCCGGCCTTGTCGCGGACCTTGGCCCGGCACAGGCAAGCGGCAGATTGTCGGGGCTTCTGATCGGAGCCGAACTGGCCGCTGTCAGCCGTGATTTCGACCTTGGCAACACGGCCCTGCTGGGCAGCGACAAGATCGCCGGTGCCTATCGCAGCGCCTTGACACATCTCGGCCATGCCTCAAGGCAGCTCGATGCAGAAACCATCACCTTGAAGGGCCTGACCCTTGCCTATTCCTTCTACGAACCGGAGCATTCATGAGCCGTAACCTGATTGCCATCCTGCGCGGCCTGACCCCGGACGAGGCCCTGCCCGTTACCGAATGCCTGATTGCCGCCGGCATCACTCGTATCGAGGTTCCGCTCAACTCGCCGGACCCGCTTGTCAGCATTGCCGCCATGGCAAAGGCCTTTTCCTCGAATGCCGAGATCGGCGCAGGCACCGTGCTGGCGCCCGAACAGGTGCGCGACGTCAAGAACGCCGGCGGCACGCTGATCGTGTCACCCGACTGCAATCCGGATGTCATCAAGACGACGAAAGCCGAAGGCATGTCTTCCTTTCCAGGTGTGATGACACCAAGCGAGTGCTTCACGGCGCTGCGCAGCGGGGCAGACGGCCTCAAATTCTTTCCCGCCTCGCTCATCGGTCCGGACGGACTGAAGGCGATGCTGGCGGTATTGCCGAAGGGCACTGCGACCTATGCCGTGGGCGGTGCCGGCCCGGACAATTTCGGGGACTGGATCAAGGCCGGGGCTGCCGGCTTCGGCATCGGAACGGCTCTGTTCAAACCCGGTTTCAGTGTTGCCGAAGTCAGCGAACGGGCCGAAAAAATCGTCGCCGCCTACGACGCGGCCGTTGCAGCATGCAGGTGATGTCATGAGCACAGTTTTCGACGAGCGCCAGTGCACCCTTGGCGAAGGCCCCTTGTGGCATCCCGAGCGCCAGCAGCTATTCTGGTTCGACATTCTCAACAAGCGCCTGCTCAGCCGTGACAACGGCACGGAAAAGACCTGGCAGTTCGATGAATATGTTTCTGCCGCAGGCTGGGTCAGCCGGACCGAACTCCTGATCGCCAGCTCTTCGAAGCTGTTCCTGTTCAATCTGGAAACGGAAGCTTCCGCAAAGATCTGCGATCTGGAGGCCGACAACACAATCACGCGGTCCAACGACGGCAGAGCAGATCCCAAGGGAGGTTTCTGGATCGGCACCATGGGCTTTGGCGCCGAAAAGAACGCCGGATCGATCTACCGCTATTACAAGGGAGAGCTTCGCAAGCTGTTCTCCGACATCACCATTTCCAACGCGATCTGTTTTTCGCCGGACGGCAAGACAGCCTATTTTGCCGACACCGACACCTTGACCATTCAGAAGGTCGCCCTGGATGCCGAGGGCTGGCCAGCAGGTGCGCCGTCCCTGTTCGTCGATCTGTCCGCCGACGGGTTCAATCCGGACGGCGCCGTGGTCGATAGCGAAGGATTCCTGTGGAACGCCCATTGGGGGGCGAACCACGTAGCGCGCTATACTGCGGACGGGAAATTTGCCGAGGCCGTTTCCATGCCTGCAAAACAGATTTCCTGCCCGGCATTCGGCGGGGCGGATCTGCAGACGCTCTTTGCCACATCCGCCGCCGAAGGTCTTACAGGCGAGCACGAAGGCAAGACCTATTTCGCGCAAGTGAAGGTTCGTGGACAGAGCGAGCACAGGGTCTTGCTCTAACAGGGCCGCGGTCCATCTCCCGGGCAAAGTTTTGGGAGCACCGGGACAAAATGCAAGTTCAGTGGACCTTTGAAGGGTCCTCAGGCCCCGCCTTTGCGGGGATGACACGGAATATGTGGCAACGCTTCACCATCCGGATGAGCGTTGCCGAACCATCAAGCAGTGAGCATCCATCATGAAACGCACTCTCGGCACCTGCTATTATCCGGAACACTGGCCGGAAGAAATCTGGGAAGCTGATGCCCGCCGGATGGCTGAGACCGGGCTGACATGGATCCGCATCGGTGAATTCGCCTGGTCACGCCTCGAGCCCCGCCCGGGTGACTTGCACTTCGAGTGGCTGGACAGGGCCATCGAGACCCTGGGCCGTGCCGGGTTGAAGGTCGTGCTCGGCACACCGACCGCAACGCCGCCGCGCTGGGTCATCGACAAGCATCCGGACATGGTCGCCGTCGATGCCGACGGCAATCCCCGCAAGTTCGGTTCCCGCCGCCACTACTGCTTTTCGCACGAGGGCTTTCGCCAGGAGAGCGACCGGATCGTGAAGCTTGTCGCCGAGCGCTACGGCAACAATCCGCATGTCGCCGCCTGGCAGACCGACAACGAATATGGTTGCCACGACACGATTCTCTCCTATTCGGATGCCGCCCAAAAAGCCTTCCGGGTCTGGCTGAAGGGCCGCTACGGTTCCATCGAGGCGCTCAACCGCGCCTGGGGCAACGTGTTCTGGTCTATGGAGTATCTCTCCTTTGACGAGATCGACCTCCCGAACCTGACCGTAACCGAACCGAACCCCTCGCACACGCTTGCCTTCCGGCGGTTCTCCTCAGATCAGGTGGTTACCTTCAACAAGCGCCAGGTCGATATCATCCGGGCGCATTCCAGCGCACCGATCAGCCACAACTACATGGGCCGGGTAACGGATTTCGACCACTTCAAGGTCAGCGACGATCTCGAGATCGCGACATGGGACAGCTACCCGCTCGGATTTCTGGAAGACCGTGTCGGCGCGGATGACGCCCATCAGCGGGCCTTCATGCGCCAGGGTGACCCGGACTTCCAGGCCTTCCACCACGATCTTTACCGTGCCGTTGGCAAGGGCCGCTGGTGGGTGATGGAACAACAGCCGGGACCGGTGAACTGGGCCCCCCACAATCCTGCTCCGCTGCCGGGCATGATGCGGCTTTGGGCCTGGGAGGCTTATGCCCATGGGGCCGAGGCCGTGTGCTATTTCCGTTGGCGACAAGCGCCTTTCGCGCAGGAACAGATGCATGCCGGCATGCTGCGCCCGGACAATGCCGATGCACCGGCACTGCTCGAAGCCCGCAAGGTCGCCGACGAATTGCGCGATGCGCCTGATGTCTCGGCCCCACAGGCACCTGTTGCACTTATCTTCGACTATGACGCGGATTTCGCCTGGACCACCCAGCCGCACGGCAGGGAGCTTTCCTATTTCCAGCTTGTTTTCGACACCTACAAGGCGCTGCGCAAGCTTGGACTTTCGGTTGATATCCTGCGCGGCGAAACCCGCGACTTTTCCGGCTACAAGATCATTGCCCTGCCTGGCCTGATCTACGTGCCGCAGGACCTGAAACAGGTGCTTGCCGAAACCGAAGCGCTGGTGGTGATGGGCCCGCGCACAGCCGCCCGCAACGCAGACATGGTCATTCCCGTGCCCTTGCCGCCAGACATGCCCGGGCTCGACCTTGCGGTCTCACGCGTTGAAAGCCTGCGCCCGGACATGCCGATGCCGCTCAAGGGCGGCGGCGCTTTCACCGGCTACCGCGAGGAACTGGAAGGCGCTGGCGAAGTCATCTTGGAACTGGAAGACGGCCAACCCGCCGCCTACCGCCAGGAACATCTCGTCTATGTCGGTGGCTGGGGTGACGAAACCGCTCTGAAGCGCCTCTACACCATGCTGTGCGAAGAAGCCGGGATCGACACGCTCGACCTTGCCGGCGGCGTCCGCTGTCGTGTGACCGATAGCCTGAGGATCTGGACAAATTACGGCGCCGAGCCTGCCGACACACCTGCCGGCCGGATCGAGGCTGCAGGAGTGTTGTTCGAAAAGCTGTAAGGCAAAGTTGGTTCTACCCTGGGAGTGGTTAGATAACCGAACTCTTCCTCCTCCCCGTCATTGCAGGACTTGATCCTGCAATCCAAGCCGCGACAGCGCCGCAAACTAAGATCCGTCGAGCGGGAACGGAACGGCGTGGATGCCATGGTCAAGCTATGGCATGACGAATGGGTGGACCGGGTTTCGTAACCGCACGCGCAATCACGACGGGCTGAGTTGAGAACCCCAACAACCGTCCCCACCCCGTCATTGCAGGACTTGATCCTGCAATCCATGCCAAGACAGCGCCACAAACTAAGGCCTGTCGAGCGGGAACGGAACGGCGTGGATGCCATGGTCGAGCCATGGCATGACGAGTGGGCGGATGGGTTTCGTAACCGCAGCCGCAATCACGACGGGCTGAGTTGAGAACCCCAACAACCGTCCCCACCCCGTCATTGCAGGACTTGATCCTGCAATCCATGCCAAGACAGCGCCACAAACGAAGGCCCGTCGAGCGGGAACGGAACGGCGTGGATGCCATGGTCGAGCCATGGCATGACGAGTGGGCGGATGGGTTTCGTAACCGCAGCCGCAGTCACGACGAGCTGAGTTGAGAACGCCAACAACCGTCCCTACCTCGTCATTGCAGGACTTGATCCTGCAATCCATGCCAAGTCGGGCCTCAAACTAAGGCCCGTCGAGCGGAAGCGAAACGGCGTGGATGCCATGATCAAGCCATGGCATGACGAATGGGTGGACCGGGTTTCGTAACCGGAGCCGCAGTCACGACGCGCTGAGTTGAGAACGCCAACAACCGTCCCTACCCAGTCATTGCAGGCCTTGATCCCGCAATCCATGCCAAGACAGTGCCGCAAACAAAGGCTGCAGAACGGAATCGGAACAGCGTGGATGCCATGGTTGAGTCATGGCATGACGAAGAAATTGGACGATCTACAGGTTATCTTTACGGCTATGCTGTCAGGCCGCCTTGCCCTTCGTCAGCTCGGTGATGATGGCCGCGAAATTATCGACGCCCTGTGCGCCTGATACCAGGTGCTGACGCTCGAAGATGACAGCAGGAACGCCGTGAATGCCGTTGCCGGTCCAGAAGGCTTCTTCAGCGCGAACGGTTTCGGCAAAGCGGCCGTCTTCCAGAACGGCAAGGGTTTCGGCCCGGTTGAGGCCAATGCTTTCGGCCACATCCGCCAGAACCTGATTGTCATTGAGGTCCTTCCGGTCGCCGAAATAGGCCTGGAACAGCGCCATCTTCAACTGGTGTTCCTTGCGGCTCTCACCGGCCCAATGGATCAACTGGTGCGCCTTGAAGGTGTTCACCATGCGCATGTCGTCGGTGAAGTTGAACTCGAAACCAAGGCTCGCGCCAAGGTCCGTCAGCCGGTCCCGCGCTGCCTGGGATTGCTCCGCGCTGGAGCCGTATTTGCGCATGATGTGTTCGCGCAGGTTCTCTCCCTCGGCAGCCATATCCTGATTGAGTTCAAAAGGATGCCATTTGATGGCGGCCGTAACGCCGGTTCTCGCTATCGCCTGTTCGAGCTGCTTGAAACCGACGATGCACCAGGGGCAGACGACATCGGAAACAATGTCGATCTGCAACACATCATCGAGGCCGGTTGTGTCGGTGTCTTGCGAAGTCATGATTGGTTCCTGTTCCGGCGCTGTCAGCCGCGTGTCTGGCTGGCGCCATTGTCTGTCTTGCCCCGCATATAGGAGCCGCTGCCAGCCGGGAAAAGGCAGTGGTTACCACCGGGAAACCTCATTCTTTTGTCGGAACGCTGCTTTCCCCCTCCCGTCAGAGCGTCGCGTCGCCCTTTGGGGGCGGCGTCCAGCCACGCTCCGAACCTTCAGGGCGATCACCTCCTCTGTCGACCTGCATGATTTCGAACAGGGTTTCGGAATGCGCCCGCATGGCGTCGATATAGGAAGTGTCGACGCCACCGTCGTTGAAATTCTCGCGAAGGTCATCGAGCATCGCAATGTCGTGATGACGGAATTCCCTCGCCTTGGTGCGTGCCCGGAACGGATGGTACCCCAGCTCGGTCAAGGCCTGGCGTCCAAGCGCCAGGGCCCCTTCGAAGACCTCCCGCTCGGCACAATGAGCACCGGCATTTTCCAGTTCGTAGACGTGATGCCGGTCGCGGGCACGGGCGAGGATCCGGACATTCGGATAGGTCTTGGCAACGTGTTCCACCAGTTCGGTCTGCTTGTCGCGATCATCAAGCGCGGCAACGAAGAGGTCGGCATCGTCCAGCCCGGCACCGTGCAGAAGGTCCGGCCGGGTCGCATCCCCATAGAAGGTTCGAATGCCTATCCTGCGCAGGTTTTCAATCGTCTGCGGGTCATGATCGAGAATGATCACGTCATAGCCACTGGTCAGCAGCAGTCGCGAGACGATCTGGCCGAACCGGCCCATGCCCGCGACAACGACCCGGCCGCGCCTGTCGATGACATCCGGTTCCCGATCCGCTTTCGCCAGAGCCCGTGGAGCGACGATTTTTTCGTAAAAGATGAACAACGCGGGTGTCAGCAGCATTGAAATTGCCACCACCAGTGTCATGGTCTTGATCAGCGATGGTTCCAGCACCCCGCTGCCCGAGGCAAATCCGAACAGCACGAAAGCGAACTCCCCTGCCTGTGCGAGCCCGAGCGCGAACAGCCACCGATCTGGCCCGGTGAGGCGAAAGAGGGCTGCAAGCAGGAACGGCACCAGAAACTTGACTGCCATCAAGCCGAGCGCGAGTCCAAGGATCGATAAAGGGGCACCGAACAGAAGATCGAAATCGATCCCCGCCCCGACCGTCAGGAAGAACAGGCCAAGCAACAGGCCCTTGAAGGGTTCGATATCGCTTTCCAGCTCATGACGATAGTCGCTGTCGGACAGGACAACCCCGGCAAGGAAGGTTCCAAGTGCCGGCGACAGACCGACAAAATCCATGACCAGGGCGATGCCGATTACCAGCAGCAGCGCAGTTGCCGTGAAGATTTCACGCAGGCGCGCTTCGGCTATGAACCGGAAGACAGGCCGCAGCAGATGACGCCCTGCCAGGATGATGGCGGCAATAACAGCCAGAATGACAAGAGCCTGTGCCCAGCCTGGCAAGGCCGCCAGAGCTTCACCTCCATGACCGGCACTCTCGCTATGCCCGTCCGCGGCTCCTTCCCCGCCATGGCCACTGATGGCAAGCAATGGAAGAAGCGCCAGCATCGGAATGACCGCGATATCCTGGGTCAGCAATACCGAGAAGGAACTCTGCCCACCTTGCGTTTTCAGCCAGCCCTTCTCGTTGAGGGTCTGCAAGACGATGGCGGTGGAAGAAAGCGACAGGATCATGCCGAGCGCCAAAGCGCTCTGCCAGTGAAGACCGAACGCCAGACCGGCCGCGGCAAAGACAAGCGCTGTCCCGACAACCTGCAGTCCGCCAAGCCCGACAAGCTGCTGGCGCATTTTCCAGAGCATGGCGGGTTGCAGTTCCAGCCCGACCAGGAACAGCATCATAACCACGCCGAATTCTGCAAAATGTTGCACGTCGGCCGCTTCCGATCCGACGATGCCGATGACCGGCCCGATCACCACACCGGCGATCAGATAACCGAGCACGGAGCCGAGGCCGAGCCGGTTGGCAATCGGCACCGCGATGACGGCCGCGCACAGATAGACGAAGGCTTCGCTGAGCAGCGCCATCAGACCGTCTCCCCTGCCAGCAGGAACGCATCCAGGTCATCCGTCAGGACCGGCGCTGCGGCCGCCTTTGCAAGATCCAGCTGATCGCGGAGCAAAGCATTCAGAAGCTTTCCATAGGCATGGCGGTGGGCCTCAAAGCGGTTTTCCTCCAGTGCCCGCCCGGCCCCGAACAGCGCAAAGGGCGCAAGGTAGCGCATGCCGCACAGATCCGCCGTTTTTTCGAATGGGCCCAGCAAGCTGCGCAACTCGGCATGGTTCATGCCCGTTTGCGAATAGGCATCCGGTTTGGCACCGGTCGTGACCGCGTTCAGAAACACCTTGCCATGCAATGCCTTGCCGGCATGACCATAGGCAAAGCCATGTTCCAGCACGAGATCCTGCCACTCCTTCATGATGGCGGGTGCCGAATACCAGTAAAGCGGATGCTGGAAGACAACCACGTCATGAGCCCGCAGGCGGTCCTGTTCCCGGTCGATATCGATGCTGAAATCCGGATAGTCCGCATAAAGGTCGATGGTGGTGATCTCCTTGATCGACCGCGCGGTTTCAAACAGCGGCAGGTTCACCTCCGACCTGTGCGGTCGTGGGTGGGCAAAGAAAACGATTACCTTGGCCAAGAGGATCTCCCGGATCTGAGTAAGCCCGCAGAGCCGGCAAGGCCCGCCAGGCACGGCGGACCAACGGTCTGTATTCTCAAGAGTTTATAGGGATCATCCGCAACAGATAAAGGGCGCGAACAGGAACCGGCCTGTTCGCGCCCATTGAACAATAATGTGAGCGATAGACAGTGGGATGCTGTCGGCGTCAGTCGGCCCTGGCAACCCGCACCCGGGTGCCCGTCTCTCCGGCCTCGGCAATCGCATGGATCACCGCCTCGAAATGGAGCGCCTCCCGGAACGACGGCACGGCATTGCGCCCTTCGGAAATCGCCTTCAGGAACTCATGAACCTCTATCACCTTCAGATCGTTGAACCCGAGCTGATGGCCGGCGGCCGGAACGAATTGCCCATACGGCGGATGAGCTGGCCCGCTGAGCAACGTCTTGAATCCCTGTTCGGCAAGCTCACCCCGGTTCTGGTAGAGACGAAGTTCGTTCATGCGCTCCTGATCGAAGATGATCATGCCTTCCGTTCCATGCACCTCGAAGCCGATGTAGCTCTTGCGGCCCCAGGCACTGCGCGAGGTCGAGACAACACCATGGACACCGTTTTCGAAGGTCAGCAGCGCAGAAGCTATGTCTTCGTTTTCAACCGGACGCCGCTCGCTTGAGCAATTGCCCATGGGCCGTGTTTCATGAACCGTTCTTGTCTCCGCGACCAGGCTTTCGACCGGTCCGACGAGCGCGGTTGCGAGCGAAATCAGATGGCAGCCAAGATCGCCGAGCGTGCCGAGGCCGGCATCGGCCTTGGTTGCCCGCCAGGTCCAGGCGAGGTCCGGATCAGCCTGGTAGTCTTCATCGACCATGCCGCGGAAATGCACGATCCGGCCGATGGCGCCATCCGCGATGAGTTTGCGGGCATGCGAAATCGCCGGATTATGCAGGTAGTTGTAGCCGACGATGGTCTTCGCACCTGTTCTTTCGGCAACAGCCAGCATCTGTCTGGCGTCCTCCAGGCTGAGCGCCATCGGTTTTTCCAGATGCACATGCTTGCCGGCCTCGAGCGCGGCAAGCGCCATTTCCTTGTGCACCTTGTTGGGTGTCGTGATGCAGACGATGTCGACCTTCGGATCCGCAATCAGATCTTTCCAGTCGCTCGTTGCCCTTGCAAAGCCGAACTGGTCGGCAAAGGCCTCTGCCTTTTCTGCAGGAACATCGCACAGCACTTCCAGGCGGGTCGCCGGCACATCGCCGAACACCGCTTTCACCGAACCATAGGCAAGCGCATGGCACTTGCCCATGAAACCGGTGCCGATCAATCCGATACCGAGACTTGTCATGTAATCCGATCCTCCCGGAAGTAACGAAGCGGACCGCTCCGCCCTTTAACCTCATCCTGAGGAAGCGCCTTGGCGCTGTCTCGAAGGATGGGCTGCTTGCTCGTGAGTGTGCCGCCCATCCTTCGAGACGGACCAGACGGTCCTCCTCAGGATGAGGTCATAGTGGTTCTGACGCTCAGACTTCGTCCATGCCGACGGCGCGGCGTTCGGCGATGGACTTGAGGGCAGCTTCCGCCAGGGCGAGCGCCTTCAACCCGTCCTCGCCACTCGGTGACGGTGCAGTACCGGTTTCGATAGCCTCAACGAAAGCGGTGATTTCAGCCGCATAGGCTTCCGTGTAGCGGGTCATGAAGAAATCATGGAGCGGCGGACGGGTGTATCCGGCTTCGGTTGCCACCTCGATGGATACCGGACGCTGGTTTTCCGCACTCACCACACCCTTGGAGCCATGCACCTCGATGCGCTGGTCGTAGCCATAGGTTGCCCGGCGGGAATTGGAGATGGAGCATTGCTTGCCGGACGCCGTCGTCAGCACCACCATGGCGCTGTCGTAATCGCCGAGCTTGCCGATTTCCGGATCGACCAGAACCGACGCCGTCGCGTAGACGGTCGTGACTTCATCGCCGAGCAGGAACCGGGCCATGTCGAAATCATGAATGGTCATGTCACGGAAGATGCCGCCGGACGACGTGATGTAGGATGGCGGTGGCGCACCCGGATCACGCGAGGTGATCTGCACCATTTCCACGTCGCCGATCCGCCCTTCGTCAATGGCTGCGCGCACGGCGCGGAAATGCGGATCGAAACGGCGGTTGAACCCCAGCATCAAGGTTGCGCCAAGGTCTTCTACCGTCTTCAGGCAGGCTTTCACCCGGTCCAGCGACAGATCGACCGGCTTTTCGCAGAAGATCGCCTTGTTTGCGCGTGCGAATTTCTCGATCAGATCGGCATGGGTGTCTGTCGGCGTGCAGATGATCACCGCATCGATATCCCCGGCGGCAGCGATCTCGTCGATCGTGCTGACACGTGCGCCATAGGCGGCTGCAAGCGTTTCGGCGGCTTCCGGGAAGGCGTCCGCAACAGCGACGAGCGTCGCACCGGCGGCCGCGCCAACGGCCTTTGCGTGCACTTTACCGATACGTCCAGCCCCAAGCAGGGCGACATTGACGGCCATGATACTTCCTCCCGGATGACATGTGGCAGAGCGGTTTGAACCAGCGCTTGCCAATTTAGAATAAAAATTCCAAAATCATTTTCGACGGAATGTGTCAAGCCGGAAAAGAAGAAGACAATGAATGACGCCTCGCCCGATCCAGAAAATGAACCCAATCTCGCCACCGCCGAAATCCTTGCGCCGCCGCAGTCGATCGATGCGTTTTTTGCCCGGCTCGGCAGCACCGCCGAAAGATTGCCCAAGCGCCTGAAACAATTCGCGAACTACATCGCCGCCAATCCGGACAAGGTGGCAGTTTCCACGGTTGCCGAACTTGCCGAAGGCGCCGACGTTCAGCCGTCCGCCGTGATGCGTTTCTGCCAGGAAATGGGCTTTTCCGGTTTTTCGCAAATGCAGAAACTGTTCCGCTCGGACTATTCCCAGAAATGGCCGGACTACGCCACCCGCCTCGCCAAATTGCGTGAGCACGGCACCGAGTCCCCTTCTGCGCTCCTGGCCGAATTCGTCGAGGTTGGCCGTTCTTCGCTGGAAAACCTGCTGACAACCGTCGACCCGACAGCGCTTCAACAGGCAGTCGATGTGCTGGCCCGTGCCGAGACGATTCACATGATCGGCTTCCGCAGGGCCTTCCCGGTCACGTCGTATCTTGCCTATGCCTTCGAAAAGATGGACGTGCCGGCGGTTCTTCATTCAGGCATCGCCAACATCAACATGGAACACCTGATCCGGCCGAACGACGCGGTCATCGCGGTGACCTTCGCCCCGTACACGGAAATGACCATCGACATGGCCACCAAGGCCCGTGCCAGCGGTGCTGACATTGTTGCCATTACGGATGTCGTGACCAGCCCGCTCGCACGCCTGAAAGCAATCCAGCTACTGGTCTCGGAACTGGACGTAGGCGCGTTCCGGGCGCTGTCCGCAAGTCTCTCCCTGGCCATTGCCCTGGCCGTTTCCGTGGGGGCTCAACGGAACAGGCTGTGATCTTTCTGGAAAAAATCTGTTGCGCTTCGATAAAAATGGAATTTATATTCCAAATGCGGCAACGGCGATCCCGAGCCGCCACAGACTTCTGATGACGCGGGTGGGATTGTTCGAGGCCCGCGGTCCACGTTCTGGGAGGAACACCATGAAGAAGACACTTATTGCAATGGCGGCTGCCGCCGTTGCCTTTACCGGCCTTGCCGCTCCGGCCTCCGCTGATGGCGAACGTTTCGTTCTGGTCAGCCATGCACCGGACAGCGACAGCTGGTGGAACACGATCAAGAACGCCATCACCGTTGCCGGTGGCCAGATGGGCGTTGAAGTGGAATACCGCAACCCGCCGACAGGCGATCTTGCCGACATGGCTCGCATCATCGAACAGGCTGCTGCATCCAACCCGAACGGCATCATCGCGACGATCGCCGACTACGACGTTCTGAGCGGCCCGCTGTCCAACGCGGTTGCCAAGGGCATTCCGGTCATCACCATCAACTCCGGCACTGAAGAGCAGTCCAAGAAAATCGGCGCTCTGATGCATGTCGGCCAGCCGGAATACGATGCCGGCAAGGGTGCAGGTGAAAAGGCCAAGGCGGCCGGCGTCACCAGCTTCCTTTGTGTGAACCACTACATCACCAACCCGGCTTCGGTTGAACGTTGCCAGGGCTATGCTGATGCACTGGGCGTCGAACTGGGCGGCCAGATGATCGACAGCGGCCAGGACCCGGCTGAAATCAAGTCCAAGGTCATGGCCTACCTGCAGGGCAACCCGGACACCAATGGCGTCCTGACCCTCGGCCCGACCTCTGCGCATCCGACGCTGGCTGCGCTGGAAGACATGGGCAAGTCCGGCACCATCCACTTCGGCACCTTCGACCTTTCCGGCGAAATCGCTGAAGCCATCAAGGGTGACGTGATTGCCTTTGCCATCGACCAGCAGCCTTACCTGCAGGGCTACCTGCCGGTCGTCATCCTGACGAACCTGGCTCGTTACGGCGTGGTCCCGGGCAACTCCATCAACTCCGGCCCGGGTTTCGTGACCAAGGGCAACATTGCCCTGGTGGAAAAATACGCCGGCGAATACCGCTAAGCTGAAGGGCCGCCAGGCGCGGCCCTGTGGAGAGGCGGCCCTCCGCCTCTCCCTGCCAACTGATACGCTCGCGCACCCCGAAGGGTAAGCGCTGAATTCCAGAACACTGTTCTGCGGCCGGGCCGCATACTGGACGCGGCCGGCCACCCCGGCACGCAGGAGGAGACCTATGGCTGAGACACAATCGGCAGCCGCCCCTCAGAAAGACGAGCGCATCCGCGAAATGTCGCCCATGCGCAAGGCCCTGATCCGCCCGGAGCTGGGCGCGATCTGCGGCACCATTCTCGTATTCATGTTCTTCCTCGGCATCGCCAGCGACAGCGGCATGTTTGCCCCGGAAGGCATCATCAACTGGGGCACAGTCTCTGCCCAGTTCGCCATCATCGCCGTCGGCGCCTGCCTTTTGATGATCGCGGGCGAATTCGACCTCTCCGTCGGCTCGATGATCGGCTTCTCCGGCGTCATCATCGCGCTCTTCACTGTTCAGTGGGGGTTCCCCGCATGGTTCGGTATCCTGGTCGCATTTGCCATGGCGCTGGCCATCGGCGGGCTCAACGGATACCTGGTCATCAAGACCGGCCTGCCCTCCTTCATCGTCACCCTCGCCTTTCTCTACATTCTGCGCGGTCTGACGATCTTCATTTCCATCGCCACCACCCGCAAGACCATCATCGGCGGCGTGCGTGAAGCGGCGGAAGGTGACCCGATCGCCTGGCTCTTCGGCGGCAAGGTCTTTTCCGGCCTCTTTGTCTGGCTGGCCGATCTCGGCATTGTCGGCAAGTTCGTTGCCGGCCCGAAAGCAGGACTTCCGGTGGTCGAAGGCATTCCGATGCTGATGATCTGGGCGATCATCCTGATCGTGTTCGGCCATGTCCTGCTCACCCGCACCCGCTTCGGCAACTGGATCTTCGCCGCCGGCGGCGACGCCCAGGCTGCCCGCTACGTCGGCGTGCCCGTGAACAGGGTCAAGATCCTGATGTTCATGTTCTCCGCCTTCTGCGCCACTATTTTCGCCACCTGTCAGGTGATGGAATTCGGCTCGGCTGCAGCCGACCGCGGCCTCCTGAAGGAATTCGAAGCCATCATTTCCGTGGTGATCGGCGGCGCACTTCTCACCGGCGGCTACGGTTCGGTGGTAGGCGCGGCGCTTGGCGCACTGATCTTCGGCGTCGTTCAGCAAGGCCTCTTCTTCGCCGGGGTCGAAAGCTCGCTCTTCCGGGTTTTCCTCGGCGTAATCCTGCTGCTCGCCGTGATCCTCAACACCTACATCCGCCGCATGATCACGGGGGAACGCTAAGATGTCCGACAACCTCATCGAACTCGTCGATATTGAAAAACACTTCGGCCCGGTGATCGCCCTCAATGGAGTCTCCGTGTCCGTCAAGGCCGGTGAATGCCACTGCCTTCTGGGCGACAACGGCGCGGGCAAGTCCACCTTCATCAAGACCATGTCCGGCGTCCACAAGCCGACCAAGGGCAAGATCCTGATGGAAGGCAAGGAAGTCAGCTTCAACAGCCCGCGGGACGCCATGGAAGCCGGCATCGCGACCGTCTACCAGGACCTGGCGATGATCCCGCTGATGTCGGTGACCCGGAACTTCTGGATGGGCCGCGAACCGCAAAGGTGGTTCGGTCCGTTCAAGTTCTTCGATTTTTCCGAAGCCAACGAAGTCACCATGACCGAGATGGCCAAGATGGGCATTCACCTGCGCTCGCCGGACCAGGCGGTCGGCACATTGTCGGGCGGTGAACGCCAGACGGTCGCCATCTCGCGCGCCGTCTTCTTCGGGGCCAAGGTGTTGATCCTCGACGAACCCACATCTGCCCTGGGTGTGCGCCAGACCTCCAACGTGCTGGCGACGATCGACAAGGTCCGCCAAAAAGGCATCGGCGTTGTCTTCATCACCCACAACGTGCGCCATGCCATGGCCGTGGGCGACAGGTTCACGGTGCTCAACCGCGGCAAGACGCTTGGCACCGCAGAGCGCGGAGACATAAAAGCGGAAGAACTTCAGGACCTGATGGCCGGTGGCCAGGAACTGGCGGAACTGGAAGGTTCCCTCGGCGGCACCATCTGACGGGCTGAATCAAAAACGGAATGTGCACGTGAAGAAACTCGATGTCATCACGATAGGCCGCTCGTCGGTCGACCTCTACGGAGCCCAGGCTGGCGGCCGTCTGGAGGACATGGCGTCCTTCAACAAGTATATCGGCGGCTCGCCCACCAACATGGCCTGCGGCACGGCTCGGCTTGGCCTGAAGTCCGCGCTGATCACCCGTGTCGGTGACGAACACATGGGCCGTTTCATCCGCGAGGAACTGGAACGGCACGGTGTCGACACACAAGGCGTGATCACCGACAAGGAGCGACTCACCGCGCTTGTGCTGCTAGGCATCCGCGACCAGGAACAGTTCCCGCTGATTTTCTACCGCGAAAACTGCGCCGACATGGCTCTTGGCGAAGATGATATCGATCCTGCGTTCATTGCCTCGGCCAAGGCCGTGGTCGCCACGGGCACGCACCTCAGCCATCCGCAGACGGAAGCTGCCGTTCTGAAGGCATTGAAGCTTGCCCGCGAAAACGGCAGCCGTACCGCGCTCGACATCGACTACCGCCCCAACCTTTGGGGCCTGTCAGGGCACGGCGACGGCGAGAACCGCTTCATTGCCTCCGACAAGGTGACGGCCAAGCTGCAATCGAGCCTGCATCTGTTCGACCTGATCGTGGGTACGGAAGAAGAATTCCACATTGCCGGTGGAACCACGGACACGGTCGAGGCACTGCGCAACGTGCGCAAGGTGTCGGGGGCGACGCTGGTCTGCAAGCGCGGGCCGATGGGGGCAACCGCCTTCGAAGGCGCGATCCCCGACAGCCTCGACGACGGCATTTCCGGTCCTGGCTTCCCGATTGAGGTCTTCAACGTTCTGGGGGCCGGCGACGGCTTCATGTCCGGGCTGCTGAAAGGCTGGATCACCGGTGAGGACTGGGTCACGGCGCTGACCTATGCCAACGCATGCGGCGCGTTTGCCGTCTCCCGGCACGGCTGCACGCCTGCTTATCCGAGCTGGGAAGAGCTGCAGTTCTTCCTGAAACGCGGCGTGAAGGACAAGGCCCTGCGCAAGGACCCGGAACTGGAACAGATCCACTGGTCCACAAACCGGCACCGGCTGCACGGTGGCAACTGGTCGACCATGCGTGTCTTTGCCTTCGACCACCGTATTCAGCTCGAACAGATGGCCGATACGGCCAACGCCGGTCACGAGCGGATCGGATCGTTCAAGAAACTCTGCCTCGACGCGGCCCTTTCGGTCGCGGACGGCCAGCCGGGCTATGGCATTCTGTGCGACAGCCGACACGGCCGCGAGGCGCTTTATCGGGCCGCCGGAACCGGGCTTTGGATCGGTCATCCGGTGGAGTGGCCTACCTCCCGGCCACTGACACTGGAACCGGAAATCGGTCCGGATTTCGGCGGCCTGGCCGAATGGCCGACGGAGCATGTGGTCAAGGTGCTGTGCTTCTATCATCCGCATGACACCGACGCGATGAAGGCCGAGCAGGAAGATGTCCTGAAGCGGCTGTTTGCCGCCTGCCGCCGCAACCGGCTTGAAATGCTTCTGGAGATCATCCCCTCCAAGGTTGGTCCGGTTGATGCCGACACCACGGCAGATATCATCCGCCGTTTCTACGAGATCGGCATCTATCCGGACTGGTGGAAGCTGGAACCCATGACCTCGGCAGAAGCATGGGCGAAGGCTTGCGACGCGATTTCCGAAAACGACCCTCACACCCGCGGCATCGTGGTACTCGGTCTTGATGCCCCGGAAGAGGAACTCGCCGCGAGCTTTGCCGAAGCGGCCCGCTTCCCGCTGGTCAAGGGCTTTGCGGTCGGCCGCACGATTTTTGCCGAAGCAGCCCGCAAATGGCTGGCAGGTGAATTGACAGACGAAGCTGCCGTCGCCGACATGGTGAGCCGCTTCGCCCGCCTGTGCAGCATCTGGGACACGGCGCGCGCAGAAGCCGGAACCGAGGCACACGTCAACGAACTCCAGGGAATTTCCGCATGAGTACGATCCGTCTCACCGCCGCCCAGGCCATGGTGCGGTATATCTCCGCACAGATGACCGAGGACGGCGAGCGTTTCATCGACGGCATCTGGGCGATCTTCGGCCATGGCAATGTTGCCGGTCTGGGCGAAGCGCTGGAGCAGGCCGGCAACGCGCTGCCGACATGGCGCGGCCAGAACGAACAGACCATGGCCCACACGGCTATCGCCTATGCCAAGGCCAAGAAGCGCACACGGGCAATGGCCGTCACCTCGTCCATCGGCCCCGGCGCCACCAACTTGGTGACCGCCGCAGCCCTTGCCCATGTGAACCGCCTTCCCGTTCTGCTGATCCCCGGCGATGTGTTTGCCAATCGCGCGCCGGACCCGGTGCTGCAGCAGGTGGAGGATTTCGACGACGGCACGGTTTCGGCCAATGACTGCTTCCGTCCCGTCTCGCGCTACTTCGACCGCATCAGCCGCCCGGAACACCTTCTGACGGCCCTGCCGCGCGCCTTCCGCGTGATGACCGATCCGGTCAATTGCGGCCCGGTGACCCTGGCGTTCTGCCAGGACACGCAGGCAGAAGCCTTCGATTATCCGGCAAGCTTCTTCGAGCCGAAGGTCTGGCGCATCCGTCGCCCGGAACCGGACAGCCGGGACATCGCCGACGTTGTCGCCCTCATCAAATCCGCAAAGAACCCGGTTCTGGTCTGCGGCGGCGGCGTTATCTATTCGCAGGCCGAAGAAACCCTTGGCGCGTTTGCGACCAGGCACGGCATTCCGGTGATCGAGACTCAGGCGGGCAAGTCGGCGCTGGCGCAGTCTCATCCGATGAACTTCGGCACTGCCGGGGTCGACGGCTCGGCCTGCGCCAACGAGATTGCCGAAAGCGCCGATCTCGTCATCGGCATCGGCACCCGTTTCCAGGACTTCACCACCGGCTCCTGGGCGCTCTTCAAGGAACCGGGCCGCAAGCTCGTCTCCATCAACGTCCAGGGCTACGACGCCCTGAAGCATGGTGCTACCGGTGTCATCGGCGATGCCAAAGTGTCTCTGGAGAAGATCTCTGCGGCCCTTGGCTCAGAGACAAAATCGGCCTTCAATCCGCAGTCCCGTCTTGACTGGCTGGCGAAGGTCGATGCCCACTGCAGTGCGCGGACCGATGTGCCCGAAGGCTACCTGCCGCTCGACGCCGAAGTTATCGGCGCGGTGCAGCGGACGTCTTCGGAAAAGACCATCGCCATGTGCGCGGCCGGCACCATGCCGGGCGCCCTGAAGCTTCTGTGGCAGGCGCCGCAGGGTGGCTATCACATGGAATACGGCTATTCCTGCATGGGCTACGAGATTGCCGGTGCCATGGGCATCAAGCTGGCGCAGCCGGAGCGGGATGTCGTCTGCTTCGTCGGTGACGGCTCCTACATGATGGCCAACTCGGAACTGGCGACTGCCGTCATGCGGCGGGTGCCGTTCACTGTGGTGCTCACCGACAACCGCGGCTACGGCTGCATCAACCGGCTGCAGATGGGCACCGGTGGCAACCAGTTCAACAACCTCTACAAGGACTGCAACGTCGAGGCGCAGCCGGCGATCGACTTCGTCGCCCACGCGGCCGCCATGGGCGCCCACGCGGTAAAGGCAAAGGACATCGCCGACCTGGAAGCGCAGATCCTCGCCGCAAAGGACCGGGCCATTCCGACAGTGATCGTCATCGACACGGACCCGATGCACGGGCCGGGTGAGAATGGTGGCGGTCACTGGTGGGACGTCGCCGTGCCGGAGGTTTCTGAGCGGACCGAAGTCAACAAGGCCCGTGAGGGCTATCTCGCGGCGCTCAAGTACCAGAACCTTGTGGATTGAGGAAGCAAGCGTGGAACAGAACCATTCCGGGCGTTTCCTCCCCAACACCTCATCCTGAGGAGGACCATCAGGTCCGTCTCGAAGGATGGGCAGCAGACACCGAACAAGCGGCCCATCTTTCGAGAGGCGAGCAAGCACGCTCCTCAGGATGAGGTTCGAAAGTTACGATCAACACCAACGCTCAATTGCGTTACAGGACAACAGCCATGATCCTTTACGGCACCAACCCGATCGCCTGGGCCAATGATGACGACCAGACCCTTGGCGCACATATTCCGACCGAGCAGATCCTGTCGGAAGCTTCCGAAATCGGCTTCGACGGTATCGAGAACGGCCACCGCTGGCCGAACGACTCGGAAGAGCTGAAACAGCTTCTGGGCAGCCATGGCCTCAAGTTCATTTCCGGCTGGTATTCGCTCAACCTGCTTGCCCAGTCGGTCGAGGCCGAAAAGAAGGCGATCCAGCCGCATCTGAACAAGCTGAAGCACAATGGCTGCAAGGTCTGCATTGCCTGCGAGACCTCCAACACCATTCAGGGCTCTCAGACCGACATCAACACCAGCCCGGTTCTGACCGCAGAAGAGATGAAAGCCTTCGGCGCCAAGATCGAGGAACTCGCGGCCTTCTGCGCAAGTCAGGGCATCGACCTTGTCTACCACCACCACATGGGCACTGTGGTCGAGACACCGGCGGAAATCGACGCCTTCATGGATGCCACCGGCCCGGCGACTAAGTTGCTGTTTGATGCCGGTCATTGCTATTTCGGCAGCAATGGTCAGGATCCGGCGCCGGTTCTGGAAAAACACGCTGCCCGCGTGAAGCATTTCCATGCCAAGAACGTTCGGCCTTCCGTGATGAAGGATATCCGCGAAGACAAGAAGTCCTTCATGGACGGCGTCCGTGCCGGCGTCTTTACCGTGCCGGGCGACGAGGAAGGCGGCGTTGATTTCAAACCTCTTCTCCAGATCCTGAAGGACACCGGCTACGATGGCTGGATCGTTATCGAGGCAGAGCAGGACCCGGAAGTCCGCAATCCGTTCCAGTATCAGAGCCTCGGCCTCAAGACTCTCAAGCAACTCGCAAAGGAAGTGGATTTGACATGAGCCATCTTCTCGTCAAACCGTCCGGCACCTCCGGCAAGGTGCACGACATCACGCCTGAAAGCGCCAGGTGGGGCTATGTCGGCTTCGGCCTGTATCATCTGGAAGCGGGACAGTCGGCATCGGAAGAAACCGGTGACAAGGAAGTCATCCTTGTCCTGGTTGAAGGCAAGGCGTCGATTTCCGCTGCAGATGAAAGCTTTGGTGAGCTGGGCGACAGGATGAGCGTTTTCGAGCGGAAGAAGCCGCATTGCGTCTATGTGCCCAACGGCAGCAGCTGGTCCGCAACGGCGACAACCGACTGCGTTCTGGCGGTCTGCACTGCCCCCGGCAAGGGCAACTACAAGGCCCGTGTGATCACGGACATCGGCCAGGTGGAACGCGGCAAGGGTGCGAACACCCGCTATATCCACCCGATTGCGATGGAAGAAAGCGATATCGCCGACAGCCTGCTGGTGACGGAAGTGTTCACACCCCAGGGCAATTGGTCGTCCTACCCGCCGCACCGGCACGACGAAGACAATTTTCCGGACATGACCTATCTGGAAGAGACCTACTACCACCGCCTAAACCCGAAACAGGGTTTCGGGTTCCAGCGCGTTTTCACCGAGGACGGCGAGCTGGACGAGACGATGGCTGTTGCCGATGGCGACGTGGTGCTGGTTCCCAAGGGCCATCACCCCTGCGGCGCACCCTACGGCTACGAGATGTACTATCTGAACGTCATGGCCGGCCCGATGCGCAAGTGGCGCTTCCAGAACCATCCGGATCACGACTGGATTGCCCAACGCGACGCTGGGTAGGCTCAAGCAGCTGAGACTGAGTTGGCAGCCCATCCTTAAAGACGGGCCTTTGGCCCTCCTCAGGATGAGGATCGTGCATGATGAGGAGAAGGAAAAGGCGCCAACTACACCGTTCCTTTCCCCCTCATCCTTCATCCCGGACGCAGCGGAGCGGAGCTCCGGGTTCGGTGAGCCAAGGGCTTTCCATCTGGTGCCAACAGAAATAGCAGCGGGCTCGGAGGCTCCCCGGTCCCGGCTCGCGCTGCGCTTGGCCGGGATGACGACGGAGAGGTCTTTCTTGAAAAAAGGCCACCAACGGCACCTTTCATTTTCCCCTCATCCTTCATCCCAGACGCAGCGGATCGGATCGGTGAGCCAAGGGCTTTCGTCAACAAAAAAGGGCGCCGACAGGCGCCCTTTTCGTTTCCCGAGATTGCCGTCTTAGGCGGCGATGAGAATGTGGCTTTCTGCTAGCTGTTCGGCGAATTCGACGCCGCAGCCTGCTTCTGTCTGGCGCACGACCTTGCCTTGCAGCACGGTGCCATCCAGGAATTCCAACGTCATCCGTTCGCCGATCGGCAGGTCGGTCATATCCAGGATCTGCGCACCGGTGACGCTGACGTCGATCAGTTGCCCGACACGCTTGCGGCCATCCGCGAAGGTGATGGCAACATCCTCGGAAATCGCCTTGCGCACCGAACGTCTCCGGTCCTCGACGTCCTTCGTGACGTCCGCCAGGAACTTCTCGACCTCGCGGGCAAGGCTGTCACTTGCCTCCGAAACCAGATCGGACGCAGTGTTGACCGATCCGGCTTCCGTCGACGTTTGTTCAACTGCACCGGAAACAGACGACATGCTGCTGGCTGCATTGCCTGTGCTGTCGCTGGCCGAACGGGCCGAGCGCGCGATTTCCTGGTTTGCCGCCCGCTGTTCCTCGATAGCCCCTGCCACGGAACTGGTCAGGTTCTTGATGTCAGACACCTTCTCGGCAATGTGCTCAATGGCACCCGCTGCATCGCGAACCGAGGACTGGATGCCTGAAATCCGGCCGGAAATCTCGTCCGTCGCCTTGGAAGTCTGCTCTGCAAGCTGCTTGACTTCCGACGCCACGACCGCAAAACCGCGACCGGCTTCCCCCGCACGGGCTGCCTCGATCGTGGCATTGAGTGCCAGAAGGTTTGTCTGCTCGGCGATATCGCGAATGAGATTGACCACGCTGCCGATATGTTCGGCGGCTTCCGACAGCGTCTGAACGTTGCGGTTGGTCTGTTCCGCCGCTTCCACGGTCTCCAGAACGATGCGGGTGGTGGCTTCGGTCTGGTTGGCGATTTCCTGAACCGTGGCCGTCATTTCCTCTGTTGCGGCGGCAACGGCGGCGACGTTTTCAGAAGCACTGATGGAGGCATGGCCTGCCTGATCGGATTCAGACTTCGCATTTGATGCCAGGTCTTCCAGCGTTGTGGCAGCATCGCGCATCCGTTCCATCTGGTCGGACACGGTTGCCAGGCGATCAGTCATGATCGACTTGAAGTCCGTGATCACCCCTTCCAGGAAAGCCTGGCGCTGGCGTTCCCTGTCACGTTCGTTGCGGGCCTGGTCTTCAAGATGACGGCGCTGAATGGCGTTTTCCTTGAAAATCGCCACAGCCTTGAACATGTCGCCGATCTCGTCGCCCCGCTCGGAACCGTCCGTATCTACGCGTGTGTCCCCATCGGCAAGCCGGTTCATGGCGGAGACCACCATGTTGATCGGCTTTGTTACGGAGCGCGCTGCAAAGAAGCCAAGGGCAGCGGCAATCGCAAGCAAGGCGAGCCCGGCGAGGACCATCCGGTTGCGCATATCTGTCAGCGGGGTAACGGCTTCTGCATAAGGTTGCATGGCGACGATGGCGAAGTTCTTGCCCTGGTAGGTGAATTTCTCGGCTTCTACGTCCATCAGTTCGTCACCAAAGTAGGTAGACATGCCGAAGGCGCTGCCTTCCGCGAAGGCCTTGTCGATGACGGGCCCACTCAGTTCCGTAGCCAGAATATCGTTCTTGTCGGCAGTGAGCGGCGTATCGTTGCGCATCATGCGATCTTCGCCGATCAAAGCCAATTCACCGGTTTCTCCAAGCCCGAGACCACTGCTCATGAGAGAATTGATCTTGTCGATCGGCATCTGGAAGGCCAGAACACCAACCGTTTCACCGTTCGCGTGAATCGGGTGCGCCATGAAGCTGGCAGGGGCGTCGAAGCTCGGTTTATAGGCGGCAAAATCCTCAAAGGCGACTTCGTCCTCTGCGGTGATCGCCATCGCCTTGCGATAGACTTCGCCGAGGTCGGTATCCGCCCACTGGCCACCACCCTTTTCGAAATTCGTGGCGTAATCCAGTTCCTTGAAAACCGTGTAGACGAGGTTGCCCTTGGCGTCGAACAGGAACACGTCGTAATAACCCTGGTCCTGCTGCAGTTTTCGGAACCAGGGGTGATATTTGGCGTGCACCTCGTCGTAAGCCGACCCGGTCTCGGCCCGGTCGAGCTTGTGTTTCTCGCCGGTCGGATGCGGGTTGCCGGTGATATACGCAGCTTGCAGTTCTTCCTGCGGATTGCCGCCGGACATTTTCCAGAAATCCCAAACAGAGGCGAAATCCTGAACAGCGGCTGCTGTGCCAGGGTGCTCAGCCGTCAGAATGAGCTCGCGTTCGATCGCCTGCAGATAGGCGACTGTTTCCTTTTCGCCAGTCTCGGCAGCCGTCTGAAGGCGTTCCTTCGTCAGTTCTTTCACGATCACAGAAGACGTGAGGTAGCTTTCTACACCGACACCGATGCCAACCACCGCAGCGGCGCCCAAAACCAGCGCCGGAATCTTTTTCGACAAACGCATGCCTGAGAACATTCGTGCCCCCTTCAGATGGCCCATTCAGCCAACGATCAAAACCGAACGTAGGGTAAGGACAAGGAGCGAACGAAAGCTTAATTTCATCGCATAAAGTTATTTTCAGGCAAATATTGGCGAAAGAATTCGGAACAGCTTCCAAATCATACTGTTAATATTCGCAATATATTCTCTTTTGGGTTGAACGCCTTTTCTTGAAGCAATCAATCACCAGCCGAATCATACGCACTTACCCTTAGGCAGCTTCGAGGCAGGCAACGAGGGCACCACGGTGCTGGATCACCTTGCCGGCGAGACGTGCACCGGCATCAACGCTTGCCGGGACGTCGCCCCCTGAAAGATACTTCGCCAGAAACGCCGCATTGAAGCTGTCGCCGGCTGCAGTCGTATCGACAATGCTGGAAACCGGCGCTGGCTGGAAAGCCTGCCGGGAAACGGCATCCGCGCAGATCACCTCTTCCGGCCCGTTCTTGACCACGACCATGCCTGCCCCTGCTGCCAGATAGCGGTCGGCGCTGACGTCTGGCGTTGCATCGCCGAAATGGGCCAGCTCGTCCTCGAAGGACGGCATCAGGAAATCGCAGCAGCCGGCAGCTTCCGTAACACTTGCCCGCATGGTGTCTGCATCTTCCCAAAGACGCGGACGCAGGTTCGGGTCGAACGCCGTTTTGGCACCGGCTTTTCGCGCGGTTCTGAGTGCGTCCAGAAATTTTACCCGGTCTTCCGGTGGAAGGATCGCAAGAGTAATCCCGCTGAAGTAGATCAAGCCCGCACCACTAAGCGCAGACGCAAGATGTGTCCCGTCCGCGGCAAGGCACCGGGCTGCCGATTGCGATCGCCAGTATGCGAAGCTGCGTTCGCCGTCCTTCAGTTGGATCATGTAGAGGCCGACGGTCCGGTCGTCCCGCTTCTGGATGGCAGCCGTCTCCAGGTCGGATTCTTTCAGGAAGGAAAGCATCTGCTCCGACACCTGATCGCGGCCAACCGCAGTGTAATAGCCGACGATCCAGTCGGCAGGCAGGCATTTGCGCGCATACCAGGCGGTGTTGAGCGTGTCGCCGGCAAACCCCATGGCATAGGTGCCCTCACCCGTTGGTGCCATCTCGACCATACATTCGCCAATGGCAAGGAATTTGAGTGACACGGCAGGGCTCCTCGATGCTCGGGGATCAGAAAAACTAAAGGCGAAAACCCCGCAGAAAACCGGGATTTAAATCCATTAGCATAAAAGTCCCTGCCTTAAAAAGTGGCACAAAGGTCTATGCCCCTTGCCAAAGCGGTTTGGCCGTCCAGACGATGGTCGTTCGTCCCCGGTTTCTGCTGTTTCTCGGATTAATTTTATTTGATGCCGGCGCGCATGAAGCTTTGGACAAACTGCCTCTGGAACAGCAGAAAGGCGATCAGCAGCGGCCCGGAGGTCATCAACGTCGCCGCATTGATGACCGACCACTCCACCCCGCTGTCGATGGCCGAGAAGATGCTGAGACCGACGGTAACCGGGCGTGTGTCCACCGAGTTGGTCACGATCAGCGGCCACAGGAAATTGTTCCAGTGGTGACTGACGGAAACGAGGCCGTAGGCAAGATAGGTCGGCTTTGCGAGCGGAATATAGACCCGCCACAACACGCCCAGAACCGAAGCACCCTCGATGCGCGCTGCCTCGTCCAGTTCCTTCGGGATGGTCATGAAGGTTTGCCGCAGCAGGAAGATGCCAAAGCCGGATGCGATGTAGGGCAGCGCGATGGCGGGGATGGTGTCCACCAGATTGAGCATGCGCATGGTCTGATAGTTTTCCACCATCAGGATGTCCGGCATCACCAGAAGCTGCAGCAAGACAAGCGTAAAGAGGATATTGCGCCCGGGAAACTGGAACCTTGCGAAGGCAAAGGCGGCCAGCGTGCCGAGGAAAAACTGCCCGGCAAGGATCATCGACACCAGCAGGAAGGTGTTCAGAAAGTAGCGGGCGAAGGGCGCCGCATCCCAGGCCTTTGCGAAATTGTCGAGTGTCAGCGGTGCAAGAAGCTCGAACCGTGCCTCATAGGCCGCCGGATGAAACGCGGTCCAGATGGCATAGGCCAGCGGCAGCACCCATATGAGTGCCAATGCCCAGGCAGCGAAGGTGTTGAGCACCCTGTCGAAGGAAAGGCCGGCGCCGCTCATTTGTAATGCACCTTGCGGTCGAAGAAGAAGAACTGGCCGATGGCAAGCAGCGACAGAAGCACCAGAAGAGCGACAGTGAGCGTTGCACCATAGGCGGTTTCCCAGAAGCGGAAGGCGACCTCGTAGATGTAGAACAGCAGCAGTGCCGAGGCGTTGTCCGGCCCGCCGTCCGTCAGAATGAAGATATGGTCCACCAGGCGGAAGGAATTGATGACCGCGTTGACGCAGACGAACAGGGTCGTCGGCATCAGGAGCGGAAAGGTGATCCGCCAGAAAATCGTCCAGCGCCCGGCGCCTTCGATCTGCGCAGCCTCCTTCAGCGTGACCGGAATTGCCTGCAGCGCCGCAAGGTAAAAGATCATGAAGAAGCCGGCTTCCTTCCAGACGGTGACCACGATGATGGCAATGAGCGCGGTGTCCGGGTTGCCGAGATAGTTGCTGGCAGGCCAGCCAAACAGGGCACCGGTGATCTGGTCGACCAGGCCGAAGCCGGGCGTGTAGAAAAACATCCAGATGTTGGCGACGGCGATCAGAGGCAGAACGGTCGGCGTGAAATAGGCCATGCGCACGAAGCTTCTGCCAACCAGCCTGTCGTTGACCCAGAGCGCCATGACGATGGCCAGACCAACGGAGACCGGAATGGTGCCAAAGGCGAACCAGACGTTGTTCCAGAGTACTTTCCAGAACACCGGGTCATCCAGCATGCGCTCATAATTGGATAGGCCGATGAACTTGGCCGGGCGGCGTCCGCGCGGGGTGGAAAAGAAGCTGTTCAGGAACGTCGTGACCGCGGGGATGTGGGTAAAGGCAAACAGGAACACCATTGCCGGCAGCAACAGCAGCCAGCCGTGGATCCAGTCGCGTTTCAAGGCAATGCCCCGCTTCATGGTCTAGGCCCCGATAAGGAGAAAAACGCGACCTAAAGCAAATTGCGGTTAGGACGGCGAAATGTCTGGGGAACGGGACGGAGCACCGGAGTGGGACCCGGCGCTCCGCCCCGAATGGCGTTAGCGGTATTCGCTCAGGATCTCGTCGGCCTGCGCCTGAGCTTCCTTCAGAGCCGTTTCGGCATCCTTCTGGCCCGTGATGGCAGCAGCAAGCGCATCGTTGAAGATGCCCGTGACACGCTGGTTCTGGTAGGTCGCCAGTTCAGCCTTGGCGAAGTCCAGCTGGTCGCGGGCAACCAGGACAGCCGGGAAATCAGCCGCATAGGCTTTCATCGTGTCGGTTTCCCAGGTTTCGGCGCGCGGAGCGACGTAACCTGTTGCGATGGTCCACTTCGCGGACTGTTCCGGAGCCGTGATCCACTGAACGAACTTGACGGCAGCCTTGTTCTGTTCGTCGGAAGCCCCCTTGAACAGATAGAAGTTGCCACCGCCAGTCGGTGCGCCGCGCTGTGCCTTCTCCGGCAGCATGGCGACGCCGAACTTGAACGGAGCATTGTCACGAACGTTGGTGAGGTTGCCGGTGGAGGTCCACATCATGGCCGTCTGGCCTTCGAAAAAGGCTTTCGGCGTTGCGCCCCACTCGATGATGCCCGGAGCCATCACTTCGTGCTTGGTGCTGAGATCGACAAGATACTGCAGCGCCTCGACCACCTTGGGATCATCGAAGTTGGTCTTGTTGCCGTCGGCATTGGCCAGGATCGCGCCGTTTTCGATGGCAAGGCCCTGGAACAGCCAGTACGGGAAACCGGAAGACGGAATACGCACGCCCCACTGGGTGACATTGCCGCTGTCGTCTTTCTTCGTCAGCTTCTTGCCGAACTTGACCATTTCGTCCCAGGTTGCCGGAGCGACTTCCGGATCAAGCCCGGCCGCTTCGAAGGCTTCCTTGTTCCAGTAGAGAACCGGCGTGGAGCGCTGGAACGGAATGCCGTAGGTCTTGCCGCCGGTCTGGCTGTTTTCCATGAATGCCGGATAAAAACCTTCGACCCATTTCTTGTCTTCGTCGCTGGTCAGATAGTCGTCGAAGGGCTGGATCAGGTCTTCATCGATCAGGGTGAACATGTCGGCAGACAGGATCACCGATAGCTGGGGCGGGTTGCCACCGCGCGAAGCGGTGATCGCCTTGGCGACGGTGTCCTGGTAGGAGCCGGCATAAACGGCGTCGATTGTAACGTCCGGGTTCTGCGCAACATAGGCGTCGGTCAGTTCCTGGATGGTGTCAGCAGCCTTGCCGCCAACGGCGACCGGAAAATAGAATTGCAAATCAACAGCCTGAGCGGAGGCCCAGGTGCTGAAGGAAAGTGCCGTTGCCGCAACGGCTTTCAGGAAAGTGGACTTCAACATCAGTTTACTTCCTAAGGTTCGAAAATCCGCAGGTCTGCGGTCGGTCTACGCGGGCGTGCGCAGCAGGTCAGGAGCGCAACAAGGCTCCGAACTCGGAAATGAGATCGTCCCGGCGGCGGCCGGTATCGGCGTCGAAAACATGAAGATCATCCGGCGAAAAGCCGAGCTGCACGGATTGGCCGGGCGTGAAGGCCCGGCTGGCCGGAAGGCGCACCTGAAAACCGGTGCCGGCAACTTCGCAATCGGCCAGCACATCCGCCCCCAGATACTCGACGGCACGAACAGACGCGTTGACCGGGCCGCCGTCTTCCAGATGCATTGCCTCCGGGCGCAGGCCGAGCTTGAAGTCCGGCGCGGTGCACAGCTTCCTGAAGGCATTGGCCGGAAAGAGGTTCATTGGCGGGGTGCCGATGAAACGGGCGGCAAAGGGCGTTGCCGGTTTTTCGTAAAGATCCCGCGGGCTCGCCACCTGCTCCAGCCGGCCACCGTTCAAAAGCACCACCTGATCGGCCATGGTGATGGCCTCGACCTGATCATGCGTGACATAGACCATCGTGAAACCGAGTTGCTGCTGCAACGCGCGGATCTCCACCCGCATTTCATGGCGCAGCTTGGCGTCGAGATTGGACAGCGGCTCGTCCATCAGGCAAATCGGCTTTTCGCCAATGATTGCCCGCCCAAGCGCGACACGCTGCTGCTGACCGCCCGAAAGCTGACCCGGCTTGCGCTCCAGCAACTGGTCAAGGCCCAGCAGATCGGCAACCCGTGCGAGACGCCGGTCCCTCTCGGCCCTGCCGACCCGGCGAACCTTCAGGCCGAAGATGATGTTCTCACCGACATTCAGATGCGGAAACAGCGCATAGGACTGGAACACCATGGCAAGATCACGCTTGGCCGACGGACGGCCGGTGACATCCTCTCCGCCGATCAGGATGCGTCCGCTGCTGACATTCTCGAGACCCGCAATCATGCGCAATGTCGTTGACTTGCCACAGCCGGACGGACCCAGAAGTGCCGTGAAGGAGCCTGCCGGAATATCGATCGACAGGCCATCGACGGCCATCGTCTCACCCCAGGTACGCGACACCGTCTCAAGGACGATCGGCTTGCCGGCGCCAGAGGGTTTCGCACCCGGGATATGCGGATCTGATGTCACGCCTCATCCCCGTCTTCGGCCACGAACACTTCCGTTTTCGTGCCTTCCAGCGATGCCAGGAAAACATCAGGCACCGGGCAATCCGTGAAGATCGCATCGACATCGCTGAGTTGACCGCCGCGCACATGGGCGTTCCGGCCGAACTTGCTGTGATCGAGGACCAGATAGGACCGGCGGCAATTGGCGAGTATCGACTGGCGGGCCGCCACTTCGTCCTCGTGGAAATCCAGCAGCGTGCCGTCTTCATCGACACCGGCAACACCAAAAATGCCGATATCGACCTTGTAGTTGGAGAAGAACGCCTGCGCTGCGGACCCCAGCACGTCGCGATCGCCATGACGCAGCCGCCCGCCGGTGATGGTCACCTGAAACGACGGATTGACCGAAGCCGTGAAGGCCACGTTCAGATTGTTCGTGAAAACCGCCAGTTTCTCGTGCCCCACCAGGGCCTGCATCACGATCTCCGGGGTGGTGCCGATGGAAAACGCGATCGACTGGTTGTTGCCGACATGGCCGGCCACCAGTTTCGCAATCAGCTGCTTTTCCGGAAGATTGAGGATCTGCCGGGTGGAATAATGGATGTTGGACGCCGGCGCAGGAGGCTCGACGCCGCCGTGGGTCCGGCGCAGGATCCCCAGTTCGCAAAGACCGTTGACGTCCCTGCGAATTGTCTGCGTGGTCACCTCGAACCGGTCCGCCAGTTCCTCGACGGACGCAAACCCTGCCTTTTGTACCAGATCCGCGATTTCGGCCTGACGCTTTGAAATGTCTATTTGCCCAAGCATGTTCTTCTGATCCGCCATCGTCCCCTCTCCTCCTGCAAATGCAGAAGGCCAGTTGCTCCAAAGGCATCATGTTGACTCGAAAAAGCCTGACTTCGAAGCCCGTTAAAACATTTTCATATGAACCTTATTCGACGCTCATATGAAAATGATGTGACAATAGGGGATAGCGGGCAGCCCAGGAACACAGGACGCGACAGCGTCCTCAGATTTCAGGACTCCATTTTTCTATCTGTAATTGCCCGGGCTTTTCGCGTGGCTGCCAGGCCGATGACCCGGCCAGGGACCAACCTGCGGTTCGATGACAAGACGCTACCGAAGAAGAGACAAGACGGCGCAGAAGTAGAAGAGTTGAATTCAATCGTGGAGGTTATGTAATAAAATAACAAATCTGTTTCGTCATCCAACTGTCAATCAGATGTCATGCAGCGTTTTTATGTAGCTCCCGGGATGCACCCTCACCTCCGGGAGATATCATGAAAACGATCGTTTGCACTTCGCTGGCGCTGGCCCTTACCGGCTCTGTTGCCTTTGCTCAGGACGCCCTGCCGCAAGCCTCCAGCCAGTGGTACAAGGATGGCGAAGCCGCCATTCAGGCCATTTTGGACCGTCAGCCGAACACCAACCGCGCCAAGAACGTGATCCTGCTGATCGCTGACGGCAACGGTGTCGGCACCAACTACGCCACGCGCCTTTTCGACGGTCAGCAGAAAGGCATGCTGGGCGAGGAAAACGTTCTCCCGTACGAAACTCCGGAGTTCTACAGCGCCCTGGTCAAGACCTACAACATCAACGCCCAGACGCCGGACTCCGCTCCGACCGCCGGCTCGATGAACACAGGCGTGAAGCAGCGCTTCAACCTGATCAACCTCGGCGAAGAAGCCATCCATGACGATTGCTCCACCGTCGAAGGCAACCAGCTTGCCCTGTTCTCCGAAATGATGACCGAAGCCGGCAAGTCTGTCGGCGTGGTTTCCACCGCCCGCCTGACCCACGCAACTCCGGCTGCCGTCTACGCCAAGACCGCCAACCGCAACTGGGAAGACGCCGTGCCGGAAGGCTGCACCGCACAGAAAGACATCGCGACCCAGCTGATCGACGCCATGGAAGCCGGCACCGTTGATTTCGCAATGGGCGGCGGTGGCCGTTACTTCCTGCCGAAGGACAAGGAAATGGGCGGGCTGAAGGGCCGCCGCGAAGACAATGTCGACCTGGTTGAGCGTGCAACCGGACTGGGTGCACAGTTCGCATCCGACACCGCCGGTTTCCAGTCGCTGAAGCTTGACGGCTCCAGCCCCGTACTGGCCCTGTTCAACAACAGCCACATGGAATATGAGGCCGACCGCGCCGACAATGACGAGCCGTCTCTGGCCGACATGACCAAGGCAGCCATCGAGTATCTGTCCAAGAACGAAGGCGGCTACTACCTGGAAATCGAAGCCGGCCGCGTCGACCACGCCAACCACGACGGCAATGCGGCCCGCGCCATGCGCGACGGTGTTGCCTTTGCAGAAGCCGTTGCCATGGCTGACGAGCTGACCAGCGATGAAGACACGCTCATCATCGTCACCGCCGACCACGAACATGCCATTGCCTTCAACGGCTATTGCGGCCGCGGTTCGGCCATCCTCGGCCTTTGCTACGACGTTGCCCAGGTGGGCATCAAGCATTCCGACAAGGTTCTGACCGCGGACGACGGCAAGCCGTACACCGTGATCGGTTACCTGAACGGCACCGGTTCGGTTCTGAAGAAGGGCGAAGGCGAAAACGACTACACCGGCTCGCGCCCGGACCTGGACCAGGAAACCGCCACCGATCTTGACTACGTCCAGCAGGCGCTGATCCCCAAGTCCTCCGAAACCCATTCGGGTGAAGATGTTGCGGTCTACGCAAAGGGCCCGTGGGCACATTTGGTCGATGGCACCATCGAGCAGAACGTGATCTTCCACGTCATGAACCACGCTGTGAACGCCCAATAAGCCTTCAGTCAGCGTCCAACACGCGCTCAGCGGGATCCCTGGCCGAATACCGGCCAGGGATCCTGAAGGCCTGCCGCCCGGCAGGCCTTTGCCTGTTTGTCATATTAGCCGGATAAGTTAGGAGCATGAATTGGCCAGAACCAGGGATGTCATGAACCGCAGACAGCTTATCGCCGGGCTCGGCCTCGCTCCGTTTGCCGGGAGTCTGCTGCCGGACACCGCCTGTGCGGCAGATGCCCCCCTCAAGTTGCGCACGCTTTACAACAAGGACCGGAGCTTTTCCGACCTCGCCCATTCACTGGAAGGCACCAGGGTATCGGTCGGCGGCTACATGGCCCCACCCCTGAAGGCCGACAGCCAGTTCTTCGTGCTCACCAAAATTCCGATGGCAGTTTGTCCGTTCTGTGAAACCGAGGCGGAATGGCCGCGGGACATTCTCGCCATCTACACCAAGCGCATTGTCGACGTGGTCGCCTTCAACAGCAAGATCGTGACACGCGGCGTTCTGGAACTGGGAACCTTCAAGGATCCCGAGACCGGGTTCGTCAGCCGGGCAAGACTGGTCGATGCTGTCTATGAACGCAGCTGACAGCTTCTCATGAATCTTGCTCTTCAAGTCGACGATCTCCGCGTCAGGACACCCGATGGCCGGGTGCTGCTGTCCTGCGATCACTTTGAAGCGACACCAGGTGCGACCATCGGCCTGCGTGGTCCGTCAGGTGCCGGGAAATCGACCTTTCTCTACGCGCTCGCCGGACTGCACCCGGCCATGACAGGTCATATCCGCTGGGGTGCAACCGATCTGGTGCAGCTGAACGACGCCGCCCGCGCCGCGTTCCGCCGCAGCCATGTCGGGCTGATCTTCCAGGACTTCCTGCTGTTCGAGGAACTGAGCGCCCTTGGCAACGCCTCCCTTGCAACGGCGTTCAACCCGGCAGAAAAGCGCCGGTCGATCACCGACACCGCACGGGATTTTCTCAAGAGCCTCAAGGTGCCGGCAGAAGCGCGGACCGTAGACAGTTTTTCCGGTGGCGAGCGCCAACGCACTGCGATCGCCCGCGCGCTAGCCCACGACCCCGCGATCATTCTCGCGGACGAACCGACGGCAAGCCTCGACCGCAAGACAGCCGATGCCCTGATCGAAGACCTGATTAGCCTGACCCGCGCGCAGAACAAGACCCTGATCGCCGTCAGCCACGACCAACATCTGCTGGACCGGATGGATAGGGTCATCGAAGTGACGGACGGCCACCTGCAGACGGAGGCCGCCGGTGCCTGACTTTGTCGCAGACCGCTGGCAGGACCTTTCGCCACTTGCCCAGGACACGCTGTGGCTGGTGCTGCTTCTGTTACCTGCCGTGATAACCGGCCTGATCGTGATCTGGGGCTTCCGGCCACAGGCGCTGGTCGGAGCACTGCTCTGGCGCTTCCGCTGGACCAATCTGACCTTCGTTGCCCTGATCGCCATTTCCATCGGTATCGGCGTTGGCCTGATAGCCCAGGAACGCGGCCTCAGAAAGGGCACCGCACGGGCAGCGGAAAAGTTCGATCTGATCGTCGCAGCTCCCGGCAGCGAAATCACGATGATGTTTGCCGCCGTCTATCTGCAGCCAAGCGACGTGCCGCTTCTGGGAGGTAAGATCTACAACGAGATTGCCACCCACGACGACGTCGACCTTGCCGCCCCGATTGCCTTCGGCGACAGCTACCTGTCGTCACCTGTTGTCGGCACCACGCCGCAGTTCGCCACACATCTGGCAGGGAACCTTGCCGAAGGCAGGCTCTTTGCCGGCAGCGGGGAAGCGGTTGCCGGCTCGCGGGTCGACCTGAAGCTTGGCGAGACATTCGAACCCGCGCACGGCATTGGCGACAGCGCGGAAGAAGATGCCCACGCCGGCCACGCGCTCACCATCGTCGGCAGGATGCCTCCTACCGGCAGCCCATGGGACAAGGCCATTCTCGTTCCGGTGGAAAGCGTCTGGGAAGTGCACGGTTTGACCAATGGCCATGGCCCGGAACAACAGACACAGATCGGCCCGCCGTTTGACGCGGATTATTTCCCGGGAACACCGGCGATACTCGTTCATGCCAATGAGCTCTGGGCGAATTACGCCCTGCGGTCCGAGTTTACCCGCGACGACACCATGGCGTTCTTCCCAGGCGCGGTGCTTGCGCAACTTCACGCGCTCATGGGGGACATCCGCCAGATCATGTCGGTGATGGCGGTGCTGACCCAGGTGCTGGTGACCGCCGGTGTCCTGACGGGGCTGATAGCCCTTGCCCGGCTGTTCGCCAGGCGTCTGGCACTCCTGCGGGCTCTCGGGGCACCGGGACGCTTCGTCTTTGCCGTGGTCTGGTCCTATGCCGCCACCCTGATTGTCCTGGGCTCGGCCGCCGGGCTGGGCGTCGGCTGGATCGCGGTCGATGTCCTCTCCTCAATCGTCACCGCCCGAACGGACATTCTGGTGACGGCAACGCTCGACTGGCCGGAGTTTCACCTCATCGCCGTTTTCGTCAGTCTGACGCTACTGCTCGCGCTTCTGCCGGCCTTCATGGCAATGTCACGTAATATCATTACTGATTTGCGCGCCTGACCTGAAGCCTGAAGGATCTTCCCGATATGCGCGCCCTTGCCGTCCTGTTGCCGCTGCTGTTCTGCCTGCATCACCCTGCCTTGGCGTCCGGCACACATACCGCCTCCGAAACAGGGCATGGCGATGCAGAAGCACACGAAACGCATGACGAAGCCGAACATCATCACGATGAGGATGAAGACAGCCACGAAGGCACGTCTGAAGGCGTGCGTGCTGTCCACGCCTGGATCCGCGAGACTTCGGCCAACTCCGCGCTGCTTTTCGTCAACATCGAGAACACCTCCGCACGGCAGGTAAAGCTGGTTGGCGGTCACACCGAAATCGCCTCAAAGGTCGAACTGGTCGGCTTTGCCCTGAAGGACGGTGAAACCGGCTACGATCCCCTGCCGCCCGTTCCGATCCAACCGGGCAAGTCCCTCGTTCTTGCTCCCAACGCCCTGGCCCTGCGCCTCGGTGGTCTTACCCGCCCTTTCCGGGAAGGAGAGGAATTTGAAATCGAGATCGAATTCGATTTCGGCCATATCGAGATGCAGGCCCAGGTCGAATCCATCAATGCAACACGGCACAGCCATGCCGGGCATCAGCACTAGACTTGCCGGGATTAGAGGCAGGGATTAAGTGGGGTTGGTATCCCAAGCTTCAGTCGATGAATACCCCCACCCCTAACCCTGCCGAGAATATCACCTGTAAAGGAACGACCGCCCCTCGCCATCGAACAGATGCAGCTTTTCCGGCGGGGCCGTCAGGCGCAGCTCCGTGCCCTTTTCGACCTTGTAGATACCCGGGATCTTGGCAATGAAAGCATCGTGACCTTCTCTCGGCGCGAAATAGAGCACTGTTGTTTCGCCGAGGGCTTCCACGATTTCGACATTCGCCGCGACCAGATAATCGTCACCTTCGGTAACGCTGAGGTCTTCCGGACGCACGCCAAGCTTGACGCGCGCACCCTTGTCGCTGTCGAGCGAGGCAATCGGTACATCCGCATGACCGCCATCGGACATCTGGACGGATGTCATCTGGCCGGTCGCCGTCACCTTGGCATCGACAAGGTTCATTGCCGGAGAGCCGATGAACTGGGCAACGAACGTGTTTGCGGGACGCTCGTAAAGGTCCAGCGGCGCACCGAATTGTTCCACGTCTCCACCATGCAGCACGACAATCCGGGTCGCGAGGGTCATCGCTTCCACCTGATCGTGAGTGACGTAGATCATGGTGCTTTCCGGCATGCTCTCCTTCAGCTGTGCGATCTCGATCCGGGTGGCGACACGCAAGGCGGCATCGAGGTTCGACAGCGGTTCGTCAAACAGGAACACCTTGGGATCCCGCACGATCGAGCGGCCGATGGCAACGCGTTGGCGTTGACCGCCGGAGAGTGCTTTCGGCAGTCGGTCGAGATAGGCGGTGAGCTGCAGTCTGTCCGCAGCCGCCCGCACGGCCTTGTCGATCTCCTCGCGCGACTTGCCCGCCAGCTTCAGGGCGAAGGCCATGTTGTCGTAGACCGTCATGTGCGGATAAAGCGCATAGGACTGGAACACCATGGCAATGCCGCGCTGTGCCGGCGGCACGTCGTTGACGACCACTCCGTCGATCTCCAGCGTTCCGCCGGTGATCTTTTCAAGTCCTGCGATCATCCGCAGCAATGTCGACTTTCCGCACCCGGACGGACCGACGAAAACGATCAGCTCGCCTGCGTTGATCTCCATGTTGATGTTGCGCAGAACTTCGACCGATCCATAGGACTTGCTGACATTCTTCAAGGACAACGATGTCATGCCGGCTGCTCCCGATTGTTGATTTTGTTCATGTTATTTCACCGACCCGGCCAACAGGCCGCGCACGAGATAGCGCTGCATCGCGAAGAACACGAAGAGCGGCACGGCAATGGACACAAAGGCCGCCGTCGCGAGAATTTCCCAGTTGCCACCGCGCGTTCCCAGGAGTTCGACGATCTGGTTGGTCATCACCGTGGTCGAGCCTGTGGCATCGATCAGGAACACCTTGGCCACCAGCAGATCGTTCCAGGTCCACAGGAACTGGAAGATGGCGAAGGACGCCAGGGCCGGAAAGCTGAGCGGCAGGATGATGCGGGTGAAGATCTGGAAATCCGTCGCCCCGTCCACCTTGGCATTCTCGATGATGTCCCGCGGCAATCCGACCATGTAGTTCCTGAGCAGATAGACCGCGAGCGGCATGCCGAAGGCCGTATGGGCCAGCCAGACCCCCATGTAGCCCTTGCCGATACCGACGGCGAGATGGAGCCGCAGCAGCGGAATGAGCGCCAGTTGCAACGGCACGACGAGCAGCGCCACAACGGCGGCGATCAAGAGGGCGCGGCCGGGAAATTCCATCCAGGCAAGGGCATAGGCTGCGAACGCCGCAATGACGATCGGGATGATCGTCGCCGGAATGGTGACCGTCAGCGTGTTGAAGAACGCCTTGCCCATGTTGTCCTGTCCGGTGCCGGAAAACAGGATGGTCTGGTAGTTTTCCAGCGTGAATTCCGGCGGCACGGTCGCGGTCACGAAAACACGCTGGCCACGGCCGGAGATCTGCTTGTCATTGCCCTTCCAGACATAGGACCCGTCGGCCTGGAGCGTCAGGCTTTCGCCATCGCCCATATCCGCCGTTTCGCCTGCCTGGTAAGCAGACACGTCTCTGGATGAGACGCCCCACGAGCGGATCTCGCGCGGCTCGCCTTCGAAGATGTTGCCGGACACGGTGAAAAAGTCTCCATCGGCAACCCGGGTCTCGTCCGGATCCGAAGTTCGGTAGACCTCGTTCTGTTCGGCCGGAAACAGCGCGGCCCACCAGCCGGAGCTGGAGATCTGGTCCGCGGTCCGGAAGGACGAGACGAAAAGCCCGACGGTCGGAAACAGCCACAACAGAACGAGCGCTGCGACGGAAATCTGAACGGCCCAGGTCAGGCCGGATTTTTTCCCAGCAATACTGGCCATCACTTCATCTCCTTCCGGGCGTTGTAAACGTTCCAGACGAGGATCGGCGTGACGAGCAGCATGATGATGATGGCACTCGCCGACCCCACTCCCCAATCGTTGGCACGGAAAAGCTTGTCGTACATGTAGTTGGCCAGAACCTGGGTCTCCCACTGGCCGTTGGTCATCGCGAAGACGATGTCGAACACCTTGAGCACGGTGAGCGTGATCGTCGTCCAGACCACCACGATGGTCCCCATTATCTGCGGCACCTTGATCTTGAAGAAGATCTGGAACGGATTGGCACCGTCAACGATCGCAGCTTCCACGGTTTCCTCCGGAATGCCGCGCAGGGCCGCGGACAGGATCACCATGGCAAAGCCGGTTTGAATCCAGATCAGCACCACCATCAGGAAGAAGTTGTTCCACAGCGGCAAGGTCAGCCAGGTCTGCGGTTCGCCGTAGGGCACTTCGGCAATCCAGACACCGAGCGCGGAACTCAGCGAAATCCAGATCAGCCAGATCCCTCCAACGGCGACCAGAAGGCGCAGGGGCAGAAGCCAAATCGACTTGTCCTCCCCCCGGGCGACAATGCCGCGCACGAAGGTCCAGGCCACATAGGCAACAACAACAGCGAACGCCAGCAGGAGAAGGGTCGGCAGAAGCTGAAGAAAGAGAACGGAGCCGATGCCACCGTCAAACTTCAGCCAGATCGCGTTCAGAACGCCGATCTGGTTCTGATCGGCGGCGCGCGTATCGTAGATCAGCTTGAAGATGACCGACGCGCCAACGAAAGAGATTGCCATCGGCATGAAGATCAGCGACTTGGCGAAGTTGCCCCATCTGATCCGGTCCGTGAGCTGGGCGACCAGCAGCCCGAAAGCCGTCGAGGCAGCCGGCACGACAATCAGCCACAGCATGTTGTTGCGCACCGCTTCCCAGAACTTCGCCTCGTTCATCATCTGGCGATAGTTGGCAAGGCCGACAAAGGCCCCTCCCTGGGAGCGGTCTGTCAGCGACAGGCGCAAGGTCTCGAAGACCGGATAGGCAAGATACAGCGTCAACGCGAACAAGGCCGGGAACAGGAACAGCCAGGGCCGGATCATGTTGGCCCGGTTGATGTTCTTTCCTGCATTGGGGCCGCGCGCCGGAAACAGGACCTTGTCGAGAAAGACATTCGAAAAGAAGAAATAGGCAAGGCAGGCTCCAACGCCAACGACGATGGTAAAGAGCCCTAACAGTGCCGGATTGTCCGATAGCATGGCCGTTCCCTCCCATTATTGATTATGGGGAGGCACCCGGAAGACCGGGGGCTTCCTGCGTTTAGGAACATTGTTTCTTGGACGTTTTCGCCGATCCGTCAGAAGAACGGCCAGCCTCCCTGGGGAGACCGGCCGCCTGAAGGATTATTTGAGGGCGTCCCAGCTTTTCTGGATTTCCTCGGCGACGGCTTTCGCGTCCTTGCCGCCGGTATAGTCGACCATTCCGGTCCAGAACGTGCCCGCGCCAACGGCACCCGGCATCAGGTCGGAGCCATCGAAACGGAAGGTGCTGGCATTGACCAGGATCTCGCCCTGACCGCGCAGCGTGTCGTCCTTGTAGGCTGCCGGGTTGGCACCCTTGTGAGGCGTGAGGAAGCCGGTCTGGGCCATCATCACTTCATGCGAGAGCGGCAATTCGAAGAACTTCATCAGTTCGTTGGTCGCGTCGGACGGATTGGTGATCGCCATCAGCGTGCCACCACCGAGAACCGGGCTGCCGAGATCCTTTTCCGCGTAGGCCGGGAAGTAGAAGAAGTCGACGTCGGTGCCGAACTCGACGCCGTCCGGGAAGAAGGCCGGCACGAAGGATGCCTGGCGGTGCAGGTAGCACTGCGGCGGCGAGGAGAAAAGACCCTTCGGGCTGTCGCGGAAATCGGTGGAAGCAACGGCTCCCGCACCACCTGCCACCTTGGCATCGTCGCGTGCGAACCAGCCGAATTCCTCGATCGCGGCAACGACACGCTCGTCGTCAAAGGGGATCTCGTTGGTGGTCCACTGGTCGTAGACGTCAGCCGGCTGCGTGCGCAGCATCAGATCCTCGACCCAGTCGGTTGCCGGCCAGCCCGTGGCAGCACCTGAACCCAGACCGATACACCAGGGCGTCTCGCCATCGGCAACGATCTGCTCGGTCAGTGCCTTCAGCTCTTCCATGGTCGTCGGCACTTCATAGCCGGCGTCCTCGAAGTTTTCCGGCACGTACCAGACAAGGCTCTTGACGTTGACGTTGTAGAAGAAGCCGAACAGCTGATCCTGGCCGTCGGCATCCTTGTAGGTACCGAGATTCACCCAGCTTTCACCGGCGCCGTAGTTGTTGGCGACCCAGTCCGCCATGCCTTCCGGAAGCGGCTTCAGGAGCCCGCGCGCAGCCATGTCGGCGGCAAGGCCCGGCTGCGGGAAGACTGCGATATTCGGTGCGGCGCCGGCTTCGGCATCAATCACGATCTGCTGCTCGAAGGAATCCGAGCCGGTGTAAATGACTTCAGCGCCGGTAGCTTCGGTGAAATAGGCAAGCACGTTGCGGAAATAGCCGTCTTCCGGCTGCAGCCACGGGCCGGCGATCGTCACGGTCTGCCCCTTCAGGTCAGGCGCGCTCTCAGCCCATGCGTTGTAGCTGTCCCAGTTGAACGGGCCTTCGCCCGGAGCGAATTTCAGGTCAGCCGCGGATGCAGAGCCCGCGCCAAGCCCAATGGCAAGCGCCAGACCTGCCGTGCAGGCTTTCAAACGTAGTTTCATATCTGTCCTCCCAGATTGTCCCTATGCTGGAACACTCCACCCAAGGTGGCATACCTCGCCACCTTGCAGCAATACCTACCCGTTTTTCCAGGTCGGCAATTCTACCAGAACCCTTTATCCAAACCGCTTTGGATTTGGCCCTAACCATGTCTTCAGGCTTCGGCCTTGTCAAGCACGCAACTCGCGAATTAATGTTGCATTTCAATAACAGCCTGTTGGGAGGGCGCTTTCAAAGCGTTTTGGGCCAGAATGAGCAATGGCGTAAACCTGAAAGAACTGTCGCAACGGCTGAACCTGTCTCAAACCACGGTAAGCCGCGCACTGAACGGCTATCCGGAAGTCAGCGAAGAAACGCGCAAACGCGTGACCGAGATGGCTAACAAACTCGGCTACGCACCCAACAGCCAGGCGCGGCGGCTTGCAACCGGCCGCGCAATGGCCATCGGCCATGTCATACCGCGCTCTATTCACGAGATGATGAACCCGATCTTTCTGGAGTTCATAGCCGGTGCCGGGGAGACCTATTCGCGCCACGGCTACGACATGATCATTTCCGTCGTCGACGATGCCAAGGAAGAAGACGCCTACCGGCAGATCGCCTCACGCAAAAAGGCCGACGGCGTGATCATTCACGGCCCCGCAAATGACGAACGCAGGCACAGGATTCTGAAAGAACTCAATTTGCCCTTCGTCGTTCACGGACGCATCCCGGGTGCCGAGGAGGAAACATCGTGGATCGACATGAACAACCGGCGGGCCTTCGAGCGGGCGACGAACCTGCTGCTGGACCTCGGTCACACCCGGATCGCACTGCTGAACGGTCTGGAACACATGGACTTTGCCAACCGGCGCCGGCGCGGCTTCGAGGAAGCGCTGGCAGCACGGGGTCTGACACCGGACCCGGCCTTGATGCGCAGCGCCGACATGACCGAACCTTACGGCTGCGATAATGCGATGGAGATGCTGAAGAGCGACAATCCCCCGACTGCCTTCCTGATTTCGTCCATGATATCGGCGATCGGTGTCGCCCGCGCAGTCGGCCAGTGCGGATTGAAGACAGGCAAGGACGTGTCTATCATCACCCATGACGATGCCCTGTCTTTCCTGCCCAACAGCGGGGAAGTGCCGATTTTCACCTGCACCCGCTCCTCGGTTCGCTACGCCGGGGAAAAGGCTGCCGAGCTGCTCCTGAACATGATTGCCAACCCGGCCAGCAAACCGGCTTCCCTGCATCTGGACGCGGAACTGATCATCGGACAGTCCACCGGCCCGGCCCCCGCCGCGCCAAAATGATCAAACGTGGCTGAGCCCGCAATCCTGCAGCAGATCCTTCATCCGCAGCATTCCGTTGAGACGGTGTAACCGCGCAGTCTCCGTGGCGCTGTCGGTGTCGCCCTCCCGGATCGCCTGTACAATCTTGCGATGATCGGCAGCGTTTGAGGCCGGAGCCTTGTTCAGGCGCAGCAACACGGTGTTGGCCCGGTAGACCTGATCGAGAAACCCCTCGATTTCGGCCTCCAGACGCAGATTGCCGCTCGCCTTGGCCATCAGCCTGTGGAACCTGTCATCGTGAACGGCCCAGGCCTCGATATCCTGGCGTTCCAGCGCATCATCGGCCTCGTTGAGCACTTCTTCGATTTCCGCGAGCGTCTCGTCGCCCGCCTTTCGGCAAGCGGTGCCTGCGGCGAGGGCTTCAAGCGCCGAAAGGATCTGGTAGATCTCGCAGATGTCCTGCAGCGAAATCGGCAGAACCTTTGCTCCCCGGCGGGGCACGAGGTCCACCAGACCGTCAGCCTCCAGCCGGATAAGCGCTTCGCGAACCGGCGTCCGGCTCATGCCCAGCCGTGTCGCGATGTCCGGTTCCGGCGCCTGAAATCCGGGCGGCAATTGCCCGTTCAGGATCTCGGTTTTCAAGCGTTCATAAGCGTTATCAACGCGAGTGGATCTGGCTTTCGTTGGCATTGCGGGATGCACCCGTTCTCCTGACGTGTCTTAAACAGTTTGCATTGTCCCGCACCTCTCGCTCGAGGCCGGAGCGGCATTTCTCATCGCTGAAGGCATTGCCCTCCGGCGCGGCCGCCCTGTTTTGGAAGCAAATCAATGCCGTATTGCTAATTATATCGATAGAATTTTATCCATCCCCATGCCCTCAGGGCACCCGGGCAGAGTCGCGACCTTCCGGAACCGCTCATTTGCTGGATTTTGCACGAATTTCGGGCTTTCTTGAGGCTGAAAAAATATTGTCAAAAATTACGGTGACTTAAGGACATGCCCCAGTTACCGAAGCGTCAAGTCAACCCTGCTGAACGCGCCTCTGCCTGAAAATGCCGTGCTTTTGGCAGCAGATGTTTACGAATTTGCCTGGCCCGGACAAAGGGCAGGTTTTGCCACGCTCTTCAGAAGCAGCTCTTCCGCTCCAATTGCACGCAGGCGAACCGGCAGCGGCGCCCATGCGCCTCAGGGCGCTCGTAAAACAGGTCAAAACTGACAATAAAAGCCACTAGCCGACCAGATACTTCATGCGCAATTACAACAATACCAGATTAAACAAAGAGCAATACTTGGAATACTCTGAAAAAACACAGTTTGTTATGCTTTTTAAGCTTTCATGAAATCAACCGTCGGTGGGAGCTTTTATGGAACGCGTCGCAACAGTTTTGTCTTTTGAGCATGACCATGCTCTTTTGACACTTGCGATCGCAACGTGTCTCTTCGGATGCGCCTTTTCCTTCCTGCTCCTTGCGAAGGTTGACCGCGATGCAAGCCCTGCACGGGTCATCTGGCTCATCTGGTCTGCACTCGTCGGCGCCTCTGCAATCTGGGCGGCCCAGATCATCGCCTTCTCTTCGGTAAAGCTTCCCGCGGAATCGGGGTACCGGCTTCAAACGGCTCTGCTTGCCCTGCTTGTCGTCTTTGCCGGCCTCCTGTCAGGTTATGCGCTTGCTGTGCGGCGAAACATCCGGCTTGCACCGGAACTTGGCGGCATCCTCTTTGGTCTTGCAATTGCAGGAATGGGTCTGACGCTGACGACAGCAAGGGAGATCGCCGGTTTACCTGATACAGGCGAAGCCTTCGGACTTTGGACATTTCTGTTCGGAACGTGCCTCGGGGCAATTGCAATGAGTTTCGTTCCGCAGCTGCAGTCCAGACGCGCATTTGTAAGTGCAACGCTGTTCCTTTTCCTGTCAGCAGTTTCGATACACATGCCGGTGCATTCCCCGGCCACGCCCCTTCGCGAAGTCAGTTTCCCGCGCGAAATCATGCTCATGTCCGAAAGGCACATGATGGTGATGTCGCTGATCATCTTCGGTCTATGCACCCTTGTGGCTGCAACTGGTGCACTGCTCGACCGGTACAGGAAAAATGCGGCCAGGAGAGCCTATAAACACCTGTCGCTGCAGGATTCTCTGACACGACTTCCAAACCGGCTTTATGTGCAGAAGGCCGCGGCAGACCTTCTGGAAAAGGCCGAACTGGAGGGCAAGACATGCGCCGTCGTGCTGATCAGCCTGGACCAGTTCAAGGCGATCAACGACCTTCACGGCTACGAAGTTGGCGACACTGTCCTGTGCACCCTGGCCAATACACTGAAAAACAACCTGAGCGACAGGGTCTTCATCTCCCGCTTCTACGGTGACGAATTTCTGGTCATCAATCCGTCGCTCGACACTTTGGAGGACGCCGTAGACTTCGCCCGTCTGGTTCGCTCCCTTGCCCGAAGGCCAGTTCAGTGGAATTCCTACCGCCTGTCCATCCGCTCCAGTATTGGCTTGGCCGTGTTCCCGCGCGACGGCAAGGACCTGAACAAGCTGGTGCAAAGGGCAAACCTTGCTGCCAAGCAAGCGAAATCGATCGGCGGCAACCTGATCCAGCCCTATGTCACGGGCATGGAGGAAACCAACCGCTGGGAGGCAGGCCTGGCGGCTGACTTGCGCAATGCAACGCTCGAAAACCAGCTCAACCTGGTCTTCCAGAAACAGAACCTGACAAAGACCGGCGAGTTGATTGGCTACGAAGCGCTGGTCCGATGGCGCCACGCGGAAAAAGGTCCGATTCCGCCGGAAGACTTCATTCCGATTGCCGAACGGTCAGGCATTATCCTGGATATCGGCAACTGGGTTCTGGAAGCTGCCTGCAAGGAAGCTGCCTGCTGGGAAAACCCGGTAACGCTCTCGGTCAACGCTTCCCCGCTGCAGTTGTCCCGTTGCGATTTTGCCGGTCTCGTTTCCACCGTGCTGATGAAGACAGGCCTGCCGGCGGAACGCCTGGAAGTGGAACTCACCGAATCCACTCCGATCGAGGACCACGAACGGGTTCACGAGACGATCCTCTCGCTGCGCAAGATGGGCGTGCGGTTGCCATGGACGACTTCGGCAAGGGCTATTCCTCGCTCAACACGCTGCAAGCCTTTCCCTTCGACAAGATCAAGGTCGACAGAGCCTTCACCCAGTCCCTGGAAACCAACCCCCATGCCAGAGCGATCCTGCGCTCTGCCGTTCTGCTCGGCCATAGCTTCAAGATCCCAGTAATCGCCGAAGGTGTCGAAACGGAACGACAGCTGCAATTCCTGCAACAAGCCGGATGCCTGCAGGTGCAGGGCTTTCTATTCGGGAAACATCTTCTCCCCTCGCAGATCAAAAAGTTTCACACGAGTTTAGACCGAACGGGAAGCTGACTCATCACTGAATTCAACTTAAATTATTATCAAATTAAACCTTGATATTAATATCAATATCCTAAAAGAAGCAGCACAAAACAAAGATTACCCTAGGTAATTACTGAAAATTCTTGGCCATATTCTCTAATCTCAACTTACTTTTGATTAACTATAAAATTTTACCTTAAGGGCAGACAACGATCACGGTGCTGCAATGACGACCTTCCCTGCCCCTGCCAAACTGATGCACGGATTGAAAACCCGCCTTGCCGGTCTGCTGGCAGGCGCGTCACTGATCAGCCTGTCTTTCGCCAGTGCCCATGTCTCAGCACAATCGCTCGAAGAAGCCATGGGTGCGGCCTATGCCATCAACCCGGGTCTCAAGGCGGAACGGTCGCGTTACGAAGCGACCAACCAGGACGTCTGGACCGCCAGGTCCGAGTTTCTGCCAACGGTTACCGGCACCTACCTGGGAGAACAGAACGCCTTCCGCAGCGAGCGCAGCGGCAACAGCGACAGATCGTTCTTCCACGAGTTGGGCATCTCCATGTCCCAGACGGTGTTTCAGGGTTTTGCGGGTGTCAATCGGCTGAACCAGGCTCATGAGGAAGCAAATTCCGGTCGCAACCAGCTCGTTGGTGCCGAACAGACGCTGCTGTTCAATACAGCTGATGCCTATCTGCGCGTTGTTCGCGATCGGGCGATCCTCGCTCACCTGCGGGCCTATACCAACGTGGTGCAACGGGAAGTGAACGCCGCCCGCGCCCGTTACAAGTCGGGAGACGCAACGCGCACCGATATCGAACAGGCGCTTGCCCGTCTCGGTGAAGCGCAGGGGAATTCCGACCAGGCGGTCGGCGATCTGGAAGCCTCAGAGGCTGTTTATGAGCGCCTGACAGGACAAAAGCCGGGCAAGCTTGGCTGGCCTGGCATTCCGCAGACAATCGAGCCCGCCGGTCTGGATGACGCGATCAACGTCGCGCTGCAGAACAATCCCTCCATCCGCGCCGCAACGGCAGATGCAAGGGCCGCACGTTACGCCGCACGCGCCGCAGTCGGCGACATGCTGCCGCGTGTCTCGCTGGAAAGCGAATGGCAAACCGGTTACCAGGGCAACCTTGGCAATCAGGACGAAGAAGACTTCCGCTTTGGCGTGCGCGTCACGGCCCCTTTCTTCACCGGCGGCCGTAACATTGCGGCAGTCAAACGCGCAAACTTCACGGCAGCGCAACAGGAATACGAGCTGGACGACACCCAGCAGATCATCCGCGAGAACGTTGTCCGCGCCATGAAGCAGCGGGCTGCCTCAAGGCTGAAGGTCAAGGCGGTAAAGCGCGCGATTGAGGCCAACCAGCGCGCGGTCAAGGGCCTGCAGGTGGAATTCGACAGCGGTCAACGGTCCCTGCTCGATGTTCTGGACGGCGAGCGCGAACTTCTTCTCAGCAAGGTCGATCACGTCCGGGCACGCTATGACAGCCGCATTGCAGACTTTTTCCTGCTGGCCAACATTGGCCGGCTGGCGCCGCAGCATTTCGGGATCATCGAGGAACGGCCGGCACCGGTCCCGCGCCTCATGCCTGAGTTCAATACCTGGGACCTGCGCCTTGGACCGTCGGAAAACGATGTCTTCCAGTCGACCGTCGTCGAGGTCGTGACCAGCGACACCGTCTTTATCGAGGCAGAGCCACTGCCTCCGATTCAATAACCGGCAACACAAGAAGCGGGCGTAACAAGCCCGCTTTTTTCGCATTCCTGCTGATCAGTACTGAACGCCTTCCAGATCCGTGAAGTCGATACGTCCGCCATCGGCAAACTCGATGTACCCCCCTGAATCCTGCGAAAGGGTGATCTCGCCCGCCGCTGCATCGATGCTCTCGATGGAACCTTCCGTCATGGTGATGGACCAGTCGACACCATAGGTTCCGATATCGGTGCCATCGGCGGCCTTGCTCAGATCGACGATATCGATCCAGCTTCCGCCAGCACCGCCATAAATGCTGTCATGCCCGTCGCCGAGCATGTAGGCGAACAGATCCGACCCGTCACCGCCGGAAAGAACGTCGTCGCCCGCGCCACCCCGGATCACATCGTCACCAGCCCCGCCATAGATGAGGTCGTTGCCTCCCTGGCCCAGCAGGATGTCATTTCCGCCAAGTCCGGAAATGCTGTCCACGAAATCGCCCCCAACAATCGTATCGGCATCACTGGTCCCGACCTCGCACAGGGGCCCATCATCAAAGTCGACCACATCCAGGGTAATTGTCTCGGTATCCGACAAGCCTCCGCTGTCCGTCGCGGTAACGTCTATCGTGATGCTTTGCTCCGTTTCGTAGTCGACTGCCGCATCATCCTTCAGCTTCAGCAGATAGCTGTTGCCATCGCTCACGACTTCAAACCGGTCATCCGACACCGTGAAGGTGTGCGTGTCGCCGATATCGGGGTCCACTACCGAAAGCTCGATAAGTTCTACACCTGTCTGGTTTTCGGGAACGTGATATTCGTTGCCCGTACAGTCGTCGTCGTGGCCGTGATAGGTCTGACCATGGACACCGTCATCTTCATGATAGTGCCCCGTTTCCCCGTCCTGGATATGCCCCCAATGGCCATCATGATGATCGTCCCAGTGCTTGTTGCCCTGGTCCGGCCGGTAGATCGCGTTTCCGACGATCAGATCAGGCGGCGAGTTCTCAGTCACACCGGAGGTCACCGTCACCGGGAAAATCGCGCTCGACTGGGATCCGTCACTTGATGTGGCGGTGATCGTCACGTCGATGGTCTCGCCTGCAACCAGCGTTGCGCCGCTGGCGAGGGTCACCACACCGGTGTCTGCGTCGATATCGAACCGGCTGTCATCGATGGAATAGGTCACCGTATCTCCGGCGTCGGCATCTTCCGCGAATGCCGTCAGGCCGATCACCATTCCGGCGGCAGCTGTTGCCGCAACCAGGTTCTGGGCCGTATCGACATCCCTGACAGGCCCGATCGGCTCATTATCGTCGGCAGGTCCTTCCGGCTCCACATCGATAACGTCGATCACGATGGTTTCCGTGTCCGACAGCCCGCCGCTATCGGTAACGGTAACCTCAACGGTCACCTGGGTCTCGGTCTCATAATCGAGCGCCACACCGTCCTTCAGTTTGAGAATGTTCTCACCGTTGATCGATATGACCTCGAAGCGACTATCGGAAACCGTGAAGCTGTGCGTATCGCCGACATCGGGATCGAATACCGACAAGGCACCGATCTCCGCTCCCGGATCTTCTTCATAGACCGCGGCACGAGCAGTGGTTTCGAAGGTCGTCTGATCGAAGACGACGTCGTCGAAATCCTTGTCACCCCCGCCGGCAATGTCCTCAAAGCCGATCCTGATGCCGTTTTCCACCGTGTAGTCGTAGCCATCCGGATTGAGTGACCCGTTGCCGGAGAAAAGAACATTGGCATCGGCCCCGACCAGCAGCGTCCCGTCAGGTCCGACGGCCTGCCAGTTCCCCTGACCGTCTTTCTGGAACGTCACCTTGTCTCCGGCCAAAAGACCACTGTTCGTGTCTGCACCATCCGGGATCAGGAAATAGCCGATTTCGCTCGCTTCAACGCCTTCCAGATAGAGGGTCGCCGTATCGCCCGGCGTCAATTGGTTCTGGTTGACCCAGACGATTTCGCCGGCCACGGGATTGCCGTTGCCGTCCACGTAGAAGACACCCAGCACATTGCTGTGGCCGGCGTATTCCTCGACAAAGGTCAGCGTCACGGAAACACCCGGCCCAAGCTCCGGATCGAAGTCGAGGTCCGGCGCCTCATTGGCATCGGCAATCGCAATCGTGAAGGTTTCAGTCGAGACTGATCCGTCAGTCGAAGTAGCCGTCACCAGAACATCGATTTCCGGCTCGGTTTCCTTGTCGAAGCTTGCCCCACTGGCGACGGTGATCACCCCCGACACCGGGTCGATCTCGAAGCGCGCGTCACCGCTGAGCTGATACGTCACGCTGTCGCCCGCATCCGGATCGTTTGCAAAGGCAGTCAGACCCGCGACGGCACCTGCAGCGGCGTTTTCAAGGACCTGGTTCGCGCTGGCATCAATGTCGGTGAGCGGACCGATGGGAGAATTGGTGTCGTCGACATCGATCACGTCGATCACCACGATCTCCGTGTCGGAAAGACCGCCCTGGTCGGTTGCCGTCACCTCAAGGCTCACCTGAGTTTCGGTTTCGTAATCGAAGGCCTGATCGTCCTTCAATTTGAGAAGGTATCTGTCGCCGGATACGACCACCTCAAACCGGTCGTCCGAAACAGTGAATGTATGCGTATCGCCCACATCCGGATCGAACACAGACAAGGGCGCAATCTCGGCGCCGTAATATTCCTCGACGACTGCAGTGCGGTTATCGGAAACGATGGACACACTGTCGATCAGCGCACCACCCAGGTTATCGGAACCGATCTCAACGAACGTCAGCGTATTCGAGCCGTCGCCGGATCCGCCAACGATGTCATAGGCATAGGACTGCCAGCCCGTTCCCGTAGTGGCCGGGTCGATCGTATCGATCAACTCGCCGTTCCAATAGACCTCGGCGACACTTTCTCCCACGCCGCCGCGCGACTTCATGTCGAATGTCAGATGATAGACCTGACCATCAAGCTGCCCCTCTATTTGCTGAGAAGCCCAGCCATTGTTCATGGCTGCAAGGTCCAGATGATGACCGCCGTCTGTCGCGCCGTAATTATTGTGCCCGGCCTCATGTACATCGACGTTGTCGTAGGTCCAACCCTCGATCGACGTCGGGTTTTCGTACCAGCCGGACCCGGCTGGTCCGCCGTGAACCCCGTCATGGATTTCAAAGCTGCCGTTGACGACAAACTGTTCTGAGCCGTTTTCCAGATGAACGATCAGATCCGGTGCTTCATTGTTGTCTGTCACGGCCACGGTGAAGGTCTTCGTTGAGGAAGAGCCATCCGTTGACGTTGCGGTGACAGTCATCTCGATGGAAGGTTCTGTTTCCGCATCGAACTGTGCGCCATCCTTTACGGTGATGACACCTGTATCCGGATCGATATCGAACCTGTCGTCACCAGTCAGCCGGTAGGTGACACTGTCCGCCGGATCAGGATCCTCGGCGAAGGCGGTGATCCCGGCAAATTCGCCGCCATTGGCGGTCTCTGAAATACTGTTGGCTGCCGGGTCGATGTCGCTCACCGGCCCGATATCGAACTCGTCTTCGTCTCCCACCGTGACCCGGAAGGTACCGGTCGAAGTCGACCCATCCGTTGATGTGGCTGTGACCTCGATATCGATATAGGGGGTTGTCTCGCGGTCAATCACAGCACCATCGGCAACGGTAATAAGGCCCGCATCCGGGTCGATCTCGAACCGACCATCGGTGATGGAATAGGTAACCGTGTCGGTCGCATCCGGATCCTCGGCAAACGCCGTCACACCGACAACCGTGCCACCGGCGGAGTTCTCCTGGACGAAGTTGTCGGCTCCGTCCACATCCGTCACCGGGCCAATGTCGAACTCGTTCTCGTCGCCCACAATAATCCGGAAGGTGCCGGTCGAGGTTGACCCATCTGTCGAGGTGGCAGTGACCTCGATATCGATAAAAGGCGTCGTCTCGCGGTCGAGCACCGCGCCATCGGCAACGGTAATCACGCCCGTATCCGAGTCGATCTCGAACCGGCTGTCTGTGATGGAATAGGAAACCGTGTCCGTCGCATCCGGATCTTCAGCGAACGCCGTCACGCCGACGACTGTACCACCGGCGGAGTTCTCCTGGACGAAGTTGTCGGTACCATCAACGTCCGTCACCGGACCGATATCGAACTCGTTCTCGTCGCCAACCGTGATCCGGAAGGTGCCGGTAGAAGTCGAGCCATCCGTTGAGGTGGCTGTAACCTCGATATCGATGTAAGGCGTCGTTTCGCGATCAATCACCGCGCCATCAGCAACGGTAATAACGCCCGTATCCGGGTCGATCTCGAACCGACCATCGGTGATGGAATAGGTGACCGTGTCCGTTGCATCCGGATCCTCGGCAAACGCCGTCACGCCGACAACGGTGCCACCGGCGGAGTTCTCCTGGACGAAGTTGTCGGCACCATCAACGTCCGTCACCGGCCCAATGCCGAACTCGTTTTCATCGCCAACCGTGATCCGGAAGGTGCCGGTAGAAGTTGACCCATCCGTTGACGTCGCCGTCACTTCGATATCGATAAAAGGCCTCGTCTCGCGGTCAATCACCGCGCCATCGGCAACGGTAATAAGGCCCGTATCCGGGTCGATTTCGAACCGACTATCGGTGATGAAATAGGTGACCGTGTCCGTTGCATCCGGGTCTTCAACAAACGCCGTCACACCGACAACCGTGCCACCGGCGGAGTTCTCCTGGACGAAGTTGTCGGCACCATCAACGTCCGTCACCGGACCGATATCGAACTCGTTTTCGTCGCCCACCGTGACCCGGAAGGTGCCGGTCGAAGTCGAGCCATCTGACGACGTGGCAGTGACCTCGATATCGATATAAGGGGTTGTCTCACGGTCAATCACCGCGCCATCGGCAACGGTAATAACGCCCGTATCCGGGTCGATATCGAAGCGGCTGTCTGTGATCGAATAGGTGACCGTGTCCGTCGCATCCGGATCATTCGCAAAAGCGACTACGCCGACAACGGTACCCCCTGCGGCGTTTTCCGTTACAAAATTGTCGGTGCTGTCGACGTCCTCGACAGGGCCGACCCCGGTGTTCCCACCATCGCCGCCTTCGCCAGCACCTCCGCCTCCGCCGCTGGTTTCGCCGCTGGTTCCGTCACCAACCTGGGAGCCCGATGACTGAATGCCATCGCCGCCCAGATCGAATTGAGACAACGTCGGGTCAAGACCACGCGCTTCCGGAACGGCACCGTCGCCAAGGCCGCCATCATCGTTTGGACCACCATCGGCGGTTTCCGCCACTTCGGTACCGCCGTCCGGCAGTAGCGTGTCACCGGCTCCTGCTCCGCCCAGCCCCTGACCCAGATCCCCATGCGCACCCTGACCGTCTCTGCCGCCGTCGCCGCCAAGTCCCTCGGCATCCTGGGTTGAAGCACCAGATCCTCGATTTTCGAGGGGCACAGCCTGATAAAGGTTCGCCAAGGTTGCTTCACCGGTATCTTCCGGTTCCACGGACAGGGAATAATCATTGCCACCGGCCGGGCGGTAGGGATCGCCTGCTTGAGCCTCCATGCGTGCAGGCGACGGTTCTGATCCGCCGCTGGACTTTGCTGCGGTCTCCGTTGAAGAAGAAACGCCGGGCTTGCCTGCATTCGCTGAAGTATCGGTGTCGGCCATGACTTGCACGTGCTCCATTAAAACCTATCGTCATCACACGCAGGGTTACCTTAATAAAAACCAACTCCATTCTTCGAATTGCATGTATAACTTGAGATAAATTTAGAATTTGTGGTATTTTTGGTAAACGATTTTGAAACAATTACGCGCCTTAATGTATTTAAGGAGGCGCTTACTATGGCATCTTTTATCACTGATACTTTTTCCAGTATCAAACTGCCGCAACTGGAGTTTTTTTCCTCCGAAACCGGAGAAAAAGTATCAACACCGAAACTCCCGCGCTCGGTGGTAACCGCTTCCATCCTGATCAATATCCTCGGTCTGGCGATGCCACTGACCATCTTGCAGGTCTATGACCGGATCCTGCCGAACAAGTCGACCGACACTCTCGTCATCCTGATCGCAGGACTGGGTTTCGTTCTGGTGATCGATGCGATTCTGAAAACGACACGGTCCTATCTGACGGGCTGGCTTGCAGCCTCTTTCACCCATCAGGCCAACGTCGAAGCAGCCAGACGTCTTCTGCACTCCAGAGCGGACATCAACTCGGAGGCGACGGTCACCAAACACCTGGACTCGCTGCGCTCGCTGCAGGCAATGGGCGACCATTACGGTGGTCAGGCCCGCCTCCTGGCTATCGACCTTCCGGCCAGCCTCCTCTTTCTTGCCGTCCTGTTTCTTATTGGAGGGCCGATCGGCTTCGTGCCGCTTGTTCTTCTGGCCTTGTTTGCCCTGAGAACCGCGGCCTTGAATACAAGGATCGACAGCCTGATTGAAAAACGTGCGGAGCAGGATCAGCGCAAATACGATTTCATCTTCGAGGTCCTGTCCGGCCTCAACACCATCAAGGCCATGGCCTTCGAGCCCGTCATCCTGCGCAGGTTTGAACGCCTGCAGACGCAAAACTCTCGCCTTGGCTACGACTATATCGATCTCACCAACCGGGCACGGAATTCCTCCGGGTTCTTCACCGTCCTCACAACGGTCTGCGTGGTGTCGGCCGGGGCCCTCATGGTCATGTCCGGGTTCATCAGTGTCGGGGCGGTTGCGGCCTGCACCCTGCTGGCAGGTCAGGTCGTGCAGCCCCTGCTGCGCGGCATCAACCACTGGACGGACATGCAGCGGGTCAAACATGATTTCCGCGAAGCGCGCGCCCTGTTCGATTTGCCAAAGGAAGAGCGATCAGGAAACAGGAACCTGACAATTGTCGGCAACATCAAGCTGCAAAATGCCAGCTTCGCCGCGCGCAGCGATGCGATCGTGCCAGTCCAGAATCTGAGCCTGACGATCAATGCCGGAGAAACGGTTGCCTTTGAGGGCAGCGACGGCAGCGGCCGAACGACGCTTGCTCGCCTGATTTCCGGGGATATCGAACCGACCTCCGGCAAGATCATGATAGACGGACAGGATCTTTACGGCGTCGACCACCGGTATCTGTGCCGGCACATCGCCTACGTCAGCAACGATGCCCAGATGTTCGCCGGCACGATCCTGCAGAACCTGACTCTTTTCGGATCTCGCGCAAGCCCGCAAAAAGCCCGCATGGCTGCTGACCTGATCGGCCTTGAAAAGGACATTCACCTGCTGCCGCTGGGCTACGACACAATGCTCGGCAACGCGATTGAAGAAAATCTCACCGATAGCATGGTACAGCGCATCGCCATTGCGCGCGCGCTCGCCGGCGAACCGAAGATCCTCATCCTCAACGATGCCAACGGGGCTCTCGACCACAAGAGCGAAGCCCAGCTCGTTGAAGCGTTGAAGCGGCTCAAAGGCCAGTTGACGACGCTGATCGTCAGCCACCGCCCCTCTTTCCGCGCCATTGCCGACAAGCAGTTTCTGATGGAGCGCGGCCGGGTTAGCGCCTTGCCGGACACGCCGAATACCCCTCGATACAAATTGCGGCGGCGCGAGCCAGCCAACACCAAAAAGCAGGCTTAGGAGCCGAACATGTCCCTGGCGGCTTTTGAAAACGCGGATTCGATCTTTCAGAACCTGAACCCGGCAGAGAGCCGGATGAACCTGGAAACCCGTGTCCAGCAGCATTCAGGCAGTACGATCGACCGCGCGTCTCCGGCAGAGGCCTGTTTGCTGCCCCTTCTGGAAGCCCTCGGCTGGGATGGCATGGAACGCCATCTCTTCGAAGCCCTGCCTCACCTTGAAGGCATAAAGGGCATCTTCGACCTTCGCGCCGTGCTGACCCGGCTGAATTTTCGGGTCACTCCAACCGGCCGATCCGCAAAGCAGCTGACCGCGGAACAGTTTCCCTGCCTGGTGAAACACGGAGACAATCTGCTGGTCGGCCTTGGGCGCACAAGCGACGGCCGGTTCCAGGCCTACAGCGGCGAGGCTCATCGCACGGTCGCCATTGCCTTCAGCGAACTCAAGGATGCCGAGCTCTTCGTGATCGAGCCGGACGACAGCACCGAAAGCGCCGGTTTCCAGCACTGGTCCTCCCGCCTGTTCCATCAGTTTCGCGGCACGGTGCTGTCGATCATGACCGTCGGCCTGCTGTCGAACATCCTGGCTCTCGGCCTGCCGCTCTTTGTCATGAGCGTTTACGACAAGGCTATCGGCGCCAAATCCGTTTCCGTGCTGATCACGCTGCTGATCGGTATTACGCTTGTGCTGATCATGGACTGGATGGTCAGAGGCACCAAATCGCATCTCCAGGCCTACCTGGGCGCCAGGCTCGACGCGGTGGTCGCCAACACCACCTTCCGCCATTTCCTGCATCTGCCGCTCCCCCTGATTTCGTCTGCCCCCATCGGAGCGCAAATCACCCGTCTGAAGCAGTTCGACGGTGTGCGCGACGTCTTTCACGGCAATCTCGCCAATGCGTTGATCGACCTTCCCTTCTCGGTGATTTTCGTCATGGTTCTCGGCTTCATAGGCGGGCCGCTTGCACTGCTGCCGGCTGGGTTGCTGGTGCTCTATGTCCTGTCGGCCATGCTCATCGTTCCGCGCATGAAACAGGCAATAAACCAGGCAGGCGATGCAAAATCGCGCATGCAGAACATCACCGTGGAGATCCTGTCGAAGCGAAAGGCCATCCGGGAACTGTCCGCCGACGACATCTGGGTCGAGAAATACCGGGCGATTTCCGCGGACTTTGCGCTGAAGAACCTGAAGACGAGGCAACTGTCGCAGGTCATGCAAGTGGTCTCGCAGATGTTCATGACCCTCTGCGGCATCGGTGTCCTCGGTTTCGGAGCCGTTCTGGTCATGAACCAGGACCTTTCTCAAGGCGCGCTCATTGCCGTCATGGCCCTTTCCTGGCGCGCGCTCAGCCCGATGCATCAGGCCTTTCTCAGCGTATCGCAACTGGGCCAGGCCCAGCAGACGATCGAGCGGATCAACAGCCTTCTGAAAATCGAAATGGAACGCCAGCCCGGAAAGCTGCCGAGCCTGCACCGCCAGTTCCAGGGCACCATCCGCCTTTCCAACGTCGTGCTGCGCTACCCTTCCCGCCAGGAACCCGCATTGCGCAATTTTTCGCTTCAGATGGAACAGGGATCCGTAGCCGCGATCACCGGCCCGAGCGGATGCGGCAAGACCTCGCTGGTGCGGGCCGTGCTCGGGCTTTATCGCCCCCAGATGGGTGCTGTCCTTGTCGACGATCTCGACATCCGCCAGCTCGACCCGGGCGAATGGCGCAACTCCATCGGCTACGCACCGGAACACCACGATTTCTTCTACGGCACGATTGCGCAGAACTTCCGCATGGCCAATCCGCAGGCGGACAACGATCAGGTTCGCAAGGCCTTCGAGGAATTCGGCCTCAACGCCTATGGCGAGCTTCTGCCCCAGGGTGTGGAGACCCGGTTGACCGGCCAGCTGATCGAAGTGCTGCCGGACAACGTCAAACAACGCCTGCTGCTGGCCAGAGCCTTCATGCGCCCTGCCCCGATCTATCTGCTCGATAACCCTGCCGGAAATCTGGATTTCGAAGGCGACAAGTTCCTGATGAAGAAGATCGACCAGGTTCGCGGCAAGTCGACCGTCGTCATCACGACCTACCGCCCCAGCCACATGCGCATGGCAGACAACCTCGTCTACATGCAGAACGGCATGGTGGCGATGGCCGGAGCCCCGAAGGACATCCTTGAAGACGTGCTCAAGCAGCAATCGAAATAACGTAAGGGGCCGTCGCCGGCCCGCCGCAAGACAACCGCCGAGGACTTTCCAATGGCAGCAAAAGACGATCCCGACACACTCCGCAAGGCGGTCTACGGCCGCGTCGGCCTTCCGCTGGAATTGGAAGACGGCGTGCCTCCAGCCTTTTATTCACGCCTCCTCATGGGACTGACCATCGCGACCGGCTTCCTGTTGCTGTGGGCTGCCATCGGCCAGATCCGGGAAGTGGCCAACACGATCGGGGAGATAGCGCCTGCCGGCCAGATTTTGAAAGTGGAGCACCTGGAAGGCGGCATCGTCTCGGAGATCCTTGTCGAAGAAGGCCAGCTGGTACAGGCCGGAGACCCACTCGCCCACCTGGAAAAACAGGATACGACCACGGAACTCGCCCGCATTCAAAGCCGTCTCAGCTATCTGGAACTTGAGGAACGCCGCCTGCTTGCACAGGAATACAGCGATGCCAACACCGTTGGCCTGCGCCTGGACCCGTCGGTGGATGGTCTGAGCACCCAGCAACGGGCGGCCTTGACCGCCAACCGCAAGGCGGTTGCCGACGAACAGGAAGCCTACACGGCGCGTGTCGCCCAGAGGCGTGCCGAAGTGGTCAGCCTGGAGGCACAGGTCGAACTTCAAAAATCACAGGTCGAACTTGAAAAGGAAAAATTCCAGATCCAGGAAGGTTTGCTGAAAGACGGCTACACGTCGCGTCGCCGTTTCCTGGAAGCCAAGGGGGATTTTCAGCGGTCGCAGGTCACACTGGAACAGCTGTTCGGCAATCTCGCACAGGCCCGTGAAATGCTGACCGAAGCCCAGGCCAGCCTCAGTCAGGCCGGCGCCGAAGTAAACCGGGATGTCGCCGACGAGCGCGCCAGGATTGCCCAGGAGCGCGACGAACTGAAACAGGAAATCGCCAATCTGAAAGACCGGCAGGACCGCCTGTTCGTTAAGGCGCCGGTGGCAGGTTACGTCAAGAGCCTTGGCCCGACCGGTCGTGGGGCGGTCGTCAATCCCGGCGATCTGATTGCCGAGATCGTGCCCCTGTCTGAAAACCTGGTTGCAGAGGTGAAAGTCAATCCGAAGGACGTCGGCCATATCAACATCGGCGACAGGGCGGACATCACGATCACCAGCTACGATCCGAATATCTATGGCACCGTGGCCGCGGAAGTGGAGACCATTTCCGCCTCGAGTTTCCAGGACGAATTCGGCGAATACTACTTCAAGGCAACCCTCGCCTTTCCCGGCCAGGTCATCGGCGCCGGTTCGCACGAACGGCCGATCCGCCCCGGCATGCAGGTCAACGCCCAAGTGGTCACCGGATCGAAATCGATCCTCCTTTACCTGCTGCACCCTGTAACACGTGCGGCGCGAACGATCTTCACAGAGCGCTGACGTCGAGGTTGCCGGAAATCCCGAAGCCCCGGAAACTCTCCGGGGCTTTTTCTTCTTGCAGGCACACCCAGGCTTTTACCGGGAAAGAGTGGAGGTTGCCGCCCAGGATACAAAAAACCCCGGAGCGAACTCCGGGGTTTTGATCTTTTCACACTTCATTGGCTCAGTGGGTTGCCGGCGTCACCATCGCATAGATCGTGTCATGCACGTTGAGCACGCCGATCGGACGGCCGTCGCTGTTGACGATGTTTGCCTCGCCTTCGCCCGTGTCGGCAAAGGTCCGGGCGGCTTCTTCCAGCAGGATGCCGCTGGAAATCGTAGGTCCGTTTTCCAGCGTCCGGGACGTATCCATGACCGTGTCGACCAGGATCACCCGGCCACGGTTCACTTCCTTGACGAAGTCGGCAATGTAGGCGTCCGCAGGCTTCAGAACGATTTCCTGACCGGTCCCCTGCTGCACAACTGCCCCGTCGCGCAGGATCGCGATCCTGTCGCCGAGGCGCAGCGCCTCGTCAAGATCGTGGGTGATGAAGACGATGGTCTTGTGCAGCTCTTCCTGAAGGTCGAGAAGCACGGTCTGCATGTCCATGCGGATAAGCGGGTCAAGCGCCGAGAACGCTTCGTCCATCAGCAGAATGTCGGCATCGTTGGTGAGCGCGCGCGCAAGCCCCACACGCTGCTGCATGCCGCCGGACAGCTGGTTGGGATAGTGGTTCTCGAACCCTTCCAGCCCGACGCGGGCAATCCAGCGGGCCGCACGCTCTTCGGCTTCCTTGACCGGCACACCCTGGATTTCCAGGCCGTAGATGGCGTTCTTCATCACCGTGCGGTGCGGCAGCAGCGCGAACTTCTGGAACACCATCGCCGTCTTGTGGCGGCGGAATTCCCGAAGCTCTGCCTGAGACATCTTGCAGACATCATCGTTGCCATAAAGCACTTCCCCATCGGTCGGGTCGATCAACCGGTTGATATGGCGGATCAAGGTGGATTTGCCCGAGCCGGAAAGGCCCATCACCACCTGGATCTTGCCACCCGGCATGGAGATGTTGATGTCGTTGAGGCCAAGCACATGGTTGAATTTCTCGTTCAACTCGGACTTGGATATGCCGTCCTTGACCTTCTTGACCATCTCCTTGCCGTTCGATCCGAAGATCTTGTAGAGATTCTTGATCTCGATACCCGTTGCCTCAGCCATGAAGCACCTCCGAATGTTTTTGAAGGCGTTTTCCATATGCCTGTGTTGCCCGGTCAAATATGATGGCGATCGCGACAATCGCTAGACCGTTCTGAACCCCCATGAAGAAATACTGGTTTGCGATAGCGTTCAGGACAGGCTGCCCAAGCCCTTTGACCCCGATCAGGGCCGCGACAACAACCATGGCCAGTGCCATCATGATTGTCTGGTTGATCCCCGCCATGATGGTTGGTAGCGCCAGGGGCAACTGAACATTGACTAGCTTTTGCCATGGGCTGGATCCAAACGCATCGGCAGCCTCAAGGACATCCTGATCGACAAGGCGGATTCCAAGGTTCGTCAATCGGATGGTCGGCGGGATAGCATACACAACGATCGCGATCAGGCCGGCAACTTTACCAATACCGAAAATCATTACGACCGGAATGAGGTAGACGAAGCTCGGCATCGTCTGCATCAGGTCCAAAATGGGGTTGATCCAGCCTTGAACCCGTTCCGAGCGCGACATCAAAATGCCGAGCGGGATTCCCAAAAGAATAGCCAACATGGTACAGACCGTGACCATGGCGATGGTCCGCATGGTGTCTTCCCACATACCGAATACACCGATCAGGATGAGTGAAAAGAGTGATCCGGCAACGATCTTGTAGTTCCGGCTCATCAGGAAGACGATGCTGAGAAGGACAGCCAGCACAATTGGCCAAGGTGACGAAATCAGTAGGTCTTCCAGCCAGATGAGAAAATCTTTCAGGGGATCGAAAGCGTGTTCGATCGCTTCGCCATAGGCCCCCAAGAAAGTGTCAACGGCGCCGTCGATCGTCACGCGAATGTCTCGCAACGTACCCCTGCTTAACGAGGGAAATTCAATCCAATCCATCTAACCAATCCTGATGGTATTCTTTTTGCCCCATATGGAAAGGGCCGCACCTGCTGGGGCGGCCCTTCTACTTAATGCCGGCTCAGAGTGCCGACTTGACCTTTTCGGCCGTTTCCGGGCTAACCCACTTGGTCCAGACATCCTCGAAGTTTTCGAGGAAGTAGTAGGCACCATCTTCATTGGTCGCCTGGTTGTCGGTCATCCAGGCAAGAACCTTGCCGGCCGTCCGGTTATCCCAGGTGCGGCCCTTGATGTACTCCATGGCCGGGCCTGCCTTGTTGGCAAAGTCGTCGGTGACGACGGTAAAGACTTCAGACTTCACCCAGGAGTTCGGCTTCGGCTCCGGGCAGTCCTCGATCACGGTGCAGGTGTCCCACTCTTCCTTGTCATGCGGGACTTCGAAGTCGAGCAGGGTCATGTCGTACTTGCCGAGGATCGCGGTCGGTGCCCAATAGTAACCGAGCCAGCCTTCCTTGCGCTCGTTGGCTTTGGCGAGTGAGCCATCGAGACCGGCAGCAGAACCCGGATCAACCAGTTCGAAACCGCCCTTGTCGAAGCCGAAGGCACGGAACAGGTTTCCGGTTGTGATGCGGCAGTTCCAGCCGGTCGGACACGTGAAGAAGGCACCCTTGCTTTCGTCTTCCGCGCCAGGGAACAGTTCCGGATGCGCAAGAGCGTCCTTCACTGTGTAAATATTATGCTCTTCGGCGATATAGGTCGGAACCCAGAAGCCTTCGACACCGCCTTCGTTCAGGATTTCACCGCCAATGATCAGGGAGCCTTCGGCAACTTCCTTGTCGAGAGGCTCGCGCACGGCGTTGATCCAGAGTTCCGGCGCCATGTCTGGCTTCCCTTTGGAACTCATGGAGGTGAAGGTCGGCATCGTGTCGCCTGTGACCAGTTCGACGTCGCAACCGTAACCATTTTCCAGAATGATCTTGTCGATCTGCGCGATAGCGCCTGCCGACGCCCAGTTCATTTCCGCAACGGTGACCGTGCCGCACTCTTCTGCCATGGCGGACGAGGCCATGCCGATAAGAGCGGTCGCGGCGACCGAGACAAACAACTTCTTCATGAGGATGCTCCTGTGCAGTCTGTTTGCTTGAGATTGAATTGGGCGCGGCGCGCGAAAGCTTCCGTGAAAGCAATCACCTCCCTGCGCGTCCAATGGAAAAGAATAACGAGTTGAGAACAGAATTGAGCCGTGAAGGCCTCTAGATTAAATCTTATTAATTCAGCCTTCATTTGACGCATATACGTTGTTCTTGCTCGAAATAAGCCTGACCGCCGTCTCTACTTGAGAAGAAGGTCATACTCGGTATTTGTACCGAGCTCAGGCCCAACGACCAATACAATTGCATTAAGAGGCTCCTAGCACAACAGTATAGTCGCAATTCTCATACCATTCATACGTCAAATTTCGTGAACATGCCTGCAAACGACATTTTAATGCCGGTATTCGTCATGACACATAATTTTCTTACTATGACAGTGATTCTTTTCACCCTTAAAAGGTGTTTAAACTCAATAAGATCAACCAGTAAGTGCCGAATTTAACCATGTGTACTGATGACCTGATCGCGCAACACCTTGTGCACGAGGTCGGCAAGTACCGGTGCGGCACATGTGTGCTTTCGCAAGAAAACCATTTCGCGTCCGGCCCCGCCCTGAAGATCTTTCAAGGTCATTTCCGGACCATGCATCCGCAACCCTTGCCAGACGGGCAAAATCGCCTGTCCTGCTCCCTGAGACACCATCTGCGCGATCGTTTCCGGAGCATCGAGCTCACACAGGATGTGTTCTTCGCCAACCAACACGCCAAAATCCGCCCAGAGTTTGCGGCCGCCCCACGATTGCCTGTCATAGACAATCCAGGGCAGTTTTCCGGCCTCGGTTTTGGATAGATCGCGTTCGGGCGGCAAGGCATGAACGATAGCCTGCGCCTCCAGTGTTCTGCAGATGATGCCCTTGGGCAATTCAAATGGGGCGGCAACCGTAATGGCCGCGTCCAACGCCCCGCTGCGCAATCCTTCGTAAAGATCGGTCGACGTGCCGGGCCGAACGGTCAGCACCGCCTGAGGCGCCTTTTGCCGGAACTGCTGGATGACCGCGGGCACGTTGTCCGAAAGGGCCGTCGATACCGCCCCAAGCCGAAATGGACCGCTTAACCCATCAGCATCTATGCGGTTTGTCAGCTGCTCCGCGTCCCGCACAAGGCGACGTGCTGCGGGCAACAGCCGGAAACAGGTTTCGGTCGGCAGGGCTGCATGTGCCGTTCGGTTGAGAAGCGTTGCCCCCAATTCGGCTTCCAGCACACGAATACGCTGGCTGACGGCGGCGGCCGTGAGCCCCTGCTGCCGCGCAGCCGCAGCAATGGATCCGGTTTCGGCAACGGCCAGCAGGCTTTCGAGAAATCGGGTATCCAAAACAATTTCCTTCGCTCAGAAGCAGAAAAACATCTTAAATGTTTTGAATCGGATCTGCTACTCAACATCCGTTTTCAAAGGAGCCGAGCGATGCAACCCTGTTTTCACCTTGCCTATCACGTAACCGATCTGGACGAAGCCCGCGCGTTCTACGGCGGCCTGCTTGGCTGCAAGGAAGGCCGCAGCACGCAGACCTGGGTCGACTTCAACTTCTTCGGCCATCAGGTGTCCCTCCATCTCGGCAAGCCTTTCGAGACGACCAACACTGGCAAGGTCGGCGATCACATGGTGCCGATGCCGCACCTGGGCGTGGTGCTGGACATGGAGACCTGGAAGACGCTTGCGCAAAAACTGACAGACGCTAACCTCGCCTTCGTCATCGCCCCGACCGTCCGGTTCGAGGGCCAACCCGGCGAGCAGAGCACCATGTTTTTCAAGGACCCTTCCGGCAACCCAATCGAGATCAAGGGCTTTGCCGATGAAGCCGGGGTTTTCGCCGCATGAGGCCCGTCGTTCCCTTTGTTTCCTCCGCAAGCCCTGATGAGCGCCAGAGCTGGCGCGAGGCACTGCCGAAGGCGCTCGACGGCATCGCCGAGGTCAAGCCGTTCGAAGACCTGACGGAGGACCAACGCTCCGAAGCGCGCGTTGCCATCGTCGCCAATCCCGACCCCGCCAATGTGGCGGCACTTCCCAATCTGGTCTGGGTACAAAGCCTGTGGGCCGGTGTGGAGCGCCTGATGGGTGAGCTTCCCGCAAACGGTCCGAAGATCGTCCGCCTGACGGATCCGCAAATGGCGGAAACCATGTCGGAAGCGGTTCTTGCCTGGACGCTTTACCTGCACAGGGGCATGCCCCGGTACATTGCCCAGCAGCGGCAGAAGATCTGGCAGGATCATGCACTCGAACGCCCACAGGAACGCACGGTTGGTATCCTGGGTCTTGGCAAGCTCGGCGCAGCGGCCGCCTTGCGGATGAAAGCCAACGGCTTCAATGTGCTCGGCTGGAGCCGTACCGAAAAATCAATTGAAGGCATAGTCTGCCGGCATGGCCGCGATGGCCTTCTGGAGGTGCTCGGCAAGTCGGATTTCATCGTCCTGCTGATGCCGCTGACGGATGAAACACGCGGATTGCTCGGCCAGGACGAGCTGAGCGCCTGCAAGAAGGGCGCTGCGATCATCAACTTCGCCCGAGGCCCTATTATCGACACTGCCGCTCTCATCAACAATCTCGACAACGGCCCGCTCGGCCATGCCGTTCTCGACGTCTTCGATGAAGAGCCCCTGCCACCGTCAAGTCCGCTGTGGGATCATGACAAGGTCACGGTGCTGCCGCACATATCCGCCCCGACCATCATCAGCACAGCGTCCAGGATCGTGGCAGACAACATCGGCCGGTATTACGAAGACGGTAAGATTCCCCCAGCCGTCGACCGGGAACGTGGATACTGAAATTTGATCCGCTCTCCGTCGCAATAGTGTCAAGGATCAGCCTCTAATCAGGCGACAACCGTTTCGTCTCCTTCAAAGGTGTTTCATGACCGATCTCCCAATTCTTGGTGCCGCACTGACAGTCGACGCGCTGGAAACCCATCGCAAACTGATGCTGGACAAACCGCGGGATCTGGAACTTCAGGACTTCTGGCCGGCCGAAGTGCTGAACAGCGACTGGAAACCGATCGTCGAGAAGGCCAGAAAACTGCTGGACGGCCATCAGGGCCGTGTCGGCATTCACGGCCCCTTCTTCGGCTTCACCGTCGACAGCATGGATGTCGACGTCCGCGAGATCGTGCGCAAGCGCCTGTTGCAAGGACTGGAAGTCTGCGAGGCTCTGGGCGGCACCCACATGGTCGTGCACAGCCCCTATACGACCTGGGACTTCAACAACCTCGACAATTATGAAAATGCCCGGCAGCGCAAGATAGAGTTGTGTCACCTGACCATGAGCGACGCGGTCAAGCGTGCAGAAGATATCGGCTGCGAACTCGTCATCGAGAACATCGAGGACAAGGACCCTTATGCCCGGATAGAGCTTGCCGAGAGCTTCGGTTCACAGGCGGTGAAAGTCTCTATCGATACCGGACACGCTCACTATGCCCATGGCACGACTGGCGCCCCGCCGGTCGATTACTTCGTCAGGGCCGCCGGCAATCGTCTGCGCCATATCCACCTGCAGGACGCGGATGGATACGCCGACCGCCACTGGACGCTTGGGCAGGGCACCATCAACTGGCACTCGGTGTTCGGCGCGCTTTCCAAACTCGAGAGTGATCCCCGCCTGATCATCGAACTGCGCGACCATTCCGGCCTGCCGGCGTCAATTGCCAACATGGCGGCACTTGGACTGGCGCAGTAACCACCAGGACGGCACTGCGAAGCGGCGCAAAACCGTGCGCCGTCATTGCGGACAAGTGCTTCGCAGGGCACACGCCGAGCCGTAATGACGCCCAGGCGAAAGCCTGAGCGTCTGATTTTCTTGGCCTCAGCCCATCGCCCAGGGGCCGTGGTAGCCGCCGCCGTCCTTGTCGGTGCGCTCAAAGCCATGGGCGCCGAAGAAATCGCGCTGGCCCTGAAGCATGTTGGCAGTTGAGCGGCCGGTGCGCATGATGTCGAAATAGGACAGCGCCGCCGAAAGGGCCGGCACCGGCAAACCATGCAGCGCGGACTGGGCAACGACCTGGCGAAGCATCGCTTCGGTTTCCTTCAGCTTTGCCGAGAAGAACGGCGCCAGCATCAGGTTGCGTTCAGCATCGTCGGACAGTGCGGACGACATGTCGTTCAGCATGGACGAGCGAATGATGCAGCCGTTACGCCAGATCTTGGCGATTTCCGGCAGAGGCATTGCCCAGCCATATTGTTTGGCCGCTTCCAGGATCAGACCGAAGCCTTGCGCATAACAGATGATCTTGCCGGCAACGAGAGCTGCTTCCAGCGCATCGATCGTCACGGCCTCGCGGTCCATGCCGCTCGGAGCCGCGCCAAATTCGGCTTCGCCTTCCTTGCGCTCCTCATACCGCGCGGACATGTTGCGTACGGCAACGGCCGCCTCGATGGCGCTTGCCGGGGTGCCCAGCATCAGCGCCTCGATGGCCGTCCAGCGGCCAGTGCCTTTCTGGCCTGCCTTGTCCAGGATGATGTCGAGCATCGGTTTGCCGGTGTCCGGATCCGCCGTCTTGGCAACCTTGCCGGAAATCTCGATCAGGTAGGACTGCAGGATGCCGCCATTCCACTTCTCGAAGACATCCCCGATCTCTGAAGCCGACATGCCGAAACCGTCGCGCATGACGCCGTAGACCTCGGCAATCATCTGCATGTCGGCATACTCGATGCCGTTGTGGACGGTCTTGACCAGATGACCCGCGCCCGCTTCACCCAGAAAGGCCGCGCAGGGCGTATCTTCGTGTTTGGCGGAAATCGCTTCCAGAATATGGCCGACCTGATCCCAGGCGTCCTTCGCACCGCCGCCCATGATGGACGGACCGAAGCGCGCGCCTTCCTCGCCACCGGAAACACCGATCCCCATGAAGCGAGGGCCTTTTTCGGCAGCTTCCGCCGCGCGGCGGTTCGTGTCGTGGTAATTGGCATTGCCCGCATCGATGATGAGATCGCCTGCATCGAGCAGCCGCCGCAGAGCCTCGATCTGTGCATCGACCGCTTCACCGGCTGGAACCATCAGGATGACCGCGCGCGGGGTCTTGATGGATGCAACGAAGTCTTCCAGCGTCTTGGTCGGAACCAGTTTCGGCGCGAGTTCCCCGGCCTTCGCCATGAATTGGTCGGTCTTCTCCGTGGTCCGGTTGAACACCGCGATCTGAAAGCCATGTTCGGCAATATTGAGCGCAAGGTTGCCACCCATGGTACCGAGACCGATCAGGCCGATTTCCGCGGCCGCGCCGTTTGAGCTCATGAACATGCCTTTCATAAATCGATTAATGTCTGGTGGGGCGGTGATAGCCGACAAGCTGCCCAACGGCAATGTCTGGTTGGGGCAAGACCGTGTAAAATCCGATCAGCCGAAAGCACTTGCCAGATGATCCACCAGCAGGCGAACGCGCTTTGGGATGAACCGTCGTGACGGCAGGACCGCAAAGAGCGGCAACTCCGGCAGATCGACCGGACACGCAGCCTCGGCCAACCGTCCATCCGCCAGGAAATCGGCACACATCGATTTCGGCAAGATACCCGCCACACCACCATTCAGCACCAGGGCCAGCGCAAGCTGCAGGTTCCGCGTCCTGTAAACAGGGGCGCATCCTCCTTGCCCTGCCTCTTCCAGCACTTCGGCGGGATCGATCACCCGTCCTGACTTCAACAGCTCGCCGAACGACGCCTCTTCCATGAGCTCCGGCCGGGCAACAAGAACAAGGAAACTGGAGGCGATCTTGCGGACGATGACACTTTCCGATGCAACCCGGTTACCGCGGAGGGCGAAGTCGAACCGCTCGCCGGTCAGATCAACGGGGCGATCGCTGACGTGCACTTCGATCCGGACTTCCGGATATCGCAAGTTGAAGCTGGCCATCGCCTCTGCCAGAACATCCAGCGGCAGGTCGACCGGGACGGACATACGCACCATCCCCTGCGGTGCCTGCGCCGATTTCAGCTGTTCTCCAGCCTCCTCCAGATCGCGCAAGGCCGGCTGCACTTTTTCCCGGAAGGCCTCGCCTTCCACCGTCAGGCGCACCTGCCTGGTCGTGCGCTGGAACAGGGCGACGCCAAGCTCTTCCTCCAGCGCCTTGATGCGAGCGGTCACTGTCGATCTCGGCAAGTCGAGCTGCCGGGCGGCAGCAGCGAAACTGCCAAGACCGGCCACTTCAACAAAGGTTTCCAGATGTGCCAACGTTGTCATTGCGCGATATTTTCAGCCAGATTGTTCATTTTTATACAGCTACACCGAACAATATCTGCGGTCTACCTACAACGCACCATCAACGGTCCCAAGAGGTATTCCCATGAAACGGCGCAGTTTTCTGAAGTCAGCCGGCACCATGTCGCTGGCTGCTCCGGCAATCTTGACCGGTGTTTCGTCCGCTCCCGCAAGAACCGCAACAGGATCTCCCCGGCTCGACATCACCTGGCTCGGCGGTGCAACGATGCTGATCGGATGCGGTGACCTGACCCTCCTGACCGATCCGGCTTTCGGCGAAGGTGAGGAAGCGTTCCGCATGGGTGACCCCAACGAGATTTTCGATCTCGCCACGGGACCCGACGTGGTGGCACACAAACGGCTGACCCCATTTCGCGGTGTCGATCTTTCCAGGGTGGATCAAGTCCTGCTGTCCCACCTGCATGAAGATCATTTCGACCAGAAGGCGGAAAGCTCAATTGCCCCGGGCATGCCGTTCCTCGTTCCCTCACACGACCGGGAGCGATTGACCGCAAAAGGGTTCACGCAGGTTCAGGTGGCCGACTGGATGAAAGCTCACGTGATCACCAAGGGCGATGTCACGCTCTCGCTGACCGCACTACCTGCCGAACACTCGGAAAACCCGGAGATTGCCTCGCTGCTTGGCCCGGGCAACGGCTACTGGCTGGAGATCCGCCAGGGCGACTGGGCAAAGTCGGTTTATTGGACCGGCGATACCTTCCCGACGCCAAATATCCTCGACGCGCTCAAGGGCTTCGGATCGCCGGACGTGTTCATTCCACATCTTGGCGGCGTCGGCACTTCAGGACCTCTCGGGCAGATCAGCATGGGCGCTAATCATGCCGCCGATTTCGTGGATAAGCTCCGGCCTGGCAAGGTGCTGCCGATCCATCACTCCACTTACGCGCTTTATCTTGAACCTGTCACCGGCCTGCCGACTGCGCTTGCCGGCAAGACGCAAGGACTGGATCTTGTTTCGGAAGGCACCTGCGTAAGTTACGTCTGACCACGAAAACAACGGAGCGCCGGCGTCTCCAAAGGAGATGCCGGCTGCCGCAAACGACTCCAATAAACTAAACTTAGCCGGCGAAATTACCCGTAAAAATACTCGCTGCCTGAATAAAACTGTCATGTAGAGCTGATAGGCGATTTTCATCCGCAACCCTTTTGCTGCTCTGTGCAAAGGATCTGTCACATGAAAAAGCTTCTGATTGCAGCCGGCCTCCTGGCCGCGGCATCCGCCTCCGCTTACGCCGACGATGTTACCGGCAAGCTCGTGCTCTACACCTCCCAGCCGAACGCCGACGCCCAGGCAACCGTCGATGCCTTCACCGCGGCGCATCCGGGCGTTGAGATCGAGTGGGTCCGTGACGGCACCACCAAGATCATGGCGAAACTGCTGGCCGAATTCGAAGCCGGTGCGCCGAAGCCGGACGTGCTGCTGATCGCCGACATGGTGACCATGGAGAGCCTGAAGCAGGAAGGTCGTCTGATGGCGCATGAGGCGGCCGACGTTTCCGCCTACGATCCGGCGATCATGGACAAGGACAAGAGCTACTTCTCCACCAAGCTGATCACCACCGGCATCATGTACAACACCAACGCGCCGATGAAGCCGACGTCCTACAAGGATCTCCTGAAGCCGGAAGCAAAGGACAAGCTGGCCATGCCGTCGCCGCTGACCTCCGGCGCCGCGACCATCCACATGACTGCGCTGACCTCCAACCCGGAGCTTGGCTGGGCCTATTACGAAGGCCTCGCAGACCAGGGTGCCAACCCGCAGGGCGGCAATGGCGGCGTCTACAAGGCGATTGCCGGTGGCGAAAAACTCTACGGCTTCGTCGTCGACTTCCTGCCGATCCGCGAAAAGGTAAAAGGCGCACCGGTTGAGTTCGTCTTCCCGGAAGAAGGCGTTTCCGCCGTCACCGAGCCGGTTGCGATCCTCTCCACTGCCCAGAATCCGGATGCCGCGAAGGCATTTGTCGACTTCCTGATTTCCGAAGACGGTCAGAAGCTTGCCGCATCCCAGGGCTATTTGCCGGCGCACCCGGGCGTCCCGGCTCCGGAGGGCTTCCCCGCTCGCGACCAGATCAAGCTCATGGATTTCGATCCGGCCAAGGCCCTGGAACAGGACCAGGCCGACAAGATGAAATTCTCCGAGATCTTCGGCGGATAAGGCCAACGCCTCCTTTCGACAACGGGCAGCGTGGCGGAAGCTTCGCTGCTTTTTTCCGTTCCCCCGTCATTCCGGACAAATGCAGCTTTGCTCATGCTGCTCCGGAATCCAGACATCAGCATGAGCAAAGCGAATACTGTTCCATTTGGAATTTGGCCGCGTCTCCGGCGCGAAACATGTCTGGATTCCGGATCATCGCTCGGCTACGCCTCACTTGTCCGGAATGACTGCGAGAAGCAACGGCAAATCCCTGTGCAGCTATCGAAGCTTTCCGAAAAGACCACCCTCCTCGCGCTTGTGCTTGGCGCAACGCTTATCTGCGGCCTGCCGCTGCTGCTTTTGTTCAAGACCGGGCTGACGAGTGATGGCGGTCTCGACCTCGGCCCGTTGATGGAAGCCGTGCAGAGCCGGTCGGTCCGAAGCGCACTTTGGCATTCCGTTGAGAGCAGTTTCTTGTCGGCACTGGCAGCAACCGCGCTCGGCACCCTGCTCGCACTCCTGATCGGCCTCACCGATATTCGCGCCAAGGGCCTGCTGGTCTTCCTGATCCTGCTGCCGATGATGATCCCGCCGCATGTAACGGCTATTGCCTGGATACAGGCACTCGGCCCGGGCAGTCCGGTGTTGCGCTGGCTTGGGCTGGCTCCGGAACTCGGCTCCACCCACCCTCTCTACTCACGTGAAGGCCTCGTCCTGCTGCTGACCCTGCAGCACAGCCCGCTGGTGTTCCTGCTTGTCCGTGCCGCGTTGAGGTCGTTTCCGCGCGAACTGTCAGACGCAGCCCGCGTTTCCGGCTCCGGAAGCCTCTTGATGTTGCGCAGGATCACCTTGCCGTTGCTCGCGCCATCCCTGCTGGCCGGTTTTGCACTCGCCTTCGTTGCCGCACTTGGCAACTTCGGCATCAATGCCCTGATCGGCATACCGGCGCGCTACACCACCTTGCCCGTTCTGGTCTGGCGAAGGCTGGCAAGCTTCGGTCCGGATGTCCTGCCAAACGTGGCGGTCATTTCTGTTATCCTGGCCGTTGTCGCCCTTGCCGCAATCCTGCTGCAAGGTGTGCTGCAGCGGCGCCTGCGCACCAGCCTCATCGGTCTGCCGCAAGACCCTCTGGCGATCGCCCTTGGCCGCAAGCGTCCCTTTGTGGAAGCCACTCTCTGGCTGTTCGTCGCCTTCGTGCTGCTGCTGCCGACAGCCTCGCTGCTGGCGACCTCGCTGGTCCGCACTTACGGCCTGCCGCTCTCTGCGGAAACCCTGACACTCGAAAACTTCACCGAGGTACTCTGGCGCCAGTCCGTCACACTCAGGGCCTTCGCCAACTCAACTTTCATTGCCGGGGTTGCCGCGCTTGTCATTGCTGTCATCAGCCTGTTCTTGGCCTATTTTCTCGCCCATCGGAAACCGGCTCACAGAACCTGGGCGAGCCTTGCGCTCACACAGTCGGAAGTCGCCTTTGCCGTGCCCGGCCTGGTGATGTCGATCGCCTTCATCCTGGCGTTCATCCGCCCCCTGCCGCTTTTGAACATCTCGCTCTACGGCACGCTGTGGATCATCCTGATTGCCTATGTCTCCGTTTTCCTGGCGGTGGGCCTGAAACCGGTTGCCGCCGCCTTCCTGCAAATGGATGGTTCATTGGAAGATGCGGCTCGGGTGGCTGGTGCCGGGTTCTACCGGCGCATGACAAGGATCTTTACCCCGCTCGCAGCTCCCGCGGCTGCCTCCGGTGCAATCCTGGTGTTCCTGACCGCTTACAACGAGGTCACGGTCTCCGCCCTGCTCTGGTCCACCGGCAACGAGACCATCGGCACGACAATCTTCAACTACGAAGACGGCGGCTACACTACGCTTGCGGCCGCGATGTCGGTTGTGGTCGTCGCCGCAACGATTTTGATCATGCTGACAATGAATGCGCTCGCGAAGCGGGTACCGGCCGGGACGATCCCCTGGAAGGATTGAGGGAAAGCCGAAGCTCTTGTGATCCCGGTTTGGCAAAGCCAAGACCGGGGTGACAACAAGGAACAAAACTCACTCCGGCAACACCCAGCCGCGCATGATATCGAGCTGCAGGAGCTCGCCAGGGTCCGCCTTTCGGTGAAGCACCATGAGAAGCGGCTGCGAAAGGCCTTCGAGACGGACGAAGACTTCCCAATAGCCACCCCGGTAGATCGTCCGTTCGACCGTTGCCTCGAAGCCGGAAGTGCCCGTTGCGAGCACCAGATGTTCCGGCCTGAGCAACAACGTTGCTGGGCCCGAACCTGTTTGGTCAGGACAATCGACGACAGCGATAACATTGCCGAAGCGCACTTGCGCCTCGCCGTTTTCAACTCGCAGCACATCCACCGGAACGAGTGTGCTACGGCCGATGAAACCGGCGACCTTCTTCGAATTCGGGCGGCGGTAAAGCGTGTCGGGATCATCCGCCTGCAGGATGATGCCATCCCACATCACCGCCACCTTGTCGGCAAGGGCCATTGCCTCGCGCTGGTCGTGCGTAATGAAAAGCGTCGTCGCGCCGCTCGCCCTGTGGAATGCCGCCAGCTCTTCTTCCATCGTGCTGCGCAGATGCGGATCGAGATTGGCGAGAGGCTCGTCCATCAGCACGGTGCGCGCGCCCTGCGCCAGGCACCGCGCCAGAGCCACCCGTTGGCGTTGACCACCGGAAAGTTCGGCCGGCTTGCGCTGCCGGAACGGTGTCAGGGCCACCGTTTCCAGGCACTCCGCCACACGGGTCGTCACCGCGCTCCGCCTTTCACCCGCCGTCTCCAGCGGAAAGGCGACATTGGCGGCAACATTCATGTGCGGCCACAGCGCATAGGACTGAAACACTACTCCCACCTGGCGCTGCTCGGGCGGCAGGTGCAGGCCCTTGCCGGCAACGGCCTGCCCACTGAGTTTGATCTCTCCCGCATCGACCGGCTCCAACCCGGCAATGGCGCGCAGCAAGGTCGACTTGCCGCAACCGGACGGGCCGAGCACCACGAAAAACGTGCCGTCCTCAATCGAAAGGGACACGCTGTTCAGCGCCTTTTGGGCATCGAAGGACTTGGAAACGGAAGCAAGCTGGATGGACATGCCTCCCGTTAGCCTTCTCCCATGACAGATTGATTACAACTACTGCAAACGCCCCTCATCGGCCCCGCAAACGCAGCAGCAGATCGACTTCCTCTTCCAGCGCGCGGCCATAGGCCCTGGCCGCCGGGGCGTTGGAATGCATCAGTGTTTCGTGGCGGAACAGGCAATAGGCTGCAAGGCACCAGTGATAGGCGCCACGCTCCTTCAAAAAATGCTCGACCGTCTCCTGGTCAGGATAGCGCGTCAGGAACATTTCCTCCGCATGGGCGACAAGCGGATGAAGGCCATAGAGCGTTGCAAGACCGGGCGAGACGAAACAGGCGATATCCTCTACCGGGTCACCAAGCCCGGCGAATTGCCAATCGATCAGCCGGGCACCATCGCCGGTTGCCTGGATCGTGCCGAGACAGAAACTGCGATGAACGAGTGAACGCTTGATCTCGCGCTTTTTGACGGCGCCGTCCGCAGGGCGCGACCGCTTCAGGTTCGCCGCCTTGCGGCTATGCGGAATGAGCGCCAGCATGGCATCGCCCCGCGCCAGCACCTCGTGATATCCGGCCGGAACGGTCTGGTGTCCCGGCACCGGTTCGCTCAAGGCGGCAAACCGACCGATCAGCTCGGCGGCTTCTCCGACATCGATCTCGTTGTCGACGGGGGTCGGATAGCCATAGATCAACAGCGGTGTTTTCGCCGGACTGTAGGTGAAAGCTTCAAGTTCCGGCGACAGGCCATGGCGGGCTAGAACGGCAAGGGCGTCCGCCTCCTGCCTCGGCAAGGTCGGATACAGAGGGTTGTCTTCGTTTTCGGGGAAGAATTCCTTGATGACAAAGCTTCTGCCCGGCGTGTCCAGCCGCCAGAACCGGGCGGTATAGGCGACCGGCAACGGCCGCAGCCGCGCAACTGACCAGTCCTTCACTGGCAGGAGCGTTTTCAGAAAAGCCAGCAGTTCCGAATCCGACAGCAACACGCGCACCAAGGGTCCCCACGAAAAGTCTCCTTGTTCTGATCGCTTTGAAGTCCCTTTCCGTCAAGCCCCCCGATGGGCGAGACCACGGCTGGATCGAGGACACGGTGCCGGATGTCGGAGTTGAAGCACTGGCCGTCGTTCTGAGACTGCCCGCAGAAAGTGCCCTCTCAAGTAACGTCTGATGAGATGGCGCAGACCGGGCCGCGCCCAAGCCTTTCCAGGGCATCAGGTCCGGCTTTCAGGAATAGTGGCGGACGACATGACGCATGACATCGAAACGGCCTCGCTTGCCGAGACGGCTCCCGCACGGCGCGGACGGCGGCGCAGGGGCGGCGAGAAGACCGGTCCGGATCTCTTTCCGCAAAAACCCTTCAAGCAGCCGCGGCATATCTTCAAGCCGTTGGAAGCCGTTTCCGCTGACGAACTTGAAGCGATCCACGACGCATCCATGCGCGTTCTGGAAGAGATCGGCATCGACTTCCTGCACGAGGAAGCAAAGCAGATCCTGAAGGATGCCGGGGCCGACATCAAGCCGGGTGAAGACCGTGTACGCATGGACCGGGCAATGGTGGAAGAGCTTGTTGCCAAGGCCCCGACCGAATTCACGATCCGTGCGCGCAACCGGGCGCATGATCTGCAGGTGGGCGGCAATGCCCTTGCCTTTTCCTGTGTGGCCAGCGCGCCCAATGCCGTCGACCGCGACCACGGCCGCCGCCCGGGCAACCAGGAAGACTATCGCAACTTCCTGAAACTGTCGCAGTTCTTCAACATCATTCACTGCGTCATGGGCTACCCGGTCGAGCCGGTCGATATCCACGCTTCCGTGCGCCATCTCGACTGTGTTGCAGACATGCTCCGGCTCACCGACAAGGTCTATCACATCTATTCGCTCGGCAAGGAGCGCAACCTCGACGGACTGGAACTGACCCGGATCGGCTACGGCCTTACCCCGGAAGAATTCGTCGAAACGCCGTGCGTGGCAACGGTCATCAACACGTCCTCGCCGCTGAGGCTCGACACACCAATGCTGCAAGGCCTGATCGAAATGGCCAAGGCCGGACAGGTTTCCATCGTCACGCCTTTCACTCTTGCCGGTGCCATGGCTCCGGTCACCGTTGCCGGCGCGCTGACCCTGCAGAACGCGGAAGCCCTTGCCGGGATTGCCTTCGCCCAGCTTGTCCGCCCGGGTGTGCCGGTGGTCTATGGCGGCTTCACGTCCAACGTCGACATGAAATCCGGCGCGCCAGCCTTCGGCACGCCGGAATACATGAAGGCAGCAATCGTCGGCGGCCAGCTCGCCCGGCGCTATCATCTTCCCTACAGGTCGTCAGGCGTTTGCGCGGCCAACACGGTCGACTATCAGGCAGCGCTGGAAACCACCTTGTCGGAATGGGGCGCGATCAACGGCGGGGCACATATCATCAAGCATGCCGCCGGATGGCTGGAAGGCGGACTGAGTGCCGGTTTCGAGAAATTCATCACCGACATCGATCTGCTCCAGAAGATCGCCGAATACCTGACGCCGCTTGATGTGTCAGAGGCAGCCCTTGCTGTCGATGCGATCCGCGAGGTCGGACCGGCGGGACATTTCTTCGGCACCCAGCACACCCAGGACCGTTACAAGGACGCTTTCTACGCGCCCATCGTTTCCGACTGGCGCAATTACGAAAGCTGGTCGGAAGCAGGCAGCCCGACCGCCTACGACAAGGCGAACATGCTCTACAAGAAGGCTGTGGAAGCCTATGAGCAACCCCCGCTTGATCCGGCCATCGACGAGGAAATCACCGCCTTTGTCGAGAGGCGAAAGGCCGAGGGCGGCGCCCCGACCGACTTCTGATCATTTCACGTTTAACGTTCGAACACGGCCTGCCGCGCAAGAGCAGGCGCTTCCGGAGCAGATTGCATGAATACCCACACTCAGGTTGTTGTCATTGGCGGTGGCGTTGTCGGCTGCAGCGTTCTGTATCACCTGACCAAGCTCGGCTGGAAAGACGTCACGCTGATCGAGCGCGACGAACTGACATCCGGCTCCTCCTGGCACGCAGCAGGCGGCTTCCACACCCTGAACGGCGATCCGAACGTAGCCCAGCTGCAAAGTTACACCGTCGACCTCTACAAGGAGCTGGAAGAAATCTCCGGCCAGTCCTGCAGCCTGCACCTGACCGGCGGTGTCATGCTGGCCGATACGCCCGAGCGGATGGATTTCCTGCGTCTTGCCCAGGCCAAGGGGCGCTATCTCGGCATGGACCTGGAGCTGATCTCGGTCTCCGAAGCCAAGAAGATGTTTCCGCTCCTGGACGAGAAACACTTCATCGGCGCGCTCTGGGACCCGATTGAAGGCCATCTCGACCCCTCCGGCACCACCCATGCCTATGCCAAGGCGGCCCGCGTCAACGGCGCGACAGTCCTGCGCCACACCAAGGTGGAAGAACTGGTTCAAACGCCCGACGGCACCTGGGATGTCATCACCAACAAGGGCACGATCCACGCCGAACACGTGGTCAACGCGGGTGGCCTGTGGGCACGCGAATGCGGGCGCATGGTCGGCATCGAACTGCCGGTGCTCGCCATGGAGCACATGTACCTCCTGACCGACGAGATGGAGGAAGTGACCTCACACAACGAAGCCACCGGCAAGGAACTGATCGGCGTTCTGGATTTCGGTGGTGAGATCTACACCCGCCAGGAAGGCAAGGGCGTGCTTCTCGGCACTTACGAGCAGAACTGCCGCCCCTGGAGCCCGCGCCAGACCCCCTGGGATTTCGGCCACGAACTGCTGGCTCCGGATCTCGACCGGATCGCGCCGGAGCTGGAAGTCGGCTTCGAGCATTTCCCCGCCCTGCAGAATGCCGGCATCAAGCAGATCATCAACGGGCCTTTCACCTTCGCGCCGGACGGCAACCCGCTGGTCGGCCCGGTTCGCGGTCTTCGGAACTACTGGGTTGCCTGCGGCGTCATGGCCGGGTTCAGCCAGGGCGGCGGTGTCGGCCTGACGCTCGCCAACTGGATGATCAACGGCGACCCCGGCTACGATATCTGGGGCATGGATGTTGCCCGCTACGGCACCTGGGCAACGCTCTCCTATACCAATGCCAAGGTTCAGGAAAATTACCGCCGTCGGTTCCGGATCCGTTTCCCCAACGAGGAACTTCCGGCTGCCCGCCCGCAGCAGACAACCCCGCTTTACGACCGCATGCTGGCGCAAGGCGCCGTCATGGGCGACAGCTGGGGCCTGGAAACACCGCTCTGGTTCGCTCCGGAGGGCGTGGAGGCCAGAGACATCGTCTCCTACCACCGTTCCAACGATTTTGAGCACATCGGCGCCGAGTGCCGGGCTGTGCGCGAGAGCGTGGGCGTGACGGAGACGGCCAACTTCGCCAAATACGAGATCACAGGGCCCGGCGCGGAAAGCTTCCTGTCGCTATTGATGACCAACACAATGCCGAAGGTCGGCCGCATCATCCTGACGCCGATGCTGAACGAGAACGGCAAACTGATCGGCGATTTCACCATCGCCCGGGCCAGCGACCAGAAGTTCTACATGTGGGGCTCGTCCCAGGCCGAGATCTATCACATGCGCTGGTTCGAGAAGCATTTGCCAGAGGACGGCTCGGTGACGATCCGCGCAATCAACCTCGGCTGGGTTGGCCTCTCCATCGCCGGTCCCAATTCGCGCAAGGTTCTGGAGAAGATCACCGGAGACGATGTCTCGAGCGAGGCCTTCCGGTTCATGGACTTCCGCGAAATGGACGTTGCCAACGCCCCCTGCAAGGTCAACCGCATCACCTACACGGGCGATCTTGGCTACGAGATCTGGATGGCGCCGGAGTACCAGCGTCAGGTCTATGATGCGCTGATGAAGGCCGGAGCCGAGTTCAACATCGTCAACTTCGGCATGCGCGCCCTGCTCTGCCTGCGACTGGAAAAGAACTTCGGCACCTGGTTCCGCGAGTTCCGCCCGATCTACGGCGCATTCGAAGCCGATCTTGGCCGGTTCGTGAAGCTGTCCAAGGACACCTTCATCGGCAAGGAGGCGGCCCAGAAAGAGTTCGATGAAGGACCGAAGCGCCTGCGTGTCAGCTTCGTGGTCGACGCGTCGGACGCCGACGTCATGGGCGATGAGCCCGTTTGGCACGATGGCAAGGTGATCGGCTGGGTGACTTCCGGCGGCTACGCCCACTACCTGCGAAAATCCCTTGCACAAGGGTATATTCCCTCGGAACTGGCAGCGAACACGCAGGAAGGCGCCTTCGAGATCGAAATCCTCGGCGAGCGCCGCAAGGCCACCATCATCAGCGAACCGCTGTTCGACCCGAAAGCCGAACGCATGCGCATGTAAATGCATCCGGTCGTCGGACCAACACCCCGACGACCGCCTCCCCCTCCTGAACTTCACCTCCCCCTATCCTCCCGGGCTCCCCTCCCCTCAACCTCATCCTGAGGAGGCGCAAAGCGCCGTCTCGAAGGATGGGCAGCATACTCTGGAACAAGCGGCCCATCCTTCGAGACGGGCCTCCGGCCCTCCTCAGGATGAGGGGTTGGTGTAGGGAACGATTGGGATTTACCGGAGGTGGGGTCGGCACGAAAAGGCAGGGAAGACGAGGACTGTTGAGCCGACAAGAGCATCCCAGCACTGAGGATACCTGCCGAGTTCCGAAGAACGCAGAGCGACAGATCGATTCAGAGACCTGCGCAGTCACTCCATCCGGAACACCCCGATTCTTCGTCCTTGCTGAACTCCGCCTCCCGCTCCCCTCATCCCGAACTTCTCCCCCCTCATCCTGAGGAGGTGCGAAGCGCCGTCTCGAAGGATGAGGAGTTTGGTGAGGACTGGCAGATTATCATGCGACGTAAGCAAACCGATGGCAGAAGCCAGTCGGCTTATCAGAACACGCCTGCAGACCGGTTCTCGGCCTTTACTTCAACCGGATGATCTTCGGGCCGAGGGCGCGCACGTAATCGCTTTGATCGGCAAAAACCATCACGTTGGTCTCGGTCACTTCAGTCTGCTTCAGTTCCAGCGGCGTCTTGCCGTCCGGATTGACGATCACCTTGCGGGTCGGCGGCAGGCCGCGAAACACCAGCACACCGGCTTCCTTGGTCACGATGGCACCATAAGGTTCGTCGTGGACAATGCGCGTCGTGCCGCTTTCGGCCTGCGCTGCGGCTCCAAGGGCGATGCTCATGCCGGCTGCGGCCAGCAGGGTTTTGCAGATGGAATTCATGACACGTCTCGCTGTTAACGCTTCATTTACCATGAATCGTAACCGCTCGTTAACTTTTGCGCCAGAGGTCCTGCTGGTTTGTCCCGTGAAACGGAAATTATGGTTAACGCGACAGACTGACTTCAGACCGAGACGCCGTGGCTGAGGTCCTTGAAGCTTTCGGCCACATGCTTGGCGAACGCATGAGTGGCTTTGCCCGCGTGGGCCCGCTCGGCCATGAGAATGTGATAGTCGCCGATTTCCGGCAGGCCATGCCGTTCGTCCAGGGCCATCAGGGGCGCTTCGACAACACTCGCCGGAAAGGGAGCCACGGCAAGGTCCGCCAATAGCGCGGCTTCCTGGCCGGCACTGTGAAAGCTGGTGTAGGAAACGCGGTAAGGCTTCTGGGCATCGTCCAGCGCAACCCGCGCAGCTCTGCGCCAGGGGCACCCGGGCGTGGAAACGGCAAGCGGCAACGGATCGCGCTCATAGGCGATACCACCTTCCAGTCCTACCCAGACCAGCGGTTCGGTGAAGACGATTGTGCCACCCCGCGCCAGTGCGGTACCCGGACGGGCGGTAAAGAGCGCAAGGTCCAGCTCCCCCTTCTTCACCTTCTCGTCCAGCATCGGACTGCCATCGAGATGCACGTCCACGTTCACACCAGGATGAGAGCGTGCAAAGCGTGAAAGAATGTTGGGCAGGAACCTGGTGCCGAAATCGGACGGCGCTCCGAAGCGGACTTCGCCTTCCACTTCAGGAGACAGGAACAGCGAAACAGCTTCCTCGTTCAGCATCAGGATACGCCGCGCATATCCAAGCAAAGCTTCGCCTTCCGTAGTCATACGTACGGTACGCCCTTCCCGGGCGAACACCGAAACCCCGAGGATCGATTCAAGTTTTTTGATCTGCATTGAAACTGCTGACGGCGTTCGCCCAACAAGCTCGGAAGCTTTTGAAAAACTTGAGGTTTCCGCGATTACCAAAAAGGTCCGGTAAAGATCCAGATCGATCAGCGGCATGCCGGTGCCGGGCAACTTTTGCATGGTCCAGATTTCCCGGAAGTTCAGTTCAATTTTTTTGAACGAATAGATGAATACTATTCGATTGATTGAACCGCAAGTTCTGCCCATATAGCAGGCAAGCGGCCTCGCGTTTAAGCAGTGGACCGCACTTTCTTGTAACAATCGAATACGCTCAGGATTGGCAACGCCATGACCTATCTTGCACAAGCCCTCGGCACCAATCTCATGGGTGTCGTCAGCGGACACACCACGGCAGAGCTGGCTCGTATGAACCAGGCCCTGCGTCAGCGCGAAGCTCAGAAGTCCAAGAAACGCTGATCTGACGACCTGGAGGACTGCCGATTGCCGGCCTGAAGCCGGCAATCTGACAATTTTCCAGAGGGTTCGAAACCAGCATCAGGCCAGCACGGGATACCCGCGTTCTGCCGCCTCGGCTTCCATCTTCAAGATGACCGCGTAATCGTCGGAAGACAGTTTCGAAAAGCCGTGAATGCCAAGGCGTTCACGGCTTTGTTGCGTTTCAGGCGCTGAAAGCACCTCGGCAACGGCCTCACTGATAAGAGCGTGTTCCGCATCGCTGAAACGGCGGGAAGTGATCAGCGGCAACCCGGGCGCAGATGCTGTGCGGGCAAGCGGCCGGACTTGCGCCGCCAGCTCCGGTATTTCCCGGCAAACCAGTGCCCAGCAGACTGCATCGATGGAAGCGATGTCGGCCTTGCCCTCCGCAACGGCCTTCACGGACGCCAGGTGACTCCCGCTCACAATGACGTCCGAAAAGAAAGCCCCTTCAGTATCAAGCTGCGCCACCGCGTGACGGAAAGTATTCATGCCTGACTGGCTGTCCGATCCGTTGAAAACCGCCCGGTGACCGCGCAGGCCCTCCAGGTTTTGGTGGGAGCTGTCATGCTTGACGATCAGCTGACTGCAATATCGTGGACCATCGCACCCTTCGGCATCGTAGTGAGGCGTCCCGACGAGCCGGACCTTGTCCGCAAGCGCATGGGTCAGGGGGTATCCGCAGGTTTGCGACAAGAGGAGATCCGGGTCCGTCCAGGCCTCCACCAGATCTTGCCCATCCTGCCATGGCCGGATATCGCTTTCACTCAGCCCCAGAACGCGGCAAAGCGCGCCCTGGAGCGCGCTTTCAAGATCCCGCGTGGCATGACGTACCTCCGGCCAGTCATACATCGGCAGCCGGACAGCCAGAAAAGATCCACCGGTCAAGACACCGCCTTTTCCGCGGCAGGAAATCCGCTGGTCTCATTGTATTTGATCGGGTGCACAACGGGCTCCTTCACCTTGAAAAAATAGTGCCTGGCCAGCTGGAAATAGCTCGCAAAGACATAGCCGCCGTTCCGTTCCTGCCATTCCGAACGGGCAGCGCGGTAGATCTTCGGAAGATGATACCAGGGCGCCCGCGGATTGGCGTGATGAACGACATGGAGATTATTGTTCAGAAACAAAAGCGAGAACACCGGGCAGAACTCGACGATGATCGACCGCGCCTCCGCATGTTCATGCGCACGGTGCTCCGCATAGGTGCGCAGCATCAACAGGCTCATGCCCGGATAGGCGACGCCGAGAACATACAGCCAGAACGGCATGCCTCCAACCAGAGTGACAAACAGGACAAGCGGCACCACACCGGCAACATGATGTGCCCAGGCGCGCATGACGACCTTGTCGCCCGCAAGCATCATCCGGATTTCGGCTCCCACGAAACCGACCATCGATACCACCGGCCCGATCAGCAGCCGGCCCAACAGGGTGTTGTTGATCGTCAGGATCATTTGTATCGGACGAGGAAGGCTCTGCCAGTCTGCCCAGGCCAGATAGTAGCTTTCCGGGTCGTCATAGGGATCCGTCAGCCGGTCGTTGTTATGATGGCGCAGGTGAAGAGACTTGAAGCGGCGATACGGCACGCACAGGCCGAACGAGCAGTAGACCAGGGCTTCGTTGAGTGCGGGACTGCGCGTGGGGTGACCATGAAGCACCTCGTGTTGCAGCGAGGATTGCAGTGTCACCAGGATCGCCGCCAGGGGGCAGACCACGAAAGGTCCAAGCTCGGAATAGAACCCTATCAACAAAAACCAAGCCGACGAGGTGGCCAGAATCAAGGCCAGTGTCGGCCACTCGCAGAATTTCGCGCGCGGCAAGGAAGTCTCCAAATGTTTGAAAAATCGGCGCAAACCGACATGAACTGGTTTGACTATGCGCGCAGGCCATCTTCAGGACAATTTGAGACTTGAGAACAAATTCCACGATATTTAGCAAACTCATCATGATGGTTTTATTTGTAAACAGATGATGATTTTTTGCCGCATCTGCAGCCTTTCCGACAAACGATATGACTGGATCGGAACATCAAGTGGCGGTTTTGCCGCTAGACAAAAAAGGGGCTGTCCTCTGTTCTGTGCGAAACGCCGGAAGGAAGGACAGCCATGCCAACATCAAACGAAACGCCGAACCGTCATGACGTGATTATCATCGGTGCCGGCATCATCGGTTGCGCCATCGCACTGTCCATGACACGCAAGGGCTACAAGACACTGAATGTCGACGCCCTGCCGGCAGCCGGCTATGGCTCCACCTCCAGCTCCGCGGCGGTGATCCGCACCTATTATTCCACGCGCGACGGCACGGCGATGGCCCTTGAAGGCTATCACGACTGGAAGAACTGGCAGGCCTATCTGGAAACGGAAGACGCCGGGGAACTGGCGCATTTCATCGAGACCGGCACCCTGGTGATGAAGACCGCATCCGACAACTACCAGAAGCATGTTCTGGAACATGCCGACGCCCTCGGCATCCCTTATGAACACTGGTCGGCCGACCGCATCACACAGGAACTCCCCGGCTACAACCTGGACTGTTTCGCCCCGGCGAAAACCATGGATGACGACGACTTCGGCATGCCGACCGGTGGCGCGCTTCAGGGCGGTGTCTTCTTCCCGGCAGGTGGCTACGTCGACGATCCGCAAATCGCCGCCCGCAACCTGAAGGATGCGGCAGCCAAGCTTGGGGCGCAGTTCCGCTTCAAGACCAGGATCGTCAAGATCCCCGTGGAGAACAACCGTGTCACCGGTGTTCTCACTGAAAACGGCGAACATATCCCGGCAGCTATCGTCATCAATGTCGCCGGCCCGCATTCCGGCAAGGTGAACGCGCTCCTGGAAGGTGAGACCGGACTGAAGATCGGCCACCGCCCGCTGCGCCAGGAAGTGGTTCAGATCGCCCCGCCACAAAGTCTGAATTATTCCCGCGAAGGCCTGGTCGTTTCCGACAACGACATCTCCGTCTACGTCAAGCCGGGTGGTGGCGGCCAGTTGATGATCGGCAGCCAGAACCCTGCCTGCGACCCGCATCTCGTGGAAGATCCCGACGATTTCGCAATGGACCTCACCGACCGCGGTCTCACCTATGCCTACCGCTACTCTCAACGGGTTCCCGAGCTGGGCGTATCCCAACACCCTGTCGGTGTGGCAGCGCTCTATGATGCGACGGACGACTGGCTCCCGATTTACGACCGCACCAATGTAGATGGCTACTACCTGGCCATCGGAACCAGCGGCAACCAGTTCAAGAACGCAACCGTTGCCGGACGCCTGATGACGGATCTGATCGGTTACTGCGAAGCTGGCAATGACCATGACGCTAAGCCATTGCAATTCAAGCTGGAGCATGTCCCCCACACGCTCAACACGGCGACCTTCTCCCGCAAGCGCGAGCTGACCAAGGAAAGCTCGTTCTCGGTTCTGGGGTAATTTCACTCAAGTTTCTGTTCTTCTGAGCCGAAATCGTAGGAGCGATCCCCACCCCCTCATCCTGAGGAGCGCACGAAAGTGCGCGTCTCGAAGGATGGGCCACTTGCTCCTGAGTGTGCTGCCCATCCTTCGAGACATGCCTTCGGCCCTGCTCAGGATGAGGGGGAGGTTGGGGCTAGGGCTGGGCTGGGGCTGAGTCTGGGTCTACGGCTGCGGCTGGAACTACGGCAAGGTCTGAGGCTGGCGTCTGGATTGGAAACGGCTCCTGTCTGGCTTCGCTGGACGAACGCCCGGTGCGCGCGCCTGAACATACCGGCCTCGAGCCCCCCAATTCCGCCGTGGTCGAATCGCGCGTTTCGGGGTAAGCAACCGGTTCTGATCCTGAAGGAGCATTCCGTGGCCTGGTCCCCGCAACAAGATGAAGCCCTGAAAGAAGCCGCTGCCTGGCTAAAGCGCGGCGACAGGCAGGTGTTCCGCCTGTTCGGCTTTGCGGGCACTGGCAAGACAACGCTTGCCCGGCATCTGGCGGAAGGCATCGACGGCGACGTCTGTTTTGGCGCCTTTACAGGCAAGGCTGCGCATGTGCTGCGCCAGAAAGGCTGCGAGGACGCGGGCACGATCCATTCGCTGATCTACCGCCCACGCTCGGCCAAGGAAGAAGACGACCTTGACGACGATGATGACGACAGCGGCCCGCAGTTTGCCATCAAGCGGGACAGCCAGGCTTCGACCGCGAGCCTGATCGTCATCGACGAATGCTCCATGGTGGACGAAGATCTGGGCAAGGACCTTCTGTCCTTTGGCACGCCCGTTCTGGTGCTGGGCGACCCGGCACAGCTGCCTCCGGTCAAGGGCGGTGGCTTTTTCACCGAAGCAGAACCCGACGTGATGCTGACCGAGGTTCACCGGCAGGCGCAGGACAATCCGATCGTGCGCATGTCGATGACCATTCGCGACGGTGGCCAGCTCGACTACGGCACATTCGGCGAAAGCCGGGTGATCCACCGGCGCGACATCGACAAGGACCAGATCCTTGCCGCCGATCAGGTGCTGGTCGGCACCAACAAGACGCGCAGGCTCTACAACGCCCGCATTCGCGAGTTGAAGGATTTCTCCACTCCCATGCCAGCGGTCGGCGACAAGCTGGTGTGCCTCAGGAACGACAAGACCAAGGGGCTTCTGAACGGCGGTCTTTGGACGGTCAAGCGCCTGCGGACACCACGTGGCAACACGTTGCGCTTCGATGTCGTGTCCGAGGACGAGCTCTCGAGAAACGCCGTCAAGGTGAAGGTACTGCCGGCCATGTTCGAGGATGGCGCGGAAAGCATTCCCTATGCCATCAGGCGCAAGGCGGACGAATTCGACTACGGCTATGCGCTGACCGTCCACAAGGCCCAGGGCTCGCAATGGGACAACGTTGTCCTGTTCGATGAAAGCTGGGCATTCCGCGAGCACAAGAGCCGCTGGCTTTATACCGCAGTCACCCGCGCCGCTGAGCAGATCACTGTCGTAAGATAGGCGAGTTGAACGCGGCTTCGGAAATCTCTTGCAGATCATTGCTGGCAGGAAGTGCCTGGAGACCGGTCTCGATAAAGGTTCTGAGGTCGTTCTCGCTGCTGCCACTTCGCCCAAGCAGGGCAATTGCCGAAAACTGTCCGTCGATGAAGGTTGCCGTCCGGTCCACGTCGGTATCTTCAGACATCTCCCCCGCGGCAACCGCCTTTAAAAGGCGATCCCTGATGGCCTTGAACCGTGCAGCCCTCAGGTTCAGCACGACTTCCTGATGCCGCTGAGCGCCATATGTGCAGTCGACAAGGGCATTGACGAGAAAACATCCAGCCGGCGTTTCCTTGTCCAGCGTCAGGTCCGCGACGGCACCGAGAAAATCCCGGAAGTCCTGGACAACGTGTTTTTCAGCCCGTTTCAACCTGGCAAAAACCGGCCCGCCATAGGTTTCGAAATAATGCAGAAGCGCCTTTTCGAACAGTGCTTCCTTGTCGCCGAACGCGGCATAAAGGCCCGGTTTGGCCATGCCTGACGCCTCGGCAAGATCGCTCATGGATGTGCCGGTGTAGCCGTTCTGCCAAAAGGCGATCATCACGGAATGAAGAGCGTCTTTGGTATCGATTTTTCTTGGCCGTCCGCGCGCCATCGGTCTGCACTCCTCATAACAAACCGTGTGATCCGGTTATTAAAGCTCGGGAACCTTGAACCTCGGCAGGATGTGCGCTCTTGCCCACCATGCGCACCGCCAACCGACCACGACATCTTGTTGAAAGAATAGCTGCTCGTTTTCAACGCAGAATACGCAATTTATTGCAATTCGTACAGGAACTACCTACTATTCAACCTAAAAGTGCATACCAAAACAATTTCACTGCACTGCCTGCGGTGAAATTGGTTCGCCATTGGGCTCAGCTCGTTTCAATCCGGCGCGCCCGATCCGGCAATCTTTCGGTATTTCACAGTGGACGGAGCTCATCGGTCCCTTTTCCGCCCGATTGAGGGGGCTTATCGTCTGCGGCTCAGATTTTTCTCGACGGAAAGTACCCTTCGTAAATGGCAAGCGTATCGATGACCGACCCGACCACGTCCACTCCCAAGGCCGACCTGTCCGCCCAGACCGCCCTGCGCATCGCACAGAGGATCGCGGATGAAATCGGCTGCAAGGCCGGCCAGGTGAATTCGGCCGTCCAGATGCTGGACGAAGGTTCGACGGTGCCATTCATCGCCCGCTACCGGAAGGAAGCCACCGGTGGGCTTGACGACACCCAGCTGCGCAAGCTCGAAGAGCGGCTGATTTATCTGCGCGAAATGGAAGACCGCCGCGTCGCCATAACCAAATCCATCGAAGAGCAGGGCAAGCTCACCGACGATCTTGTCGCCAGCATCCAGGCAGCCGATACAAAGTCCCAGCTTGAGGACATCTATCTGCCGTTCAAGAAGAAGCGTCGCACCAAGGCGCAGATTGCCCGCGAAGCCGGCCTGGAACCGCTGGCCGACACTCTTCTGGACGATCCCACCCGAGACCCCGAGGCCGAAGCGGCCGCTTACGTGGACGAAGGCAAGGGCGTTGCCGACACCAAGGCGGCGCTTGACGGCGCTCGCCAGATCCTGATGGAACGCTTTGCCGAAAACGCCGAGCTGGTCGGCCGCCTGCGCCGCCATGTCGAGGAACGTGGTGTCGTTCAATCGAAACTCATCGACGGCATGGCGGAAAAAGGTGCGAAATTCGCCGATTATTTCGACTATTCCGAACAATGGTCCAAGATCCCGAGCCACCGTGCCCTTGCGCTGTTCCGTGGTCGCAACGAAGGCATCCTGTCTGTCGACCTGACGGTTGATGCTGACGACGTCTCCCCTGTCCTGCCCGCCGTAAAGATGGTTGCTGACACCTATGGCATCGCTGACCGGGGCCGCCCTGGCGACAAGTGGCTTATGGAAGCTGCGCGTTTTGCCTGGAAGGTGAAGCTTGCCCTGCACCTGGAACTCGACCTGATGGGTGTCCTGCGTGACAAGGCCGAGGAAGAAGCCATCCAGGTTTTTGCCCGCAACCTCAAGGATTTGCTGCTGGCAGCGCCCGCCGGTTCCAGAACCACGCTCGGCCTCGATCCCGGCATCCGGACAGGCGTGAAGGTTGCCGTGGTCGATGCAACGGGCAAGCTGGTTGAAACCGCGACCATCTATCCGTTCCAGCCGCGCAATGATGTCTCCGGCTCCCGCGCCGCTCTCCTCGCCTTGATCGCGAAACACAAGGTCGGCCTGATCGCCATCGGCAACGGCACGGCCAGCCGTGAAACAGACAAGCTGGCGGGCGATGTTCTTGCCGACATCCCCGCCGCCCAGCGCCCGGTAAAGGTCATCGTCAACGAGGCCGGTGCTTCGGTCTATTCGGCCTCGGAACTGGCGGCGAAGGAAATGCCGGATGTCGACGTTTCCCTGCGCGGCGCGGCCTCCATCGCCCGCCGCCTGCAGGACCCGCTTGCCGAACTGGTCAAGATCGAACCGAAGTCCATCGGCGTCGGCCAGTACCAGCACGACGTCAACCAGACCAAGCTGGCCCGTGCCCTGGATGCGGTTGTCGAAGACGCGGTGAATGCCGTCGGCGTTGATCTCAACACCGCCTCTCCCGCCCTGCTGTCGCGCATTTCCGGCCTGTCGGACAGTCTGGCAAAGGCGGTCGTCGAACACCGTGAAGCCATTGGCCGGTTCGACAGTCGCACCCAGCTCAAGGAAGTCCCGCGCCTCGGCGCCAAGGCTTTTGAACTTTGCGCAGGCTTTCTGCGCATCAACGAAGGCAAGGAACCGCTCGACGCCTCCTCCGTCCACCCGGAAGCCTATCCCTTGGCAAAACGGATCGTGAAGGCCTGCGGCCGCGACGTGCGCCAGATCATGGGCGATGCCTCACTGCTGAAAGGCCTCGAACCGTCAGAATTCACCGACGAGAAATTCGGCCTTCCAACCGTGAAGGACATCCTGTCGGAACTGGAAAAGCCGGGCCGCGACCCGCGCCCCGAATTCAAGACCGCGACCCTTCAGGACGGCGTCGAGGAAATTTCCGACCTGAAACCGGGCATGAAGCTGGAAGGCACGGTCACCAACGTCACCAACTTCGGCGCCTTCGTCGATGTTGGTGTTCATCAGGACGGGCTGGTGCATGTTTCCCAACTGGCTGATCGGTTCGTCGATGATCCGCACAAGGTCGTGAAAGCCGGTGACATCGTCAAGGTGACGGTCCTGGAAGTGGATGTTCCACGCAAGCGCATCTCCATGACCATGAAGTCCCAGGCAGATTACCAGGGCCAGCGCGAGCGTGGTGGTCAGGACAGGGGTGGCCAGAACCGGAACGGTCCAGGGGGCAGAGGCCCCGGCGGCAAGGGACCCGGCGGCGGTAACGGCCCGCGCGGAAATGGCCCCCGTGGTGGCGGCGCGCCGAAGTCCTCCGGCGGAGACAGCGGCAACAACGCCTTGGCCGCGGCACTCGCCGCAGCGATGAACAAGAAGAAATGACGGACTGATCCAGCGGCGTTATCAGCGCCGCTGGATCAACCTGTTACTGGTTTTCGTAACAGTCATCGATGCCCGAAGGCGACTGGAGCAAGAGCTGCCGTCCCTTACTGTGAACCGTGTACTGACCGTCCGTATAACGCGCGCCTGACCCTGAGACGACCTGCTCGAGCCGTCTCGGCGTGTGACCGTCAATGGTGTAGATCAGGTGGCCATTGCCGCTTTGCACGTAGGTGGCCGTCAAAGGCAATCCTTCGGTGCACGTGTAATGCACCGTGATTGAGTCACCGGCGGCCGGCTGCGCCACATTGCCAGCGGCTGCCGGTTGATAGTTGCGCGCCGGAAAGGCATCGGTGATCTGGTAAAGGTCCGACCGCGGACCATTTCCCTGCGCATAAAGGATCATGCGCCGATGCAGATCCAGCTGCAGCGTTACATTTCTTGAAGCATCGTGGAGATACACCGACCAGTCGTCCCGGCCGAATTCCTGAAAATGGAAATTCACGGTGCCGTAGACGTCCGCTTCCTGCCACTGGCCGTTTCCAACGTTTGTGAAACTGCCGCCAGAATGCCGGACGACACCAACATTCTGGCCATTCACACCAGGAGCTGCCGACAGTTGGCCACCAGGTTGCTGCGGCACCGGGTTCTGGACCTGAGGCCGGCCTCCGCAGACCTCGTATATCCCCGGGTATGGGCGCTCCGAGCAGAACAGCCCGCCCCAGTGATAGCCCGTCTGTCCGTTGCGATACCTGACCTGGAACCACTCGTATCCATTCATCATGACCCCGGTACCGGACAGGATCAAAATGGCATCCCCCTGACGGAGACTGCCGCTTTGCCCGTATTGCATACCAGGACCACTGCGAACCTTGCCGCCGTAGGATGCACCGTTTTGCGGGAAATCGACGTCCGGTGAGGCGAAAGCGAAACTGGCTGGCAAAACAAGTGTTGCCAGCACGACAAAAAGCGAAAATCTGCTCATCAAAATACCTGTTCTATTGAAGTTACTTAAGAGGAAATGCAGCGTCTTCGGAGAAAATTACTGTATTCAACGACGAACTTTAGGTCATACGAACAGGAAAGGGAACTTCGTTTTGCGGCTGCTTGCGCGGCACTTTGTCAGACAGGCAGCGCGCGCCCTTCCCCGGCTTCGCCATGGTCAATTTTGCCCCTCTGGCAATAGCGGGAAACTGCATTACTCTGTTTTAAAAGGAAGTCCGTTTAGGAACGGAATATGTCTCAGAAGGATCAGGAACAGGACTGGCCCAAGCAGGACATGGAGTCCGGCACGCTCACCGCGCTTGCCCACCTTTACCGCGCCGAGGTGTTTCGCAGCACACATTGGCGCACCCGCCTCGATAACACCACCAACTGGGCCGTCGTCACCACCGGCATCGCCCTGTCCGCGACATTCTCCAACAAGGAAGCCTCACCCTTGCCCATGGTGCTGGTGGGGCTGCTGGTAACTGTTTTCCTGATCTTCGAAGCTCGCCGCTACCGCTACTACAACATGTTTCGGGCCCGGGCACGGCTGATGGAGACGGACTTTTACGCGCCTATCCTCGCCGGAGGCAAAGTGCCCATGCGCGGAAGCTGGGCAACGATGCTCTCCGACGACTATGAGATGCCGCATTATCATATTTCGCTGGTCAGGGCGGCAGGACGGCGCTTACGCAGCAACTATTCCTGGATCCTGGCGATCCAGGCTGTCGCCTACTACGGCAAGCTGGCGATACACCCCGTCCCACTGACCAGCCTTGCCGACGTGTTCCAACGGGCGGCGATAGGGCCGATCCCCGGATGGACCGTCATGCTTGCAGGTCTTGTCTTTCATACCAGCTGGGTGGTGTTCGCCATCGTGACCTTGCGGCTGGACAAGCTCTATCGGGAAAAACGCCGCTCACCGATGCAGTCGATCTGAGACAGCACAAGTCTTTTCCTCTGGCAGCAGGGTGTGGTATGGGCCCCTCAGTCCACTTCGGAGATTTTATGTCCTGACCTCTCGGGCACCCATCGGTGCCCATCTGCAAATCGCCTCCGGCTGCTCCGGACTGCGTTTGCCAAACCTGAAGAGAGACACCACCCGGTCGTGACCTCATGATCGGACGAGGACAATGTTATCCAAATGATCAGACCCTATGTCAGCCAGGACGCTGAACGGATCATCCATATCTGGCGCAAGGCCAGTGAATTCGCCCACCCGTTTCTGAGCGACGACTTCCACGACATGGCCGCTATCGCCATCCGCGACATCTATCTGCCAAAGGCGGAAACCTACGTCACGGAGATCAATGGTGTTGCCGTCGGCTTTATCTCGCTGCTGGACAACTACATCGGCGGCCTGTTTCTGGACCCGCAATATCATGGACGTGGCCTCGGAAGGGCCCTCGTGGATCACGCGGTCAAACAGAAGGGGCCACTCACTGTTGAAGTCTTCAAGGAGAATGCTCGCGGCCGGCGTTTTTACACTGCCTATGGCTTTGTGCCGACCGAAGAATACTTCCACGAACAGGCACAGCACATCAGCATTAAAATGACGATGAAACCCTGACAGAAAAGCGGCGGCCTTCGGGCCGCCGCAACTGACTCTGGCTCAGAACCGGCTTGCCGCAAAGGGCGCTGGATCGATATCAGGCCGCGCGCCCTCGATCATGTCCGCAATCATCTGCCCTGTGACGGCAGATTGCGTCAGACCGTGGTGGGCGTGGCCAAAGGCATAAAAGATCCTGCTATGCCGTGTTGCCGGTGAGATGACCGGCAGGCTGTCAGGAATGGACGGGCGGAACCCCATCCAGCGTTTGCCGCCTTCCGACTTGAGCTCCGGAAAAAACAGCTTTGCCTTGGCCAGCATTGCGTCCACGCGGCGCCAGTTCGGCGGCAGGTCGAGACCGCCGAATTCCACCGCCCCGCCGACGCGCAAGCCGCTGGACAGACGCGACAGGACGAAACCGTGACCGGACAGCATGATCATGCGGTTCACGTTAACGCCGGGGTTCGGGATGGTGATGTTGTAACCGCGCTCCGTATCCAGCGGGATCGGATCTCCCAGCTGCGCGGCAAGGGCCTTCGACCATGCCCCGCAGGCAATCACCAGTCGCTCGGCCGCGATCGTGCTGCCGTCTTTCAGGATCACGTCACAGCCCTTGTCATTGGGCTGCAAGCGGCTGACCTCACCAACCTCGAACTTGACACCCTGAGATGACAGCCACTCGGCAACCGAAAGGCAAAGGACCTTGGGCTCATCCACCTGCACCCAGTCCGGCACGAGTGCCCCGCCAACAACACGGGAAGAAAGGTCCGGTTCCAGATCCCGGATCGCTGATGCATCCAGCTCCTCAACCTTGATGCCGTAGTCGCGCTGCTCGGCCCAGCCCGCGCGCGAGGCTTCAAGCGACTGCACCGTGTCGAACAGTTCCAGGCAGCCGTCCCGGCGCACCTGGTTATGGGTTCCCGTTGTCCGCCAGAGCGCTTCCCACGCCGGAAGAGCGCCTCCATTCAGATCCGCCAGCGCCTTCGTGCTCTGCGCCACCTTTGCGGGGTTTGAAGCCGCCATGAAACGCAGCATCCACGGCAGGATCTTGAGCGCATAAGCCGGACGGACCGACAAGGGCCCCAGCGGATCCAGCATCCATTTGAAGGCCTGTTTCCAAAGACCAGGCGAAGCAAGAGGCGCAACATCTGTCCAGGCGATGGCAGCCGCGTTGCCCTGGCTTGCGCCTGCCGCAGGGCCTTCGCGGTCCAGCACCGTAACGCCGTATCCGCGTTGCACCAGGCTGGCAGCAGTCGCCAGCCCGACGATGCCCGCACCAATCACATGGACATGTCCCTTGCTCATTCGGCGTGTCTTTTCTCGTTCGCGATCAACGACCTGTTCGGCGAAACAATGCGGGTATCGCAAGGATCCACCGACCGGACCAACAGTCTGTTTTCAGGTTCACCGTCCTGCCAGAACCGGCAAGGCTCGTCTAGCGGCCAACCTTCTGATATATCACTCGCACATATGAAACATATAAAGGCCCAGACTTTCATGTCCGCAGATTTCAGCCGATCCACTCAGGCCTACCGCCTGCTGGAAGAAGAAATCGTGACCCTGAAACTGAAACCAGGGGCAACCGTAACGGAAGCCGCGCTTACACAAAGACTGGGTTTTGGCAGAACACCCATACGCGAAGCCATTCAGCGGCTGTCCTGGGAAGGCCTTTTGAACATCCGGCCGCGGCTTGGCATTGTCGTTGCGGAAATGAACCCGTCCGATTTTCTGAAGGTTCTTGAGGCCCGCCACGCCCTGGAACGTCTCGTTGCAGGGCTGGCAGCGCGACTTGCCAGCAAGGACGACCGCAGAACCCTGGAAGCGATTGCGCTAGACATGCGCGAGGCGGCTGCGAAGCCGGACGTGGCGGACTATCTGCGCCTGGACAAAGCGTTCGACGAAGTCGTCTCGGCCGCTGCCTGCAACCCTTTTGCAGCAAAGGCTCTGGCCCCCTTGCAGACGCAGAGCCGCCGGTTCTGGTACCGCCATTTTGGTGAGGAGGATCTCACCCCGGCAGCCTGGAGCCACATGGAGGTCATGCGCGCCGTTGCCGCCGGAGACGAGGCCGCCGCGATGGATCACGCGGAAAACCTGATGCTGTACCTGCGCCGTCAGGCAACGGCGCTGGTCAGCGGCTCCGGTTAGGCAGCCGCCGGAAAGTGAGACCGTGTCCGGTTTGCAAAGGCGACCAGGGACAGCATCACCGGCACTTCAACAAGAACACCGACAACCGTCGCAAGGGCTGCGCCCGAGTTCAGACCGAACAGGCTGATGGCAACGGCCACGGCAAGTTCGAAGAAGTTGGACGTCCCGATCAGCGCTGCCGGCGCAGCGGTGTTGAACGGCACCCGCCACAGGTACCCCCAGGCGTAGGCGACGAAGAAAATGCCATAGCTCTGGATCAGCAGAGGCACGGCAATCAACACGATCACCAGCGGCTTTTCCAGAATGGTCTGCGCCTGAAATCCGAACAGCAGGACAACGGTTGCCAGAAGACCCATGACGGAGAAGGGTTTGACCTTTCCCGTGAACTCGGCGATGCGCTCATCGCTCCCCGATCCATCCAGCGCCTTGCGGGTAAAATAGCCGGCCACCAGCGGAATGATCACATAAAGGATCACCGACAGCAGCAAGGTCTGCCACGGTACGACAATGTCGGTCACACCAAGCAGCAGCGCTGCGATGGGCGCGAAGGCAAACACCATGATGATGTCGTTGATGGAGACCTGGACAAGCGTGTAGTTGGCATCGCCGCGCACCAGCTGGCTCCAGACGAAGACCATGGCCGTGCACGGCGCGACCCCGAGCAGGATCATGCCGGCGATGTACTCTTTCGCAGTCTGCGGATCCACCAGCCCCGCAAATACGTGCTCGAAGAACAGGATCCCGAGCGCAGCCATCGTGAAGGGCTTGACCAGCCAGTTGACGACGATCGTGATGCAGAGCCCCTTGGGCTTGCGGCCGACATCCTTCAGCGAGGCAAAATCGACGTTGACCATCATCGGGTAGATCATCACCCAGATGAGTACGGCCACAACCAGATTGACGCTGGCATATTCCAGTGAGGCGATCGCCTCGAAGACCCCGGGAAAGAGGGCGCCGAGCCCGACCCCGGCGGCAATGCACAAGGCAACCCAGAGCGACAAGAAGCGCTCGAAGAGCCCCATGGGTGACGTTTCCTGTGTCATTCCAACTCTCTCTCACATCGGCATTTCAGCAAACCAGGGAGCAGCGTGGAAAACCTGCCCGAGGTGTCTCAACATCAATTCGCTCAAAACCGGTCACGCAGCTTGTCTTGCTGCCGAAAGGAACCTTCCGGCATCCAGGCATATCTGTTTCCTGAATGTCAGCACTTCCCACCTGATTCACAGCCGCCACCGGCCACAAGCGATGCGATCGGTGCGCAGAGTTCAGGGTTGCCGCCGCAGCAATCCTGCAACAGGTAGGTCACGAGGCCCTGCATCGCTTCCAGGCTCGCCCGATAACAAATCGAGCGCCCGTCCCGTTCGGCGTGCACAAGGCCGGATCGGGACAAGGCGCCCAGGTGGGTCGACAAGGTATTCGGACGCACATCGAGTGCATCTGAGATGGCACCGGCGGTCATGCCTTCTTTTCCGGCCTTCACCAACAGGCGAAAGACGTCGAGGCGGGTTTCCTGACCAAGAGCTGCCAATGCATTCAGGGCGTCTTCTTTTTCCATATTTCGAGAATACTCGAAATATGGAACTATGCAACCCAAAAATTGCTGCATTGCGAGAAGTTGCGAACCGAAGCTGCGACCGGCAGGAATGTGAGCGCACCTCCGCGACCGAAAGCAAAAGACCCCCGCTCTGGAAAGAGCGAGGGTCTTGTTTTCAGCGTCTGACAGAACTGCCGGTTCAGGCAGCCTTTGCAGCCAGTCGTTTCCTGATGCTTTCCACATCCGCGTTCGGCGTCGCGGCGAACAGTGTCTTGGTGTAATCGTGCTGCGGGTTCTCGAAAACCTCGTCCCGCGTGCCGTATTCCACCACTTCACCGAAATACATCACCATCACCTTGTCTGCGATGTAGCGCACCACCGACAGGTCGTGAGAGATGAACACATAGGTGAGGCCCATCTCCTCCTGCAGGTCTGCAAGCAGGTTCAGAATCTGCGCCTGGACCGACAGGTCAAGCGCGGAGACCGGCTCGTCGAGCACCAGCAACTTCGGCTTCATCATGATCGCCCGCGCAATCGCGATGCGCTGGCGCTGGCCACCGGAGAACATATGCGGATAACGGCCGTAGTGCTCCGGCTGCAACCCGACCTTCTCCAGCATCTGCAGCGCCAGGTCACGGCGCTCTGCCGACGGCATGTCGGTGTTCAGGAGAAGCGGCTCTTCCAGAACATGGCCGATCTTCTGGCGCGGGTTCAGCGAGCCATAGGGGTTCTGGAAAACGATCTGCACCTTCTGGCGCATTTCTCGGGAAATACCGGTCTTGGAGATATCGATCGGCAGGCCGTCGATCTCGATAAGGCCGGAAGACTGAGCGTCGATCATGGTGAGCATGCGCGCAAGGGTCGACTTGCCACAGCCACTTTCGCCGACCACGGCAAGGGTTGTGCCGCGTTCCACATCCAGGTTCACGCCCTTGACGGCGGTCAGGGTCGACGCCTTCTTGAACATGCCGCCCTTGATGTCATAGGTCCGGTACAGATCGCGGACCTTGAGGATCACATCGTCAGCCATCTCAGAAACCTCCCGCTTCGGCAAAGTCGCTCACCGTCGGCAAGCGGTCGCCCGTGGCATTTTCCGGCAGTGCTGAAAGCAATGCCTTCGTATACGGGTTCTTGGGGTTTTCGAAGAGGGACAGCACGTCGGCCTCCTCCATCTTGCGGCCCTTGTACTGCACAATGACACGATCGGCCGTTTCGGCCACCACGCCCATGTCATGGGTAATCATGATCAGGCCCATGCCGCTGTCCTGCTGCAGCTTGACCAGGAGATCCAGGATCTGTTTCTGGATCGTCACGTCAAGGGCAGTCGTCGGCTCGTCGGCGATCAGCAGCTTCGGCGCACAGGCAATTGCCATGGCGATCATCACACGCTGGCACTGGCCGCCGGACATCTGATGCGGAAATGCGGACAGGCGTTCAGCTGGGTTCGGAATACCGACGGAAGTCAGGATCTCGACCACCCGGTCCCGGGCCTGACGTCCCTTCAACCCCATGTGGGTCTTCAATGTTTCACTGAGCTGGAAGCCAACCGTGAAACACGGGTTGAGACTGGCAATCGGTTCCTGGAAGATCATCGAGATGTCTTTCCCGATCACCCGGCGCCGTTCCTTGGCCGACAGGGTGCGCAGGTCGAGACCCTCGAATTCCATCTTGTCGGCGGTGATCGTTGCCGTGTTCGGCAGCAGACCCATGGTCGCCAGCATGGCAACGGATTTTCCGGACCCGGATTCGCCGACGATCGCCAGGACCTCGCCCGCATCGACCGCATAATCAACACCGTCAAGCGCCTTGAACGGGCCCTTGGCGGTGTCGAACTCGACCTTCAGGTTTCTGATTTCAAGAAGAGACATGGCTTAGCTCCTCTTCAGTTTCGGGTCGAGCGCATCGCGCAGGCCGTCACCGACCAGGTTGATGGCAAGAACGGTGATCAGGATCGCCAGACCCGGGAAGGTTACCACCCACCAGGCGCGCAGGATGAATTCGCGCGCTTCGGCAAGCATGGTGCCCCATTCCGGTGTTGGCGGCTGTGCTCCCATGCCCAGGAAGCCGAGGGCAGCCGCATCCAGGATCGCGTTGGAGAACGACAGCGTCGCCTGAACGATCAGCGGCGCCAGACAGTTCGGCAGGATCGTCTTGAACATCAACCGCATGTGCCCGGCACCTGCCACCTTCGCCGCGACGACATAGTCCCGTGTGCGTTCGGACAGGACGGCCGCGCGGGTCAGACGTACGAAATGCGGCTGCAGCACGATGGCAATTGCGATCATGGCGTTGATCAGCCCGGGCCCCAGGATAGCCACCAGCACGAGGGCCAGCAGAAGCGAGGGGAATGCCAGGATGATGTCCATCACACGCATGATCAGCGTGTCGGTCATGCCGCGCATGTAACCGGCGACAAGGCCGATCACGACACCGCCGACAAGGGCGATGGTGACGACGACAACACCGATGAACAGCGAGAAGCGCGCGCCGAAGATGAGGCGAGAAAGAATATCACGGCCAACGGCATCCGTTCCCAGCAGGAACGCGGCCTTGCCGCCCTCCTCCCAGACTGGAGGCACGAGGAAACTGTCGCGATACTGGAAGTCGGGACTATGCGGTGCGACCAGCGGCGCGAAGATGGCCATGAGGACCAGCAACGCGAACACCACGAGGCCGACAACGGCACCCTTGTTCTGTGAGAAGTAGTACCAGAACTCGACAAGCTGCGCCTTGGTGGCGTTGCGGCTTTCGGCCTGGAGCTTGGTCTGATCGGCTTTCGCAGCCGGCGAGGTATTTGTCATTTTCCTTGTCCCCGGCTCAGTTGTGGCGAATTCGCGGATTGATCAGGCCGTAGAGCACGTCCACGATCAGGTTGACCATCATGATGATACCGGCGATCAGCAGCAGACCACCCTGGACCACGAAGTAGTCGCGGCGCGAGATGCTGTCGACGAGCCATTTGCCGATGCCAGGCCAGGAGAAGATAGTCTCGGTCAGGATCGCGCCGGCAAGAAGCACCCCGACCTGCAGGCCAATGGTGGTCACCACCGGGATAAGGGCATTGCGCAGCGCATGCAGACCGATCACCGCGCGGGGCGGCAGGCCTTTCGCGCGGGCCGTGCGCACATAGTCCTCGCCCAGAACTTCCAGCATGGCGGATCGTGTCTGGCGTGCAATCACCGCCATCGGAATGGTCGCCAGAACGATGGACGGCAGGATCAGGTGCCGGACGGCGGAGAGGAAGGCCCCCTTCTCGCCGGACAACAGACTGTCGATCAGCATGAAGCCGGTGACCTGCGGGAAGAAGAACATCAGCGAGATGCGCCCTGAGACCGGTGTCCAGCCGAGGGTTCCCGAAAACAGGATGATCAGCAGCAGACCCCACCAGAAGATCGGCATCGAGTAGCCGACCAGCGCCGTGCCCATGATTGCCTGATCGGCAACCGATCCACGCTTCACGGCCGCGAAGATGCCGGCGGGAATGCCAAGGCAGACGGCAATGATGATGGCGCAGAGCGCGAGTTCGGCAGTCGCCGGAAACAGTGTCAGAAATTCATCCAGCACCGGCTTCTTCGACACGAAGGACGTGCCCAGATCCCCCTGGAAGATACCTGCGATGTAGTCGAGGTACTGTTGCCAGAGCGGTTTGTCGAAGCCAAGCTGGCCAAGGACCTGAGCCCTCCGCTCATCAGATATACCGCGCTCGCCTGCGAGCAGTTCGGCAGGATCGCCGGGCAGCATGCGGATAAACGAGAAGGCGACGAGGGTGACGCCGAAGAATGTCGGTATCAACAGGCCGAGACGACCTAGAAGAAAGCGAAGCATGTCAGGTTCCAGATACGAAGAGCCAGCGGAAACGACCTGATGTCAGGAAAGCATCCGCCGGCCAGAATGTCCGAAGGCGCCGGCATTGCTGCCAGCGCCCTCTTCGAGTTAGGCGGATTTACTCCGCAATGTCCACGCCGTCAAACCAGTGGCCGCCGAGCGGGTCCATGACGTAGCCAGAGACCTTGGAGGACATCGGCATGAAGACCACGGAGTGCGCGATGGTTGCCCACGGAGCCTGCTCCTTGAACACGACCTGTGCCTCTTCGTAGAGCTTGGTGCGCTCTTCCTTGCTGGTCACGGTCTTTGCCTTCTTGATCAGCGCGTCGAACTCTTCGTTGCACCACTGGGCGCGGTTGGAGCCGCCGACACCGTCACAGCCGAGCAGAACGGCCAGGAAGTTGTCCGGGTCGCCGTTGTCACCGGTCCAGCCGAGAAGCACGGCACCGTCGCGGTTCTCGTCCTTGGAACGGGACAGGTATTCACCCCATTCGTAGGAAACGATCTCGACGTTCACGCCGACGTTCGCGAAATCGGCCTGCATGACTTCAGCCATACGACGAGCGTTCGGGTTGTACGGACGCTGTACCGGCATTGCCCAGATCTTCATGGAAAGATCGGATACACCAGCTGCTGCCAGCATTTCCTTGGCCAGTTCCGGATTGTAGTCGTCGTCTTCAACGGCGTCGTTGTAGGACCACATGGTCGGCGGGATCGGGTTCTTGGCAGCCTGGCCGGAGCCCTGGAAAACTGCGTCGAGGATCGCCTGCTTGTTGATCGCGTGGTTCAGCGCCTTGCGGACTTCCGGCTTGTCGAACGGTGCCTGCTTGGTGTTGTAAGCAAGGTAACCGACGTTCAGGCCTTGCTGTTCCATCAGGGTCAGGTTGCCGTCAGCCTTGATGTCGGCGATGTCGGCCGGTGCCGGGTACGGCATGACGTGACATTCACCGGCCTTCAGCTTCTGAAGACGCACGGCTGCATCCGGAGTGATCGCGAAGATCAGGTTGTCGACCGGCTGCTTGCCACCCCAGTAGTCCGGGTTTGCCGCATAACGGATCACGGCGTCCTTCTGGTAACCCACGAAGGAGAACGGACCGGTGCCGACCGGCTGCTGGTTCAGCTGTTCCTTGGAACCGGCTGCTTCAAGCTGGGCTGCGTATTCGGCGGACACGACGGAAGCGAAGTCCATCGCCAGGTTGGCGATCATCGGTGCTTCCGGACGGTTCAGGACGAACTTGACCGTGTAGTCGTCAACCCTGACGATTTCCTTGATCAGGTCCGGCATGGACATGCCGTCGAAATATTCCCACGCGGTACCGGCGGTGTATTCGTGCCACGGATGATCCTTCTTCAGCTGACGCTCGAAGGTGAAGATCACGTCGTCTGCATTGAATTCACGGGTCGGCGTGAAGAAGCTGGTGGTGTGGAACTTCACACCCTGACGCAGCTTGAAGGTGTATTCCAGACCGTCTTCGGAAACTTCCCAGCTTTCAGCCAGGCCCGGCAGCACTTCGGTCGTGCCGCGCTTGAACTCGACAAGCCGGTTGTAGATCGGCTTGGAGGAAGCGTCGAACGTCGTGCCTGCGGTGTAAAGTGCAGCATCAAAGCCTTCAGGCGAACCTTCAGAGCAATAAACCAGGTTTTTTGCAGAAGCGCCGGTTGCTGCAATCACAGCAAGGCTTACGCCAAGAAGGGATGCCTTCAAGGTTTTTTGGAAATTCATCAAACTGTTCTCCCCTTGATGAAGAGCAAGGGCCTTGCATCGTTGAATCGCGCAAAGGAGTTAAGCCCAAGCCAGCGCAAACTAAGGCGTTTTTTTGGCAGAAAATCAACTGCCAACATATTTCTAATTTGAGGATGTTTTTGAAATTTTTTTGCTAGGTAAGAGTTGCTGCCGTAAATTTTTAATGCGGCAACGTTAACTCACGAGAAACAAATACCGCAACGGCAGCGTTTTTCAAGCTTCATCTAACCGCCTGAAAACAAAAGGCTCCCGCAACAACGGGAGCCCCTGAATTTCTCAATCCTGCGTAGAACGTGTTCGTTTGACAGCGTCCTGCCATCCGGCAAGCAATCTGGCCCGCTCACTTTCCTGTAAACGCGGCTCGAAACGCTTTTCCAGCTTCCATTCTGCCGAAAATGCCTCGGCGCCAGGCCAGACACCTGCCTTCGATCCGGCCAGCCACGCTGCCCCGAGCGCCGTCGTTTCCGGGACAGTCGGCCGGTCGACCGGCGCACCCAGAATGTCGGCCAGAAATTGCATCGTCCAGTCGGATGCCGTCATGCCGCCATCGACACGGAGCACCGGTTGTTCGGCCTCCGGCCAGTCTGCCCGCATGGCTTCAACCAGGTCGCTGGTCTGGTAACCAACGCTTTGCAGGACCGCCCGGGCAATTTCCTTCGGACCCGTGTTTCGCGTCAGACCGAACAGCGCGCCCCGGGCTTCCGCGTCCCAATAGGGAGCGCCAAGACCAACAAAGGCAGGAACAAGGTAGACGTCCTGGTTCGGATCCGCCTGTTCGGCAAGCGACTGCGTGTCGCCGGCACTTTCGATGAGCCCCAGACCGTCGCGCAGCCACTGCACGGCAGCACCGGCAACGAAGATCGACCCTTCGAGCGCATATGTGGTCTCGCCGTTCAGCCTGTAGGCGATGGTCGTCAGCATGCGGTTGTTGGACCGGACCGGTTTGGACCCGGTGTTCATCAGTGCAAAGCAACCCGTGCCGTAGGTGGACTTGACCATTCCCGGCTTGAAGCATGCCTGCCCGACCGTCGCGGCCTGCTGGTCGCCGGCAACACCGAGGATCGGTATTGCCCGGCCGAACAATTCCGTGTCGGTGACGCCGAAATCATCCGCACTGTCCTTGACCTCGGGCAGCAGGTTCTGCGGGATGTTGAGGAGCTTGCAAAGCTCTTCATCCCACTTGTTTTCGTGAATGTTGTAGATCAGCGTCCGGGAAGCGTTGGTGGCATCGGTTGCGTGCACCTTGCCGCCCGTCAGTTGCCAGATCAGCCATGTGTCGACGGTGCCGAAGGCAAGCTCACCGCGTTCCGCACGCTCGCGCACACCGTCCACATTGTCGAGGATCCAGGCGATCTTGGTTCCGGAAAAATAGGGATCCAGCAACAGGCCCGTCTTGGCGGAAAAAACTCCTTCGCGGCCTTCCGAGCGCAATTTCGCACAGAAATCGGCCGTACGACGGTCCTGCCAGACAATGGCGTTGTAGACCGGTTCGCCCGTCGATCGGTCCCAGACAAGGGTGGTTTCCCGCTGGTTGGTGATCCCGATCGCGGCGACATCAGCGCCACCGGACGGTGCCTTTTCCAGCGCCTCCCGACACACGCGCAGCGTACTCGTCCAAATATCGGCCGGCGAATGCTCCACCCAACCCGACTTCGGGAAGTGTTGCGGAAACTCCTGCTGCCCCACACTGATTGGATGGAAATCGTCGCCGAAGACAATTGCCCGGCTCGACGTCGTGCCCTGGTCTATTGCCAAAACACATCCGGCCATGGCGCACCTCCCGTTTTCTTCTTGTCATGAAAACTGCCGGCAAGGCCGGCAGGTCATCTGGTTCCGTTTGATAAAACTATGCCGCAGCGCCGGCCTGCTCCGCAAGATAAGCCGACAGATAGGTGTCCAGCTCGGCAGCTTCCTCCCCGCTGAGCCGCAACCCCAGTTTCGTCCGCCGCCACAGGATGTCCTGCGCACTGCGGGCCCATTCGCGGCGGACCAGCCATTTCACTTCCGCTTCATGAAGATTGTAGCCAAAACAGCGGCCGAGATCTTCGAGCGTCTTCGCTTCCCCGAGTATGAAGCGCGCATCCGTGCCGTAAAGACGGGTCAGACGAGTGGCGAAGACCTTGTCCAGGAACGGATAATCAGCCTTGAGGCGTGACACTTCAGCATCGAACTCGCTCACCTTGAAATCACCGCCCGGCAGCGGCGCATAGGCCGTCCATACCCCGCGCTTGAAAGGCAGATACGGCTCAAGCTTTGCCAGGACATGCTCGGCAAGCTTGCGATAGGTCGTGATCTTGCCACCGAAGACGGACAGGATCGCCGGCTTTGTATCGCCCGCATCCAGCTCAAGCACATAGTCGCGCGTCGCCGCCTTGGCATCCTTTGCGCCGTCATCGTAGAGCGGGCGGACGCCGGAATAGGTATGGACCACGTCTTCGGGCGTGATCGGGTTTTCCAGATACTCACTCGCAGCCTTGCACAGATAGGCGATCTCGTCCTTCGAGATCTCGACCTTGCTCAGGTCATCCTGGAAATCGACGTCGGTCGTACCAATCAGCGTGAAGTCGTTTTCATAAGGAATGGCGAACACGATCCGGCCGTCACCGTTCTGGAAGATGAAGCAACGGTCGTGTTCGAACTGGCGCTTGACGATGATGTGGCTGCCCTTGACCAGCCGGACGCTGGAACTGTTGTTTGCCCCGGTAACGCCGCTCAGCATGTCCGCAACCCAGGGCCCGGCGGCATTGACCAGCACATTGGCAGTGACGGTCTTTTCCTCGCCGCTTGCAAGGTCTTTCAGAACGAGCTGCCAGACGTCGCCATCGCGCCGCGCGCTGATGCATTTGGTACGCGTCTGGATTTCGGCACCGCGATCAGCCGCATCGCGCGCGTTCAGAACCACCAGTCGGGCATCGTCCACCCAGCAGTCCGAATATTCGAACCCCTTCTTGAAGAGCTTCTTGAGCCCTTGCGAGAACGGAGCCTGATCCAGGCGCACGGTCTTGGTGGCCGGCAGCAATTCCCGCCCGCCGAGATGGTCATACATGAAGAGGCCGAGCCGCAGGAGCCATGCCGGACGCAGGTCCTTGTGATGCGGCAGAATGAACCGCAGCGGCCAGGCAATATGCGGCGCTGCGCGCCACAGCACTTCACGCTCTTTCAGCGCTTTGCGCACCAGACCGAACTCGTAATATTCCAGATAGCGCAGTCCGCCGTGGATGAGCTTGGTCGAGGCCGACGATGTGGCGCCGGCAAGGTCACCCATTTCGACCAGAAGAACCGAAGCCCCCCGGCCGACCGCGTCGCGGGCGATGCCCGTTCCGTTGATGCCCCCACCAATGATCAAAAGATCGTAATCCGCAGCCATAACTGTCCCCGGCCTGTGTTTTTGCGTCTCAGGATTGAAAATGAAAATAAAACGAAACTTCTCGAAATTCAATCAACAATTTCGCACACCAAGACGAAACACCCCGGCAAGAAGCTCGCGCCTCCGCCGGGGTTAAATAGACCACTCAGAAACTACAAGGTATTGATCTGTCTAGTTTTCTCCGTCCTCTGCCGGAGCATCGTCCTCCAACTGGGTCGAAGAAACGTCAACCTTCTTGCGCTGTTTCGGTTTGTCCCCGTCCTCCACGAAGGGAGGCGTAGCGGCGTGATAGGTCACTTGCGGGAACGGGATTTCGATGTTCCGTTCGTCAAAGACCTGTTTGACGAATTCGTTATACGCACGCCCGACGCCCCACTGATCCCCCGGGACGGTCTTGATACGGCCGCGGATATCAATGGAGCTGGCCCCGAAATTGGTAACGCCGTGCATTTCGAAATCACCGATGATCTTGGGTCCGAAATCCGTTTCCTTCAGTCTGCGGAAGGCTTCCAGCATGGCGTCCTTGGCGTGGGTGATATTCGTGTCGTAGGCAACACCGATCAGCGCGACATGATAGGAGAAGCCGCGCATGAAGTTGGACACCATGTCGACCGACGAGAACGGAATGATGTGGGTTGTTCCGTCGATGTCGCGCATGCGCACCGACCGGACGGTGATCCCCTCGACCGTTCCCGTTATCCCGGCAACAGTGACGACGTCGCCTTCGTTGATGGCATTCTCGACCTGGATGAAGGCACCGGTAATGATGTCCTTGACCAGGGTCTGCGCACCGAAGGAAATCGCCAGACCGACGACACCGGCACCGGCGATCAGCGGACCGATATCGACGCCGACTTCCGACAGCGACAAGAGCAGTGCCATCACCACGATGACGACCGTCGATGCATTACGGAACAACTGGAACAGCGTGCGTTCGCGCGCTGTTACGATGTATCCGGAGCGTGACTGCAGCCTGAGGTCTACCCACGACATGACGGCGAGCCAGATCATGAAAGCGACGAGCAGGACCAGGAAGGCTGAACCGTAGCTGCTCAGAAGCTGCACCCCGGCTTCGCTGACCAGCCATTCGGCAACCGTCAACAGACCCCAGATCTCCAGAAGCAGCAACACCGTCACCAGGAAGACGGCGAACCGGATGAACTTCAGAAGGCGCGGCACAAAGGCGTTCAGCCGGCTCTGAAGCGCCGGAAGGGTCCGGTTCAGGTCGTCCGGCAGGCGTATCCCACCCTTGATGGCCTTGGTGACGACCAGAGAAATGGCCATGCCCGCCATGATGGTGAGGATCGACAGACCCGTTGCCCGCAGAATAATAGTTGTCGCGTCAAACGGCCGGGTCACCCAGATGATGAAAACCGCCGCGATATAGCCGTAGGCAGCCAGGTGCCAGAGTTGGCCGACGAGCACGAGCGCCCGCTTGGCAAGAGCACTCTGCAGATGCTCGGCGTAATCCCGCGCACCCTCGTTTACCCGGTGCCTGTTCTGGTGCACCAGCACCAGAAGATAGATCATCCCGAGAAGCACGACGAGGAACCGCAAGGCGTTGCCGAGCACGAAGGATACCGCAACATTGGCGATCGGCACGGCCAGGAACAGGCCGAAGACCATCCAGTACATGAACAACCGCAAACGGCCGTACCAGTAGAGCGAACTTTCATCGGTGAACGGCAGCAACCGCAGTTCCGGCCGCCCCGGCGCAAATATGAAGCGCAGCGAAACGTTGGCCATGCCAAGGATGAAAAACGCGTTCAGCGCGAGACTTTCCTGAAGCGTTACGCCTGCATTTATTCCACCGAAGCTTGCCAGGGCCGCCGCGTTGCCGACGGCCCAACCGACGCCTACCGTCACTGCATCGACGACCGATGTCAGAACAAGAATGAAACTGCGCGTCAGCCCACCGCCGTAACGCGCATAAAGCGACATGCGCGGATAGAGTGCCTTCGCGATCAGCTGGCTGGCAAAAAAGCCGAGATAAGCCGCAAGAAGCACGATGCCGACCTGGATCGCGATATCCTCGACCCGGTCCCATTTCACCGGAATATCGCCGCGCGCGACCAGAACCAGGCCGTTCAACGAGCGCATTGCCTGCTCCAGCAGATAGCCCGCGTCATCCACCAGAACCCGTGTGTATTCACCGATCCGCAGGGCGAAGTTTTCCTGCCGCAGGGGTTGAGAAATACCCTGAACCGGAACTGCAGCTTCATTCCCGGGAACCTGCCTGTCACCTTCAGCAGGCTGGCTGTCCCCTGTGCTTTTCTGCAAGAGATCGATCAACGCCGCTCGGCTTTCAGGGTCGTTCAGGACCTTTATCAGGGCCTGGCTCGCCTGTTCGACATCGGCCGGTGGCGCCTGCTCCTGCGCCGGGGCCTGCCCCCCGCTTTCCTGAGCCAGAACCGGAGCCAACCCGGCAAGCATCATTGTCATCAGGGCAAAGAGGCAGCAGCGCAAAATCTTCATTTCAAACTCTTGTCAATTCCAGGAAGACCGGCGGGGGTCCGGCCATGGCAGGGACAATATGGAGGAACGCTCGCGGATGAAAAGGGTTCAGACTGCTGTCTTCGGACATTTTTTAGGTACTATTATAAAACGCAAGTTCCCCGTGCAGTAACGACCGCATCAAAACCAGCAGAAACAAGGATTCACTGGAAATCGCAAAAAGATTTCACCTTTACGCAAGGTAATATGCCAGCCTCCATTTATCGGGTAACGTAATAATAACAATATGGGCGCCAATCTGGCCCGACGAGGAGGAAGGATGCCCAGGTCCTTGATCAAACTTGCACAGGAAGGCACAGACGAGGCGCGACGACGGCTGTTCGCGCAGGTGAGCGAACTTGTGATTGCGAACCTCGATGAGCGGACTGACCGGGAACTGGCAATCTTCTCCGAAGTAATCATCAAACTGTACAGTGTCGGCTCGCCCAGGGACCGTGCCAGGCTGGCCTACAAGCTCGCTTCGCAAGTCAACACGCCGCCGGAGCTTGCCCGCAAGATCGCCGAAGACGACGTCAATGTGGCCATGCCCCTGCTTGCGCAAAGCCCCGCGCTAACCCAGGAAGACCTGATCGACTTTGTCGAACGGTTGAGCAACAGTCACCTACAGGTGATTGCCCGCCGCACCGACCTCTCGCCCGAAGTCTCAGATGCCATTGCCGAAAAAAGCGACCGCCCGGTGCACCGCATTCTGGCCGGCAACCGCGAGATCAAACTGTCCCGCGAAACCATGCTGAGTTTCGTCAAATACGCCACGGAAGACGTGGTCCTGCGCGAGGACCTGTGCCTGCGCTCCGATCTTTCCCCTGCAGTGTGCCGGGCCTTGCTGCCGCTTGTGGACGATGAAACCAAGAAGCGACTGCGCAGTATCATCGAAGGTTCCCTGTCGCAGGATCAACTGGACCAGATCGCAAGACTGAAGGTGCTGCGCCGGGAGTTCGGCGATGCCCTCAACAATCCGGACATGACCCTCCTGTGGCGGGAAGCGGAGCGTGCGGAAATCACCGTCAACGAGCTTATGATTCTGTTGCTGCAGGATGGCCGCTTCAATCATGCGATCGAGCTGCTCAGCGCGCGCGGCCGCACGGCCCAGACGGCACTCAAGGATGCGGTCTTCAACGGCAAGAAGGATCTGGTTCTCAGAACCGCGGAGAAAGCCGGCCTCGACACGCCGACCTTCGCCCTTTTCGCCAAGGTTCGCTGCGACCACTTGAAGATCCCGGCAACGCAGGGCTCCGAATGGACGGCCACCTACAAGAAGTATCTCGACAGCACGGCACAGACCAAACAATCCCGATGCGGTGATTTCCAGGCGAACCGTCGGGAAAAGAAACCAAGACCCACGGGTGATCGTCCCGGACGTGTCGCGGCAATGTAGCGACAACACGCAGCGTTGCTTCGCGCCAACCGACTTATCGAAGCGCAACCTTGTCAGCCCTTTTTCCAGTCCGCGTTTTCCGAGAATTCAGCTTTTGGAACAAAGCGTCGCGGCGATTGCCGTCGACAGGGTCGCGGCCGCGTAGAACCAGAGGCCCGGCAAAATGGCGGCTGCCGCCAGTCCGCTTGTCTTGGCGGCAAAAAGCACCAGCGCCACCAGCATGACATCCAGCATCGACCACTTGCTGACCATCGACAGGAGCGCAAGCGAACGCGTCTTGGCGCCACTAAGCACGGCCACATGGATCAGAAGGATCTTCAGCGCAGGAAACCCGATCGAAAACAGCGCCACGATCGCGGCAAGAACCGCATCGCCCTCGTGATAGAGGCTGGTCACCATTTCGATCAGCGTCGGTCGGTCTTCCAGAAAATAGAGGCGCTCGAACCGCATGAGCGGCTGCGTCAGTCCAAGAGCGAACGAGAAAGTGGAAACGGGAAGCAGCAAAGCCAGAAAAAATCGCATTGAAACTGCCGTACCCTGGCTATCGCGTAAACTTGTAGCAGCACCTGCGCCCGGCATCACCGGGAGAAGCACCATTTCCTATATCACCCGGATCGGAAAGCACAAAACCTGACCGCCGCGAGCAACGATCAGGAATATAAGAACGTATATCAAGCCCTGCCAGCCCCCATTCGGAGACCGGCTGCTTCCAGGGGAGTTCAGTAAGCCGTTATCGGCCTCGAGCCCGCGCAGCAACTTCGTCGAGCTGATCCTGCTCCGCCAGTTCCTGGGCTGTACGCTCGCGCTGCTGGTCGCGTTCTTCCAGCTGCTCGAACTTCTTCAGCTCCTCGATCGCCTCGCTGAGCTCGTCCTGGGCACGTTGCAGCTGGTCGTCCAGTTCATGCGCGGAATTGCGCAGGTTGTCGCGACGGTCCGCTGCGGCCTTGGCAAACGTCGGATAGGCAAAATGCGTGACATCCGTAATACCGACCCGCTCCTGCTCCGACCGGATCTGGTCATCGAGTTCATCGGCCATACGGTTGAACTCGGCGATCATGCTCTCGATCTGAGCAAGCTGTCGTCGTTTCTCGTCAACCTGAAACCGCTTCAAACGGATCAAACTGTCTCGGGTTTTCATTACTCAATACTCCCCTTACACGGGCAGTCTACCCCTGAGTCATTTCCAAAAGGTTGGCAAGTTGCTCATACCCGTCAGAAAGTGATGTCGCTTCGTCTTTTCCCTGATTCAGGAATTCGTCGATCATGTCGAACCTGTAGATGGCTTCGTCCACGGTCGGGTCGGATCCCTTCCGGTATGCGCCCAGCCGGATCAATTCTTCCATGTCCGTATAAGTCGACAGAAGCTGTCGGGCCCTGCGCAGAACCGGGAGCTGCTCCGGCGGCACACAGCGCGGCATGGTTCGCGACACGGATTTCAGCACATTGATTGCCGGATAACGGCCACGCTCGGCAATGCCGCGCTCCATCACCACGTGGCCATCGAGAATACCGCGCACCGCGTCGGCCACAGGCTCGTTGTGATTGTCACCTTCCACAAGAACAGTGAAAAGGCCGGTGATCGATCCGCTGTTCTCCTTGCCGGGGCCGGCCCGCTCCAGAAGTCGCGGTAATTCGGTGAAGACAGTCGGCGTATAGCCCTTGGAGGTCGGCGGCTCGCCGATCGACAAGCCGATTTCGCGCTGTGCCATGGCGAATCGCGTTACCGAGTCCATCATGCACAGCACGTTCTTGCCTTCATCGCGGAAATGTTCGGCAACAGTCATGGTCAGATAGGCGGCCTGCCGCCGCATCAGAACGCTTTCATCTGAGGTCGCGACGACGACCACGGAGCGCTCCAGCCCCGAATCGCCCAGATCGTCCTCGATGAACTCCTGAACCTCTCGACCGCGTTCGCCGATTAGGCCGATGACCGCGACATCACATTTTGTATTGCGCGCCAGCATGGACATCAGCACGGACTTGCCGACGCCGGAGCCGGCAAAAATGCCCATTCGCTGCCCCTCGCAACAGGTTACGAATGTATTAAGTGCCCGAACGCCGAGATCCAGGGGCGGTCCAACTCGTTTACGTTCGGAGGCCGGCGGAGGCGAACTTCGCAATTTGCGAGGCACTCCGCCATGAACAAGACTTCCTTTACCATCAATCGGTTCACCAAGTGCGTTAATCACTCGGCCAAGCCAGGCATTTGCCGGATGAACCACGCTGTCACGCGATTGAATCACGGCTTTGCAACCCATTCGCACGCCTTCGAGCCCGGAAAAAGGCATACAAAGTGCGTGTCCTTCACGAAAACCCACAACCTCTGCGGGCACTTTCGGGTTATCCTCACCGTTGTCGATCAACAATCTCGAGCCGACACTCATTTCGTGAATAGGGCCCGCAATCTCGACGAGAAGTCCCTGAACCGCAGTCACCCGGCCATAAATTTCGGTCGGCATGAGCGAATCAATCTCGGCGAAAAGCGCCTTCACGTAAGATTCCTTCCCTCGTTAACGGTTTTGGTAACCGATCGTTTACGACTCTGGTTAATCTTAACCTTTGGAAGGCTGACAAGCGAGAGCCATTTCGAAGTCAAAACGGCTTTGTTGAAAGGAATCTGAACGGAATCGGTTAGCGCCGGTTCTTAAAGTTCAACATTAAGATTTGTGAATCCGAATTTTTTCTGGGGATTCAATAAGTTGAGTGTTGTTCACAGTTTCCTCTCTCCAGAGCTTGCCGTTACGAATCATATTTTGTTAACCATTAACCGATAGCTTTGAGTCGGGGTTAACATCAGTCCTTCGTAGCAGGCACCGACAGAGCCGTTGCGACTTGCCCAGGAAAGGCAGAACAAGGGGATTGGCATGCGTGTATTGTTGATTGAGGATGACAGCGCCACGGCGCAGAGCATCGAGCTGATGCTGAAGTCCGAGAACTTCAACGTCTACACGACAGATCTTGGCGAGGAAGGTATCGACCTCGGCAAACTGTACGATTACGACATCATTATGTTGGATTTGAACCTGCCGGACATGTCCGGTTACGAGGTTCTCCGGACACTACGCGTTTCCAAGGTCAAGACACCGATCCTGATCCTTTCCGGTAACGCGGGTATCGAAGACAAGGTTCGCGGCCTCGGCTTCGGCGCCGACGATTACATGACCAAGCCGTTCCACAAGGACGAGCTGGTCGCGCGTATCCACGCAATCGTCCGCCGCTCGAAGGGGCACGCACAGTCGGTCATCGTCACTGGCGACCTGAAGGTCAACCTGGACACCAAAACCGTCGAAGTCGGCGGCCAGCGCGTCCATCTGACCGGCAAGGAATACCAGATGCTGGAGCTTCTCTCCCTGCGCAAGGGAACGACGCTCACCAAGGAGATGTTCCTGAACCATCTCTATGGCGGCATGGACGAGCCGGAACTGAAGATCATCGACGTGTTTATCTGTAAGCTTCGCAAGAAGCTGGCAGCTGCAACCTCCGGCAAGAACTACATCGAAACGGTGTGGGGCCGAGGTTACGTTCTGCGCGAGCCGGACGTCGAAGCAGCCGCCTGATCCAGCATCAGACGTTGACGTTTTAAAAGCCCCGGCACCGCCGGGGCTTTTTGTTGTTGAGAGTTGGATGTGACAAGGCTGATCTAGCCCTGGCCACCTGCGCGCTCGGCAAAGGTCAGCACAGCCCCTTCCGCCGCCTGCCCGTAATTGACTGACGCCAGCATCTCGCCGGAACTGTCATGCAGGGTAATCAACCCCTTGCGGTTCGACATCTGCATGTGATGGACCGTTGCCCGCGTCACCGACACCTTCAAAACGGCACCTGCAATCAGGACGACCGCCTCCACCGGCTGCGGCCGACCCATCTTGTCCCGCAGTTCGTAGCCCGTAAGGTCGATGTCCGCTGCACCGGCATTCCAGATCTCCACCCATTCCGTACCCTGGTCGTCACCCGGAGGGTTCGGCAGGGCTGAAAGAATGCGAAGCGGACCGTCATTCTGCATTTCAACGGTTCTTGGACGCACCACCACATTGCCAGAATCGTCCGTGCGGGTGCTGCCGTCACCAAGGAACACAGGGTAGAATGAGCGGATGTGCTGTCCCAGCGAGCCATCAGCCGTTGTCTCGTGATACATCACCAGATCGAACTTGCCCTCACCGAGCTGAACACGCTTCTTCTGGTTGGTGAGCAAGCCGTGCAGGCCTTCGTAATAGGCAAGCGTGCCGAGCGCGAATTCGCACGCAGGACTGCTGCCGACAAAAAATCCACCCTTGCTCTTGAAGAGCTCAGCGACAAGGTTGCCGGTCATGTCCTGGTGGTTCCAGACCATCTGCAGCGTCACGACATGGGGGTTCTCCGGTCCCGGACCTCCGAGATCGTATTTGTAACCAAGGTAGTCGACCCGGTTGTTGAGTTCATCGAGCGCGAATTTCACCCAGGAGTGATAACCGGAGATTTCACCCTTCTCCGAGGCGGAATTCGCCCCTTTCTTGTATTTGCCCTCGCCGACAAAAACATGCTCGAAGCCGGTGCAGAAGTGGGTCGACTTGCCCCGGAAGAAGTTGGTGTAGACCTCGAACCACATCCGGAACAGATCCTGCCGGAAGGTTTCAGCGGTCATGTCCCTGACGAGCTCGGCAGAAATATGCTCGAAGGCGATCTGCATCGGCCGGCTTGCAATCACCAGATCGAGAAACCCTTCGATCTCGTCTCGCTCGGCAGGCGAAATGGTTTCCGGGTCGCGAAAGTGGACCGCATAGTTGTCCAGAAGCCGGATGAAGGACTGGTACAGATCGCTCGCCGCCATCTTGTCGAAATCGACCCGGGCAAAGAGCGGGTTCGCGGCCAGGTCGATCTGGCGGGACCCTTTGGCCTTCACCTGCTCGTCCAGCAGAATGTCGGCTGTCATGTCCGTCCAGTCGCCATCCACGTTGCGCGTGCTGACGCTGAACCGGTCGGCATCTTCGTTCCAAATGGCCTGATAGATATGGTCTGACATGCGCGCCTCAACCTGAAGTAACGAGAAGAAGGCTTTCACACGTTTATGACATTTTCACTACCAGACGGAAACTCGTAACTGTCCGGCGAAAACAAAAAAGCCGGCGTTGCCGCCGGCCTTTCCGCACTTGCGCTGGCAGGATCAGAGCTGCAGCTGGTATGACGCAGGGACATAGCGGAAACCGCTGTCGTTGGTCTCCACGTAGCCGACCGCCGGGAACGGCATGTGATAGCCCACGAACGGGATCTTGTCGGCGGCCAGCATACCGAACACGGTCTTGCGGGTGGCCGCGGCGCCTTCCTTGTCCATGTCGAAGCGCACTTCCCATTCGGGATGTGCCAGCGACCAGACGTAGTGGTTGGCCGTATCCGCCGTTATGGCAAGCTGCTTGCCGTCGCTTTCAAGCATGTAGATCATGTGACCGGGGGTATGACCTGCAGCAGCCATCGCGGTGACACCCGTCGTCACGCTGCCGCCGTCATCGAGGAAAGTCATTTTCTCCGCCAACGGTTTGACGTGGCTCGCCATCAGCTTGGTCACCCCATTGGCTTCGGCATCCATTGCCGCCCAGAAGTCATATTCCTTCTGCCCGGTCACATAGCGGGCATTGGCAAAGGTCGGCGAGCCGCCTTCCATCAGACCGCTGACGTGGTCGGGATGCATGTGCGTCAGCACCACCACGTCAACCTGCTCCGGCGTGTATCCCGCATTTTCCAGCGCGGCGCGCATCTTGCCGCGGCCTGGCCGGGCACCTTCGCCATTGCCGGTATCGAACAGGATCAGTTCGCTGCCCGTGTTCACGAGCGTTGGCGTGAAACTGATCTGGAAACTGTCGTTGGGCAGGAAGTTATCGGCATTGGTCGCAGAAAATGTATCCGCGTCCACATTCATGGCGAAGGTCTTCTGCGGTTCGGTCAAGGAGACTGCACCGTCGTGCAGGGTGGTCACCTCGAACCCGCCTACGGAATAGCGGGCAACGGGTGCCGGCACAGCGGCCTGCTTTTCTGCAGCCGCGTGGACAACGGTGGTTCCGGCAAGACTTGCCCCGGCAAGCGCACCACCTGCTCCCAGAAGCGCCGCGCGACGTGTGAGTTCAACTTTTATCTCGGTCATATTCCCACTCCCTGCAATTCCGATTCATGAAAACAGTCCCGCAGTCGAACACCCCGAGTGCCCGGCAGGACGCAAAGCTTACGATCGAGAAAATGGAATGGATGCAGATGCAGACAAGTGCTGTTCGCCGCCAGCCGGATAAACTTCACGAGAGCGAACGAACAATATGAATTTCGAAACCTTGCTCACTCGCGACAGGCAGCCTCCCTGACAGGTTTCCTTCACGGTGCAGCGAATGAAAAAGGCGGCCACAGGCCGCCTTTGAACTTGATCCGAAATGTCCGAACCGTGCTGAAGGAGGGACGCAGGTCTAACGCTGCAGACCCAGGCCTGCTCCAGCTCCCACGGCCAGGCGCGGCGTTGCTGCCGTGCCGGTCGCGGCCTGTGCAGCCTGTTTCTTCTGGAAGAGGCCTCGCTTACCGGGCACCGGCTTGAAGGCATCCGTCAGACCGACCACGGTTTCTGCGGCACCGAGAACGAGATACCCGTCATCCGGCAGGGATTTCGCCAACCGGCCGAGGATTTCCGTCTTGGTTGCCTGATCGAAGTAGATCAGCACGTTGCGGCAGAAAATGATGTCGAACTCGCCCAGATGGGTGAAGCTTTCCAGCAGGTTCAGCTTCTTCCATTCGATCATGGCGCGCATGCCGGCATTGATCTGCCACATGTCACCCTTCTGCTCGAAATATTTCAGCAGCATCTGGATCGGCAGACCACGCTGAACCTCGAACTGGCTGTAGAGGCCGGTCTTGGCCTTTTCCAGCACTTCGTTGGAGAGGTCCGTACCCAGGATCCGGGTTCGCCAGCCAGCCATCTTGACCGCATCTTCCTTCAGGCAGATGCCCAGGGAATAAGGCTCCTGCCCGGTCGAGGCAGCCGCACACCAGATCTTGATCTGCTTGCGTGTCGCGCGGCTTTCCAGCAGCGCCGGCAGCATCGTGTCCTTGAAGTGCTCGAACGGTGTCTTGTCGCGGAAGAAGAACGACTCGTTGGTCGTCATCGCCTCGACGACGTCCGTTTCCAGCGCTCTGTTGGTGCCGCGCTGAAGCTGCTGGATTACCGCACTGAGTGTTTCCAGTTTGGAGCTGCGTGCGATCGGCAGAAGACGGCTTTCGACCAGGTATTGCTTGTCGTTGGACAGAACCAGGCCGGAGCGGGTCTTCAGGAAGTTTTTCAGAAACTCGAACTCGCTCGGGGTCATCTCGTGTTCCCCTTCAGAACGCGCGAGATCTTCGGGCCGATCTCCTTCAAGGGTAGAATTTCGCTGCAGACGCCCGTTTGTGCAGCTGCGCCCGGCATGCCCCAGACCACGCTTGTGGCTTCGTCCTGCGTGATCACGCTGCCGCCGCCTGCTGCAATCGTCTTGACGCCTTCAGCGCCGTCATGACCCATACCGGTCAGGATGACACCCAGGCTTGCCGAACCGAATACCTTCGCAACGCTGTCGAAAAGCGGATCGACGGCAGGCTTGCAGAAATTCACGGGAGGACCGTCGGTCAGCCGGATCTTGGCAACGCCACCGTCCTTTTCCACGATCATGTGCTTGCCGCCAGGCGCGACATAGATATTGCCGGGCTTCAGCACTTCGCCATCTTCACCTTCCTTGGACGGACGCAGGGCAGCCTTGCCCATATGCTCGGCCAGAATGGCAGTGAAGGTTGGCGGCATATGCTGGGTGATGACCACCGGCACATCATTCATGGCCGTACCGACTTCGCGCATGACTTCCTGCAGTGCCTGCGGACCGCCCGTAGAGGAACCGATCGCAAGGATGCGCGGACGCGCGGAAGAGTACGGACGTGTCTGGTACTTCACTGCACCGGCAGCAGCTCCCGCCGGTTGAGCAGCTCCGCGAAAGGTCGCCCGTGTATCCGTTGCCGGACGCGCAGAAATCGGTCTGACCGGCTGCGCGGTGCGGCCTGCGCTGGTTTCTGCACGCATGGTGCGCGCAGGACCGCGCATGCGCAATGCACGTGCCCCAAGAGCCTTGACCTTCTCGATCAGCTCACGGCGAAAATCGATGGACGTCGTGACCTCGGAAGTCGATTCCGGCTTCGGCACATAGTCGGCCGCGCCCAGAGACAGGGCCTTCAAGCTGATTTCCGCGTTGCGGCGGGTCAGCGTCGAAGCCATGATCACGACGAGATCGCGCTTCTTCGCCAGCATGAGCGGCAAAGCCGTCATGCCGTCCATTTCCGGCATCTCGATGTCGAGAACGACGACGTCCGGATTGCTTTTTTCGATATCTTCTACAGCAAGCTTGCCGTTGCGATGCGAGCTGACGACTTTCAGACTTTTGTCTTCACCGAGCCAGCGTGTCAGGAGTCCGCGGATGACGACAGCGTCATCTACGACCATGACTTTGATGGGGTCGCTGCCCGGACTCGTGCCCGCAGTTATGCTTCTTTGCGCAAACGCCATTTAGACTGCCCAACTCGAAACTAGATAAGACCGACTTCCTGAAACTTGGCTTCCACGATTTCGCGGTCAAACGGTTTCATGATGTACTCGTTTGCACCGGCGCGGATGGCGCGGGCGATGTGAGCAACATCGTTTTCGGTCGTGCAGAATACGACGATCGGGTTTTCTCCGCCTTCTTCCGCACGCAGGCTGGTCAGGAACTCAAGTCCGTCCATGACGGGCATGTTCCAGTCCAGCAGGATCGCGTCCGGCATGGTCTTGCGGCATTCGTCAAGCGCCTTCTGGCCGTCTTCCGCTTCCGTAATCTCGAAATTCATATCCTCGAGAATGCGGCGAGCCACCTTCCGGATGACGCTTGAGTCATCTACTACGAGGCACTGTTTCATCAGGCGTAACTCCACTCAATGGCCATTGCGGCCCAGTTATGCTGCAGCCATGGGTTCGGTGAACATCGCACCAAGCAGACGGTCGACATCCAGAATGACCATCAGGCGGCCGTCCAGACGATGGACGCCTCCGGAGATCTCGGCCCAACGGCGATCCAGGTTCGACGGGTTGGGCTCTGCAGATGCGGACGGCAGCGTCAGCACCTCACCAACCGTGTCGATGACAAGGCCGTAGCTTTCCTGCTTGTACTCGATGCCCACGGCCATCATCTGCCCTTCCTTCAGCGGAGGCAAGTGAAGGCGGCGGCGCATGTTGATTGCGGTGACGATGCGTCCACGCAGGTTCAGGACACCCTGAACCTCGGGTGCGGACATCGGCACGCGAGTTACGCTTTCCGGCACGAACACGTCGTGAACCTGGGAAATGGGCAGGCCGAACAGCTGGCCGCCGATGACCACGGTCACATACTGGATCATGTCACTTGCGGCTTTTTGCTCCGCGGTCAGTTTGTGTTCCAGCACACTCATGCTGCAGCTCCCATTTCACCGGAGAAGACGTCTTTCAGGGCAGCGATCAGGCCCGGACGGTCGAATTTGGCGACATAATCGTCAAAGCCCGCCTGGCGGCCGCGTTCGATCGAGGCCGGCGTCACCATGGACGACAGGGCCAGGATCGGGATGTTGCGGAACCGGGGATCGCGGCGCAGCGATTCACAGAACTCGAAGCCGTTGATTTCCGGCATTTCGATATCACTGACGATCGCATGGAACTTGTCGCCGTTTTCCAGAAGTTCGAATGCCTGATGCGGACCGGTACAGGTGGTCACATCGTAGCCGGCAGCCTTCAGAACCGGTGTCAGCATGTTGCGGAAGAAGGACGAGTCATCCACGAAGAGAACTTTCTTCGTCAGCGCCTCGATGTCCATTTCCTTGCGCATGAACCAGTCTTCAAAGGCCTGCGGCAGATAGTAGCCGAGGTCGATGATCTCGGTCGCACGTTCCTTCACCACGGCAGAGCCGAGGATACCCGGACGTTCCGAACCGACTTCGATGTTCATGCGGTCCTCGACGATGTCGACGATCTCGTCGACCACGAGGCCCATGGAGCGTCCCGCATCGGAGAACACCAGCATCGGCTGCGTGCCTTCCGACTTGTGGCTGTCGCCTTCGTTCAGATAGACGAGCGGCATGAGCGCACCGCGGTACTGGACCAGATCGCGGCCGTTCGACCGTTCGATCTTGGAGACCTCGAACTCCTCCAGGCGCGTGACCAGCGACAGCGGCACGGCCTTGGGTTCCGGCGCACCGGCACGGAACAGCAGAAGCGAGATCGAGCTCTGGCCGGAAATCGCACGGCTCTGCAGGTCTTCCCGTTCGTCTTCCTGGTTCTCGGTGACCGCGCTGGATGCATGGCTTGCCATGGCACCGGCAATGCCGTTCGGATCGATGATCATGATCACGGAACCGTCGCCCAGGATGGTGTTGCCGGAGAACATGCCGAGGTTGCGCAGCATCGTCGACATCGGCTTGACCACGATTTCCTCCGTATGGAAGACACCGTCGACAACCACGCCGAATGTCTGGCTACCGACCTGCATGACAACGATAAAGCCGTTGTCCGCATCAATCGCCTCGTCCGCGTTTTCGCCCTCATAGATACCGAGGAGCTGGGACAGGTGCACCAGCGGCAGCAGCTTGTTGCGCAAGCGCAGGACCGGAGTGTCCTTGATCCGCTCTATACGGTGTTCCGAATTGGTCTGCACGCGGACCAGTTCGACAACGGAAAGTTGCGGGATGGCGAACCGATCGCCGCCGGCTTCGACGATCAGCGTCGAAACAATGGCAAGCGTCAGCGGGATCTTGATGATGAAGCTCGAGCCCTTGCCCTGGGTAGAGCGCAGGTCGACGGTACCGCCGATCAGTTCGATGTTGTTGCGAACGACATCCATGCCGACGCCGCGGCCGGACACGCTCGTGACCTTTGCGGCCGTGGAGAACCCGGCTGCGAAGATGAACTTGTGGATCTGGGCGTCCGTCATCTTGTCGACTTCGGCTTCCGACGCCAGGCCGCGTTCCACGACCTTCGCCTTCACCTTGTCGACATCAATGCCCTTACCGTCATCGCGAACTTCGATGATGATGTGGCCGCCTTCATGGTAAGCCGCCAGGGTAATGGTACCCTTTTCAGGCTTGCCAGCGGAGCGGCGCTCATCCGGACGCTCAAGACCATGGTCGGCCGAGTTGCGGACCATGTGCGTGAGCGGGTCCTTGATCATCTCGAGAACCTGGCGGTCCAGTTCGGTATCCGCACCGATCATTTCCAGTTCGATCGGCTTTTCAAGTTCCTGGCTGAGATCGCGAACGATGCGCGGCAGTTTCTGCCAGGCATTGCCGATCGGCTGCATGCGCGTCGCCATGACGCCTTCCTGCAGTTCGGCAGTTACATTCGACAGACGCTGCAGCGGCACCTTGAATTCGCTGTCTTCATGGCGGCGTACGATTTCCAGAAGCTGGTTCCGGGTCAGCACCAGTTCGGACACCATGGTCATCAGGTGCTCGAGCGTGTCGACCGCAACGCGGATGCTCTGGTTGGAAACACCGCCACCGGAGGATTTCTTCTCGCCGCCTTCGCCGCCAGCCTTTTTCGCCGGGGCTTTCGCAGCCGCCTTGGCTTCTGCCTTGACCGCAACGGGAGCAGGCTCTGGCTCATCGGCTTCGTCGACGATCTCTTCGAGTTCCGGAACTTCCGGCTCGGCGACTTCGACTTCAACTTCGGTTTCGCGGAACGCGCGCTCCAGTTCGTCCAGCGACACTTCGCCAGGACGGAGCGGACGTTCAAGAGCTTGCTCGGCGGCAGCTTCTTCGGCAGGCGCTTCCGGCTCAGCCGCAACGGCTTCAGCCACAGGCGCTTCCGTGACGGCTGCGCCACCCTTCATGGCGGCATCGGCTTTCGCGGACATCTCTTCCAGCTGGCCGATCAGCTCACTGTCGTCGCCTTGCGGCTCTTCGCCTTCGGCAGCTTCCAGTTCACCCAGAATGTCCTTGATCTGGTCGATCGAGGTCAGAATGAGGGAAACGGCTTCTTGCGTGACAGGAGCGCCATCGCGGAACTTGCCCATGAGGGTCTCAGCCGCATGCGCGATACCTTCAAGACGGGGAAGACCCAGGAAGCCACAGGTGCCCTTGATCGTGTGCACCAGGCGGAAAATATTATCTAGGATAGTCGCGTTGTTCGGTTCCTGCTCGAATTTTACGAGCTCAACGTCAACAACATCGAGACTTTCGTTCGTCTCTGTAATGAATTCCCTGAGGAGGTCGTCCATGGCCTGCTCTCACCCGACTTGTTACTGGTTCCGCATCCCAAAAGGGACGTCTGGACCGAGAAGTCCATGAGAGCTAGGTTGACGGCAAACAGTTAAGATACGCTGAAGCGGATGGAGACTTTTAGAGGCCTTGTTTATTCTGCCAAGAGGGCCGTTATTTTTACCAACTCTTCTTGTTTATCTATCGTTAATACCATGCCGCATTCACGGGCGAGCAGCAACGTGTAGATCGGCTGAACCGAGTGCGCATCGACCCGTTCAGGCTCTTCTCCACTCAGAGTTTCCTTCATTCCGAGCGGAATGCGCGGATTGAGACCGCTGGCCTGAAGCGTGAAAGACGGAGATTGTGGATCGCCTTCCATTTCAACCTTGATTTCTCCACCACGCGGAACGCACTGGTTGGCGATGAGGATCAAGTTGAGAAGTAGTTTTACGTAGTTCTTCGGCATCAGGTGCCGGGTCAATTGCCAATTTAGATCGGATTTTTCGTTTTCCATGAACCCGGTGGCAACGACCTGAGCGTCCCCCAGGTCGATCTCCGCGCCTGCCGAGCCTGCAGCGCCAAAAGCAAGACGGGCGAACTGCAGTTTTGCAGATGCCTGGCGCGCACTCTTGCGGATGAGGTCCATGGCGAATTCACGCATGTCCTCCGACCCCTCCTCGTCCAGCACTTCCAACCCGTTGGTTATCGCCCCTACGGGAGAAATGATGTCGTGGCAGACGCGGCTGGCCACCAGGGCGGCAAGATCAAGAGAGGAAAGCTCTTTTAGTGCAGACATGGCGTTTTGAGGCTCTTCTTGAGGAGGCGGCGGAAACTGATTCGATATAGTGGTTGCAAGAGTTACACATCCGCACAGCGGCTGCCAAGGCAGCGGCGGGCAGCAAACCATGTCATCCAGATGAAAGTTTGCCCCGAAATCCGCCTTTTCCGGCGTCCGGGAGCAGTTTAACCGGGTAACCACCTACCGCATCGGCACGCAGCCAACCCGTTCGGCATTGTCTTGGGCCGCCGTCATCAGCTGGCTGCCGTTGACGACGAACAGGAACCGGTTGACCACCGAATGGAAAAAGACCAGTCGTCGGTCGACAATGGCATAGATGAACGGATTGCCCGCCGTGCCAAAGCCTTCGGACAGCGCATACCCGCCGCAGGCGGCAAAAAGCGGTGCATAGGCTTCAGGATCCCGCTTGAAGGCGGCAAGATTGCCTTCATTGACGAAGATCCATTCCGTGCCACCCCATTTGTGCACATGGTTCCGCTTTCCCTTGCGCGGGTAACCATCGACGAAATAGCTCACCGGGTCATGTCCGCCGAGCGCGTATCCCGTGATCGGATCGGGAACGAAAACCTGGGGACGCGCGAAGACTTTCCCCGCAAAAAGACAGGAGAGCAGGATCAATACAGCACAAAGACATAACCTTGTCTTTTTTTGAGGCCAGCTTTCCATTGATTCGGCTTATGTAAGGTGCACCATCTCATGCGAATCAGCATGATATTGCATCAGTTTAACATTGCGGTCTGACCGAGCGGCAACAATCGGCGCGGCCAACAGATTTTGGGAGAATATCGAATGGCACAAAGTTCCCGGCGAGTTGTATCCCTGATATCGGCTGCGTTCCTGGCCTTGTGTGCATTTGCGTTTTCCAACCCGGCGTACTCCCAGAATTCCGGCAACGAGCCCATTCCGTCTGGACAGACCTACGACCAGGACGAAATCCTGCAGGCAGGCCACCAGTTCTTCGGCTCTGTTTCGGGTGGGCTTGCATCAGTCGTCGAGAAAGCCTTCTCCAGCTACGGCGAACCGAACGGTTACGTGCTTGGGGAAGAAGGCTCCGGAGCGCTCATCGCCGGCGCCCGCTATGGCGAAGGCAACCTCTACACACGCAACGCCGGCACTCACAAGCTGTTCTGGCAAGGCCCGTCCGTGGGCTGGGACTTTGGCGCGGATGGTGCCCGGGTGATGATGCTGGTCTATAACCTGCCCACCGTGAACTCCCTCTACACCCGCTTTGCCGGTGTCAACGGATCGGCTTACCTGGTCGGCGGGGTCGGCATGACCGTGCTCTTGAACAACGAGATCGTGCTCGTGCCTGTGCGCGCCGGTGTCGGCGCCCGTCTCGGGCTGAACATGGGATACCTGAAGTTCACCGACAAGCCGACCTGGAACCCGTTCTGACCGGACCGGGAAGGCGGCTGTCGCAACCTGGCGACGAAGACGGGTTGCATTCGTTCCACGCAGGACACTTGGCGGCAGGCCTACTGTCGTCTAATGATGGAGTTGTGGGCGTTTTTTAGAACGTAACCGGGAGCCGGACTTGATTGAAGCAGCGATGTATGTGGCGCTGGGGTTTTGCACCGCCGGCCTGATCGGACTGGCAATCCTGCCCGCATTTTACCGCCGGGCCGCCCGACTGACCGAAGAAGCCCTGCGCGCCGTCAATCCGACCAGTTACGCCGAAGTCCGTGCTGCCCAGGATCAGGAACGCGCGCGCCATGCGGTAGAATTGCGCCGTGTCGAGAAGCGTCTCGACAACGAACGTGAGAAGGCTGCGAAGTTTCAGCTCGAAACCACGCGGATGCGGGCGGAAGTTGAAGCGCTGACGAAATCTCACAAGGAAACGATTTCCGGCCTGGAAGCCAAGGTCGCCGCCCAGGCAAGTGATCAGCACGCTGTCGACATGCTGTCGTCCGAAGTGACCTCCCTGAAAAAGAAGCTGTCGGAAGCCGAACGGGCTCTTGCGGAAAGCTGGACAAAAGGCACCGAAGACACGCCTGCCGAGGCGAAGCCGGAAGAACCCGAAGAAGACGACAGCGGCTGGCTGCCGGCGTCCGGCACCATGGCACTTGCGACAATCACCGGACTTGAAGCGGAAGTTGCCACTTTGAAGGCCAAGCTGGCCCGGTATGAGCCGACAGTTGCAGGCCAGATGGACGCTGCGCGCAGCGAAACCGCCAAGACAAGGCTCGCCGAACTGGAAGCGCAATTGGTCGACACGGAATCCAACTATGTGTCCGCACAGGCTGAAGTCACCCGTCTGTTGCTGATGCTGGACGCAGCCAGGCTTCCTGAAAATGAGCGCCAGAAACATCTTGATGCCGAGCTGGAAAAGCTTTCCGGCGAAGCCGCCCGCTACCAGGCCGACGCTGCTGAAAAAGACCGTGCGCTTCAGCGGATCACCGCCCAGATGGCAAAGCTGCAGAAGGACCTGTCCTCGGTTCCAGCTCTCGTGGATCTGCGCCGCGATTTCCGCGCCCTTGCCGAAAAGCTGACCGGTCAAGCGTCTCCAGCCGTCAATGCTTCTGCCGCAGGCGCTCCCGCAAAGCCGGCACCGCCTTTCGTCCCGGTTTCTCTTCAGACCAAGGACAGCCCGCCGGAAGACCGCAACCTGCCTGAGGCATCCTCCAAGGAAAACCTGCAGGCAGACGCGGACCAGGGCACGGCACAAGCACAATCAAGATCCGGCGATATCGCCAACGCGGCTGAAGCGCTGGTAAGCAGGATCGTTGCTTCCAGCCGGAACAAGCCAAAGCCGGAGGCGGAAACAACGCCTGCAAGTACCGGCGCCGCGCAAGACAGCGACCGGAAAACGAAAGCCACGAAACAAAAAAAGAAAGATGTGGCTTGATCTGAGCAGGTCGCTCCGGTCATCTAGTCCGATGGACATTCGTCCGAATATTGAACGAAACTGACGCGCTGTTGCTCTTCGCCCGCATTTCCGTTCGCAGATGCAGGAACGCAGCCAGCCCGTCATGCACAGGATGAGTCTGCCGTACATGTTGATCGAACGCCACAACGCCATTCTCGAACTCGCACGGCAGATGGGCCGCGTCAGCGTCGACGATCTCGCCCGGCGGTTTGATGTCAGCCCGCAGACAATCCGCAAGGACCTCAACGAGCTTTGCGACCGGCGCCTGCTGGCGCGCACTCATGGCGGGGCCCTGCTGTCGTCCGGCATCGAAAATGTCGGCTACGAGGCCCGCAGGATCATCTCCAGCAGGGAAAAGGCAGACATCGGCGAGAAGGTTGCCTCGCTCATTCCCGACAACGCGTCCATCTTCATCAACATCGGCACCACCACGGAAGCGGTCGCACAGGCGCTGCTCCAGCATCGCGGCCTGATGGTGATCACCAACAACATCAACGTCGCCAGCCTGATGCGCGGCTATTCCCAGATCGAGGTGGTGATTGCCGGTGGCGTGTTGCGCCATTCCGACGGCGGCATTGTCGGCGAGGCCGCGGTGGACTTCATGCGCCAGTTCAAGGTGGATTTCGCGGTCATCGGCGCGTCCGCGATCGATCCCGACGGCTCCCTGCTCGATTACGACTACCGGGAAGTGAAAGTCACCAAGACTATCATGGACAACGCCAGGCACGTCATTCTGGCCGCCGACAGCACCAAGTTCGAGCGCACTGCACCGGTCCGTGTCGGACACCTGCGACAGGTCACTACTTTCGTAACGGATAATTGCCCCTCGTCAGGCTTCGCGCAAATTGCGCAAGACGCGGAAGTTGAGCTGATAGAGACCGGCCAGCAGGAAGACAGCACTGCCGGCTGATCGAACACAGCACTCCGTGTAACCGGTGCACAAACGGGTGGAGAACCCTGTGCGCAGGATGTGGATATGCTGTTTGTGCCTTGGGGAAAAATGGCACGCCCAACGGGACTCGAACCCGTGTTTCCGCCGTGAAAGGGCGGCGTCCTAGACCGCTAGACGATGGGCGCGCGGGGCTTGAGAAGCTCAGTGCCTCAAGCCGAGGACCGTGCGTATAAGGCTGCATGACAAAAGACGCAAGCCCTAATTTTCATTTTTCTGTCACATGCCTGTTCATAACCGCGCGCCGTATGCGCGACGCTACGTCAGCGCGCGACAAAATCCGTGCGACCCAGTTGCTTGCCCGTGACGGGATCGAAGCGCAGCAGCGCCGTCTTGCTGCCTTCACGTACCAGAACCAGCAAGAGACCGTTCGAAAGGTTCGCTTGCAAAATTTCCGCGTCGGCGCCAACTGCCACTGTTGCGGCATATTGATCGGCGGAAACATCGGACTTATTGGAGTTGATCTTGTAGAGAATTGCTGCAAAGACAGCGATAAAGCCGGCGATCATGACGAGGGACGAGCCGAGCAACAAACGCTTCAGTTTGGCCTGGATGCGTTCGGCCGCAGGATCAAGCGGCTTTTCACCCGGCCCCTCATCCCGATAATCAGGTTGTGACATGACAGACAATTCCCTCGAGTATCCGGCCGGTCTGGACCAGGATTTCAGTTTAACAGTTGATGCAGCCGATGCCGGGAAACGGCTGGATGCGGTGCTGGCGGCTCATCTGGAAGCCCTTAGCCGCAACAGGATCCAGTCCCTGATCAAGTCCGGGGACGTCACCGTCGGCGGCGCGAAAATAGTGGAGCCGAAATACCGGGTCAATGAAGGCGATGCCCTGACCCTCACTTTGCCGCAGGCAGAAGACCCGGAGCCCAAGGGCGAGGACATCCCCGTCTCGGTCGTCTTTGAGGACGAACACCTTATCGTGGTCGACAAACCGGCGGGGCTTGTCGTCCATCCTGGCGCCGGCAACTGGACCGGCACCCTCGTCAATGCACTCATCCATCATTGCGGTGACAGCCTTTCCGGCATCGGCGGCGTGAAGCGCCCCGGCATCGTTCACCGGATCGACAAGGACACCTCCGGGCTGCTCGTCGTCGCCAAGACCGACCAGGCTCACAAGGGCCTTGCAGCCCAGTTTGCCGACCACGGCCGCACCGGACCGCTGGAACGCGCCTATTCGGCTCTGGTCTGGGGAGCACCTTCCGGCCTGAAAGGCACGATCAACGCCAATCTGGCCCGCTCACAGGCAAACCGTCAGAAGATTGCCGTCGTCAAGACTTCCGGCCGCCACGCCATCACCCACTGGCAGGTGAAGGAGCGCTTCGGCAATGCCGAGCAGCCCTCCCTCGCCTCGCTGCTGGAATGCCGCCTTGAAACCGGACGCACACACCAGATCCGCGTACACATGGCTCATATCGGTCATCCGCTGATCGGTGACGATGATTACGGGTCGGGTTTCAAGACCAAGGCAAACAGGCTCGATGAGGCGCTCAAAAGCCTCGTGAACGGTTTTCACAGGCAAGCCCTGCATGCCGGCCTGCTGGCTTTCGAACACCCGGCAAATGGTAAAACCTTGCGCTTTGAGAGCCCTTACCCGGATGATTTCGCAAATCTTTTGTCCGGATTACAAAAATTTTAGGATGCGTTTTCGTTTTCTGACCATGCAATCGGCCAATTTGGACCTATATTAGAAGCTTCTGTGTGCCTGTACGGACACTATTGTGCGTCCGCCTTCCCTCAAAAATGGCTTGCTTGCGTATCACTGCGGGGCAGCGGGAGGAAGGGGTCGCAAACTTGACGAAAGGGGGTGCATGTTATGGCCCAGAACGTTCCGACGCTTACAGCAGGGGAAGGCGGTCTCAGCCGGTATCTGGACGAGATCCGCAAGTTTCCGATGCTTCAGCCGCAGGAAGAATACATGCTCGCCAAGCGCTACAAAGAGCATGAAGACCCTGAAGCTGCAGAACGCCTAGTCAATTCCCATCTACGCCTCGTCGCCAAGATTGCCATGGGTTACCGCGGGTATGGCCTGCCGATCGGAGAAGTCGTTTCCGAAGGCAACGTCGGTCTGATGCAAGCGGTCAAGCGCTTTGAACCGGACAAGGGGTTCCGGCTCGCGACCTATGCCATGTGGTGGATCAAGGCGGCTATCCAGGAATACATACTGCGCTCATGGTCCCTCGTGAAAATGGGGACCACGGCCAACCAGAAACGCCTGTTCTTCAACCTGCGTCGCCTCAAGGGCAAGATCCAGGCGCTGGACGAAGGCGATCTGAAGCCGCATCAGGTCTCTGAGATTGCCACCAAACTCGGGGTGTCCGAGGAGGAAGTGGTGTCCATGAACCGCCGTCTGGGCGGCGATGCCAGCCTGAATGCGCCCGTGCGCGCGGAAGCTGATGCCGGTGAATGGCAGGACTGGCTTGTCGATGAAAGCGACAGTCAGGAAACCCTGCTTGCCAATCAGGAAGAGCTGGACATGCGTCGCAAGATGCTGAACGACGCGATGGACGTGCTCAACGAGCGCGAACGGCGCATCTTTGAAGCACGCCGTCTGGCCGAAGACCCGATGACGCTGGAAGACCTTTCGGGCGAATTCGGTGTCAGCCGCGAGCGCGTCCGCCAGATCGAGGTTCGCGCCTTCGAAAAGGTTCAGAAAGCCGTGCGCAACAGCGCCCGCACCATGGACCAGCCCACGGCCTGAGATAGCCAAACCTGGAAAAAACAAGAAAAGCGCTGGAGCCCAGGCTCCAGCGCTTTTCTTTTGCTTGAAAGTCCTTCCCGGTGTCATCCCGGACGCAGCGCAGCGAAGATCCGGGATCGGAGAGCCCGGAAGCCATCGCCTGAAAACCACAGACACTTACAGAGACTTCCGCCTCCCCGGTCCCGGCTCACGCTACGCTTGGCCGGGGTGACGACGGAGAGAGGGGGCTTTTTTGCCGGTGGTCAGAAGCGCTGGAGACTGGCTCCAGCGCCGTCTTGTCCTTGGCAACGTTCCTTCAAACCCTCAGCGGATTTCGGCCGTGTAGCTCTCCACCGGCACGACCTTGCTGATCAGACCGGCTTCGGCCATGAATTCCGCAAAGCGCTGGTAGCGGCCTTCATCAAGTGCAGCCGGACGCTTGGCGAACCGCGGCAACGTATCGAACCATGCACGCCTGTTCAGCTCGTCATTGAGGTTCGGATACGCTTCTATGAAGGCATTCCAGGCTTCTTCCGGGTGATTGCTCAGATAGATGGTGGCCGCTTCCACGGCTGCCAGGAACTTGGCGAAGCGTGGATCGTCCGTCTTGTCCTTGTTGACGACATAGATCAGCTCATCAAAGATCGGCACACCGTTTTCTTCCGGGAAGAAAGCCTTGCCGGGTTTGCCTTCGATTTCGAGCTGGGTGAGCTCGAAATTGCGATATGCGCCGATCACCGCATCCACCTGACCGGCAAGCAGAGAGCCTGACAACGCGAAATTCACGTTCACCAGCTCGACATCATCCATGGTCAAACCGGCCGAACGCAGCATCTGGCCCAGCATCGCGTCCTCGAAGCCGGACACGGAAAAGCCGACACTCTTGCCCTTGAGGTCTTTCAGTTCCTGTATCGGGCCGTCCTTCAGCACGATAAGCGAATTGAGGGGCGTTTCCACCAGCGTACCGATCCATTTCAGCGGCAGCTCTTCCTCGATTTGCGCATGAAGCGTCGGCTGATAGGACACTGCGATATCGCCCTGCCCGGCAGCAACCAGTTTCGGCGGCATTGCCGGATCCGCCGGTTCGATGATCTCAACCTCGAGGCCTTCTGCCTCGAAGAAACCCTTGGTCTGCGCAGTTACCAGCGGAGCGTGATCCGGATTGATGAACCAGTCGAGCAGCAAGGTCAGTTTCTCACTGGCCTGTACCGGCCCCGATGCCAGCAGTCCCGCGGCCAATGCGAGTGACAGGATTTGTTTTTTCATGAGGTCCTCCGTAGAGCGGCAGCTAGGTGAGCGGCTGCCAGGGAACAAGAAGTCGGGTGAGATGGTTCACGGCAAAGCGCATGATCAGCACCATCGCCGCGAGCAGGATCAGGGCGGCGAACATCATGTCCGCCTGCATCCGGTTGCTGCTTTGAAGCATGATGAAGGCAAGGCCTCCTTTTGCTCCGGCCCATTCGCCGATGATCGCTCCCATGGGAGCGAACACCGCGGCCACCCGCAGGCCGGAGGCAAACGCCGGCAAGCCTGACGGCAGGCGAAAGAACCAGAGTTCCTTCAGGCGAGACAGACGATAAAGCCGGGCGAGATCGTACAAACCCGGGTCAAGCCGCTGCAGGCCATCGAAAAACGTCGATGTGACCGTGAAGAAGATGACCAGGATGATAACGACGATCTTGGATGCCAGCCCGAAACCGAGCCAGAGCACCAGGATCGGCGCGATTGCGAAAACAGGCAGGGCCTGCGTCACCAGAATGGGCGGCATGGCGAACCTTGCAGCAATCGGAAACAGCCACAAAAGAACGGAAAGCAATGCCCCGGCGGCTGCCCCCAGCACAAACCCGAGCACCGTCTCATAGGCGGTGATGCCGGCATGATGCAGAAGGAAGCCTGCGTGTTTGACAAAGGCCGTAAAGACGCGGTCCGGACCCGGCAGGATATAATGCTGGGTGTCGAACACATGGACGATTGCCGCCCAGATAACGACAGTCAGCAGCAGGCCGAGTATGGTCCTGGCAACAGCTTTCGCAAACGCCATCATCCCGCAGTCCCCGCCGCCATTGGCCAACAGGAACGCATGAAAGCCGATACCGGCATTCGGATGTGCGGCGACCGCAGTGGTCGCAGACAAGTACGCATAGGATCTCCCGTCTTCGGACAAGCCGAAAATGACAATGGAGATCCGGGAATAGGCTAAGGATTCCGTCCCTTCGCCGGCATGACCCGGATCAGGTTCTAAGGGTTCGGCATTACGCCATCTCAGCTCCGGTAACCGGAACACCCCTCGGACCAAGGCGGACCATGCCTTGTGTGACGGAAAAAGGCAAGCCGCCGTGAGGCGGCTTCTTCAGATTTTGTAAGGAGGCAGGCTGGCGCTTAACCGGCTTGCCAGGACGTGATCGCCTTTTCAACGGCATCTGCACCGGCGGTTCCCTTTTCCAGGGTCAGGATGCCGCGCTTGCCGTTTTCGTAAAGCATCGGAATGTCGATCCAGCCGCGTTCACGCAGCAGGGCGAGATTGCGTTGCTGCTCGTTCGGCAAGCTGGAAAGGGCAATCCAGAAAAAGCCCGGGGACACTTTCACGGAAGCGCCGATCAGCGCATCGCCACGAGCTTCTTCCGTAGGCTTCATGACCAGGCCTGGCACGTTGACGACGTCACCCGGAGCGAAGTTTTCCGGGAACTCGTACTTGATCTCGACCAGATGGCTGGCGGGCAAGGAAGTATCGTCATTCGGCTTGATGCGAATGTCGACCTTCACATCCCGCTCGGGGATTTCAATGGAGGCGCTCAGAACCGCGAGAGCCTTGCCGTCCAGATTCGTTTCTTCATCGACACCCCAAACGACAGCGCCTTGCGCAGCCGTTCCGGCACCGCCGGACTCTTCCCCTTCTTCGTAAAGGATAGAGCGCTGCACCGAGGAATCCGCCGCCGTGGCGGACGGAGCCGGTGAAGTTTCGTCAGGCGAAATGGCCGAGAGATTGTCTTCCGGCACCGCAATCGGGCTTTCGGTGGTCGCAGAAGACTGATCGTTTTCTCCGCTCGTCACGATGGACGGCTGGGAAGGTTCCGGCGCAGCGGAAGCTGGTGTATCGACCTGCGGTGTATCGGCCGGCGCAGGCGAATCAGACTGTCCGGTAATCGTCGTCGTGGTTACCGTACGTGCATCCGGGGCAACCACATCCGTCTCGCCTTCGTTCAACAGGCGGTCGGTGTTTTTCGAAGGCTCTTCACCTTCTCCGGCGGGGGCAGCGGTCGAAGGCTCCGGCGTGGTGTCCGGCTGCGTATCGACAGGCGTTTGCGAAGAAGACGCGACCGGCACGTTGCCGATATCGGCTGTCTCATCGCCCGCAGGCATCAGGAAATAGGCTCCGGCACCCAGGAGCACCAGCAACAGGACACCCGCAGCAATCACGATCGGAACGGTGCGGCTGCCGGATGAATCACCGCGCAGCGCATCCGAAGCACTCGGCTTGGCACGCTTGGAGCGGCTTTTCTTGGAGGCCGACTTGTCATTCGGCTTGGCTGTTTCCTCGCCTGGATAAGCCTGATCGGCGGGATCGGCCACACCGGTGGTATCTGCAGGTTCGAACAGGCCATCATCTGTCTGTTCCGGCTGCACAGGTCCGCCGAAAGAGGGCTCCTGGCGCACAGGCGCAGCGCCCGGGTCGGCAGCTTCCTTGGCGTGGTGAACAGCCTGGCTGGCCGCGGTGCCAAGCGCTTCGGCCTGTGTCAGGGTTTCCTTCAAGGGCGACGGAGCCGGCGTATCCAACACCGGCGCTGCAGTTGTTTCAGGTTCCTGCGGTGCAGGCGCAGGCGCTTCGGGCGCAGCCTCTGCCACCGGTTCGGCCGGAGGCGGTGTCACGGGCGGCGCGGAAACCTGCGGCGCTGGGGCCGGTGTTTCGACCTTCGGAACGGTGGGGCTGAGACCGAGGCTTTCGCGGGCGGCTTCGGCTTCCACCTTGCGAATGGCTTCTTCCAGACGCAGCTGCTCGGCCGTGATCTCGGACGGCGCCAGCGGCGGCTCATAGGCTTTCAGCTGATTGACAATGGCATTGCGCGCACGGCTGTAAACGCTTCTGCGTGCAGCACCATTGTTTTCAGGTAAAGACGCGATCGTTTTCTTCAGAATTGAATAGTAATCAGCCATCTTCCTGCCTACCGGCCGACTGCAAGGATCTGTTCTGCGGGCCCGAGATTTCGTATCATTCTCAGGCTTATAGCAAGTTTTTCGAAAACCGGTGCTATTTCTTCAATAACTTCGCCGCGACAGAGAACCTCGCAGTACCCTTTTCCTAACACAGATTGTTTGTTCGGCACACACATGGAACGCCGAAAACGAAAGGTGGTTGCGTGCGGTGATTCGCAGCACGCAACCGCAGTCCTTAATAATGTGCTTCTAACGTCACAGATCTCAATCCTGGAAGGGATTCTGCACAAGAATTGTGTCGTCCCGTTCCGGACTTGTCGACAGAAGAGCGACCGGAGCACCGATCAGTTCTTCGACGTGACGCACATATTTGATCGCCTGCGCCGGCAGATCGGCCCAGGTGCGAGCACCTTCGGTCGATTCCTTCCAGCCCGGCAGGCTTTCGTAAATCGGCTTCACGCGCTCCTGGGCACCCTGCGAAGCCGGCAGATAATCGATGCGCTCGCCGTCCAGTTCGTAGCCGATGCAGATCTTGATTTCATCAAGACCGTCCAGAACATCCAGCTTTGTCAGCGCGATGCCGGTGATGCCCGAGGTGCAGACGGTCTGGCGCACCAGCACAGCGTCGAACCAGCCGCAGCGGCGGCGGCGGCCGGTAACCGTACCGAACTCATGGCCGCGCGTTCCGAGGAACTCGCCGATCTCGTCCTTCAGTTCGGTCGGGAACGGGCCCTCACCGACGCGTGTCGTATAGGCCTTCGTAATACCGAGCACATAGTTGATCGAATTCGGGCCAAGGCCACTGCCTGCCGCAGCCTGGCCGGCGACCGTGTTGGACGACGTCACGAAGGGATAGGTGCCGTGGTCGATGTCGAGCAACGCGCCCTGTGCACCTTCGAAAAGGATACGCTTGCCCTGACGGCGCAGATCGTCCAGCAGGTACCAGACCTTGTCCATGTAGGGCAGGACCTTGTCCGCAACGCTGGCAAGTTCGTCGTAGATCGCCTGGGCGGAAACCTCATCCTGGCCAAGACCCCGGCGCAGCGCATTGTGGTGCGTCAGCAAGCGGTCGATCTTGGCTGGCAGAGTGGCAAGATTCTTCAGGTCCATCAAACGGATAGCGCGGCGGCCAACCTTGTCTTCATACGCCGGTCCGATACCGCGCTTGGTGGTGCCGATGCGCGTTCCGGTGTTGGAATTCTCGCGCAACGCATCAAGCTCGCGGTGCAGAGACAGGATCAGCGTTGCGTTCTCGGCAACACGCAGGCTTTCCGGCGTCACCACGACGCCCTGCTTGCTGAGGCGTTCGACTTCCTCTGCCAGCGCATGCGGATCCAGCACGACGCCGTTGCCGATGACGGACAGCTTGCCTTCGCGTGCAACCCCGGACGGCAGGAGAGACAGCTTGTAGCTGACACCGTCGATGACAAGGGTATGACCGGCATTGTGCCCGCCCTGGAACCTTACGATGACATCGGCTTGTTCCGACAACCAGTCGACAATCTTGCCTTTGCCTTCGTCACCCCATTGCGAACCGACAACAACCACATTCGCCATCTAGACTTTGCTCTCCTGAAGCAGCTTCCGCACCATCCGAAACTTGTCCGGGGCGCCAACACGACAAGCCCCGGCAACCGGACCGGGGCAAACGGCGCGGACTATAGACAGGTTTCCCTGCTCATGCGAGTCTCCGCAGGGAGATTGAGAGCCAAAAGCAGGTTTTTTTGCCAGCTCTCCTGATCGGCCCGGTCACCCCTGTGACAATTGACCAGTCATACCGTGCACCTGAACGGACTTTTCCCGGATTAGACTGCATTTGCGGCAATGTCGCGACGGCAGATTATTTAGCCGGTGGCTCACCTGCATTCGGCTTGTCGTTGCGCGCAAGCCTGAAAATCATCGGCGACGTGCGCAGCAGCCAGACAAAGCGATGCCGCTTGCTTGCGGGAACAGCGTCCCGGCTGACGATCCGCGCGAAGATGAACACCACGAGCGACAGGTGCAGTGTGGCGGTATAGAGGAAGAAGGCCGAGGGGCCGAATTGCTCCATCACCAGCGAGGCAATGAACGGTCCCGCCATGGCGCCCACGCCATAGGCAAGTGTGAGCCCCGCCACCACATCGATGAATTGCCCCGGCTCGGCGTTGTCGTTGGCGTGGGCCGCACAAAGGGAATAGAGCGGCAGGGCAAATCCGCCGAACAGGAAGACGCCTGCAAAAAGCTCCAGCCGGGTCGAAGACCCCGATATGAAGAGACAGGCCAGCCCGGCACCGACGGTAAAGACACCGAGCACGACACGCCGGTCGAGCCGATCGGACAGCCAGCCTGCGGGATACTGGAAGATTGCCCCGGCAAAGACCCAGATCGCGATGAACGCAGCAACCGTTTCAAGCCCCAGTCCAATTCCTTCCGCATAAACCGGGCCAACCATGCGGAACGCACCGTTGGTGAGGCCGATGGTGAAGACGGCGACAAGGGCGACCGGAGACACGCGCCACAACATGAGCGGATCGAAGAACCGCGCGGGCGGCGCTGCGGGATTGCGCTCACTTGTCAGGGAGATCGGCACCAGCGCGAAACAGAACAGGATGGCCAGAACGATCAGAATATCCGGACCAAGCGGACCGAACGCGGGCAGCATGAACTGGCTGCCCATGACGGCGATCATGTCGACTATCCGGTAGACGGAAAGGATCCGCCCGCGGGACGAATTGGTGGCGATGGAATTGAGCCAGCTTTCCAGAACCATCGTCGTGCCGCAAAAAGCCGCTCCGCTCACCAGACGCACGACCATCCAGAGCCAGCCGGCGGGTGTGAAGGCAATCGCCAGAATGGCGATGGCGCTGATTGCAGCCAGCGTGGAAAAGACGCGAATGTGCCCTGCCCGCGCGATCAGAAACGGTGTCAGCAGCACACCGACGATCATGCCGCCGAAATAGCACGACCCCAGCAACCCAATGAGCGCATCGGACATGCCTTCCGATTTGGCACGCACCGAAATCATTGTCACGGAAAGTCCGTTCGCACCCAGGAGGCAAGCGGCGGCAACCAGCAACGGTGTCAAACGTCCGGCAAGCGATCTGGAATCCGCTGCGGGGGCAACCTGGGTCATGAATGAAGAACTCTTCCGAGCAGCCGAAGAAAACGCGGCCTCGATACTGTTGCCGGAGTGAACCGACTGCGCAAGCCCAGGACCGACGCTTGCACAGACAAAACGGACAGGCGGCCGCAATTCGTCGTCGAATGCATGAAGGCAGCCCGGACAACGCCCACCTTCACCTCTCCGGTCTTGCCGGCCCGACGAACAAGGGGCGCCCCAAAGCATCACACCCCATCCTCACAAGCGACCAGTCCTCTACTCGCGTTTCGGGTGTTCTTCCTTCCGGTGGGGTGCTACCTGAGAGACATCACTCAATCAGAGATCGTGCAATGCCACTTCGTAACTGGATCATGCTGACTGTCCTTGGCGCCATCTGGGGCGGTTCCTTTTTGTTCGCAAAGGTGGCCGTTGCCGAAATTCCGCCGTTTGTTCTCGTGTTCCTGCGTGTTTCCATTGCCTGCACGGTCCTGCTGATGATCCTTTGGCATCGTGGCATGTTGAACCGGCTGGAGAAAAAATATGCCGTGCCGTTTCTGGTCATGGGACTGCTGAACAACGCCATTCCCTTCTCTCTCCTGTTTCTCGGACAGACAGAAATCGGTGCGGGCCTCGCATCCATCCTGAATGCAACGACGCCTGTCTTCACGGTGATCGTGGCTGGTCTGCTGACGAAACAGGAAACGCTTCAGGGCAACAGGATTGCCGGTGTGGTGCTGGGTGTTGCAGGTGTCGCCATCATGTTGTGGAGCAGCCTGTCGGGCCTTGCGAGCGACCCGTTGTGGGCACAGCTTTGCTGCCTGGGTGCCGCGATCTCCTATGCCTGCGCGGCGACCTTCGCCCGCCGCTTCAAGACGCTGCCGCCGCAAGTGACGGCAACGGGTCAGTTGCTCGGCTCGACCACCCTCATGCTGCCGGTCGCTCTTCTGACTGCCGGTAGCTGGACCATGGCCGATCCCAGTCTGACGGCCTGGCTCAATGTGCTCGCGCTCGGCGTATTGGCAACCGCCCTTGCCTACCTGATCTATTTCCAGATTCTGGCCGAAGCCGGCGCGACCAACGCTTCGCTGGTCACGCTCCTTGTGCCGGCGAGCGCTCTCTTCTTCGGCTGGCTGATCCTGGGAGAAAATCTGGGTGTGCTTCAGCTTGGTGGCTTTGCCGTGCTGCTGGCAGGCCTCGTCGTCCTTGACGGGCGCATCCTCAAAAAGCGCCGCGCGCCGGCAGTCTGATCGGTTCGGGAAAAAAGGAGCCTTCTGCAAAAGGCAGAAGGCTCAAGCGCCAGGAACTTGGGCTGCACCTGACGTACATCCGGAAGGCGCGATTAGGGGCACGCACCCTTTTTGACCGGATAGCGGATCAGCGGGCGTTCCGTCGAACGCCAGCCATTCTAGAAATGCAGAGCCTTGACCTGCTTGACGTGGGAAACGGCCTCCAGCCGTGCCAGAACCTCCGGAGACACGTCGCCATCCACCTCCACCAGGCAGATCGCATCGTCCCCAGGGGCCAGACGGCCGAGATGGAAGGTCGCGATGTTGACGCCGCTGTTGCCGAGTTCCATCCCGAGGTGTCCGATGAAGCCCGGCTTGTCCTCGTTGGTGATGTAAAGCATCTGCGGGCCGAGCTCGGCCTCCATGTTGATGCCCTTCACCTGGATGATCCGCGGTTTTCCGTCTGCAAAGACCGTGCCTGCGACCGAACGTTCCTGACGCTGGGTGATCACCGTAAGGCGCATGTAGGTCTCGTAGGCGCCGTCTTTTTCGCGGCGGATTTCCTCGATCTTCATGCCCCGTTCCTTGGCAAGGATGGGTGCGGAAACCATGTTGACCGTCTGCAGGAGCGGCGTCAGCAGACCCGTCAACGCAGCTGCAGTCAGCGCCTGCACGTTCATCTCGGCAACCGCACCGGCATATTCCAGGCGAACCCCTTCGATGCCGGTCTCCGTCAGCTGCCCTGCGAAGGAGCCCAACTGTTCGGCCAACCGCACGAACGGCACCAGCTTGGGCGCTTCCTCGGCAGTAATGGACGGCATGTTGAGCGCGTTGCGGACTGCGCCCTGTAGCAGGTAGTCGCACATCTGCTCTGCGACCTGCAGTGCAACGTTTTCCTGGGCTTCCGTGGTGGAAGCCCCCAGGTGCGGCGTCGAGACGAAGTTCGGCGCGCCGAACAGCAGGTTTTCCTTGGCTGGTTCCTCGACAAAGACGTCGAACGCCGCCCCGCCGAGTTTGCCCGCGTCCAGGGCCGCCCGCACTGCCGCCTCATCCGCAAGCCCGCCTCGGGCACAGTTGATCAGATACGCGCCCTTGCGCATCTTCTCGATGGCCTTGGCATCGATGATGTTGCGCGTCTTGTCGGTAAGTGGTGTGTGCAGGGTGATGAAGTCGGACCGGCTCAGCAGGCCGTCAAGCTCGACTTTCTCGACACCTAGCGCAACGGCCCTTTCCGGCGTCAGGAAGGGATCGAAGGCGATCACTTTCATCTTCAGGCCGATGGCCCGGTCCGCCACTATAGAGCCGATATTGCCGCAGCCGATCAGCCCAAGGGTCTTGCCGGTAAGTTCACGGCCCATGAAACGGGATTTCTCCCACTTGCCTGCCTGGGTCGAGGCATCGGCCGCCGGGATCTGGCGCGCAACCGCCATCATCATCGAGATGGCATGTTCGGCAGTGGTGATCGCGTTGCCGAAGGGGGTGTTCATGACGATGATGCCGCGCGCAGTCGCCTTGGGAATGTCGACATTGTCGACGCCGATCCCGGCACGGCCGATCACCTTCAGATTTTCTGCCGCTGCGATAATTTTTTCCGTAACCTTGGTGGCCGAACGGATTGCCAGACCATCGTATTTGCCGATGATCTCCAGCAGTTTTTCCTTGTCCTTGCCGACGTCCGGCAGGAAGTCCACGTCGATGCCGCGATCCTTGAAGATCTGCACGGCAGCGTCCGACAGCTTGTCGGAAATCAGTACCTTGGGAGCCATTGGAGCCTCTCCTTGAATACGAGAAACGATCCGGGCAGCGCACCGCCCGGGACTTTTGTCGTTGAAGGATGAACAGGCTCAGGCGGCCTGGGGCAGCTTCGCTTTTTCCGACTGGAACGCCCAGTCAAGCCAATGGGTCAAGGCCTGAAGATCGCTCGTCTCGACGGTCGCGCCGGCCCAGATCCGAAGACCGGACGGTGCATCGCGGTAAGCGCCGATGTCATAGGCGATGCCTTCAGCGTCGAGCGTACCGGCAAGAGCCTTGGCAAAGGCGGCCTGCTGGTCTGCAGTGAGCGAAAGAATGCCCGGATCCGTGACCTTGAGGCAGACGGACGTATTCGACCGTGTTGCCGGGTCTACTGCAAGGAAATCGACCCAGGAGGTCTTTTCCGCCCAGTCGGCAAGCACCTTGAGGTTGGCATCAGCGCGGGCACGCAGGCCAGACAGCCCACCCAGACCGTCGGCCCACTTGAGGGCGTCGATATAGTCCTCGACACAGAGCATGGACGGCGTGTTGATGGTCTCGCCCTTGAAGATGCCCTCGATCAGCTTGCCGCCCTTGGTCATGCGGAAGATCTTCGGCATCGGCCAGGCCGGCGTATAGCTTTCGAGACGCTCGACCGCGCGCGGGCTGAGGATAAGCATGCCATGTGCAGCTTCCCCGCCCAGCACTTTCTGCCAGGAGAAGGTCACGACGTCGAGCTTGTCGAACGCAAGGTCCTGCGCAAAGGCGGCGGAAGTCGCGTCGCAGATGGTCAGGCCTTCGCGGTCGGCCGGGATCCAGTCGCCGTTGGGAACACGGACGCCGGAAGTGGTGCCGTTCCAGGTGAAAACAACGTCCTTGGAGAAATCGACCGAGGCAAGATCCGGCAGTTCGCCGTAAGGCGCTTCCAGGACCCGGGCATCATCGAGCTTGAGCTGTTTGATGACGTCGGTAACCCAGCCGGAGCCGAAGCTTTCCCAGGCGAGCATTTCGACGCCACGTGCACCGAGCAGCGACCAGAGCGCCATCTCGACAGCGCCGGTGTCGGACGCCGGGACGATACCGATCCGATAACCGTCCGGCACGTTCAGCACCTTGCGGGTCAACTCGATGGCTTCGGCAAGTTTGGCCTTGCCGGGCTTGGCGCGGTGAGACCGCCCGAGCGGCGCATCGCCCAAAGCCTCAAGCGACCAGCCGGGACGCTTGGCACAGGGACCAGAAGAAAAATTGGGATTGGCCGGACGCACGTCCGGCTTGGCGGTGAGGTCTGTCATATCCGTCTACCCTCGCAGATAGTTGCCTCTCGTTGGGGAGAGGTGGCCCACCTATGGGGATAGGACCTTCCTGACCTTTGGTCAATTCAAATCACGGGTGAACGGATAAATTCGGTCACGCCCATCGCCTTCCGGAGGCGTTCTCTCAGACAAACCACCCGCACCTGAAATCAGGATTGGCTTCGCTTAGCTCAAGAGAACGCAAGGGAAAGTGTGAGCGCAAACAGGAAAAGGCCGGTCGATTGACCGGCCTTTCAAATTCGCTGATCGGAAGATCAGAAGTTGCTGGTGATCGGACCCTGCGGCTCGTAGTAAACCGGGCCGGCTGGAACACGCGCGCCAGCACCGAAGTTGTAACGAACACCGAGCCGAATTTCGTGCGCAGTCAGATCGTCCCACTCAACGCGAGTCTCTCCGGTACCCGCATCATGAAGTTTGACAGTCTTGGCATCACCGAGATCGCGATACTGATAACCCGCATCGATTGCCCAGTTGTCGGTAACAGCGTAGGACGCACCGGCCATAAGTGCCCATGCGAAGTTCCATTCACTATGTGATCCGTCATAGTCCGTGCGACCAGTACCACCTGGGTTGATCGAATAGGTGTTGTCGGTAGTCACGTAGGAAGCACCAATACCGGCACCAACATATGGTGTGATGCGGTTCCATGTGCCCAGGTCAACATAACCGTTCAACATGACAGTCCAGACGTCGACATCAGTTGATTCTGTCGAAAAACCACCCGCACAGGTACCGCAAACTGCGTAACCTTTAACATTTGCCGAGGTTTCGTAGTCGATCGTGACATCAGAACGGAAATAGTCGTTGAACTGGTAACCGACACCAACCCCGATCATCCAGGCATCATCCATGGACTCGCGCTGGAATCGCAGGTCTCCGATCACCGGATCGTTAAAACTGCCACTTGGATCGTTGTAGAATTTGTATCCGATATCACCACGCAGGTACCAACCACCAACGGCCGGGACTTCCGGGATGTGCTCGATGACCGGGGTTGGCAAATCCGCGGCATATGCAGCAGTGGAAAGCGCAACAGCAAAGCCGGTCAAAGACAAACGCTTAAAGAAATTGTCCATGTCCTCGTCCTTTTCCAGTGAGCGTCCGCGTTAACCAATGCCGGACACATCAAACTTGAAAGCATACTGACGGGAATTCATTAATTGTGACTTAACCCTGTTCTTTAACCGCGTTTTTTTACCTTAAGGAAACCTTAACGACCGAAGAAACATCGAAAGATCAGAAACAGGCGTGCAAAATTATCAGGCAGGCCGGGGACATAGCTGCCAGAGCCACTTGTTGTCATCCAGTTCAAATGAAACAAGAGGCCGATCCGAGGATCCACCTATCGCCGCGTTTTCATGAACTTGTTAGGACTTCCCGAGAAAGTGGCATCCAGTCACCCCGTTCCGAGCCTGCATTCCAGGTGTCATCCGGGGCTGTCCGCGGATAAGGGGCAACAAAAAAGCCGCCTCACATGGGCGGCTTTTCTTATCACTTGCTGCCTCGCCGATCAGGCCGCGGTTGTTGCGACCACGCCTGCGATATCATTGACCACCTGCTTGACCAGCTCCGCATCGTCGCCTTCCGCCATCACACGGATCAACGGTTCGGTGCCGGAAGCTCGAATCACGAGGCGGCCGGAATTGCCAAGGCGGGCTTCGCCATCCTCGATCGCGGATTTGACCAGGTCCTGCTCAAGCGGCTTGCCGCCCTTGTAGCGCACATTCTTGAGGATCTGCGGCACAGGCTCGAACCGGCGGCAGACTTCCGACACGGGCTTGTCCTGATCCTTGACGCACGCAAGAACCTGCAGACCCGCGATCAGGCCGTCACCGGTCGTGGCAAAGTCGGACAGGACGATATGGCCGGACTGCTCGCCGCCGACATTGTAGCCGTTGGCACGCATATGTTCGACCACATAGCGGTCACCGACCTTGGTCCGGGCAAGGCCCAGCCCGAGGCTCTGAAGATATCGCTCCAGCCCGAGATTGGACATGACCGTCGCCACGATCCCGGGCGCGGACAGGCGGTTGCTTTGCTGCCAGGACTGCGCCACCACGGCCATCAGCTGGTCGCCATCCACCACTGAGCCGTTTTCATCGACGATGATGACCCGGTCCGCATCCCCATCGAGCGCGATGCCGATGTCGGCGCGTACTTCATGCACCTTGCGGGACAAGGCATCGGTCGACGTCGAGCCGCATTCCTTGTTGATGTTGAAGCCATCCGGGGTGACACCCATGGTGATCACATCCGCACCCAGCTCCCACAACGCCTCGGGCGCGACCTTGTAGGCTGCCCCGTTGGCGCAATCGATCACAACACGCAGACCTTCCAGGCTCATTTCCCTTGGCAGCGTCCGCTTGGCAAATTCGATGTAGCGCTGCTGCGCACCGTCGATCCGCTTTGCGCGGCCAAGCTCGCTGGCGCTCGGCAGGCGGGATGTCAGGTCGCTTTCCATCAGCTCTTCGATCGTCTTTTCGATCTGGTCGCTGAGCTTGAAGCCATCCGGGCCGAAGAACTTGATGCCGTTGTCCTGGAACGGATTGTGCGAGGCAGAGATCATCACACCGAGATCGGTTCTGAGCGAGCGTGTCAGCATCGCGACCGCGGGCGTCGGCAGCGGGCCCAGCAGGAACACATCCATGCCGACCGAAGTGAAGCCTGCCACGAGGGCGTTTTCCAGCATGTAGCCGGAAAGGCGGGTGTCCTTGCCGATAACCACCCGGTGGCGGTGCCCGCCATTCTTGAAAGCCAACCCGGCGGCCATGCCAACCTTCAGCGCCATCTCGGCGGTCATGGGATAGCTGTTCGCCTGACCGCGGATGCCGTCGGTGCCGAAAAACTTGCGCATCAAATATGCCTTGCTGATCTATCTGTCTTGGTTGCGCTCTTTGTAACGCAATCAGCCGAAGTCACGATTCAAAATATGTGAGCAATTGTTACCATTCCCTGATGGCTGGCAACCCTGTTCTTTCACCGCAAACGAAGATGCCCGGCGCAGGCCGGGCATCTGGGTTGTTAAGAATATCGGAACCGATCAGGACTGCGGCTGCGGCTCCATGCCACCGCTGGCCTCGTCGCCACCACGCTTGGCACCGGCGGTCGGTACCGCGGACGACCGGCCGACCGGCTGGTCGTCGTCCGTGTCGCGCACCGGCGGCTTGCCATCGAGCAGACCCTTGATCTCGTCGCCCGACAGGGTTTCGTACTCCAGGAGACCCTTGGCGATCGTATGCAACTGGTCTTCGTGGTCGCCCAGGATCTTCTTGGCGGTTTCATAGCCCTGGTTGACGAAGGACTTGATTTCCGCATCGACGATCTTCTGGGTTTCGTCGGAAACGTGCTGGTTCTTTGCCACGGAATGCCCCAGGAACACTTCTTCCTGGTTTTCACCGTAAAGCAGCGGACCGAGCTTGTCGGACATGCCGAACTGGGTCGCCATCGCTCGGGCGAGCTTGGTGGCCATCTGGATGTCGCCGGACGCGCCCGAAGTCACTTTCTCGTAGCCGAAGATCATTTCTTCGGCGACGCGGCCACCCATGGCAACAGCAAGGTCGGCCTTGCACTTGGCGCGGGTAAGCGACACCTGATCCTTCTCCGGCAGGCGCATGACCATGCCAAGCGCACGTCCGCGCGGAATGATGGTCGCCTTGTGGATCGGATCGGAAGCTTCCTGGTGCAGAGCCACCAGCGCGTGACCGGCTTCGTGATAGGCGGTCAGCTTCTTTTCTTCCTCGGTCATCACCAGCGTACGGCGTTCCGCACCCATCATGACCTTGTCCTTGGCGTCTTCGAACTCTGCCATGGTCACCAGTCGCTTGGAGCGGCGGGCAGCCAGAAGCGCTGCTTCGTTGACAAGGTTCATCAGGTCCGCACCGGAGAAGCCCGGGGTACCGCGTGCCAGCGTCTTGACGTCGACATCCGGGGCCAGCGGAACTTTCCGCATATGCACTTTCAGGATCTTTTCGCGGCCGGTGATATCCGGGTTCGGCACCACGATCTGGCGGTCGAAACGGCCCGGGCGCAGCAGCGCCGGGTCCAGAACGTCCGGCCGGTTGGTCGCGGCGATGATGATGATGCCTTCGTTCGGCTCGAAACCGTCCATCTCGACCAGCAGCT